>QQTW01000002.1_pt1 | contig 622621 bp, 569 predicted proteins | sample 1904831 | NCBI WGS metagenome assembly QQTW01 (sample SAMN09435610, study PRJNA476489) | Subsurface metagenome, whole genome shotgun sequencing project. | reverse complement strand
ATGGTGGGCGACATCATCTCGGAATGGGTGGGCGACTTCAAATCGGAATGGTGGGCGAGATCATCTCGGAATGCTGGGCGACATCGAGCGGAATCCGCAAACACAGCACCAGCACCGGAAGTTACCCAGCTTAAGGTCAACGAAAAGAAGTGGACCGCCACCTTGATGAAGGCCGGGTGGACGGTCCTGCCGAACGTCATCTTTGAACGCCAGCGTGCCCTGGGGCTGGATGCGATCGACATCAACATCATCCTGCACATCGCGTCCTATTGGTGGACGGCAGAAGGCAAGCCGTTTCCGTCCAAGCGAACCATCGCAGCGGCCATGGACATCGAACCGCGGACCGTTCAGCGCAGGATTGCTGCCATGGAAGCGGCTAGACTAATCAGGCGGGAAGAACGGCGCAGCTCAGCAAACGGTAGCCAGACCAATGTCTACCACCTGGACGGCCTGATCGCGGCCGCCAAGCCATATGCGCTCGAAAAAATCCAGGAGCGTGATGAAAAGATTCAGGCAAAGGCCGCAAGGGCAAGCAGGAAGGGCAAGCCCAAGCTTTCGGTTGTGAAGGGAGGGGCCTAACCAGCTTCGCGCCGTAGCTCAACCGGATAGAGCCCTGCCGTTCTTTGAAATCCTAGCTGACACTTGGAGAGTAGGGGCAGGAGGTTGCAGGTTCAAGCCCTGCCGGCGCGTCCATACCCCCGGTTTTTAGTTCACTTTGAATCGTGCAATCGTATTTGCGATTGCACGGTCGTCCTACACCGTGAGTTTGTCGGTCGTGACCAAGTCTTTCAGCTTCTTTGCTGACGGCGGGATTCCAGGCCCAACGACCGGCTTGCCATCGGCTTCAGCCGAGGCGACAGCTTCGTTCAGCTCCAGCAGTGCTTCCAACACATCGGCCTTCTTGGACATGCCGTAAGCGTCGCGTACGGCGTCGTCCAGCGCTTTATGTGCTTTCTTCAGGGCGTGTTCTCCGGGCCCTTCGATCGCCCGATATAGCTCTCGTAGTGAAAGCTCATGCTTCGCCCGCAGATGTGATCGCAAGCGCCGCACCTCGACCGCCCGCTTGGCGACGAGGCGAACCGCCTCGGTTGTCGGCTGCTGAGGCCAGGGGAAGCTGTCGAAGACGGTATCCGACGTATAGCGAAAGTCTGCCTTCAGCGTTGAGCAGCGATTGATGAACCACTCCCAATGGATGCCCGACTGGAGGATACCGAAAGAGTAGTCATCTTCCAGCGCGAACACGCTCAGTGCATCATTCGGATGAATGGCCGTCGAAACAAATTCGAAGATCGGCCGGTGTGTGACCCGTGCACATACGATGTATCGCGACAGCGGGGCGAGGGTCCGCATCAGGTCTTCGCGCGGGTAGGACATCAGCCACCAGCGCTTTAAAAAGTTTTCGTGGTGCTTGTTGACCTTCGCCTCGGGATCGTCGTCCAAGGCTTCCTTATTTCGTGCACGCTCCTTCTTTGCCGCTTCCTTCCGTGCGGGGAGCACCGTCTGCTCCAGATGCTCAAACGGTTGCTTGAATGCCTTGGCCTTCAAAAGATCGCGCGGCTGAAAGTCGATGACGTATCTGCATTCGAGTTTGTCTACAGCGCCGAGGAAGTCGTCGGCGATCAAGAACGGGAAGAGCACCTGCGCGTTCGCCTTGTTGGCCTTCATCATCGCTTTCGCTTCGGTCGGCTCTAGAAGGAAACCCTTGTGACCGTGTGTCTGACCCTGGTAGCAGCCGCCTTTTTCAGCGTTCGCCTTGATGCGTTCCGCTTGGCTCACGTCAGTCGAAAACGAGAGCGAGGTATTGATCTCTTCCAAATCTTTGTAGTCCCAACCCCCGGCGGGGTCGTTTCCCGACTGGATGTATAGGCGTTTCTTGCCATCGTCCTCGCCCTTTACCCAGTTCACGATCGATACGTGGACGACCGCGTCGCCTGACCACGGCATAGTCGAGACCGCTTCGGTGATCGTGCCATCATGCTTGACGATATGGTCAAGGCCGCTGATGCGGGAATAATTCTGGCGAATCGTGTTTGTGCCGACCAGGCCCGCCCTCTGACCCGGCTTAAGCTGGTCGTGCGCTTTCCTAAACCAGTAGACGCAGTAGTCGGCCCGTCCGTCGATATCCGGAAAAGCCCCTCGAATAGTGTTGAGATAGGCGCGTCCGAATTCTTGCTGGGCCTTGTTCTTGCTCTGGTACGGCGGATTGCCGATGATCGTATCGACCTCGGGCCATTCTGACAGCAGCGCGTCACGGCACAGGATATTTCCGTCGAGATTGTCGAGAGGAAGAGCATCATCTTCCGCCAAGGGCAATTCGATCTGGTCGCGCTCCAGAACATCGGCGGCCTCGTTCAAGGCGAGCTTTTTCGCGAGCATCAGCGTGACTTTTGTAAGCTCGACGCCGAAAGAGTCCCGATCAACGCCAAAAAATTGACGAGGACTAATGAGTGACGTGGCCTGGGCCTGCTTCTGAATGGTCTTCCAGCTGAACTCTTTGTCCAGCCTGGCCATGAGTCTGATTTCGAGGCGTACCATCTCTCTGTAGGCGACATAAAGGAAATTGCCGCTGCCACAGGCCGGATCGAGCACACGGAAGTTGAGGAGCGCTTTTCTAATCTCCAACAGCTCCGTCATTGTCTTTGCGGCGTCAATACGCTCCCGCCAGGGGCGCACGATCGTAGGCCCGACGATCCGTTGAATGTCGGCCTCGTGAGTGAAATGCGCGCCATAGGCGTGCCGTTCTCCCTTATCCATGCTCTGCTGGAAGATGGTGCCGAAGATCGCTGGATTTATCTTGGCCCAGTTCTGCCAAGCGGCCCCTTCATCCTTCTTGCCGAGCAGCTCCAGCTCTTTCTTGGTCAGCTCGACGGGCGCAACCGTGGCAAAAAGACCGCCGTTGAAATAGGGAACGCCTTTGTAGCGACCGCCCTTGGCAGCTGTCTTGTTGTTCATCTGCTGGAACAGGCCGCCAAAAACATCGTATGAGTTTTGCCCGTGCTCAAGGCAATCCTGCACCAGTCTCAGGGTCGTTCCGGCCGGCATCATGTCGATGTCTTCGGCAAACATCGCGACGACCGCCTGCAACACGAAACGCTGCGCCTGCTCTCGCGGAACGCCGCGTGCGACCATCGATCGGAACAGCTGAGCGACCTTTGCTGCAGCAATACGCGAAACCTCTTCGCGGTCGTTGCCGAAAAGAGGGTCCGGATTGTCCGCGAACAGGAAGTTTAGCGCCGTGTAGCGGTTCGGCAGGTCTTCGAGCCGCACGATATCCACGGGCTCGTTGAGCTGCTTGTCGAAATCGTAAATCCAGAACTCTTTGAAGTTGCACAGAACGACGTAACGAGGGCGATTGGGAACCGCGTTCAGCCAGTAGTCGAAAGCCTGTTGGTAATGAAGATGCAGCTTTTCGCTGCCCTTCTTCATTTCGATAAGAAGTCGCGGCTTCCACACCAGGTCGGCGAAGTTCGTTCCTTTGCCTGAAGCCTTTTTCACTCGGTATTCGAGTTCGGCACCGGCCTCTTTGTAACCCTTATGGCCGAAAGCCTGGAATAGCCGGTCGCAAAAAACCTGAGCTTCTCCCTTCTCGTCACCCTTCAGGGTTTTTGCGTAAGCGACGAATGCCTCAATTCCCTTTGCGAGTTCGCTCATCCCGCTTTTCTCTCGGTGTCAGCGTCATGCTCCAAAAGCTGCACATCTAGGCTCGGAATCTCCGGCATGGCCTTGCCGGCGATGGCCTGAAGGTCTCCGACCATGCCAACCGTGGAGTCGACGACCGCCAATATCTGCGTCTCGCGCTTGGCCCACTGGCGCCCCATGAATTTGCGTTCCCTATCGAGATCGTCGCGCATGTCGTTGAATTTCTCGACTACGGCTTCCACCCGCTGCTTGAATTTGGTTCCGGTCAGGTAATGGTAGACCTGCTCCATCTTTGTCTGCTGCCCTTGCTGGACGAGACGAGAGCTGCTCACGTCGACCAGCGCTTGGCGCAGAGCGACGGCAACCGGCAAGGCACAGCGCGGGTGAGCCACCCATATGCCGTCAACCAGGTCAAAATGCTCAATGTGTTTGGGCAGGGTATGAGAAACGATGAGCGCCACATCGGCCCCGGAGCGGCGCTGATCGTCGCGCAACTTGGCCAGCCACCCATCGCTCCAGGCTTTGGTGCGCTTGGTCTCCCACAGGATGATGCCAGCAGGCTGGCCAAGCTGGCCATTGACCTGCTGGATCATATCGGCACCAAGTTCACCCTTGCCGACGGGCTCAATGACGTCCATGGGAAAACGGCTCTTCAGAAGTTCCTCAAGCTCAAGTTCGAGAACCTCACCCTGCGACTGCTGCGATCCTTGCTCGGCCTTACGCTTCAGCTCCTCGATGGTCCGCGTCATCGACTCTATGGTCTGGTCTTTCTCCGCAACCCGCAGCCGTGCGGCCTCATCGGCTTCCTGCCGGGCTTTTGCGTGAATCTGGTCGACCGACGCTTGGACGCGCTTTTCGATGGTTAGATCGAGTTCACGCTTTTCCTCATCGAGCGCCCGCTGCTTGCGCATCAGCTCGGCCTGGGCCTGCTGCGCTTCGGCAAGCTTGAGGTTGTTGGCCTCCAACGCTTGGCGGAGCTCGGCCGTCTCATCTGCCTTCGCCTTCAATTCGGCTGCGGCAGCTTCGCGCGCCTTTTTGGCCTCAGCGGCAACCAACTGGCTCCTCTCCGCGGCCAGGCGTTGCTTGACTTGGTCATCGAGCGTTTCCCGATCCTTAGCGAGCTGTTCGCGCTGCTGGCTCAGCTCCTCGGATTTGCGCGCGACCTCGGCATCCTTGCTGGCAAGCTGTTCCTGAAAACGTTGGCGAGTCTCCGCGAGGAGGGGGGCCGCCAGTGACTCCGTCAGCCGGATTTCGTAGTTGCAATTGGGGCAGTTGAGGAGGGGTTCGTGCGCAGTTCCAGCCACGGTTGCTTTGAATGACATGAACCCCCCAGTACCTTTAGGCCGGAATGAACGTGATCCGGCCGGCCTCGCCGCGCTTCCTGTGCGGCTTTACCGTTATTTCGACATCCTGGTCGAACGCTGTCAGCATCCGCATCAGCTTTTCCACTGAAACCAGCTTAAATTGACCCCGGAGCAGCTTGGATAAGTCAGGTTGTTTCATTTCGACCAGTCTAGCGGCTCGGTCTCCTTTTGTTGCCTTATAAATAGACTCGGCGTCCCGCAGGCGTTGCCGAATCAGGTCAACGTGCCTTTGCGGTGTGGCAATTCCCCTGGTGGATTTCTTCTGAAACGCGTGCAGGACGTACAGGACCCTCCAGCCGCGTTGTGTAGGCCGTCCGATAGGTATCGCCGTCAAAGTTGTCGCGAATCTCCAGTACACCGCTGAAGCCTTTAAGCGGCTTCGCATTGCGCGGATGTTCGCCGAGCTGCGCTTCAAAAAGGGACTGGCCGATCTCGCTTCAGGCGGCCACGGGGAACGGGGTGCCCCCAGCCTGCAGCTTGACAATACAACCTGACAGACATCCACTGCACAATCCATGATTTTATCTATCTATACCTACAATCGGTATTGGGGTGGCCATGACAGGCGACAGCGATTTATTTGATTGGTGTGCGGCACGTCCCAGCTGGCAACAGGAAGCCATCCGGCTCTTGACCGCCAAGCCCAAGCTGGACGCTGAAGAACTCGACCAGCTTGAGGAGGCAGTAAAGAGGGACGCAAGGATCGCTGCGGGAACGTCGCCGGTCTGGCCTGCCTTGACAAAGACGCATCTCAAGGCCGGCAACAAGTTCGCTCCCGTCACCGTTCTGGGCTCGATCGGCCCGCTTCGCAACATCGACCGTCTGGCGGCGGGGCAACCACCGATCAAGTTTGCTATCAATGGCATCACACTCATCTACGGGGCCAACGGTTCGGGCAAGAGTGGCTATTGTCGCGTCGCCAAGAAAATCTGCCACTGTCTGCATGACGTGACCTTGCGCGGCAACGTGTTCGAGCCGGCCTCAGCCGATCCACGCGAAGTCACCCTGACCTTCCGTGTCGATGGGGAAAAGGCCCGTACCGTCGTTTGGGATGATCGGAATGCGCCGCCGCCCGAACTGGGCCGCATATCCGTCTTCGACAGTGATGCGGCCGGGCTTTATGTCGACGCTGAGCGCAACATCGAGTTTTTACCCTTCGAACTCGCACTGCTGACCAATCTCGCTGAGGCGGTCCGCACCCTAGACGGGCGCTTCAGGGCCGAAGAGGCGCGATTGGTCAAAGCCCACCAGGCCCCATTGCCGCAGGGATATGACAAGCCCACGAAAATCTCGACCATGCTGGCAAGGCTGAAAGCTGACGAACAGCTACCAGACGAGGCTTCCATGCGGTCTTTCGCCGTGTGGGAGGAGAAGGACGAGGCTGATCTTCAGGCAATCAAGCTGGAGCTGGGGAGCGACCCGGCACTTGTTAAGAGGGTCAAGGAGGCGGCCAAGTCAGCGGTCGATACGTTTGTCGCCGATGCGAACGCTATCTTTAAGGCCCTCGGCAACGATGGCCTAGCGGCCCTGAAAGAGGCGCGGCAGAAGGCTGCTCAGTCACGGGACGCCGCGAAAGCAGCCGCTTCCGCCCTTGCAGCTGAATCAGCGGTCCCGCAGCTGGGCAGCGATACTTGGCGTCAGATGCTGATGTATGCGCGCGATTTTGCGGCCGAAGCGTTTCCCACCGTTGAGCCGCCCCAGCTGGCTAATGCCAATACGTGCGTGCTCTGTCATCAGCCGCTCGATGCGCAGGCACAAGAACGCTTGGCCGCTTTTGATGCGTATGTTGAAGGCCGCGCCAATGCCGACGCTGAGGCCGCCAAAAAGGATTTTGGCGAAAGGGCCAAAGCGATCCTCGACCTCAAAATCGTTGGCGGTCAGGACATCAAGGACAAGCTGGTTAATTTCGTCGAAGCATCGAAACCCCGCCAAGCGCTGGTGGATCGGCTTGACCAGTTTTACACCGCCAGCCAAGAGCGCCACAGTCTTGCTTCATTAGCCATTAAGGCCGTCGACTACGCGAGTCTTGGTGGTCTCCCAGATCTAGACCGCATTGTGATCGACGATCTGGTGGCAGAAGCCACTGTCCTCGCGAAAGAGATCGACGACCTGAAACCGACGCCGGATCAGGCCGCCAAACGCATTCAGCGTCAGCAAAAGCTCGATGAACTTGAAGCGCGGAAGAAGTTCTCCGCCGATATTGAAACGTTCGTGGCGCGGCGCAACTCGCTTGAGCTGCTGGTCAAGACCAAGGCTTGCACGACAGCCTGTTCGGTGGCCGGCATTACGTCGCTCATTACGCGTATGCGGCGCAAGGTTTTGACCACATCCCTGCAAAATAGCCTTCAGGACGAGATCGGCGCCCTCGACCTCGGGCATCTGCCGCTAAAACTGTCTGACCGGGGAGAGGTGGGCAAGAGCAAAGTCCAGATCGGGCTGGAGGCGAAGCAGAAGGTCGGCAAGAACAGCGACATTCTGAGCGAAGGGGAAAAGCGCGCACTTGCTCTGGCAGGCTTTCTTGCCGAGCTGAAAGAGGTCGGCGTGAGGCACGGCATCGTCGTTGATGATCCGGTATCGTCGCTTGACCACGCCCGGATGGAGGCGGTTGCAAAGCGGCTGGTGAAAGAGGCAAAAGCCCGTAGGCAAGTGATCATCTTCACGCACAACCTGTTCTTTCATCACGCCGTATTCGAAGAAGCTAAGGATATGAAGGTCCCCCTGCGGCAAGAATGGATTGCCAAGCATGGTGACGGACGCTTCGGCATTATCGATGACGGCCAGCAACCGTGGGTTTCGATGAGCGTTACAAAGAGGCTTCCGATCATCGATGGTCTGCTCAAAGCAAAGAAGCCAACGTATTCGGAAGCCGACGAGGCCGAGCGATCGTTTGTGACTAGTATCTACACCAAGATGCGCGAGACCTGGGAGCACACCATCGAGGAAGTTCTATTCGCCGGCGTGGTCGGGCGATTTCGACCAAACGTGGCCACCATGCAATTAAGAGCAGCCCATGTCGACAAGTCGGACTATGAGACGGTGTACGCTGGAATGACGCGGTGCTCCAAGTACTCCGGCCATGATCAAGCCGCAGGCGTCCCCGCCGATCTACCCAAGTTCACGGAGATCGAGGCGGACTTTAACAAGCTCAACTCATATGTGGTTGCGGCGAATACCCGCCGGAAAAAACTCGAGGACGAAGGCCGCAATTCTGAAAAGAGTCCGATGCCAGCTGACACTCTTTGAAGCATGGGTCATTGACCCTCGGGCGGAATTCGGTCACCGCAAATGCCGCAATCTTTATGAGCTTCCGTGCGCGGAATAACTCTGGTTTGTCCGCAGTTCGGGCAGGAAGCCTTCATGCCTGCCGGCACGAAAATTGGTTCCGGCTTTTTGACTGGCGGCCAACCCTTGTAGGTGCCGGGTACAAACCGGACTTGCCACTGACGATCCTCGTTCTTTCGGACAGAATAGCCGTTGTCCCGCAGTGAATCCTTGTTGGCGTGCCAAATAGGCCAAAACCCCGGCTTGACCGGCCCCCATTTCGCATGCCGCGGCGCCCACCTGGGTTTCGACATCAAGCCTCCTGCCTATCGATACAATCGAGAGCAGTTAAGACATTCAAGTGCTCGGGAACTAGTGTCGCTTCACGCGACTGGTAAGCGGGTCGGCCTTATTATCCAGTATCTTCAGAATCCCGACCGCTTTCAGCCGAGCGCTTCTCATCCATGTCTCGTCGATTCTACCATTGACCACCGCCGCCTCTCCAGCGGCTGCCTTCAACACGGTCTCTATCGCTTGCGCTGCATCGTTGATCGCGACGGCGTACATTTCGTGACCGATTTGATCTTTGTCCTTGGTGACCAAGACCGTCACCATCCAACGCGCCATGTGAATTTCCTGGTTAGCCCGTGAGGGGCGCGTCGGCACATACGATCCGCCATTTCCTAACCAGTTGCGTCCACGGGTTTCAACCGGGATATCGTCGAGCAGCTCACGTTGAAGCCGGAGGCAACTTCCTCCATCCGGCTTCGCCGGAAGCGGGCTCTACTCGCTTCGCTCTCCGAGCCGCCTGCGGCGCCTCGGCCCTTCGGGTACCCTTCTCTACCGATCTCGTCGCTGCATCCGGTCCCGCGTGCCGCCTTCGGTGTCGCTATGCTCATGCTCCTGCGGGGGGCCGTTTTCTGCTGAGGCGATGCGGCATTGGCGCGCTGATCGAGCCTGCGGCCTTAAGGCGAAGCCCGCCCGGCGACGCATGCGTATAACGCGACCAAGACATAGGTGACCTTGCCGTGACGAGCGGCCGCTGGTTTTGCCCGTCATACCGCCGACCCGGGCGGGTCTTCCTTGACACCGCGGGCGACGATCCGCAGCGTCGCGTCGGGTAGAGGCCGCTGCAGCTTTTAGCGCTTCGTCCGAAGGAGCCGTCGTCCAAGTCTCAACCTCTTCCGGCGTCGTCAGGATCACCGGCATCGCCTTCGGGTAGACGGCGCCGATCTCGGCGTTCGGCTCCGTCGTGAGGAATGCGTAGAGGTCATTCGTGGTCTCGCCTTCCTTGACCTTCCGCACGGACGTTCAGTTGATCCAGATGCCGGCGAAGCAGGCGAGGGGACGGGGCTCATCGAGCGCGAACCAGATATCGCCGCCTTCGGCCTTGTTGAACTCACTGAACGAATTGAACGGTACCACGCAGCGGTTTTCGACGCCGAGCCAGCGGGTCCAATGTTTGCTCTTCACGTTGCGGATGTTGGTCGTGCCGTTGTCCGGCTCCATTCTGAGCAATTCATTGAAATCGACGGTCTTGCCCTTGGCCTGCAGTTCTTCGGCCCGCTTTTTAGTGGCGGCCATCAACGCCTTTGATGACGACGGCATTCCCCACCGCGCGGTGGCGAGCTCGCGGCCCTGGCTCCGTTGCGGACGATCGGCGCCTGGTAGTCCGGAAACACCCCCGGCATCGGTGCCAGATTGCCAACGTATCGGTTCACGACGCGAAACGGCGCGATGATGGCAGCCTAGTTTGTCGTGATCGAATAGAGGTTATGCCGACGTCGGCATATAAAGATTGCACATTTCAGCGGTCGCTCTCGGCGGGCAACGACATCGCCAGGCCGCGGCACTTCCCGTGACCGAACACCACTTGGTTTGCATGTCCAGCCGTCACGATGACTTCCTCACCCCGTTCTGTTCAAATGATCGCATCACGATGCCGTCGAGAATCTTGCCGGCAGCGGCCCGAACCTTTCGCTCAGTATCTCGAGGCATCGGTGGCAGCTTTTGGCTCGCCACGAGATCGGTAAGTTCCCTATGTATATCCGTACGGAAGCCACGCGGGTCATCCGCCATTTCCGACAGAAGCTGAAATAGCGTCATGAGCATGAACTGGATCGCCATGTCGGCTCCCATCTGCTCGGCTTGGTCAGCCGTGATGAAAGACCACGTGTTCTGATGTTTCATCGCTATTTCACCACACCTGACCCTATCCTGTGTAGGTCCGAAAGCGTCCGCGCGTGTAGGCATGCGATACGGCGTTCCTCAACTCCGCTATCTCCGATTCCAGGAGATTGTTCGCAATGATTAGCGCGCGAACAGCCGCACGCGGATCGCCGTCGCAGACGGCGATCGCCTGGTCGACGGCGGCTTCAAGACCGTTGTCGTGTTCGTTCGGCTGGGAGACCGAGGACATGGTCTGATCTTGGTTGGCCGTCGATGATGCATGTTCGTATTTTGTTCTCGTGGAGTCAAGTGCGCTGGACCTACTCCCAACGAGGTGGGCCAGGTCGCCTCCGTCGGCCTGATTCGAATTTGCCCGCGGCTAGTGGTTCATCACAGTGATTTTGACGTTTTGATACCGAGCCATTCGAGGATCGGCAGGGTTTCCGGCGGCACGAGGATTTCGATGCTTCTGGGGACGCCGGGTTGACGTCGGATGAAGCCGTTTCGTTCGAGGGTGACGATCATCTGGTGGACCGAAGGCGGGCTGACGCGGAAGTGGCGCTGGATGTCGGCTTCAGCGGGTGGACGTCCGAACATGTGGGCGTAGGTATGGATGAAGGCCAGGTAATAACCCTGCTTCTCGGTGAGGCGCGCGCCTGATTTTTGACTCATCGTTGGATTCGTCCCGGCCTCCGACAAGGAGGCAAAGCATGAATGTACGTTATCGGGTCGAATTGAGCCAAGCCGAGCGCGACGAACTGACGGAGATGCTCGGCAGCGGCAAGAACGCCGCCCGCAAGCTTAAGCGGGCGCAGATTTTACTGGCGGCCGATGGAGGCTGCCGCGACGAGGAGATTGCCCGGACCGTGAGTGTCAGCCTCTCCACCGTCGGCCGGACCAGGCGCCGCTTCGTGGAAGGCAATCTGGAGCGGGCCCTGAGCGAGGAGCCGCGTCCGGGCGCTGAGCGCAAGCTGACCGGCAAGGAGGAAGCCCTGCTGGTGGCGACCGCATGCGCCAAGCCGCCCGCTGGCTGCAAACGCTGGACGCTGACGCTGCTGGCCGACACGATGGTCAAGCTCACCGATCACAACAGTCTGTCGGGCGAGACCGTGCGTCGCCGGCTGGCCGAGAACGACCTCAAGCCGTGGCGCAGGGACATGTGGTGCATTCCCCATGTCGACGGCGAATACGTTGCCCGCATGGAGGACGTGCTCGACCTCTACGCCGAGACGCAGAATCCCGCCCGGCCGCTGGTCTGCTTCGACGAGACCCCCATCCAGCTGATCGGCGAGGTGCGCCAGCCGGTCCCGGCCCAACCGGGACAGCGCGAGCGCTACGATTACGAGTATCGCCGCAACGGCACCGCCAATCTCTTCGTCACCTTCGATCCACATCGGGGCTGGCGCAACGTCAAGGTCACCGACCGCCGCGCCGCCGTGGACTACGCCCACTGCATGCGTGATCTCGTCGACGTCCATTATCCCGACGCCGCCTGCATCCGTGTCGTGCAGGACAATTTGTCGATCCACAAGCCTGGGGCGCTGTATGAGGCCTTCGCGCCCGCCGAGGCCCGGCGCATCCTGCGCCGCCTCGAATTCCACTTCACCCCGAAGCACGCCAGTTGGCTCAATATGGTCGAGTGCGAGATCACCGTGCTACAGCGTCAGTGTCTCGGCCGCCGCATCGACGATCCCAAAAGGCTCCGAAACGAGATCGCAGCATGGCAAAAGAGGCGGAATAAAACCCGAGCCCGCATCAAATGGATGTTCACAACAGACAAAGCCCGCACCAAACTCGGCCGCGCCTATCCAGCCACCGCCAAAGAGTCATAATCACTGTGATGAACCACTAGCATGGTTCTGTGGTAGAAGGAACTTGTGCGGGGGTGTGCATCGATGCCCATCTATCGCCTACTACAAAATTCTCCGCTGGGCCCGGATGAAATAGCGGTTTTGACCAATGCTTATGAGCGCACCTTGCGCAAGCTCAGCTTGGTTGATCGCGGTGATCCCATCGCAGAATTGATCGCCAAAATAGTTATTGAACTTGGTCAGCGCGGCGTTCGCGACGCGAAACAATTATCCCCCTCGCCATTAAAGAGCTTGGCGTCGAATAGGCGGTAGGGGAGCCATGCTATCGGCAGTGATTATGGGTTTGGTCGGACTTGTGGTGGTGATCGGGATTGCCATCCTGATAAGCCATTTCAACGCCCGCGCGTGAACAGTCGCCATCAGAAAGTTAAGACCGCCTCAGCCTGGCCCCTTCGTCGGACAACACGAAGCGCAGATATGATGGCGTTTAGCGCGACGCCAAACGCGGCGGCCGGGGAATCTATGACTTTACCGCGGCTAGATCCGCGCAAACGGAAAGCCCTCCGACTGTTCGGACGACGCAAATGCCCATCGCTGATGAACTCCAGTGCGGCGCGTTCAATCCACAACGACGGTGACCTATCCCCACAGTCGCGCAGGTGGCTCTGGCGTGGTTTGGGCGACTCACGCTAACCCATCAATCTCAACCGCCTCACTGCACCAAAAGGACAAAAATGGTTGCAGCCAACCGTGAACTGCCGGCTTCTGGTTATGCGCTCGAAGTGGACGGCCGACTCAAAACCGAATTTGCAACCAAAGACGGCGCAAGGGCAGGTGGAGAAGAACTAAAGAAACGTTTTCCCATGCTTCAGATCAGGATCTATGACGCGCAGACGAATTCGCGCGAGGAAATTTAGCTCAAGTCTAGGCGGATTCTCTGCTTGTGCGCATCCGCTAGCCGCGGACCGGGCTCTCGTGTTGGGGTGGACGGCCCCCTTCCGCCACACTGCGTGGCAAGATGAGGTCGTCGCTGACCCAAACGAAGGAGCCGCCCGTGGAAACGATTGTTCGCATCGGTTTGGATACGTCAAAGAGCGTATTTCAGTTGCATGGCGTTGACGGGACCGAGCAGCCGGTTTTACGGCGTAAGTTGAGGCGCGGACAGGTTTTGGAGTTCTTCAGTCGTTTGCCGCCTGCGCTTGTCGCGATGGAGGCGTGCGGGGCATCGCACTATTGGGCGCGGGAGTTGCAATCGCTCGGGCACGAGGTGGTGATGATCCCGCCGCAATATGTCAAACCGTATGTGCAGCGCGGGAAATCCGACGCTGCGGACGCCGAGGCAATTTGCGAGGCGGCAAGCCGGCCGAAACTGCGCAAAAACTTTGTGCCTATCAAAAGCCCCGAGCAGCAGGGCGCACAGATGGTGGCGCGCGTGCGCAACCAGTTCATCGGTAGGCGGACCCAGCTCGCCAACTCGATCCGCGGCTATGCCGCGGAATTCGGCTTTACAGCGCCCAAGGGACTTTCGCGGCTTCAACAATTGCTGATCGACATTCAGGCTGACGCGACAGTCCCGGAGTTGACGAAGGAGTTGGTGGACGCTTTGGCAACAGAACTGACGCGCGTCGATGACCAGATCGCCAAGCTCGACAAGAAGCTCATGCAACTACACCGGAGTAACGAGATGAGCCGACGGCTGGCGGCTATTCCGGGCGTTGGTCCGATCGGCGCGACGCTGCTGTCGATCAAGGTCGTGGATGCACGCGCGTTCAAGTCGGCAAGAAATTTTGCCGCCTGGCTTGGCCTGACACCAAAGAATCACTCGACGGCCGGAAAGAACCGGCTTGGCGTGATTACACGCGCCGGTGACGGCATGTTGCGAACCGTTTTGGTGGCCGGCGCGACGGCTGTGATCGCAGATATGCGCCGACGGGAAAGTCGCTCCTGGCCTTGGCTGAAAGACATCATCGCACGCAAGCCGCCGAAGCTGGTGGCCATAGCGTTGGCAAACAAGCTGGCGCGGATCGCCTGGAAACTGATGGTCAGCGGCGAGCGGTACCGACCTGCAAGCAACGTCATGCCGATGCCGACATAGACTTGAACGAAATGCAGAGCTTGGCGCCAGACCGGCAGGTTTGACGCTGGGGGCGGAACTTGCAGGACAGGAAGAGGTGGTACGTTCGGCGCGAGCCGGTCAGTGAAATGCTCCGCTCGGTTTACCGGCAGAAAATGCCGCTCTCGTGTTTGGATCTCACTGTCCGCGAAGCCCATCTTGGCCAGTGGTCGCAAGACCTGAAAACAGGCCGGACATATGAGCGCAAGCGATCCGAGCATGCTGCCAGAGCCAATCCTTGCAAGTCGGGGGCCGTCCACATATGAACCGAGCCGCTGACGCTTCTCGGCCGTCCCGGCTTCGATCCCTTGCGCGATACGGTGTCGCTCGCCGGAGGCTCTCGCGTTAGGGGCCGCCGGCATTGCATGCCGGCGCCGCTATCACTGCCCCGAACGCGGGTGCCTTGTTAACCGGTCTCGCGACTGCAGTCGCCTCGGTGCCCGCGGGCATTGCATGCCCGCGTCGCTATCACTGCCCCTTCGTCGGCTGCCTTCTCTCTTGCCTCCGCTGCGCTTCGGCCTCAAAGGGACGGCGCTGACCAGTCGTATGGCAACTCTGCGCGTGCCAACGGTGTGCTCGGTTCTTCGGTTCGAGGGTGGCGTGGCTGCCAAGCCAATTGTATTGGGGTCGTCGCGGGGCGTCGGCCCGCCTTGGCGCATTTGCGGCGGCGCAGCCGGCTGGCGAGATCGTGCACGAAGGTGGCCGGCGGATGCTTCACCGCCGCGAGGTTGACCTCGCTCGGCGTCTTGCAGCGCGCGCACCTGATCTCAAGCCAGGGGTGGCCTCCATTTACGGCGAATGCGCGCTCCGTGTCCCCGTCACCGTCGCGGAGAGTGAGAGTGCGGGCCGGGTCCGACGCGACGGGTTGAAGATCGGGGGAGAGGCCTCCGGCGCCCGTCGCGGAGAACCGCGATGTCTGGACATACCGCCCGAGTTCGTGCCGGCAACGACCGAACGAGCCTTTACACCGAAATCACTGACAAGATCATAGCCGAGCTGGAGGCCGGCCGTTTTCCGTGGGTTCAGCCCTGGGGGACGGCGTCGATCAAGGCGCCGCTCGCGATGCCGCGCAACGCGTCGACGCAGCGCGGATATTCCGGGATTAACGTGCTGATCCTATGGGGTGCCGTTATCGAGCACGGCTTTTCGGGACAGAGCTGGCTTACCTTCCGCCAGGCACTCCGGCTCGGCGGCCATGTCAGAAAGGGCGAGCGGGGAACGACCGTCGTCTATGCCGATCGCTTCACCCCAGACGACGAACGTCGGCGCGCCACGGAGGCCGGCGAGGAGCCGGGTGCCATCCCGTTTCTCAAGCGCTTTACCGTCTTTAACACGGATCAATGCGATGGCTTGCCCGAGGATGTCGCTGCTTTGGTGGTCCCGCCGCCACCAGGCCAGATTGAGCCGCGAGCCGAGGCCTTGATCGCGGCGACCGGCGCGGATTTCCGCATCGGCGGTGCGCGCGCCTACTACAACACGACGGGCGATTTCGTACAGGTGCCGCCGCCGGCTGCCTATTTCGAACCGATCAACTGGCACCGGACCGCTTTCCATGAGCTCGGTCATTGGACCGGCCAGGCATCCCGCCTCAACCGCGACCACACCGGTTCGTTCGGCTCAAAATCATACGCGCGCGAAGAGCTGGTCGCCGAAATGGCGGGTGCCTTCGTTTGTGCCTCGCTCGGTATCGTGCCGACCGTGCGCCACGCTGACTACATCGGTTCCTGGCTGGAGGTGCTGCGCGAGGATAATCGCGCCGTCGTCCGTGCGGCGAGCGCGGCATCGAAGGCCGCCGATTTCCTGCTCGGCTTTCTGCCGCCCGCGATCGATTCCGTGGTTGGGGGCAGCGAGGAAGCTGCATGACGGATCCGCACGCTGTGCCCGTATCTGTCCTCAGTTGATGCTGCGCGTCAGAGAGTGAGAGGCGTGCCGGCTTGTCTGTGACGGGAAGGAGGTCGGGAGAGAGTCTTTCGGCCGCCCGTCATGGAGAATCCGACATGGCATGCGTCGTCCAGAAGATCAAACTCAGTCCCTCCCGCGATATTCCCTTCAACAAGCTGGTGCTGAGCCAGTCCAACGTCCGGCGCGTAGAGGCCGGCGTCTCGATCGAACAACTGGCAGAGAGCATCGCTCAGCGCACGCTGCTACAAAGCCTGAGCGTTCGTGCGGTCGTTGACGCCGACGGCCAGGAGACCGGTATGTTCGAGGTGCCCGCCGGCGGACGCCGTTACCGCGCGCTCGAACTGCTGGTCAAGCAGAAGCGTATGGCGAAGACGCAACCTGTCCCCTGTGTCATCCGGGATGGCGGTATCGCCGAGGACGATTCCCTCGCCGAAAATGACGAGCGGGTCGGACTGCATCCGCTCGATCAGTTCCGCGCGTTCAAGCTGCTACATGACGGCGGCATGAGCGAAGAGGATATCGCCGCGCGGCACTTCGTCTCGCCGGCGATCGTCAAGCAGCGCCTTCGTCTGGCGTCAGTCTCGCCGAAGTTGCACGACGTCTATGCTGACGATGGTATGACACTCGAACAGTTGATGGCATTCTCGGTCACGTCCGACCAGGCGCGTCAGGAGCAGGTCTGGGACAACATCAGCAGATCCGGCAATGACGAGCCATATCAGATCCGGAGGATGCTGACGGAGAACACCGTGCGCGCTTCCGACCGTCGCGCCCAGTTCATCGGACTGGATGCCTACGAGCAGGCCGGCGGCGCCGTGATGCGGGATCTGTTCGCGCACGACGATGGCGGATGGTTGCAGGATGTGCCGTTGCTTGATCGTCTCGTTACCGAAAAACTCAAAGTCGAGGCCGAAACGATCGCCAAGGAGGGCTGGAAATGGATCTCAGTCGCCGTGGACTTTCCCTACGGCCATGCTAGCGGCATGCGTGAGCTAGAGGGCAAACCTGTCGATCTCTCACCTGAGGAGCAGGCCACCATCGACGCCCTCAACGCCGAGCAGGCGAAGCTTGAATCCGACTACCAGGATGCCGACGAATTGCCCGAGGAGGTCGATCAGCGTCTCGGCGAAATCGAGCAGGCTTTGATGGCATTCGAAGACCGGCCGGTGCTCTACGATCCGACAGAGATCGCCCGAGCTGGTGTCTTCATCAGCATCGATTCCGAGGGACGCCTTTCCGTGGACCGGGGTTACGTCCGGCCAGAGGACGACGTGCCGGCAACTGATGCTGATATCGAGCAGAGCGCCGATCCGTCGTCGACCGGAGGGCAGGAGGCAGGTGCTTGCATTCGGCGAGCGGTGATCGCGGTTGCAGGCAGCGCTGCTGATGCCGACGAAGATGATGAGGATGCGGCCAAGCCTTTGCCGGATCGGCTCATCACAGAGCTGACGGCGCATCGTACGCTGGCGCTGCGGGACGCGCTGGCAGAAAGTCCTGCGATCGCGTTCCAGGCAGTGTTGCACAACTTTGTGCTGACTGCCTTTTACCGGTTCGCATCATCAGGAAGCTGCCTTGAGATCGGGCTTCACACGCCGACCTTTCCCGCCCAAGCCCCTGGCTTAAGGGAAAGCGCGTCCGCGAAGGCCGTCGAGGCGCGGCATGAGTCCTGGAAAGCACGGCTGCCGAAGAGCGAGAAAGATCTGTGGGACGCACTCACAGCCCTCGATGGCGGTGCGCAAGCGTCTCTGTTCGCTCACTGTGCGTCATTTGCGGTCAACGCCCTCTATGAGCCGGCCAACCGCTACAATCAGGGTCGCGTCTCCGCTCACGCCGTCCGCACGCGGCTCGACCAGGCCGACGTGCTGGCCCGCGCGGTGGGCCTCGACATGGTCCAGGCTGGCTGGAGACCCACTGTCGACAATTATCTCGGCCGGGTCACCAAGCCTCGCATTTTGGAGGCGGTGCGGGAGGCAAGGGGCGAGTCTTCCGCGCAGCTGATCGACCACCTGAAGAAGGCCGACATGGCCAAGGAGGCCGAGCGCCTTCTCGATGGTTCGGGCTGGTTACCGGAGCCGCTGCGTCTCGTCGACCCCGCCGCGTCGCCAGCGGAAGAGGAGGGTGAAGCGGGTCCGCTGCCCGATTTCCTCGCCGACGAGGAGGAAGGGGAGAACGCCGGCGACGATGATCCGCAACAGCTCGATGCGGCTGAGTGACATCACAGAGCGGGATGGCTCCGGCTGTCCCGCAGTTTTGGGGACCGGTGCAGAGCGCCGGTCCCCTTTTTATTGGCGATGGCTGAGAGGTAGAGGCGGGCCGGGAAGGGTTTTGAGTCGCCGCGGTCTTAAAGGAGAGCGCCGAGCGGTTCAGCCCATTCCTGCTCTCCCGAGAAATCCTCCCATGACCGAATCTCTCGCCGGCGGCGCCGTCGCGCCGCTCTCGATCCGTGCCACCGCAGTTGTCGCCTCGAGTGTCATCAGGGCTGCGCGACAGCTTTTGACCGATCTCGAGCGCAGCCGCCGGATCGATGCCGCTGTCCTGCGCGGCGCCATGGAGGCTGCCTTCGGCGCCTCCGATGCGACCGGGGTCTGGAACTGGAAGACGGCCTACAACGCCTGCGAGGCGGCGACCGTCCTGTTGCTAAGGCGATATGGCGCCGTCATGCGCACCAAGGCGACGTCGCCAGCCGCGATGCTGCCGATGCTGATGAGGATCGCGAGCCTCCTTCCGACTCAGACACGCCGATCTGTGGAGAGTGAATCCCTCCAGCAGTTCTCCACTCCTATCGGGCTGGCGTTTGTAGCCAGCCGAGCGGCCGCGATCACGCCTACTGACGTCGTTCTCGAACCTTCAGCTGGCACCGGCCTTCTCGCCATCCTGGCCGAACTTGACGGCGCCTCCCTGGTCCTTAACGAGTTCGCCGAGAGCCGTGCTGGCATTCTCGCGCAGCTGTTTCCCGGCGCCTCCACGACCCAGTTTGACGCCGCTCACATTAACGACCACCTCGATGCCGGCATCGTGCCTGATGTCGTGCTGATGAACCCGCCGTTCTCGGCTGCGGTCCATGTCGATCGACAGATGCGAGAGGCGGCACTGCGTCACATCGGATCCGCCCTGGCTCGACTTCCCGAAGGCGGACGGCTGGTTACCATCACAGGCGCAAACGTCGCGCCCGACAATCCCGCATGGACCTGTTCCTTCAAGCGGCTGCAAGAACAAGGCCGTGTCGTATTCTCGGCGGCAATTGACGGCGCCGTCTATGCCAAGCACGGCACCAACGTCGACACCCGTCTGACCGTTATCGATCGAGTCCCGGCTGACGACGTCGCCTCGTTCCCAGTATCTCCCGGCATTGCGCCCGATCTGCCGACTTTGCTCGGCTGGGTCCAACAGCACGTGCCGCCGCGTCGTCCAATGGCTGGCACAGCGGCTGGCGTGGTGCCGGCAATTGCCAGCCCTGCAACGCCTCGAACAGTACGTGCCTACGTCGCTCAGCGCCAGTCGGCTGCAGCCGTGCCGGCAATTGCTCCCGTGGCGACCGAAGTCGCCTACGAGCCGGTGGATTGGACGCCCACGGATGGCGGCAGCATCACCGATTCGCTTTATGAGGCTTACACACTGCAGTCGATCCGTATTCCAGGCGCGCAACCGCATCCCACAAAGCTCGTGCAGTCCGCCGCGATGGCTTCCGTCGCACCGCCGGAGCCGTCCTACCGGCCGCACCTGCCGGCTAACGTCATATCGGATGGCATCCTATCCGATGCCCAACTCGAGAGCATCATCTACGCCGGCGAGGCGCATTCCGCGTTTCTCGCAGCGCCTGGACAGTCGATGCGACTTTTGACGTCGTGGCGGCCGCGCGCGACGACGCGGAAAATGCCGTTCGCTTTCGCCGGGGCTGGTTCCTGGGCGATGGCACTGGCGCGGGGAAGGGCCGGCAGGTCGCCGGCATCCTGCTCGACAACTGGCTGAAAGGTCGCCGCCGCGCGGTCTGGATCAGCAAGTCCGACAAGCTCATTGAGGATGCGCAACGCGACTGGTCGGCGCTTGGGATGGAGCGGCTCCTCGTCACGCCGCTTTCCCGTTTCCGGCAGGGCACGCCAATCCGGCTCACGGAAGGCATCCTATTTACCACCTACGCCACGCTGCGGACCGACGAGCGCGGCGAGAAACTTTCGCGCGTGAGGCAGATCGTCGAATGGTTGGGCTCCGATTTTGACGGAGTGATCGTCTTCGACGAGAGCCACGCCATGCAAAATGCGGTTGGTGGCAAGGGCGAACGCGGCGACCAGGCGGCCTCTCAGCAGGGGCGTGCGGGCCTCAGGCTCCAGCACGCCTTGCCGAATGCGCGGGTGGTCTACGTCTCCGCGACTGGCGCCACCACGGTACACAACCTCGCCTATGCCCAGCGTCTCGGCCTATGGGGCGGCGAGGATTTTCCGTTCGCGACCCGGGCCGAGTTCGTCGAGGCGATCGAGGAGGGCGGGGTTGCAGCGATGGAAGTGCTGGCGCGCGACCTCAAGGCGCTTGGACTCTATGCCGCTCGCTCGCTGTCCTATGAGGGTGTCGAATACGAACTGGTCGAGCACCAGCTCACAGCGGAGCAGGTCCGCATCTATGATGCCTATGCCGGTGCATTCAGCATCATCCATAACAACCTCGAGGCGGCGATGCGGGCCGCTAACATCACGGGCGAGACCGGCACGCTGAATGGACAGGCAAAGTCCGCGGCCCGGTCCGCCTTCGAAAGCGCCAAACAGCGCTTCTTCGGCCATCTCTTGACCTCGATGAAGACGCCATCGTTGATCCGCTCGATCGAGCGCGATCTCGACGCCGGCCACGCTGCCGTCATTCAGATCGTCTCGACGGGCGAGGCCCTCATGGAGCGACGGCTCGCCGAGATCCCGACCGAGGAGTGGGGTGACGTCCAGGTTGACATCACCCCTCGCGAATATGTCCTCGACTATCTCGCCCATTCCTTCCCGGTTCAGCTCTACGAGCCTTTCACTGACTCGGAGGGAAACCTCTGCTCCCGGCCCGTCTATCGGGACGGCCAGCCGGTCGAAAGCCGGGAGGCTGTCGTACGCCGCGACAGCCTCATCGAGAAGCTCGCGTCATTGTCGCCGGTGCCCGGCGCGCTCGACCAGATCGTTCAGCGATTTGGGACGGACATGGTGGCCGAGGTCACGGGCCGCTCGCGCCGCGTGATCCGCAAGGGCCAGCGTCTCATCGTTGAGAACCGTGCGGCATCGGCGAATCTCGCCGAGACCACGGCGTTCATGGACGACGTCAAGCGCATCCTCGTGTTCTCCGACGCGGGCGGCACGGGCAGGAGCTACCATGCCGAGTTGTCGGCGCTGAATCGCAGGTTGCGTGTTCATTACCTGCTCGAACCCGGCTGGAAGGCGGATGCCGCCATCCAGGGCCTCGGCCGCACGAACCGGACCAATCAGGCGCAGCCGCCGCTATTTCGGCCGGTCGCGACAGACGTGAAGGCGGAGAAGCGCTTCCTCTCCACGATCGCTCGCCGCCTCGACACATTGGGCGCCATCACCCGGGGTCAGCGCCAGACCGGAGGGCAGGGCCTGTTCCGGCCCGAGGACAACCTCGAAAGCCAGTATGGCCGTGATGCATTGCGCCAGCTCTACATGCTGCTGGCGCGCGGCAAGGTCGAGGGCTGCTCGCTTGAGAGATTCGAAGATGCGACCGGACTGAAGCTTATGGATGCCAACGGGCTCAAAGATGAGCTTCCGCCGATCACGACCTTCCTGAACAGGCTGCTGGCGCTCACTATCCAACTGCAGAATATTCTGTTCACCGCCTTCGAGCAGCTACTGACCGCCCGTATCGAAGGCGCGATCGCATCGGGTACCTACGACATCGGACTGGAAACCCTCCGTGCTGAAAGCTTTGTCGTCACTGATCGGCGAACGATCTATACACATCCGGTGACGGGCGCCGAGACCCGGCTCCTCACGATCACTCAGCGCCAGCGCAATCATCCTGTAAGCCTGGATGATGCCCTCGACCGCCTGTCGGATCAGCGTGCTGTCCCGCTGATCAATGAGCGCTCCGGACGAGCCGCCGTGCAGGTCCCAGCCCCGAGCTTCATGCTCGATGATGGCGAGATCGAACGACGCGTCCGGTTGATCCGGCCAATGGAGCAGCACAGCCTCCCCCTGAAGATGATGGCGGAAAGCCATTGGGTTGAAGCCGATCGCGAACGCTTCGCCGCGGCCTGGCAGGTAGAGCTTGCCGAGGTGGCCGAGTTCACCGAAAGCACGATCCACATCGTGGCGGGCTTGTTGCTGCCGATCTGGAAGCGGCTGCCGAACGAGTCGACGCGGGTCTATCGGCTGCAGACGGATGCTGGCGAACGCGTCATCGGCCGCAAGGTCTCGGCAGCCTGGGTCGCGAATGTCCTTGCCGTTGACGAGCCCAAGCTCGCGACCGACAAGGCCTTTGCCGCGCTGATGGAGGGGAGGACGGTCCTTGAGCTCGCCGAAGGCCTCCAGCTCCGCCGTGTCCGGGTCATGGACGCATATCGCATCGAACTTTCTGGATTCAACGACGCGATGCGCGACCGGCTGCGCGCGTACGGCCTGTTCGGGGAGATCATCACCTGGAAGCTACGCATGTTCGTGCCAACTGACACTGATGGCATCGAAGTCCTGGCGAAGGTGCTCGACCACTACCCAATCGAGCGCATCGCCGAACGGGAGGCTGCGTGATGGCCCGCGACGCCTCCGAACTGGCACACTGCCTCGCGCGCGAAGCCGAAGCGGTGTGCCGTTATTATCTCTCCAACGGCAGGCGCCAGGGGCGGTACTGGCTGGTTGGCGACGTGCACAATACGCCGGGCCGCTCGATGTTCGTGCGGCTCCAGGACTCACCGAAGGGACCCGCTGGCAAATGGACGGATGCCGCAACCGGCGAGCATGGCGATCTCCTCGACATCGTCAGGGAAAGCCTTGGTCTTCCTGACTTCCGCGCCGTCGCCGAGGAGGCAAGACGCTTTCTCAAGCTACCCCGGGCTAAACCGGAAGGTGCCTCAAAACCGGCTCGCCCCATCACCGCGGTTGGCTCACAAGAGGCCGCAAGACGGCTGTTTGCGATCTCAGGTCCGATTGAGGGTACCGTCGTTGAGACTTATTTGCACCGTCGCGGAATAGCCCGCGTGTACCATGGTGGCAGCCTGCGCTTCCATCCGCGCTGCTACTACCGGCCTGACGAGCATTTGCCGACCGAGACCTGGCCGGCAATGATCGCTGCCGTCACCGACCTCGATGGCGGGATCACCGGCGTGCACCGCACCTGGCTCGATCCGGACGGCTTTGATCGCGTTCGGCTCGGCAAGGCACCGGTCGACACGCCACGACGAGCCATGGGCGACCTGCTCGGTAACGCAGTTCGTTTCGGTGTGGCTGACGACGACGTGCTTGTCGCCGGCGAAGGCATCGAGACCATGCTATCGCTACGCTGTGTGCTTCCGACGTTGCCGATGGCCGCTGCGCTTTCAGCCAATCACCTCTCGGCCATGCTGCTGTCGTCGAGTTTGCGCCGGCTCTATATCGCCCGCGACGCCGATGCTGCCGGAGACGCGGTCCGGGCAATCCTGACGCAGCGCGCAGCAGCCGCCGGCATCGAAGCCATCACGTTGTCGCCCCGGCTTGGTGATTTCAACGAGGATCTCTACATCTTCGGCCTCGATGCTCTCCGTACGGCTTTGCGGATGCAACTCGTACCAGAGGACGTCTCCCGCTTCCTGCTCTTGTCGACCGCTGTCGCATAGGCGCGTTTTGTTTCGACGCCGACAGCTCGGTCGAGGCGGTGCCAATGCCGAAGAGGCGCGCGACCTCGGCCTTCTAGAGGGCGATCGGACGGCAAGCGGCCCGGGCCGCCAATGGCTGCGGTGCGGCTATTTTCCGCCGGCCCTGCGGGCCTTTGCATCGCGAAGCAAAATAGCCGCACCTCTGCCATCCTCCGCTGGCGCTTCGGCCCTCCGCTTCGCTTTCGGGTTCTGGCCCGCTCCGCCCGCCGCCTGAGTGATCGCCACGAAGGCCGCGATGGGCGCGGCCGATCCGGCAAAGGACCTCTTCCATGACCGACCATGACGACATCGAACCGCCGCACGCCGCCTCTGCAACCGACCACGTCCTCAGCGAATTGCAGCTCTTCGGCTACCGTCCATTTGACGATGAGCCAGATCCGAGACCGCTACCCGAGGGCAAGATGATCGCCGGCGCAGTCGCCGATATCTTCGACGCCTTGGTTGCCACCTTGAGCGATACGCGGCTCGAGCCGGACCTTAGCGATTTGCTCTGGTCGACCGTCAACCTGTTCCATCGTGCCGCGGACCGAATTGATCGCCATCTCGATGACAACGAACAGGCTCAACGCAAGAGCCAGCGCGAGCAGAATGGTTCGGAAGTACGATCGGTCGAACTCGAGCGCCTGACGGCCGAAGGCATCACACTGATCGAGCGCCGCAACTGCCTGGAGCTGTTCCGCGATCAGGCCATCGAGCACTTTGAGCTCCACACCGGTTCACCCTGGCGCCCCCGCTCGGGTTCGCTTGTCAACCATCGCACGCTCACGGCGGCAATGATCGACTCCCGGGATTTCATCGCAGCCAAGCGCCGCGCAGAGACCGAGGTCTTGTTGCCACCTGGGCCCAAGATCGCACTCACTGGCGGCCTCGACTTCAACGACCACACCTTGATCTGGGATCGTCTCGACAAGGTTCACGCCAAGCATCCGGACATGGTCCTGATCCATGGCGGCTCACCAAAGGGTGCCGAACTGATCGCCTCCAAATGGGCGACCAACCGGAAGGTTCCACAGATCGCCTTCAAGCCGGACTGGACCAAGCACGCCAAGGCGGCGCCATTCAAGCGCAACGACGCCATGCTCGAACTCGTGCCGATCGGCGTCATGCATTTCCCGGGCACGGGAATCCAGGACAACCTGGCCGACAAGGCGAAACGACTCGGCATTCCCGTTTGGAAATTTGGCGGCGCGTGAGCGCCGCCTTGCCACCTTCCGAACCACCAAGGCGGAGTTGCAAGCGCCGCAACTCCGCCTCGTTTCGGTTGCATATCCAGAATCGCGCCGCGGTGGTGGTGGAAGGCGCGACCGTTACTCCTTTGCATACGGAGCCACCACCATGATCGCCCTTGGACTTGTCCTCAACACCGTCGGCATCGGCTTGTTCTGCTGGCTGATCTTGACGCTGGCCGTGTACGCTTTGCCGTTTTTTGTCGCCGTCAGCGCCGGGGTGGCGGCATTTCATAGCGGCGCCGGCATCCTCGGTGCGCCGCTCGTCGGCATTGTCGCCGGCGGCGTGACGCTCGCGATTGGACAGACCGCATTCGCGATCGCGCGGTTTCCGATCTTGCGTGCAGCCATAGCGGCCGCCTTCGCCTTCCCAGCCGCGATTGCTGGCTATCATGTGGTCTTCGCGATGTCGCAACTCGGGATGCCCTCGCTGGCATGGCGTGAGGTCTTCGCGTGCCTCGGCGCGGTCTTTATCGGTGGTACGGCGTGGACACGGTTGGCTGTCCTTGCGGAGCCCCGTCCATTGGAGTCGGGCAGGGTCGTGCCAAGCGCATCTCCGGCGGGTCTTTCTGCCGCTACGCACGACGGATAGTCCCTCTCCACCTGCCTCCTCGATCAGATTCGCGCAGATCGGAGCGTTGAAGGAGGGATCGTCGAACTCGAGCGAACGTAAGCGTTCCTTCGTGCGGAGCCCATAGCGAGCTGCGTCATCTCGGCCCGGCCCATATAGTTGCGATGGTGAGGCCCTTCGGTCGCGGCTATTTGTCGTCTGACAATTCCGCCGTTTCCTGCATGTCGTTTCTTTCTCTACGCCTGGAAATTCCGACTTCTTGCACATTCGAACCGAAATTGGCCAAGTCTTCTCCCCAGGTCGTGGTTCAGCACGCGGACGCACGTGGCCTCTTTGATGGCTTGATCTGGCCGAAGACCGGCTGCGCCTCGATCGTCTGAGCCGCAACGCCGTCGCTCAAGACTTTCTTCCCCTGGGCTACGCCCATTCCTCGCGAGGCAAGAAAGTCTTTACGACGTCGTCCTCCGCTTCGCTCCGGCCCGCAACCGGGTGCGTCGCCGATCGTCCTCGGCCTGTCCATCGCCATCGAGGCCGCGGTGGTCGCGGGCTCGAAACACAACAGGAGAAGTGACATGGCTAACATCGGTTCTTTCAAGAAGGTCGGCAACGATTTCCAGGGCGAGATCATCACCCTCAGTCTGCAGGCCAAGGGCGTCCGCATCGTCGCCGAGCAGAACCGCTCCTCTAACGAGAACGCGCCCAGCCACCGCGTCTTTGTGGGCCGGGCCGATTATGCGAAGCGTGGCGTTATGCGGAGTGGTGGCGTCTGAGTGCAGGTTTTCCGCGGGTTTCGGGACCGCCGCGCTCCGCATAATATCGTGAGAGAAGCAGCGGCGCCTCGCGCAGGGCGAGGCGCCGCAAGCTTGCGGGTCAGCGCGACCAGACCAGCGCGTAGCCGTCATCGACCGCGACGAGGTTGGCGTAGATCGGCGCTGAGAAGGACGGGTCGTCGAGCTTCACCGAATGATAGACGGTGTTCTCCTTGGAGGTCCGCTGCCACGCGGCACCTATCTCGACGTTGCCGGCCATCACGCGCAGGCTCGGAGCCTTCTCGTTCTCGGACGGTTCGGCCGGAAGGAAGCGCGCCTTGATGTTGAGCGAGAGCGTCTTGATGGTGCCGCTGTAGGATCCATCTTCGGCGCGGGTGAAGGTGCCAATCTGAGCCATGGTGATCTCCTGTTGTTGTATCCAAGCCCGCGACCATCGCGGCCTTGATGGCGATCTTTGAGCGCCGCAACGACCGGCCCGCAGCCTTGGCCCGCAGCGAAGCGGAGGATGGCGGGCTGAGCGATCTTGTTGCCTCGCGAGGAATGCCGCCGCTTGGCGGCAGGGGAAGAAGATCGCGAACGAGCCATTGCGGGTAAAGGTCGGCGAGCGCAGCGAGCGTATTGTGGCGCGTGATCTGCCAGCAAAAGGCCGCTATGGTTTAGGCGGAAGCAGCCCCACAGGAGAGCATCGGCTCAAAGGCACTTCACAACTGCGGCAATGACGGCGGCGTCACGGCAGCATTCCGCTCTCCCGGTGCAATTGAGCGCCATTAAGCCTCACCCGTAAGAACGCGAAGAACCGGCCTATGCGCGCTGGCAGCAACAGCGAGAATGCGGCACGCGCAGGACAAAATGACGCCGCCGAGTGAGGTGCGCCGACTCGGTCCAAACAGCCCCGATCTTCTGTGGACAGACGGCCTTGTCGTGACGCCAAGCGCTCGGACCGTCGCAGAACGCCGCATGCTGTGGCCTCCAAGCAACAAAGGAGGCAATCATGTCGAAGCAGAAACGCAAGCATTGGAACAGCGTAGAGAGTCGGCTGCACTTTGCGAAACCGTATGTCGATGGCTTCGAGAACTGGCTTCAAGACCATGGATACACGCCGAGCACCATTGAAGAGAAGGTGAGACTACTCGCAGGCTGGACCGACTGGATGCATGCGGCGGGTTTTGCGCTCGACAATGTTTTGGACGGGCTCACTGCATCCGCGGCTGCCTTCAAAGGGAAGAAGAGCATCCGCGCCTACGCCGGCGCAGGTCGGCTGTTCATCCGCTATCTTCAAGATCGAGAAACCCTTCCCAGATCGGCACCACCGCCATCGCCGACAGAGATCTGGCCGCTCCTTGCGGCATTCCGGCGCTGGATGCGCGACCAGCGTGGTGTGGTCAACTCAACGCTCGATACCTATCAGTCGACCCTGGTCGATCTTCTCGAAGCGCTCGGCGACAATCCAACAGCCTTTACCGCCCATGCAATCCGAGCCTTTGTCCTTGAACGTGCCAAGCCGCACAGCCGCGGGCGCGCTAAATCGATTGCCGCTGCAACACGGGCGTTCCTCCGCTTCCTGGTGGCGACTGGACAAAGCCCGGTAGGACGCGATTATGCCGTCCCCGGCTTCGCCAACTGGCAATTGGCGTCGGTTCCGAGATTCCTTGCCGCAGACGATATCGCCCGCGCCATCGCAGCTTGCGAGGGCGAAGGGCGGTTGCGCGACAAGGCGATCGTTCTGCTGCTTGCCCGTCTCGGGTTACGGGCCAGCGAGGTGGCCGATCTGAAATTGGCCGACGTCGACTGGCGGAATGGGCGCATTACCGTCGCCGGCAAATCCAGACGCGAGGAGTGGCTTCCGCTGACCCAGGAGGTCGGCGATGCGATGATTGCCTACATCGAGCGAGTCAGGCCACCGTTGTCGACGCCCCGTTTGTTCATCACCGAAGCCGCCCCGGTTCGACCGCTGACCCGCATCGCCATCAAATGCATCGTGCGTCGCACGCTGCTCCGAGCCGGGATCAAAAGTGCCCATCAAGGAGCCCATGTGTTGCGCCATTCCGCAGCCACGACGATGCTTCGGCATGGCGTCAGTTTGACAGGCGTCGGCGCCGTCCTGCGTCACCGATCGCCGGCAATGACGATGCACTACGCCAAGGTGGACTTCGCCCTCTTGTCGGAGATCACGCAGCCCTGGATCGGGAGGCTGCCATGCTGAGCGATGACGCGGAACGTTACATCGAGCTTCGCCGGACTCTTGGCTTCAAGCTCCGAAAGCCGTCGCGACACCTTCAATCCTTTGCGCGCTTTGCGACGGAAAAGGGCGAGAGTTATGTCAGCGCCGCCACAGCGCTGGAATGGGCGACGATGGCGCCAACTCGGTGCACCCGGCATCGCCGCCTCGGTGACGTGGTGCGGTTCGCGCGCTTTTTGCGGGCCGAGAATACCGCTCATGAGGTGCCGGTCATTCTCTTTGCCGAACGCGCATCGCGGCCCGTTCCCTATATCTACACGCCGGATGAATTGACTCGGATCCTTGAGGGCGCCGGCCAACTCCGCCGGCAAAAGCCCAACCCCTTACGTCGGCAGCTCTATGTGATGCTGTTCGGATTGATCGCCGCCACGGGGCTGCGCGTATCCGAGGCGCTCGACCTTCGGTTCGACGACTTACTGGCCGACGGTGTCTTGCATATCCGCGACACCAAGTTCGGCAAAAGCCGGCTCGTGCCGTTGCACCCGACCGTGGTGGAGGCTCTCGACCGCTATCTCGACAGGCGCCGCCTTGTCGCGGGATCGGACGATCACCTGTTCCCCTCGGCGAAGGGCAAGAGACTCGCCTCCAGCACGGTGAACTATACATTCCGCTGTGTCCTGCGGTTTGCGAATATTGCTCCGGAGCGGCCCCGGCGGCCGCGCATTCATGACCTTCGCCATAGCTTCGCGACGCATGTTCTGGAGCAATGCAACACCGAGCGCGACGCGGTCGCCCGACACTTCGTCGCGCTGGCGACCTATCTGGGCCACGTCGATATCAAGCACACTTACTGGTACCTACAGGCGACACCGGAACTGATGACCGACATCGCCGCCGCGGCCGAAACGTTGATCATGGGGGAGCCCATATGACCCTCCTTGCTCCTCTGATCACCGGCTTCCTGCGCGACTACATGCCCCGTCAGCGGGGCTATAGTCCGCATAGCTGCGAGGCTTATGCCTACAGCTTCCGGCTCTTGTTCGCCTTCGCGGCGAAGCGCATCCAGACAAAACCCTCGCAGCTTCTTATCGAACAGCTCGACGCGGCATTGATCCTGGACTTTCTTGGTCACATCGAGCGCGAGCGCGGCAATGGAGCCGCCACCCGCAATCTGCGCCTTGCCTCGATCAAGACGTTCATGCGCTACGTTGAATACCAGGTGCCTTCGGCTCTGGAGCAGATCGGTCAGATCCACGCCATCCCCGTCAAGCGCCACGATCAGAAGCTTATCCGTCACCTGGTCATGGTGGAGGTGCGCGCGATCCTGAATGCGCCGGACCTCACGACACGTCTGGGCGTACGCGATCGGGCGATGATGCATCTTTGCTTCGCGGCCGGACTGCGTGTCTCGGAACTGGTTGGGGCCATGATGGCGAATCTATCCCTGCAGCGGCCGCCGAGCCTTCTGGTCCTGGGCAAAGGTCGCAAGGAGCGATGTCTTCCGCTTTGGAAAGAAACCGCAGCCGATCTGCGGGCGTGGTTGACCCTGCGGGGCTCGGTTCGTGTGCCCGAGCTCTTCGTCAATGCCGAAGGAGCGCCGATGACGCGGGCCGGCTTCGAGTACGTGCTGGAGAAGCATGCTCGGGCGGCGGCCGAGACGTGTCCGTCCCTATGCAACCGTTCGATATCGCCTCATCAGCTGCGCCACAGTTGCGCGGTGATCATGTTGCAGGCCACACACGACATCCGAAAGGTCGCCTTGTGGCTGGGCCATGCCGATATCCGCACCACGGAGGTCTACCTGCGGATGGATCCCTCCGAAAAGCTGGAGGCGGTTGAAGCGGTCGTTCCGCCGGAGCTGCGGCGCGGACGGTTCAGAGCGCCGGATGCGTTGATCGCCTCTCTGTTAGCGGACACATCGCCGCCGCCGGCGTGAAAAAGCCGAGCTTCACCGAGTGGTCGCGGTCCGTCGATATCCTCGGTGCAGCCCTTGCTCGCTTGCATTGCCCACCCAGTTCCGGCAGTTGTCGTTCGATCGCAAACCGGCGAGCGAATGCCTTGAGCCGTGCGTGATCGTTGACGATGCGGCAGCGCCATCATCGCCGTGGTGTTGGTATACTGGGCCATCATCTCCGTTGCTGTGCGCAGCCTGCGAACACGCGGACCTTTTGATGTCGGATCACGCCCCGGGATGCGGTCGCTGCGCTTCCCGGCCTGATCCCCGCAACGCTTGCAGCAACTTCTTTCCCCGCTGCTGCGCAGCTTCCTCGCGCGACAAACAAGTTGCCTTCAGCCGTCCTGCGCTGCGCTGCGGGCCTTACGGCTGCGGGTCGGCCGTCCCGGGGCTTCGGATCGCCATCAAGGCCGCGATGGTCGCGGGCTTGAAACAGAAAACGGAGATTATCATGGCCCAGATCGGTACCTTCACCCGCGGCGAAGACGGCGTGTTCGCCGGCACCATCAAGACCCTCTCGCTCAACGTCAAAGCGCGCCTCGTCCCAGCCGACGAATCCACCAACGACAAGGCCCCGGACCTGCGGGTGCTGGTGGGCAACGTCGAGATAGGTGCCGCGTGGCACCGCACCTCGAAGGAGAACACCGAGTACCACTCGGTCAAGCTCGACGATCCGTCCTTCCCGGCGCCGATCTACGCCAACCTCTTCAAGGGCGAGACCGACTACACCCTCGTCTGGTCACGCTGACCGACCGCTACCGCGACGGTTCGCCCGCCGAGCCGTCGCGGCTCTTCCCTCGGGATTATGTGGAGCGCGGCGAGCCCGAAACCCGCGGAAAACCTGCACTCAGACGCCACCACTCCGCATAACGCCACGCTTCGCATAATCGGTGTTATGTGGTGCACCACATAACGCCGAGATCGGAGCAGCCTGGTCGAAGCGCTCCGAGGAGGGCCGCGACTATCTCTCGCTCAAGCTTGACGATCCTTCCTTCAACGCGCCGATCTACGCGAACCTGTTCGACGACGAGGGTGGGGAAGGCTACAGCCTGCTGTGGTCACGCTCGCGTAAGAACGGCGACTAAAGCGTAGAGCTCGCTCCGCCCCGCCCGAGTTCCTCCGGGCGGGGCTTCTGTTTGGTTCACTCTTGGGAGATCGCGATTGGGTGAAGCTAAGCATCCAAGCTTCAACGCTCCGACCACGCCAATATGCTCGACGACGGAAACGCCTACGATTTGTTTCCGCGCCCAGACCGCTTCAGCAAGTCTCCCGGCTCCGATCCCAATGCTTCGGCAATTTGTCCAAGCACAGTAACACTTGCCGATACGTCGCCGCGTTCGATAGCGCCGACGTAACGAGCGCTTAAGCCCGCACGCTCGGCCAGTTCCTCCTGCGTCATTTGTAGCTCGTGGCGTCTCCGACGCAGGTTTACCGCCATGATCTCCTTGAGATCCATAGCGACATGGGAACCCGAACCGGAACGATCGTTCTAGGAACGATCGTTCCTATTCGCCACGAGATATGCTATTCAATCAATACGCGGAGGCGGACGGTCGTTCTTGATCCCGGTGGGGATGCAATGCCAAGTCGGGCTGGTGGAGCCGATCAAAATAGGGCTAAAGTAAGTCTGGCGAACAGTTATGGCTTGCAGTGAGTTGGAATCATTCGCTCTGTGACGAACGCATGAAAAAACCACTTCCAGATCCCGACGTGGCCGACGTAGCTCCGACAGACCCCGTTCTCACGGTGTACGATGAGGAGCACGTCATCACGTATCTACGAATGCTCGATGCGGACGCGGAAGGAGCAGACTGGCGCGAGGTGGCTCAACTGGTACTAAAGATCGACCCAGAGCTTGAGCATGATCGCGCAAGGCGTGCGTTCGATACCCATTTGGCTCGTGCGAAATGGATGACGGAGAAAGGATATCGTCATTTGCTGCGCGGCGGCGCATCAAATCCGAATCTTTGAAGCCCTTCCGTAGAGGAATTTACTCCCTGATTTCCGTGTTTGATCCGATGCATCACGCGATGCAGGATCAGGGACTTCCTCAACCAAAGCTGGTCGGGTTTATCGCGTTTCAATTTCGCAGTGCGATGGGGACGCGTAATGCCAAAATTCGATTGGAGATCGCCAGACGCCTATGATCGCGTTCAAGAGGCGGAAATCACCGGACTAGCGTGGGAATGTCTCCGCCGTAATCCCGATTTCGGAGCTGATTGTCGTAGCGCCTTAGAGGCGCTTCCCAAGGCAAGCCCGGAATTCCGCCAGCGTTGGGGCTTGTCTTTTCGTAGCTGACCCCAGCCATTCCTGCCTCGAACAGACCGTCTTCTGGGCGCCGGAAGTTCTGCCGACGGTCGTTCCGGTGCGGCCTGTATCGCACGCGGTCCCCCAAGCGAGCGTCGCCCTGGATCTCGGCAGCTTGACCGACGGTCAGCTGCGGCAAGGCCCTGATGGTTGGCACGCAGTATTGCGTTTGCAGAAGGTAGAACATCGCGTTTGGTTCAAGGAAGCGCCGGTCGTTGCCGGTACCTATGCGGTCGAACTGCCGCTCGACCCTGACTTTGAATTCCGCGCGGATGCAGGCAAGCGGCTGTGGCGCGCCCTCAATGGCAGGCCTCCGGGGCCGCCGCTGCATGCGCTTTCCACGCATCGCCGGCGCCGGCTCGCGCTTGCTCTGCGCGCGCTCGATGCGCGCACGGACGGCAGTACCTACCGGGAAATAGCAGAAGTCCTGTTCGGCGCCGGACGCATTTCCGAACGCGACTGGAAGACTCACGACCTGCGCAATCGGACCATTCGCCTGGTCCAGAGCGGTCTTGCGCTGATGCGTGGCGGCTATCGCGCATTGTTGCGTCCGACATCTCGCAAAAAATAGGACGCGCTTCAGGGGTATCGAAAATGCGCCCCCTTATCTTCGGCATCCCCCTTCGAGGCTCTACTCCGCCAATGTGTCCGTTGACGCGCCGCCAAACTCGCTGGCGCTCCAGACGACCGCGGAGTTTTTCAGATGGGCGATCCTACCGCCGGCTTGCCGCCACGATACTTGCGCACCGCCGAGGCGGCCCGATTCCTCAGCCTTTCCGGCCGTACCCTGGAAAAACACAGGACTTACGGCACCGGACCGGCTTACCGAAAAATCGGCGGTCGCGTCGTCTATGCGCTCGACGACCTCAAGGCTTGGGCCGACCGTGGCACCAAGACGTCAACCAGCGATCCCGGTGCCGGCACCGTGCTGCCTGCAAAGCGGCACGCACCCGTTCCTTATGCGGGGAAGGAGCGGCGCTGACAGATGTCCGAGAGCAATTTCTCAGCACGGGGGCGCCGTCGCTCTGAGCGCGATCAACTCGATCTATTTCGTGCATTGCCCGGCGACTTGGCCGCACGCGATGCGCAAGATTTGATGGCCTATCCGTTCTTCTCGCTGGCAAAGTCCAGGCGGATCATTCCGATCGATTTTCGCGTCGGGACCATCCTGATCCGCGTCGAGGCCGTGCCAGAGCACGGCATGGCGACGATCTGGGACGCGGACGTTCTGATATGGGCGGCTTCGCAGATCGTTGAGGCTCGCGACGCTGGCCTGAAGACATCGCGTCTGATGGCCGCGACGCCATACGAGATCCTGACCTTTGTCGGGCGCGGCACCAGCGTGCGTGACTATGACCGTCTCAAAGCTGCACTCGATCGGCTTCAGTCAACGACCGTCGTGACCTCAATCCGCCAGCCGACGGAGCGGCGGCGGCATCGCTTCTCCTGGATCAACGAATGGAAGGAAACGGCAGATTGCCACGGCAAGCCTCGCGGACTTGAGTTGATCCTGCCGGATTGGTTCTACACGGGCGTTCTGAACGATGCGCTCGTGCTGACCATCGACCGTGGGTATTTCGATCTCACCGGCGGGCTCGAGCGATGGCTTTATCGTCTCGTCCGCAAGCACGGCGGCCGTCAGGGCGGAGGCTGGAGCTTCGACGTCGTACACCTTCACGCCAAGTCCGGCAGCCTATCGCCGGTCAAGCACTTTGCTTATGACCTGCGCCAGATCGTGCGCCGGCAGACCCTGCCGGGCTACGAACTCATCATCACGCAGGATCCAAACGGCGCGGAGCGGCTGAACTTTGCACCTACTGCGATCGACCCGCTCACAGAGCGGCTGCGAAAGCGCGGGCTCGTACCTCACCCAGGGGAAAAGCTGTGAATTCGCTCGTGCTATCGGGGACCACAACTCTCGTGCCATCGGGGACCGGATCCTCGTGCTATCGGGGACCAGAATCGCACTCAACGCCTTGGCGCACAACATCTTCTCGACCTCGTAACTCTACTAACAGGGAATCCTTCGGATTCCTTCTAACGGACCTCGACGGCCGGGATGCGGTGCCAGCAGGACAGTTGCCGGCCCAACAGCGGCGCGACGACCAGAACCGCACTCCTCCTTTCAGGCCTGCGCTCCAGCATCCCGGTATCCAGGGTGCGGTTGTGCGTGCCACACGTCCGACACTGACATGGAGTCGCAAGTGAATGACGTTACGACTGTCGAGCTTCTCTGGCTCGAAAAGCGGATTGAGAACCGGATTCGGTTTGGTCATCCGATCTCTGAAAAGATCGTCGACCTTCATCGGCGTGTCCTCTCATTCGCGCCCGGCAGCATCTTTGCGTTCGTGCGCTGGACGTCCAACGACTTCGGGACCGTGCTGTCCCGGATCGACATCTTGCGTGCGGCGGCACCGGGCCAGCGCTACTCAACCGTCCCTTGGATCAACCCTGGCGGCGAGAGTCTGCTGCGACTATCTGGCTGGCCAAAGGTCGAGCGCGTTCTGCAGCTGATCGATGCGGTAGAGGCACTCGGGATCGACCCTGCGGACGCTGCGCCTGACTACTGGCACCACGTTCACAACCGGCTGTCAGTCAACGAGGCGCCGCGAACCTATACGCGCGGTCGTCACCAGGCGTGGTTGCATCGCCGGAAGGTGACGTCATGACCGGCCGAATGACGACCATTCTCGCGACGTTTGGAAGCGTCGCCCTCGTGCTGGCCGGAAGTGAAAAAGAGACGCCTTCCTACATTTGGAACGCCTCGGAGAGCGTACCCATTGGCCTGTATCGATTGCAACCAGTCGACCGACTGAGCGTCACCGACCTCGTCGCAATTCGACCGCCGGAGCCGCTCGGAACCTTTCTCGATTTCAATGGGTATTTGCCGATCGGCGTGCCGATGCTGAAGCGGATCCTCGCGCTCCCTGGACAGACCGTCTGCAGAACCGGGCTCAAAATTGCTGTCGACGACGTTGAGGTAGGGCAGGCGAGGGAACGCGACGCCCGCGGTCGACCCTTACCGGTCTGGCAGGGATGCCGTCTGCTCTCGACCGGTGAAGTCTTTGTCATGAATTGGCAGTCCGAGGACTCGCTTGACGGTCGATACTTTGGACCGCTCCCTGCATCCGCGGTTATCGGCAGGGTGGTGCCGGTGTGGACGCATGAGGAGTGATCATGCAGATCGGCAGCATCCCTCCGACCTATTTCGGCTCATTCTTGCACACTCTGATCTTCCCTCACCGGGGCGGTCCACAACAGGCAGAGCGGCCGCACAGGCAGCGACGCAACCGGTGCAAGCTGTTATTGCCGGGTCAGATTGGAGGACTACGTCCGCGTCGGATCATTGCACGCCTTGTCACGGCCATCGTGCCTCGGTTTGCATTCGAAACGCTGCAACACGATCATGACGCTAGACTCTCGGGTTTGCTACTGAAGGACCCTCGCTCACGCGGCAAGAGTTCGCGGAGGAGTACGATATTAAGGTGCTGATGGCATACGGGCGATGCCTTCGGCCCGCGCTCTACTCGTCGCTTCGCTCCTCACCGAGCCACCCTGCGGGTGTCTCGGCCCTCCGGGTAACGATCGCTATCGCAAACGCTCGCTTCGCTCGCAAACAGTGGGGGGCTTCGCAAATCAACTGCCAAAGTCGCGGCGGCTCTTTCGCAATGAATCGGCCACCAGCCGACGTTCGGGCAGGCGCAATTGGATGATCCACCGCAATGACCCTAACTGCATTTTGTCGCAAATCGCCGCGAGTACCGCGAGGCTGTTGGCTTGGAAGTTGGGCCCTGGGAACCAGCAACCGAGGAGGGCAGGATAAAAGCCGCAAGGTGCGGCCGGTCGGTCGGTTGGGAAATGTCAGCAATCTCAATCATGCTCCGAACATTGCGAAGGACCGGCGCAACTTGCGAGTTTCGCCATGGCGCTGTTCTTGCTCGGTTTTCGACACCTTGCGGCGGGCAAGATGAGCCGCAACGACGATTTCCGCATCCGTCCAGGCCGTATCCGTTCGACGCGCGCGCCCAAGGCAAAATCGTTTCTCGCGCAGGCCCTCAGAGCCGCGCAGAAGGCAGGCGGTCTCTCACACGGCGGAGTCAGGAGGAGTGGGTCCTTCGGGCGCGGCCGTGCGGCGAGCGTTGCCGCGGCACGGCTCCTCAACAACCGCGCCCGGGGCGCCATGGTCAAGGCGCGTGTCGTACGCCGGATGCGGTCGCCCGGCGCACTGCGAGCCCATATCGGTTATCTCAAACGGGACGGTGTCACCCGCGATGGATCGCCCGGTGAGCTCTTCGATGCTGCCGGGGACGATGCAGACGGCCGGGCTTTTGCGGAACGCTGCGACGGGGACCGGCATCATTTCCGGTTCATCGTCTCGCCGGATGATGCCACTGAGCTGGAAAGCCTGCGGAGCTTTACCCGTGAGCTGATGGATCAGGCCTCGCGTGATCTCGGCACGCGGCTCGACTGGGTCGCCGTCGACCACTGGAATACCGAGCATCCCCATATCCACATTCTCGTGCGCGGTCGCGCGGACGACGGTTCCGACCTTGTCATCAGCCGCGACTACATCGGAACCGGCCTGCGGGCGCGCGCAGGTGATCTCGTCACGCGTGAGCTTGGCCCGCGATCTGAGCTCGAGATACGGCGCGGTCTCGAGGCAGAGGTCACGAGCGAACGCTGGACGCGGCTCGATCGGGTGCTTGCCCGGGAAGCGGGCAGGGCGGAAGGGGTGGTCGATCTTCGGCCCGAACGCGATGTCGCGCGCGATCCGTTGCGGGAGATCCGGATCGGCCGGATGCGGACGCTTGAGCGGCTCGGACTTGCTGAACCAGCCGGGCCCGCGCGCTGGGTTCTGGCCGCTGACGCGGAGCAGCGCTTGCGTGCGCTCGGGGAGCGCGGCGATATCATCAAGCGGCTGCACAAGAGCCTAGCCAAGGATGGTGCATCTCGCGCGCCGTCATCCTGGGCGCTCGAGGGCGAAGGCCATGGCGGACCCGTGATCGGCCGTCTCATCGCCCGCGGGCTGGATGACGAGTTAAGGGGAACAGCGTTTGCCGTGGTGGACGGGATCGACGGGCGTGTGCATCATCTGAAGCTCCCCGACATCGATACAGCCGGCGACGGTCCGATCGGGGGCATTGTGGAACTCCGTCGTTTTGAGGATGCGAGGGGCCGGCCGCGGATCGCGCTTGCCGTCCGCTCCGACCTCAACCTCGACCAACAGGTAGTGGCCGAAGGGGCGACCTGGCTCGATCGGCGCCTCGTTGCCCGCGAACCTGCCGATCTCTCGCGAGCCGGTTTCGGTGCCGAGGTCCGCCGCGCGCTTGATCGTCGGATTGATGCGCTGGCGGAACGGGGCCTCGTGCGCCGGGACGGAGACAAGGTCATCATCGGCCGCAATCTTATCAGTACCCTGCGTACCCGCGAGCTCGATTCAGCGGGTAAGCGTTTGGCTGAAGAAACGGGGCTGGCGCATATGCCCGCCGAGGCAGGCCAGTCGGTTTCGGGAGTTTATCGCCGAAGGCTGTCGCTCGCCTCAGGCCGGTTTGCTATGATTGACAACGGCCTGGGCTTCCAGCTCGTACCCTGGATACCGTCCCTTGAGCGCGAACTTGGCAGGCAAGTAAGCGGCATCGCCGGTCCCGGCGGCGTCGACTGGAGTTTTGGACGCAAGCGCGACCTTTCGCTCTGACCCGCCGATCTCTGCGCTACGGCGCGCGCGACCGCGATTGCCTGGATATTGTCGTTGCGTGGGTGCACGGGGCGAGCGCTTCTGGGCCTATGTCCGCGACCAAGATTCTCTGGGGGCAGCTGTTCCTTGTCTCGATCGTCGTGCTCGCCTTTGTTTGGACGGCGACCGAGTGGACGGCCTGGCGTCTCGCCTACCAACCGCAGCTCGGGCCCGCCTGGTTCATGGTCGGGCGCTGGCCGATCTATCAGCCGCTTGCTTTCTTCATCTGGTGGTTCCAGTTCGACGCCTACGCGCCAAAAATATTCATCGAGGGGGCCTGCATCGCCGCAAGCGGCGGGTTCGCCGCTATCGGCATCGCGATCATGCTGTCGGTCTGGCGGGCAAAGGAAGCTCAGCAGGTGACCACATACGGCTCGGCGCGCTGGGCCGACGCACGTGAGGTCAGGCGGGCGGGCCTTCTGGGGACCGACGGCGTCGTGCTCGGCCGCTTTGATGGCCGATATCTCCGGCACGACGGCCCTGAGCATGTCCTTTGCTTTGCTCCTACCCGTTCGGGTAAGGGCGTCGGCTTGGTCATTCCGACTCTTCTTACTTGGCCGAACTCCACCATCGTTCACGACATCAAGGGCGAGAATTTCCAGCTCACCTCGGGCTGGCGCGCGCGCTTTGGGCCCGTGCTTCTGTTCGACCCCACCAACCAGGCAAGCGCGGCCTATAACCCTCTCCTCGAGATCCGCAAAGGCGACTGTGAGGTACGGGACGCCCAAAATATTGCTGACATCCTCGTCGATCCCGAAGGCGCGCTCGAGCGCCGCAATCATTGGGAGAAGACCAGCCATTCTTTGCTGGTTGGCGCGATTTTGCATGTCCTTTACGCTGAAGCCGACAAGACGCTCGCCGGCGTCGCCAACTTCCTGTCTGACCCATCACGCCCGATCGAGACGACGCTGAATGCGATGTTGGCGACGCCGCACCTCGGAGAGCGCGTTCATCCCGTGGTGGCTTCGGCATCGCGCGAGCTCCTCAACAAGAGCGAGAATGAACGCTCAGGTGTTTTGTCAACCACGATGAGTTTCCTGGGGCTCTATCGCGATCCCGTCGTCGCCAAGGTCACGGGACGGAGCGACTGGCGCATCCGCGATCTCGTTGACGGACCCCGGCCCATCTCGCTCTTTCTTGTCGTCCCGCCATCCGACATCGCCCGCACAAAACCCCTGATGCGGCTGGTACTTAATCAGATCGGACGGCGATTGACCGAGAGCCTGGACACCGATCGGCGACGACAGAAGCTGCTTCTGATGCTCGACGAGTTTGCAGCGCTCGGGCGGTTGGATTTTTTTGAGAGCCAGCTTGCCTTCATGGCAGGCTATGGCATTCGCAGCTTTCTGATCACCCAGAGCCTGAACCAGCTCGAACGCGCCTACGGGCCGAACCACGCTATCCTCGACAACTGCCACATCCGGGTCGCTTTTTCGACCAACGATGAGCGCACCGCCAAACGCGTGTCGGACGCCCTTGGAACCGCGACCGAGATGCGCGCGATGAAGAACTATGCCGGGCATCGCTTAAGCCCTTGGCTTGGGCACCTCATGGTCAGCCGCCAGGAAACATCGCGGCCGCTGCTTACACCGGGGGAAGTCATGCAGCTCTCACCTAACGAGGCGATTGTAATGGTCTCGGGGGTGCACCCCGTGCGCGCCAGCAAGGTCCGATACTATGAGGATACGCAGCTAAAGCGCCGGGTCTTGAATCCATCCCGCGCCAATCCGGTCGCCCTGGTCGCGCAGGCAGACGATTGGTCAGGCCGTCCGCAAATCCCGCCCTCTGCCGAACTCCTCGCGAAGGTGACGCGGAGATCCCGTGATCCCAACGGCGGCATTCGCCGTGAGCCCGAGCTGCCGCAGCACGAGGATGTCGTCATTGGGGCTCCCCTGGCCGAGAACGAGTTCGATGCCGCGCCAGATGATGGCGACACCGATGCGGTGCAGGCGAGGGCTCTGAGCCGTTCGATGCAGGGCATCGCGCGTTCCGTCACCATCGACCCGGAGGATCCGATGGATCTCTAGGCTAGTGAGCATGAAAAAGGCCCAACTCAGCATCTATCTCGATCCAGAGACCTTCGCTGGCCTGGAGGCCTTCGCAAAGCGTCACAGCAAGTCCAAGTCGCTGGTCGCGGAGGCTGCCATCGCCTCCTTCCTTTCGCCCGACGAATCCGACCGGAGGGAGGCCGCGATCGCCAAGCGGCTGGATCGGATCGTGCGCGTCCTCGAACGGCTCGAACGAAACGATACCGTCACGCTGGAGACGATCGCGCTGTTCATCCGCTTCTGGCTGACATCAACGCCAGCGCTGCCGGAGCAATCGAGCCCAGCAGCGCGCGCCAAGGGCGCGGAGCGCTATGATCGTTTTGTCGAAGCTCTCGGGCGGAGGCTATCCAGCGGGTCGACCATGCTGAAGGAGGTGAGTATCGAATCGCACGACGGGGAGAACGCCGTGCGTGGCAACGACGACGCCGGCGCCGGCGCGAGCTAATCAGCCCGCCGATCCCTTCTTTCGCTACGCCAAGGTACGATCGCTATCGTCGACGGTTGCAGCGCCAACGATGCTGCTCTTCTGTTGCCTCCATCAGACTCAATCACCCCTTGGCAAAATCCGTCGCACCGCAATCGTTGCGGCCTTGATCGGTGCGCTCAGAGTACGGAGAAGAGCGAAAATGCAGCTCCACGGCGAACCCGAGTTGGAGGCCAGCCAGGCCGCGGTGGCAAAATCGCCACCTCACAAACGGAATTCCGCGGCAACCCGCAAGGTAACCGTCCGGATCACCGAGAAGATTCACGAGCAACTCGAAGCTGCGACTGAACGTCCGGGCGTGGGCAAGAGCATGATCGTGGAGGCTGCGCTTGCACAATTTCTGAATCCGCGCCCTCCAGAAAATGCGGTGCATGACGGTTTTGACGACATACACGCCCGATTCGATTCTCTGGAGCGCAATTTACGGACAATCGCTGAGACGGTCGCGCTGCATGCGCGATATCACCTCGCCGTGATGCCGCCGCTGTCGCAACAGCAACAGCGAGAAGCCTGCCAGCTCGGTGATGAGCGCTTCAAGGTCCTGGCCGAGCAAGTCGATCAGCGGGTTCAGCAGGACCGTTCGCTTATCCAGGAGACGATCGATCGCCTCAATGCGACACGATTTAACGGCTTGAAATCGATAATCGATCAGGATGAGACAGTCGACCTCAAGCCGACAGACACCCCAAACGGCGCCGGTTTGCGAGGCGATGCAAATATAAAGCAGGAATCATCCGCTGCCGCCCAGGAGGGCGGCAGCAATTCCAACTTTCGTCACCTCCCGAACGCCTTCTGCTGGCCGGCATGATCAAGCTGGATACGAAGACGCAATACGAGCGGCGACAAGCACCGAACCGGACGCGGATGAATGTCAACACGTCGATGATCACCTGAGCCGGAAGTGGTGGCGCCTGATCCTGGCCGTCTTCCTCCCATTTGCCGCTGGCTATTATCTTTCCTTCCTCTTCCGAACCATCAACGCCTCCATCTCTCCAGCGCTGGCATCCGAATTTGGACTTGATGCCGCAAAGACCGGGCTGCTCGCATCGGTCTATTTCCTCGTCTTCGCAGGTGTCCAAATTCCCATTGGCGTCCTTCTCGATAGGTATGGACCGCGTCGTGTCCAGGGCGTGTTGCTGGTGATGGCGGCCGGCGGCGCGACCCTGTTCGGGACCGCAACGGGATTTTCGGAGCTTCTGGTTGCGCGCGCCATGATAGGACTTGGGGTTGCAGCCTCATTGATGGCAGGGCTCAAGGCCGTGGTCATCTGGTTTCCCAGGGAGCGTATCGCCCTCGTCAACGGCTGCATGATCATGCTGGGGTCGCTTGGAGCCGTCACCGCAACGGCACCGACCGATTGGGTATTGGATTGGATCGGTTGGCGAGGTCTTTTCGAAGTCCTGACTTTTGCAACGATCGCCGTAGCTGCCTTCACTTACTTTGGCGTACCGGAAAGCTCCAGCAATGAAGCAGCGTCGACGACCTCCCGGCTTACTTTGTGGTCTGTGTATTCCGACGCGCGATTCCTGAGACTTGCGCCACTGTCGGCAGCCTGCATCGGCTCGTCATGGGCCCTGCAATCTCTGTGGGCTGCGCCCTGGCTTACGGATGTGGAAGGGCTTGATCGGCATAGTCTCATGACGCAGCTGTTCATCATGGCTCTCGCAATCAGTTTCGGAGCGTTGCTGCTGGGCGTGATGGCGGATCGTCTACGCAGACGCGGCACAACAACCGAAATCCTGATAGCTGGCATGGCAGGGGTGTTCATTGCGGCCGAACTTGCACTTATTCTCCGGGTGCCAATGCCATCGCTACTGCCCTGGTGTGCCGTGTCAGTTATGGGAGCGGCAACAGTTCTCAGCTATGCGATGATCGCCGATTATTTTCCGCAAGGCCTTGCCGCGCGAGCAAATGGGGCGTTGAACCTTGCACATTTTGGTTCGGCGTTCGCGGTTCAGTACGGGATCGGGCTTGTTGTCGGACAATGGGCACCTCAAGACGGTCATTATCCGGTAATGGCGTATCAGTTTGCGTTTGGTCTCAGTGCAGCCTTTCAGGCAGCCGCATTGCTCTGGTTCGCTGTGCCTTGGCTCCGAACGTTGAGCAGGCACCTTTACGCGTCGCTTACGCGGCCGTTTGCAGAGCGAGACAGCCAAGCGGAATTTGTCATGGTGCCCGTCGAGGGATCTATCCTCGAGGCGCGTGAGGCGGTGGAATGGTAGACTGGCCGGCCTGTGCCTGGTTTCCAAGCCGTCTTTTGCGGCGATCGGTGCTACGTTGGGATTTCGACATTCCCCACTTTTTCTTTTTCTACGCCAGGCCGCGAACCAAACATCCCGCTTGTTGCGCGAAGAGGTTTACTGCCTTTTCTAATTGATCCCACTGAGGTCGTTCAGGCGACTTCATTTGTGGGGACGGTGGTGACAATCCATTCCATTCAATCGGAGGCAATATCTCGCGGCGCGCGCATGCTGCGCACTGCACTTGGCCCCGCGATCTCGCGCTTTCTGGAAGATCCTTCAGTCGTCGAGGTGATGCTAAACCCTGACGGCCGATTGTGGATCGACCGTTTGTCGAGCGGTCTGACGGACACCGGTGAGATCCTGTCAGCGCCAGACGGGGAGCGCATCATTCGGCTGGTCGCTCACCACGTGGGTGGTGAAGTGCATGCGGGTGCACCCCGTGTATCGGCCGAGCTACCTGAAACTGGCGAACGTTTTGAAGGTTTGTTGCCGCCAGTTGTTGCGGCTCCAGCGTTCGCGATCCGCAAACCGGCCGTCGCTATCTTTACGCTTGATGACTACGTCTTGGCAGGGATCATGACGTCAGAACAGGCTATAGCGCTGCGGCAAGCCGTTAGTTCACGCAAGAACATCCTGGTTGCCGGCGGAACATCAACCGGCAAAACGACGCTCACGAACGCGCTGCTCGCGGAAGTCGCCAAGACTTCCGATCGCATCGTTCTCATCGAAGACACAAGAGAGCTCCAGTGCAAGGCGCCAAACCTTGTCGCTCTGCGCACCAGGGACGGCGTGGTGTCGCTTTCGGATCTCGTGCGCTCATCCCTTCGCTTGCGTCCCGATCGTATTCCAATCGGCGAGGTCCGCGGGGCCGAAGCTCTCGACCTGCTCAAGGCCTGGGGTACCGGGCATCCCGGGGGAATCGGTACCATCCACGCAGGCAGCGCGCTCGGAGCCTTACGCCGGCTCGAACAGCTCATCCAGGAGGCGGTGGTTACGGTACCGCGCGCCCTGATCGCCGAGACCGTGAACGTCATAGCCGTTCTTGCTGGCCGTGGCGCTGATCGCCGCCTTTCCGAACTTGCTCACGTCGCCGGGCTCGGGACGTCGGGCGACTACAGCCTCTCAGCATCAGGAGACCAGTGATGAACTGCCGATCGCCTCTCGGCCGAAGGGCCGTTACGACCGCATCAATTGCGGCCTTCTGCCTGTTCGCTTCGCCGGCCTGGTCCGCAGGCTCGAATATGCCGTGGGAGCAACCGCTCAATCAGATCCTGCAGTCGGTCGAAGGCCCGGTCGCCAAGATCGTCGCCGTTATCATCATCATCGTGACCGGGCTGTCCCTGGCTTTCGGTGACACGTCGGGCGGTTTTCGTCGGCTGGTTCAGATCGTGTTTGGTCTGTCGATCGCGTTTGCCGCATCGAGCTTCTTTCTGTCGTTCTTCTCGTTCGGCGGCGGAGTGGTGATCTGATGGATGAGCAGATCCCAGGGTTTGTTGCGCCCGTGCATCGCGCTTTGACCGAGCCGATCCTGATGGGAGGCGCACCGCGGGCCGTCGCAATCTTAAACGGCACCTTGGCCGCGGCACTGGGCCTCGGTCTGCGCCTTTGGCTTGCCGGTCTCCTGCTCTGGTTCATCGGTCATATGGCGGCCGTCTGGGCCGCGAAACGCGACCCGGAGTTCGTCGAGGTCACGCGCCGGCACATTCGTATCCCTGGTCACCTCTCCACGTGAGTCCTTCCATGATGAATCTTGCCGAATATCGTTCCTCGAATGCGCGCCTGGCCGACTTCCTGCCCTGGGCCGCCCTTGTCGACGAGGGCATTGTCCTTAACAAGGATGGCTCGTTTCAGCGGACGGCAAAATTCCGAGGCCCCGATCTCGACAGCGCGGTACCTGCCGAACTCGTTGCCGTCGCCGGGCGCTTGAACAATGCCTTGCGTCGCCTTGGATCTGGCTGGGCCCTGTTTGTCGAGGCACAACGCCATGCCGCGGGGGCCTATCCTCCGAACACGTTCCCGGATGTCGCATCCGCCTTGGTCGACGCCGAGCGCAGGGCCCAGTTCGAAGAGGCCGGCGCCCATTACGAGTCCAGCTACTATCTGACTTTGGTTTATCTGCCGCCTGCCGAAGGAGCGGCCCTGGCCGAGCGGCTCCTTTACGAGGGCAGCAACCGGCCCGTCGGTGCAGACGCACGTGAGGTGCTGGCCGGGTTTGTCGATCGGACCAACCGTGTCCTGCAGCTCATCGAAAGCTTCATGCCGAAATGTGGCTGGCTCGATGATCAGGAAACGTTGACCTATCTCCACTCGACGATCTCGACCAAGCGTCACCGGGTGCGCGTCCCGGAAATACCCATGTATCTCGACGCGCTGCTTGCCGATCAGCCACTGACCGGCGGTCTTGAGCCGATGCTGGGCACCGCCCATCTGCGGGTGCTGACCGTCGTGGGATTTCCGACCGCAACCGTGCCCGGGATTTTGGATGATCTGAACCGACTGGCATTCCCTTATCGCTGGTCGACCCGGGCGCTCATGCTCGACCGGACCGATGCCGTGAAGCTAGTGACGAGGATTCGGCGCCAGTGGTTTGCCAAACGCAAGTCAGTCGCCGCGATCCTGAAGGAGGTAATGACCAACGAGGCGTCTGCCCTTCTTGATACCGACGCCCACAACAAGGCGATCGATGCCGATGCGGCCCTCCAGGAACTAGGCACCGATCAAATCGGGGAAGCCTTTGTTACGGCGACCGTCACCGTCTGGGACGGAGATCCCCGGGCTGCCGACGAAAAGCTCCGCCTGGTCGAAAAGGTCATCCAGGGGCGCGATTTCACCTGCATGATCGAGACCGTGAATGCGGTCGAAGCCTGGCTCGGCAGCCTGCCGGGCCACGTTTACGCCAACGTCCGCCAGCCCCCGATATCGACCCTCAACCTAGCCCATATGATCCCCCTGTCGGCGGTTTGGGCGGGCGAGGTGAGGGACCATCACCTCAAGGCGCCCCCGCTGTTCTTCGCCAGGACGGAAGGATCCACGCCGTTTCGGTTCTCGCTCCACGTTGGCGATGTCGGGCATACCCTGGTTGTTGGTCCGACCGGGGCGGGCAAGTCGGTGCTCCTGGCGTTGATGGCCCTGCAGTTCCGCCGCTATCCGGACGGACAGGTCTTCGCCTTCGATTTCGGCCGCTCGATGCGCGCGGCGGCGTTGGCCATGGACGGCGACTGGCATGACCTCGGTGGCGCGGTAGCGGGCGAAACGGATGGATTTATGTCCCTGCAGCCGCTGGCTGACATCGATGATGTCTCCGAGCGCGGCTGGGCGGCGCAATGGATCGCCTCGATCTTGTCGCGAGAAAAGATCGACGTCACCCCAGAGACCAAGGATCATGTCTGGACTGCGCTGACCTCGCTGGCGTCGGCTCCGCACGAGGAGCGCACCCTCACTGGCCTCTCGGTTCTCCTCCAATCGAATATCCTGAAGCGGGCGCTCCAGCCCTATTGCCTCGGTGGTCCCTATGACCGGCTGCTCGATGCGGAGAACGAGCACCTCGGTAGCTCATCGGTCCAGGTCTTTGAGACCGATGGATTGATTGGAACCGCCGTTGCGCCGGCAGTGCTGGCTTATCTATTCCATCGGATCGAAGGCCGCTTCGACGGGCGTCCAACGCTGCTCATCATCGACGAAGGCTGGCTCGCGCTTGATGATGCGGACTTTGCCGGCAAGCTCCGGGAGTGGCTAAAAACCCTTCGCAAGAAGAATGCGTCGGTGGTGTTTGCGACCCAATCGCTTGCGGACATCGATGGCTCGGCAATCGCGCCGGCCATCATAGAAAGTTGTCCGACCCGGATTCTGCTGCCCAACGATCGCGCGATCGAGCCGCAGATCATGACGATCTACCGGCGATTTGGGCTCAATGACCGGCAAATCGAAATCCTGGCGCGGGCGATTCCCAAGCGAGACTACTACTGCCAGTCACGCCGGGGCGATCGCCTGTTCGAACTCGGACTTGGCGAGGTAGCGCTTGCCCTCACCGCCGCTTCCTCCAAAGCCGACCAGGCTTTGATCGAGCAGGTGTTGGCTGAACATGGCCGCGAAAACTTCGTGAGTGGATGGCTGAAGGCCCGTGATGTCGCTTGGGCGACCGATCTCATCCCACACCTCGCTGAACTGGGGGCTTCCAAATGAACCGCTTCCGCCGTGTTGCTGCCGCTGGCGTGGTGGCACTTGCCGTGCTTGTCGGTTCCAAACCGGCCTTCGCGCAGTTGGTTGTGTTTGATCCCAACAACTATGCCCAGAACGTTCTGACCGCCGCTCGAGCCCTGCAGCAGATCAACAACCAGATCACATCGCTGCAAAATCAGGCGCAGATGCTGGTCAATCAGGCCAGGAATCTCGCGAGCTTGCCCTATTCGTCACTGCAGCAGTTGGAGCAGTCAATCCAGCGTACGCAGCAACTGCTCGCCCAAGCCCAGCGCATCTCTTTCGACATCCAGCAAATCGATCGCGCGTTCTCCACCACGTACGCGCCGGCATCTCCCGACGCCACGGACCAGGCGCTGATCGCGAATGCGCAGGTCCGTTGGCAAAACTCGGTTGCAGGCTTTCAAGATGCCATGCGGGTGCAGGCTACGGTGGTCAGTAATCTCGACACCAATCGCGCCCAGATGTCGACGCTCGTCACCGCCAGCCAGGGCGCGACCGGCGCCCTGCAAGCGAGCCAGGCTGCCAATCAGCTTCTTGCGCTGCAGGCACAACAGCTTGCCGATCTCACGGCAACAGTCGCCGCTCAAGGACGCGCCCAAAACCTGGAATCTGCCCAGCGAACGGCCGCTCAGGACCAGGGCAGGGAGCAACTCCGGCGCTTCCTGACGCAGAGCCGAGGTTACCAGCCCACAATAGTGCAGATGTTCCACCAATGAGTGATTTCAGGGCGTTCAAGGCGCTGTCTCTCGGCGTGACAATCTTTGTCGTCGTGCTCGCTGCTGCTTGCACCATCCACCTGCGTGACGACGACAATCAGCCTCAGCCTGCCTCTTCGGTCGTCCGAGAAGGCGATCCCCAGACAGCCGAGCTCGAGCGATGTCGTTCAGTTGGATACGAGCAAAAAGACAGACTTGCCGAATGCCGAAAGGTTTGGGCGGAACAGCGCCGCCACTTCCTAAGGCAGAACATCGACACTCCGCGCAATCCCGCCCGGCCCGATCCAGACGCCACACCGCCTGCGTCCGTCAAGGATCAGAGCCGTTTGCCGCCCGGTTTGTTTCCGGCACCTCAGCCGACGGAGCGATAGATGGGTGGTACAGGCATCATCGACCAGTTTCTGGAAACATTCACCCGCTATATCGACTCTGGCTTCGGCCTGGTGGGAAATGAGGTCGGACATCTCGCGTCCACGCTTGTTGCCATCGACATCACGCTGGCGGGATTGTTCTGGGTCTGGAGCTCCGATGAGGACATGATCGCTCGGCTGGTCAAGAAGACCTTGTTTGTCGGCGTCTTCGCTTTCCTCATCGGGAACTGGAATGGCCTGGCCCGCATCGTCTTCGAGAGCTTTGCCAGTCTGGGGTTGAGGGCCTCTGGCACGGGCTTGTCGTCCGCAGATTTCTTGAGGCCAGGACGGATCGCCCAGGTCGGCCTGGATGCCGGACGGCCGATCCTTGAATCGATTTCGGGGCTGATGGGCTACGTCAGCTTCTTCGAGAATTTTGTACAGATCGTGGTGCTGCTGTTTGCCTGGATCGTCGTGCTGCTGACGTTCTTCATCCTCGCCATCCAGCTCTTTATCACCTTGATCGAGTTCAAGCTGACGACCCTGGCCGGTTTCGTGCTGATTCCGTTCGGCCTGTTTGGGAAGACCGCCTTCGCAGCCGAGCGCGTACTCGGAAACGTCATCTCGTCCGGCGTCAAGGTATTGGTGCTTGCCGTCATCGTTGGGATCGGATCGACCCTGTTCTCCCAGTTCACCTCGGGGTCCGGCGGTAACCAGCCGACTATCGAAAATGCGATGGCACTGGTGCTCGCGGCCCTCTCGTTGCTTGGCCTCGGTATCTTCGGGCCGGGAATTGCCAACGGCATTGTATCTGGCGGTCCGCAACTTGGGGCCGGTGCGGCCGTCGGAACCACGATGGCCGCAGGTGGTGTGGTTGCCGCCGGAGCAGCACTCGCAGCAGGCGGGGCTGCTCTCACCGGCAGCATGGTTGGAGGCGCGGCGAGGGGAGGCAGCGCGCTCATAGGCGGCGCGGCATCCGCCTTTCGGACGGGCGCGCAGACCGGGGAGGCGGGCGCCACTTCGGCAGCGAGTCCCCTGCGATCGCTGGCCGCCCGCTTTGGCAGATCAAATGCCGCGGGCGATGAAGCCGGCGGCGCGGATGCGTCATCTGGAGGCGCACCCGCCTGGGTTCGCCGCATGAAACGTGGACAGGCTGTCAGTCATGGTGTCTCGGCGACGACGCAGGCGCTGCGGTCCGGGGATCGCGGCGGAGGTGGGGCCTCCGTCGATCTCAAGGATTCAGAGCGCTGAGGTCAGCACCGTCGGAGCACCTCTCAGAACTCTTCAAACGTACCAAACGCTACTCACGCCCGATTTCTCGTACGTCGAGGTCAACATGTTCAAACGATCGGCCGTTCATTATGGCCGCACACCTCAGCCGGTTACGCCTTACCAAAAAGCCGCGCAGGTTTGGGATGACCGGATCGGCTCGGCGCGTGTCCAGGCCAGGAATTGGCGCTTGATGGCCTTTGGTTGTCTGTTCCTCTCTGCCGGCTTCGCCGCTGCTCTCGTCTGGCAGTCAGCACAGGGGTCCATTACGCCTTGGGTCGTTGAAGTCGATCGCCTCGGCGAAGCAAAGGCGGTCGCGCCAGCAAATTCGACCTACAAGGCAACCGACCCGCAAATTGGCTTCCATCTCGCCCGCTTCATCGAACATGTCCGCGGCCTCCCGATGGACGCCATCGTGCTACGCGAGGATTGGCTTCGGGCGTATGATTTCACGACCGATCGCGGTGCCGCCGCGCTGAACGACTACGCCCGCAACAACGATCCCTTCACAAAAGTCGGGAAGATCCAGGTCGCCGTCGAAGTATCCAGTGTCATCAGAGCTTCGCCCGACAGCTTCCGTATCGCCTGGATCGAACGCCGCTACGAGAATGGTCAGCTTGCCGCGACCGAGCGGTGGAGCGCCATCGTCAGCGTTGTCGTGGAACCGCCGCGCGACATCGATCGGCTGCGCAAGAACCCTCTCGGCATCTACGTCAACGCCATCAACTGGTCCAAGGAGTTTTGACAGTGATGCCGACAAATCAACGTTCACTGCGAATGAAAACGGGGAGTGGATTTCCGGCTCTCCTGATTTGCGCCTGTGCCCTTGCTGGGTGCACGACATTCAAGCCGCCGCAGATCAGCTATGACGACGAAATCCCGCCGCTGCCCAGTCAACCGGCGCTTGCAGACGATCGGCCGCGCTCCCTTCACGTCCCACCCGCTTGGACGCCGGCACGGGGCGGCAAGGAGAAGGAAGCCGAAGCCCCCGTTGAACGGATCGAAAGCGCCAACGATGCGGCCCGCGTACAGCCTCGGAAGGCGGGGTATTTCAACGCTGTGCAGGTGTTTCCATATAGCCCAGGCGCGCTCTATCAAATCTATGCGGCGCCAGGACAGATCACGGACATTGCCTTGGAGCCAGGTGAGAAATTGATCGGCTCCGGACCCATCTCCGCGGGCGACACGGTGCGCTGGGTGGTCGGAGATACCGAGAGCGGCAGCGGTGACATCCGGCGGGTCCATATCATGGTCAAGCCGACACGAGCGGCCATCGAAACCAACCTCGTTCTCAACACCGATCGGCGGACGTATCTGATCGAGCTGCGCTCGCGTGAAAAATCATACATGCCATCGGTCTCCTGGTTCTATCCTGAAGACCGAGCCGCGCGCGGTCGTGCGCTTCCGCCAAAACCCTTCATTCCGGATCCTGCCCAACGGCGCTATCGATACACCTTCGAGGGCGACAATCCTCCCTGGCGCCCCGTCAGCGCCTTTGACGATGGCCGCAAGGTCTACATCGAGTTCTCGCCGGGCATCGGGCAGGGCGAAATGCCTCCGCTGTTCGTCATTAACTCCGACGGCAAGCCGGGTCTCGTCAACTACCGGGCATTCGGCAACGTCCTGATTGTCGACCGGTTGTTCGCGGCCGCCGAACTGCGGCTGGGGGGCGAGGAACAGCAAAAGGTCCGCATCATCAGAACCGATGGGAGATCTTGATGAGCAACACCGAACAGGAGGCCACAAACCGGACGGGTGCTCCGCCGGCGCTCGAGACAGAAACGAGTTCTTTTCGGTTGCGGCCGGAGCGCCCGCACGTCACGCGGCTCTCGCGCAAAGCACTGATCGGGGGCACGGCGCTGGTGCTGATCCTCTTGACCGCTGCCGTTTTCCTGGCGCTGCAAACACGCGAGAAGCGGGCTCCCGCCCCGGACGAACTCTACTCAACCGATCACCACAATGTGGCGGACAAGCTTGCGAGCTTGCCAAAGGACTACGGTTCAATTCCCCCGGACGTGCCACGACTAGGGCCGCCTTTGCCAGGTGATCTAGGCCGTCCAATTGTCGCGGCACAGGCCCAAAACGGCCCGCTAGCGGTTGACGCCGAGCAACAACGAGCAAGCCAGGAAAGTGAAGCTGCACGAACCAGCAAAGTTTTTGCCAATACGGTGACCCGACCATCGCCTGGCCAAGCGGCGCCAGCCGAGACCTCGCCAACGGGAGCCACTTCAACTGACGACGCATTTGCCCAGAACGGTCAAGACCGTAAACTCGCGTTCGTCAATGCTTTGATCGATCGACGCACCACTAGTCCTGACCGTTTGGCCAAGCCGGCTTCGCCATTCGTAATTCAGGCCGGGACCATCATTCCGGCGGCACTCATCACTGGGATCCGCTCCGATTTGCCGGGCCAGATCATCGCGCAGGTAACCGAAAATATTTTTGACACGCCGACCGGTCGGGCTCGTCTTGTCCCGCAGGGAGCGCGCTTGATCGGTCTCTATGATAGCCGAGTATCGTTTGGACAGTCGCGCGTCCTTCTGGTCTGGACGAGGCTGATCATGCCGAATGGTCGCTCTATCGTACTCGAAAGACAGACGGGGGCAGACACCGCGGGGTATTCCGGCCTTGAGGATGAGGTCGACAACCATTGGAAGGAGTTGCTCGGAGCAGCGGCCTTATCGACATTACTCGGTGTGGGTTCAGAGCTTGGATCTGGCGCCGACGCTGGATCCAGCACGGCCGTTCTTCAGGCGCTCCGGCATGGGGCCGCCAATTCTCTCAATCAGACCGGACAGCAAGTGGTCCGACGGAACCTCAACATTCAACCGACGCTCACAATCCGGCCAGGTTTCCCTGTGCGTGTCATCGTCAACCGTGACTTGATGCTTGAGCCATACAAAGGATAGGGAGTACACATGGCGAAACTCAAGCTCGGTGCCATCGCGGACGATAAACCCGTGAAGTTGACGATCGAACTTCCGGCAGCCGTACATCGCGATCTGCTTGCTTACGCTGAAATCCTCGCGCGCGAGAGCGGCCAGTCTGCGTATGATCCGGTAAAGCTGATCGCACCAATGTTGGCGCGATTCATGGCGACGGATCGCGCTTTTGCAAGATCACGAAAGACGCCTTACGGAGCCACCGGACCGAGGGGATAGCGCTCGCCAAGCAATTTCAGGAGGTTTTGGAGAGCAGGGTTTTCGTTGTCCGCTCGCCAAACCGCTGAAAAGCCGATGCGGCTCGACCCCGTTCCGTCGCGCAACTCCCGATAAACTAGACCGGAAAAATTGGCCCCGATATCGGACTCCAGCACGAGACTGATGCCGAACCCCACGGCGATCAAGCTCTTGATGACCCCGCGGCTGACGTCATGACGTTCGATCCGCGGTCGGTCATCGGGAGAGATTAGCTTTGCGTTCAAGAGATCCTCAAGCTCGCGCCCTGGATCGTAGTGGCTGAGCAAAACAGTCTGATTCCGTAGATCCGTCCAGTAGATGACTTCGCGCGCAGCCAAAGGATGCTCACTCGGCAGAACGGCCAGAATTCGTTCACTCCAGAGTGGCGTTGTTTTGCTATCGAGGGCTTGCGGGTCGCCCGTTAGGATGCTCACGTCAATGACACTGTTGCGGAGCGCGGTTGTGAGCCGCGTTCTCGACCTCTCGACGGTTACAAGCTCAACGTGCGGAAAAAGCTTCTTGAAGTCGAGTAATGTTGCGCGCAGATTGCCTGCCGTCAGCGAAGTACAGAACCCGATGACGAGACGACCCGCTTCGCCAGACCCGTGCGCTCTTGTTGATGCAGTCAGCGCCTCGACTTGTTCAAGTATCGAGCGCGTCATGCGCAGAAAGTGACGACCTGCCGGCGTTGCTCGAACGCCACCGCTTGACCGCTCAAAGATGACAACGCCAATCGAGTGCTCAAGGAGCTGGACAGAACGACTGAGTGTCGATTGCTTGATCGACAATGCATGGGCAGCTTGCCGAAAACTCCCGTAATCTTCGGCAGCGATCGCGTGTTGGAGTTGGCTGAAGACAACGGTCAGGCGTCGGCCTCCGACAGGTGGACCGGCAAAATTCGTATCGTCCATATGAGCGACACCTTCATGCTCAAGTTGCGTCGAGTTAGATCGTGCAAAACATTAAGACAATTGTTGGTTGTAAGATGACGCGGCTTGCTCCGTGAACAACCGAGCCACGACGCTCCAAGCAAGGCAGAGTATTGCTCGAATCGGCGAATTGTGAAGCGACCGAGTCTAGAAATCCACGAGCGTTACCCGCAGACAGTTCGGAGAAAATCTCGTCCAACCGTCGTTGCTTGCACCCCGCCGCTGGATCGCTCGAAGTCGGTCATACCGAGTGAATGTTCGAGCTGGCTAATGCAACGGCTAAGCGCGGATTGCCGAAGCATCAAGACTTCGGACACGCGCCGAAAGCAACCGTGACCCGCTGCTGCCACAGCGTATCGAATACTCTGCAGATCAACGTCGGACGTTTGACTAGGACTAGGTTTTCTGTGGGATAATATTCGCTGACCATTCTTGCCGCTACTGAACATTCGTGCCATTAGAGGACGCTTCAACTCACCCACTCTTGCGCTACGGCGGCCTGGTGTCTGCAGCGCTCGGGAGCCCCGAGAAGCTGCCGGTTGAACGCAATGCGCTTGAACCAGTAATGAAGGCCGAGCAGGTCCGTAAATCCGATGCCGCCGTGAATCTCGGTCGCCAGACGGGAGATTTCGCGGCCGGCATCACCTAGATGCGCCTTTGCCTGCAGCGCGGCAACGCGAGCTTCCTCAGGAGACCCATCCTGAGCGTGAGCCGCGTACCACACCAGCGAGCGGCACGGCTCGAGCATGGTGATGATGTCGGCGAGCGTATGCTTGACGGCTTGAAACGAGCCGATCACGCGGTCGAATTGCACCCGCTCCTTGGAATAGAGCAGCGCCTTGTCAAACATGGACTGCGCCGCCCCTAGCGTGTCGGCCGCGAGCATGACGCGGCCAGCGTCGAGCACGGCGGTCGCCGCTGCCTTCGGATCGTTGGCGGCGCCAAGGATCTCAACCCCCGCATCATGCAGTACCAAAGCCGTCAACGGTCGTGTGCGATCAAGACTGCGATGCGTGCTTACGCTGACACCGGGTTCCCCGACCGCGGCGAACAGGCCGGCACGGCCGTCATCAAGGTAGACAATGAAATGCGTCGCGTTTCCGCCATCGAGCACACCCGTTACGCATCCGGACAGCATATTTCCGGCGAGGCGGACAGCCGCCTCGCCGGTCTGCCCCGACATGCCGGCGAACCCGACCCCGATCCGGACTTCGCCGCTTGCGATCCGCGGCAGCCATGCTTTCTGCTGGGCGCGGTCGCCACTGGCAATCAGGGCGAGGGGGGCCATGACCAGCGCAGCCGCGAATGGCGTCGGTGTCGCGTGATATCCAAGCGCCTCCGCGGCAACAGCCGCATCAAGCAGCGAGAGGCCCAGACCCCCAAAGTCCTCGGGGACCATGATGCCCATGATGCCCTGTTCCGTGAGGCCCGACCATAGTTCACCATCGAAGCCCAAGCCGCCCTCCGCGATCTTGCGCAACTTGCTCATGGGCAGTCTTTGGTCCAGAAATCCGCGCAAGGAATCCGCTAGCATCAATTGCTCTTCGCTGAGGCCGAACTCCATGCTTATCCTCTGACGGTTGGCGGGGCGGATTTCGGCTCGCGCGGCAGACCCAGTCCGCGCTCGCCGATGATGTTTTTCTGGATATTCGATGAGCCGCCACCGATGATGAGGCCGATGTCGTACATGTTATCTATCTGCCAGGTGGTGGCTTCGTCGTCTTCCGCCGCTTCGCCGACCGGTTCGTAAGCGAGCCCCGCCGCGCCGAGCACGTCAACGACCAGCGATGACAGCCGATACGCAATCATCGTCCCGTTCAGTTTGACGATCAGGCGTTTGACCCCCGAATCCTCTCCCTTCGCCTGCTCGGTCATTAATCGAAGACCGTGGTATTTCGAGGCCATCACCTCGCCCTGGAGTTTGAGCAATCGCTCGCGATACTCGGGGATGTCGATGAATCGGCAGCCATCGAGCGTCGTTTTTTTCATCAATTCGACAGCCCTCGCCAGACGGTAGGTCAGCTTGTTGGCGTCGCCGAGCAGCATCCGTTCGTACTTCAAGGTGACATTGGCGACATGCCAGCCGTCGCCGCGTCCCATCACAATCTGGTCGGTTGGCACGCGGACATCCGTGAAGAACGTCTCGTTGAACTCGGCGCGGCCGGTCATCGTGACCAATGGGCGCACCTCAATGCCAGGCGCATTCATGGGGACAAGAAGGTAGGACAGCCCATCGTGCTTGCTCTTGTCGAGCTCAGTACGGCAGAGGAGGAACATCATGTCGGCGTAGTGGGCAGAACTCGTCCAGATTTTCTGGCCATTGACGATGAATTGGCTATCCTCGACACGGGCGCTGGTTTTGGCGGCGGCAAGGTCGGAGCCCGAACCGGGCTCCGAATAGCCCTGGCACCAAATGATGTCACCGCGGATGGTAGGCCCGATCCATTGAATGCACTGCTCCTTCGTTCCGACCTCGAGCAATGTCGGCACCAGCATGGAAATGCCCTGGTTCATGATGCCCGGAGACACGCCCGCGTTCGAGAATTCTTCGGCGATGATCGCCAATTCCAGGATGTCGACCGGCAGGCCGAAGCCGCCATATTCGCGGGGAATGTTGCGGGCAAAATAACCGCGCTCCAGCAGAAGCTTCTGCCAATCCAGGGCTCGCGCGTCAGGCCGCTTCCGTCCGCCCCCCGTTTTCGGCGAAAGGTGGCCGTATTTCTTTACGAAGCCGCGCGCTTCCTCCTGGAGGGCGCGATGTCGGGCGCTGTAGCGGAGGTCCATAGAGACGCTCTTTCCCAGGCGCGGTTTGTGCCTGTTACTCTACACGGAAAGGACTAGCCACGGTCGATTGACCGCGCTACGGATTAAATCTAACATCTGTTCGAAATAGTCGTGCCTTGGGCGGCCGGCGTCAAGTAGAAAGCTTGAATGATTGTTCCGTCGTCACGGAAATCGTTCAGGGGTTGCGAGCCTCCGTGGGAGCTTTGCCTATGTCACTGAAAGAAAAGGCCGCCATCACTGGCGTGGGAGAGACCGAGTACACGCGCATGTCGGGCAAGAGCATACTTGCGCTTCAGCTCGAGGCTTCGTTGAATGCGATTGCGGATGCGGGGCTCAGTCCCAAGGAAATCGACGGCATTATTCCATACTCGAATTCGCCGGTCGTAGCCGAAGACTTTGTCACGAATTTCGGTATATCCGACCTGCGCTTTTCGGCCACTGCGCCGCTCGGCGGAGCCAGCTGCGTCGCGGCCATACAATGTGCGCTGCTCGCGATCAGCGGCGGCGTGTGCAGCAACGTGCTGATCCCGATCGGTCGTAACGGCTCGTCTGCGGGTCGCATCGGCACGCGCGTTCAGCAAATGCCCCAGTTCAAGGTCGTTGGTGAGCATGAGATGCCGGTCGGCGCGATCGCCCCGGCACAGCTATATGCGCCGATGGCCCGTCGCCATATGGAACTGTTCGGCACGACGAGCTCGCAGCTTGGCGAAATCGCCGTGTCTACCCGTCACAACGCAATTCTCAATGGCCATGGGATGATGACGAAGCCGCTGACCCTTGAGGATCACCAGACGTCACGCATGATCTCCGATCCTTTGAGACTTTATGATTGCAGCCTGGAAAGCGACGGCGGCGCGGCGATCGTGGTCAGTGGCGCGGACCGGGCAAATGATCTTCGCAAACCACCGGTCTACGTCATGGGGGTCGCCGAAGGCCATCCGGATTCACCGAGCGTCATCACGCAACGCCCGGATATGACGCGCCTCGGGATCGCGAAGGCTGCGCCGAAGGCGTTTGCCATGGCCGGTGTTTCGCCTGGAGATATTGACGTTGCCGAGATTTACGACTGCTTCACCTACATCGTGCTGTGTCAACTTGAAGACCTCGGCTTTTGCAAGAAAGGCGAGGGCGGTCCGTTTGTTGCGAGCGGAGCGATTCGGCTTGGAGGAAAATTGCCGATCAACACCCACGGCGGACTGCTTTCTCAGGCGCATATGGTCGGCATGAACCACATTGTTGAACTTGTGCGTCAACTCAGAGGCGAGGCCGGCAAGGCACAAGTTAGGGGAGCCGAGATCGGCCTTGTGACTGGATACGGCGATATGGGCGACGGATCCGTCGCGATCATGCGCAAAGGATGATCGCAATGACTGCGGAGACCTACCTCAAGCCCGTTCCTGAGCCGACCCATGAGTCGAAGCCCTATTGGGATGGCCTCCAAAATGGACGGCTGCTCCTTCAGAAATGCGGGCAATGCGGAAAAATCCGTCACTATCCAAGGCCGGTTTGTGACGTCTGTTATTCGTTTGAAGTGAAATGGATCGAGGCCTCGGGCCGGGGAACGGTCCACAGCTGGACCATCACCCATCACGCCTTCAATCCCGGGTTCAAGCTCGATTTACCTTACATTCTGGCCACTATCGACCTCGAGGAGGGCGTACGGATGCAAGTCCCTCTTCGCGGCGCCAGGGAGACGGACGTCAAACTTGGGCTGCCGGTTCGTGTCATTTTCGAACAGGCCAAGCCCGATCTGGTGACTCCCGCCTGTGTAACCGCGTCGTGACCATCACCACCCGGAGCGGCATCAAGATGAACGTGGACATTGACGCACTGCGCAAGCACATCGGGACGAAAATCGTCGAGCACGATGTCGCCACCCAGGCGCCGCTGCGCGGACTTGCGGTGACCTTCGATCGGCAGGACCAGATTCCAGGGCCCGGGGATCCGATCCAGCCGGGGTGGCATCTGGTGTATTTCATGCCGCTGTCGCCCAAGGCTACTCTCGGTGACGATGGGTTGCCGATCTCTGGCGGCGTTCTGCCGCCGATGCCGTTTCCACGGCGGATGTATGCGGGAACCGAACTGACCTTCCACGATCCGATCCGCCTCGGCGATGCGCTCAAGCGCGAGACGGAGTTCACCGATGTCTCGCTACGGTCGGGCGGTACCGGAGCGTTGATATTCGCGACGCAGACCCGTCGCATTTTCACGCCTCGCGGCCTTTCGATTGTAGAACAAAATCACACAGTGTTCCGCGAAGAAGTGAAGCCTGGAGAGAAGAGCGTCACACCGAAAAGGAACAAGCCGCCAGCCGATACACCGTGGCGCCGAACGATTACGACGGACCCGGTTTCCTTGTTCCGCTATTCCGCGCTGACTTTCAACCCGCACCGCATTCATTACGACCGGGACTATGCGATGCGCGTCGAAGGTTATCCCGGCCTTGTCGTGCATGGACCCTACTCGCAGCAGTGCCTGATCGACCTTGCGCGCGATCACGCTCCGGAAAAAACGCTAAAATCGTTTTCGCAGCGCGCCCGTGCACCACTGTTCGACACGGCGCCTTTCAGCGTCGTTGGCCGCGCCGTTGACGGCGAAAAAGGAGCGGAGCTGTGGGCCCTCACACCGGAGGGAACCATCGCCATGGAAGTCACAATACGATACGCGTGAGAACAATGGTTAATGAAAAAGTTGTTTTGACGGATATCAATGATTGTGGCCAATCATCGCTTCTGTGTAAGCAGTTATGCCCCGAAGCGCGCGTCAGCTTAAAGAAGCTCCGCCGCAAAGCTGATGATGTTTAAGCAGCCATGTGGGTTGACTTCACGATAGACGATCTGGCGATCCTTCAGGCTCAGCTACGGCTGCTCATGGCGCAACCCGCGAGTGTAGATCGTGCGGCCGACGAGTGGGATCAAAAGAGCGCAGGACGGGCAATTTGAGAATGATCGCTTCTAGGGTTGGCAAAATTGCGACGTTGACGTCGGACAACGTGAATAGCTGCGCTCCGCTTCTGCATTTCGCACATGCGACCGGCTTCAATGCGGAAACGTATCGACGCTTTCTGGAGCAGCTATCAGCAAGCTTCCGTGTCGTCGCGTCCGACGCGCGTGGACATGGACGCACCACATTGCCAGCAATTCCGGAAAGGCTAACAAGTTGGGAGACCTATGAATTGGATCTTGAGGAGCTTCTTGGCGTTTACAAGGAGCCTGCCTTCCTCGTGGGTCATTCGATCGGTGCAACCGTCAGTGTGATGCTGGCGGCCCGACGGCCAGACTTGGTGCTCGGGGTGGGCTTGCTCGAGCCGTCATTTGTCCCGTTCGAGAGGGCGTATCGAGTTGCGAGCGAGCGGCGGGAGGGGCGCATCGTGGACTTCGATATTGCAATCCAGGCGCGCAAGCGCCGATCGACATGGGCGTCCCTGCCGGAGATCCGCGAGTCTTATGCAAAGAAAGCAATGTTCGCCACTTGGCAAGACGGATTTCTTGAAGATTATCTTGAGGGTGGGTTGGTATTCCTAGCTAACGATCAAATCCGGCTGGCGTGTAATCCATCCTGGGAAGCTGCAACCTTCCAGGCCGCGACGACCGATTTTTGGGACATTCTTCCACGTTACAAAGGCAAGTTACTGTTGGCCTACGGCTCGCGATTTAGCACTGTAAGTGATGTCGATGCGAAGAAGATTGTCGAACTTGCACCTCAAACTCGCGTATTCAATTTTCCGGAGAATAGCCATTTTCTTCCAATGGAACGGCCAGAAGCACTATCTCGGCTGATTATGAGTGAGTTTGATAATTCCTAGCGTGGCTATCGCCGCGGATCGATTGAGCGATTTTACTGTTGCGCCGGCGCGACGATTGCCATGAGGCCGCCCAACGTGATTGCGCGCGACTGGATCGTGGCGCCAAGCATCGGTTGTTCAGCGGAAAACATGCGGCGCCATTCCATTGGAAATCACGGAGACGACCCGGGAATCAATCGCGGAAAAGTGGACATTGACGATAACTGCTTCCAACCCACATAACAGCCATGTGTTGATCACTCTTCAGACTACTGGGACACGTTTGGCGGCGACGGCGGCCGGTGAAATGACGTCGATGTCGATCGGCACCCGCCAGCGCTCGGTGTAGCGCACCTGGGGCGCCGCGTTGCTGGCCGGTGCGCCTTCCAGCACAAAGCCATCGAAGCCGGCACTCATCACCTCGTTGCATTTCTGCACATAGACCGGGAAGCCGCCGATATACGGCATGAAGACGCGCGGCCGGCCGGGGATGTTGGTGCCGACATACCAGGAGCTGCAGGTCGATCGCAGCGAAACAGTCGATACGTCAGTGACGTGCTCGACCCAGGCGTCCTCGTCCTCGCGCTTCGGCTCGATGGTCGCGGCCCCGACGTCGCGCATGTGGGCCATGCAGTCGGCCAGCCAGTCGACATGCTGCTCAATCGCCTGGATCATGCTGGCGAGCACTGAGGGACTACCGGGACCGGTGATCGTGAACAAATTGGGGAAGCCGGCGGAGGCGATCCCGAGGTAGGCGCGCGGGCCGGCGCGCCACTTCTCGGCCAGCGTCAAACCTTTGCGGCCGGTGATCGCAATCTTGTCGAACGAACCCGTCATCGCGGCAAAGCCGGTGGCGCAGACGGCGGTGTCCAGTGGATACGCGACCCCGTCGACCTCGATGCCGTCAGGCGTGAAGCGTTCGATCGGCGTCTTGGACACGTCGACCAGTTTGACGTGCTCCAGATTGTAGGTCTCGAAGTAGGAAGTATCGACGCAGAGCCGCTTGCAGCCGAACACGTTGTCCGGACACAGCAGGTCGGCCGTCGCCGGGTCCTTCACGATGCCGCGAATCTTGCGGCGGGCGAAGTCGGCGATGGTGTCGTTGGCGGCCTTCTCGAACAGCAGATCGCCGAAGGCGCCGAGGAAGGGCAGGCCGCCGCGGGTCCAGGCTTCCTCGTATTGCCGTTCGCGCTCTTCGGGTGCAGCCTCCAGCGCCGGCTTCATGTTGAAAGGAAAATAGAAGCCGGTCGGGCGTCCGCGTGCCTTGGCCCGCAACGCCGGATAATCCGCCTTGGCCGCCTGCAAATATTCAGACGTCAGGCTCTCGTTGCGCGCCGGCACGGACCACGTCGCCGTGCGCTGGAATACCGTGAGGTGCGCCGCCTGCTGCGCGATGATTGGGATCGACTGAATCGCCGAGGAGCCGGTGCCGATCACGCCGACCCGCAATCCTGTAAAGTCGACGCCTTCATGCGGCCATTCGCCGGTGTGGTAGATCGGACCGCGAAAGTTCTTCATGCCCCTGAAGTTTGGCCGGTTCGGTGCCGACAGGCAGCCGACCGCCATGATGCAGAATCTGGCCAAAACCCTGTCGCCGCGGTTGGTCTCGATCAGCCAGCACCCGGCGTCTTCGTCGAACGTCGCCGCGGTGACACGCGTGTCGAACACGATATCCCGGCGCAGGTCGAAACGATCGGCAACGTGGTTGGCGTAGGAAAGGATCTCGGCCTGCGGCGCGTATTTCTCCGACCAGTTCCACTCCTGGTCCAGCTCCTCGGAGAAGGAGAATGAGTACTGCATACTCTCGACGTCGCAGCGTGCACCTGGATAGCGGTTCCAATACCAGGTGCCACCCACGCCACTGCCGGCCTCGAAGACCCGTGCCGAGAAGCTAAGCCCGCGCAGGCGATGCAGCATGTACATCCCGGCAAAGCCCGCACCCACGATAACAGCGTCGAAAACCGCTCCCATTTCGCCTGGGCGCTCTTGTCGCGTTGTGTTGTCGGCAATCATGACTCGTGTCGTCTCCTTTGCAGGTCGACTAAGCTAATCGAGATAAGTTCGTTCTCCGCAGGCGCCAGAGGGTTCGCAAATAAAGCCCGAGAAATGCATCTCGTACCCCGGCTCGCCTATTAAGTCCTGAGTCTTATATTTTGGTAGGCGGGCAGGGCAATCCACCAGTGGCCGAAGCTGGTACATGGCGGATCGAAACGCAGAGCTGGCTAGCTATATGCCGCAGGCGGACGGCATCGGAGATATTTGCAATGGAATGGAATCAGCGCCAACTTGGCCGGCAACGTCGGTAAATCGACTTCGCCGGCCAGAGACAGTTCATTTTTGCGTCTCAGATTTGGCGAAGTCCGCCGACTGTTCCTTCACTACGCTCCAAACCTCGTCTTGAAAGCCAGCGATCCAATCGGTTTGTGCAACCCATTTCTCTCCATCCCACATTTCAATGCGTGTCTTGCCGCCGCCGCCATGATCCTGTGCCGTGACTGTAATAGGTGCAATCAGCCCGTTAGCATCGTAATTTTTCAGACTCTCAAGACCAGTCTTAATTTTATCGGGTGTTAGCGGCCAGCCGCCATTCTTGATCGCAAGCCGTGCGCCTTCGAATGCGATCGAGTAGATCGCAAGACCAGTGTTGTAATAGACGTCCTCGGTAAATTTGCGATCACCGTTGCCTTTGCCCCTGTCGTAAAGCTCCTTGATAATCTGCTGAACCAACGGCTGATATGAGCCGCCGGCGACGTTGGTGCCGCGTTTCAATCCCTTAGCGACATCGGGTCCAATATTCTTGATATCGACCTCGTTGAGCCAATTAACAGCGATATACTTTTCAATCGAGATCCCATTGCGCTTCATCTCGCGCGATGCGATCACATGCATATTCGACAGGCTCCAGCTCACAATCCAGTCGGGGTTAAGACGACGGATCTGCGTCCATGCCGAGGCCTGATCGTTGCCCGGCAGCGGATACGGCACGAGCTGCAACTCGAAACCCTCCTTCTGCGCCAGCGTCTTCAGAATACCGATCGGTTCCTGTCCGAACGGATAATCGATATAAAAGAACGCGACCTTGACGCCCTTCAGATTTCCGCCGGACTTTTGTTTGATGTATTCAATGTCATTGGCGGCCTGACCCCAGTAGGTCGGCCCGATCGGAAATACCCATTTGAACACGTTGCCATCGACCGCATCCCCTCGACCGACCAGTGACTGGATCAGGATGTTGCCATCCTTCATAATGCGCGGAAGGACCGCGCGCGATACCGGCGTCGACAACATGTCGAACACCATCACGCCTTCGCGCTTCAAGCGTTCGTAGCATTCGATGCCGCGCTGCGGCTCGTTGCCGTGGTCCTGCACGATAATTTCGATCGGATGGCCTTCGAGACCTCCCTTCGCATTGAGAAGGTCGGCATAGTCGCGCACAGCTTGGGCAATCTGCGGCGTGACGAACGTATAGGCCTTGCTCAGGTCATAGCACAGCGCGAAGCGCACAGGATCGGCCGCGGCTGCCGGCACGACGTTGAGCAGCGCCAACGCTAGTCCGCCTAGTATAGATAGTAATCTCATTTTAGCGATCCTTCCTTGGTTGACTGAGCGAACTCAGGAAATTCTTAATCATCCCAGCTTTATCGAACGACGCACATCTGGTGATCGTCAGGTCAGCCAACGTTTCCGCCGGCTATAATGTTTGATGTCACGAAAATTCTTGTTTTGCGCGCCTCCCAGGTAAAATTCCTGAATGTCGGGATTTTTCTTCAATGCAGCCGCACTGTCGTGCATCACGATGCGACCGCTTTCGATCAGATAGCCGTGGGAGACAATTTCGAGCGCGGCAATGGCGTTCTGCTCAACCAGCAATATCGAAAGTCCTTCATCGCGGTTGATGCGGCCGAGGATCTGGAAGATCTCAGCCACGAGAAAAGGAGCCAGTCCCAGGCTGGGTTCGTCGAGCATCAATAGTTTTGGCTGGGTCATCAGAGCACGGCCGATTGCGAGCATTTGCTGTTCGCCGCCGGAGAGATAACCCGACGCGACGGTCCGGCGCTCGTGCAGACGTGGGAAATAACTGTAAACCCGGTCCTTGTTGCGGTTCATGTCCTGGCGGCTATGCAACGCCGAAGCCGCGATCAAGTTTTCGTCGGGCGTGAGATGTTCGAACACCCGACGCCCTTCGAGCACGTGGGCGATCCCCAGCTTGACGCGGTCCTGCGGCATCAGGCCGCCAAGGCTTTGGCCGCGGAACTGCAATTCGCCCCGCCGCACCTCGCCCCGCTCGGCCGTGAGCAAACCGCTGATCGATTTCAGCGTCGTACTCTTTCCCGCGCCATTGGCGCCGAGCAGGGCCACCATTCCGCCCTCGGGCACATCGATCGAAACACCTTTGATCGCAAGCGAAACGTGGTCGTAGACGACCTCAATATTGTTGAGGGACAGTATCTTAGCGGCAATGGGTGCATTCATGGCGTTCGTGCTTCCCGCTATTTCTTCGTGTAGCCGAAAGGCCATACCAGAAGATAGTCCCGAATGTTGTTGTAGATCTTCCCAAGCCCCAGCGGTTCAATCAGGAGAAACCCGATAATAAGCGCGCCATAGAAAGCTTGGGGTAGATGAGCCAGAGTTTCGATACCCAGCGAGAACCCGAACTTGGTTGCCGCCCAGGAGATGAAACTGTTCATAACGCCCGGCATCAGCAGAATGAACGCGGCGCCGAAATAACTGCCGATGATGCTGCCCAGCCCGCCCACGATGACCATCGCCAACGCCTGAATTGAGACGTCGACGGAAAACTGCTCGGGGGTTACGGCATGGTAAAATGTACCGATCAGGATGGCTCCGCTCACGCCACCGATGAACGAGGATGTCGCGAACGCCACCAGTTTGAAGTAGAAGCTGTTCACGCCGATGACCGCGGCTGCGTAATCTTTCTCCCGAACAGCGACCAGAGCGCGGCCGAGCGCGGTGCGCCGCAGATTGAGCATGAAGGACGTAACCAGCACGCACCAGACGAGGGCGACGTAATAGAGTCCTGCATCGGAGGTGACAGCCCAGCCCAGCAGGCGGATGTCAGGTGCCTGCAACGTGGCCTGTGTGCCGCCGCTGATCGCGGGTACGTGCGAAATCGTCCAGTCCATCACGAACTGCAAGGCGAGCGTGCTGAGCGCCAGATACAGGCCTTTCACGCGCAGTGCGGCAAAAGCGAACACACTTCCGATAACCGCTGCTGTTATTCCCGCGAGGACGATGGCAATCTCCCACGGTATGCCCGCCCTTGTGGCATGAACCGCGGCGTAGGCGCCGATTCCCATCACCGCTGCGTAGCCCAAATGAAATTGCCCCGCCCATCCGAGGATCAAATTGAGACCGAGCGCGCCCGCAGTCCAGACAAGCCAAGGCAGCAAGTAACTGCTGAGATAAAGCGTGTTCATGTAGATCGGCGCGGCCAGCGCCAGCAATAGCAGAATACCAATCATCCATCGATCGGCGGGGATCGGAAACAGTGCGCGGTCGGCGCTGTAATCCGTATGAAAAATCCCGGCTTGACGGAATAGCATGATCCTAGACCCTCTCGATGTCGTGGCGACCGAAAAGTCCGTGCGGTCGGATCAAGATGGTCAGGATCAGCATTGCCGCATCGACAAGATCGCGACTCGCGCCACCCAACAGGGGATCGAGAACGCTGGATGCAATTCCCTCGACGACGCCGAGCAGGACGCCGGCGAGCAACGCGCCTCCTATACTGTCCAGTCCGCCCAAAACGGCTACGGTCACGCCCTTGAGCAGCAGTTGCGCGAGCGATTGATCGACGCCCTGTACCGAACTCCAGAGCACACCGGCAATCGTCGCGACCACCGCCGACATGGCCCAAGACAGCGCGACGCCGCGCTCGACCGAAATGCCGACCGACCAGGCCGCCGTATAATCATCGGAAATCGCACGCAAAACCACACCCATCCGGCTCCGGAAGAACAGCACGAAAAAACCGAACATCGCAATTGTGACCACCGCTCCAAAAGCGTAAGCACGATTGATCAATAATGGACCGAGAAAAAGCGGGGCATCGCTGATGCCCAGATTCATGGGTCGCGTGGTACCGCCCCAAATGGTCATCGAGCCGGCTCGCAGGAAAATCTCCAGGCCAAGCGTCATCATCAGGATCATGATGATGGGGCGGCCGGCGAGGCGCCGCAGCGCCACCCGTTCGATGGCCATTCCGATGATGAACATTGTTATGATCGCCAGCGAAATCGCGGCCCAGATCGGTGCGCCCGCGCTGTTGGCGAACGCGAGCAGGACATAAGCGGCCAGCATCGTCATCGAGCCCTGTGCAAGATTAGGCACCGATGACGATTTGTAGATCAGGACGATTCCCATCGCGACAAGTGAATACATCAAGCCAATAAGCGCGCCGTTGGCAGCAGATTCCATCAACGATATCGCGTCCATTCTTCAGGCCTCCTGTACCGACAGTGTGCGTTCGATGACGCCGACTTCGCCTGACTCGTAGCTGACCTTTGCCTTCATCAGCACTGTGTTTTGATGCCCGTAGATGGCGTCGATGATCGGTTTGTAGCGCTCCTCCACGACGTTACGTCGAATCTTTCGGGTTCTGGTGATTTCGCCGTCGTCGGCATCGAATTCCTTGTGCAGGCAGACGAATTTCCGCAACTGCAAGCCGTGCGGCAGTGCACTGTTAACGTGCTTCACCGCGGCGGCGATCAGGGCGATGACCTGCGGCTTCTGCGACAGGTCGGCATAGGAGATGTAGGAAATGCCGCGCAGTTCGGCCCAAAGGCCGACAGCTTCCTTGTCGATGCAAATAATGGCTGACAGCGTATCGCGGCCGCTTCCGAGTACCGCAGCATCCTTAATGTACGGACTGAACTTGAGCCGGTTCTCAATATAGTTGGGAATATAGCGCTCGCCCTTCGCGGTGTGCACGATGTCCGACAGGCGCCCCAGCACCACGAGGTGCCCGTCAGGTTCGAGGTAACCTGCATCTCCGGTGTGTAACCAGCCGTCTTCGAGGCTTTCGCGCGTGGCCTCGTCCTGCTTGAAGTATCCGCTGAACACGCTGCCCGAGCGGACCAGGATTTCGCCGGCGTCGCTTATCCGGATATCGACGCCCGGCAGGGGACGTCCGACGGTGTGGAGCCTTACCTCGTTGAGATCCTGGATGGCATTGTAGGCACTGGTTTCAGTCTGGCCATAGAGTTGGCGCAATTTGATGCCGAGCGCGCGGTAAAAGACGAACGTATCCTCGCCCATCGCTTCACCGCCGGTGAAGGCGCCACGCAGCCGGGTCAGGCCGAATTGGTCCTTGATCGGTCCATAGACCAGCCACTCGCCTATTGGGCTCAACAACCACTGCTTGAGTGTCGGCTGACCGCCTTCGAGCTTGCGTTTTTCGGCTGAAATGGCCAACGCCATAAAAAACTTGTAGACCAGCCTCTTCAGCCACGAGGAATCTTCCATGCGCACCTGGATGGTGGTCAATAGATTGTCCCAGCTGCGCGGTGCGGCCAGATAGAAAGTCGGCGCAATCTCGCGCAGGTTTTGCAGCACGGTCTCCTGCCGCTCTGGAATATTGATCGTGAAGTGCAGGGCGATTCCGGCGCCCATCGTCACCGCGAAGTCGCCAACCCAGGCCATCGGCAGATAGGCCAGAATGCTCTCGCCGAACTGGAACGCTCCGCCTCGATAGGCATTTCGAACGCCGGCCAACAGGTTACGATGCGACAGCACCACCCCCTTGGGCTTGCCGGTGCTCCCGGAGGAATGCACGAACACGGCCGGGCCCTCGGGCTGCGCGCGGGCGATCAGCTCGTTTCGGAGATTGGGGTTGCGGATGACTAGCTCCGCGCCCTTTGCCTGAAGCGTGTCCCATGAGATCAGGCCTGGATTGGCGTAAGCGGCCAGTCCACGCGGATCGTCGTAGATAATATGCTCGATCGTCGCGCCTTGCTCGCGCAGATCGAGTATTTTGTCCACTTGTTCCTGGTCTTCGGCCAGCGCGAAACGCGCGCCCGCCTCATGAACGAAGTGGCGAATTTCATCGAGGGTTGCATCGGGGAAGGCCGGCATCGCGTACCCACCGAGGGCGCCAGCGGCCAGCATCCCCGCGTAGAGCCGAGGGCGGTTGTCGCCCAGCACCAGCATGACGTCGCCCGCCTTGAAATCCAGTTCTTCGAGACCAGCGGCGCAGCAAAGCACGATCTCGAGCAGCTGCTGCCACGTCGTCTGATTCCAGATGCCCTTGTCTTTCTCGCGCATCGCGACACGATCGGGAAAGACTTCGGCATTCTGCGCCAGAACGCGGATCAGCGTGGTATCGGTTTCGAAATTCCAGGCCAAGGCCGGTTCAGCGCGCGACATGCGCACCCCCGATGTATGCCTCGATCACCCTTGGGTCGGCGACGACGTCGGCCGGCACGCCGCTGCCGATCATTTCGCCATAGTTCAACGCCAGCATGCGATCGCAAATGCCCGTGATGACGTCCATGTGGTGCTCGATCAGCAGCACGGTGACATTGCGTTCATCGCGTGCATCCAGGATGAAGCGCGCCATGTATTCCTTTTCTTCCTGGTTCATCCCCGCCATCGGCTCGTCGAGGATAAGGAAGCTGGGCTCGGCGGCCAAAGCGCGCGCCAATTCGACCCGCTTCTTCAGGCCGATCGGAATCCCGTCGACCAGTTCGTCGCGTACGCCTTCAAGCTGCAGAAAATCGATCACGTCTTCGACCGCGGCGCGGTTCAACGTCTCGTCGCTGCGGGCAAGCCACCAATAGAGCGCCGTACGTCCTACACTGGGTTTCATGTGAATGTGACGGCCCAGAAGGATGTTATCGAGTACGCTCATACCATTGAAGAGCGCCAGGTTCTGGAAGGTGCGGGCAACTCCCAACGTCGCGACATAGTGTGGCGCCAGGCCCGTGATGTCCCGGCCGTTCAGCAGAATATGTCCACGCTGTGGCGGATAAAATCCGGTGATTGCGTTGGTGAGGGTGGTCTTGCCGCATCCGTTGGGGCCGACAAGGCCGAATATCTCGCCGCGCTCGATCCGCATATCGATTCCGTTCAGCGCGACAATGCCGCTAAAGCGTCGCTCGACAGACCGGCATTCGAGTACTGGGGCGTCGCCGCCGCGATCCTTGAGGGTCAACTTGAATCCCGTTTGAAGGTCAATCTGTTAAGAACACTTTCAGTTTCCAAATCTAACGTCTGTTAGGCATTTGGGCAACTGAAGAATGGTGCGTTGCAATTGGCCAAACGACCGTACACGCCTCATTGTGCGAGATATGCGCCCCGCCCACTGGCTAAGAGAACTCGGCTGGTATCGGTCACGCGTACGTCGGCAGTGCTTATCCGGCGCCCCAGTTTGACCACCATGCCGCGAGCGAGAACTGTCCCGCGGGTGGCCGGCCGATGATAATCGACCCGAAGATCTGCCGTAGCACTTACAATACCCCCGGCTGCGCGAACGGCGTAAAGGCCCGTTAAATCGATCAGGGCTGCCAGGATTCCACCGTGAGTTGCTTCGATTGCAGTATTGGCAACAAATTCCTCGCGCCAAGGTAGAGAAATTTCGATTTGTTCACGAGCGACCATGATGGCTTTCAATCCCAGCCACCGGTGGAACGGCGAAATCATCAACGCCTTTTGAAATTCAGCAATAGTCTCTTCGTTGGGGGGGCCAGTCTCATTCACTCGTTCGCTCCTATGTATTTTCTTTCAGCAATCAAGCACTGACATGCCACCACCGGCTATCACTGGTTCATTCCTTCGACAAAGCTCTCACAAAATGGGTCGACTTCGATTGCGGGGCTAATCGTCGCGTGTATCGCCATTACGTTGTGATATCTGCGGTCCTCGAAAGAAACTGACGACGGCCTCAGTAAATGCATCATTTCGATCGCCAACGACCATATGACCCGCGCCGGCAATATCGGTGTACGCAGAGTGGGGAGCAAGTCGAAGAAACTCTTGCGCAGCATCCACGCTTACCAAATTGCTTGATCCTCCACGTATCAGGTGAATCGGCAGCTTAAGGTTTTTGGCAGCGTCGGTCAGTCGGTTTTCGGACTGGCCCACTTTGCCATTTGTCACAGAAGTTATGAAGCGCGGATCCCAGTGCCAGCGAAGACGTCCGTCATCGCATCGTCTCAAATAGCGGTCGAGGCTCTCCGAGCCTTTCCGTCGCCGTCGATTTGGCAAATAGTTGGCGATCGCCTCGGCGGCTTCATCGGGCGAAGCAAAGCCGTCCGCCAAATGTGCCCTCATGAAATCCAGGACGTGCGCAACGCCGACCGGCTCCATATTTGGTGTAATATCTACAAGCGTAAGCGAAGTGAAGGATCCTGAGCGAAGTTCACCTTCGGCTATCAAGCCCGCCAGGCCGCCGAGGGAAGCGCCGACGAGAGCTGGTTTCTCGTCTAGTTGATCAGACATCGCAAGGAGATCCATCGCAAAGTCGTCGAGTTGGTAAGAGCCCGATGGCGACCATGCACTTTCCCCGTGGCCACGCAAATCCATCGCAATTGCACTATATCCTGCCTGCATCAAGGCCCGTGCAGTTCGAGTCCACGCCAAGCGGGTCTGGCCCCCTCCGTGCGCCAGCAAAATCGGCGAACCCTCACCAAACACGTCGGCTACAATCGCGTGTCCCTGAGCCCCGCAAAAAATCTTCTGTTTTTTCACTTGCGTCCTCAACTATCGTCACACCGCGCTCAAGTTGTTCCTTATTGAAACGGCACCTCGAAATAACGCGCAACACCTGGCAATCGCCAAGTCCTCTCTAAGAGTTGTCGAATTTGACTGCGGCGCGATCGATTTCGCCCTTGGCGGTCCTCGGCAGTTGATCGACGAAAACAATGTGCTTTGGCTTCTTGTAGCGTGCGATCTTTCCGGCGACGAAGTCGATGAGCTCGTCGGCGGTGACATTCGCGCCAGTTCGGCGCACGCAGATCGCTTTGATGGCTTCGCTCCACTGGGGATCAGGCACGCCGATGACCACGACGTCGGCGATATCTGGATGTTGGAGAATCGCGTTTTCGACCTCCGCCGGGTAGACGTTCTCCCCACCCGTCTTGATCAGCTCTTTCTCGGGAGCACGGCCGGCATACCAGAGATAGCCATCGGCATCGAAATAGCCGATGTCGCCGGTGTGATGCCAGCCATTACGGAAGGTGTGGGCAGTATCGGCGTCGTTATTCCAGTAGCCTTTAAAAACGGTGGGACCACGCACCACGATCTCGCCGGTTTGTCCGGTGGGCCTTGGTTTGTCGGCGCTGTCGACGACCGTAATGGTGCGCCAGAACAGGGGGCGCCCAGCTGATCCTGGCCGGTTGCGGTAGGGCGACAGCGTTGCGAGGCCCGATGTCTCGGACTGTCCGAAGGCTGCCCAGAATACCGCGTGGGGGCACGCTTTCTCGAAGCGTTCAATCGTCGCCGGGGTATCCAGTCCGGTCACAGCACGCAACGTCTTCAATTCGTCGCCCTTGGCCTGATCCATCAGGCCCGCCAGCATCGGCGCGAACTCCGACATGACGGTCACCCTCTCGGCGGCAATGTCGCAAACCGCCTGTTGCGGGTCGAATTTCGAAGCGATGACGCTGGCGCCGCCAGCCTGCTGTACCGTCAGCATCAGGCCAAGGCCGGCGACGTGGAACAGCGGCAGCACACCAAGATTGACGTCGCGCTCGGTCAGGCTCCAGGCCTGCACCAGCGAGCTGTGCGCCGTTAGAAGGTTGGCTTGCGACAACAGCGCGCCGCGCGGCCGCCCGCCGACGGCGGCGGTGTGAATGATTACGAAGCCATCATCGGCGCTGAAGTTCACGTCAGACATCGACGCGTCCGAAGCCGCAAGATTTGCGAGCGGCGCAAACGGCGCAGTGTGCTTGCCGATGCCAAAATAGCTCCGGACCGAAGGTAGCGACGGTTTTAGAGCCGCGATAATCTCCTGGTATTCTGCCCCCGCCACAACCAGCACCGGCGCACCGTCGGCGAGGACGTAGCCGATTTCTTCGGCGTTGAGCCGGAAATTAACCGGCAGCAGGATCGCGCCGAGCCGTGCGACCGCTCCGATCACATCGATCATTTCGAGCGAGTTTTGCGAAAGGATGGCGACGCGGTCACCGGATTTTACGCCCTCGCGTGCTAGGCCCGCCGCCAGCCGCTCGACCCTTTTCAGATATTCACGATGGGTGATGCGCTGGCCTTCAAAAACGAACGCGGTGCGGTCGGGAAAAAATTCCGCATTGCGGCGGTACACGTCGAGGAAAGTAAATTCTTTCAGGGGCATCGAGTCCTCGATGTTATGCACGATCTATCTACCGCAAAGTGCTCCACTCGAAGAAGGTCTTCGAAGCCGTCGCTCGCAGCGCGCTTTGTCAACTCTCGAATTTTGGCTCACGTTTTTCGAGAAAGGCAGCGATACCTTCCTGTGCGTCTCGATGCATGAATAGGAGCGGAAAACCATCGATGGCGTGCCGTATCTCATCTCCACCGAGGCCGCGGTTGTAAAACGATTTGGCCATCTGCACCGCAAGCTTTGGTTTTGATGCAATTCGTTCGGCAAATGCCAGGGCGTCCGTGAGCAGATCGCCGTGAGGAACCACACGTAGTACGAGGCCTAGTCTGAATGCCTCATCCGCGCTGATTGGATCGCCGAGGATACTCATTTCTTTGGCCTTGGCGCGGCCGACCATATCGTGCAGGCGTACAATCGCAAAACCGGGCAGTAGTCCGAGCTTGATCTCCGGTACCGCGAAGCGTGCGCGATCCGATGCGATGATAAAGTCTGAAGCGATCGCGAGTTCAAAGCCACCGCCGAACGCAATACCATTGACGGCGGAGATTACGGGTTTGCGGCAATTTTCCGGTGCCGCTAATACCGCCAAAGCCTCGATCATAAACTTGCGTACTTTGTCCGGATCAAAGTTGAAGCCGCTAATATCGGCGCCCGCGCAAAATGCCTTGTCCCCGTTGCCGGTGATGATGGCGACGCGGACGTTGTCGTCTGCATCCACTTTCTTCAGGCCATCCAGAATACCCTCACGGATGCCTGTGCTGAGTGCGTTAAGCTTGCCCGGCTCGTCCAGCGTAAGGATGGCGATCTTCCCTTTAGTTTCATAGTTGACGCTGCCTAGTCTCATCGCAGTCTCCCTTACGTTATAGCGCCCTGTCTTTAGCGAAACGCGCTGAAATCCGGCTTGCGCTTCTCGAGGAATGCATTGGCGCCTTCCTGCTGTTCTTGTGTCGTAAAATAGGCGGGTGCGACCTCGCGGACGAGGTCATCCATGTCGCGCTCCATGATCGGCGCCATGTGATAGTAGAATGAGCGCTTCAGAATCTTCAGGCAAGTGGGGCTCAAAGCCAGGAGTTCGTCGCAATACTTCCGCACCTCGACGTCAAGTTCGGCCATCGGAACGACGGAATTGGCCAGTCCCCAGTCGAGCGCTTGTTTGGCGGTGTAGCGTCGCGCCAGCATCCAGAGCTCTCGCGCGCGCTTGTGGCCAAGCACATTGGCGCTGTGCGAGACGATGTAGCCTCCGGCCGGGGAGCCGACACGTGGACCATTCTGGCCAAAGATCGCATGCTCCGCGGCGATGGTGAAATCGCAGAAATAGGCGATGTGGTGTCCGCCGCCAATCGCGTAACCGTTGACACGCGCGATCACCGGTTTCGGGCATTCGACGATGTGGCGGTTAAAGTTGAATTTCAGTCCTTCGAGCCCGCTCTTGCCGCCGGCGTCCTTCTCCCAGTTGACGTCGCCGCCGACGCAGAACGCGCGCTCGCCGGAGCCGGTGAGGACGATGACGCCAACTGTTTTGTCTGCGGTTGCCTCGAGGATCAGCCGCTCCATCTCTACGATGTTATCGCCGGTAAAGGCGTTGAGGGTCTTTGGCCGATTGATGGTGATGGTCGCGACGTAGTCCTTGACGTCGTACAAGATCTCTTTTTCGGACACGATGGAACTCCATTTTGTTCTGGCGAAATTAACGGCCGACGTCAGCCGATCATGGTGTATCCGCCTGACACCGACAGGACCTGGCCGGTGACATGACCTGCGGCGGCGGACGAGAGGAACACTACGGCATTGGCAATATCGTTTGGGCGACCCAGCTTGCGCAGCGGCAGCGCCTTGGCGACTTTCTCGAATTGCTCCGCCGTGAACATTGAGTCTGGCTTTGTCCACATGCTGTTGGCGCCGACTTCTTCCGTATCCACGGGAACAGTGACGCCAGGACAAACGACGTTGCAGCGGATGCCATAGCGGCCGTTCTCTTTGGCAATGGTCTTCATGAAAGAATTAACGGCGGCCTTGACGCCACCATAGACCGCCTCGCGCGGCTCGCCCGAGCGGCTTGCGTCGGAACTGATCGACACGATAGCGCCGGCACCCTTCGGAATCATGATATCGAGCGCACATTTGGTGCAGTTAAGCACGCCGACGTAGTTGATCTTGATAATCTTGTCCCAGAACTCGGGCGTTGTTTGCGTAAAGAACATCAGCTGATCCCAGCCTACGTTATTGACGAGCACATCGACCGTGCCATGCTTATCGGTAGCGGCCTTGAACATGGCGTTTACCTGATCGAAATCGGTCACGTCGGTCTTGATTACCTGAATGCTGGCAGCGCCGTTCTTCCGCGCAAGTTCGGCAACTTTCTCCGCCTGCGCCTGGTCGAGATCGCCAACCGTAATGTTGGCGCCCTCGGCTGCAAACCCGAGCACAATGGCTCGGCCGATGTTGGAGCCGCCGCCAGTGACGACGACCGATTTGCCCTTCAGATTAAAATCCATACTTGCCACTCCCGGTTCTGTCATTGAATTACGGTTGCTGCTCTGGCTCCACGACCACGACAACCGCGTTGCGCTCGACGGTCTCGCCCGGCCGGCAATTGACTGCCGTGACCACGCCATCGGTTTCGCAATTGATCCGCAACTCCATCTTCATCGATTCCAGTACGGCTGCGACATCGCCCGCCTTGATCGTATCGCCGACTGCGACGTTGACCTTCAGGATCATGCCCATCATAGGCGCACGCAGCTCGCCGCTGGTTTCGGCGACAGCGCTGATGTAGGTAAGATAGGGGATTGCCGTCAGCGTGTGGACGCCGCGGCGATGGTGGACAAAGATGGTTTGGTTTTCCTGATAAATGCGCACCGTCTCACGCCGCGCGCCGACAATCGCCGTGAAGCAGTCGTCTTTGAGCGGGATGAGTCTGACCGGTAGCTTCTCGTCGTTGACGCCGACAATCATCGAGCCGTCGGCCTTGAGCGGTGCGAATCGGATCTCCGCGCTTGCGCCCGCGGTTTCGAGGTGCAGGATCGGAATCGGTGACAATCCGTCGCCACCCGCGGCCATGTGCCATCCAGTCATTTCGCGCGACTGCCACGGCCCCCTTGCGAGGGGCTGTCGTTGCCGGATCATCCAGAAGTAGGCGCCCAGCGCCAACGCCCCGGCGTCCAGATTCTTTGCCTTGTCGACCAACTGGTCGATTTGCTCGTCGATCAGGCGTGTGTAAAAGGTGGCACTGCGCGTCGCTGGCAGGCCGAGCAAGCGCTTGAGAAATCCTTGATTGGTCGTAATTCCGAAAATCGAGGTCGCGTCGAGAGCCCGCTCGAGTTTATCGAGCGCCTCATTGCGCGTTTCGGCGTGGGCAATGAGTTTTGCCAGCATCGAGTCGTAATACGGCGTGACTACCGACCCGCTTTCGACGCCCGTCTCGACGCGAACGCCGTCGGCGGGAAATTTGACGTAAGCGAGGTCTCCCGTGCAAGGGAGAAAATTATCTGCCGGATCCTCCGCACAAATGCGCACCTCGACGGCATGCCCGCTACATGTCACCGCATTTTGTGTAAACGGCAGCCCTTCTCCGGCGGCGATGCGGAGCATCACCTCGACAATATCGATGCCGGTGACCATCTCGGTCACGGGGTGCTCGACCTGGAGACGCGGGTTTACTTCCAGAAAATAGTAGGTGTCTCCGCTCAGGATGAATTCGACAGTGCCGACCCCGCGATAGTTCAGGCGCTTGCCGAGCCGCACCGCGTCGGCGGCCATTTTGTCGCGAAGCGTTGCGGCGAGATTGACGGCAGGGGCTTCCTCGATGAGCTTCTGGTGACGGCGCTGCAGGGAACATTCACGCTCGAGCAGGTGAAGCACGTTGCCTTTGCCATCGCCGGCGATCTGCACTTCGATATGGCGCCCGCGTTCGACCAGTTTTTCGACGATCAGTCCGGGATAGCCGAACGAATTCTTCGCCTCACGCATGGCCGATTCGATCTCATTGGCAAGGCCATCGAGATCGGAAACGGCACGCATACCCTTGCCGCCGCCGCCGGCCGCTGCCTTCAGCATCACCGGAAGCCCGACTTCCTGGACGATCCGGGCGATCTCGGCAGCATCCTCACTGGGCTTCTTGCTGCCGGGGACGATAGGCACGTCGGCCGCCTCAGCCTCTTTCTTGGCAGAGGCCTTGTCGCCGAGCCGTTCGATCACGTCCGGCGTCGGCCCGATAAAAACCAGACCTGCCGCCTCGACGGCGCGGGCGAACGTGGCGTTCTCGGCCAGAAATCCGAAGCCGGGATGGATGGCCTGGGCGCCGGTCGCTTTCGCTGCGGCAATCACCGCATCGATCCGCAGGTAGCTGTCGGACGCGGCGGCGCCTCCAATCTCTATGGATTCGCCGATCATCTTCACATGCAAGGCGTCGGCGTCGGCTGTGGAGTGAATGCCGGCAACCGCGACCCCGAGCCGATGGCAGGTTCGCGCGATCCGGCAGGCGATCTCGCCGCGATTGGCAATCAGGATTTTCTTGAACACGGAACGATATCCTCTGTCATCACATCCTGAACACGCCGAAGTCTGTTTCCTGCTGTGGCAGACGGCCGGCGAGATCAAGCAAGAGGGCCATCACGTGGCGGGTCTCGAGCGGATCGATCACCATGTCACACCAGGTGTTGCGCGCGAAGTTGTAGGCGTTCGCAAAATCCTCAAAAGTCTTGCGAACCGGAGCGCGATAAGCCTCGCGCTCTTCGTCGGTCCAGCTCGTGCCATCGCGCTTGTGGATATCGTCCTTGACCATCGCGAGCGTGTTGGCGGCCTGATCCGGCCCCATGATCGCGGAGCGCCCGTGCGGCCACATCATCATCGCATGAGGTTTGAAGGCACGGCCGCACATCGCCAGATAGCCGGCTCCGTAGGAATTCCCGATGATCAGCGTGTATTTCGGCACGTTGGCGCTGGCCATTGCGGTGATCATCTTTGCGCCGTGCTTGGCGATGCCGCCTTCTTCCGCCTCGCGCCCGACCATAAAGCCGGTGACGTCGGCCATGAACAGCAGCGGGATATTGCGCTTGCAGCAGAGGTCGATGAAGTGAGTCGCCTTCAGCGCGCATTCGGAAAACAGCACCCCGTTGTTACAGAGAATCCCGATCTCGAAGCCCATTATGCGGCCAAAGCCGGTGATCAGCGTCTCGCCATATAGCGGCTTGAATTCGTGAAACTCACTGCCATCGACCAACCGCGCAACAATCTCTCGATTGTTGGTGGGGATACGCGGGTCCGTGCTGATCAGCCCATAAATATCCTTGGGGTCGAAGCGCGGCTCTCGCGGTGGCGCCACGTTCCACCGTTGCATGGGAATGTCACCGAGATTGGCGACGATATCGCGGGTAATCGCGATCGCGTGGCTGTCGCTTTCCGCCAGATGGTCGGTGACGCCGCTGACGCGGCTATGCATTTCACCGCCGCCGAGCGCTTCGACGCCGACTTCTTCCTTGGTCGCGGCATAGACCAGTTGTGGTCCGCCCAGGAACATGGCGCCCTGATTGCGGATGATGACGGTCTCGTCGCAGAGCGCCGGCATGTAAGCGCCGCCGGCGGTCGAGGGCCCATGGACGATTGCGATCTGCGCGATACCCTCGCTCGACATCCGGATCTGGTTGTAAAAGATCGATCCGAACTGTCCGTCGTCGGGAAAAATGTTGGGCTGGTCCGGCAGGTTGGCGCCGCCGGATTGCACCATGGTGACGCAGGGGAGGCGGTGTTGCCAGGCGAATTTCTGTGCGCGGACGTGCTTCTTGCAGGTGATCCCGTAGTAGGTGCCGCCTTTGACCGTGGCGTCGTTGGCGATCAGCATGCAGGCGCGGCCCGACACCATTCCAACGCCGGTGACGATGCTGCCGCCGGGCGGCACGCCGTCATACATGCCTTCGCCCGCGAACTGGCAAAATTCGAGGAACGGCGAGCCGGGATCAATTAGCGCAGCGATCCGTTCGCGAGGCAGTAATTGCTTGCGCTCCTTGTGCAGCAGCCGCGCCCGTTCCGGACCGCCGACCATTGCAGCTGCCCGGCGCTCATGCAGATCGGCGATTCTCAAGCCGTAAGCGTCCCGGTTACGGCGATACTCTTCGCTCGCAGCGGACACATCGGACTTCATGAGAGCCATTGCAGACAACCTCGTTCTTTGGGGGGATCTCTGAACAATTGAAGACGAATCGCCGGTAGAATCGCGCCTCACCGTTCCGGGTCTTGCTCTAATAACTGCGAGGCAAGCCCATCACGTGCTCGCCGATGTAGTTGAGAATCATTTCGCGATTGAGCGGCGCGGTCTTCAACAGCCGCACCAGCGGATAGATATCGAAGATGCCGTACTCCTTGGTGAACCCGTTGCCGCCGAAGCATTGCAGCGCGGTGTCCACCGCCTTGATGCCGGCGTCGGCTGCGGCAAGTTTTGCCATGTTGGAGAATTCGCCGGCTTCGCGGCCCTGATCGAAGATCCAGGCGGCTTTTAGTGTCATCAGCGATGCCAATTCGACATCGGTGCGGGCGCTGGCCAGGGGATGCTGCAAGCCCTGATAAGATCCGATCGGCACGTTGTTGAAAACCCGCCGCTCCTTGGCGTATTCGACTGCCCGGTTCAGGGCATAGCGGCCGAGACCGCAGGAAATCGAACCGACAAGAATGCGTTCGGGATTAAGGCTTTTGAACAAAATGCCGAATCCCTTGTCGACTTCGCCAACAATGTCCTCCGGCCCAAGATCGACTTCGTCGAAAAACAGCTGCCATTGTGTTTCCGGGGCCGGAATGCTCACTGGAATGTATTGCTTCTGCACGCCCTTGGCTTTCAGGTCGACCACAAACAGGGTGAAGCCATCGGTTTTCTTCTGAACCTCGGTATGCGCTGTCGTTCGCGTCACCACCAGCGCGTAGTCCGCGCCATCGGCGTCGGTGATAAATGTCTTCTGACCGCTCAGCGCGAAGCGATTGCCACGCTTCTTTGCTATCGTGGAAGTACGAATCGTGTTGGTTCCCGCGTCAGGCTCGGTGATCGCGAAGCAAAAGCGCGTCTTGCCGCCACACGCATCGGGCAGATAGCGCAATTTCTGCGCTTCGCTGCCGTATTTGGCTATGAATCCCAAGCTCATTGCCGCGCCGACGACGAGGTTTAGCAGTGGAATGCCATTGTTTGACAAGCCCTCAAGGAACAGGTGCATCTCGACCATGCCTTGTCCCGAGCCGCCGTATTCCTCAGGCACCATCGTTCCGACGAAGCCATCCTCCGCAACCTTGCTGTAAAGGGCTTGGGGGAATACGTGCTTGTCGGCGCATTCCATCCAGTATTTGCGATCGAATTGCTTCGCAACCATATCGCCGTATTCGTAGATTTGCCGCTGCTCGTGCGTAAGATCAAAGTCCATGTGGGAACTCCGCCGCCGGCCGAAACCGCGTTGTTCTAAGTTGAGAATTCGAAACCCTCTCGGGAACACCGTCGAGTTTATTGTTTGCGAGGCGGCCGGCTGTCGGTCGGCAGCATCAATTGCTTGCTATCTTTAGGCAGAAGCGGCTAGGATTTCAACCTAACAATCGTTCGAAAACGAACGAATGTTAGAAAATAATGAAGACCGTCGAGCCCGCATTTCCTGGCTTGTGATCAGTTTTGGGGAATAGCCAATTGACCGCGATGAAATCCGCTGTCGCGACCGGGTCGGACGAGTTCAAGCTCAATCGCGCTCATTATCTGGCGCGGATCGCCGATCTCCAAAGGCGTCGGGCCGAGGCCAATCAGGGCGGCTCCGCCAAGGCTCGCGCCTTGCATAAATCGCGCGGCCAGCTGCTGCCGCGCGAACGCATCGCGGCGCTGATCGATCCCGGTTCGCCGTTTCTCGAGTTCGGCCACCTGGCGGGCGAGGGGATGTACGACGGCGTGCCGCCGGGCGCGACAATTATCACGGGCGTCGGACAGGTCTGCGGGCGCGGTTGCATGCTTATCGCCAACGATGCCACAGTGAAGGGCGGGACGCTGTTCGGCATGACAACGAAGAAGCATACCCGCGCCCAGTTGTTTGCGTGGCAACACCGGCTGCCCTGCATCACCTTGGTGCAATCAGGTGGCGGCTTCCTGCCGGACATCGCCAATATCTTTCCGGACGAAGGGCAGGCCGGATCGATCATGTACAATCAGGTAAAGATGTCGGCCGAGAATATCGCGCAGATCGCCGTCGTTCACGGCCCTTCGACCGCGGGCGGCGCTTACATTCCGGCGCTGTGCGACGAGGTGGTGATCGTACGCGACCAGGGCGCGATGTTTCTCGGCAGCCCGCAACTGGTATTTGCCGCGACCGGCGAGACCATCGAGATCGAACCGCTCGGCGGCGCGGAGATGCACAGCCGGATCAGCGGCGTCACCGACCATATCGCCGAGAATGACAGCCACGCGCTGGCGATCGTGCGTAATATCGTCGCCAACCTGGGAGAGCCGCCGCGATTGCGCTGGACGGTCGAGCAGGGCGAACCGCCTTGCCATGCGGTCGAGGAAATCTATGGAATCGTCAGCGCTAACCGGCGCATCCCAACGGACAACCGGGAGATCCTGGCGCGCCTCATCGACGGCAGCCGCTTTCAAGACTTCAAGCATCTTCACGGCGAAACCATGCTATGCGGATTTGCCCGCATCCACGGTTTCGAGGTCGGCATCCTGGCCAATAACGGCGTGCTGTTTTCGGAAAGCGCGGTCAAGGGGGCGCACTTCATCGAACTTTGCTGCAAGCGCGACATTCCGTTGCTGTTCCTGGTCGATGTCTCCGGCTTTATGGTCGGGTCCGCAGTCGAGCGTCAGGGCATTGCCAAGCATGGAGCCAAGTTCATGACCGCGATGGCCTGCGCCGATGTGCCGAAATACACTATCATTACCGGCGGCTCTTATGCCGCGGCTTATTTCGCAATGCTAGGCCGCGCGTTCAAACCAAACGCTACCCTGATGTGGCCAAGCGCCCACGCCGCCTTGATGGGACCGGAGCAGGCGGCGACAACGCTAACGATGGTGCGCGACAATATCCATCAGCGCGAAGGCAGTTCTTGGACCGACGAAGAACGTGAAGAGTTCAAGCGGCCGATCCTGAGGGACTTCGAGGCGTTCGCCGATCCCTATAACTACGCCCGCCATTTGTGGTGCGATATGGTGATCGAACCTGCGGAGACCCGCGAGGTGATGGCGCTGCTGCTCGACCTCGCCGGCCGGACGCCTGCCAAGCCGACGAGATTCGGGGTGTTCCGGATGTAGCTGCTCGCCTGTCAGGCTAAGCCCGCCGGAAGCGCGGCAGCGTCACTTCCTCGCTGATTTTTTCGCAGACGAGCATGACGTCCATGTCGAACGTGACCTCTTCGGGCTTGCCGCCGGTATAGGTGCTGATCATCCGCGGGCCCTCCTCCAGATCGATCAACAAAACAGCGTAGGGCAGATCGGTTTTGAAAGCGGGTCCCGGTGCGCGCTGTACCACGCTGAAGGAATGTACCTTGCCGCGCCCGCTTGCCGGTCGATGGGCAAGATTTTCGCCGCCGCACTGCCGGCACATCGCCTGCTGGTAATATTGCACGTGGCCGCAATCGGCGCAGTGCTGCAGCAGCAGCACGCCGTCGTGCAGGCCGCGCCAGAGGGCGGCGGAATCCGCGTCGGGCGTCGGCACCGGCTTCTTCATGGCGTCTTCGGACGAGATCACAGCGTGTTCTCCGTGCCCAGAATGGTGGTGGCATTGGTTGCGAAACCCGCGCCGAGGCTGTGCACCAGCCCGAGTTCCGCGCCCGGCACCTGGCGTTCGCCGCATTGGCCGCGCAACTGCGCGATGACCTCATGAAAATGGAACAGCGATCCCGGCATTCCCGAATGGGCGAACGACAACAATCCGCCATGGGTGTTCGATGGAATCTGGCCGCCATAGGTCATATGGCCGTCCGCGACGAAACGGCCGCCTTCGCCCTTCGGGCAAAAACCGAGATCTTCCAGCATCATGATGACGGTGCCGGTGAAGCAGTCATAGACGCCGGCGACGTCCATGTCCTTGGGGCCATAGCCGGCCATTTCGTAAGCCTTTCGGCTCGACGCGACCGCGCCGGTTTCGGTCAGCGAGGGCATCAGGAAAATATGTTCGTGGGTGTAGCATTCGCCGCCGCCCAGAATGTAGATCGGGCTTTTGATGCCGAGCGCCTTGGCATGTTCGGCCGATGTCAGAATGAATGCCGCGCCGCCATCCGATATCAGCGAGCAATCGAGCTTGTGGTAGGGCGTCGTCACCATAGCTGAGCTTAGCACGTCGTCCACCGTGATCGGGCTGGTCTGCTGCGCACCGGGCGTGCGCATAGCATGACGCCGCTGGACCACGGCGACTTCCGCCAACTGTTCCGGTGTGGTGCCGAAATCCTTCATATGCCGGTGTGCCGTCATGGCAAAGGTATTCGCGACAGGAATGCCGAACGGCATCTCGTATTGCTGATCACGGCTTTCCGTCATCGAGCGCAGCGCCAGATCCGGCGTCAGGCCGGTCAGCAGGCTGTCGCCGCCGACCACGAGTACGACCTCGGCGAGGCCGCCATGAATGGCAGCGGCGCCAATATTGAACATCGTCGCCGCCGTCGCGCCGGATACCTGAAGCGTGTTCGAAAAGGTCGGCTGAATACCTAAATACTCGCTGAACGCAACGCTGAAGCGATGGAAGGGAGAAGCGAAGGCATGGCTCGACAGCACGCCGTCGATCTCGTTTTTCCCGATGCCGGCATCGGCCAGCGCCTTCTTCGCGGCGTCGGCGGCGAGCCATAACGGGCTCTTTCCCGGCACCTTACCAACCGGCGACATTCCGATACCGATTACCGCGACCTTGCCGCGTAGCGTTTGTTTACGAATGGAAAGCATTTGGTCTCCGCCCGGCGTGATGCGTGAAGGTCAGTTTCCGGCCGTCGTGCGTGCCGAGGCGACGCCCGTGCTGCCGCCGGAAAATCCCAAGAACTTGGCGTAGGTATCGACTGGCACCCGCCTGGTGACGAGCTTGTTTTCGGGCGCAGTCGTGTCCTCGTAACCCAGCGCCACGCCACAAATCAGGATTTCGGTGTCGTCAAACGAAAGATGCTTGCGGATGATGTCGTGGTACCAGGTGAACGCGGCCTGGCCACAGGTGTGCAGGCCATGACCGCGCGCGGCGAGCAGGATGTTCTGCAAGAACATACCCATGTCGATATAGCTGCCGGTGTTCAAGCGGCGGTCCATCGTCACGAAAAGTCCGACCGGGGCGTCGAAAAAAAGATAGTTGCGGTTCATCTGCGATGTGCGTGCGGCAACGTCGTCGCGAGCAATGCCAAGCTTTGCGTAAAGGTCGTAGCCGAGCTCGCGCCGACGCCCGATATAGGGCTCGTGCCATTCGGTCGGATAATACTCATATTCCGGCCGATGCTTGTCCGGTTCAGTTTCGGCAGCTTTCAGGATGTCCGCGCAGAGCCGATCCTTCACCTCGCCCGCGATCGCGTAGACCTTCCACGGCTGGATGTTGTGGCCACTTGGCGCACGCGCCGAGACCTCGATGATTTTTCGCACGACCGGTTCTGGAACCGGCTTGGGAAGAAATCGCCTGACCGAGCGCCGCGTCAAAATGGCTTCTTCGACATTCATGTTTCCGTCTCCGATTGCGGTGCCTTGCCGCGAGCAGTTTTCGTTCGACGAAAATTGCGACGCGAAGAGCTAATGGGCGTGTCCGTATTAGCTGTTTACCCGTTGCCTTTCGCCCGCCAGCCTGGCTTCGAGCTCGTGGCGCTGAACCTTGCCGCTGGTGGACCGCGGAAATTCCGAAAAATCGATGAACCGGAACTGCCGGGGACATTTGTATCCGGCAAGATCGCGCCGGCACAGAGCAAACAGGTCCGCCTCGGTGACCGTGGTGTCGCGGCGCGACACGAATGCCACGGGAACTTCACCCCATTTCACATCGGGGACACGCACAACCGCGGCCTCGGTGATCCCTGCATCACTCATCAAAACGCGCTCGATCTCGGCTGGATAAACGTTTTCGCCGCCAGTCTTGATCATGTACTTGGCGCGATCGACGAAATCGAGCGAGCCGTCATCATTGCGCCGAAACACGTCGCCCATGTGAAACCACCCGCCGCGAAAATCGCGCACGTTGGTATCATCAGCTTTCCAATAGCCGGAGAATAAAGTTGGGCTGCGAATAGCCAACTCTCCCGGTGCGCCAATCGGAACCTCCTTGTCGGCAGAATCGACAAGCTTGATGTCGCAGAACGCGCTTTGTTGCTTCGCCAGGCTGGCAGGTATTTCGCCTACCGGGATCAACGATCTGGTTGCCGGCGGCAAGCCAGTCTCGGTCGAACCAAAACTGTTGACGTAGGGAGCTCGCAGCAGGTCAGTGACCTCGGCGATGACATGCGGAGGGACCAGGTCGGCCATCGCGCCGCAAAGGCCAACGCCTTTTACGGTCGTTTTTTGCTCCTTGAAGCCGGCGATGAATGCTTCAATCATGCCCGGAATCAAGACAAACCAGCCGATCCGATGGCGCTCCAAAGCAGACAATAACGGCTCGATCTGGAAGCCATCGACCACGACGACCGTTCCCCCGCGCAACAGTGTCGCGAGACTGTGGTCCGTGGATGCCATGTGAAACAGCGGCGCCCAGGCCACAAAGGTATCGTGATGCGAAATGTTCAGCTCGGAACTGAACACCAGCGCCCGCATGATCATCGCCCGATGCGAAATGACGGCCCCTTTGGGTTGGCCGGTGGTCCCACTGGTGTAAAGGATAACCAGGCCGTCTTCGGATTCCGCCGCAATGGGCAGCGCATGACCGTTTTGTTCTTGCAATATATGCTCGTATTGCGGGCCGATCTTGATAACCTTGCGGTCCCCTATGGGAGAAAGTTCGAGATTTCCGGCCAGTTCTTCTTCAACAATCAAGAGCTTCGGTGAGACCAGATCGATACAATAGGCGAGTTCCCGCTGCGACAATCGCCAGTTCAGGCAAGCGGTGATGACCCCGAGATTGGCGGCCGCCAGCTCCACTTCGAGATACTCCGGTCTGTTACGCGAGAGCAATGCTACGCGGTCGCCTCGTCGAAGATCTTGGCTCGCCAGCATCGAGGTTGCCCGATGTACACGGTCAAGGAGCTGCCCATAGCTGATCTGTCTGCCCTGATACTCGATCGCGACCGAAGATTTGTGGATCAGCGCTCTCGCGCGAAACAGCTCGCCAATCGTGGGACTGGCGCCCGCCCTCGTTGTCAGAGCTTTTTCGTGCCCGTCTGTCACGGCAAATCCTCCGAATCTTGCTCTCGCCGCCCCCGACGACGGCCTCAATTGAAAAGTATAAGCTTGCAGCCTTTCCCGATCGGTTTTAAATTCTAACATCTGTTCGAATGAATTCATAGCAGGTTCGTGGCGAGGACGTATCGGAAGGCAGGAGAAATCTGCCGACTGCGATATGCATCGTCATCCCCTGTAAGATTTAACCCGACCAAGCAAATCAAGTGTCCAGAAGGGAAGCCGATGTCCAATCGTTATGCTGCTTATACCAAATTGAAGCTCGACTATCCGTCCAAGCGGGTTCTCCGGCTCACATTCGACCGGCCCGAGACCTACAATTCGGTCGACGCCGAGACCCACACTCAGCTCACCAATATCTGGCGTGACATCAACGACGATCCAGATGTCAACGCGGTCATCGTGACCGGAGCTGGCAAAGCCTTTTCGGCGGGGGGCGATTTCGAGCTGATCAAGAGTATTCTAGACAACCCGGTCGCACGGATGTCGACCTGGAAGGAGGCCAAGGATCTCGTTTATAACGTTATCAATTGCAACAAGCCGATCATCTCGGCGATCAACGGCGTCGCCGTCGGTGCAGGTCTCGTCGTCGGAATCCTGGCCGATATCTCGATTTGTGGAAAGTCCGCGCGCATCGTCGATGGTCATACGCGGCTTGGCGTCGCGGCGGGCGATGTCGCTTGCATCATCTGGCCGTTATTGTGCGGCCTTGCAAAAGCAAAATATTACCTGCTGACCTGCAAGCCACTGTCCGGCGAAGAAGCTGAGCGGATCGGTCTGGTGTCGCTATGCGTCGAAGACGCGGACTTGCAGAGGATAGCGATCGAGACGGCCGAGGAGCTTTCTAGCGGCGCGCAAAGCGCGATCCGTTGGACCAAGTACGCTCTTAACAACTGGCTGCGCGTCAATGGTCCGCTGTTCGATACCTCGACCGCGCTTGAGATTTTGGGTTTCACCGGCGCCGAGGCGCGCGAGGGATTGGCGTCCCATCTCGAAAAACGCAAGCCGGTGTTTCCGCAGGATTGCCCGCTCTGATTTTCGCGCGCGGCGGTCATCTCAGAAGGGGGCCGGAATTTCACCCGGCCTTCTTCTTGCGGCAGCCGTTAGCCGAGAATTATTTCATCGAACTGACGATCTCGCGAAGCCTGAATTTCTGCACTTTGCCGCTCGGCGTTTTCGGCAAGGCTTCGAGCACCTCAATGCGCTCCGGCCAGTAGTTCTTGGCTACAGCGTTCTCCGCCATATACGCCATCACGTCAGCTAACGTCAGTAATGCTCCCTCGCGCAGCACGACACAGGCACAGGCCCGCTCGCCCAAGCGTTCATCTGGCACTCCGACGATTGCGACTTCCCGGACGGCTGGATGGCGATACATCAGTTGTTCAATCTCGATCACCGGAACGTTCTCGCCGCCGCGGATGACGATGTCCTTGGTGCGCCCCGTGATACGAATGTAGCCGTCCTTGTCCTTGCGGGCGAGGTCGCCGGTCTCAAACCAGCCATCCTGATCGACGGCATAGAGATGCGGCCGCTTGAGGTAGCCCACAAAGGTGCCGGGGCCCCTCGCTTGTAGGCGCCCTTCTTCATCGTGAGGCAGGACTTTGCCCCCGCCATCGACGATCCTGACTTCCATACCCTGGCTTGGGCAACCGTCGGTCTCGAAGACTTTTTCCGGTGGATCGTCGAGCTTGGTGGTCGTCACCAGCCCGTTTTCCGTCATCCCCCATCCCGAGACGATGTGCGCACCAAGATTCTGTGTGGCCTGGCGCACTAAAACACGGGGAATTGGGGCGCCTGCCGATACGAAAGTGCGCAGTGAACGCAGCGCTTCAGGCCGCCGCTCCGCCTCCGCAGTCAAATCCGCCAGAAACGGCGTCGATGCCATGGTCATCGTCACGCGCTCTGTCTCGACAATATCGACCGCCTTGGCTGGATTCCAGATATCCTGAAGAATGACCCGTCCTCCCAGATACAGCGGCAGCAGCAGGCCGACGAGAAAACCGGTCTGATGGGCCATCGGCGAGGCCATCAGCACGACATCGTTGGCTGTGAGACGGACGCGATCCTCAAAATATCGCACGCTGTTCAGCAACGTATTGCCTGTATGCATCACCCCCTTGGGCTCACCTGTTGTGCCCGACGTATAAAGCAATTGCACGACATCATCGGCCGAGGCAGCGGTCGCTGCCTCAACCCGCTTTCCCGGCGAATTCAGCACGGTCTCGAAGTCTTGATTGTCGCCCGAACCGATAATGACGACGTGCTCAAGTGTGGGCACCTTGGCCTTGAGGCGGTCCGCCATTGCGGCGTGATCGAAATCGCGAAATCGCTGTGGAACGATCAGCACGCGCGTCTCGGCCAAGGTCAGCATGAATTCCATTTCGCGATCGCGGAAAATCGGCATGATGGGATTTGTGACCGCGCCGATCCGCAGCAGTGCGAGGTGAAGAGCCATGAATTGCCACCAATTCGGCAACTGATACGACACCACTTCGCCAGGCTTGACACCAAGCCGCAACAAATTAGCCGCGGTTCGCTCGGCAGCTTGCTGCAGTTCGCCGTATGTCAGCGCCGTACGTCGGTTGGACGCAGCTTCGTAGCCAACAACCGCGAGCCGCCCTGGATCGTTTCTGGCATGCCTCGAAAAAAACTCGAGCAAGGTTTGATCGCTCCAGAATCCAGCGGCCCGCATCGCTTGCTTGCGCTGATCTGACAAGATCGGATCCATCCCCATTGTACGCCTCTCCTTATGAAATCCTTGGAGTACCGGGGTCGGGGCCCGGTAAAAAGTCCGCTTCCACCCAGCCCGACAGCTCGCCATTTTCTCCGTGGTTTATGCGGCGCCAAGTTTCTCGCGAAGCCTGTCAACTGCTTCGGGATTGGCGAGTGCGGAAAGATCGCCGGGATCCTTGCTTTCGAACACTGCTCGCAGCACCCGGCGCATGATCTTCATGTTGCGGGTTCGAGGCAGATCATCTACAAAAATTATCTTCTCCGGCCGGTACGATGCTCCCATGCCGCTCACGATAGCGGATGAGAGCTCGTTGACAATTTCACTCTCGACGTTCGTACCTGGCATGAGCACGCAGGCACAAACGATCGCCGAACCCTTTACCGGGTGCGGAATACCGAACACCGCCGCCTCGGAGACCTTGCCGGTGTCGATCAAAATGCCTTCGAGCTCGGACGGCCCGGTCCGCTTGCCTGAAATCTTGATGGTGTCGTCGGAGCGCCCGAGAATATAGTAAAGCCCATCATGGCCGCGCATCGCAAAATCGCCATGCACCCAAAGGCCGGGAAGCGTGCTCCAGTAGCTTTCGACATAGCGCGCATCGGCCTTCCACAAGCTCTTGGTCAATCCGATCGACGCCTGGCGGAGCACCAGTTCGCCGACTTCGCCGGGCGGCAAGCTCTTGCCGGACATGTCCACGATGTCCGCGCCGACACCGAGCGCCGGACGGGAGAACGAACCGGGGTTCATCGGATGGTTCGGCGTCCCCGTGAAGATGCAACCTCCAACCTCGGTGCCGCCGGAAATGTTGATGATTGGAAGCTTTCTCTTGCAGACATGCTCGAAGAACCATTGCCACGGCGCGTTGGTCCATGCCTCGCCGCCCGACGCGGTCATACGCAGGCTCGACAGATCGTGGCGCTCGACGTCCTGCGTTCCATAGCGCATCAAACTACGGACTATGGTGGGGGATACTCCGAGATAGCTGACGCGATGATCCTGGATCAGCCGCCAGAATCGTCCGGTGTCCGGAAAATCCGGCGTGCCTTCGGCGATCAGAAGGCTCGCGCCGGCGAAACTGGGAATACATGCGCACATCGCGCCGACCATCCAGCCCATGTCACTGAGAAAGAAAAAACGGTCCGATGATTTGAAATCGGCGCAAATGATCATGTCGCGTGTGACCATAGAACCGATGAAGCTGATATGGGTCCAAACGCAACCCTTCGGTTCGCCGGTGGTTCCCGAGGTGTACAGCAGAATCGCGGCATCTTCCGCATTCATTTCGGCGGTCGCGATAGCGCCGTCCTTGCCGATGACGATATCGTGCCACCAGTGATCGCGGCCCTTTCGCATCGGGGTTTCGATCTTAAGGCCTTCACGATCGACGACGATCACGTGCTGCACTGTCGGTGAGGATTCGAGCGCGACGTCGAGGACGGATTTGAGCGGTGCCGCAGCGCCCCGCCGCCAGGTCCCGCTCGCGGTGATGACGGCCTTGGCGCCGCCATGGTTGAGCCGGGTTTGCATGGGAGCCGGACCGAAGCCGGAGAACAGCGGCATCAGGATCGCGCCCAATTTCAGCACAGCGAAAAACGCGATAAAGGTTTCCGGCAGGTTCGGCAAATAGAGAGCGACCACATCGCCCTTACCGACGCCGAGATCACGCAGTCCCTGCGCAAGCCGTCCGACGCCGCGGTCCAATTCACGATAGGTAAGCGCGCGCTGTTCGCGCTTGTCTTCACCCTCCCAGACCAAAAATGTCTGGTCCCATACGGGCGTGCTGCGATGCTTGTCAATGCAGTTCAGCACGATGTTGGTGGTCCCGCCGACGCACCAGCGTGCCCATGGCTGCCCGCGCGACAGATCCAACATTTGGTCGTAACTGCGATAGAATCGAACATCGCAGAACTTAAAGACTTCCTCCATTAGCCATGCCGGATCGGCCTCAGCCTTCGACGCGAGGTGATCGTAATCGTCATATCCGGTTGCGCGCAGGAAAGCGGTCAGATTGCTTGTTGCAATTAGCTCCGGCGGAGGTGTCCATGCATAGGACGTTGGATTATTCATCGACTACGTTCCCTGATTTGCAGTCAAGTTCAATTCGAGATTGACTTACCGGCCGATAGGAACGCATGCCCGATCGAACACGAGACGGTGGACAGGCCCGCCCGATAAGCATGTGTCCAGCCTGGACGCCTAATGCTAACGCTCTCGTCTTGCGAGTTCAATCGATTCTAACAATCGTTTGATAAATCTATTCGTATGGAACAACAAATGAGGTATCCATCTTTTGGACGCCGGTCGCAACCCGATTTGACTTGCCTCAATTTCTAACGTCTGTTAGGTTAGTGCAGGTACCAATCGAGGCACAAGTGAAAGTCAACCCGGACCTCGCGGAATTTCTCGCTCCAACGCATTACGTGGATTGCGACTCACCTGCGATTAGAGAGTTTGTCTCGCGTGTGGCTGGCGACAAACAGGACCGGTCGACGGCCGAGAAGGCAATCCTCCTATTTAACGCGGTACGAGACCAGATCAGATACGACCCCTACGCGGTGAGTTTGTCCGAAGCCGATTATCGCGCCAGCGAGATTCTCAAAACGCCTTCGGCGTTTTGTGTTCCGAAGGCAATATTGTTGACGGCCGCCATGCGCGCAGCGGGAATCCCCGCCGCGATCGGCTTTGCAGACGTTCGCAACCATCTGAATTCCCCCAAGCTGACGGAGTTAATGGGGACTGATCTCTTCATTTATCACGGCTACGTCGCGCTTTGGCTCGATAGGAAGATGTTCAAAGTGACGCCCGCGTTCAACATGGAGCTATGTGAACGATTTGGAGTCCGACCTCTTATCTTCGACGGTACGGCCGACGCGTTGTTTCACGAGTTCGACACGAGCGATCATCGCCATATGGAATATGTCAATGACCGAGGTTGGTTCGCCGACGCTCCGATAGGCAAGATGCTTGAGGACTTTCGCGTTGCATATCCCGCGCTGGTGACATTGAATACTGGTGGCGTCTTAATAGATGACGCTGCCTTCGGAGCGCCTCAATCAGGGGAGTAGGCCGGAGCGAACGAAACCGCGGGATTTGACTAGCCGAATCCAGGTGCGAGCTGAACACGACACTTGGGCGCGCAGTTTATCGATGGCGCGATCGGAATCGTCCGATTGGCCCCAGCCCGAAAATCTACGCACGGCGGCACGCGTCTCGCCGAGAGATGGCAATGGGGGCGATAGGTACGCTCATTTTGAGATCTGCCGCAATTCGGAAGGCTGCTTGGCGTATTGAACCGCGACACGACCGACCTTTTCACGTGCGATGACAAGTTTCTGAATTTGTGCGGTTCCGTCGCCGATTTGCAGGCCCATCACGTCGAGGTAACGCTGATGAAACGGCAGATCGGTGGTGTAACCGTAGTGGCCGTGAGTGAGGAGGCACTGGTGGATGATCTCGCAGGTCACTTTCGGCACATACCATTTGCACATCGCAGCTTCCGCGGTATGTGCAAGCCCGCGATCTCTGAGCGAAAGCGTATAGTAGCAAAGCTGCCGCATCATGGTGAGCTGGGTCTCGGCTTCCGCGAGCGGAAAGCTCACGCCCTGAAACTGCGCGATCGGCCGCTCGAAGGCGAGCCTTTCGGTTGAGTATTGCCATGCTTCATCGACCGAAGCCTGGGCAGGTCCGATGCACTCAAGGCCGATCAAGGCACGGCTATAGTCGAAGCCTGACATGATCTTGGAGAATCCCTTGTTCTCCTCTGCCATCAGGCACTCGGCCGGAATGAAGACGTCGTCGAAGAACACCGAGCCGCGTCCGACAGGTTTGGTACCGATGTCATCAAAATGCGTCCGCGTGATTCCGCTCTGCGCCAGATCGACAAAGAATGCGCTGACGCCACGTGCGCCGTCTTCGACCTTCCCGGTTCGGGCAAAGATGACTGCTGCGTCGCATTGATCTGAAAAACTCATGGAAGTCTTTTCACCGTTGAGGCGATAGCCATTTCCCGATTTTTCAGCTCGCAAAATGAGGTTGGCAGCGTCCGAACCGCCCCGCGGCTCGGTCAGGCCGAGGCCGATGATCTTCTCACCCCGGGCCACTTGCGGTAGCCACTCCTGAGCGATTTCGGGCGAGGCGTGCTCTGCGAGCATTCCGCCGAGCAGTGACGCCAGAAGTTGGACGTAGCTGGCGTTGAAGTCTCCATAAGCGATCTGCTCGACAATAATGCCTGCCGTCACGCTGCTCTCGCCAAGGCCGCCGTATTTTTCCGGCAGATCGGCGCCAATCAGGCCGAGTGACCCCATTTGTTTCAGCATGGCACGATCGATGCGGTGTTCCCTTGCCCGCCTCTGATAGTGGGGGCCCAGCTTGTCCTTCGCGAAACGCTTCGCGGTTTCCTGAAAAGCCTGCTGCTGCTCGCTAAGCGCGTAATCCATCGCGATTCCTCCCATCTAGGTGATCTTCAGTTCTTGCATTCAGTCTAACAACTGTTAGAAATTTAACAACCAGCCACGGAGGCAAGTCCATGCTGACGCCGACCAGCCCCGGAACATCGCTTTACCCTCATTTGCTATCTTCGCTAAAGGTAGGGCGGACCACGTTGCGTAACCGCATGATCATGGGGTCGATGCACACCCGTCTCGATATGGAGGACAACGGCGTGCACAAGATGGCGGTTTTCCTTGCCGAGCGCGCCAAGGGGGAGATAGGACTCATCATTACCGGCGGTTATGCGCCCAACAGCGCGGGTCTGATTGAGCCTGGGGGGCCGATTTTGACCGAACGTGCGCAAGCTCGCGAACTTCGTCGCATCACTGATGCTGTCCATCAGCACGGTGGTAAAGTCTGCATGCAAGTGTTGCATTCGGGCCGCTATTCCAAGCAAAGGGACTGCGTCGGTCCTTCTGACATCCCCACCCGCATCAATCGGTTTCCCCCGCGTGCAATGACTGGGGCAGAGATTGAACAGACGATCTCGGATTACGTGCGCTGCGCGCTGCTCGCAAAGGAGGCCGGGTTCGATGGCATTGAGATCATGGGATCGGAAGGTTACCTCATTAATCAGTTCACGGTGGTGCGAACCAACAACCGTACCGATGAGTGGGGCGGATCGGAGCAGAACCGCCATCGGCTCGCGGTGGAACTCGTCAAACGCTCGCGAAGCGCCACCGGCGACGACTTCATCATTGTCTACCGAATCTCGGCGCTGGACCTCGTCGAAGGAGGTGCAACCGGCGAGGAGATTGATCGGCTTGCCCAACGGGTCGAGGCCGCGGGCGCCGACATTCTCAACACCGGTATCGGCTGGCATGAAGCGCGCGTTCCCACGATCGCTTACGTCATTCCGCGCGGCGCATGGCGTTTTGCGGCATCGCGTCTGAAGAAAGCGGTCAGGATTCCGGTAGTGGCATCAAATCGCATTAATACGCCGGATACCGCAGAAGAGATTCTGGCGGCGGGGGATAGCGATCTAATATCGATGGCCCGCCCGATGCTGGCCGATCCGCACTTCGCCAGGAAGGTGCGGGAGGGCAACGCCGGCAAAATCAACATCTGCATTGCCTGCAATCAGGCCTGCCTCGACCTGATCTTTTCCGAGCGGACCGCGAGTTGCCTGGTTAATCCGCGTGCCTGCCGCGAGACTGAGTTTGAGGACGGCCCGGCTCAGACCTCGCGCAGGATCGCAGTGATTGGCGCAGGCGCGGGCGGTCTCGCAGCTGCCGCGGAAGCCAGCCGACGCGGGCACAAGGTAACCCTGTTTGAGGCCGCTGATCGCATAGGCGGGCAACTCAACCTTGCCCGAGCAGTCCCGGGCAAGGTCGAGTTCGACGAAATGCTGAGTTATTACAGCGGCCAAATCGCCGATGGCGGCGTCGATCTCAGGCTGAATTCTGCTCCATCGGTTAGTGACCTGAAAGACGCGCGGTTCGATGCTGTCGTTGTCGCCTGCGGCGTCCATCCCCGTGTGCCGGAGATTCCCGGCATCAAACATCCCAAGGTGGTGTTCTACAACGATTTGTTGAGTGGCAAAAGCCACGCGGGACGGCGAGTCGCCATCATCGGCGCGGGAGGCATCGGTTTCGATGTCGCCGAATACCTCTGCCATTCGCAGCCTGATGAACCGCCAAAATCACGGGCAATGGATATTCGTGAGTTTCAGCAGGAGTGGAATGTCGATGCCAGCCTTACGAAAGCTGGAGGGCTATCGGGCGATCCGCTGGCACCAAAGCCAAGTTCGCGCGAAATTACCATGCTGCAGCGCAAGAAGACGCGGCCTGGCCTCGGTCTCGGCGTCTCGACTGGTTGGATCCTGCGTAGCAGTCTTGAAAAGCGCGGGGTCAAGATTGTCGGAGGGGTTATCTATCAGCGGATCGACGATCAAGGTTTGCATTTCGTGGCCGAGGGTGAGCCAAGTACGCTCGCGGTCGATACGATCGTAGTTTGCGCCGGCCAAGTATCTAACCGCGATATGCTCACCGAACTGCTCAAGACCGGAATCGAGACGCATGTCATCGGCGGCGCCAAGGAGGCTTCCGAACTCGACGCGATGCGTGCGGTCGAGGAGGGCGTGCGGGTCGCGCACGCGCTTTAAAGGGGGGAGGAGCCTGAGATGAGTTCGCAAAGCAGCCAGCCGAGTTACGGGTTCACCGACGACGAACTCTCCACGATCCCGACAGTGTACCGACCTGATCTGTTCACCGGCCAGACCATCATCGTCAGCGGCGCGGGGAGCGGACTCGGGAAGGCGATCGCATTCCTGTTTGCGAGGCTTGGCGCCAATCTGGCAATCTGCGGGCGCGACGCCGAGAAGCTCGCACACGTCGTTCCGGATCTAGAGAGTCTCGGCGCCCGCGTCTTCAGTAGAAGTCTCACCATCCGCGACCCCGATCAAGTCAACGAATTCGTCAAAGACGTCTGGGATCATTTTGGTCGTGTCGATGTGATGATCAATAATGCCGGTGGGCAGTTCGCCCAGATGGCCATCGACTTCAAGCCAAAGGGCTGGAACGCAGTGATCGATACCAACCTGAACGGATCGTGGTGGATGATGCAAGCGGCGGCTCGCGAGTGGATCGAGCGCGGCAAGACCGGCAATATCGTCAATATCGTGGCATTGATCTGGCGAGGCCTGCCGGGGATGGCGCACACCGCCGCGGCGCGGGCCGGGGTGATCTACGCGTCCAAGACCGTCGCGGTCGAATGGGCGCCGCACGGCATCCGGGTGAATTGTGTTGCCCCTGGCGTCAATGAAACCACGGCATTCGACCGCTATGTTCCGGAAGGCTCCGCGACCTACAAGGAAGCGAATCCCATGAAACGGCACGGCGATGCATGGGATATCGCCGAGGCCTGCGTTTATCTCGCCGCGCCGTCAGGGAAATTCATCACGGGCGAAACGCTTTCGGTAGACGGCGGGCAGCAAATGTGGGGCGATCCGTGGCCTGCCGGACGTCCGAAATATTTTCGCATTGGTCAGACGTAAACAAGCTCCCGAAATCGAATATCCGATATGCCGCCGCAGCGTTAACGATTTTGACCGCTACGACAATCCTGCATCGCCGCGTTCGCGTTTGGCAAATTTAACGGCGTCGATCATATCGCGGGCGTCGTGGGCCAGATGTAGCGTCTCGCCGCCGTCGATGTACCAGTCCTCGCCGGTGACGAATTGACCGAGCGGCGAGGACAGAAAAATGATTGCTGCAGAAATATCCTCGACGCTGCCCATGCGCCCCAGCACGTTGCGGTTGAGCCTGACCCAGTCGTCCGGCGGTATCGGATAGCGGCCAAGCGCCTCGGTCTTGATGGTTCCGGGTGCGACGCAGTTTAGGCGAATACCGAACTCGGCCCACTCGTAGGCGAGCGTTCGCATCATCGCGGTAACGCCGCCGCGCGCTGCCGCGGTATGCACGAAGCCGCCAAGGCCGCTGCGGATACAGGCGGTTACGAACACAATCGATCCGCCATTCGCCAACATGAAATGGTCCGCGGCAGCCTTGGTTACCTGCCACGAGCCGATCAGGTTGTTGCGGATCACGGTTTCAAAGCCCTTGTTGCTGAGTTCGCGGGCTGGCGTGACGAATTGTCCGCCGGCATTATTGACGAGGATATTGAGCCCGCCGAACTCGGCTTTGATCTTCTCCATCGCGCGTTCGATCAAGTCGGGTTCGCGAATGTCCGCCGACACGGCAAATGCCTCGCCACCCGCGTCGCGGATTACCTTTGCGGTGCTCTCTATCGGATCGATGCGGCGGCCGAGAACGGCGATGCGGGCCCCGCAGCGCGCCATCTCAATGGCCGTGGCGCGGCCCATTCCTGTGCCGCCGCCGGTGACGAGTGCGACCTGGCCCTTGAGAAGTTCCGGCGCGAAGCGCGTTTTTGAAGGACTCTCGTGCATCACCAATCCCATGCCTGAAAATACTTTTGCGTTCGGTCGAGTTTAATATATTCTAACATATGTTAGAATACATAAAAAGGCAGATCGATGTCAGACAATGAACCTATACGTTATTCGCTCGAGGATGGCATTGCCACGATTACCATCGATCGGCCCGCGCGTAAGAACGCCCTGTCGGTTGAGGCGATGAACGGTTTGACCAATGCCTGGGAGCGTGTCGAACGGGATTCCCAGGCGAGGGTGGTGATCCTGACCTCGGCTGACTGCGGCGTATTCTCCGCCGGTCTGGACCTCAGGCAGGCAGCCGAGATCAGGGCGCGTGACGGCGTCGACATACTGACCCTGATGCGCGATCCGATGCAAACGGCCATGCGAACCGTTTCAAAGCCGATCATCGCGGCGATGACTGGGTCGCTGATGGCGGGCGGGATGCTGCTGGCGCTGAAGTGCGACCTGAGGATCGGCTTACGCGGTACACGCGCCGGGATTACCGAGGTCAAGATGGGGCGGGGATCGCCGTGGGCAGTACCGCTGCTCTGGATGTTGCCGCAACCCGTGGTGATGGAACTCGTCTTGACCGGCGAGACCCTGCCGATCGAGCGGCTCGCGGAGTATGGTTTCGTCAATTATCTGGAAGAAACACCCGACGCTGTTCGTGCGCGTGCATTGCAACTTGCGCGCAAGATTGTAGAAGGCGCACCATTGTCGGTGAGGGCGGCCAAGGCCAGCGTGTTGGCCGCGATGGACCTCGGCTGCGAGAAGGGGCTCGTTGAGGCCAACAGGCTTCATGTCGAAGCCTACGCAAGCCTCGATGCCATTGAAGGCCCGAGAGCCTTTGCAGAGAAGCGTAAGCCGGTGTGGCAAGGTAAATAAGGCAAGGCAGATGAGGATTGTGCCGAACGATGTCCGCTTTCATGCTTTCGAGTTGATAGCGGATACCAATCCTTTCCGACAATTTTTCCTTACCCGCAGGGTCAACGATGAGCACGCACCACGTCGGCACCCCGAAACGCTCGGCTTATTTCAGAGAAGAGCATGAACTGCTGAAAGCCCAGATACGGCGATTCGTCGAGGAGGAGATCAAGCCGTATGCGCTGCAATGGGAGCAGGACGGCATGGTGCCGCGCGACGTGCTGCGGCGCATGGGTGAGCTTGGCTTTCTGGGCATCCGCTATTCAGCAGAATATGGCGGCTCGAACATGGATACGTTGGCCACCGTTGTTTTGGCCGAGGAACTGGGACGGTCGACGTTCTCGGGAGTGGCGATCACGGTTCTGGTTCATACCGACATGGCGTCGGTGCATCTCTACAACGCCGGCTCGCAGGCCTTGAAGGACCACTTCATGCCGGATGTCATTGCAGGGAAGAAGATCGTCGCTGTCGGCGTCACCGAACCTGGCGCGGGCTCTGACGTGAAAGGCATTCGCACCACCGCGCGCCGCGAGGGCGACGGCTATGTGCTCAATGGCACCAAGATGTTCATCACCAACGGTGTACATGCGGACCTTTATTGCATCGCCGCCGTGAGCAGTCCGGATGCACGTCCGTCCCAGCGCTTGTCGATGTTCCTCGTGGAGAAAGGTACGCCCGGTTTCCGGGTTGGTCGCGATCTCGACAAGCAGGGCTGGAGGTCATCAGACACGGCGGAGTTGCTGTTCGAGGATTGCCGGATCCCCGCAACGAACCTGCTCGGCGAGGAGGGACGCGGTTTCTACGGGATCATGCAAAACTTCCAGAACGAGCGGATCGTGCTCGGTGCAATGGCGATGGGTGAGGCGCTAGCTGCGATAGAGATCACGCTGGACTGGGTCACGCAGCGGCAGACCTTCGGCGCGCCGCTGTGGTCGAGACAGGCTATCCGTCATCGGTTGGCGATGCTGGCGGCCAAGGTTGAGGCAGGGCGGCAACTTGTTTATTGCGCGGCATGGCTGGTAACGCAGGGGATCGATGCCACCAAGGAAGTATCGATGGTCAAGGCTTATTGCGGCGAGCTCGTCAACGAGGTGATGTACACGTGCCTGCAATTTCACGGCGGCATGGGTTACATGCGAGAGAGTACGATTGAACGAATGTCGCGAGATGCTCGCGTTCAATCAATTGGCGGCGGCACTACTGAAGTAATGCTGGAAGAGGTCGCCAAGCGTATGCGATAACCAACGCACAAACTGGAAACACTAACGCGGCAAGATGCCGTTGAAGATCAGCAACGTGGTCCGGCTCGCCAATTCCTGTACCGAGCTGCTTTTTCGCGCATCGAACCACTCGACCGTCCAATTCAAGGCACCAAGAATAAACCTGCGTAGCGGAACGATTAGTATCTCCGGGCGGATTTCGCCGGCACGCTGCGCATCCGCCAGCATGTCATCCCAATATTTGCCATAGGCGCGGCGCAGTGGACGATGGCGCTTCTTGATGCGCTCCGGCAACTGACCGTAGACGCGCATGTTGGCGGAGGTGTAGTCGCTTTCTTGCAGCAGGGTGACAAGATGAGCTTTGATCGCGGCGCTGATCTTGTTCCGGTGCGACCCCTTGCCAAGTTCGTTCACACTTGCCTTTACCGCATCGAATATACGTTGCAATCCAAGTTCGAGGATTTCGTCCAATATCGCGGTTTTCGAATCGAAGTGGTAGTAGATGCTGCCTGCCTTCATTCCCGCCTTGTCAGCGATCTGTCGAAGCGTAGTGGCGGAATAGCCCTGCTGTCGAAAAAGCTGTGCCGCGACCCGAAGGATAAGGTCTCGTGAAACGTGCGATTTCGGCGGCACGGAAAGTGCGACATTTTTACGCTTGGGCTCGCGCTTGGCAACCCGCTTCATTCTCGATGAAGATTTCAAATCTTGCTCGCTCAAACCCGAATGGCATCACCGTACAAAGCCCAGCTCTTGCACCAGATGAGTAATGCCGTGTAATAGACCAACAAGGCTGTTCGGGCAACATTGCGAAGCGCTGAAACTACTTTCAATGGGCGGCCAGCGAACGACTCAAGCCTCGGACGATACATCATCACGATCCGACCGTAATAGACGGATCGGCCTCTTGCAAGGGAGCCGGGCCTTGTCCCCATTGGTCTGGCCGGCTACAACTCGATATCGCCGGCCAGCAGCCGCTGCGCGATGGTGCGTGCCAGGATCTCGTTGGTGCCGTCGGCAATGTTGATGATTCGCAAATCCTGCAAGGCATGGACGAGGCCGACCTCGTTGGTAAGGCCCATGGCGCCGTGGGCCTGTATCGCTTGATCGACGGCTCGATAGCCCACCTGTACGGCGTAGGCTTTCGCCATCGACAACTCCTTCACGGCCCGCTCGCCACTATCGAGCAGCATCGCGGCGTTGAGTCCCATCAGATGCGCGGCGTGAAGTTCAGTGGCGGCGCGCGCGAGCGGGAACGAGACGCCCTGATACTCGGCGATCTTGGCGCCGAACGCCTCACGCTGCTTTACATAGCCGAGCGCCTTCTCGATCGCCCAGCGGCCCTGACCAACCGCACGTGCCGAATTGTAGATCCGCCCGAGCGAAACGCCATAGAGCGCGAGCTTGAAGCCGTCGTCGAGCGCGCCGACGAGTTGCCACGGCTCAACCCTGATGTTCTCAAGCACCAGCGCGCCTTCATGACCGCCGGGATGACCGAAGAGCCGCACCACGCTTTCAACTTCAAACCCCTCGGTGTCGGTCGGCACCAGAAAGCCGCTGATCCCGCCGGCTTTTCGCTGCGCCTTACCCGGATCGGTGACGGCAAACACGATGCACCATTCCGCGGTGGGCGAGTTCGTGGTCCAGAGTTTCCGTCCGGTGATGCGCCAGCCGTCTCCATCGCCCACCGCGCGGGTCTTTATCATGCTGGCGTCCGAGCCCGCTCCTGGTTCCGACAGTCCGAAACACATCGAGGTGCGTCCCGTGATCATTGCGTCGAGACAGCGCGCCTGCGCCTCCGGTGTCGCTTGCGTCAGCATTGCGCTCGGCCCAAAGGCCCAATGAGCGATCACCCAGGGCGTCAGGATCGAATGGCCGCCGATTCGTCGGTAGACGGCCTCCCAGGCGACGTAATAGGCAAGATGTCCGAGCCCGCCGCCGCCAATCGCGGCTGGCGCACACATCGCGTAGTAACCTGCCGCGGCGGACGCCATGCGCACCTCGCGGATTAGCGCGCGCACCTCCGGCGCATAACGCCCGTCGGCAGCATAGGTGAGGCGCGGATCATTGAACAACGCGTGGTTGCGCTCCAGGCGCGGGAGAACCTCGGCTTCGACAAACCGCATGACCCCATCGCGCACCGCAACCACGTCTTCGGGAAGCTGAAAGCCGATTGCGCTCATGTAACCATCTTCCGTGTCGAGACCAGGGGCTGCGGGCGAAGCGACTTTAGTTATAAGGCAAACTCATCTCACGAGCGATTGTACGCTGTCGTGTTCTCCGGCTGCTAAACATCGAGGGAGCCGACCAGGGCGTATCAAGGGCGAGCCACTCATCTTTTCTTTTCAGGCTAAAGCCGGAAATACCCCGTCAGATCAGATTGCGACGCTCGGCCTCGCTGATGGCCTGCACGCGGTTGCGTGCTTTCAGGTCAGCGAAAATCCTGCGCATATGCCATTTCACCGTGTCTTCGCTGACCAGGAGTTGGTCAGCGATCCGCTTGTTCGAAAGTCCATCGCGGGCAAGCCGCAGGACGCTGATCTGCCGGACGGACAGCGTGGTAAGCTCGAGGGGGAACGAGGGCCGCTCAGTCCTTGGCCTTGGCTTGGCGATCCCGTCGAAATCGAACGTGACAAAGGCATCGGCGGATACCGGGGCCAAGGCGAGCAACAGATCCCGCGTGTCTAGCCCGGTCCGGTAGCATCCCAACTGCTTGATGAGTTCGAAGGCATTGACCGCCTTTCGTCGCGCGGGCGTCAGCGCCCCGGCGGCGGCGTGGGCCCCAGCTTCGCACATCAGCGCGCGCACTTCCAATCGACCAGCACCGATCGACCGCGCGATCTTGGCAGCCGCCTCGGCGTTGCGGAGGGCGAGGCTGTGCTGCCCCTTGGGGATGGCTTCCATCGCGCGCAACAGCGATATTTGGGCACGCAGGGGTCTTGCATGGGGCCCGGTCAGGACCTCACTAGAGTCACGCGGCAGCAGGTAGTCGATATCCCGCGCGCCGCTTAACAGGGCCAATTCGGCAAGTTCCAACTCGATCAGCATTCCCAGTCGCGGCAGTGCCCTTTCCCCCGCAAGGGCGCGTGCCCGTTCCAGCAATGCCGCGGCGCCCCTGAGATTGCCATTGGCCCGATGCCAGGTCGCGATGACGCGGCTGACCCCGTAGAACACGTCGGTAACGCCGTAGTTGGCGACAAAGTCAAGCAACCCGGCGACAGAGTGCTCGGCGATATCCAGCCGCCCCAGTTCGAACAGCACGTCAAGTTCCAGGGCGATCAGCAGCTTTGACGAGAAGGATGTGCGCGTCACCTGAACGTCGCTGTCATTGCGGGCGGTATCGATAAGTTGCAGCGCCGTGCGCATGTCGCCCCTGGCGAGGGCTGCCTGAATCTCGGCCGCATAAAGCCAGCCAAAGGCATAGTGTTGGTGCGCGGCGCTGTTGACTGAATGGGCCATGACTAGCGCCTGCTTCAGTTCGTCAAACCGGTATTCACTCGCTAGCATGAAGGCCAGACAGGTGAGTGCCGCACCCTTGCCGACGGCATTATCGTCGCCAAAGTTACTGATCCAATCGTTGCACAGCCGCTCGCTCAACTCCAGTTCGTCATGGGTCGCAGCACCGATCGCGCGGACCAGTTGCAGCCAGCCGCGGTCAGGATGCGCACCGGACGACGCGCGCGGGGCGGGCAGATAGCCCAGCAGCCTTTCGGCCTTGTCGGCCTGTTGGCTGAAATACATCGTCCAAGCGTAGCTGAGGCAGATGATCGGATGCTTGCGCAACTCGCGGGTTGGGAACCGGCCCAGCCATTCGCGCAACGCCTCGATCTCGCCTTGGCGCAGGGCGAGATCGAGCATGATGTCCTCACTCAGCCCCAGCGCCCAGCGGTGGTCGCCCGCCCGCAGCGCAAGGTTTACCGCCTTCTGGAACTCGCGCCTCCGCCAGTGCCAGAAGGCCGCACGTTTCAGGACATAGGATTTTCGCTCAGCACTGCGCACCAGAAACCGATGCTGAAGGTAATCGCGGAGAACCGGGTGCAGCGAGAACAGCGTTGAGTCATTTTCGGCGGGGCGAAACAGCAGGTGATCGAGGTCGATCTCCCTGATCAGCGCGTCGGCGTTGGTGGACTTGTAGGCGTAATTGTAGCTTTCCGCCGAAATCGGGTCGATCATCGCTGCGTTTTCAACGAACTCAAGCTGCCGACGCGACAGGCGTCTCTCGATCTCCTCATGGAGGAAGGTCACCGTTTCGGGCCAGTTTACCGCGGGCCGGACCGGCAATTCGGTCCGGCACATGATGTGGCAGAGCGCGGGCCAGCCCTGCGTCTCGGCGATCATCTGCTGTGCTGTTACGTTGGCGACCGGGTGCGCCCGCAAAAACGTTTCGGCATCGTCCAAGGTGAAGGCCAGATCGCGGGCATGGACCTCCCGCACTCCGCTTTCCAGCCCCAGCCGGGCAAAACCGCGCCGGGTATCCCCGGCGATAGCGAATCGGACATTCGGCGGGGTTTCCAGCACGAAGGTTTCCAGTGCGTGCAGCAGGGCGGGTGCGTGTTCGATGTCGTCGATGCAGATTACATTGGCCGGTCGCTCAGCGCCGAATTCTTCCCATAGCGTGGCCACTAACTCGGCCAGATCCGCCGGGACCGCTCGGCCTTCGCGGGACGCTGCGTCGAGCAGTTGGCCGTAGATGGCCTCCGCCAGCGCGCCTTCCGTTTCGTATCCGTCGCGCAAAGACACCCAGGCTGCGTTGTTTCCAGCAGCCCTGAAGGCCAACCAGTTCTGCGCCAGAACGACCGATTTTCCATAACCCTGCGTTGCGCGCAAGATCAGTGTCCGGGTCTCCGGTTGGCCTGAAAACGTAAATCGGGGCCGCGCGATACAGCGCCTGGCGATTGTCCCCAGACGCGCGGAAATGCGGACGGCACGCAGCCGTCCCGGATATGTCGGCTCGTCGCAGGTACCCCTGATCATGGGCGTCTCAAGGCAGCGCAGATAGCTATAGGATACCCCAATCGGGAACTACACTTAAGTGTAGTTGTGAGTCCCGGCCCAATGATCTCCGCTTCCTCCGCTCGCTCGGAATCGGGATGGGCGTACTGGTGTCACCTGCCGCGCGACGAATGGTGGGGTCAAGGGGAGGACATGCCGAATGATCAATACGCCAGATCAGTCTGTTTCAATCTTAGGCTACATCGACCGTAAGCGCTATCTTTGGATGCTGTCCACCCTGTGGCCGGCGACGCCAATGATCGGGCTCTGGCTGGTAGCGCAGACCGGATGGACCATCTGGTACGCCTTGGTCCTGATCGTCTGGTACGCGATGGTGCCGCTTCTGGACGCCATGTTCGGCGAGGATTTCAACAACCCGCCGGAAGAGGCCGTCGAGATGCTTGAGAAGGACCGATACTACCGCGTCCTGACCTATCTGACCGTGCCGATCCATTACGCAGCCCTGATTGTAGCGGCCTGGTGGGTCAGTACCCATGCGATGTCTTGGCTCGAAATCATAACCTTGGCGCTCTCGCTAGGAATCGTGAACGGCCTCGCGCTGAACACTGGGCATGAGCTTGGGCACAAGAAGGAGACTTTTGACCGCTGGCTGGCCAAGCTGGTGCTTGCGGTTGCGGGTTACGGCCATTTCTTCATCGAGCACAACAAGGGCCATCACCGCGACGTTGCCACCCCGATGGATCCCGCGACCTCACGTATGGGCGAAAGCATCTACAAATTCTCCACCCGCGAGATACCCGGTGCCTTCCGCCGCGCATGGGCCCTTGAAGAAGAACGTCTGTCGCGCCGGGGCAAGAGCGTTTGGAGCATAGAGAACGAAATTCTGCAGCCGATGCTGATTACCTTCGCGCTCTATGCGGGTCTGCTTGCCTTCTTCGGCCCCCTGATGCTGGTCTTCCTTCCGATCCAAATGGCGTTCGGGTGGTGGCAGCTGACTAGCGCCAACTACATTGAGCATTATGGCCTGCTGCGTGAAAAACTGCCCAATGGCCGCTACGAGCACCAGAAACCGCACCACTCGTGGAACTCGAACCACATCGTGTCGAACCTGATCTTGTTCCATTTGCAGCGCCACTCGGATCACCACGCGCATCCGACGCGGTCCTACCAATCGCTGCGCGACTTCAAGGATCTGCCGACGCTGCCCTCGGGCTATCCGGGCATGTTCTTCATCGCGTTGATCCCAAGTTGGTTCAGGTCGGCCATGGACTCGCGCGTGGTAGATTGGGCCCATGGCGATCTGAGCAAGATCCAGATCGAGGATGGCAAGCACGCGCTTTACGAACGCAAGTTTGGTACGGTCGGCACCGACGCAAAGCCCGGCTTGGTTGCTGCCGAGTAAACCGCCAACTTCCGCACCGCTCTCGCTTGCCAAACGATGCGGACACCCGACACCACAGCCCTGAGCCACTCGACTCGTTTCAATCGTCGGGCGGCCAGCGGCTGGCCATGTGGGGCGGTCAGGCCGTGCGATAGGGCAGAGGTTGCGCGCCGATTACGGAAAAAACCAGGGATAGCTGCCATTCGGCCCAGCAATGTCAGATCGGCGGAAAAGGAGGAAAAAGGAACATGGCCAAGTACCAGTGTCCTGGTTGTAAATACACCTATGACGAAACGCTGGGCCATCCGCATGAAGGATTTCCCGCAGGCACTGCTTGGGCCAACGTGCCCGACGAATGGGCTTGCCCCGATTGCGCAGTGCGCGACAAGGTCGACTTCGAATTGATCGGCGAAGCGCCGGCCGCTACGACGCCGGCCACTCAGGCCGTCGAGTTTGCCGGGACGGCACGTAGCGCGGTCCCGGTCACCGACACGGCCGTTATCGAAAAGCCCGCCAGCCCGATGTCGAAACCGGCGGCGCGGATGGCCGCCGTACCGCAGGCCGCGGAGGCTTTGCCCCCCCAATTGTTCAGCCTGCAAAGCGAGCCCGGCTTTGCCGAAAACAAGCCCTTTGTGAAATGGGTCTGCATCACCTGCGGGCATATCTACGACGAGGCACTCGGCGACCCTTCCGGGGGCATCGCTGCAGGAACCCGGTTCGAAGAGATTCCCGAGGATTGGTGTTGCCCGGAGTGCGGCGCCACCAAGAAAGATTACGCGCTTTGCCAGGAAACCTAGTCAACTCGTGTTGGCAAAGGGTATCGGGCCGATCAGGCCCGCCATGGAGGTCATTGTGAATATTCACGCCGATCCGAACGACATTCCATTGGTGGATACCAGATCTACCGTTGCGGATGTTTTTGCGAAGCAACGGGAGGCGGGCTGGGCGCGTCGCTCGGATTTCGACCGCAAGGCACGCATCGCGGCGCTGAACCGGCTGAGGGAAGTCCTGCAGCGGCGCGAGACGGACATCATCGCGGCTCTTTATGCGGATTTCCGTAAGCCCGAGAGCGAGGTGAGGCTGACCGAAATCCTGCCGGTGCTGCAGGAGATCGCGCACACCAAACGCCACTTGAAGGGCTGGATGCGATCGCGCCGGGCAGCGGCCACGCTGGGTGTTTTCGGCACCAGGGCCAGGATCCGACCCGAGCCGAAAGGGATCTGTCTGATTATTGCGCCGTGGAATTATCCGTTGAATCTAGCCTTCGGGCCGCTGGTCTCGGCATTGGCGGCCGGCAACAGCGCGATCATCAAGCCGTCGGAACTGACGCCTGCTACCTCCACCCTGATTGCGGATATAGTGGCCGAAACGTTTTCGCCCGATCTGGTGGCGGTGGTCGAGGGCGATGCAGCGGTCGCGCAGGAGTTGCTGGCACTACCGTTCGACCACATCTTCTTCACCGGCAGCCCGCAGGTGGGCAAGCTGGTGATGGAAGCGGCGGCGAAATCACTGGCCTCGGTTACCTTGGAACTGGGAGGCAAGTCGCCCACCATCGTTGGCCCCACTGCCAACCTGAAAAAGGCCGCGCGTAATATTGTCTGGGGCAAGTTTGCCAACAACGGCCAGACCTGCATTGCGCCCGACCACGTGTTCGTGCATCGCGACATTGCGCAAGAGTTCAACGAGACGGTGATGGCGGAAATCGGTCGCGTCTATGGCAAGACGCCCGAGGTGCAGAAGATGACGCCCGACTATTGCCGTATCGTGAATGACCGGCATTTCAACCGGGTCGCCGGCCTGATCGAGGATGCCCGTGCCAAAAGCGCGCGGATACTGCTGGGCGGGCAGACGGATGCGGTGCAGAAATTCGTGGCGCCCACGCTGATCAGCCAGATCACCCCCGAGATGGCGATTTCGCGCGAGGAACTGTTCGGCCCGATCCTGCCGATCATCGAATATGACGATATCGACAAGGTGATTGATCAGATTAACGCCAATCCGAAACCGCTGGCGCTTTATGTCTTCGACAATAGCCGGGCTTTTGCCGAGGACATCATCACGCGCACCAGTTCCGGCGCGGTGGGGATCAACCTTACCGTCGTGCATTTCCTGCATCCCAATTTGCCCTTTGGCGGGGTGAACAACTCGGGCATCGGTGCGGCCCACGGAGTCTTTGGCTTTCGGGCATTTTCGCATGAGAAGGCCGTCCTGCAGGACCGCTACTCGATCGTCCACATGCTGTTCCCGCCCTATACAGGTTTTGTGAAGCGGCTCATCAGGCTTGTCGTCAAGGTGCTGGGGTAACTGGTTCGATGGAACAACGATCTGAAAGTCACGGAACGTACGACTACATCATCGTGGGAGCCGGCTCGGCAGGCTGCGTGCTTGCAAATAGGCTGTCCGCAGATCCCGCGAAGCGCATCCTCTTGCTGGAGGCGGGACCGCGAGACAAGAGCGCGCTGATCCATACGCCGATCGGCATCGCGCTGCTGGCCAACAGCAAGAAACTGAATTGGGCCTTCAATACCGAACCCCAGCAGCATCTGAACGCCCGCCCCCTGTTTTGGCCGCGCGGCAAGACGCTGGGCGGGTCCAGCTCGATCAACGCGATGGTCTATATGCGCGGCCACAAGGCGGATTACGACGGTTGGGAAGTCGCCTCTGGCACCTCGGTCTGGGGCTGGGACCGTGTCCGCGCCCTGTTCAAGCGACTGGAAAACAATCAACGATTCGGTAATTCAGAATACCACGGGACGGGTGGTGAACTGTTTGTCAGCGAATTGCAGACGGTCAACCCGCTCAGCCGATCCTTCGTCAAGGCGGGGCGCGAACTGCAGATCCAGCATAATGATGATTTCAACGGCGAGCGTCAGGAAGGGGTCGGCCTTTATCAGGTTACCCAGAACCGCGGGCGGCGCTGGAGTTCGGCAAAGGCGTTTCTGGAAAGCGCGCTGGACCGGCCGAATCTGGAGGTCATCACCGATGCGCGGGTGACCCGCGTGGTGATGGACGGGCGGCGCGCGATCGGCGTGTCCTACAGGCGGAACAACAAATACAAGCAGGCGCGGCTGAACCCTGCGGGTGAGGTTCTGCTGTCTGGCGGCGCGGTGAATTCGCCGCAGATATTGATGCTCTCGGGCGTCGGCGCAGCGGAGGAGCTGAAGGAACACGGCATTCCGGTGCTGCATGACCTGCCCGCCGTGGGCAAGAACCTGCAGGACCATCTGGACATCACGCTGATGAACGCGGCCAGTTCGCGTCAACCGATCGGAGTGGCACTCAGCTTCCCGCCGCGCGCGGTGGCGGGGCTGTTTTCCTATATCTTCCGCCGCAAGGGGTTTCTGACCAGCAACGTCGCGGAATCGGGCGGCTTCGTTAAAAGCACGCCCGAGCGCGACCGGCCGAACCTGCAATTCCACTTCCTCCCGACCTATCTGAACGACCATGGACGCAAGATCACCTACGGTTATGGCTTTACCCTGCACATCTGCGACCTGCTGCCGAAAAGCCGGGGCAGGATCGGTCTGAAAAGCCCCGATCCCCTGGATGATCCGCTGATCGACCCGAAATACCTCGATGACCCGGAGGATATGAAAACCATGATCGCGGGGGTCAAGATCGGCAGGCGCATCTTCGACGCGCCTGCCATGGCTGTTCATTCCCGGCGCGAGGTTTTGCCCGGTCCCGCGGTTCAGAGCGATGACGAAATCGCCGCCGATATCCGCAAGCGGGCCGAGACGATCTATCACCCGGTCGGAACCTGCCGGATGGGCGCCGATCCGGCGTCGGTGGTCGATCCGCAGCTTCGGGTGCGCGGTATCGAGGGGCTGCGGGTGATCGACGCCTCGATCATGCCGACGCTGGTGGCGGGCAACACCAATGCGCCGACCATCATGATCGCGGAAAATGCTGCTGACATGATTTTGGGGAAGATCCATATTTAGGCTGTGTCGCAGAATATTTCCAGCAAAGCTGTCAATCCGTGTGAAATATGCCGATCCGGCGGGTGTGACTCCAACCGAGTTCGGATGAAAAGCCTACGTCCGACGCTCTCGTCGACGAAGCCTCGCCATGCCGCAAGATCGTCGAAGTCGCGCGACGCGCGCAGCAACAGGGCGTCGGCGAGCGCCCTCTTGAGATGGCCATGCGCGCTCTCGATCGAACCATTCTCATGCGACACTCCGCGATTGTTGCGGGTCGGTGTCATGCCGTAATAGCCGCAGAATGCCTCGTAGCGTGTCGTCAAATCCTCCTTGGCGTCGGCGCCGAGATTGCGGAACGCCGCCGAAAGGCTGTCGCTTCGGTGCTGCTCGGGAACCCCGCCCAGCGACCACAGGGCGTTCTGCAACCCTTCCGCCAGCGCGACAAAGCTCTCGCCACCGAGCACGACATGGGCGTGTTCGAAGCCGGAAAACGGCAGACGGAAGTGATAGAACCGGCAGTCCAGCAACTGGCCGGCGACGGTGATCCGCGACCTCGGTGAAGTCTGACAAGCCCATGCGACCCGGCGGATGCTCCTGGCGGAAGATCACCTCCCGGTCCGGGCCGTTCACCGCGCGCCACGCCCTGATCCGCCGTTCAAGCGTCCGCCGCTTCCCGGAGCCCAGTTCCGGGTGCCGACGGCATAGTTCCTCGAACACGGCGATCGGCCGCAATCCGGGGCGGCCTTCAGCATGGGGAGGACGTCGTTCTCCCAGACGTCGACGAATGGATCGGCGCGGCGACGTTCGCGGGGCGCCTGTTTTTGGGTTGGAAGTCGGGGATCCTTCTCGAACCGGTAGGCGGCGGAGGTGCTGAATCCGGCCTTCGCAGCGGCAATGGCTGGCGAATGGTTGCGGCGCAAGTTCATGAAAAGCCTCATTTGTTGATCGGTGACGTGTCGGTCAGCCAAGGAATTGGGGTCCTCTCGAAAGAGAAAACCGATCCTTGACCAGCCGCCGTTACCGCCAAATGAGGCCCTTCGGGCGCCCACGCCGCTGCTGGGGTAACTCCGGTCGGGCTACGCCCTCCCTTCGTCACCCCAGCAGCGGCGCATTCTCATCCTGATTGTCGCGGGATTCCCATCTTGATTGTCGCGCCGCACGACCCGGACATCATCATGAGATGCTCGACGACCTTGGAAAGGACCATGACCCCAGCGATGACATCAGAAAGGAACTTGACACGGACCCGCAATTAAAGGGCCGAATAACGGTAAATGTGGCTTGGACATTCTGGTCGTCATCACGCAACGACTCTGGTCTGTCCCCGCATTCTGGAAAGCAGGGCAGCGATCTCCCCGGCCGGTCGCGCTGGGCTGAACAGATAGCCCTGCACCTCGGTGCAGCCTTCGGCTCGTAGCGCAGCAAGCTGCTCCTCCGTCTCGACGCCCTCGGCGGTCGTGATCATGCCAAGGTTCACCCCGAGCCCCATCATAGCCCGCACGATCGCCAAGGAATCGGCCCGATCCGGCAAACCTAGAGTGAAAGACTTGTCGATCTTGATCTTGTCGAACGGGAATTTCCGCAGGTAGCCCAACGAAGAGTAGCCTGTCCCGAAATCATCCATGGCGATGCTGAGTCCGAGTTGTCGAAGCTCATACAGGACCGCGATGGTCGCCTCCGTATCCTGCAACAACGCGGTCTCGGTGATCTCAATTTCAAGCCGGCTTGCAGGCAGTCCCGAATGACCTAAGGCTGCCACGACATCGAGGGATAACCTGTTACTCCTAAATTGAAGAGAAGATACGTTAACGGCGAGTTTCAGGTGATCGGGCCATCCCATGGCGTCCGAACACGCCTGTTTCAGCACCCAGGCTCCGATTTCGTTGATCAATCCGATCTCTTCCGCAAGCGGTATGAAATTGTCGGGCCCAACCATGCCGCGCACGGGGTGTCGCCAGCGCAGCAGCGCCTCGAAGCTGCTGACCTCGTTCGTCTGAAGGTTGACGAGAGGCTGATAGAACACCTCGAACTCCTCCCGCGCCAGAGCCTTGCGGAGATCGACCTCAAGCGCTCGACGAGCTTGCATTCTCTCGTCCATCCAGGCTTCGAAAAAGAAGTACTTGCCCCGGCCATCCGCCTTGGCTCGATAAAGAGCCATATCGGCCTTCTTCAGAAGCTGGTCTGGGTCGTGACCATCGGTGGGCGCCACGGCGATGCCGACGCTCGCTCCGATCATGAGCTGATGGTCGCCGATGTCGTAGGGCGTGCTGAGCGTCTCGATGATTCGTTGCGCCAGCACGGCCAAGTCGTCCGGCTGACCCACGGCCAACACAACTGCAAACTCGTCTCCCCCAAGGCGGGCGACAAAGGCGTCGTCACGCATGCTCGCGCGCAACCGATCCGCGACAGCGACCAGCAACCGGTCCCCGATCGCGTGGCCAAGCATATCGTTCACGGCCTTGAAACCATCCAGGTCAAGGTAGATAACGGCGAGCTGTTCGCCCCGGCGCGCTCGCTTGAGCGCCTGCTCGGCCTCTAGACGGAACAGCACCCGGTTGGGCAAGCCCGTGAGCGCGTCGTGATGCGCCATATGCGCGATCCTCGCATCCGCCGCGCGACGTTCGCTGATGTCCTCGAAGGTCGCGACCCAGCCACCATTCTCCGTTGGTACGGCCGAGATCGAGATCGTGCGGCCATCCGCGAGCCGCTGCTCAGGTAGCAGACGCTCATCCCTCGCGAGAGCAGCCTTTATCGTCGCGTAAGCTTCCACAAGGTCGCATTCCCAATCGTGGCCCACGCATTCCGGCTCGGCAACGCGGTGGATGGGAGTTCCGGGCTCGATGGCCTCGGCGGGGAGACCGTAAATATCCTGAAAGCGGCTGTTGCAGACGACAAGCCGGTCATCGGCGTCGTACATGCAAAGCCCCTGCGACATGTTCGCCATGGCCGAATTCAGTAGATTTGATTTAAACTGGACGTCCAGGCCACGCTCATGGAACTGGCGGAGCGTTCGGGCCAACGCTCCGATCTCATGTTTGCGGCCTTCATACTCGGGCAAAAACTCCATCCCCGGATATGCGTCAGCAGATGTTTCGGGCCGCTCGATAGCCGAGGAAGTCCGGGCAAGCGGCGTTTCGCCGGTGCGTAACCGTTCCATGGCAGCGGTGAGCAATTCGATTGGCCTCAACATGCTCCTATCGACGAAGTACCCGATGGCAAGCCCGATCATCAACGCCGCCATCACGGCGCAGGAACCGAGAACGAGAGTTAAGTCAATGGCGGCCAAGTGACGATCGGACAGCGCCATGATGCCGTCCGGCTCAGGTTTGGACGCAAGTTCCAGGAAGCTCGACCGAATGTCGTTTCGCGTGAGGATAAGGTTAGTGACAGCTACCGCCCCGAGAAGCGGTCCAAGTACGCAGAGGAGCGCCACGGATCCAAGAACAGTTTGCCGAAGATTAAGGTGCATTTTACTCGTTACAGACATTGCCAGCCGTTGGCTAATATTAGGCTGTCGTTACGAAAGGAAGTATTAAAGCCGGTTGACGATGTGTGGACACTCACAAATCTTTCAGGCCGCTATGATCTAGCCCGTCTTATTCGCCAGATGGCACCGGAGAGGCTGGCGAGCGTGGTGTAAAGCGCTGATGCGGCGTAGGATTCGGTTGCGAAGCCAACCCCATCACCTTCAACCGCGAACGCCACGCCCGCCATGACCGATGATACGATTCTGCCCTTCTCATTTCCAGCCGTTCACACCAAGAAAATTACAGCTGCCTTCGATGGCGGTCGCCTGACCTCGAATGGGGGCGTGATGCTTCTGGCGATGGCCGAGCGGCGTCTCGGTTTGGCCGACAAGTTGGCCCGGATGTTCCCGGATCGGCGCGACCCGACGCGGGTCGTGCACAGCCTTGTCGATATGTTCCGCGCTCGCATGTTTGCGATCTGCTGCGGCTACGAGGACGCCGACGATCTCGACCATCTGCGGTCCGATCCGGCGTTCAAGCTGGCCTGCGGACGGCTGCCGGACAGCGGTCGCGATCTGTGTTCTCAACCGACGCTGTCGCGCCTGGAGAATGCTCCACGCCTGCGCGACGTGATCCGCCTGACCTACACTTTGGTCGACGCATGGATGGATAAAGCCGTAACCGCGCGGCCACGTGGATTTGGATCACTCAAATACCAAAATGCTGGAACAGAAGCGGGGACGGCAACCCTGGGGGAGGTGTGATTGTCGTCTCAGTCAAATGCGACGCCAATCCGTTTCTCTTTTCGCCATTTGACATGACACGGTCGGCTTAGCTGATCTGCCTCTATAACCAGTCTGAACTCGTGAGGAATGCCTAGCGGACTTTCGACGTCCAGGGCGGCGCCGCTCGCCGACAAGTTCCGCACGGTACAGCTAATACCACCCCCACCGAATTCTATCGTCCCGGCTTTCAGCACGCGATGTCGAGGCGCGGTACGTTTGTTGTCCATAGGCGGACCATAGCCGAAAATTCTTAGAAATTCGCAAAGGTCATAGTCGACCCGCATGAGCATGGGTCATCGACGGGACGTGGTGACGGGAAGACCAAAGCCAGCTCTGTGAACCGTTCCTCGGCGGCGTAGGCCAAGGGTGCAGAAGTCTTGAGGCCATTCGACACTGACTAAAGATACTACACGCCCTCAAATCGAGCCAGATCTGGACTGCGTCTCCCCAATATTCCCCGCCTTACATCGCCTCATTTACAAAGCGTTAACCTCAATCCGTAGCGGCAACTTAGCCGGGAAGCATCATCGTGACAGCAACCCGATGGAACTTTCGAGATCGAAATGGCGGCGCAACACAACCGGGCAAGAATGTTCGCGGTACTGAGCGCGACCAACGAAGCGATCTTACGGAGCACTTCCGAACAAGATCTCTATCAAGATGTTTGTAATGCTGCGGTTGATGGCGGCAAATTTCTGGGCACGGCCATTTTCCTGATCGAGGACGACTCTTCGTGGTTCCGGATGGCCGCTGGGGCCGGTCCCTTCGTTCATTTGATCGAGCAACTTCGTTTTTCTTCTGATGCCACCATTCCGCACGGTCAGGGACTCGGTGGCGAGGCGTTTCGCACGGCCAGACCGTGCATTAGCAGCGATGTTCTCAACGATCCCAGAACCCAACCGTGGAAGGAACTGGCCGCGAGCGCGGGCCTGACGGCGAGTGCCGTGCTGCCTCTCCTTCGAGACGGCCAAGCGGACAAGACATTGGCACGATAGCCCAATTCCCATCAGATCTGGAGCCGGCCTACCCCTATTGAGAAATGGAGAAGCGGTTGGCGTCCTGCTCTTCCTGTCGAGCGAAACGGATGTGTTTACCCCAGAATTTATGAAGCTGCTGGGGCGGCTTGCTGACAACGTATCATTCGCGATGGAAATGCTGGAGCGTGAGGACGCCCGACGCGCTGCAGAGCAAGCTAAGGACCGGCTGACGCGGATGCCCCGTCAACGACTTCATGACCAAGAACGGAAGCATCCGCGACGACGGCCGCATGATGCGCGACATGTACCTTTTGCAGACCAAGAAGCCGTCGGAATCGAAGGGCGAGTGGGACCTGATGAACGCCGCCGCGACCATTCCGGCTGAGGTAGCGTATCGGTCGCTCGCGGACCCGCCCAATGGCGCCGAGCACCTTCCCGTCCCTCTTGATGGGAATGCGGGAAACGACTCTGTCTCCGCCGCGCATGCGCTGAATTTTCCCGACCTCGGCCTTGCCCGTGGCCACGATCTCATGCAGTCGCGTGTTGTCGATGACGGTCTCGACCGGGCGTCCGTTTCCTTCGCCGGCCTTCAGCCCGAAAAACGCTTCGTGGATCGGAGAAATGTAGACGATCTTGGCCTTGTCATCGACGATCGTCATGGCGTCGAACGGATCCGTCAGCAGGTGCTGCAGGATGTCTCAGGAGAAATCGACGCTGCCGATGAAGCTGAGAAGTGCGTCGCCCGGCGTTTCGCTGAGAACGAGCATCTCTCTGGACCCGGCCGGAGTGACCAGCACCATGTAGATCTTGCGATCGAGATTCAGCGTCGTGATGCGCCGCTCGCGGGCCTCGGCCATCCATGCCTGATCTGCGGTCAACGAATTCAGACGTGGATCGGAGCCCACGCCGACCGAAGCGATTACACGAGCCGCAGCGTCGAAGAGAAGCACACCGGCAATCGTGGCGGTAATCGGATTAGGCATTTCCTCAGTGTCCTTGTTGAGGACACGTGAGCACAGTGAGGACGCCGCTCAAGAAACTTTGCCGCTCCTGAGGACACAAATTTAAGAGGCTCCAAAGGCTACCCCTGCAAAACAAGGAGTTCCACGACCCAGGAGCAGCAGCGGCGAAATGGCACGGGTGTTGCTGATGTCTGGATAGCAGCAACGCCCATGAAGGCAGTTCTCGAATGCTGCATTGCGAGATAGGATGAAACCGTACTTAACTCTCCATCACCCTGCGAGCGCGCAGCGCTACTACAGCGAACGGATGTGGCGCGAAGACACCTTCTACAGTCTGCTCACCAGTCATGCGACCGAGCGGCCTGATGCCGTGGCGCTGCAGGATGCTCGCCAAACGCTGACGTGGGGTGAGCTCAAGCGTTGGACGGACGGTGTCGCGGCAGATCTGCGCGAATACGGGCTGGTCGGCAGCGACCGCGTGATGATGTGGTTGTCCAACCGCATCGAGGCGGTCGTCATGTTCCTCGCCTGCGCGCGTGAAGGGATCGCCTGCAACCCCTCGGTCCACAAGACCTACACATGCGCCGAGGTCGGCGACCTTCTCAACACGCTGTCGGCGCGGGCGCTTCTGACTGAAGACGGTTGGGGGACCGACCGTGCGACCGTCGACTACGGCTGGTTTCTATCCGGAGATCTTGGCGTCATGGACGCCAAAGGCAATCTCCGCATCGAGGGGCGCCTCAAGGACCTGATAATCCGGGGCGGCCACAACATCTATCCGTCGCACTGGCTTCTTTCTTACTTATCGCGGCCATGCGGACAGCCAACGTGCGTGGCACACGCTTTGCTGACTACCAAAAAATAATGACTTCGGGAGGGTTACATGAAGAGTTGGTCGGCAATCGTTGGCGCTCTGATCCTAAGCTCGCTACCTATGGCTGTGTTGGCTGATACGTACCCGTCAAAGCCGATACGGTTGATTATCCCATTTGCTGCGGGTGGCCCGACAGACGCGCTTGGGCGAACGTTCGCTAAGGAACTCGGGGAAGTACTTGGACAAACAGTCGTCGTCGAGAACAGAACTGGCGCGGGCGGAAACATTGGAACGGACGCCGTCGCCAAGTCCCCTCCAGACGGCTACACGATCGGCTTCGGCACGAATGGACCGCTCGCAGGCAATGTCACGCTCTTCAAGTCGCTGCCTTATGATCCGACCACGGCATTCGCCCCAATCACCCGCATCGCGTTCGTATCGAACTTAATCGCAGTGCATCCTGCTCTGGGTGTGAAAACGTTGAGCGAACTGATTGAGTTGATTCGAAGAGAGCCCAACAAGCACAATTTCGCGCACGGAGGCTCAGGCACTACACAGCATCTCGGCGGAGAGCTGTTCAAATCGATGGCGCAGCTGCAGATGAGCGGTGTGGCTTATCGTGGCGAAGGGCCCGCGCTTAATGACGTTATTGCGGGTCATGTCCCGATCATCTTTTTGAGTCTTGCGACCGGCATCCCCATCGTGCAGTCGGGTCACCTCATCGCGCTGGCGGTGACTTCGAAGGATCGCATTCCGGCTCTCGCTAACATTCCGACGGTGGCTGAAGCTGCCCTGCCAGGGTATGTTGCAACAGCTTGGTACGCGCTGCTCGCGCCTGCCGGTACTCCACAGCAAATAGTTGAGAAGCTGAATGCCGCTTCTCGCAAGGCCATGGAGTCTCCTGGGACGAAGAAGCTTCTCGATCAAGCCGGAGCGATTACTGCCCCCACCACACCCGGCGAGCTTGGCGAGTTCATCAAGAGTGAAATCAGTCGTTGGAAGCCAATCATTGAGATGTCTGGCGCCAAAGTCGACTGACGAGCCGGTAGGACTTCTTGCGCGTCCAACCCCAAATGTGCTCGCACTCCCGAAACTAACGACGCTGGTACTTTTATTGCTCAGGCTTTCACAAAGAGAACTTGAAGCACCGTGTTGCATTGCGAGATAGGGATGAAACCGTACTTAACCCTCCATCACCCTGCGAGTGCGCAGCGCTACTACAGCGAGTTCGCGTGTCATGACGTACCGGCTCGCGTCCCTCATGGACAAGGGCGTCGCGCCGAATACGGCCGCGGCGGTGACGAAGATATTCGCCACCGAAAGCAATTCCAAGTGCGCCGATGCCGGCATCCAGATCATGGGCGGCGCGGGACTGATGATGAGTTCGGAAATGCAGATGTATTTCCGCGATTCCAGGGTCGGAACGATAGGCGGAGGCACCAGCGAAATCCTCCGCAACGTGATCGCCAAGTCAATGCTCTCATAGGAGGACGGACAATGCGTGGTATCTCTCGTCGAACCTCCCTAGCCGGAACAGGCGCGCTCGCGCACACGCCGCGCCAGCAATAGCAGCTTTGCGAACGCCGCTTCGAGCCCGCCGTCACCTTCGATCTTGCGGCCAATGTCGCGGATGACGCGGCCGAGATAGGTGCCCAGCTTCCTGAGGATCATACACAACTCCCACCGTATCGCCCTTGAAGGCGACAGCATGCGAAGGAAAAAATCCGCGCGCCCCTTGACCGACGTCGAAAACAGCGAAACGAATCCCGGTTGACCTCAACAACCAGGTAACCAAAAGCCCTTACCCCAGCTGTCCGTCAGTTAGCAAAATTGCTGTCCAATTTTTGCGAAATACGCAGGATGAAACATCTTCAACGTACCGCTGCTTGAGAAGCGATGAGAAGGGCTATTTGGGGCGTGCTGATAATTTCGGTGGTTAGCGCCTTCGGCGGCGTTGCCTCGGCGCAGGTGTCCGATGAGGTTGTGCGTCTGGGCGTACTTGACGATATGACCAGCCGCGTTTTAGACTAGCTGCGTCGGGCAAGGCTTCTAAGTGTGGTCAGGCTGATGGGCGCAAATTCTCCCCCCGGGGGACGATGGACAGGCCCCCGTCTTCGCGCGAGTGAAGACTGAGCGCGCTCTTGCTCACCACCCTCGACGAGACGGAGCACAGCATTGATGTACGCAAGTTCGTGCTGAGCCTGCTCGATCTTGGCTTGGTAGGCAGCAATCATGCCGCTGATCTCGGCGCGCTTTTGCTTGAACATTTGAATGATGAGCTGATCGGCCATGCTGCATTGAAGCCGAAATCAGCCGGCCGCGACCAGCCCCGAACTTGGTGCCGTTGCTCCATAATTCGAGCGATGGCGGCGTTACTACGACAACGTTACGCCGCGCTCCTCGCTCGGCTATCGGCCGCCGGCACCAGAAACGATCTTCCCGCCAGCATCTGGCCTGGCCTGTGCTTCGCTCCGGCCAGGCCAAATGCTGGCCGATCACGGCCGGACTCTAACATGAGCCGTGGTACCGCTCCGTGGGGCAGGCCAATCTAACGCCCGTGCGCGCCGTGGTATCCGAGCGAGGCCGATAGTTCGGCTGCGGTATCGGCGACGAGTTTTCCAAGTGCTCCATTTGGTTTCGCGTCGACGCGTGTTGAGCGACCAAACACTGTCAGGGCCATGATCAACTTGCCGGTGATATCGAACACCGGTGCACTTACGGCGCCGAAGCCGTCACCACCGCCGTCTGACAGGCAAGAATAACCGCGCTCCTTGATTTCACGCATCATTCCAGCCAGAGACGCCCGTTCTTTCGGTACGTTGAGACGGCCCGACCGTCGGTTCTGGTCCAACTCGCGCTCGATTGCGGTGGCCGTACGAACCGGGTCTTCGTAGGCACAAAACAAGAGCCCCGTCGCGGAATAGGTCAGCGGGCAGTGGTGCGACGGCGCCATGGTACTCGCCAGGTCATGCCGGGCCTCGACGACCTTGATCATCGTAGGGCCCTTTTCGCCCCAGACGGCTAGCGCCGCTGTCTCGCCGACCTGATCGACAAGTGTGTGCAGCGTCGCTTCAGCCACTTGCAACGGCTCGAAGCGACTGAACCCCTTGAGCCCAAGCTGGAAAGCTACAGGTCCGAGGTCGTATCGAGACGTCGCCGCATCCTGCCGCGCCAATCCGACGCGCATCAAACTGACGAGATATCGGTGCGCTTTGGCAGAGGGCATGCCTGCCCTCTGCGCCAGATCGGCCAATTTGAGCGGCCCATCGGCCTGGATCAGTGCGTGAATTAGATCGCCAGCAACCTCTACCGATTGGATGCCGAGTTGTGTCGGCTTGTCTGCGCCAGGCGCGTTTTCCGGCAGAGGTTCGGTTGAGCGGTCTACCATGAGTGTCCTTCACAGCGGCAAAGTTGCCTAATCCGACAGGCTTGACAGCCTGGCTCGCAGGAAGCATCATTACAGAATAGGAAGTTTATTACGAATTGTATAACTATCGAAGCTAGTACGAACAATACGAGACGTAACTGTGCGCAGCAACAGTTGATGCTAGGGGAGAGAGGCAGATGCACGACGGATCCATTTCTGGCCTGCTGGCCGGCGATGTCGCTGTCGTCACGGGGGCGGCGCAGGGCATTGGAGCCGCTATCGCCCGCGGACTTGCCACATCCGGAGCCTCAGTAATCGTCGTCGATCGATACGCCGAGGGTGCCTGCGCAACGGCCAACGCGATCAAGGCTGTGGGCGGACACGCCGAAGGGTATGGGCTCGATGTTGCGGACCGTGCTGCGTGCTTTGCTTTTGCAACCACTGCAAGGGAGGTGTTCGGTGATGTGGCTGTGCTGATCAATAATGCAGGGATCACGCGCCGCACCGCACCCGACGACCCTGAATTTCTCAACCACCTCGACGCGCAGATTGCCGTCAATCTGAACGGCACTGCCAACATGACGATAGCTCTGCTGCCGCAGCTGCGGCGCACCAAGGGACGCGTCGTCAATGTCGGCTCGATTGCTTCCTTCGTCGCCTATCGGAATTCGGCCAGCTACGCCGCCACCAAGGGCGCTGTCATTCAGCTGACCAAGGCGCTGGCGGCCGATCTGGCAGCGGACGGGGTACGCGTCAACGGGATTGCACCAGGTGTCATTGCCACGCCTATGACCGAAGGGACGCGCGCTAATCCCGAGGTGATGGCCCGGTTTCTGAATCATACGCCGATGGGGCGCGTAGGCGAGCCCGAAGAGCTCGTGGGGCCGACGCTATTTCTTGCCTCACGCATGTCCTCCTACGTGACCGGTGTCATGCTACCTGTCGAGGGTGGGTATCTTACTTCATGAACGCCACCACCATAACCGCTTGTATCTTGTATTATGGATGATCTGCCATGGTTGCCTCTTCCAAGCACGCGATTCCAAATGAAACCCAGCATTGCGATGTGTTGGTCGCCGGCTCCGGCGCAAGCGGCATGGTTGCCGCCATCGTTGCCGCGAAGAAGGGGCTGAAGGTTATCGTTGCCGAAAAGGAAGCGGTGTTCGGTGGCACAACAGCGTTATCGGGCGGCTATCTCTGGGTGCCGAACAATCCGGTGAGCATCGAAGCTGGGGTCAAGGACAGCAAGGACGCGGCGCTCGCGTATATGAAGCACGAATCGGGCAACCACTACGACGCTGCGAGGGTCGATGCATTTCTCGACGCAGGTCCCGAGATGGTTGCCTTCATGCATGCGTATACGCAGGTGCGGTTCGAAGCGGCTCCCGCATTCTCGGATTACCATCCGGATGCGCCGGGTGGCACGCCGGGCGGTCGCTCGATACTGACGCAACCTGTCAGTGCGACAATTCTCGGATCGGATATTGACAAGCTGCGACCGCCGCGGCCTGAGCTAACGCTCTATGGCCTCGCAATCGGCTCTGGTAAAGAGCTTTGGCACTTCTATCGCGCCACGCAGCGGCTGGAATCCTTCCTCTACGTCGCCAAACGTTTGGTCAAATTCGGGTTCGACCGCTCCGTGCGGGGCCGGTCGATGCTGTTGACCAACGGCAATGCGCTGGCCGCGCGACTGTTTCGGTCGGCGTGCGAACTCGGCGTGCCGATCTGGCTCGACAGCCCGGTGAGAACGCTCATCCGAAACGACAGAGGCCATGTCGTCGGTGCGGAAGTGCTGACACCAAAAGGCAGGCGCCGTGTGCTGGCGAACAAGGGCGTCGTACTGGCCTGTGGCGGCTTTCCGTTTGATTTTGCCAGGCGGCAGACCCTCTACAATCACTGCGCCGGTGAGAGCGAGCATTGGTCGGCGGCGAGTCCTGGAAACACTGGAGACGGCGTACGTCTGGGCGAGTCGGTTGGCGGCGAGGTCGTCAAGGATTATCCCAACGCGGGTGCCTGGGCTCCGACCAGCCTTGTGCCGCGCAAGGATGGTACCAAGGGCCCGTTCCCCCACTTCATCGACCGCGGCAAGCCGGGCGTCATCGCTGTCTCGCGAGCCGGACGCCGCTTCGTCAACGAAGCCAACAGCTATCATGATTTCGTGCAGGGCATGGAATGTGCGTGCCCTTCGGACCAACCGGCGGAGGCATTCCTGATCGCCGATCACCGCACCATCCGCAAATACGGTCTTGGCCATGTGAAACCGGCGCCGCTACCTCTTCAACCTTCGATCCGCTCCGGCTACCTGATGCGCGGCAACACTCTTGCCGAGCTTGCATCAGTGGCGGGCATTGAACGAAACGCTTTCGAGGAAACGGTCGCCCGCTGGAACGCGGACGTTCCGACTGGCACGGATACTGCCTTCGGCAAAGGCTCGACCGCCTACAACCGTTTTCACGGCGATCCAGAGGTCAAGCCGAACCCGTGCCTCGCGCCGATCGCGACCGGTCCATTCTACGCTGTGCGGGTCGTCCCCGGCGATATCGGCACTTTCGCAGGCCTCAAAACCGACGAACACGCGCGTGTGATCGGCCCTGACAATACGCCGCTCAAGGGGCTTTATGCCGTCGGCAATGACATGGCGAGCGTGCTTGGCGGGAATTATTCCGGCGGCGGCATCACGCTCGGACCGGGCATGACCTTTGGTTACATCGCGGGCCTCCATGCGGCCAGCGAACGCAACTGAAGACCAGTATCGAGAAACTCTAAGGGAGGAAACCCATCATGACAACATGCAGAAACCTGCTTTCCGCCGGTCTGGGCCTGACTATGGCCGTCGCTTTATTGGGAGCAGCGCAGGCCCAGGATAAGGAAATCCGCATTGGTGCGTTGATCGCAGCCTCGGGGCCAACGGCCTTCATCGGCGCATCACAGAAGAACGCCTTCGAGATGCTCGTCGAACAGATCAATGCGCGCGGCGGCATGGCCGGTAACAAGATCAGGCCGTTCCTCTACGACACCGAAGGCAACGGCACAATCGCGGCCCAGCAGTTCCGCCGCCTAATAGATTCAGACAAGGTGCATGTTGTGGTCGGCCCCTCGACGACCGGCGAAAGCCTGGCGATCCGCGCGGTCGCAAACGAAAACAAGGTGCCGCTCGTCAGCTTCGCAGGCGCGGAAGCGGTTGTTGTGCCCCCAACCCCTTACGTCTTCAAGACTCCACCGACCGACCGCATCGTTGCCGAGCACCTGATTTCTTTCATGAAGGTCAAGGGCGCCACCTCCGTCGGCATCCTGTCCTCCGCCGATGGTTTTGGGCAGGCCGGTGCCGCAGTCGTCAAAGAGGTAGCCAGCCAACTCGGACTGAAGGTCAACGCAGCGGAAGAGTTCGGCCCACGCGATACCGACATGACGCCGCAGATCCTCAAGATTCGGTCGAGTGGCGCCGATGCGATGCTGATCTGGAGCGTCAACCCCGGTCCGACCATCATACTCAAGAACGCGGCGGCCATTGGCTACAACAAGCCGATCTACAACAGCTATGGTGCTGCCTCGCCGCAGCTGATCGAGCAGGCCGGCGCGGCAGCGGAGAAGTCTTACGTATCGTCCATGCGTCTGCTCGCGCCCGAGAGCCTTGCCGCAAACGATCCGATGCGCCCAGTGGTGACCAAACTCGCGGCCGATTACAAGGAGAAGTTCAAAGCCGACGCCACGACCTTCATCGGGCATCCCTCGGACGCGATGCTGCTCATCGAGGAAGCGCTGAAAAAGGCTGGCGGGTCCCCGGATCGCGAGAAGCTGGCGGAAGCCATGCGCAGTGGCATTTCCTTCCCCGGCGCCAACGGGATGTTTCGCTTCACTGACGCCAACCACAACGGCCTCGACCGGGAGTCGCAGTCGATGGTGATGCTGCAGGTTCAAGGCGGCAAGTTCGTCACCGTGAAGTGACCTGCAGGGCGGGCGGTCTTGCAATCCGTCCGTCAGCGACCGAAGCAAAGCCTGGAGGTAAAATGGATACCCTGCTGCAAATCCTGATCACGGGCCTCGTCGTCGGCTGCATTTACGGCATGGCGGCACTTGGTTTCACCATTGTGTACAATGCTACCAAACTGATCAATTTCGCCAACGGCGAATTCCTGATGCTCGGCGGCGTTCTTCTTGCCTGCGCGGCGCAGGCCGCCAAACTGCCGATGTCGCTGGCGCTCCTGCTCGCTGTAGCGGGTGCGGCGCTTACCGGCTGGCTGATGCAGCGCTGCATTCTCGATATGGCGATGGCGCGCAGTTCCGATCCGTTGACGCTGGTGATGCTGACCATCGGCGTGGCGCTCGCCTTGCGCGGGGCAGCCGCGCTCGCCTTCGGGCGTGAAATCACGTTCGTGCCGGAATTCGGGCTTTTGCCGCTGGTGTTGATAGGCAACGTCTACATTCCGAGCCAAGGCCTCTGGATCATCTTCGTCCTGGCGCTGACCAGCACCGTTTTGTGGTACATGTTCTCGAAAACCATGTTCGGCAAGGCAATGCGCGCCGCGAGTCAAGAACCGAGGGCCGCCGCCCTTTGCGGCATCGAGCCGAAGCGCGCCGCCGCCATCGCCATGACCTTGGCGGGTGCGCTCGGTGGTTTGGCCGGCGCGATGCTCGCCCCGATATCCGCAGCGTTCTACGAAAACGGCATCTTCCTTGGTCTCAAGGGCTTCGCGGCGGCTGTCGCCGGCGGGCTGGGCAACCCCATCGGAGCTATTGTCGGTGGACTGTTGATCGGCGTTGTTGAGAGCCTGTCCGCCGGATACGTCGCCTCCGGCTTCAAGGATGCCGTCGGTTTTATCCTTCTCATTCTCGTTCTAATCCTTAGGCCGCAGGGCCTCGTCGGTCGCGCCATCGTTACACGGGTCTGAGCCATGACCACTTCGACATCGAATTCCAACCTCCGGCATGACGCGGTTATCCTCGCAGGCCTTGCTGTGGTTCTTACGCTCGCAGAACTAGCGCTGACCAGCCAGTTCCATCGCTCGATTCTGATCCTGTCGATGATCCACGCTATCGCGGCCATTGGCCTTACGTTGCTGCTGGGCTACGCAGGGCAGGTCTCGCTCGGCCAAGGCGCCTTCATGGGCATTGGCGCTTATGCGGCGGCCTTTGCCCTGCAGAAGCTGGCGCTGCCAGCGCCCGTGGCGCTGGTGGCTGCGGTGCTATTGCCGGGGCTGCTCGGCTTCTTGATCGCCCGACCGATCCTGCGCCTGTCGGGCCACAATCTCGCGCTGGGCACATTGGCGCTCGGCGCCGTGTTTTTCGTCGTGGCGGCGCAATGGCGCAGCGTTACCGGTGGCCTCGACCCCGGTATCGTCGATCTGCCGAGTCTGGCGATCGCGGGTTTCAGCCACGAGCGTATACTCTACATTCTGGCGGGCATCTCGTTGCTGTCGGCGATCGCCGTCGCCGTATCACTCGTAGACGGGCGGTTCGGGCGCGGCCTGATGGTGCTAAGAACATCCGAACTCGTTGCCGCTTGCATGGGCGTCGATACGGTTCGGGCCAAGTCTATGGTCTTCGCCATCGCCGCCGCTTTGTCCGGCCTGTCTGGCGCTCTTCTGGCGCTTTATCTACGCTCATTCAACGCCAGCGCCTTCGGTGTCGGGCTCTCCATCGAGCTTTTGATGATGGTCATCCTCGGGTCGCTTTCGACCGTCTGGGGCGCGATCTTCGGCGCCTTCGCCATCATAGTCCTGCCCAACCTACTCGAAGGCTTCGATCACGCCAAACACCTAATCTATGGTCTTGTCATGGTAGGCATCATGATGTTCGCTCCCCGGGGTCTTGGAGAAACGTTGTTCCGCCTTGTCACCCGCAAGAGAAGCGTCGCATGAGCAGCACGCCTCTGGCTTCGATCAAGGGCCTGTCGAAGCGATTCGGCGGCATTGCGGCCGTGTCTGACGTGTCGTTCGACCTGGTCGCCGGGGAAGTCACGGCGCTGATAGGTCCGAATGGCGCAGGCAAGACCACGCTGATCAATCTCGTTACGGGTGTTCTCGCCTGCGACGGTGGCACAATCAGCCTCGAAGGAGAGGACATCACCGCTCGGCCGACGCATCAGCGCGGCACGGCCGGCATCGCGCGAACGTATCAGACCCCGCAGATAGCGCATGGCATGAGTGTTCTGACCAACGTAATGGCGGGCGCTTACCGGTTCGGCCAGCATGGCCTGTTGAGTTCCGTGTTCCGACCCTGGGTGGTCATGAAAGAAAATGACGAAATGGCTGCTCGCGCCGCGCAGTGTCTTACGCGTGCGGGCGTCGCCGAGCAGTGGTGGCAGCGTCTGGCGACGGATCTGCCCTATGGGCTTCAGCGCCGCGTCGAAATCGCCCGCTCATTGGCGCAAGATCCCAAGCTGCTGTTGCTGGACGAGCCCGCCGCGGGCCTCAATCCAAGCGAAACGGCGGACCTGTCGCGTCTGCTTTCTGAGATCGCCGCAGATGGCCGCGCCGTCCTGCTTGTCGAACACGACATGGGCATGGTGATGTCGATTTCCTCGCATATCGTTGTGGTGAATTTCGGTCGCAAGCTTGCAGAGGGTACGCCGAAAGACATCGCATCGAACAAGGACGTGATTGCTGCCTACCTCGGCGCGGATGAGGCGGTGGCCTGAAATGACCGAGCTTCTCTCTATTGCCGATTTGAAGGCTGGCTACGGCCCGGTCGAAGTGCTTCACGGCATTTCCATCGCCATTCGAAAAGGTGAAATCTTCTCCATCGTCGGCGCCAACGGCGCCGGGAAATCGACGCTTCTCAATACGATTTCAGGCTTCAACCCGATCCGCTCCGGCGCCATCGTGTTTGACGGACGACCGATTGCTGGAACCGCTCCAGCAATGATCGCGCGCGCTGGCCTACGTCATGTGCCGGAAGGACGACGCGTTTTTGCCGAGATGACGGTGGAAGAAAACCTGTCTCTCGGCGGCTATGGCCAGCCGCATGCTGAAGTCGCCGATCGGATCGACCGGATTTACGAGCTGTTTCCGCGCCTCGTAGAGCGGCGGACGCAGGCGGCGGGCACTATGTCCGGCGGCGAGCAGCAGATGTTGGCCATTGGCAGGGCCCTGGCGGCTAAACCAAGGGTGCTGATGCTTGATGAGCCATCGATGGGGCTCGCACCTCAGGTCGTTGCTGAAATATTCCGCCTGATCTTGCGCATGCGACACGAATTGGGACTTGGGATACTTCTGGTTGAGCAAAATGCCAAAGCAGCGCTGCGTATCGCAGACCGCGCCTGCGTGCTGTCTCTGGGGCAGATCACTCTGCGCGGCGCAGGCGCAGATCTCTTGAATGATCCGAGTGTCGTCGAGGCGTTTCTTGGGGGGAACGCGGCTACTTGATGGAAACCCACCGCATCTCCGAGTCAGGACCGGATCGCGAACTGCTTGGATCGCTGCGTGCTCTTACAGGACTGGATACCCCCGCAACCATAGAGCGTTTCGAGACCGAGTATCCGAATGCAACTTTCTGGGCGACGTTCGGTCAATCCGAAGCCTCGGGCTTGGCGATGCTTTCGCCGTACCGCGACCGTCCGAAATCCGCGGGCCGGCCGCTGTTTTGGCGCAGCATCGCGGTCGTCGATGGCGATGACCGCGCGAATCCGGCCGGCGAAATCATCGACTTCGTGAACGGACAAATCGCTCGCTACAAACGGCCGAAGCACGTTGTGTTGGTCGATAAACTTCCGAGGACTGCGGGGGCGACCTCGATCGGGCTGCTGTTAAATCAGCGCACGGCAGACGTAGCGGTAAAGGTAACCCGCCACGACGGGCTGCCTCATCCGACCGCGGCAGAGAGGCGCCGAATACCATCGCGCCATTCCCGCTGTAGCCGCGCGCAGAGTTCTGCGACCGGAATGATGTCGTTGACGCCGCCGACTCCCTGTCCCGCGGTCCAGATATCCTTCCACAGTTTCGGGCTGATCTCGCGCGCGACGTTGAAGCTGCTGTGGTCCTTCGGGTTGTCGTACGGGCGGTTCAGCGTCTGGGCGAGAAAGCTGGCGCCGGCCACCCGCACCGGCACAGACGGCAATGATCCCGTCGGCGTTGGCGTCGAGCGCCTTCTTGGCATGCTTCATCGTGGTCGCGTCGTGGAACACCAGCCCGCCATAGGTATGTATGGCGTCGGTCAGTTCTCGCGTAATTCCGAGGGTCGTGATGACGATGGGAATTTCATGACGGATGGCCGCGGCGAAGTCTGCCGCGTGCCGAGGATTGGTGGAGTGAACGACGAATTGCGCACCAAAGGGCGCGCAATGTTGCCCGGCGAGCCGGCCGCGTATGTCGGCCAGCCACGCTTCGAAACCGTCCGTCGTGCGCTGGTTGAGCACCGGAAAGGTGCCGATCACGCCAGCTTGACAGGTCTCAACGACCAGATCCGGTCCCGAGAAACATCGGCGCTGCCATCACCGGAATTTTGAGATGCCATCGCAGTCGATCAGGTAGCATATCGGATGCCGATTGCCAGAGGAAACGTGGTCAACGCGACTGCATGCGGGCGCCTGCATCCAGATCGAGCGTGGTCGCGTTCAGGTACGAGTTCTCGACGATATGTTGCACCAGCCGGGCAAATTCCCGCGGTTGTCCCATCCGGTTCGGATACAGGATCATGCGATCGACGATCGACTGAGAGACATTGTCCGGAATGCCTGCGACCATTGCGGTATCGAACAGCCCCGGCGCGATCGAGACTATGCGGATACCGTGTGGCGCCAAGTCGCGGGCAACTGGAAGCGTCAGGCCGATTACGCCCGCCTTGCTGGCGCTGTAGGCCGCTTGACCGACCTGCCCTTGGGATGCAGCGCCCGATGCCGTGTTGACGATGACGCCGCGCTCGCCACCCTCGGCGTCAGGGGTGTTCCTGGTCATCGCGAGCGCAGCGAATCTGATGACATTGAAGGTACCGGTCAGGTTGATCGCGATCACCTTGTTCCACGTCGCGATCGGGAACGGCTCGCCTTTTGATACGGTCTTGGCGGCATCGGCGACCCCCGCGCAATTCACTGCGACATGAACGCCGCCGAACGCGGCGACGACCGCCGCGATCCCGTCTTTCACGCTGCTCTCTTCGGCGACATCGACGACGCGCGCCAGGCACGCATCGCCGAGGTTCGACTTTAGTGCCTGCAATTTTTTCTCGTCGCGATCGAAACCGGCGATACGCACGCCGGCCGCGGCGAGCACCTTGCAGGTCGCAAGCCCCAGTCCAGAAGCGGCACCCGTCACTACGGCAATCTTGCCATGAAGCTCCATGAAATATCCTCGTTGTCTTCTATTTGCTCAGGATGGTCACGCACGCCACCGCTTCTTCGATACCGTGCAGTCCGCCGCCATTTTCGGCGATCGCGATCCGCGCGCCGTCGACCTGGCGGGCCCCGGCCTCATGACGCAGTTGCGCGACAAGTTCGTGGACCTGCGCGAGGCCGGTGGCGCCGACCGGATGCCCCTTCGACTCCAGCCCTCCCGACGGATTGACCGGGACGCGCCCGCCGATGGCGGTTTCGCCGCGTTCGCTGATGGCGCCGCCGTCGCCAAAGGCGCACAGGCCGAGATTTTCGATCTGGATGATCTCGCCCATGGCGGTGGCATCATGCACTTCGGCAACTGAGATATCGCCCGGACCGACGCCCGCCTTTTCGTAAGCGCGCCTGGCGGCGCGTGCGGTGCAATGGTTTTCGACGTCCGAAGGGTCACGGTCGCTGCCGGTCTGGACCACGGATGCCAGCACCCGGATCGCGCGCGACCGATCGATGCCATAGCGCTTCAGTCCCGCTGCAGTTGTCACCACAACCGCCGCGGCGCCGTCCGATACCGGCGAACACATCGGCAGCGTCAACGGATAAGTGATCGGCGGCGCGCTCAGCACCTCGTCAATGGAATAGGGCGTACGAAACTGTGACAGCGGATTTTCAACGGAGTGTCGGTGATTCTTCGCCGCGACTGCGGCGATCTGGCGCTGCGTCGTTCCGAAACGCGCCATGTGAAAGCGGGAGAACGCCGCATAAACATCCATGAATACGCTGTAGGGCTTGTCGGACGTTGTGCCGGGCGGCGGATCGATGCCTTCGCCAAGCTTCATGAGCCGCTCGCCGATTTCGTCCTTGCGGCTGATGTCCCAGGCGCTGTCGAATGACCCGAACATAAGCTCGCGATCCCTCGAGAACATCTTCTCGGCACCAACCGCAAGCGCGACGTCTCCGTCGCCTGCTTTCAGGAAGGTGACGGCCAGGTTCAGCGCCGAGCTGCCGCTCGCGCACGCGTTCTCGATGTTGACGACCGGGATCTGCCCGATCCCCATCGACCGCAACGCGATCTGACCGCGCACCATGTGCTGCTTTTCCATGTGTCCTTGCGACGCGTTGGCGAAGTAGGCGGCTTCCAATGCCGTGGTCGCGAGGCCGGCATCCGCGAGCGCTGCGTTGACCGCCTCCTTCGTCATCGTCTTGATGTCCTTGTCGAGCATGCGGCCAAACGGCGTCATGCCCACGCCCACGACGTATACGTCTTCCATGGCGGCGGCTCCCATTCTCAGGTTATATTCTGTGCCCTTAGCGACAGTTCGGACAGCACTTCCTCCGTGTGTTCGCCGAGGCCAGGCACGCCCCGCGTCGGTCCCGGATGGTGGCCGTCAATAATCAAGGGTTGCGCGACATAGCGGCGACGCCTGCCATCGCTGTCGGCCACCTCGCCGAACAGCCCCCGTTCGATGAAGTGCGGGTCGGCCGCGACTTCGTCAATTGCGCTGACGGGACCCCAGGGGATTCCCGCGGCGTCAAGCTTGTCGGCCCATTGGCCGCGTGGCGCGGCGGCGATGGCCTTGCCGATGCGCGCAACCAGTTCGACTTCCCGTCGGGTTCGTTGCGCGCGTTTCAGATCAGCTACGTCCTCCATGCCGATCAGCGTGCAAAGCGGCCGCCAGAACCAGTCCTCATGCGCGATCGACAGCGACAGCAGCTTGCCGTCCTGGCATTCGAACAGACCATAAGCGGGCTCTGCCGCGATGTCGGCGAGCGGCTCGCCGTTCATCGCCGGGCCAACCATGACCGACATCCACGATACCAGCCCGTCGGTCATCGACACGTCGATATACGCCCCCTTTCCCATGCGCGCGCGCGCCAGCAGCGCCGCAAGCACGCCGAGCGCCGCAAACATCCCCGATGAAAGGTCGCCAACCGCGATATCGCTCGGAAGCTGCGTCGAACGCGTTGCGGCCTGGGCGTGCAGGAATCCGGCGAGAGCCTGGTAGGAGAGATCATGGGCGGGTCGGTCGCGGTAGGGGCCGGTCTGTCCGAAGCCGGAGATCGACGCATAGACCAAACGGGGATTGATCGAGGCCATCGCCTCATAACCCAGCCCCAGCCGCTGCATGGTGCCGGGCCGAAACCCTTCCAGCAGGACGTCGGCAGAAGCGACGAGATCCCGGAACCGCTGCTTGTCGCCGTCCGCCTTGAGATCGAGCGCCACCGAGCGCTTGTTGCGATTGAGCGCGGCGTGGAACGCCGGAAACTGCCGCGCGGGATCTCCGATGCCCGGACGCTCGACGAGGATGACGTCGGCCCCAAGATCGGCCATCAGAAGCGTCGCGTAGGGCCCGGGATATTGCTCAGCCAGGCTGACAATACGAATACCCTCGAGCTGCAACATGACGATGTCTCTTCCCCGGATATGCAGAGCCTAAGCTTGCAGATTTTATTCGTTGGTCTATAATTTTACTGACTAAATTATTAATTGACCCAAAAGTCAAATACTTGTTGTCGAGGTGAGAACAGTGACGACGTCTGAAAAGATCAAGCCGGAGCAAAGCGTTCTGGTCGAAGTTCGTGCCGATGCGGTATGGATCACGCTCAATCGGCCGACGGCGCTCAACGCGATTACGCCCGACATGGTGGCGGGAATTACCGCCGCTCTAACGCATGCCGATGATCCGGCGATCAAGGCCGTGGTGCTGATGGGCACCGGGCGTGCCTTTTGCGCCGGAGCCGATTTGAAATACGTCAATAGCGCGACGCAGGGCGATGCACCCGCCGCGACGCGGTTCCTCGACGCCGTCCTCGACATGATGGCACGACTGGAGACCTGTCCGCGGCCGGTCATCGCCGCAGTCAATGGGTTGGCCCTAGCGGGCGGCCTGGAGTTGGTGCTGTGCTGCGATCTGGTTATCGCAGCGCGGTCAGCGAAGCTTGGTGACGCGCATGCCAATTTCGGTCTGCTGCCGGGCGGCGGCAGTTCGGTGCGGCTGCCTCGAAAAATCGGTCCGACCCGTGCGAAATATCTGCTGTTTACTGGCGATTTCGTGCCCGCCGACGATCTGGTTGCCTGCGGTCTCGTCAACGAGGTCGTCGATGACGCCGAACTGACGGCGGCGGTCGAGCGCTTGGCCGCCAAGCTCGGGTCCAAGAGCTCGCTGGTGCTCCGCCGCATGAAGGCGCTGGTCGCCGACGGTCTCGAACAACCAAAGGAGGTTGCTCTCAGGCTCGAATTGCTCGCAAGCGAAGTCCACGCCCATAGCCACGATATGAAAGAGGGACTTGCCGCATTCGAGCAAAAGCGCAAGCCGTCGTTCATCGGCCGCTGAAACGCTTTCTGCGCCTCAATTATCCGAGCCATCGCTTGCGGCGCCGATAGTGCTTGATGTTCCGATAGCTCTTGCGCACGCCTTCGAGGTTGAGGCCGAGATAGAATTCGCGGATGTCCTCGTTGGCGCGAAGGTCGGCCGCGTTACCTTCCAGTACGATGCGTCCGTCTTCCATGACGTATCCGAAATCGGCGAGGTCCAGCGCGACGCGGGTATTCTGTTCGACGATGAGCAGCGTCAGGCCATCTTCCTTCAATGAGCGGAGAACGCCGAACACCTCATCGACCATCATCGGCGCCAGCCCCAACGACGGCTCGTCGATCATCATGAGCTTCGGATTGGCCATCAGCGCGCGGCCGATCACCACCATCTGCTGTTCGCCGCCGGACAAATAGCCGGTCGTGCGCGACTTCAGCAAGGCAAGGCGCTTGATCCGGTCGTAGACGCCATCGAGCCGCCGCCGCATCGCCGGCGCTGAAGGCTCCATATGACCGCCGGCAATCAGGTTCTGCTCCACGGTCAGGTGACTGAGGACGCGGCGGCCCTCCATGACGTGGACGATCCCGTTGCGGACGATTTTTGCCGGATCACCGCCGTCGATCCGCGAGCCCTCGAACGAAATCGTCCCCGACGTCACCTTGCCGTCCTCGGTCATGAGGAGGTTCGAGATCGATTTGAGCGTGGTCGACTTGCCAGCTCCGTTGCCGCCCAAGAGCGTGACGCAAGACCCCTTGGGCACGACGAGCGTAATACCCTTCACCGCAAGGATGACGTCGCTGTAGATAACCTCGACATTGCTGAGCTCAAGCATCGACAACTCCGCGGCCGGAGCGCTGTCGCGCTCCGGCTGGTTCAGCCGGGTTACCACTTCGCAATCGTGGGGACCGGCACGTTTTCAGCGGCGATAACATATTTACCATCCTTGATGGTCGCGACGTTGACGGTCAGGCCCTTGACCGGGAATGGCGCCTCATTCGTATAAGTCAGGTTTGGCAGAATGCTGAAAGTCTGATCGGCCGAAATCGGTGTCGTCAGCAGCGCGGTGCGAACCGCCTCGCCAGTGACTTTGTCGGCGCCGACCTTGCGCGCAGCCGCCTCGATCGCCCGGAGTGCGACCAGCGTCTGATTGTAGCCCATGACGCTCGCGACGGACCATGTCGCCTGCGACTTGTATTTTGCGACGACCATCTGGTGGAAGTCGTGGGCTTTGGTCTTTTGCTCAGTCGGCACGGCCATGCCGTAGACTTCATAGTCGCCTTCCAGGTCCTTCATGCCGCCAACGGCCTTACCTGAGGCAATCAGGCCGTTATGCGAACTCATCATGATCGGAATATCGGCCTTGCCGAGCGCCTGCAGCGCACGCTTGGTCGCCACAACCGCGGCCGTGTTGGTCTGGATATCGATAACTTGCACGCCCTTGCGGATCAGGCGGCCAACCTGGGTGGTCAGATCGGTCGGCTGAACTTCGGTAAAAATGGTCTCGACGATTTCAGCCTTGTCCGGGTTGTCCTTGGCGAACTTCTCCGCGCCCTTGGCAATATCGACATAAGCCGGCGAGGCTTCCGAGGAAATGATGCCGACTTTCAGCGGCCCCTTGATGCCGCGGGTGCTGCGGAACCATTCGAAGAACCCGGCAGCCTCATGGCCATAAGTTGGCCGCGGGTTGAAGATCCAGGGATCGCCTTTCCAAGCGAACCCGTAACCGGCCGTCGACATCAACATGGGCACCTTGTCCGCCGGAAGCCGACCTTGCAGCGCGGCGACGTCAGGTCCACCGACGCCGAGTACGGCCACCGGATTGAGTTCGGCCTTGATGCCGGGCCAAAGGCTCGCAGTCTGCGCCGCGTCGTAGCGCCCGTCAAAGTCCTTGATCCCGATCTTGATGCCCATTCCCTTGCCGACTTCTTCGTTCCACCAATCGACAGTGGCGCGACGGGCGCCGACAAGGTCCTTCATGATGTCGGCGTAGGGTCCGGTAAAGTCGGCGATCGAGGCAATATTGTAGGTCGTCTGCGCCGAAGCGGGCAGCGCGAGTGTGACGACCGCCACTGCCGCGGCGCCTGCGATCCATTTAAAACGTCTGCTCTTCATCTCTACGTCCTCCCGGTTCTGTTATGTTTCATGGACACCGCCCTGCGGCGGCTTCGCTACGTTCAGTATGGAAACGGCCATGTCCGATACGACCGCTTCAGGATATTCCAGCGATGCATCAGGCCGCGCGGCTCGAAGATCAGAAATGCTGCAATGACGCTGCCGAGAAACACATTCATCAGGGAAAATACGACATCGCCGCCGATCGAGGGGAATTGCGAGACGACGGATGGCCCGAGCGACACGAAGGCCTCCTGAATGCATTTGATGACGACGACGCCGACGAGAGCGCCCGTGATCGACCCCATTCCGCCGACGATTATCATGGCAATAAACCATATCGAATTGAACAGCGTGAACTGATCGACCGCGACAAAGCGAACGAAATAAGCCCACAATCCGCCGCCGACGCCGGCATAGAATGCGCCGACCAAGAACGCGGTCGCCTTGATGGCCACGACATCAATGCCCATAATGCCGGCTGCGACGTCGTCGTCGCGCACGGCTACGAAAGCGCGTCCGTACCGGCCCCGCACCATGCCGTAAGCGCCAAAGGTCATGAGCGCCGCGACGGCGAGACAGAGATAATAGATCGAGATATCCGTCGCGAACGCGAATCCGAACAGGCTGGCAGGGTCGAGCGTCAGGCCGTTCGAACCGCCAAACCATGGCAGGTTCAGAACGAAGAAATGAAACAGCGCCTGGGCGGCGATCGTCGTCAGCGCCAGGTAGAACCCCTTGATGCGCACCGCCGACAATCCGAAGATGAAGCCGAACACAGCCGCGGAACACCCCCCGAGCGGGATGGTCAACCAGAACGGAAACCCCAGTTTCGTGGCCAGAAAACCGGTCGTGTAGGCGCCGACGCCCATAAAGGCGGCCTGTCCCAGATTGATCTGGCCGGCATAACCGGTGGTGACCTGAAGGCCGAGGACGATCACCGACGAGATCAATATCAGCGTCGAGATGGCGAGCAGCCGCGGTCCGAACAGGATCGGCAGCGCCAGCAGGAAAATCAGAAACAAGGCTAGGGCAATCTGCTGCGGACGCGTCCGCACCAACGCCGCATCGCGCGCAAAACTGGTGGCGAAAATGCCGGCCGGATCCATCGCTCAAACCCTCTCGATCGTTCTCCACCCGAACATTCCGGTCGGGCGGATAAACAAGATGACAAGCATGATCACGAACGGGAATACCGAGCCAACCGCTCCGCCGACCACCGGGTCGACATAGGCCGTCACAAGTCCCTGCACGGCGCCGACGATCAGACCGGCCAACAAGACTCCGGCGATCGACTCGAATCCGGCGAGCAGGGCCACCGGCAGCGCCGAAAGCCCGATGTCCGACGCCAGGAAATTCAGCGACTTGCCGCTGAGGTAGATGATCGCGCCGAGGGTCGACAATACGGCGCCCAGCGCCCAGGCGAAAGCGATGGAGCGTTTCACCGAGATTCCCATCGACAACGCGACCTGATGATCCTCGGCGACCGCGGTCATTTTGAGTCCGGCGCGGGTGTTGTTGAAGAACCACGACAGGCCCAGTCCGACAATCACCGTGATCACGGCGCCGATCAGCAGTGACCGCGGAATCAGGATGTCGCCGATGATCACCGGCTTCAACGCGAAGATGATCGGAAACGGCCGGACCTGCGGTCCGAATATCAAAAGGATGAGGCCCCTGATGAGAATCAGCAGGCCGATCGTCACCATCACCATCGCGAAACTGGACTCGCCGACGAGACGCGAAAAAAAGATGCGCTCGATGATAAGCCCGAATATCGCCGATACCGCCATCGCCAGCGGAAGCGCCACGAACAGTGGCAGTCCGGTTTGGATCACCATCCACCAGACGATGAAGCCGCCGAACACGACGAGCTCGCCTTGCGCAAAGTTGAACACCTTCGACGCGCGGTAGATGACAATGAAGCCCATCGCGATAAGGGCGTAAAGGAGCCCTACCAGCGAACCGTTGATCAGGTAATTCAGAAAGTCGATCATCATGACATCCCGGCCATTTTGCGCCGCGCCTGCACCGCCGTGGCGACCAGAGGGGCCGCGTCGACGGAATGAATCAGCACGTTGGCCGCCATCGTTCCGCGGCGTCCATCCTGGTAGGTGACGGGGATTGAGAGCGCCACGCGATCTTTGCCGGCGTAGAGGCCGTCGATCAATTCTGCATAGCGTTGCACCAGAAATTCACGTCGTAGCTTGCGCGTGCGGGTCAATTCGCCCTCGTCCGGATCGAGTTCCTTGGGAAAATTCGCAAATCGCCGGACTTGTGCATGATCGGGCAGAAATTTGTTGATGCGGACGATCTCTTCGCGGATCAAATCGGCTACGGCTGTCATTTGCGAGAGGTCGGCGAATGTCGAATAAGCCAGCCTGCGTTCCTCCGCCCACCGCGATACCACACCCATGTCGATATTGATCAACGCTCCGATGTAGTCCCGCGACGCGTCGCCAAGCGTCATGATGTCCTTGATGAACGGACTGAAGCGCAGCCGCGTTTCGATGAATTGCGGTGGATAGCTTTGACCGGAACTCAGCTTGGCGAGATCCTCGATCCGCTCGAGGAAAACCAACTCGCCGGAGGTAGTGACGGAAACAGCGTCGCCGGTCCGGTACCATCCGCCATCTATTCGTTCGGTGGTCTTGTCGGGCTTGCCGAAATAGCCCTGAAAGAAAGATCCACCGCGTACGAGCAGTTCGCCGTCCGGTGAAACCTTCCATTCCAGCGCCGCTGTTGCGGGGTGGGCTTCAAGCCAGTGGCCGACGGTTTCGAGGTCGTAGCGTTCGCCCTTGTGAATCGTCATGATGCCGATCTCGGTCGAACCGTAAATATTGCGCAAGGGTACGCCGATGGCGTGAAACAGCCGGAACACATCGGGCGCCATGGTTGATCCGCCGCTCAGCGCGACCTTCACGCGCGTCAGGCCGAGCTTGTCGCGCAACGGCTTCAGAACCAAAGTCTCCGCGATCGGAAATGCCAAGTGGGCTGCCAATGGTACCGGCTTGCCGTCGAGCCGAGCGACGTTGACCTTGCGTCCGATCTTGACGCCCCATTCGTAAATGCGGCGGCGGATTGGCCCCGCGTCGAGCATCTTTGCCTGGATCGTCGAGGCCAGGCTCTCCCATTGCCGGGGTGCGAACACCATCGCCTCGACCGCGAGTTCGCGGAGATTGGCCAGAACCTGCTCCGGCGACTCCGGAAAGTTGACCACCAGCGGCAAGGTGACGCCGATCGTAACACCGAACAATTGTTCGGTGACCCAGGCAGGCGCAATGTAGGTGAGGTAATCCATGCCCGGCGTCAGGTCGGTGCCGTTCACCAATCGATGCGCGTTGTCGATCAGATAACGGTGCGTGATAATGACGCCTTTGGGACGCCCCGTCGTGCCGGATGTGTAGGACAGGATGGCGATGTCGTCAGGCTGGCCCAATGCGACAAGGCTATCGAACAACCCCGGCTCGGCGGCGTTCCGCTTGCGTCCCTCGTCTTCCATGTGCTCGAGCTTCATGAGGCTCGGCTGCCGGTAAGACCACATGCCGGTATCATCCCAGTAGATCAGCCTGCGCAATGTCGGGACGCTGCCGAGTACTGCGAGCCCCTTGTCAATCTGCTCCTGGTCCTGGCCTACGAAGTAAACCGCCTGACTGTCGTTCAGGAGGTACTCGATTTCACCGACTGTGAGGTCGGGGTAGAGCGAGACGACCTTGCCGCCGAGCGAGAGCACGGCAAGCTCCATCCAAAAATTCTCGGGCTCGTTTTCGCCGATGATGGCGACCGTCTCGCCGCGCGCAAACGACATCGATTGCAATCCAACCGCCAGGTTGCGGACGCGCTCGAGCACGTCGCCGTAACGGAACTCACGCCAGATGCCCCGATACTTGTGACGCGCGATTAGCCGCTCGGGCTCCGCCGTGGCCCGGTCGACGAATGCCTGCGGCAATGTTTTCATTGGTGTGGCGGCTGAGGTCATTTTTCGCCCAGGTAAGCTTTCATGACCAGCGGGTCCCGCTGAATCTGGGCGGGCGTTCCGGTCGCGATCATTTTCCCGAAATCTAGTACGTAGATGCGGTCCGCGAGGTCCATGACCACACCCATATCGTGCTCGACGAGTACGACGGGGATGCCGCGCGCCTCGCGTACGTCGAGGATGAACCGGGCGAGGTCTTCCTTTTCCTCGTTGTTCATCCCGGCCATCGGCTCGTCCATCAGCAGAATTTTCGGTTCCTGCGCGAGCGCGCGGCCGAGGTCGACACGCTTGCGCAAGCCATATCCAAGTGTTCCGACCGGCTGATGGCGGATCGATTCGATTTCCAGCAATTCAATGATTTCCTCGACGACCTCGCGGTGCTGCGCTTCCTCCTTTTGGGCCCAGTGAAAATGCACGAAGGCCTGCAAAATCGAACTGCGCATATGCATGTGCCGCCCGATCAGGATGTTCTCGATCACGGTCATGCCGGGAAAGATGTGCGTTCCCTGAAACGTCCGCGCCAATCCGGATCGCGCGATTTGATGGACGCTTCGGCCGACCATCTGCTCACCATCGAACACGATGCGGCCCTGCTGCGGTCGATAGAAGCCGCTCATACAGTTCATCAGCGAGGTTTTGCCGGCGCCGTTGGGGCCGATAACCGCAATGAGCTCGTCGGGCCTGATCTCGATCGAGACTTCGTTCAGGGCGACAACGCCGCCGAACGACATTCGCAGACGGTCTGCGGTCAGCATCGGCCGCATACCGCTCACGTTGGGCTCCGCATGGGTCGCCGCTTCGGCGCTCATGTCTCCTCCGTAGTCGCGCAGTCGTTCAAAGCGCGCGCGTAGTTATTTTCGTTGCGTTATGACCAATCAGGCATAATACTTACTTGCAAGTCAAATAGATTTTTGACGCTTTTCATGCGACCAATTCACGGCGTGAACGAATGCTGGGCGACCCCAATCTTGCTGTGCAACTCCGCACCCAGCTCAAATTGCCCGTTCTGGTTGGGCCGATGTTTCTCGTATCGGGTCCCGACCTTGTCATCGCTTGTTCGCAGGCCGGCGTCGCGGGCTCTTTTCCGACCCTTAATGCGCGGTCGACGGCAATCCTGGATCAATGGCTCGCGAGGATCACGGCCGAGTTGCAGCCGGACGCGGCTCCCTATGCAGCGAACCTGATCGTCCATCCAACCAACACCAGGCTGGCGGAAGACGTCGATCTGGTCGTCAAACACAAGTCGCCGCTGGTGATTGCCAGCGTCGGACATCCGGGTCGTGTTGTTGCCGCCGTAAAGAGCTACGGCGGCTTGGTTTTCTCCGACGTCGCCTCGCTCAAACACGCCCAACGCGCGGCGGAAACCGGCGTTGATGGTCTGATTTTGTTGTGTGGCGGCTCCGGCGGCAACACCGGTTGGCTCAACCCCTTCGCATTCGTCACCGCCGTTCGTAAATTCTTCGCCGGACCCCTTGTTCTCGCCGGGGCGATCTCGAATGGCCGCCTGATCCATGTTGCGGAAGAGCTCGGCGCCGACTTCGCCTATGTCGGTACGCCCTTTATCGCGGCGACGGAGAGCATGGCGGCGGATGATTACCGGCAAATGCTGATCGATAGCAACGCCGACGACATTCAGCTGACGGCCGAAGTCACTGGCCTTCCCGCCAACATGCTCCGCAAAAGCCTCGAACGCAGCGGCTTCAGGCCGGAGCCGAAGCATGACGGTTTCAATCTCCTGAAGGAGATCGAGACGCTGAAGGCATGGCGGGATATCTGGAGCGCGGGGCAGGGCGTTGGCGATGTCGAGCGTGTCGAGCCGGCTGCGGGCGTGATCGACCGCATGACGCATGATTACGATGCGGCGCGCGCAGCAAGCCAGCAACGGGCCGCGCGCAGGTTCGCTTCAGTCGGCAGTCAATAGCTCGCGGGACGGCTCTCGTCCGCTTTTGCCTTAACGGCTCAAGGTGGGGGCCGATCCCACGGATATACGCAATATCCAGCAACCGCGGGATACGCTCTTAGGCTAGGGCGAAACGGCGTGGTCGAGAAGGTCTGTAAAAACCTTCGCGATCTCCGCGCCGCTTTTCGGTCCGTCCTTATCGAACCACCGTGCCATCCAGTTGACCGCACCCATGAAGAAAAACACGGTCAATTTTGGATCGACCTGCCGTATGCTGCCGTCGGCCATGCCCTTCTCGATAATCGCCTGCATCTGATGCTGCGCCTTGTCACGGCGCGCGGCGACGATCTTGCGGTTGGCGGGATCGAGCGCCTGGAATTCGACGAGGACGGCGCAATCGCCGATCTCGCTGTTGTGCGACTCGATGAATTCCTTCGCAAACGAAAGCAGAATTTCACGGCCGTTCCTGCCGGTCTTGTACGCGTGCTCGAACGCGCGATCGCCGAGATCCTGCGACAGCATATGGCACTCGAACAGGATTTCCTGCTTGTTCTTGATGTAATAATAGAGCGCGGGCTTGGTCACGCCAAGCGTCTTGGCGACATCGTCGAGCGACGTCGCATGATATCCTTGCGAGCTGAATGCGCGCGCCGCCTCTTTCAGCAAGGCGGTTCGCTTCAGATTGAATTGCTGGTCGCGGGTCTGAACGGTGTCGTTCCACGCGGCAAGCTGACGGTCACGGCCAGACACCACCACTCCTAGAATTTCATTGCGAGAACAGCAGCGCTGATCCCGGCACAATTGAGCTGATTCGGTCAGCTTTTATCAACGCGAATACCCATCGCAAGTCAAAGATTGCGGGCGATGATGAGTTTCTGGATGTTGCTGGTGCCCTCGTAGATCTTGCAGACGCGGACATCGCGGCAGTAACGCTCCACCGGGAAATCCCGCAGATAACCGTATCCGCCATGAATCTGCAGCGCCTCGGAGCACACTTTCTCGGCCATTTCGCTGGCGAACAGCTTCGCGATGGCAGCCTCCTTCATGCAGGGCAGGCCGGCCTCGAGCAGGCGCGCGGCATGAATATAGTATTGTCGGGCGATATCGACCTGCGCCGCCATGTCGGCGAGAGCGAAGCTGACGCCCTGCAGCTCCATGATCGGTTTGCCTGCGACCTCACGTTCGCGCGCATAATGTATGGCTGCTTCGAGAGCCGCCTGCGCGATTCCGACCGCCTGCGCAGCGATGGCGATGCGGCCGTCGGAAAGACCTGACATCATGATGCCGTAGCCGCAATCGAGCGTGCCGAGGATGTTTTCCTTGGGAACGCGGAGGTCGTCGAGCTGGATCTGGGCGGTATGCGCGGTCCGCTGCCCGAGTTTTTCCTCAATGCGACTGACTATGTAGCCTTTTGCAGGCGGCTCGACCAGGAAGGTGGTGAAGCCGCGCTTGCCTGCACCCGGATCGGTGCGCGCGACGATGATCGCCACGCCGGCCTCGCTGCCGTTGGAGATGAACTGCTTGGTCCCGTTGATCACGAAATCATCGCCGTCGCGGCGCGCCGAGGTTCGAAGTGCCGATGTTTCGGAACCAGCCTGCGGCTCGGTAATCAGGAAGGCGCCGATCTTGTCGCCGGAGGCAAGCGCAGGAAGCAGTCGCTGCTTTTGCTCGGCAGTGCCGTTTTTCGCAATGACATGAGCTGCGCCGAGATTGTGAACGTGGACGATCGTTCCGACCCCGCCGTCGGCGGCGGAAAGTTCCTCGATGGCGAGACAATAGGCGAGAAAGCCAGATGCCGAGCCGCCGTATTCCTCGGAGACGGTCATGCCCATGAAACCCTGGGCGCCGAGAACTCTCAGCTCCTCGGTCGGCCACGCCGAGGTGCTATCACGCTCGGCTGCAGTTGGGGCAAGGACATCCCGTCCAAGTTGGCGCGCCGTGTTGCGAACCATGCGCTGCTGTTCTGACAAAAACGGCTCCGAACCTGTATCGCTGAAATGCTTGTTCATGGTCGCATCCCATCCGCAATTAAGGCCGCAGAGTTGCGGCATGCAATTTACGAGAGGATACATTAATTTACCCGTGGGTCAAATTTCGGTCATGCGCGCGCCGGTTTTCAAATGCCTTCAACTCGTTAGTCGACCCTGAAGAACCGGGATTTCAGGCTGACATGAGCCGCAGTCCGAGGCTGGGCCGAGCTAGGATTTTGAACAGCAGAAGGCTCAGCCGGTTGATGAGGCGGCGGAAGTTTTATCCGACGGCAGCAAGGACGGAATTGGTGGCGTTACCGTCGCGATACCAAAGGTAATTGCGGCCCATTCGGGGTTCGGATTTGAGATGGCCGATCACCGGCTCGACGACGGAACGAACGCCGGCTGTGCATCTCGCGCTTGATCTGTGGCGTTACCCGCCGCTTCTAGCCTGACGTAAACACCCTGAACTTGTAATCCGGCGGGGCGTTGTGGCCCGATAACCCTTGTCGAGGAGAATGCGCGCGATGGTGTTGCCGATCAGCGCCTCTATCTCGGGGATGACGGTTGCGAGCGCGTGGCCGTCATAGCGGTTGCCGGGCAGCGCCTTCGCATGGATCACGAACTGACAGCCATCGGGTGGCATCGTTGCCTTTGCAATGTCGATCTGGCGGGCGCGCGAGGCAAAGACGGCCGCAACCTTTGGTTCGGCGCGTTGGGCGGCGGCCTCAGAACTGCGGGCCGCGCAGCTCATGGACCAGGATGGCGTCGTGCTCGGCGGTTCGGCCGCCATTACCTTCGCCATAATGGACCAGAGCACGTCCTGTGTTTCGCGCCGACCGGAGCGGCAGGGGCGTCGGCCTTGTCATTCCGACCCTGCTGACCTGGCCGGGCAGTTTGTCTTGTTCACGATATCAAAGGAGAGAAATCAAAGGAGAGAACTGGAATCTAACCTGAGGTTGCCGCGCCCGGCATGGACAACGCATACCGCAGCGCACGATAAGCCACTTTGCGGCCGGTCGACGGTGCGTTAATCAATTGAGCAGGCCAGATGTCGATCCGACCAATCAAAACCCACCACACGTTCGAGGTGATCTCGGATCAGATCCGCGACGAGGCCCGCTCGGGCGTCCTGGGAATGGGCGACCGCCTGCCCAACGAGCGGGACATGGCAAAGGCTCTTGCCGTAAGCCGACACGCCCTTCGGCGAAGCGCTGCGCGGCTTGGAATCTCTGGGCGTTAGTCGCTTGTGTCGGCGCAAGCTTATCCGTCAAAGCCGATCACGTGGCTGATACCGTTCCCGGCGGGCGGGCCGACCGATGTGCTCGCTCGTGCCGTCGCACCCAAGCTCAGCGAGGCTCTCGACGTTACCGTAATTGTGGAGAATCCACCAGGCGCCGGCGGTGGCACCGCAATGGTTTCGCTCGCGAAGGCGAAGCCCGATGGCTAACCGTTCGTAGCCCGGCCCCCAGCATGCAGGGGTCCAGGCGGCACGCCAAATAGCCGCGTTCTTGCCGCAGGCCGGCGGCTCGATCCAAAAGACGTTGGCAGACAACAAGCGTCACATGGCGGATGGGGATAATGATGGATATTGGCATATCCCGTGCATTTCTGCAGAAGGGGGAACCCGTAACTTCTTGACGTCCGGCAAGACGAGCTAGATGATATCCCTAACAATCGTTAGAAATTCGTTGGCGAGGAGTCGACGGTTTGTGCGGCGCGGTATGGTCGGGGTTGCCTGAGCCGAACAGCCGCGATCGGCGTGAGATGGAAGAACTCTGTGGATGAGAGTGGCGTCCGCCCAAACGTGGCGGCTCGTCGTTAGGAATGGAGGTCCGAGTATGAGAGATCGGCATCCCGTCACTGATTGGGCAACAGACTTCGACCACCTTGACCCGCGATGGATTGAAGACCCGTTCCCAATCTGGGACGAGCTGCGCCGATCCTGTCCGGTTGCTCATACGAGTCGGTTCCAGGGTGTGTACTTTCCCACGCGTTACGAAGATATCCGTCAGATTGCGTATGATACCGAGCATTTCTCTTCACGGCGGGTTCAGGTGCGCGAGACGCCGCCCCCCGTGAAATCGCCGGCGCCTCCGATCACGTCTGATCCGCCGCATCATCGCGCCGCACGTATGGTCCTGCTGCCTCAGTTCACGCCCGAAGCCATCAACAAGCTGATCCCGACAACGCGCATGATCTGCAATGACCTCATCGATCGGTTTATCGGCGACGAGACGTGCGACGCAGCGGTGGATTTTGCCCAGCATATTCCGGTGCGTGTGATTGCAGGGATGCTTGGCCTGCCGCCAAGCGATGGGGAAATGTTCCGTGGATGGGTGCATGGGCTCGTTGAGGAAGCCATCCTGGACGATGCCACGATGGTGCGTACCCTGTCGGAAATGACCGCCTACCTGCTGGATCACGTGGAGCAGCGTCGCAGGTCGCCGGCCGATGATCTCATCAGTTATCTGGCCGCCGATCGGATTGATGGTGCGCCTTTGACGGACAACCACATCCTCGGCACCCTCCGCCTTCTGCTCATTGCCGGTATCGATACGACATGGAGCGGGATCGGAGCTTGCCTATGGCATTTGGCCAAAACGCCCGCTGATCGGCGCCGCCTAGTTGCTGAGCCCGCGCTGATGCAGACGGCCATTGAGGAATTCTTGCGGGCCTATTCTCCGGTGACCATGGCGAGGCTCGTCGCCAAGGACACGGTCGTAGGTGGCTGCCCTTACGAGAAGGGGCAAATGGTGCTGCTCTCCTTCCCGGCGGCCAACCGAGATCCCGCGGTTTTCCCGGACGCCGATAAGGTCATTATTGACCGCAAGGCGAACCGCCATGCGGCCTTCGGCCTCGGAATACATCGTTGCGTCGGTTCGAACCTCGCGCGCATGGAACTCACCGTTGCGGTCGAGGAGTTCTTGAAGAGGATTCCTGAGTTTCACCTCGCCGATTCCAAAGCTGTCACGTGGTCCGAAGGTGCGGTCAGGGGACCTCGAAAGCTCCCACTCCTGCTCGGATGACCGGCACGCCAGCCTGGGCGGAGCGTTGGGCTCGTCTTCCGATCGCATATAGGTCTAACAGGATGCCCAGCATGACACCGAAAGCCCTGCGCGGCCCCCCGCGCGAATCTGGGCGGACAGCTTGGATCTGTGGGCGCAAGAGACAGAGGAGGCGGCAACCATGAAAACGGCGTTGTGCAAGAAGTTGGGTATCGAATTCCCGTTATTTGCGTTCAGTCATTGCCGCGATGTCGTGGCAGAGGTGACGAACGCAGGCGGTTTCGGCGTTCTCGGCGCTGTCGGACACACACCAGAGAGCTTGAAAATCGAACTGGACTGGATCGACTCGCGTGTCAAGGGCCGGCCCTACGGTATCGACCTGCTGATTCCGAACAAAATGGAGGACAAGCAGGGTGACCTTGCAGAGGCTGAGCTGCAGTCGCGGATTCCGGACGGACATCGAAAATTCGTGAACAGCCTCCTCGAGCGGCACGGCATCGATACGTCGGATCTTTGGAGCGGCGAGTACGACAAGCGCACGGCCGACAGCATGCGGGAGGCGGGAGCCGCAAAGCTTCTCGACGTGGCGTTCCAACATCCGATCAAGCTCTTCGTCAATGCCCTCGGTGTGCCACCGAAGTCGATCATGGAACGGGCACGGTCGAAGGGCATCCTCGTTGGCGCACTGACCGGAGCCAAAGAGCACGCCATCAAGCACGCCGAGGCGGGGGTCGATATACTTGTCGCTGCCGGCACCGAGGCGGGTGGCCATTGCGGCGAGGTTTCGACGATGGTACTCGTCCCCGAGGTCTTGCAGGCCATCGAGCCTTACGAAAACATCGATGTTTTAGCCGCGGGTGGCATAGCAACAGGCCGGCAGATGGCCGCCTGCATGGCGATGGGCGCAGCGGGCGTCTGGTGTGGGTCGGTTTGGCTGACGACCGTCGAGGCCGAGACGACGCCCACGGTCAAGCAGAAGATGCTGAAGGCGACGTCGCGCAACACCGTCCGTTCCCGGAGCCGCACGGGCAAGCCGACGCGACAGTTGCAGTCGGCCTGGTCGGATGCCTGGGGCGCCAAAGATGCGCCGGAGCCCCTGGCGATGCCGCTTCAGGGACTACTCAGTCGGCCGCCTATGGCCAAGGTCGATAAGCTCGCAGAGAGCGGTCACGACGGCGCAAAGAATCTTGCGGCATACTTCGTAGGCCAGGCGGTCGGCCTGATGAATACGGAGCAGTCGGCACGGTCGGTCGTCGCCGATTTCATGAAGGATTATGCGGAAGCTGTAGAACGGCTTTCGGGCACGTTGCATGAGTAGGTCGAAGGACACCACGCCAATCGTGGAAGTCAACCACCCAGACTTGCAGGCGGCGCGGCTTGTTGCGGAGCGGCGCGTTGGGACCGGTATTGCTTACGTACGCGCGGCTCAAGTGAGATCATCTAATGTCACCGACGGTTGATCCGAAGCATCCCGATTTCATCGCCGACCAGCACGCGGCCTACCGGAGGCTCCGCGCGAATGCCCCCGTCTGCTGGAGTCATTCGCTCAGAGGCTGGGTTGTCACCCGGCATGACCTCGTCAGCAACATTCTGCTTGATCAGCGCTTTTCGGTGGAGAAGTTCACGCCTTTTGTGGCGACATGTCCGGACAAATGCGAGAAAAGATCGAGATAGTGACGGGCGTGCTGGAGAATTGGATGGTTTTTCGCGACCCTCCGCAGCACCAGAGGTTGCGCGGAGCGCTCGCGAAGTATTTTTCGCCCAAGGAGATGGAGCGGTTACGACCGCGCGTGATTCAAATCGTCGATGAGTTGATCGACTCTTTTGCTGCAAATGGCCGTCGAGTTGATTGGGGAGTTTGCCGTACCATTGCCGACGAGGGTCATTGGCGGAGTTGTTCGGAGCCGGGGAGCACCGTATCGCCAAATTGAAGCAGTGAGGGGCAGGCAACGGCGGAGCGATTTTCGTCAACCGTGCCGAACAAGGTGCCCCTATTGTGCCCCAACTTTGCTGGGGCACAGCTCCAGGGATTCGATTGCTAAGTCTTTGAACAGAAAGGCCGGATGGTGGACGCACAGGGGATCGAACCTTGGACCTCTCCCGTGTGAAGAGCCGCCGCATCATCGGGACGGCTTCTGGTAACGCTCTTGGAAAGATCAGGCGGCAAGTTTGGTGCGGATCTTGTCGCGTGATTACCGGCGCCATCAGATGAATGAATTCGATCAAAATTGCAGGATGATCCCTTACGCGCGTTTTCCTATCGGCACCACGTTTCCATCGCTCCGCGGCACCAGGGACACGACTGCCGCTCTTGCGAGGTCTTCCAAGGCGGTCGCAATGTATTTCGCGTAGTGCCGCTCGATCATTTTGACTGAGGTGTTGTGCAGTTTGGCGACCTGTTGGATGGGCAAGCCCTTTCGGAGACCGCGCACGATGCTCGAGTGCCGCAAAGCATAGGGAATCACCTCCGGCATACCGGCGCGCTGGCGAATGGCCTTCCAGGGACGTGCAAGTTCGCCTCTTTTCCACGGACCGCGTTCAGACTTCTTCCACGCGATACCGCTCGGCTCCTGTTCATGGATCCATCGCTCGAAAAGAGGTGCATCGCTTGGCCGCCCAGCGATTGCGGGCAAGAGCACCTCAATCACATCGTCGCCCACTGGGACCGGGTCTGAGCCACTATTGCCGCCGCGCCCCTTGTAGGAGCCCGGCACCATCAGACGTCGTGCAGAAACCTGTACGTCACCCACGCGCATTCGCCTCACCTGGGCATACCGCGCGCCGGTCGCGGCCAGACACACGACGATCCGGTATAGATCGCCATCAAATCCTTGCTCCTGATCGACTTCACACGCAGCTTGAAGGATGGCGCCAACCTCTTCATCCGTGAGAATCTGGTTATCTCGAGCAACCGACACATGATCATCATCATCGACCCGCTCGGCTTTGAAGCCGGCCTTCACAATGGCGAGGAACGTCGGATTTAGTTTCTTCCGATCTGCGGAAAGCCGGGGCCACGCGGCATTTAGTGCGGCCTTGAGGTCATTCACGAACCGCTGCTTGGTCGTGACCTTTAAGTCCTTCGGCAAACCCTCACGCCACGTTATCAAGTCGTCTTCTTTCAGGGCATGCAGTTGCACTGATGCGAGAGGAGCAGCTCCCGCAGCTTCCTGATTGCCGCGCTTTTCTTGACCGAGAACGTAGCGCCGCAGCTTGGTACCGGCGTCGGATCGGACGTCGCGACCTGTTCGGCGTCTTTCTCGAGCGTCGCGTTCCTTGATGTAGGATTCAACGGCCGATCGCACGGTAGGAGCCGGGCCCGCCGCCTGCGACGCGGCCTCTGTTCTGGCTCGAGCTACGGCCTCCCGAGCCGTTCTCACGGCCTGTTCGAAGGTCAGAATCCCTTCGGCGCGCTTGTCATTGATGTCGTTTGTGATGCCGACTTGCGCCTGCTTGTAGTTACCGCCTTCGTGGTGATTACGCCAGCGAACAAGCCAAACGCCGCCCCGTTTTCCTTTACGATAGCCCAGATGCGCTTCCGCATCGAGGCGGCGCCAATGTACGCCAAGCTCGAGCCTAGAGCGCGCTTTAGCCGTCGTGATCTGAGCCTCGGTGAGTGTCTTTGACATAGCGTTCGCCGATTTTACGTCGAATATCCGTTGAATATAAACCCATGTACATTGGCGAACAATACTGGACTATGGGCATTCAACCTATTGAAATTATTGAACGTCGGCGGACGGTGGCGAACGGAGAAGGACTCATTATTTGGCCCTCTCAAGGCTGAAACAGGGGTTCGATTCCCCTAGGGAGCGCCAGTGATCCGATCCCGTGCAGCAAAACCGCAGATTTCTCGACGACGTGACGCCGCCTCGGGGCTTTGCAGCGTTTATTTCAGCATTGCCGAGACGTTGTCCTTTGTCACGACGTCGAGACCGGTGTGGATGATCTCCGGCACCTTCTGGCCTTTCTTGATTGCAAGCAGCGTATCCATCGATTTGACGCCCATCTCGAACGGACGCTGGCCGATCAGTGCATTGGCGTAACCCTCGCTGAGGAGCTCAAGCTGCATCTTGAGGGTGTCGGCCGCGACGAGCGTGAACTTGCCGGCGTCGATGTCCTTCTTGCTCTTGCTGGCGAACGCCTTGAAGCCCTCCGGCGCGAACATCGGCCAGCCGCCGACCGGGATGATCGCTGCAAGATCGGGGGTTGCGGTGCGCAGATCGGTCATCTGCTGGACGCCTAGCGCCGGATCGTCGTTGCAGAAGGTCGGCGATCCCCCGACCTCGATCCATTTCGAGCCCTTGAGCGCCTCCCGGACGCCGTCGACGCGCTCGGCGAGGTTCTCCGCGCCGGGCCCGCCGGAGATCATCGCGTATTTGCCGCCATCGGGCCGGAGCTTCAGCAATTGCTTGCCGAGCGCTGTGCCGAACTCCTTGTTGTCGGTGCCGATATAGGCGATCCGCTTCGAGCCCGGCGCATCCGAGTCAAAGGTGATGACGGCAATGCCGGCGGCGGTTGCCGCCTCGATCGACTTGGTCATCGCGGCGACATCGGCGACCGAGATGGCGAGGCCGTCGACCTTCTGGGTGATGAAATCCTGGATGATTTGCGCCTGCGTCGCCGGCTCGTGCTCGACCGGACCCTTGTAGATGCATTCGATGTTGCCGAGCTCCTTGGCGCGCTTCTCGCAGCCGTCGCGCGCGAAGTCGAAGAACGGATTGTTCATCGCCTTGGGCACGATCACGAATTTGTAGTTCTGGGCAAAGCCGGGCGTGGCCGTCATGGCGAGCACCGCGGCGGCTAGAAGTGCTTTCCTCATTGTTTCCCTCCACATTGTTCTTTTGTGCCTATCCTTGCAATCAGCGGCTCCGGGAGGTGGATAGGCGGGCATTCACGATCCTCCGGGACGAACTTGTCAGGCCATGCGCGAGCGAAGGCGATCGACCAGCACGGCTGCGATGATGATCACGCCCACCAGTGTCTGCTGCCAATAAGAGTTGACCTGCGCGAGCACGAGGCCGTTGCGGATTACCTCGAGCAGCACGCAGCCGACGATGGCTCCGAGTGGGCCGCCGGCGCCGCCGGCGAGATTGGCGCCGCCGATCACGGCGGCCGCGATGACGTTGAGCTCGTAGGACGTCGCCATGTTGGCCGGCGCGGATCCCAGCCAGCCGCAGATGATGATGCCCTGCAGGCCGGCCGCGAGCGCGCAGATGACATAGACCTCGATCTTGACGCGCACGACCGGGATTCCGGTCAGGGCCGCCGCCTTCTCATTGCCGCCGAGCGCAAAGACGTGGCGGCCAAAACCGGTATGGTGCAGCACCACCGCCATCGCCGCCGCGAGCACCACGAGATAGATGAACGGCGCGGGCAGGCCGAACACGACGCCTGAGGTCAGCGTGTAGAAATAACCGGCTTCCGGGCCGCTCGGAAAGCTGCCGCGGCCGTTGGAGACGACGTAGCCGAGGCCGCGCACGATCGAGAGCATGCCGAGCGTGGTGACGAAGGGCGACAGCCCGAGTACGGCGATGCAGAAGCCATTGACGAGGCCGACCAGCAGCGCGACGCCGAGCCCTGCCAGGACAGAGATGAGCAGGATCAGTCCGGGCACGTTGGCGATCACGGTCTTGCCGTCGTCAGCCAGATGCACGAACCACTCCGCGCCAGGCATGCCCGGCGTCGAGATGGACGTCATGACCATCGAGGTGATCATCGCGGAGAAGCACATCACCGAGCCCACCGAGAGATCGATGCCGCCCGTGATGATGACGAAGGTCACGCCGAGCGTGGCGATGGCGATGAATGAGAAGTTCTTCGCCACATTCTGAAGATTGCTTTGGGTGAGGAAATAGGGGCTGGCGAAGTTCATCACCACGAACAGGGTCACCAGCGCCAGCAGGACGTAGCCGGTCTGCGAGGCGAAGAAGCCGCTTCGCCACCATTTGGCCTTGCCGACATTGGTGAAGGTGAGGGGAGAGTCCAGGGGCGTGGCCATCACGCAGCCTCCTTCGCTCCCGTGATCAGGGAGGTGACTTCTTCGGGGCTGGTGTCGCCGATCGCCTTGTCGGCCCGCTTCTCGCCGCGGCGCATGACGACGACGCGGTCGCAGACCGCGAACACGTCGGGCATGCGGTGCGAGATCAGCATGACCGCGACGCCCTGTTCCTTCAGGCGATGGATCAGACCAAGGACCTGCTCGACCTGGCGGACAGAGATCGCAGCCGTCGGCTCGTCCATCATCACCAGCCTGGCATTCGAGAGCCGCGTCCGCGCGATCGCGACCGCCTGACGCTGGCCACCCGACATCTGCTTGACGAGATCGTCCGGACGGGTCTCCGAGCGCAGTTCGCCGAACAGCTCCAGCGCGCGGGCGGCCATCGCCTTGTGGTCGAGCAAGGCGAACGGACCAAACTTGCGCTTGAGCTCGCGGCCGAGGAAGACATTGGCCGCGGCCGTGAGGTTGTCGGCGAGTGCAAGGTCCTGGTAGACCACTTCGATGCCGACCGCACGGGCATCGATCGGACGGGCGAAGTGAACCAGCCTGCCGTCAAAGCGGATCTCGCCGTGACTTGGCGGGAAATTGCCGGCGATGATCTTGACCAGTGTCGACTTGCCGGCGCCGTTGTCGCCCATCAGGCCGACAACCTCGCCGGGGGAGACGCGCAGGTCGACGCCATGCAACGCGCGAATGGCGCCGAACTCCTTGCCGATGCCCTTCAACTCCAGGACTGCCAGCCCGGCGTCGTGAGGGGTTACCATGGCTGGTCTCGCTCAGGCATGCTGGCAAACCACCTCCGGCTCAGAAGTGCACCAGCGTGCGCAGACCAAGAACCCAGGCGTTCTCGGTCTTGACGCCGGCGGCATTATAGCCGCGTCCGCCAGGATTGATCACGTACTGGGCGTCGAATTTGAGGTTCATCCAGCCGGTCGCCTGCCATCCGTACCAGGCTTCGATCGGGACTTCGTTGCCGCCTGCGTTCGGGGTGAGCGCAGCCGAATTCACGTGGGTGGTGCCCACCGCGAAGCCGACTTCGTCTTCAGGGCGCCAGGAGAACGTTCCGGTGTGCCTGAAGCCCAGGGCGACCTGGTAGTCCTGATACGACGTCCGATGATCGGCGACCGTCGTATTGAGGAACATGTACCAACCCTGTGCCTTTGCACCCTCGACCGTCAACCGTTGCAGGATCGACTCGTAGACGCCATAGCGGCCGCGCTGGTCGCCGAGATTCTGATCGGAAACACCGCCCATGCCCGGTGCGATGGCGATGATGCCCGGCAGGCCGCCGTCGATCGTCGAGGCGCTGTCATACCAGCCGCCGAACCGCCAGGTCCCGTTCAACGGACCGCTCGGCGCCCAGACCACCTCGACCGGCACCAGCACGCCGGAGGCGCGGCTTGAGCCGGGGACGCCCGGCAGGAAGTAGGTCGCGGAATCCGACGTCGTCAGATAGTTCGGATTGGCGTCGTAGACGCCGACCGACAGCTGCCATTCCTTGGTGAAGTTGTAGTGCGCCACGCCGGCCCATTGGCTCACCGGCCAGTTGTAGATGTAGCCGCCCTGGATGTTGCCGGGCTGACCGCCGCAGAAGGTCAGGTTGATGAACTCGCACAGCCCGAAGAAGAAGTCGGAGCCGACCGGCAAACGGCCGCCCTTGAGTTCGAGGCGGTTATCGAAAAGTTTTTGCGAGTAGTAGAGTTCGGTGAGGCGCAGGATATTGCCGCGGCCGAACACTTCGTTGGTCAGCTGCAGGGCCGGGATGCCAGCCTCGTCATTCAGGTTGCGGCCAAAGCGGTCGACCAGCGTGAGGCCAACCGTACCGCCTTGGATGCCGGCAAGCTTCGCCATGTCGAACTTGGCCTGGAAGAACAGCTGTCCGGCGTTGGCTCCGGTGTTCCTGTTGCCGCCGGACAAATTGGTGACGGCTTCGTCGCCCAGCGTCAGGGCCAGCGAGATGCCCCGCTCTTTCAGCTGCGTCCTGCCGAGATCGCCAAACAGGTACGGTCTCGTCCAGAAGTCGTCGGTCTCCGTGTAAGGCACGGGCGGAGCTTTTGTGAGCAGATCGGCCGCATGCGCGCCGCTGCCGCCGAACAGTGATAACAGGGCGATCCCCACGCCGCACGCCCGCGCGGTGTTCACAGACCAAAGTGGCATTTTCTGCACTCCCAGCGTCCCCGGCTTTGTCCATTTTTGTGTCACGTCCCTGCCCAAAGCCCTTCAGCCTGGAACGTGCCCCGTTTAATTCATCGATCGGTCAACTTGAGATAGAAACTCTGCGCATCGAACTCTTCCCCTTGTTCCTCTACTCAAGTCACCGCGACCATATTCCCGGTTGCGGATTCCTTATCGAGCGTCATGCCTGATCGCCTGTCGTCGTTGGCAGCGCGGCACGGCGTGAAGCTGTGCTTTGCAGAATGCTGCTGTCCTTCTTCGGCGCAGTGCGGGCGAGACCGGCCAGCGCGGCCTTGCGTCGCCGCCGGGCCTGCAATTGCTGGTCCGCCAGCACGCCGATCAGGATCACGGTGCCCATCACCGCGAAGTTCAGCGAATTCGGAATGCCGAGGATGTTCACGAGGTTCTGCAGCACCTGAAGCAGTGCCGTCCCGAGCACGATACCGAGGATGGAGCCTTCGCCGCCGCGCAGGCTGCAGCCGCCGAGGACGGCTGCCGCAATCGCATAGAGCTCGTAGAAATTGCCGAAGGAACTCGGCGAGACCGAGTTGGTGTAGAAGACGAACAACACGGTCGAGACGCCGGCAAGGCCGCCGCTGATGATATAGGCGGTCGCGATCACGAGGTTGGTCCTGATGCCGGAGTAGCGCGCCGCCTCCTCGTTCTTGCCCACGGCATAGAGCCAGCGTCCATACACCGAGCGATGCAGCAGCACGCCGAGGATCACCGCCAGGATGATCAGGAAGATGAAGGTGTTCGGAATGCCCGCGACATTGCCGGAAGCGATGTTGCCCAGCGTGCTGGCCTCGTCGCCGTAGCCGAAGCCACGCGTCGAGTCGCTGGTGTAATAGCGTGCGGCACCGCGATAGATCAGGAGCCCGCACAGTGTCACGATAAACGGCTGCATCTTGAGCCGGGTGATCAGGAAACCCTGGATGCCGCCGAGCGCCAGCCCGCCCATCAGGACCAGCAACAGCGCGAACGGCCAGGGCACCTGATAGGTCGTCAGCAGGTCGATGAAGACGACGCCGAGCAGCGCGAACATCGAGCCGAGCGAAAGATCGATGCCGCCGGTGATGATGACGAGCCCTTCACCCAGCGCGAACACACCGAACAGGCCGATCAGATTGGCCATGTTCAGCAGGTTCACGAACGACAGGAAGGCCGGGTTGATCGCGCCGGTGATGGCGGAGATCACCGCCAGCAGCAAGAACAGGCCGAGTTCTTTCTTCATCATGGCGCTGCGGTCTCCACGGTTTCGAACGCTTGGCCGACCGCCAGCTTCAACACGTTGTATTCGCTGAATTGCTCGCGCTCGAGCACGCCGCTGACGCTGCCCTCGTGCATCACCGCGACGCGGTCGGAGACGCCGATCACCTCTTCCATGTCGGAGGAGATCATCACGATCGCGACGCCCTGGTCGGCGAGGCTGCGCATCAGCGCGTAGATCTCGCTCTTGGCGCCGACATCGATGCCGCGGGTCGGCTCGTCGAAGAACATCACGCGCGGCTGCATCGAGAGCCACTTGCCCAGCACCACCTTCTGCTGGTTGCCGCCGGAGAGCGTGACGGCTTCGATGTCGATGCTCGGCGCCTTGATCGTCAGGCGCCTCGCCTGTTCCTTTGCGATCTTGCGCTCGGCCGTGCCGTTGACCAGCCACATCCGCGCGTAGTCCAGCAGGCTCGCGAGCGTCACGTTTTCCCGAATCGGCAGTTCCAGCACCAGTCCGGATTTCTTGCGATCCTCCGGCACCAGATAGATTCCCTGCCTGATCGCATCGCGCGGCGAGGCGACGCCGACCGGCGCGTTGTCGATCCTGATCTCGCCACCCAGCAGCGGGTCGATGCCGAACACCGCGCGGGCAAGCGAGGTGCGGCCGGCGCCGACGAGCCCGGCGAGGCCGAGGATTTCGCCGCGCCGCACCGAAAGGTCGATCTGCCGGTCGGGAAAGGCCGTCGTCACCACGCCGGCGATGTCGCAGCCGCCCGGGTGCGGCAGACACGCCGGCGGCGTATAAAGCGCCTTCAGGTCGCGGCCGATCATCAGCCGGATCATGGCGGCATGGCTCAGCTCGTCGCGCGCCAGCTCGCCCACCGTGCGCCCGTCGCGCAGCACCACGACCCGATCCGCGCAGCTCATGATCTCGCCGAGCCGGTGCGAGATGTAGATCACCGAGATGCCGTGCGCCTTCAGGTCGGCAATCACCTCCAGCAGGCGTTCGGTCTCCGAAATCGTCAGGCTGGAGGTCGGCTCGTCCATGATGATCACGCGCGCGTCGATCGACAGCGCCTTTGCGATCTCCACCATCTGGCGCTCGGCGATCGACAGATTGTCGACCAGGGTGCCCGGCGTGAAATCGGCGCCCAGCCGTTCCAGCAGCGGCGTCACGCGGGCGCGCATCTCCGCATTGTCCACCAGCTTCAGCGGGCCGCCGGCAAGTTTCTCGCGCCCGATGAAGACGTTGGCGGCGACGTCGAGATTCTCGAACAGGTTCAGCTCCTGGTGCACGAAGGCGATTCCGGCGAGCGTCGCCTCGTTCACGGTCATCCGGGCGTGCTCGGTGCCGCCGATGCGGATCACGCCCGCGCTCGGCGCGATCACGCCGGCCAGCACGCGCATCAGCGTCGATTTGCCGGCGCCGTTCTCGCCGATCAGGCCCAGCACCTCACCGCGGCAGACGCGCAGATTGACGTCGTCGAGCGCCCTCACGCCGGGATAGGTCTTGCTGATTCCGCTGAGTTCGAGCAGCGTCTCCGCCATTCGGCATATCCTCCTGCACATCGCCCGGCCTGTCGCGGCCGGGCGATGAAGCCGACCGAAGTCACTTCTTCAGCAGATCCTTCAGATTTGCGGCGAACTCCGCGACGTTGGCCTTGCTGATCACCTTGGTCGGCACGATCAGCTTGCTGTCTTTCGGAATCCAGGACTTGTCGCCGTTCAGCGTCTTGATGATGTTGGTGGCGGAGAGATAGCCGAACTCGTAGGGCTGCTGCACGACCGTGGATTCGATGGTGCCGTCGGAGATGCCGCGCAGCGTCCGCTGATCCTCGTCGAAGCCGACGATCTTCACCTTGCCGGCCTTGCCCGCGGCCTTCACCGCGTCATAGATCAGCGGGGTCTCGTAGCTCCACAGGCCGGACAGCAGCGCGATGTCGGGATATTTGACGAGCACGTTCTCCATGTTCGCCTTGGCCTTGGCGAAGTCGACCTGATCGGTGAACACGTCGACCAGCTCGACCTTGGTGCCGGCGATCGATTCCTTGATGCCCTGCACGCGCTCGCGGGCGTTGTCGGCGTCCATCGTTCCGACGAACAGCGCGATCTTGCCGCCGTTCGGCAGCGCCTTCTTGATCTCCTCGCCGGCCTGCCGCCCGGCTGCGACGTTGTCGGTGCCGATATAGGCGAGACGATTGCTCTGCGGCGCGTCGCTGTCCGTGGTGATCAGCACGGTCTTGGCCGCAACCTTGTTGAGTTCTTCGGTCGCATGCGGGGCATCGTCGACCGAGATCGAGATGCCGGCGACGCCACGCACCAAAAGGTCGTCCAGTTCACGCCGCTGGCCGGCCGCGGTGCCTTCGTTGGTGACGATCAATTCGATATTGTATTCGGGGTGCTCCTTCTGCGCCTTCTCAAGCCCGCGGCCCGCGATGGTCCAGAAGTCGGCAGCGACGTTGGTCACCAGCGCGATGGTCTTTTTTTGCTGTGCCTGTGCTATCCCCGTTGTCATCGCGAGCGCGGCTGCGCCCGCCAACAGCGGTACGATCCATCTCTTCATCGAGTCATTCATATGCACCTCCCTGTCGACACCCCCGGTGAGGGGATTTCACACCCGGCGCTTTTCACGCCTTATTTTATTCACGTAACTAATAAATTAGCGCGACAGAATGTCCAGTCAAGGTGTTCGAGTTCGAACCTTGCAAGCAAAAATAGTATGAAGGTGATGTATTTCGGCCTCTATCAACGCTTTTGGGCCAATATCTGAGGCGTATCCATTGAATAATTTTATCAAGCGAATTAAAAAAGCCGGTATGAATGAGCAGTCCGAACCGCTGAGACGCGCTTCAAGCCTGGCCCGCGGATCGAACCGCGACCGTCTCGTCGAAGTCCTGCGGCGCCAGGGACCATTGCCGCGGGTCGAGCTGGCACGCAGCACCGGGCTGAGCTTTCCGGCCATTTCGGCCATTACGTCGAAGCTGATGGCGGAAGACCTGCTGGTTGAGGCCGAGACAGATGCTGCGACGTCGTGGCCGGACGACTCCGACGAAGACGATACGGACGGGCTCAACGGCCGCCGCCGGGGCCGGCCGGCGGTCTTGTTGACGCTGAACCCCGAATTCGGCCGCATCATTGCGGTCTCACTCCGCATGAATCTGATCGAAACGTTGATCGCCGATTTCAGCGGCTCGGCCCTGGCGCAATCGCGGCTTGAGCTGACGACGCGGGGCCTCGATGCAGGCGCGTTGTGCGATCTCGTGATCGCGCAGATCGAGGCAATGCTCGAAGCGACTGGCACGCCGCGAGACCGGCTGCTCGGAATCGGGATTGCGCTGCAAGGCATCGTCGACGCTGATACAGGCAGGCATCTGTGGAGCCCCGCGCTGTCGATCACCGACCTCGATCTGGCAAAGCCGGTCCGCGAGGAATTCGGCGTCGAAGTCGTGATGGCGAACGATGCGGTCGCGGTGGCGCTCGCGCTGGTCGCGGCCGAGCCGGCCCTGGCGCAGGGGCTCACGGCCACGCTCATGGTCGGTCACGGCATCGGCATGGGCATCGTCGTCGACGGCGAAGCGCGCTGGGGGGCGGGCGCGGGCAGCGAGATCGGCCATGTCAAGCTGACCCCGAATGGTCCGCAATGCCGCTGCGGTCAGCGCGGCTGCATCGAGGCCCATCTCGCGGACTATGCGCTCTACCGCGACGCCCGCACCTTCCTCGACCTGCCGCCGGCGGTGTCGCAGCAACCGTCCGAGGCGCAGATGGCGCTGCTGCGCGCGCGGGCACGCGCCGGCGATCCCCGTCTCGAGCAGCTATTCCGGCAGGCAGGCCACGCGCTCGCCGAAGCGGTCGCCACGACGATATCGGTGTTGCGCCCACATCATTTGATCCTCGCAGGTCCCGGCCTGCAGGCGTTCGACATGATGCGCAGCGCCTATCAAGAGCGGCTCGAGCAGGCGGTGCTGCCGTGGTTGCTCAAGTCGACGGCGATCCATGTGCGTCCCAGTGAGTCGGCGACGATCGTCGACGGCATGGTGCGGCGGACGCTGCGGGTCGTGGACCGAAACCACATGGAATCGACCGAGTGAATCTCGGAAGCTGCGGCTCTCCGCTTGAGCCGCAGCAGAGCAACCGACGCGCTTCAGGCGCCAAATCGAGAGAATGCCAATGCAGGGTGCCGTCTATCCAAGCCTCAAGGACCGGACCGTTCTGGTCACCGGTGGCGGTTCCGGCATTGGCGAGGCCATCGTCCGCCAGTTCATCAACCAGGGCGCGCGAGTCGGTTTCATCGACATCGACCTGACGTCCTCGGAGCAGCTGCTGTCCGACCTCGGGGCGCAGGCCCGCGTGCACTTCGAGCACGCCGATCTGCGCGACATCGGCGCGCTGCGCCGCGCGGTCGCCGGCATTCGCGAGGCGCTCGGGCCGATCACGATCCTGGTCAACAACGCGGCGCGCGATGATCGTCACGCGATCGAGGACGTCACGCCGGAATTCTGGGACGAGCGGATCGCGGTCAACCTCAAGCACCAGTTCTTCAGTGCCCAGGCGGTCGCACCCGACATGAGGCAGGCGGGCGGCGGTGCGATCATCAACATCGGCTCGGTGAGCTGGGTGATCGGTCAGGGCAACATGCCCTGCTACACCACTGCCAAGTCAGCGGTGCAGGGCCTCACCCGCGCGCTGGCGCGCGATCTCGGTCCGCACAATGTGCGGGTCAACTCCATCCTGCCCGGATGGATCATGACCCAGCGCCAGCAGGATCTGTGGCTGACGCCCGAAGGCGTTGCTGAGCTGATGCAGCGCCAATGCCTGAAGCGCAAGCTCGTGCCTGACGACATTGCTCGCGTGGTGCTGTTCTTCGCCGCCGACGACAGCGGCGCCTGCACCAACCAGAGCCATATCGTCGATGGCGGCTGGGTCTAAAGCGCGACGAGATTGGGTTGAATCGTCATGGCGCTTTAGCTCGTTGTTTGAGCATGATCTTTTCGGAAAGCCGCTTCGCACTTTTCCGGACCATGCTCTAGCGATACGGCAAGACAGCAGCTCTCGTCGATCAGTCCGCGCCTGAAGCCGTCAACGCGTCGCGCAGGGCCTGGACGCGCTTGTTCAGCGAGATGAGTTCGTCGACCGTCAGGCCGGACCGCGCCAGCAAGGTGTCGGTCAGGCAGCCGGTGCGTGACTGCATCGCCTTGCCGCTGCCGGTCAGATGGACGCCGACCTGCCGCTCATCCTGCGTGCTGCGCCGACGCTCGACAAAGCCGGCATGCTCGAGCCGCTTCACCAGCGGCGTGATGGTGCTGGGTTCGAGGGCGAGCCGGTCGGCGATCGCGGAAATCATCTGCCCGTCCCTTTCCCAGAGCACGCTGAGAACGAGGTATTGCGGATAAGTGATGCCGAGGCCGTCGAGCAGGGGTTTGTAGGCGCGGTTGATCGCGATGGTGGTGCCGTAAAGCGAAAAGCAGAGCTGGCTATCCAGCGGAATTGGTCCCGGATCAGGCATGGGAAGGGCCCTTTCGATCGTCATTGCTGTACCTTACCACAAAAATCATTATCACGATAAAAAATAGCTAGACAGGCAATTCAAGCTGCGTTATACGATGATTATTGCGATAAATATTATCGCGAAATAAACATCAGGAGACTATCCCATGTCGATCACCACCAAATTGCTCGCCGCCGCAGCGTCGCTGGGCCTCGCCTCGGCCGCGATCCCTGCAGCCCACGCCCAATCCGCCCCCGTCAAGTCGATCGTCCTCGTCCATGGCGGTTTCGTCGACGGTTCGGGCTGGGAAGGCGTCTACAAGATCCTGAAGAAGGACGGCTACAAGGTCAGCATTGTCCAGAACCCGACCACTACGCTGGCGGACGACGTCGCCGTCACCAAGCGCGCCATCGCCGCCGCGGATGGCAATGTCGTTCTGGTCGGCCACTCCTATGGCGGCGTCGTGATCACCGAGGCTGGCACCGACCCGAAGGTCGCAGGGCTGGTCTACATCACGGCGTTCGCGCCCGACCAGGGTGAATCGGTCGGCAAGCTGATCGCCAATCCTCCTCCGGGCGCGCCGGTGCCGCCGATCCTGCCGCCGAAGGACGGCTTCCTCTCGCTCGATCGCGCGAAGTTCGCTGCGTCGTTCGCTGCCGATGTGAAGCCCGACGTCGCGGCTTTCATGGCTGACTCCCAGGTGCCCTGGGGCGTCACGGCGCTGAACGGCGAGGTGACCGTGCCGGCCTGGAAGAGCAAGCCGAGCTGGTACCTGGTGGCGACCAACGACAAGATGATCCCGGTCGATGCGCAGCGCATGATGGCCAAGCGCGCCGGCGCCAAGACCGTCGATCAGGCCGGCAGCCACGCCATCTATGTTTCGAAGCCGCAAGCTGTGGCGGCCATCATCGAGCAGGCCGCCAAGGGCGTCGGTGAGAGCAAGAAGTAACGCGCCGCATTCTCGATCCGAGCTCCTCGAAGGCGCCTCAGCTTTCGGGGAGCTTGCGCGTTTGCGCAGCTCGCGGAACACGCTTTGAGCAAGGCTTGATCGAAAAACGGGGCGCCATTCCAAATGCGCCCTAGAACTGCCTGACCGGATGGTCGATAAATGGCCGCGGCCCGATTGATTTGGACGATAGGCCGGACGACGGCCGCTGGAACGGAACGACATGGCCCGATCGCGCGCCAAGGACTACGACGACAAGCGCCTCTCGATGCTGCACCGCTCGGCCGAGCTGTTTGCCGCCTCGGGATATGTCGGCACGTCGATGAACACGATCGCCGATGCGTGCGGTGTCTCGAAGGCGCTGCTCTATCACTACTACCCGGACAAGGAGGCGATCCTGTTCGATATCCTGTCGTCGCATCTCGAGACGCTGGTGGCGGCGGTTCGCAAGGCGAGCGCGTCGGCCGGCGATCCCATCGAGCGCTTCAGGACGATCGTTGGCACCCTGCTCGAGCTCTACCGGCATGCCGATGCCGAGCATCAGGTCCAGATCGCAAGTCTCAAGCTGCTGCCGAAGGACAAGCAGCAGCCGCTGCTTGCGAGCGAGCGGATCCTGGTCAGGATCATGTCCGATGCGCTCGCCGCCGCGGTGCCGGCGGCGAAGCAGAAGCGCGTGCTCAAGCCGCTGACGATGAGCGTCTTCGGCATGCTGAACTGGCACTATATGTGGTTTCGCGAGGGCGGGCCGATGACCCGCGCCGAATATGCCGAGTTCGTCGCGCAACTGGTGCTGGCCGGTGCCGCGGATGCCGCCGCCGCCCGGCCGCGCAGCAAGGCAAAGCCGGTCGGCCGCAGCCGGCAGGCCGAGTTGCTCTGAAGCGCGTCTCTAAAGCATGATCCGGAAAAGTGCGAAGCGGTTTTCCGAAAAGATCATGCCTAAACAAGAATCTGAAGCGCGATGACGATTCAACATGATCTCATCGCGCTTTAGCCCCGCATCGCATTCATCGTCAGCAGTTCGTAGGTCGCCGCGGTCTCGCCGGTGCCGGTCGTGATCTCGACGTCCCAGCGCACCTCGCCGTACTGCTTGTTGCGCGGTGTCTTCTCCTTGGCGGTCAGCCGCACCTGGATCTGTTCTCCCGGTTGCACCGGCTTCACGAAGCGCAGCGAGTCGAGGCCGTAATTCGCCAGCACCGGACCATAGTCGGGATCGACGAACAGGCCGGCCGCGAATGACAGCAGCAGATAGCCATGCGCGACGCGGCCAGGGAAGAACGGATGCCCCTTGGTCGCCTCCTCGTCCATATGGGCGTAGAAGGTGTCGCCGGTGAAATGCGCGAAGTGCTCGATGTCGTCGAGGGTGATCTGCCGCGACTTCGAGACCAGCGTGCGGCCGATCTCGAGATCGTCGTAGTGATAGCGGAACGGGTGCAGGTCGCCCTCGAGCACCGGGCTGCCCTTGAACCAGCGGCCGGTGACGCCGCTCAGCATGCGAGGAGAGCCTTGCAACGCGGTGCGCTGCATGTAGTGCTGCAGGCTGCGGACGCCGCCCAGTTCCTCGCCACCGCCGGCGCGGCCCGGGCCGCCGTGGACCATCTGCGGCATCGGCGAGCCGTGGCCGGTGTGCTCGGTCGCGCAGTCGCGGTCGATGATCGCGACGCGGCCATGGAAGCTGCCGATGCCGAAGGTGAGCTCGGTCGCCGCGTCGATATCGTGGGTGTAGACCGATGCGACCAGGCTGCCGCCGCCGCGGTTGGTCAGTGCGATGGCCTGGTCCAGATCGTCATAGCCCATCACGGTGCAGACCGGCCCGAACGCCTCGATCTCGTGGACCGCGGTTGCGGCAAGCGGCTTCGCGCAGTGCAGCAGCAGCGGCGGAACGAAAGCGCCGCGCTTGGCGTCGGCGTCGACGAGCGCAAAGTTGTCGGGATCGCCGGCCACCAGCTCGGCCTCGGTGCGGAGCTTCGCGACGTGGGCAAGCACATCGTTGCGCTGGGCGAGGCCAACCAGTGGTCCCATCCTGACGTTGTCGCTTGCGGGATTGCCGACCACGACCTTTGCCAGGCGATCGCGCAAGGCCGAGATCACGGCGTCGAGCTGCGCTGACGGCGCCAGCGCGCGGCGGATCGCGGTGCATTTCTGCCCGGCCTTGACCGTCATCTCCTTTGCCACTTCCTTGATGAAGAGATCGAACTCCGGGCTTCCCGGCGCGGCGCCCGGAGCGAGGATCGCTGCATTCAGGGAGTCGCGCTCGGCGATGAACCGGACAGCTTCGCGCGCGATGACCGGATGCCGCTGCAGCTTCTGCGAGGTGTCGGCGGAGCCCGTGAACGACACCACGTCCTGGCAGGTGAGATGGTCGAACAGGTCGCCGGTCGAGCCAATGATGAATTGCAGCGCGCCTTCCGGCAGTGCACCGGATTCGGTGATCAACCGCACGAGCTCGTAGGCGACATAGGCGGTGACCGTCGCAGGCTTGGTGACGACGGGAACGCCGGCGAGAAGCGCAGGCGCCAGCTTCTCCAGCAAGCCCCAGCACGGGAAATTGAACGCGTTGATGTGCACAGCGACGCCGTGCAGCGGCGTCACGATGTGTTGACCGGCAAACGCGCCGCCCTTGGAGAGCCCTTCGACATTACCGTCGAGCAGGTACCTGGTGTTCGGAAGCTCGCGGCGTCCCTTGCTGGCATATGCGAACAGCGTGCCGATACCGCCGTCGACGTCGATCATGGCGTCGGTGCGGGTGGCGCCTGCATGCAGCGACAGTTTGTAGAGCCGGTCCTTGTGCTGGCTCAGATGGTCGGCTAGCGCCTTCAGCAATCCCGCGCGCTGGTGGAACGACAGCTTGCGGAGATTCTTGCCGCCGACCGAGCGGCCATAGGCGAGGATCTCGCGCATGTCGAGATCGCTCCTGGTCGCGAGCGCCACCACGTCGCCGGTGACGGCGCTGCGAATCTCGGCCGCCGGTTCGCCCGCGCCGGACCACCTGCCACGAACGAAGCTGTCGAGCTGCATGACGTTGTCCGCCGATTGCGCACCGCTGGAGTGAGGCTGTGTCATCGAAGTGGAACCCTCTGACCCTGTGATCTGTGTTACGTCCTGGCTTGCTGGCGGAACGTTCAATCCTATGCCCGTCCGACAAAACGTGGCGAGCGCTTTTCGAGGAACGCGGTCACGCCCTCGGCATAATCCGCCGACCGGCCGGCACGTCCCTGCAGATCGCGTTCGAGATCGAGTTGCGCATCAAGCGTGTTGCGCTCGGATGCATCGAGTGCCTGCTTGATCAACGCAAGGCCATCGGTCGGTTGCGTCGCGAGCGAGGCGGCAAGCGCATGGGCCTCCGTCATCAGGTCGGAATCCTCGACCACCTTCCAGATCATGCCCCATGCTTCCGCCCGTTCCGCGGAGACCGGCTCGGCCAGCATGGCCAATGCCCGGGCCCGCGCTCCACCGACCAGCCGCGGCAGAAACCAGGTGCCGCCGGAGTCAGGAACGAGGCCGAGCTTGGCAAAGGCCTGAATGAACTTGGCTGACCGTGCGGCGATCACGATATCGCAGGCAAGCGCCACGTTCGCGCCGGCGCCAGCAGCCACGCCGTTGACCGCGCACACGGCCGGCATCGGAATGCTGCGCAGCTTGCGCACCAGCGGATTGTAATATTTTTCGATCGGCATCGAGAGGTCAGGCGTCTCGCCCGGCGTGAACACGCCGTCCGAGAGGTCCTGCCCGGCGCAGAATCCGCGTCCCGCTCCGGTCAGGATCAGCGCGCGGCAGGATTTGTCCTGTTCGGCCGCGGTCAGCGCGGCCATCAAGGCGGCATGCAGATCGGCGCTGAATGAATTCAGGCGGTCGGGTCGGTTGAGCGTCAGGACGCGATATCCGGCGCGGATATCGGTCAACACCAGGTCGGTGACCATGATTGCCTCCCGTTGCGGCTTCTGACGACCAAAGGTCGCGTGACCCTGGGGCAGAATTACTATTGACCGTCCGGTCAGTCAATTATAATCGGCGCGAGCGATGGACGGCGTCCTCGGACTATCGGAGCGAGGACGATTTTAGTCCCGATCGCGAATTCGGGCGCGACCGACCCATCAAGGTCAAAGCAATCCCGCGCTCTACACTATACCGTGCATTTGCGATGCTTGTGCGCGATGCTTGACAGTTGTCAGACCGAGGCATCGGTGGAACCCGCGAAAGGTTCACGTTTGCAGCCACGCTGCATGGTCCCCATGCTGGGTGTGCGCCGCCACAAATCAGCCGCATATGAGCAGCGACCTCCGTCGCCATGAGGGCGAGCCTATGACAATGCAATCGGGCGATATCACAGGGTTTCGATTCTCGACGGCGCATTTCGGCGAGCGAGATCGCTTGCCGATCTTTCGCGAGCAGATCGGACGGATGATCGTCAAGCTCGATCCGGAGCCGCTCGACGACGGCGCGTTTCATGCGGAAGCGAATGTGCGCGAATTGTCCGGGCTCGGCATCGGATCCTGGGCGTGCAGCAATCTCAAGATCGCGAGACCGCGCGAACTGCTCGATGGTACCGACGATCTGGTGCTGACCATCATCACGAGCGGCAATGTGCGCGCCTCGCAGCGCGGCCGCGACATCCTGCTCGGCCCGGGGCAGGCAGTGCTGCAGTCGAGCGCGGAGGCAGGCGACATGGTCGTCCCGGTGTCGCCCAGCCGTTTCGTCGGCCTCAGGCTGCCGCGCAAGGCGCTCGCCTCGCTGGTTCGTGATCCGGAAGACATGCTGATCCGCCAAATGCCGGCAAACACGGAGGCCATGCGCCTGCTCGCGCTCTACATCAGGGAGCTCGACGACAGCTATCAGCTGGCGACTCCCGAACTGCGTAACGCCGTCGTCAAGCACCTGGTCGATCTGGGCGCGCTGATCATCGGCGCGAACCGGGATGCAGCGGTCGCCGCCGAAGACGGCGGCCTGGCGGCCGCGCGGCTTGCCGCGGTCAAGGCCGACATTTCCGATAATCTCAGCTATGGCGATCTCACTCTGCCCGCGGTGGCGGCCCGGCTGAAGCTCACGCCGCGCCATATCCAGAGGCTGTTCGAAAGCGCAGGTTCGACCTTTTCGGAATTCGTGCTCGGCCAGCGCTTGGCGCGGGCGCATCATCTGCTGACCGATCCACGCCACAGCGGCACCACCATCGGTACGATTGCGTTCGAAGTCGGGTTCGGCGATCTGTCCTACTTCAACCGCACCTTCCGCCGGCATTACGGCGCGACGCCATCGGATGTTCGCGCGGCGCCGCGAATGCGTTAGACGACGCCGGTCTTTGATTCCAACTCGTCGCGTCGTGCTCCGCCGCGAAAAACGATGAAAGCAAACAGGATAGCTCCCGCGAACACGATGAGCGAACCGACCACGACGACGGGCTGGTAAGCCGGACCGCCGATCCGGATGGCTGCAATTCCGATTGGAAAGATGACGGCTCCGATCACGGAGAGCCAGGCCTGTATCCTGGCAAGTGGACCGGTGGCCGCCGCGGGAAACACATGGTAGTAAAGTCCGGCAAGGAACAATGCGACGAAGCCGAGCAGGTTGAGATGAGCGTGGGCAGGCGCCAGCGTGAAATTCTCCGCTACACCCATGCCGATGCCGAGGCCAAGCCCGACGAGAAAGAGGACGACGCTGACACGCAAGAGATTCAGTGCGAGCATTGCTCCTTCAGTTGGTGAACTCGATGCCATTCCTTGTTCCTTGCCCGAAAATACCCAAGCCGCATGTCCTTTGGCAACTTGCCGGCCGATGCTTAGACGTCCCGGAAACTCGACGCATGGGCTGGAGCGACATGCACTTGGACGGAGGCGACATCGTGGACAATCCAGGCGGGCGTCGTAGAGCCGCCTCGAATCAGCCGCGGATCGCGCGCGCGATGCGGCGGCACTAAGAGAGCCGATGATGCCAAACGCGCCGGATGCCTCGGATTTTCGCTACTCGACCGCGGATTGGGCTGAACGCGAGCGGTTGGCGATTTTTCGGGAGCGGATCGGGCGCATGATGGTGAAGCTCGATCCGGCGCCGCTGATCAACAGCGTTTACTACAGCGATGCCAGAGTGCGTGCGCTGCACGGGCTCGGGATCGGATTCTGGTCGTTCGCCAACCTGCGGGTCGACAGGACGCGCGAATTGCTCGATGGCTGCGACGATCTATTGATGGTGATTGGCGCCAGTGGCAATCGGCTGGTGTCGCATCGTGGCCGGGAGCAGGCGGTCGGCGCAGGTGAGGCAATTCTGATGGCGACCGCCGAGACGGCCACGATGACCTACCCCTCGGCGTCGCGCCTCATCAGTTTGCGACTGCCGCGCAAGGCGCTGACGCCCCTGGTGCCCAATCCCGAGGACGCGCTGATGCGCCCGCTGCGGCCCTCGAGCGAAGCGCTGCGATTATTGACCCGCTATGTCCGGGATATCGACGATCTCTATCGATCGGCGGGCGCGGAGCTGCAACGTCTTATCGTCAGCCATGTGATCGACCTTGCGGCGCTGGTAATCGGCGCGTCGAGGGACGGGGAGGCGGTTGCAGAAAAGCGCGGCCTTGCTGCTGCGCGGCTGGCCGCGGTCAAGGCCGACGTCGGCGCGCGGATCGGGGAATGCAGCCTCAGCCTGGCCGCTGTGGCGAGGCGCCTGAAGATCACGCCACGCCAAATTCAGCGGCTGTTTGCCGGCGAAGGCACGACATTCTCGGAGTTTGTGCTCGACCAGCGGCTGGTGCGCGCACATGGCTTGCTGATCGAGTCGCAGCGCAGCGGCCGCAGCATCAGCACCATCGCGTTCGAGGCAGGGTTCGGCGATCTGTCCTACTTCAACCGCACGTTTCGCCGGCGCTACGGTGCGACGCCGTCGGACATTCGAACCGCGCCGCGCCGCTTCTGATGGAATGCACGCCTCAGGCTAAGGCCGCGGTTTAGGGGTCGCCGCAACCCGGCACTCGCCGGATCTGTTCGATCAATCGCTGATGGCGCTCCGCGGACAGCGTCCGTTCATTCGCGCACATCAGCATGGCGACGCAGGCGGGCTCCGGTGCGGAGGGCCAGGCGATGGTTCCGTCGATCGCGCCGTCGCATTTGCGGTAGGCATTTTTCGCGTCCCAACGGATCGCGCTCTCGGGGACTGGCGTCGAAGCGGCCATCACGATCAGTGCTGCTCCGATCAACAGGAGCGATCGGGATATCCGCCGATATGATCCGCGCATGCCGCTTGTCCATCCTTATGAGGGTCGTCGACGATACGGGAGCGTCCGGGGCGGGCGATCACGGCGCGCGCGTGTATCGATACTGGATTCGGAGAAAGGTCACGACGCAGCGATCCGGTTCGGCTTTGCGCGCACTCATTCGGATAGGATTGCGCTCATGTCGGTTTCGTTCATTCGATCAGCGTCGGTGATGTTCTGCCTTCCAGCGGGAATAGCGTCGATCGCCATCAATCTGGCGGTCTCCACGCAATGGGGCGCGTTCAAGGTCGGCGGCTATTATGAGATCGAGCTGAAAGGTGCTGTCGAGGCGGCGGCACCGGTCGGCGCCGACGTCAAGCCGAACGCATCAGAGCCGCTGGTGCGGCCGTGATCGAGACATCACGAGCTATGTGCTATCGCGCACACAGGATCGCCACCGATCGCGCCCTCGCCGTTGACGATTCAAGGCACCAATGCACGGCAACGTGTTTCACATTGTTGCCCAATGTCGCATATGTCCAATCCCCCGTCGCCTCAGTCCGAGCCTGCCGGCCAGCGCGCGCATACAAGGCAGCCCCCAGTGACCGTCGCACCCGGCAGTATGAGTCGATTGCGATGCATTGAGGCGACTTGAGACCATCGAGGAGAACGTGATGAAGTTTGCACTTCGAGGATATTGTCTTGCGCTTGGCGCGAGCCTGGCTCTGTCCAGCGCGGCCATGGCACAGGATATCAGTGTTGCCGTGGTCGGGCCGATGACCGGCTCGGAGGCGAGCTTCGGCCAGCAGTTCAAGAACGGCGCCGATCTCGCGATCGCCGACATCAACGCGGCAGGCGGCGTGCTCGGCAAGAAGCTGAAGCTGGAGGTCGGCGACGACGCCTGCGATCCGAAGCAGGCCGTGTCGGTTGCCGAGAAGATGGCAGGCGCGAAGATTCCGTTCGTCGTCGGGCACTTCTGCTCGTCGACCTCGATTCCCGCCTCGGACGCTTATGCCGAGGGCAATGTGCTTGAGATCACGCCCGGCTCGACCAACCCGCTGTTCACCGAGCGCGGGTTGTGGAACACGTTCCGCGTCTGCGGCCGCGATGACCAGCAGGGCATGGTGGCGGCCGGCTACATCATCAAGAACTACAAGACCAGGAACGTCGCGATCATCCACGACAAGACCACCTATGGCAAAGGTCTTGCCGACGAAACCAAGAACGCGATCAACGCGGCGGGTGTGAAGGAAAAGCTCTATGAAGCCTACACCAAGGGCGACAAGGACTTTGCCGCGCTGGTCTCCCGCTTCAAGAAGGAATCGATCGATTTCGTCTATGTCGGCGGCTACTACGCCGAGGCTGCGTTGATCCTGCGCCAGATGCGCGAGCAGGGCGTCAATGCGGTGCTGATGGGCGGCGATGCCTTGGTCGACAAGCAGTTCGCCGCGATCGCGGGTCCGCTTGCCGAGGGCTCGCTGTTCACCTTCTCGCCCGATCCGCGCAAGAAGGTGACCGCGGCCGCGACCTTGAAGAAGTTCAAGGACAAGGGCATCGATCCGGACGGCTACACGCTTTACAGCTATGCGGCCTTCCAGATCTGGAGCCAGGCCGTCACCCGCGCCCAGACCACGGACGCCAAGAAGGTCGCAGCCGCCATCAAGGCCGGAAGCTGGGACACCGTGCTCGGCAACATCAGCTACACGCCGAAGGGTGACATCACCTTGATCGACTATGTCGTGTACCGCCGCGACAAGGACGGCAACTACGCCGAGCTGCCGGCCGCCGGTCAATGATCGCCAGCCGCGACATCGGCACTCCTCCCTGATCGATGTCGCGGCTGTGCCGGCTCACAGCGCCAACGGACCAACCCTCTGCCAGCCCCGGAGGTGTTGGCGCTGTGACGCCAGGCAAGAACGATAAGCGTCCCGCTGGCGCCGATTGCCGGCGCAGAGCCTGATCATCGAGATAATCGAAGAGAGCAGCAGATGTCTGACATGAGTCTGACCAACAATGGCGGTCTGGGTGGCGGCGGCTCAGCCGATTGGCGCGACACCGGGCCTGCGCAAGGACCCTCGCAGGGATCGTCGCATTCCTATCCGCTGCTGGTGCGCGATCACGGTCTTGGCACCGCGCTGAAGCTGTTGCTCGAGACCCTGCCTTATGCACTGGCGCGATGGGGCGTGTTGCTGGGCTTTGCCGCAGCGTGCGCCATCTTTGCCATCGTGGCCGTGGGCGGCGCCGTGTGGCTCGGCACCCACGTCGCCAGCGTGTTCGGCTACTGCTGGCTGCTTGGCATCCTGCTGCTCGGCGGATGGATCTGGGGCGCCGTCCTGCGCTACACGCTGCATGTGATCGCATGCGGTCATGTCGCCGTGCTGACCGAACTGATCACGCATGGCCGCATCGGGAACGGCACCGAAGGACAATTTGCCTACGGCCGCCGGATCGTGATGGACCGGTTCGGCGAGGTCGCGATCCTGTTCGGGCTCAATGCGCTGATCCGCGCCGTGCTGCGTGCGTTTCACAATGCGCTCGATACGCTCGGCGACTGGCTGCCGGCGCCCGGCATGAAGGCGATCGTCGGCCTGCTCAATACCATCCTGTCGGCCGCGACGCGCTACCTGGACAAGGTGGTGCTATCCTACGATCTGGCGCGCGGCGGCGACGATCCAAGGCGCAATATCCAGGACGGCCTGGTCTATTATTGCCAGAACGCCAAGCCGATCCTGACGACGTCGGTCTGGATGGTCATCGTCGAGCGGATCCTGAGCATCCTGCTTTGCCTGCTGCTGCTGGTCCCCGCCGGCCTGGTGACGGTCTGGTTGCCGGAGGCGGTCAGGGAATATGGTGCCATGGTGACCGTCTTCATCGCGGCACTGCTGGCCGTGACGGTGCGCGCAGCCTTCATCCAGCCGCTGTTCCTGATCTGCATGATGATCCGCTTTCACGCGTTGATCGAGCACCAGCCCATCAATTCGACCTGGGTCGGCTATCTCGACGGTCTGTCAGACAAGTTCCGGCAGATCGGACGTTGAGACCGGCGCCTGGTCTTGATCGCGCTTCGTAACGGAGATGTTCGTTGACCGATATCACACTCGATAACCACGGCGTCCGTCTTGCTGCATCTGTCGATGGCCCGACGAACGGCGAACCGATCCTGTTCCTGCACGGCCTGTCGGTGAGCCGGGACACATGGCAGGAAATTGGCGGTCGGCTGAAGGATCGATATCGGGTCTGGACCTTGGATTTCCGCGGCCACGGCCACTCGGACCGGGCCGCAAGCTATGCGCTCGCCGACTATGTTTCCGATGCAGAGACGGCGTTGGCCGCCATCGGGCGCCGGGCAGTGATCGTCGGCCACTCGCTCGGCGGCTGCGTTGCCGGCGTGCTGGCGCAGAGCGGCGATAACAATGTGCGCGCTGCCTTGCTTGAGGATCCGCCATGGTATCTCGGGCAGCCGGGGGAGTGGGAGAAATCGGTCTTCCCGAAGCTGTTCTCGATCGTCAGCGCGCGGCAGGCGACGTGGCAGCAAGCCCGTGCGCCGCTGGGCACGTACCTTGCGTTCGTCACAGACGCGCCAACCCCCATGGGCGGGATCGGCCGCGATCATTTCACCCCCCGTCATTTGTTGAGCCATGCCTCTGCGCTGCAGCGCCAGGACGGGCGGTGCTGGGCGGACGGAGACGTTGCGGGTTCGGTTCTTGCGGCGATCCAGACCACGCGAGAGTTCCTGTGTCCCGTCAAGATCGTTCAAGCCGATCCGTCATGCGGCGCGGCCTTGCTGGAGGGCCACGCGGCTCGCCTCGCACAGGATAATCCGCGTGCAGCGCTCGTTCGCTATGAGGGATGCGGCCATTCACCCCACCGCGCCATCGCGTTCGAGCAGCGCTTCACGGCAGACCTGCAGGATTTCCTGTCGAGCCTGCGGTCACAGTGAGACGGACGCCATCCGGCACCTCACGCGAACCGATGACGGAACCATCGATGCAGGAAACCTCCGGCTACGATCCGAGCTATGTGATGGGGCGCTCGACTGCGGAGACCGACAGGCTGAAGCGCCAGTCGCAGCTCTACGATGCGTCCACATGGCAGCTCCTGAGGGAGGCCGGGCTCGCGCCGGGCATGAAGGTGCTCGACGTCGGAAGTGGAGCAGGCAACGTCTCGTTCGTGGCGGCAAGTCTGGTCGGCGAGGGAGGCAAAGTCGTCGGTGTCGACAGCAATCCCGCGATTGTCGCGGAAGCAGCAGGTACCGCGCGCGCTCTCGGCCTCGACCAGGTGTCATTTCGAGCCGGCGACATCAACACGATCGAGCTGGAACGCGACTTCGATGCGATCGTCGGCCGGCTCGTGTTGATCTATGTGCCGGATCCGTCAGCCCTGCTTCGCACGCTGCTTGGACACCTCAAGCCCGGCGGCATCGTGGCATTTCAGGACCTCGACTGGGGCGAGGGGCCGATCGCCAATCCGCCGTCGCCGCTGCTGTCGCAGGCGTGGGGCCACGTGAGCGAAATGTTCCGGCGGGCCGGGCTGAACAACCGGATGGGCTTTGCGCTGCATGGCGCCTTCGTCGCCGCCGGGCTGCCTGCGCCGCGAATGAGCCTGTTTGCTCCGGTCGGCGGCGGCGCGGACTTCGACGGCTATGACTACATGGCAAGCGGCTTGCGCAGCAACCAGCCGCACATCGTCAAGCTCGGCGTCGCCACCGAAGCAGAACTGGCGCTCGACAGCTTTGCCGAGCGCCTGCGCACTGAGGTGGTTGCTGCGCACGGCGTGTTCGCGCTGCCGACCTTCGTCGGTGCCTGGGCGCGCAAGCAGGCGGGCTGAACCCGCCGCCCGCTTCAGAGATTGCCGGCCACAGCGTCGATGAAGGTCGCAGCCGACTCCTTCAGCTGCTTGCGGCTGTAGCCGGCGCGCTCCATCACGGCGAGGCCACGGGTGAAGGTCACGATGACGCGCGCCAGCCGGTTGGCATCGGCCATGCTTGGCTTCGTCTGAGATGTGCTGACGGCCTTGCTGATCAGTTGTTCGAGCCGGGAGAGCACATCCTGCACGCGCTGCCGCACATCCGCACTTGAAATGGCCGCGTCGAGCGCCGTGCGCGTGGTCAGGCAGCCGCGCGGCGGAGAGCCATCCGTCATGTTGATGATGATCATATCGAAGAAGCCTCGTAGCCCCGCCGCGGCGTCGCCGCGTGACAGCGCGGCGCCGGCCGCTTCCAGGAATTGCCCGGCATACTGATCGAAGGCGCGCAGGAAGATCGATTCCTTGTCGCCATAGGCGTTGTAGAGGCTGCCGCGCTGGACTCCCGTGGCGGCGGCGAGGTCCTGCATGGTCGCGTCGTGCAGGCCCTTGCGCCAGAATACGTCGAGCGCGGTCGTGATCACCTCGTCTTCGTCGAACTGACGCACGCCTACCATTGGTTCGCCCCACCGGATCATTCTTGACATCATTGTCAAGATTGACGATCATGTCAAGAATGGTTGCCTGAGGAGATCGCGATGATTACCGCCGTCACGTCGTTCAGATTGTCCAAACCGATCACGCGCGAGGAAGCGCGCGCCATCTTCCTCGATACCGCACCGATCTATCGCGGCGTACAGGGGCTGTTCCGGAAGACCTATGTGCTGTCCGATGACGGCACGACGGCCGGCGGCATCTATTTCTGGAACTCGAGGAGAGAGGCCGAAGCGCTGTACACCGATGCGTGGCGCGCCCGCGCCCGGGAGAAGTATGGCGCCGATCCGACGGTGACTTATTTCGAGAGTCCCGTGGTGGTGGACAACGTTGCGGAGCAGATCAGCTCCGACGGCCGATAGGAAAGCGCCGTCGCGTCGACTGATAACGGCGGAACTTTCGACCATCGCCCGGCGATGCATCGTCCGCGCATCATGCACGGCGCATCGGCTTGTGCTCGGCGGGCCCACAAGGCTACTCTCCCTGCAAGCAAGAAAACTGCAAGGGAGCCGTCACGGTGAACCAACCTCCATCCTCAGATCCGGCACTGCCCCGCCGCAGGCTCGGCCGCACCGGGCTCGATGTTTCCATTCTCGGCTTCGGCACCGCGCCGCTCGGCGATCTCTTCGCTCGGCTCGACGACACGGTGGCGATTGCCGCGATGGAGCGGGCGTTTGCGCTGGGCGTGAACCTGCTCGATTCCTCGCCGCTCTACGGCCATGGCCTTGCCGAGCATCGCTGCGGCACCGCGCTGCGGCGCGTGGCGCGGGCCGACATCGTCGTCTGCACCAAGGTCGGCCGCTGGATGGACCCGTTCCACGGCCGCGGCGACGGCTCCAATTTCGTCGGCGGCCAGCCGCATCGTGCGGTGGTCGATTACTCCTATGACGGCACCATGCGCTCGGTGGAGCAGTCGCTGCTGCGGCTCGGCATCGATCGCATCGACTTGCTCCTGATCCACGACGTCGATGTCTGGACCCATGGCAGTGAGGCGATCGAAGCCAGGTTCCGCGAGGCGATGGAGGGCGCCTATGTCGCGCTCGACAGGCTGCGCACCGAGCGCGTGATCAAGGGCATCGGGATCGGCGTCAACGAGGCCGAGATGTGCATGCGCTTCGCCAGTGCGGGAACGTTCGACACCATGCTGCTCGCCGGCCGCTACTCGCTGCTCGAGCAGCCGGCGCTCACCGAATTCCTGCCGCTGGCGGAGAAGCAGGGCATCGGCGTGATGCTCGGCGGCGTGTTCAATTCCGGCATCCTGGCGACCGGCGCGGTCGCCGGCGCCAAGTATAATTACAAGGACGCGCCGGCGGATGTGATGCAGAAGGTGGCAGCGATCGAGCGCGTTTGCCGCGCCCACGGCGTGGCGCTGCCGACCGCCGCGCTGCATTTCGCGCTGGGCCATCCGGCGGTCGCAAGCGTCGTGCTCGGCGCGCAGGCGCCGCAGGAGGTCGAGCGCAACGCCGCGGCGCTCTCGGCCCCGGTCCCCGCCGTGCTGTGGCACGACCTGAAAGCGGAGGGGCTGCTCGACCAACACGCGCCGGTGCCGGCATGATGCGGATCGACGCCCATCATCATGTGTGGACCTTGGCGCGCGCCGATTATGGCTGGCTGACGCCCGAACGCGGGCCGATCTATCGCGACTTCGGTCTGGTCGATCTGGTGCCGCATCTCGCCGCGGCCGCCATCGAGGGCACGATCCTGGTGCAGGCGGCGCCAACCGAGGCCGAGACGGCATTCATGCTCGACGTCGCCAAAGGCTCGGAGCTGGTGCGCGGCGTGGTCGGCTGGATCGACTTCGATGCACCCGATGCCGCTGACCGGATCGATGCGGTCGCCGAACGCGAGCTGCTGGTCGGTCTGCGGCCGATGGTGCAGGACGTGGCCGACGATGACTGGCTGCTCCGCCCTGAACTGGCCGCGCCGCTCGAAGCCATGGAGCGGCACGACCTCGTCTTCGACGCGTTGGTGCTGCCGCGCCATCTGCCGCGGCTCGTTCAGGTGGTCGATCGCCATCCGGATCTGCAATTCGTACTCGACCATTGCGGCAAGCCGCAACTCGCAACCGGCGACATCGCGGCCTGGAAGGACGACATTGCAAGCCTTGGCGCACGATCCAACGTCGTCTGCAAGCTGTCGGGCCTTGCGACCGAGGCGGCGCCGGGCTGGCAGGTCGAAGATTTGCGCGAGGCAGTGGATCATGCACTCGCATGCTTCGGTCCGCAGCGGCTGCTGTGGGGCAGCGACTGGCCCGTCGTCAATCTCGCCGGCGGCTATGCGCACTGGTTCGTGGCCGCCCAGCGTCTGCTGGCTGATTTGTCAAGTGACGCGAGGGCTGCGATTTTCGGCGGCAATGCGGCGCGGGTCTATTTGTCAAGCCGCGGGCGGCCGGCATCCCGGAAATAGGGCGCGCGGCGCGCCAAATTTGATCCACAGCGCGCCTTGCTGAATCATTCCGGGATGGTCCATAAGCGGCGTCCGCGCCATCGCTGATCCGGTGGCGCAACGGGGTGAGAGAGAAAAGCGTGGCCAAGATCCATCATCAGATTGCGCAGGAGCTGGGGGTTCGCGACGAGCAGGTCGAGGCGGCGGTGACGCTGCTCGACGGCGGCGCCACGGTGCCGTTCATCGCGCGATACCGCAAGGAGCTCACCGGCGCGCTCGATGACGCGCAGCTGCGCACGCTGGAAGAACGGCTGACCTATCTGCGCGAGCTCGAGGAGCGCCGGACCGCGGTGCTCAATTCGATTCGCGAGCAGGGCAAGCTCGATGCCGCGCTCGAAGCCCAGATCATGGCCGCCGACAGCAAGGGCCGTCTGGAAGATATCTATCTGCCGTACAAGCCGAAGCGCCGCACCAAGGCCGAGATCGCCAAAGAAGCCGGGCTCGAGCCGCTCGCCGATCAGCTTCTGACACAGCCGCAGAACGACCCCAACGAGGTTGCCGCGCCGTTCGTCAACGCCGAAAAGCAGGTTGCCGACGTCGCCGCTGCGCTGGACGGCGCGCGCGCCATCCTGGTCGAGCGCTTCGCCGAGGACGCCGATTTGATCGGTGCGCTGCGCGAAGAGATGTGGTCGAACGGCATCATGGTTTCCACCGTCCGCACCGGGAAGAAGACCGAAGGCGAGAAATTCAAGGACTATTTCGATTTCTCCGAGCCGCTGCCGAAGCTGCCGTCGCACCGCATCCTGGCGCTGTTCCGCGGCGAGAAGGAAGAGATCCTCGACCTCACGATCAAGCCGGAGGCCGAGGCGCCGGCCGTCGGCGTGCCCGGCCTCTACGAACTGCGGATCATGAACTGCTTTGCGATCTCCAACCAGGGGCGCAAGGGCGACAAATGGCTGGCGGAGACGGTGCGCTGGGCCTGGCGCACCAAGATCCAGATCCATCTCAACATCGATTTGCGGCTCCGGCTGTGGACGGCGGCCGAAACCGAGGCGGTGCGCGTGTTCGCCTCGAACCTGCGCGATCTGCTGCTCGCGGCGCCGGCCGGCCCACGCGCCACCATGGGGCTCGATCCGGGCTATCGCACCGGCGTCAAGGTCGCGGTAATCGATGCCACCGGCAAGGTGGTGGCGCATACCGCGATCTTCCCGCACGAGCCGCAACGGCGCTGGGACGAGGCGCTCGCGATTCTCGGCAAGCTCGCGATCGAGCATGGCGTCGAGCTGATCGCGATCGGCAACGGCACCGCCTCGCGTGAAACCGACAAACTCGCCGCCGAACTCGTGAAGCGGTTGCCCGAACGCAAGATGACCAAGATCGTGGTCTCCGAAGCCGGTGCGTCGGTCTATTCGGCCTCCGCCTTCGCCTCGAACGAATTGCCCGACCTCGACGTCACCATTCGCGGCGCGGTCTCGATCGCGCGGCGCCTGCAGGATCCGCTGGCCGAGCTGGTCAAAATCGATCCGAAGGCGATCGGCGTCGGCCAGTACCAGCACGATCTCGGCGAGGCCAAGCTCGCGCGTTCGCTCGATGCCGTGGTGGAGGACTGCGTGAACGCGGTCGGCGTCGATGCCAACACCGCCTCGGTGCCGCTGCTCTCGCGCGTGTCGGGTATCGGCGCTGGACTGGCGCAGAGCATCGTGCAGCACCGCGACGCCAACGGCCCGTTCAAGTCGCGCAAGGCGCTGAAGGACGTGCCGCGGCTCGGGCCGAAGGCCTTCGAGCAGTGCGCCGGCTTCCTGCGCATCAGCAATGGCGAGGATCCGCTCGATTCGTCCGGCGTGCATCCGGAAGCCTATCCGGTGGTGCGCCGCATTCTTGAGGCGACCAAGAGCGATATCAAGGCGCTGATCGGCAACGCCGACGTCGTGCGCGGGCTGAAGCCGCAATCCTTCGTCGACGACACGTTCGGTCTGCCGACGGTGACCGACATCCTGCGCGAGCTGGAAAAGCCCGGTCGCGACCCGCGTCCGGCGTTCAAGGCGGCGGTGTTCAAGGAAGGCGTCGAGGAGGTCAAGGACCTCAAGCAAGGCATGATCCTCGAGGGCACCGTGACCAACGTCGCCGCGTTCGGCGCGTTCGTCGATATCGGCGTGCACCAGGACGGCCTGGTGCACATCTCGGCGATGTCGCGAACTTTCATCAAGGACCCGCGCGAGGTGGTGAAGCCGGGCGATATCGTCAAGGTCAAGGTTCTCGATGTCGAGGTCGCCCGCAAGCGCATCGCGCTGACCTTGCGGCTTGACGACGAGGTCGGGCCGAAGAAGGACAACGCGGCGCCGTCGCGTGATTTCTCGCGCGGATCGGCCAGGATGACGTCGTCGGCGCCACGCCGTCCGCAGGAGCAGTCCGGCGGCGGCGGCGCGCTCGCCGACGCGCTGCGCCGCGCCGCCGAGAAGAGCGGGCGCGGCAAGCCGACCTGATTGCAAAGAGGGGCGGCAAGCGGAGCTCGCCACCCGCTCACCACCACAGCTTACCCGCCGCAAATCTGGCGAGCGCGTCGGTAACGCCCTTGCCATAGGCCGGATCGGCCTTGCTGCAATTGGCATCGTGCCGTTCCTGGATGTGCTTCGACGCGTTGCCGACTGAGATCAGGCAAGCCCTTCCTCGACCAGCGCTTGTGCCACGGAAGGCAACTTTCTCATTCGGCTGAAATAGGCCTGAAGCCGCTCCGGCACATCGATCCCGTGCGCAGGTGCCCATTTCAGCGCCCAGAAAAGATAGGGATCGGGAATCGTCATTCGATCGCCTAACAGGAAAGCGTTGTCGCCGAGTTGCTGCGCAAGAGAAGCAAAGTGCTTGGTCAGCGTGCCGCGAGCTCGTTCCTTCTCGAGCGCCGGCAGGTTCTTGAAGAAGGGTCGCAAGCCGCCGTGGATCTCGGTTGCCATGAATGATACGGCTTCCAGCGCACGCCAGCGCGTGAGGCCCTCCTCGGGGAGCAGCGTGTCGCTCCGGTGTGCGATGTAAGCCAGAATAGCAAGGTTCTCGGTCAATAGCGTTCCGTCGTCGAGTTCCAGCGCGGGCACGTATCCCCTCGGATTGATCGTCAGGTAATCGCCTCCGTCCTCGGTCCGCTTGTCGCGGTTGACGCCGATGAGCTTGTAGGGCAGCCGCGCTTCGATCAGCGCGATGTGGTCTGCCAGGCTACAGGCGCCGGGCGCGTAGTAGAGGATCATAATCGTCTCCAATGTTTGGTCCAACTTGTTGACCAACAGCAGAGGCGTGACTATCTCGTCAAACGCATATCTTCAGGACCAGGTCATATGAATGTGCCCATGTCGGTTGATGCTCCCGCAGGTTGCCAATGGGTGAGCGAGGTTCTCAACCAGGTCGGCGACAAATGGACGGTGCAGGTCGTGGTGGCGCTTCGTGACCGGCCACGGCGCTTCAACGACATCAAGCGTCAGGTTGCCGGCATCTCGCAGCAGATGCTGACACGAACGCTCAAGACGCTTGAACGCGACGGTCTGGTCGTGCGCACGGTCCGCTCCAGCACACCGCCGCAGGTGGACTATGCGTTGACCGAGGTTGGCCGCTCGCTTTCAGGGACGGTACGGCAGCTCGCGGAATGGGCGGTTGCGCATCGCGCAATCATCCATGCAAGCCGGCAGCGATACGACACAAGCCGCTAGCCGTGGCCGGCGCCCGCGGTCCGATAGGACGCCTGTTCCGCACCGATCAAACGAAGGCACTCAGACCGGTGATGTCCCGGCCGACGATCAGCGACTGGATCTCGGCCGTGCCTTCGTAGGTGACGAGGCTTTCCATGTCGCACATGTGCCGCATGACGTGGAAATCGAGCGTGATGCCGTTACCGCCGAGGACGTCGCGCGCCATCCGGCACACGTCGCGTCCCTTGACGCTGCAATAGTACTTGGCGAGCGCGGCCATCGTCTCCTCCAGCTTGCCGTCGTCGATCAAGCGGCCAAGCCGGATGCAATAGAGCTGCATCGCGGTGACGTCGCCGAGCATGTTGACGAGGATCGACTGGATCATCTGCGACTTGGCGATCGGCTTGCCGAACTGGATGCGGCGCTGTGCGTAGGTCAGGGCGATGTCGTAGGCCGAAACGGCATTTCCAAGTGATGCCCATGCCACCGTGTTGCGGGTGCCCATCAGCACCCTGGCGCAGTCCTTGAACGAATTGCAGTTCTTCAGGCGGGCCTCCTCCGATACGCGGCAGTCGGTGAGAGTGATGTCGGCGTTCTGCACCATCCGCAGCGATACCTTGCCGCCGATCTTGGTCGCCTTGTAGCCGGGGTTGTCCTTCTCCACCACGAAGGCCTTGACCTGCTTGTCGGCGACGTCGCGGGCGTAGACCACGATGTAGTCGCACCAGACGGCATTGCCCGGCCAGCGCTTGCGGCCATTGATCACCCATTCGTCGCCTTCACGCTTGGCCGTGGCTTCGAGCCCGACCGAATCCGATCCATGATCGGGCTCGGTCAGGGCGAACGCGCCGACTTTCTCGAACCGGGCCATCTGCGGCAGGTAGCGCTGCCGCTGCTCTTCGGAACCGAGCAGGTTGATCGACTGCATCGCCAATCCGAGATGAACGGCGAAGAACGTCGCGATGCTCGAGTCGATCCGGCTGAGCTCCATCATGACCAGGCCCGCGCCGACCGCGGTCATCGGCCGGCACCCGTGTCCGCGCATGTTGTGATCGCCCACGATGTTCAGCGCCGCGATCTTGGGAACCAGTTCGAAGGGAAACTCGCCGCGCTCCCAGTAGGAGTTGACGATCGGCAGCACCTCGCGCTCGCCGAATTCGCGCACTTTGGCCAGGATATCGATCTCCTCCGGCGTCAGTTGCTCTTTCATCAGGAAATAGTCGGTGCCGCGCGCGCGTCCGATGTTGTCGCTCAGCTTGTCCGTGATGGGGTCGGTCATGCGTTTCCTCCTTGATTTTATCGGCGCCCGCGTCTCCGGATGCGCCGCCGTTTCGATATCGCAGCGCTTCGATCTCCCCGATCAGGTGTGAGGTATCGTCTCGCTGACGATACCTCCCGCCTCGCCCTCGGATTCATAGATGAGCGGTGCGCCGCCTCGACATCTCCCTTGCTGCCCGCTCACACCGCTGTTCCCGATGCGGCGTCGCTACGACTGGTTGCGCCGCAAGATCAGACCTGCCAACGCGGTCCTGGTGGTGCCGTTTCTTGTTGGTGCGTGCTGCACGATGATCGATAGATGAGACGGGTAGAGCGCTTTCGAAAAGGCAGACCCACGTTCGACCTTGCACCGGCATCGCAACGGCCGTTCGGCATACTGCGTCAATAACAATTCGGTCGCAACCAGATAGAGCAGTGCGGAGCGGGCTTGGTCGTTACGCACCGTCCGTCGAATGCAGCAAGATCGGACGTGACGTTGAGATCGGGCAGGCTGCCGAGGTGCGAAGCGGACAGCCGGAGGTGCGAAGCGGACAAGACGTTGCTCCGCGCGGCAAGCGGAGCCGCGCGTCGGTGCCAAATCACGTTCGGTCAAAAGCACGCGATCGCGACGCGAGGTCTATCGCCAATCCTAAATCCGGCGTCAGAATCTGGCGCATTTGTCAGTTGAAGTCGGCCGCACGCGCGCGTCTTCTGATGCTCCTCTGCTTGCGGCGATACGAGGTTCGTCGCGGTCCCAATCACGGAGGACTTCATGAAGAACAAGCTCTTCACGTTTCTCACGGCGGCGACGCTTGCTGTCAGCGTCGCACTTTCACCCGTAGCCCTCGCCAGGGGCGGCGGCGGTGGCGGCGGACATGGCGGCGGCGGTGGTGGTCACGGCGGCGGCTTTGGCGGCGGCATGCATGGCGGCTTCGGCGGCGGAATGCACGGTGGCGGAATGGCATTCGCCGCGATGGGCGGCGGCGGGCATTTTGCCGGCGGACATTTCGGAGGTGGCCCCCGCTTTGCGGGCGCCGGATTCCACGGCGGGCGCTTCTTCCATCATGGCGGATTCTTCCGCCACCACCGCTTTCATCGCTTCGCATTCGTCGGCGGGCCTTATGTCTATGCGGATTATTACGGCGGGTGCTGGCGCAGGACATGGACCTCTTACGGCCTGCAATGGGTCAATGTGTGCGGGGACTATTGGTGATCGCCCAACCAACCGCACCGTTGTCGCGGCCGTCGCCAGGCGTTCCATCCAGCCCCGGAATGGGATAGTCTGGCGGCGACCGTCGCGGGGGCTCGGTAGAGTTTGAGAACCCGGAGAGTTCAAGCAGATGACCGGAGCTCACCGCCGCATTCTCGTCGTCGAGGACGATCCGGAAACCGCGGGTCAGCTCGTCGAGGAGCTCACCACCAGCGGCTATGACGTGGATCTCGCCGCGAACGGCCGCGAGGCGCTGAGCCAGGGCGCGGCGCGCGACTATGCCGTCATCACGATCGATCGCATGCTGCCCGACATCGACGGCATCACCGTGATGCGCCAGATGCGCGACGATGGCATCGCCGTGCCGTTCCTGATCATCAGCGCGCTCGGCGAGGTCGACGACCGCGTGCGTGGCCTGCGTGCCGGCGGTGACGATTATCTGGTCAAGCCGTTCTCCTTTGTCGAACTGCTGGCGCGGCTGGAGGCGCTCGGCCGCCGCAGCGAGACCGTTGCCAAGGAGACCATCCTGCGGGTCGGCGATCTGGCGGTCGATCTGATCGCGCGGACGGCGAGCCGCCGCGGCCGCAAGATTCCGCTGCTGCCGAAGGAGTTCCAGCTGCTCGAATATCTCGCGCGCAACGAGGGTCGCGTGGTTTCGCGCGCCATGTTGCTGCAGCATGTGTGGGATCTGCACTTCGATCCCTCGACCAATATCATCGACGTCTATGTCGGGCGGGTGCGCCGCAAGGTCGACGACCAGCAAGCCTATCCGCTGATCCACACGATCCGCGGCATCGGGTACTGCCTCCGTGCTCCTGGCTAAGACCCTTGGGTCATCGACGTTCCGCCTGGCCCTGATCGCCATCGGCATCTTCGGCCTGATCGTGTCCGCGATCTTCGCCTATGTCTACTGGTCGACGCTGTCCTATGTACGCGACAGGTCCGACCGCGCGATCATGACCGAGCAGGTGAGCCTCGACGGTGCCTATGCGCGGTCCGGCCGCGAGGGTTTGTCCGCATTGATCGCGCAATGCATCGCTGACAAGGACTTTGCCGACCATGTGTATTTGCTGGTCGACGCCGGATCGGCAGTGCTGGCCGGAAATCTCGGAGTGTGGCCGGCGCACACCGGCGAGCGGGGATGGACGGAATTTCGGACCTCGCCGCCGCGGCTCGCTTCCGGAACCGTGCTGGTGCGAGCCGTGGCCGAGACCTTGCCGGGCGGTGAACGGTTGCTGGTCGGCCGCGATATCAGCGATCTCGACGGCTTCATGGCGCAGATCAGGGCCGCAGGGATCGCCGTTGTGGTGCTGATCATCGGGCTGGCGGCTGCCGCCAGCATCGGGGTCACGCGGCGGACGGTCGGCCGCATCGAATCGATCAATGCGACCAGCCGCGCCATCATGCTCTCCGGCCTCGACCAGCGCATCCCGCTCCGCGGCAGTCACGACGAATGGGATCGCGTTGCCGAGAATCTCAATCTGATGCTGGATCGCATCCAGACCCTGATGGGCGACGTCAAGCAGGTCAGCGAAAACATCGCCCATGACCTGCGCACGCCGCTGACCCGGATGCGCGGCCGGCTGGAGAAGGCCTATCACGCTCCGCGCAACGTGGAAGGCGATGCGGCGCTGATCGGCGACACCATCGCCGATCTCGACGCGGTGCTCGGGATGTTCGCATCGATCACGCGGATCTCGGAGATCGAGACGCGGGCCCGCAAGGGCGCGTTTCGCACCGTCAATCTCGTCGAGATCGCAGGCGAGGTGGTCGAGCTGTACGACGCCGCGGCCGAGGAGGTGACCACCGATCTCGACCTTGCCGGCGATCCCGTGGTGCTGGTCACCGGCGACCGTGACCTGCTGTTCGACGCCATCGCCAATCTCGTCGACAACGCGATCAAGCATGGCCGCCCGGGCGGACGGGTCACCGTGACCTGCGATAATGACCAAAGCGGGCCGATGATTTCAGTCGCCGATGATGGCCCCGGCATTCCGGCCGACCAGCACGACCGCGTGTTCAAGCGCTTCTACCGGCTGGAGCAGAGCCGCTACACGCCGGGCAACGGGCTCGGCCTCAGCCTGGTCGCGGCGGTCGCGAGCCTGCACGGCGCACGGATCGAACTGCGCGACAACACGCCGGGGTTGTTGTTCAGGCTCGTGTTTCCCGCGACGGAAACCTAGAACGGTAGGGTGGCGACGGCGGAGGAACTCCTCGCCGGGTGCGTGCCACCAAAATATTGAAAAACAACCCCATGCAAAGGAGCTCGCGGCTGCCGGCGTTGGACCAGGCAACGTTCGACTATGCAGCTTGACACGTTGGGCAAATCAGGAGTACTTTTCTAATATTCAGAAATTACGCAACTGCCGTCTTGTAGGCGCCCTCGCCACACGAGTGGCGCGCAGCGCGTCGCGAGACTGCATCAGTCACCGGCCGTACAACATACTCGCCGTCGTCCCGGCCTTCGCCGGGACGACGCAACGGGAAGAGCCGTCGACACTGGATCACCCCGCATGCGCGGGGTGATGGCACCGCGTTGTTTGACTCGTTGAGTCGAACTATCCCACATCGTCGTCCTGGCGAAGGCCAGGACCCATTACCCCAAATGAGAGTTGTTGCGTCACGCTGGGGGCCACGGTCCCGTTTATCGTCAAATGCGGTGGTTGTGGGTCCTCGCTTTTGCCAGGACGACGATGGGGAGGGAGCAGCTCAAAACCGTGCCGCCATCTCCACGAGCCGCGCGTGCGCAGCTTCCCGCGCCGCGCGGATCGGCTCCGCGGGCCCGGTGGTTGGGCCGATCGGCACGAAGCGAACGTCGTTGATGCCGATGAAGCGCAGCACTTCGCGCAGATAGGGCGTTGCCATGTCGATGCGGCCGCGGTTCATGCCGGTGACGAAGTCGCTGCCGCTCGCGAGGATCACGACCGTCGGGCGGTCCTTGAGCAGCGGCAGATAGCCCTGTGCGGGATCGAAGCGAAAGGTCAGCCCGGGCTGGATGATGACATCGAGCCACTGCTTGAGCTTATAGGGAATCGAAAAATTCCACATCGGCGTCGAGATCAGCACGCGATCGGCCAGCGACAGCCGCAGCGCCAGGCGCTCGGCGACGGCGAAGGCGTCGTGCTGGGAATTGGTAAAGGTCTTGCCGCCGATCCGGGCATATTTGGCCTCGAGCAAATAACCCTCGAACTCCGGCAGCGGCTCGCGCCAGAGGTTCATCGCGTCGATCTCCCAGTCCGGGCGCGCCTTGCGGAAACTCTCCATAAAGACGCGAGCGCCGGCCGCCGATTCCGAATCGGCGCGGGGAGAGCAGGCAAGATGCAGCAGCTTCGGCACCGCGCCTCCTCAGCCGAGCGCCTTGATGACGGTGTCGGCGTTGGTCACGACGGAGACGTTCTGGAGCGCGAAATTGATCGCGGCGTTGTGCCAGTCGGCGTTCATGGTCGAGCAGCAATCCTCCGGCACGATCATGAAATAGCCCTTGTCGGCGCCGGTCCGCGCGGTGTGCTCGACCGACATGTTGGTCCAGGCGCCGGTGTTGATGATCATGTCGCGGCCGGTTGCCTTCAGGATGGTTTCGAGCCGCGTGCCCTCCCAGGCGCTCATCCGCATCTTCTCGACCACGAAGTCGCCCGGGCGCGGCTCGAGGCCCGAGACCGGCGCCGCGCCCCAGCTGCCGCGCACCATCGCCTTGCTGTCGACCAGTCCCTCGAACAGCGGCGCGTTCAGCGTGACGCCGGGCGCGCCTGGCTCGACCACGAACCAGACATGGATGATGGCGACGCCGCGCGCCCGCGCAGCATCGGCGACGCGGCGAACATTCTCGACGACATGCTGCTGGCGGGCATGCGCCGGCGCGCCGGACTCGGCGAATGCGCCGCCGTCCATGATGACGTCGTTCTGCATGTCCTGGATGATCATCGCGCAGCGCTGCGGATCGATCTGCATCTCGCCGGCGGCGAGATTAGGCGCGGGCGTGGACGACGATGTGGTACCGGCGCCGCCGCGCTTGCCGCTCATGTAAGGTTCGTTACGCGGCCCGACCTTGGTCGGGATCGCATAGACCGAATGAGTCGCGGTCAGATAGAGCGTGCGGAAATCGGCGCCGCCCCAGGCAAGATTGGCGACCAGTTCGGGAAGGCGAACCTTGCCGAGCAGGTCGCCGCCGGGCGAGTAGACCCAGACGCCGCCGGGCGCGGTGACCCAGACGTTGCCGCGCTGGTCGCACTTCATGCCGTCGGGCAGGCCGGGCTCGAGCTCGGAGCGGATACCGGAGGCGAACACGCGCGGATTGCCGAGCGCGCCGTCGGCACCGACGTCGAAGGCGCGGATCAGCGCCTGCACGGTGTCGTTGACGTAAAGGATGCGCTCGTCGGGCGAGAAGCACAGCCCGTTGGGCTGGTCGAACAGATAGCGGTCGACCAGCAGCTTTGGTGCACCTCCGCCCGGCGGCACGCGATAGACACCCTGGAAGCCGAGCTGGCGCGGTCGTTCGACACCATAGACCGGCATGCGGCCATACCAGGGATCGGAGAAATAGATCGCGCCCGAGGAATGAACGCAGACGTCGTTCGGGCTGTTCAGCTCCTGGTTCTCGTAATGCGAGGCCAGCACCTCGCGCCGACCGTCGGGCCGTTCGCGGATCAGCGAGGAGGTCGCATGCTCGCAGACGATCAGATTGAGGTCGGCGTCATAGGTCATGCCGTTGCATTTGTTCGACGGCCGCTTGACCTCGACCACGCCGCGCCGCGCATCCCAGCGCCGGCGTACGTCGCCGGGCATGTCGGAGAACAGCAGGAAGTGATCGACCGGATGCCAGATCGGCCCCTCCGTGAAATCGAAGCCGGTGCCGACCTGGCCGACCGGCGCGTAGGGATCGATCAGGTCTTCGAACTCGCTGCGCAGCGTGACATGCGTCATCGTGACAGGCCTTCGCAATTATGCCGGGAACCAGTTGCGTTGCGGCAGGCTCTGCACGACCGGCCCGGGCACCTGGTCATGCAGCCGGCCGACCACCATGCCTCCCTCGATCTTGGCGGGGCGATCATGCACCGGCAGCAGATAGCGCGAGCTGGAGAGCAGCTTCTTGATCGCGGCCTTCTCGGCGCGCTTGCTGGTGCCGTGGTTGCCGGTGGTGCGCGGCTCGGCGTCGTGGATCTCGTTGAAGGGTGTGACGATCTGGTCGTTGAAATCATAGATCACGTCGCCACAGATCGTGGCAATGCCGTCAGCGGTGTGGACGTGAATGTTCATCGAGCCTTCGGTGTGGGCGTTGGCGGCGTCGCAATAGACGCCGGGCATCAGCTCGACCGGGCCGGTGATCTCGAGGTCGAGGAAGCGCAGCGCGCTCTTGGTATGCAGGCGGTCGATCAGGTGCTTGATGTCGGGCGCGGGATACTGCGGATGCATCAGGCCGGAGACTGAGTATTCCAGCTCCTTGCGGTTGACGACGACAGTCGTGTTCATCGGAAACAGATCGTCCTTGCCGGCATGGTCGATGTGCAGATGGGTGTGGCAGACGAAACGGACGTCGCCCATGCGTACGCCGTGGCGGGCGAGCTGGTTCTCGATCATGTTCTCATGGAACTGGAGCCCGCGCATCCCGAGCGTCTCCATGATCTGGTTGGAGCGGTAGCCGGTGTCGACCAGCACAGGGTAGGGCCCGCCGAGAATCAGGAAGCCGAGCGTCAGGACGCGGCGGGTGCGGCCGCAATTGTGCCCGAGCACGAGGAAGCTCGATTCCAGCTCGATATCGCCATAGTCCAGAATCTTGATCTCCAACGGCATCGCTCTCCCTCCAAATTCGTGTTCGTTGTTGTGTTCGTATTCGCGGTGCGGCTATGGCTCCAGCCGATAGACCCGCGCTGCGGTTGTGCTGAAGATCGCGGCACGCTGCTCGCGGCTGAGCCGTTCGGCGGCCGCCTTGAATGCGTCGATGAGATCGCGGTAGCTGGTCCACAGCTTCTCGATCGGAAAGTTCGAGCCGAACAGGCAGCGCTCTGCGCCGAAGATCGCAACCGTATCGGTCATGACTCCGGCAATATGCGCGGCATCGTTGCGGTGGATGAAGGTGCCGAGCCCTGACAGCTTCGACACCACGTTGGGGCATTGCGCCAGCCGCGCCATGCCGGCGCGCCAAGCGGCGCGGCCTTGCGGTGACAGGTCTTCCAGCATGCCGGCGTGCTGCAGGATGAAGGTCACGTCGGGACAGGCTGCGGCGAGGCCTGCTGCGCCTGCCATCTGCGGCGCGAACACCTGCAGGTCAAAACTCCAGCCATAGTCGGCGAGGTGGCCGACATTGCGCCGGATCACGGGATCGCCGCAGAGATCGGGCCGTGCCGCGAAGCGATAGAGCGGGTTCTCGTGCCAGTGCAGCTGCATGCGCACCCCCCGCACCAGCGGATAACGCTTCAACCGATCCAGTTGCGGCCGCACGTCGTCGACGGAGAAGTCGGCATAGGCGACGAGCGCGTGCGGCCAGCCATGTTCGTCCGCGGTCTGCTGCACCCAGGCCGCTTCGTCCTCGAACTGGCCGTTGGGCCAATTGGTCTGGACATAGACCGAGCGGGTGACGCCGCTGCCCTTGAGATCGTCGAGATATTCTTGGATCGGATAGTCGCGGCGGATCGGCTCGTAGGGGCCGAAGATGCGCGGCTGCATCGGGCCGGACAGCCAGGCGAGATCGGCCTGACGCCAGATGTGATGATGTCCGTCGACGATTCCAGTCACGCAGCTCTCCTTGTTCCGAGCGACAGCAGATGCGCGACCACGGCCGCGCTCGATCCGCCGTCCACGAGATCGTCGACAAAGCGCTGGATCGCGATCAGCGCCTCGGTTTGCGGCTTGAAGCCGGAGGCGGTCGCGAGCGGTGTCAGCCAGCTCACGCGCCAGGCCCGGCGCGACAGTTTTGCGACCGCGTCGCGCAAGGCGGCCGGATCGCCGCGCTCCAGGCCGTCGGAGACGATCACGACCGCTGCGCCGCGGGCATATCCGCCGAACCGCGGTACCGCGAGGAACGCCTGCAACGCGTCGCCGATGCGGGTGCCGCCGTCCCAGTCGCTCACCAGGAACGAGGCTGCGTTCAGCGCCTGCTCGCGCCGTTTCAGCCGCAGCGCCGGCGTCACGCGGGTCAGCCGCGTGCCGAAGGTGAACACCTCGACATTGCCGGCTGCCTGCACCAGTGCATGCGCGAGCCGCATGTTCTCCTCGGTGCGTGCCTTCATCGAGCCGGAGACGTCGATCAGGAACAGGATCTTGCGTGGGCGCTGGCGGCGGCGCATCCGTCCCAGTCGCAGCACCTCGCCGTCATTGCGCACGCTGTCGCGCAGCGTGCGACGCAGATCGGCGAACGGACCGCTGCGGGCACGGCGTCGCCGGTGGCCGCGCCGCCGCGGCAATCGTCGTGCGGCTTCGCGCGACAGTTTTCGCAGCGGATCGCTGGTCGGAACTTGCGCAAAGCGGCGCTCGACCAGCGCTTCGGCCCGCGCCGCGGCGAGGCCGGATTCGTTGGCTTCGTCGGCGAGCGGCGGCTCGTCCTCGCCGCGGCCTTCCTCCTGGAGGCGGACGGTCTCCTCGTCCTCGCCTTCGGCCTGCTCGATCGCCTCAGCGCCGCGGAAATGGATGTCGAACAGCCGGTCGTATGTCGCGCGACGCTCCGGCGGTGGCGCCAGCGTGGCAAGTCCGGCCCGGCGGATGTGCTCCAGGCTCCGAGGGCCGAGCAGCTCAATCGCAGCCAGGAAGCTCGTCGTCTGCTCCGGCGCAACCGAGAAGCCGTTGGCGCGCAGCAGCGCGACAAAGGAGACGAAGATATGCGCCGCGCGCGGCAGCTGGAGGTCGTCGCTCACGCCGCCGCCTCCGCGATGATCGCATCGAGCCGCGGCGAGATGAAATGCAGATCCTCCTCATCCTTCAGCGCAACGCCGATCGAACGCTTGAACGCGTCGGGCCAGCGTGCGCCGCCCTTGTTGAGCAACGTCGCGGCTTCCGCCCAGTCGACCGCCTCGGCAATGCCCGGGGCCTTGCTCAGCGGCTCGCGGCGCAGCCGGCCGACCGCGGCGACCACGGCGCGAGCTGTGGCTTCGGCGACGCTGGAGGCCCGCATCATCACGATCCGCGCCTCGCGCTCGGCATTCGGATAATCGATCCAGTGGTACACACAACGTCGCCGCAGCGCCTCGTGCAGGTCGCGGGTCCGGTTCGAGGTCAGCACCACCACAGGATGCTCGGCGGCGCGGATCGTGCCGCGTTCCGGGATCGAGATCTGGAAGTCGGACAGGAATTCGAGCAGGAAGGCCTCGAACTCCTGGTCGGCGCGATCGATTTCGTCGATCAAGAGCACGGTCGCATCAGGCGCGCGCAGTGCCGCGAGCATTGGGCGTTCGATCAGGAACGACTCGCCATAGATGTCGATGCTCTCCTCGCCGGCCTGCCGGATCGCCAGCATCTGGCGCGGATAGTTCCACTCATAGAGTGCCGCCGCGGCGTCGATGCCTTCATAGCATTGCAGCCGGATCAGCCTGCGGCCGAGCACGGCAGCGATCGCTTTCGCCGCCTCGGTCTTGCCGACGCCCGGCGCGCCCTCGAGCAGCAACGGCTTGCCGAGCGCGAGCGAGAGATAGGAGGCCGTTGCGATGCCGTCGTCGGCAAGGTAATAGGCCGCCCGCAGCGCCTTCTCCAGCGCCTCGGGGCTGTCGATGCCGACAATGTTGCTGCGGACCGGCATGGAAAACCTCAGCGCCGCGGCTGCGGCCGCGCGCCGCCCTGCGCCCTGATCGCGCGCAGCACCTTTTCCGGCGTAATCGGCAGATCATCGATCCGCACGCCGACCGCGTTGAAGATCGCGTTGGCGACCGCAGGCAGCACCGGATTGGCGCACATCTCGCCCGGTCCCTTGGCGCCGAACGGGCCGTCCGGCGCAGGGCGTTCCAGCACCGCGATGTCGTGCGGGCAGATGTCGCCTGGCCCCGGCATCAGATACTCGACGAAGTCACGCGGCCCGTGCACCGGCTCCGGATAATAAGGCTCCGGCGTCTCATAGAGCGCGTGGCTGACACCCATCCAGGCGCCGCCGACCAGCTGCTGCTCGACCAGCCGCGGATTGAGCGCGCGGCCGAGCTCATAGGCCGAGTCCATCCTGACCATGTCGACCTCGCCGGTCTCGTCGTCGACCTCAACCTCGGCGACCAGGCAGGCATGCGCATAGCAAGTCGCCGGCGACATCTCGCCGGTCTCGGGATCGACGTCGGACAGCGGCACCAGGAAGATGCCGCGGCCGGAGATGGTCTTGCCCTGCTTGAACTGAGCTGCGATCGCGACGTCCTTGGTCGAGATCGAGCGGTGCGGCGCGCCCTTGACGTGGATGTTGCCGCGGCCGTCGGTCTCGAGGTCGGCGGCATTCACCTCCAGCTCCTCGGCGGCCGCCTCCATCATCACGCCGCGCGCCTCCCGCGCCGCCGCCATCACGGCGTTGCCGACGCGATGGGTGCCGCGCGAGGCAAACGAGCCCATGCAGTGCGGGCCCGTGTCGGAATCCGCAGTGTCGACATAGACGTCCTCGACCGGGACGCCGAGCGTCTCGGCGCAGATCTGCCGCGTCACCGACTTCATGCCCTGGCCGAGATCGATCGAGGACAACGCCACGGTGAACTTGCCGCTCGGGTTGGAGTGCACCAGCGCCTGGCTCGGATCGCCGCCGAGATTCATGCCGATGGGATAATTGACCGATGCGATGCCGCGTCCGCGATGCCTTGTCATGGTCAGCGCCTCCTGGTGCCGAAGACGGAAGAGAAGCGGGTGGCGCCATGCGACGGCGCGCTCGGCCGCGGTGGCGGAGGAGATGGTGGTGGCGGCGACGGCGGTGGTGGCGGCGGCTCGCGGGTCGCGGCCGGCGCTCGGTCATACGTCGTGCGCTGCTGGGACGGCACGGCGGGCGGCGCATGCGTCTCGCGCGGGGTCGGCGTCACCGCAGCGCGGGCGCCGCCGCCGTCCTTGCGCGACGACATCCGCTTGAAGTCCTCGCGAAGCGGCCATTTGGCCTTCTCGGCGGCAACTTGCACGCATTCGATCAGCGCGGTGTTCTTGGCCTCGCGGCGGTGCGCCTTCATGTCGCCGTCGCGATACGCATTGAGGATCCGGATTTCCATCGGGTCCATGCCGACGAGATGGGCCAGCTTGTCCATCTGGCATTCGATCGCGAAATCCATCGCCGTGACGCCGAAGCCGCGCATCGCGGTCGCCGGCGTGCGGTTGGTGAAGACGCAATAGACGTCGCCGTGGACGTTCGGGATGGTGTAGGGGCCGGGCAGATGCGCGGCGCATTTCACCGCCGCATAGCTCGACAGCCGCGTATAGGCGCCGCTGTCGAAATAGGCCCGCACCTTTCGGGCGACGACGCGGCCGTCGCGCATCACGCCGTCCTTGATGTAGATGCGTTCGGCGCCGCGCGGCGGGCCGTACTGCATCTCCTCCTCGCGCCCGAACACGTAGCGCACCGGACGTCCGGTCAGCATCGCGCCGAGGATGCAGAGCGGCTCGGTCAGCGTATCGACCTTGCCGCCGAAGCCGCCGCCCACCGTACCGCCGATGAAGTGGAAGGTGTTTGACGGCACGTCGAGGATCTTGGCGCAGGTATCGACCGAGAAGAACAGCGCCTGCGTCGAGGTGTAGACGATGTAACGGCCGTTGGTGTCGGGTGCGGCGATCGAGCCGTTGGTCTCGGTCGGGGCATGTTCGATCGGCGACATCTGGTAGCGCTGCTCCAGCACGTGGTCGGCCGTTGCGAACGCCCGGTCGGCGTCGCCGAAGCGAAGCTGCTGGCGATCATAGGTCTCGTGATAGGTGAAGGTGTTCTTGGGATAAACCTCGTTGACCACGGGCGCGCCCGGCTTCAGCGCCTCCTCGACGTCGAACACGGCCGGCAGCACCTCATAGTCGATCTTGACTTTCGCGATCGCCTCATAGGCCTCGCGCGGGCTGTCGGCGACGATGGCGACGATCGGCTCGCCCTTGTAACGAACCTTGTCGACCGCGAGCGACGGCTCGTCGTCCTTGCCGAAATTAATCAGGCTGAGCAGCGTGTTCAGATTGCGCGGCACGTCGGAGGCGCGGATCACCCGCCGCACGCCCTGCGAGCGCTCGGCCTCGGAAGTGTCGATGCGGCGCAGCCGCGCGTGCGGATGCGCGCTGCGGACCACCTTCAGATGCAGCATGCCCTGCAGCTTGTGATCGTCGAAATAGGGCGAGGTGCCGGTGACATGGCCGAGCATGTCCTGGCGCTGCGTGCCCTTGCCGATTTCCTTGAGATTGTCGTCGCGTTCGTCGGCGAAGATATCCTTGCGCAGTTCCAGCATGGCACTGTTCCCTTACGCGCGCGCCCGGCCGCCGGATGCGGCAGCCAGCACGGCGTTGATGATCGGCTCATAGCCGGTGCAGCGGCAGATATTGCCGGAGATCGCCTCGACCACCTCGGCACGGCTCGGCTGCGGATTGCGATCGAGCAGCGCTTTCGCGGCCATCAGCATGCCCGGCGTGCAATAGCCGCACTGCGCGGCGAAATTGTCGGCGAAGGCGCGCTGCAACGGATGCAGATTGGGGCCGTCCTTGATGCCGTCGAGCGTCTCCACCGAACGGCCGGCGACCGTCTCGGCGAGCGTCAGGCAGGATAGATGCAATTCGCCGTCGATCAGCACGCTGCAGGTGCCGCAGCCGCCCTGGCCGCAGCCGAATTTCGGCGTCATGTCGCCGATCAGCTCGCGCAGCGCGACCAGCAGGTTGGTGCCGCCATCGACGAAGATCGCGACGTCGCGGCCGTTGTGGCGGAATTGAAGTGGGGTCTTGGCCATGCGTTCTATTCCTGACCGGACAGCAGGCGCTTGAGATGTACGCCGACGATCTCGCGGCGATACCAGGCGCTGGCGAGCGCATTGTCGCCGGGCGACGTGCCCTCGACGGCGGCCGCGGCGGCGGCGCCGATCGTGGAAGCATCCAGCGGGCGGCCTTCCAGAGCTCGCTCGGCGGCGCGGGCGCGGATCGGCGTCGGCGCCATCGAGCCGAGCGCGACACGGGGGCCGACGATGCGGCTGCCGTTGACCGGCAGATGCGCCGCCAGCGTGATGACAGCGCCGCCCTTGGGCTTGATCCGCGCGATCTTGCGGTAACGGAACGCATCGGCGCTTCCAGGTTTTACGAACGAGATCGCCAGAACCAGCACACCGGTCTGGCGGTCGCGCGATTGCAGGAATTCCTCGATCGGAATCTCGCGGCCGCCGAGGCCGCCCTGCACCGATACCATGGCGTCGAGCGCGAGCATCGCGACCGTGAAGTCGCCATATGGCACCGGTGCGAACAGATTGCCGCCGACCGTGCCCATGTTGCGCACTGCAGGTCCGCCGATCGAGCGGGCGGGGGCGTGCAGGAAGCCGAGATCGCGTTCCGCCAGGATGCGGGCGAAGGTGACGCCGGCGCCGAGCGTGATGCGCGAGCCTGTAGCGTCGATCCGCGTCATCGCATGGTCGCTGGCGCGCACGATTGTCGAGATCGAGATGTCGCCCTCGTTCAGCGCCCGCATCACCAGCGTGCCGCCGCCGAGATAGCGGGCGCTGTGATCCGACGACAGCGCCGCCGCGGCGTCATGGCTGCTGGTGAAGGTCTTCACCGTGACTGGCATGATGTCCTACCCGCTTACGCGGCCTCCTTCAGATGCCGGCGGATGGCCTCGAAGCCGGCCTGGTAGATGTCTTCCGAAACCATCTGCGTGATGCGATCCCGGTCTTCGGTCCGCGTCGTGAAGCGCGATTCCCAGTGCCAGAAAGTGCGGTTGCCGTCGGTGACTGGCAGCAGGCGGACATGCGCCACGTAGTTGAACATCGGGATCGGCGTATCGAGCAGGCAGTAGCTGAACGATTGTTCGAGATCGGAGAGCGCCAGCAGCTGCTCGCGCAGCTCGGCGCCGTCCTGCAGCTTGAAGCGCCTGACGCAGCCGATCTTGTCGGATGGCTGCGCGCGCTCGATGCCGCTGCTCGCGACCGCCGGGTGCCAGCGGTCGTGGCCGTTGAAATCGCGCAGCACGGCCCACACCGCATCGGTCGGTGCATCCAGGATCGTGCTTTTGACGATGTGCGGCACGGTCAAAGTCCAGTGTCTGCGAGTTTGATGGAGCTATCCGCGAACCTCACCTCTCCCCATCGGGGAGAGGTCGGCGCGCAGCGCCGGGTGAGGGGGCTCAGGTCCCGCGAGAGACCGTAACCCCTCACCCGGATCGCATCTTGCGATGCGATCCGACCTCTCCCACAGGGGGAGAGGTGGACCGTCTGCGTCGCGATAGCTGGACGATACATATCGCTATCCTCCGAACGCCCGCTTCAGCGCGTCGAAGCCGCCCTGGAACACGCCGCCGCCGATGTTGTTGACGAGCTCGGCCTCGCGCTCCGGCGCGCAGTCGAACTCCGCGGTCCATTCCAGGAAGGTCTGGTCGCCGTCGGTGACCGGCGTCAGCCGCAGGGTTGCGACATAGTTCTCGACGCCCATCGGGGATTCCAGGATCGAGTAGGTGCAGAACATGTCGTAGTCGGACAGCCCGAGCAGCTTCTCCCGGATGCGATCGCCGTTGCGCAGGCGGAAATCCCTGACGCAGCCGATCTTGTCGGAGGGCTCGCCGCCTTCGATCCGGCTTTCCGCGATCGCCGGATGCCAGTTCGGCAGCCCGTTGAAATCACGGACCCGGGCCCAAACCCGGTCGTTGCGGGCGTTGACGACGGTGGAGACGTAAACCCGTGCCATGGCGTGCGCTCAGTCCTTCTTGCGCGGCGTGCGCTCGGGCCGCGGCTCGCCGCCGCCCTCGGGCGCCGCCGGCTTGGCGTCAGCGCCGCCCTTGCGCGCGGAGTCCTTGATGCCCTGCATGTCGCGGGCCTCGCGGATCAGGCCGGGCATCTTGGCGAGGCTGCCGCCCTCGACACCGATATCGGACAGGATCGAGTCGATCAGCGGCGCCTGCACGCGGTAGCGCAGCGCCGAGTCGATCACCTCGTCGGTGGCGCTGCGGCCGTTGCCGCCGCCATTGCCGTTGCCGTTGAGGCCGTCGACCTGGAGGATGCGGATGCCCTCGATCTTCTCCATCGGCTTGACGCTTTCGCGCACGATGCCCTCGATCCGGTCGAGCAGCTTGCGGCGGAACAGCGAGTAGCGCGCCTGGTCGGTGAGCACGTTCTCGGCCTCGTTGAGCAGGCGCTGCGCCTCGGCCTCGACCGCGGCGCGAACCCGTTCGGCATCGGCAGCAATCTTGGTCTCCTCGGCCTGCTTCTCGGCCAGCAGCACCTCGACGGTCTTGCGTCGTTTCGCGATCTCGCTCTCGCGCGCCGTGACGACGCGCTCGGCCGCTTCCGTGGCGCGGATCCGGGCGTCTTCGGCTGCAGCGCGCGCCGCGGATTCCTCCAGCGACTTCTGATGCAGCGCAATCGCCTTCTCCATCAGCGCGGTCTCGACGTCCTTCTCGCGGTTGACCTCGAGCTTGCGCAGCTCGCGCTCGCGGCCGACCCTCGCCTCGTCGAGGCCGCGGTCCGAGGCGATGCGGGCGCGCTCGACTTCCTCACGCGCAGCGATCTCGGCCTCCTGCAGCGACTGGTTGCGGGCGACCTCGAGCTGCTCGATCGCCCGGCGCCGTTCGATCCGGGCGGCCTCCAGCGCCTGCTCGCGCGAAACGTCCGTCGTGTCGATGTCCTTGCGCGCCACGATCTCGGCCTGACGGACCTGCCGGTCGGCATCGATCCGCTCGGAGCGCTTGGCGGCGAGCGCGATCACGCGCTCCTCGTCGGCGAGCTCGATCGCCTTCTTCTGGTCGATGTTGAGCACTTCGCGGGTTCGCGACGAGGCGATTCGCTCGCTCTCCAGCGCCAGCTCGACATCGATGCGCTGCCGCTCGACGGCGTCGCGGCGCTTCAGCTCGGCGGCCTCGATCGCCCCGGTGCGTTCGATCTCGAGCCCGCGGGTCTCCCGCTCGGCGCGGATGCGCTGTGCAGCGACCGACTTCTCCTGCGAGATCCGTGCCGCCTCGATCGCCTCGCGCGAAGCGATGTCGGCTTCCTCGATCGCGCGGGTGCGGGCGATTTCGAGTGCCCGGACGTGCTCCTCCTGGGCGATCCGGGATGCTTCGGTGGCTTCGCGCGCGCTGATCCCGGCGATCTCGACGGCCTGGTTGCGCTCGATCTCGAGCTTGCGCGTGGTGTGGTCGGCGGCGATGCGCTCGGCGGCCAGCGTCTTCTCCCTGACGATCCGGGCGGCCTCGACCGCCTTCTGCGCCTCGATCTCGGCTTCCTGGATGGTGCGCACCTGCTGGATCTCCAGCGCGCGGGTGCGTTCGTCGGAGGAGATGCGCTCGACGTTGACCGTCATGGTCTGGGCGATGCGCGCCTTCTCGGTGGCCTCGCGGGCCGCGATCTCGGCTTCGTCGACCGCGCGGGTGCGCTCGATTTCGCGGCGGCGGGTCTCCTCCTCATTGGCGATGCGGGCATCGGTGACGACGCGGTCCTGCTGGATTCGGGCCTTCTCGATCGCCTCGCGGGCGGCGATCTCGGCTTCCTCGATCGTGCGCATCCGCTCGATCTCGCGCTGGCGCACTTCGCGCTCCGATGCGATCCGCGTGGTATCGACCGAGCGCTGGTTGGCGATCCGGACCCTTTCGATCTCTTCGCGGGCCAGTAGCTCCTTCTCCTCGACGGCGCGGGTCCGCTCGATCTCCTTGTGCCTTGTCTCGCGCTCCGAGGCGATCCGGGCTTCGGTGATCGCCTGCTCGTTGGCGATGCGAGCTTTCTCGATGGCTTCGCGCGCGGTGATCTGGGCCTGTTCGGCTTCGGTCTCGCGCAGTGCACGCTCGCGGGCGACTTCGGTGCGCTGCAGGGCACGGCGCATCTCGATGTCGCGCTCCTGCTCGAGGCGGGCGGTCTCGCTCTCGCGCTCGATCTCCAGTGCCTGCCGTTCGGCCTCCAGATTGCGGGAGCGGATCTTGATCATCGAGTCCTGCTCGATGTCGTTGCGCAGCTTGCGCTTGGCCTCGATGTCCTCCATCAGGCGGGTCAAACCTTCGGCATCGAACCGGTTCGAGGGGTTGAAATATTCGAGATCGGTCTGGTCGAGGTCGGTGATCGCGACCGACTCGAGCTCGAGGCCGTTTTGCGCCAGCGCTTCCGCTGCATTGGCCTTGACGCGGGCGACATAGTCGCCGCGCTGCTCGTGCATCTGCTCCATCGTCATCTCTGATGCGACCGAGCGGATCGCGGAGATGAACTTGCCGGAGAGCAGGGTGTGCAGCTGCTCCGGCTCCATGGTGCGGCGGCCGAGCGTCGCGGCGGCGATCGAGACAGCTTCGCGGGTCGGCTGGACGCGGACATAGAAATCGGCCTCGATGTCGACGCGCATGCGGTCGCGGGTGATCACGGCATCCTGCCGGGAGCGCACGATCCCCATCGGCAGCACGTTCATGTTGACCGGCGTATAGTCGTGGATGAACGGCAGCACGAAGGCGCCGCCATTGATCACCACCCGCTCACCCATGAAACCGGTGCGGACGAAGGAGACCTCCTTCGACGAGCGGTGATACAGCCAGTTCACGACGTAGACGATGATGACGATCGCGACGATCGCGACGATGAGCCAGAGGATCAATTCACCGACCAGCATCCCCGACATCTCTTCCTCCCTTGGTCACGGCGGCTCTAGCGCGCGCCGATCGCCTTGAATTTCCGAACCTGCTCCGTCAGCGCCCGCTCGACCGGCAGGCGCTCCATCGAGGAGGCGCCGTAGAAGCCGTGGCAATTGCGGGTCTGCTTCATGATGAAATCGGCATCCGCGGGATCCGCGATCGGACCGCCATGCGCGAGCACGATGATGTTGGAATTGACGCTGAGCGCGGCCTCGGCCCAGGCCTCGATGCGGGCGGGACAATCTTCGAGCTTCAGCGCAGTCTGGGCGCCGATCGTGCCGCCGGTGGTCAAACCCATATGGCAGACGATGATGTCGGCGCCAGCGATCGCCATCGCGGTCGCTTCCTGCTCGCTGAACACATAGGGCGTGGTCAGCATGTTCTTGTCATGCGCCTTCGCGATCATGTCGATCTCGAGCGCGTAGGACATGCCGGTTTCTTCGAGATTGGCGCGGAAGATGCCGTCGATCAGCCCGACGGTCGGGAAGTTCTGCACGCCGGCAAAGCCGAGCGCTTTCAGCTGGTCGAGGAACAGGTCCATGTCGCGGAACGGGTCGGTGCCGTTGACACCCGCGAGCACCGGCGTGTTGGTCACGACCGGCAGCACTTCGGCGGCCATCTCGACGACGATCGCGTTGGCGTCACCGTAGGGCATCAGTCCGGCGAGCGAGCCGCGGCCGGCCATGCGGTAGCGACCGGAATTGTAGATCACGATCAGGTCGACGCCGCCGGCCTCCTCGCATTTCGCTGACAGGCCGGTGCCGGCGCCGCCGCCGACGATCGGCTCGCCGCGTGCGATCATGGCGTGAAACTTCTTCAACAGCGCACCGCGTTCAAACCTGGGCATGGGTCACCTCGCCACTCTGCGCCGGCCACCGGCGCGTCCGAGCAGCGGACGGAACGCGCTGACGATGGCGGCGGTGAACTCGGGATCGTTGATGTTGCGCTTGACGCGGATGATCTGGCGGTTGCCGGTCTGGCGTACCGTGCGCTCCAGCGTGCGGAACAGCGCGGCGTCCGCATCCGGGTCCCAGAACGGCTGGCCGGGCGCGTCGAGCGCCGAGACGCCGCCCTCGGGCAGCAAGAAGCGCACCGGCCCGTCCATCTGGTTGAGGCGTTCGCCGATCCAGCGGCCCATCCGCTCGTTCTCTTCCGGCGTGGTCCGCATCAAGGTGACCTGCGGATTATGGACGTGGAACTTGCGCTGCCGGTAGCGCTCCGGGATGGTGTCCGTCGCGCCGAAGTTCACCATGTCCAGCGCGCCGACCGAGCCGACATACGGCACGCGGCTGCGGATGATGGCGCCGAAACGGTCCTCGGTGGCCGGGAACACGCCGCCCATCAGGAGGTCGCAGACCTCGGTCGTGGTGAGGTCGATCACGCCGGCGAGCTGGCCGGACTCGACCAGCTTCTCCATCGAGCGGCCGCCGACGCCGGTGGCGTGGAACACGAGACACTCGAAATCCTCGCGCAGGTCGGCCGCGATCTTCTGCACCGCCGGCGTGGTGACGCCGAACATGGTGATGCCGATCGCGGGCAGGCTGGCGCTCGTCTCGCGCTGCTTGCCGGCCTGGTCGTCGAGCCGTGCCTTGACCATGCCGACCAGCGCATGGGCGCCGTTGCCGAGCACGGCGCGCGAGATCGAGTTGAGGCCCTGCACGTCGGTGACCGAGTACATCATGGTGATGTCGGCGGGCCCGACATAGGGGCCGACGTCGCCGGATGCGACCGAGGAAATGATGAGCTTGGGCACGCCGACCGGCAGCGCCCGCATGCCGGGCGCGACCAGCGACGCGCCGCCCGAGCCGCCCGCGGAAATGATGCCGGCGATATTGCCCTGGCGCCGCAACCAGCGTTCGAACGCTTCCGCCATCGCCGTCACCGAAGCGCCGCGATCGGCGCCGAACACGCCCGAGCCGCCGCGACCGTGGTTCAGCGCGATCTCCTGCGCGGTGACGTCGCAGCTCGCTGCTCTTCCGCTGGTCGAGACATCGACCAGTCGGGTGCGCAGGCCGCTACCCGCGATGATATCGCGGATGAAGCGCAGCTCGGCGCCCTTGGTGTCGAGCGTGCCGACCACCAGCACGACAGGCGGCCCCGACATTCGGGATGCCGTCGGTTCGCGCCGCTGGCGGGTGGCCTCTTCGAGCCGGGTGACACCGGTGGACTGCGTCCGCGCGGCGGCTTCGATGCGGGCGATCGGCACCGGCTGCGACCAACGCGTCGGCGGCACCAGATTGGAAACATAGATGCGGAGCGGCCCCTTACGTTCCGGTTGCGGCGTGCCGGCAGCTTCGGCCTTCGCCGGAGCCGCTCCGGCGTCGGTCTCATCCGTGCCGTGGGTGCCGACGCCGAGCAGCCGCTGCTGCAGCTCGCGGTCGGTGGCGAGGCGGGCGGAATCGATGATGCGGTTGATCCGGCCATTGACCATGATGGCGACGTTGCGCGATACCGCCGTCGCCACGCCGATGTTCTGCTCGATGACCAGGACGGAGATGTCGCCTTCATCGCCGAGGCGCAGCAGCATATCTTCGACCTGTGCAACGATCACAGGCGCAAGCCCCTCGGTCGGCTCGTCCATGATCAGCAGATGCGGGTTGGTGAGCAGCGCGCGCGAGATCGCGAGCATCTGCTGCTCGCCGCCGGAGAGCTGGTTGCCGCCATTGTTCTTGCGCTCGGCGAGGCGCGGGAAGATGTCGTAGATGCGCTCGATGGTCCAGGCGCCGCGGCGCAGGCCGCCGGCGAGCGCAAGGTGTTCGTCGACGGTCAGCGAGCGCCACAGCCGCCGGCCCTGCGGCACATAGCCGACGCCGAGCCGGGCGATCCGCGCCGGATTGAGCCGCGCGACCTCCTCACCGCGAATCCGGATCGAGCCGCCGCTGGCGCGCACCAGTCCCATGATGGCCTTGCACAGCGTGGTCTTGCCCATGCCGTTGCGTCCGACCACCGAGAATACGCCGGTGTCGAGTGTGAGATCGACGCCCTGCAGCGCATGCGAATGGCCGTAATAGACGTCGAGGCCCTTCACCTCGAGCGCGGGCGCGGCGCGGCGGTCATTCATGGCCGCCTCCGAGGTAAAGCTCCTGCACCTCGGGATCGGATTCGATCTCGCGCGGCAGGCCTTCCTTGAAGATGCGGCCGTTGTGCATCATCGTCACGCTCTCGACGACGCGCAGCGCAACGTCCATATCGTGCTCGATGATGATGTAGCCGATATGTGCCGGCAGCGAGGTCAGGATCTCGATCAGCTCGCGCCGCTCGGTCGGCGACAGCCCCGCCGCCGGCTCGTCGAACAGGATGAAGCGCGGCGCGCCGGCCAGCGCCAGCGCGATCTCGAGCTGCCGCTGCTGGCCGTGCGCCAGCTCGGCGACGCGCTGGTCCTTCACGCCCGCGAGATGCACCGCCTGCACCAGCGTCTCGGTCGCGTGCATCAGCGCATCGTTCTGCCCGGGGCGCAGCAACGAGAACCGGCCGCGCGAGACACCGCGGCAGGCGAGGTAGACGTTGTCCTGCACCGTGAGGCCGGGGAATAGCGCCGAGATCTGGTAGGTGCGGCGCAGGCCGCGGCGGATGCGCTCATAGGGCGGGAACTGGGTGATGTCCTCGCCGAAGAAGCGGATCGTGCCGGAGGAGGGCGGGAAGTCGCCGGTGATGCAGTTGAACAGCGTGGTCTTGCCGGCGCCGTTGGAGCCGAGCACCGCACGGCGTTCGCCAGGCCGCACCGTGATGGTGACGTCGGTCAGCGCCGCCAGCGCGCCGAACAGCCGGGTCACGCCGCGCAGCTCCAGCGCCGCGCCGGCGCCGACGACGGACAGCCGCTGCGCGACGCTATCCATGGCGGCCTCCGCCTGAACCTCGTGTCGAGGAGGCGTTGCGGCGCCGCCAGCGTTCCCACAGCCCGATCACGCCGTCGGACGACCAGAACACGATGGCGAGGAAGCCGAGCCCGATCAGCAGCCGGAAGCGGTTGCCGTCGAGCCCGAACTTGATCAGCACGTCGAGCGCGAAGGTACGCAGCAGGACGAAGATCAGCGCGCCGATGAACGGGCCGATCGGCCGTGTGATGCCGCCGACAACGGCGATGATCAGCACGTCGATGCAGGCGCCGACGCTGACCGAGCCGGGCGAGATCTGCCGGTAGTTCCAGACCTGCAGCACGCCGCCGAGCGCCGCGATGAAGGCCGCGAAGGCGTAGGCCGCGATGCGGTGGGCATTGGGGTTGAAGCCGAGCGCCCCCATCCGGCGGGGATTGTCGCGGACGCCCTGCAGCGCGAGGCCGAACGGCGCGCGCGAGACATACTGGACGGCAAAGTAGGAGATCGCGGCGACGCCGAGCGTCACATAGTAGAAGGCGATGTCGCTGCGCCAGTCGACGCCCCAGAAATGCGGCGTCGCCACGGTGTTGATGCCGGTGTGGCCGTTGAAGATCGCCCAGTTCTGGTTGGTGAAATAGTAGAACGCAGCGCCGATCGCGAGCGTGATCATGATGGTGTAGATGCCCTCGGTGCGCACCGCGAGCGCGCCGCCGAGCGTGCCGAACAGCGTCGCCAGCGCCAGCGCCATCGGGGTTGCCAGCCACCACGGCCAGCCCAGGCTGATATTGGCGTTGCCGCTCACGCCGAACACCGCGACCATGTAGCCGGCGAAGCCCGCGATGGTGAGCTGCATCAGGCTGACCATGCCGCCATAGCCGGCGAGGAACATCAGGCTGAGGGCGATGACGCCGAGGATCAGCGTGGTGGCGAAGATCTCGATCAGGAAGAAGCCGTTGGCGATCAGCGGCATGATCACGAGGATCAGCGCGACCAGCCAGGCCACGGGATTCTGGAATTCCGGCCAGGTGCGGAGCAGGGCGCGGCGGGTCGCGTTGCCGGATCGGTCGGTGCGGAACTGGGTGCTCTGCAGCAATGACATCTCATCGCCTCGCGAGCAGGCCCTGCGGCCGCAGCGCCAGCACCAGCACCATGATCAGGAAGGTGACGACGATGGCGTAGGTCGGGATGTAGACCGAGCCGAGCTGCTCGGCGAGGCCGATGATGACGGCGCCGAGCGCGGCCCCCGGGATCGAGCCCATGCCGCCGACGATGACGACCACGAGGGAGGCGAGCAGGAAGCGGGTATCCTCGCCCGGCGACAGCGACTGGAAGGTGCCGCCGACCACGCCGGCGATGCCGGCGAGACCCGCGCCGAGCGCGAACACCAGCACGAACACCAGCTGGATCCGCACTCCGGTCGCGGCCAGGATGTCGCGGTCGTCGACCCCGGCGCGCACGATCATGCCGATCCGCGTCCGGTTCAGCGCCAGCCACATCGCGATCCCGATCACGACGGAGGCGGCGAAGATCACCAGCCGCACCAGCGGATATTGCAGATAGACCGGCTCGCCGGAGGATTTGATCGCGGTCAGCAGCGGCAGCTGCACCGGGCCGATCAGCCAGCTCGGGGTCTGGACCTGGTAGAAGTCGCCGCCGAACACCCACAGCATCAGATCGGCGAACACGATCGAGAGCCCGATCGTGACCATGGTCTGCCGGAGGTCCTGGCCCTCCATGCGGCGGAACACGGCAAGCTGCAGGATCACGCCGACCAGCGCCACCGCGATGAAGGCAATGATGAAGGCGAGAATCCACGATCCGGTCCAGCTGCTGATGGCGTAGCCGATATAGCCGCCGAACAGATAGAGCGAGCCGTGCGCGAGGTTGACGTTGCGCATCAGGCCGAAGATCAGCGTGAAGCCGCTGGCCACCAGGAAGTAGAGCCCACCGAGCGTGATGCCGTTCAGCACCGCATTGAGGAACACGCGCTTGCGCCCGATCGCGGCTTCAAGTCCCGGCGGCCAGATCGCGAACACCAACCACGCCAGCACCGCGACCGCGATTATCACGATCAGCGCCCAGGCCGGATGGCGTTCGATGAACCTGGCCATGTCAGTCGCGTTCCCTCAGTCGGTCGCGACCGTCTGGCGGGCCGCGTGTCCTTGCATCCTACCGAGGGCAAAAGCGGAGGATTTGATCGAGAGTATCTTTTATCGTCCGGTGCGGAACTCGCTCACGGCCGCAACACCTTGGCGGCGCGGCGATAGTCGGTCGGGGCCATGCCGACATTGGCGGCGAAGAAGCGAGTGAAACCGCTCTGCGAGGAGAAGCCGAGATCGAAGCCGATATCGGCGATCGGCGCTTCGGTCGCGACCAGCGCGTCGAGCGCCTGCTCCATGATCAGCGTGTTCATGTAGAGGTGAGGGGTGACGCCGGTTTGGGTCCGGAACAGCCGATAGAAATGCGGTCGCGACAGCCCGGCCTCGCGCGCGATCGCGTCGAGCTCGATCTCGGCGCCGGGGCTTTCGGACATCAGCCTGATCGATTTACGGACGCGGAAATCGGTCACCGCGGCGGCGGCGGGGGCGCCATCGGCCGCCTGCCAGCTCTCCTCGTAGCAGGAGTCGATCAGCTGCCGGAGCTCGCAATCGAGGCTGCGTAGCGATGGCGCGCCGCACACCAGTGCTGCGGTGCGGCGGATCAATCGGTCGAGCGCCTCGGTGCGCGGAAAGAAGGTGCGGCCGAAGCGCAGGCCCTGCACATTGGCAGGCTGCGGCGTGAACCATTCGGCGTTGACATAGAGCACGAAGAAGATCGCGCCGTGGTCCATGTCGGTCGGCAGGAAATTGTGCGGTTCCCACGGATTGACCGCAACCACGGTGTCGTCCTTGAGCAGCAGGCGCTGCTCCGAGACGTCGATCTGCGCCGGCGTCCCGCCGACATGAAAGATCAGGTGCCCTTCGCGGTGCGCGTGCACGTTGAAGGGGCGGTTCAGCTGATAGACCGTCGCGCGACCGAACCGGCCGTGGAAGACGGCAAGCGCCCTGCTCATGCCTCCCCTCCCGCGGGATGTTCTTGTCTTTTCGACAAGCGTTCATCATCCGCCCGCGGAAAGCAAGGGCGAGCAGGGCCTTCGATGCAACTGCGCGCCTGCGTCACGGCTGGCTTGCTCGCACCTGCAACAAATACGTCAGTACTTCTTGCACTCCGGAACCGTGCGGCTCGGCAGGCCGATCTTGGCGAAAACAGCCGGATCGTAGCCCAGCGTCTGGTTGACGTTCGGGATCACCTTCACGACCTTGGAGAACAGCGCGCCCTTGCCGTCGTCGACCACCTCGGTGACGAAATTGGTGCCGATCGCCTGGCGGTTGGCATCGAGCTTGATCTTGCCGTTCGGTGCGTCGATCTCGATCTTGGCCAGCGCGTCCTTCAGCTTGGCCTGGTTGTTGGAGAGATCGCCATTGACCTGCCGCAGCGCCAGGATCAGCGCCATGGTCGAGCCGTAATAGTTGGTGGCGAGCAGCGACGGACTCGGGAAGCGTTTGCTCTCCGGGAACGAGTCCTGATAGGCCTTCACGAACTTCTGCCAGCCCGGATCCTCCCAGGTATCGGCCTGGCCGCTCGCGGCGATGGTGCCGACCAGCGCGTTCTTGGCGCTGCCCTTCGACGACAGGATGGTCTGATCGATCATGATCGAGCCGCCCATCAGATGCGCCTTGCCGCCGGCCTGCTGGTACTGGTTGAGGAAGTTGACCGCGTCGGCGCCGCCGAGGCCGAGATAGATCGCATCGACATCGTCGGGCAGCGCGGCGATGACGGAGGCGAAGTCCTTGGTGCCGAGCGGCACCCATTGCCGGTTGGTGACCTGGCCGCCGGCGCCGCAGAATTCCAGCACCAGGCCGAACACCTGCGTGTAGATGAAGGAGTAATCCTCGCCGACGGTCGCGATCTTGCGATAGCCCTTGGTCTCATAGGCGTATTTGCCGAGGCCGACCTGCCACTGCGCACCGTCCATGTTGTAGCGGAAGAAGTTCGGCGCCGGATCGACATAGGTCGTCTCCTGCGCGCCGGAAGCGGCATTGACGAAGGTCAGCTCCGGATGGGTCTTGGCAAAATTCTTCACCGCGATGCCTTCGTCGCCGGACAGCGGCGACAGCAGGATCTGCACCTTGTCCTGCTCGATCAGCTTGCGCACCGCGCGCACCGCGGAGTCCGGCGTCGCGTCGGTCGAGGCGACGACGAATTCGAGCTCCTTGTCGCCGATCTTCTTGCCGAGCACGTTGAGCGCGGTCTGGAAGCCGCGCATGCCGTCCTCGCCGAGCACGGTATAGGTGCCTTCGAGCGTTGCGGTGACGCCGACCTTGATCTTCTCCTGGGCGAACGCCGTGCCTGAAAGCAACAGGCTGCTCAACGCAATCAGTCCCAAACTGCCCTTCAACATCGTTCTCCTCCCTCTGTGTTGTCGCCGGCGTCCATCTGGCCTGACGGAGATGGGCGTCCGGTTGTTGGCGGCAAAGCTAGCCGACAGGAGGCGCGGCGCGGATGTCGTCGCGGCGGGGTGGCTTAACGGGCAGTCTCATTTTGATTGTTGCGCCGCAACGAGCTTCGCGGCGCAATGTCGCGGAGTTTTGTTCGGTGTCGTCTTGTTCGATGTCATCACCCGCGAAAGCGAAAGCGGTGATCCAGTATTCCAGAGGCCGTAGTGCTTGAGCTGAGAGGCCGCGGCGTACTGGATCGCCCGGCTCTTGAGCCGGGCGATGACAGCTGCGGCGTCGACACACTTCGCGCTCTCGCAACTCAGAGGGACGGGCGCTCACGCCAGCCCCAATCCACCATTGTCACTTCGTCGTGTAGCCGCCGTTGACCAGAATTGTCTGGCCGGTCATCCACCAGCCCTCCGACACCAGCAAGCGAATCCAGGGCACGATATCCTTGATGTCGGTGAGGCCGGTTTTCGAGAAGCCGGACAGCGCCGCTGCCGATTTGTGATAGGCGACCGCGTCGGCGCCTTCGGCCGGATAGAAGAACGGCGTGTCCATCGGGCCGGGGCCGATCGCAGTGACCGAGATGCCGCGTGCGCCGAATTCTTTCGAGGCCGCGCGGGTGAAATGCTCGACCGGCGCCTTGGTGCCGGCATAGGCAGCGTAGAACGGCGTGTAGGCGCCGAGCAGCGACGTTACCAGCGTGCAGATTTTGCCGTTGTCGTTCACGTGACGGCCGGCTTCCTTGAGGAAGAAGAATGCAGACTTGGCGTTGACCGCGCTCATCGCGTCGTATTCCGCCTCCGAGATCTCGACCATCGGCTTCTTCAACACCTTGCCGACGGTGTTGATTGCGATGTCGGGACGGCCGATCGCGGCGACGGCGTCAGTGAACAGCTTCTCCATCGCGCCCGCTGTCGTGAGGTTGGCCTGCAAGGCGACCGCGTTGGCGCCGGCAGCCTTGATCGCGGTGACGGTCGCGTCGGCATCGGCCTTGGTTGCAGCGCTGTTGTAATGGATCGCGATCGCCTTCGCGCCGTGGGCCGCGAGATCGCGCGCGATCAGGCCGCCGAGATTCTTGGCGCCGCCGGCGATGATGACGGTCTTGTCCTTGATGCTGTGGTCGGTCATGACGTCGCTTCTCCAGATCGTGCGGCCACGCCCTACGGCCGCTTTCTGGAGGCAACGATATCGTCTAGGATTTGCCGATAAAGCCGTGCATTCTGACGTCACTTGTCAGAAATGGCGAACAATCGGGGCCCGATCTTGGACCGCATCGATCTCTTCCGCATCTTCGCCCGCGTCGTCGAATGCGCGAGCTTTACCCGGGCGGCGGACACGCTGGGGCTGCCGCGCTCGTCGGTCTCGTCAGCCGTCGCGGCGCTGGAGCAGCGCGTCGGCGCCCGGCTGCTGCATCGCACGACACGAAAAGTGTCACCGACGCATGATGGCGCGGCGTTCTACGAACGGTGCCTGCGCGTCGTTGCCGACGTCGAGGAAGCTGAGACCCTGTTCCTCCATACCGCCGCCGAACCGTCGGGCCGGCTCAGGGTCGACGTGCCCGGGCGGATCGGCCGCCTGATCATCGCGCCGGCGCTGCCGGCCTTCCTCGATCGCTATCCGCAGATCGACATCGATCTCGGCGTCACCGATCGCGCCATCAATCTGATCGAGGACTCCGCCGATTGCGTGGTGCGCGTCGGCCCGCTCGGTGATTCCGGTCTGATCGCGCGGCCACTCGGCAACCTCACGCTGATCAACGTCGCGAGCGCGAGATATCTCGCGCGCCACGGCACGCCGCAGACGCCGGATGATCTCGGCGCGCATTGGGCGGTCAACTACGCCTCGCCATCCACCGGACGGATCGAGGAGTGGGAATGGCGCGAGCAGGGCGCGGCACGCAGCATCGCAATGCGCGGTCGCGTCACCGTCAACAGCGCGGAGGCCTATATCGCGTGCTGCATTGCCGGCCTCGGCCTGATCCAGATTCCCGCCTACGACGTGAAGCGGCACCTCGATGCCGGCGAGCTCGTCGAGGTGATGCCGCAGCACCGCGCCATGCCGATGCCGATGACCTTGCTCTATCCGCACCGCCAGCATCTGTCGCGGCGGCTGCAGGTGTTTGCCGATTGGCTGACGGCACTGTTGAAGGAGAAGTTGCTTGTCGCCGGCTAGAGCTTTTGCGTGGTGCCGGCCTGGCGGCCGCGGCGCGTCATCGCCTGTTGTTGGCGGCGCGGCTCGCGGCAGTCCTTGTCGCGCGCTTCACCTCGACCTTGGGTTGAACGTATCGAGATAATTGATCTCCATTTCAGTTGTCTCCATTCGGCTTGCAACGGGCTTACCCGGTGCAACGTGTTCGATGAACCCGACATGGTCAGGCACATTGCTCGGTAAAATGCAAAGATTGATCTCGAGCAATACTTTCAGTGCTCCACGTACCGCCCGCTTGGTGGTCGGCGGCGTCAGAACTTCTGCGTGATGCCGGCATAGACGCCGCGGCGCGGGCCGTATTGCGCGGCGAAGACGCCGATGCCGGAGCCGTCGCGGATCTGGTAGACGGTGTCGAACAGGTTGACGACGTCGAGGCGCAGCGTTGTCGGCTTGTTCGGCGCGACGATGTTGAAGTCGTGCGAGACGCCGACGTTGACCTGCGAATAGGGCGGCACCGTGCCGGTGTTGGCAAAGCCGTCGCGCAGGCCTGAGCCGTAGATCAGCGACGCGCTGAACTTGGTGTCGTGCCATTGATACCAGCCGCCCACCGATGCGGTCACCGCCTGGGCATGATCGGTGTTGACGTAGTTGTTGGCGATGTAGGCCAGTTTGTCCGGATCAAACAGATACTGGTTCGACACGACGTTGGTGGCGACCTGCCTGGCGATGGCGACATTGCCGTAGAGATGCAGATTGTCGTGGTCGTATCTCGCCGTCAACTCGACGCCTTCATTGGTGCCTTTCGCATAGTTGAAGGCGGTCAGCACATAGGCCTGGCCGAACTGGCCGTCGTCGAGCAGGTCGGTCGCGATCTTGTAATAGGCGTCCATGCCGACTTCGAGGCCGGGGATCGCATAGACCTTTTGTGTGACACCGATATCAAACACATGCGAGCGCTCCGGCAGCACGGGATCATTGGTTGATGTCGCCGGCTGCGCCGTCGTGTTCTGCACCAGCGAGAGGTTGGTCGGCGCCGCCAGCACCTGCTCGGGCGGCGTGAAGTTGCGCGCATAGCCGGCATGGAAGGTCGTGCCCTCGATAGGCTTCCAGGTCAGGCTGACCCGGGGGCTGAGCTGGTTGGCGTCGACATATTGCCACATCTGGTCGAAGCGCAGGCCGGCATTGAGCGTCAGCTGGTTGGTGACCTTCCATTCGTCGGCGATGTAGGTGGAGAACAAATATCCGGTCTTGGCGTTGGAATCGAACACGGAGAATGGTGCGTCGATCGGGTTGCCGGCATCGTCGAGCGGCAGCACGGTCGAACCATTATTGACCAGCGAGCGCTCGGCGCTGAACGACATGCCGAACTTCAGCGTGTGCGCGAAGCCCAGCCTGTAGGACGTGTCTTCCTGGATTCCGTTGACAAAGCTCTGACGATACACGTCCGAAGCTACCCCGTTGAACAGGAGATCGCCGACCGGATCCGGCGTGAAGTGCAACTGGCTGTAGCGGTTGAAATAGGCGACCTGGTAGTCGAAGCCGTCGCCCGACTTCTGATAGGCCACGACGTTGAACTGGTTGAACTCGCGCTGCCGCTCGTTGAGCAGCGCGGAATCGAAGTTGGAGACGCCGTAGGCGGTGAAGGCCGGCGGCTGGCCGGGATTGTTCGGGATCTGGTAGTTGCCGTTGGAGACGCCGCCGATATAGGTCAGCCGGCTGGTCGGATCGATCGCCGTCGAGACATAGGCAAAGCCTTTCTCCTGATCGGTGCGGTCGTGGATCGCGTTATAGGCCGGCGTCGGGTTCTCGATGCCGACATTGCTGCCGAAATAGCGGCCCGAGATGTAGTACTGGGTTTGTCCGACCGTGCCGCCATAGTCGACGCTGGTGGTGAAGTTGCCATGGCTGCCGCCATAGACGCTGATGCTGCCGGAGTTGTTGAAGGCATCTGGCTTGGTCTGGATGTCGAGCACGCCGGCGGTGCGCAACCCGTACTGCGCCGGCAACGCGCCGGTGATCAGCGCCATGCTGCCGACGATTCCGGTGTCGATGATCTGGCCGAAGGCGCCAACGCCGTCCGGCAGCATGATCCCGTTGATGCGGTATTGCAGGTTGGCGTGCTCGTTGCGCACATGCAGTTCGCCGCTGGCGGCCGAATCCTGCGAGACTCCGGGCGCCTGCAGCAGCGCCTTGTCTAGCGTGGTGTTGGTTCCCTGCGGCAAGGACTGCAGGAACTGCTGGCTCATCTGGTAGGTGTTGGCGCCGGTCGGCGCCAGCAGGGTGGCGCGAGCCTGGTCGAGCCGCGTATTCTGGCTCGCGACGGCTCGGGCTTGAGCCTGCTCGGGAGATTCCGGGGTTGCCGAGACCGCGCCGGTTCGTCGCGCACGGTGATTGGTTCCGGTCGCAACGCGCGTCTTCGGCTTCTTCGGCCCTGACGGCGTGGCGTGGCCTTGCGGCGCCGTCACCGTGATGTCCGGAAGGGTGCTGGTCGGCGCCGTTGTCTGCGCGAATGCGGCGCCGCCATGCATCCCGCAGAACAGAAGCGAAGCCGCGCCGGCGGCGTGTCGTCGGATGTTTCCTGACATATTGGTTCCCGATCTCATGAGGCGGCCATCCGGATCCTTCGAACAGGACGCGGTCGAGCCCGCCGTCGCTGCACGACGGCCAGATTCCCATCGATCAAACGGCAGCCGAGCTAACGGCCGCGTTCGAAGCTCAGTTGTGCTGGGGTGTCAGGAGATCGGAGGCGCGCGCGGCTGATGCTGCAGCCGGCCGATGTCGACCGGCGCCGCATAATTGTCGACGTGCCAAGCGAGCAGCGCTGCGGCATCCGGCAGCTGCAGCGGAGGCAGTGCCGGCGCCGGCATCGCCGAGTTGACCATCGCCACGACGGCGCAGATGGCGCAAAGGTCCGCGGCCTGGTCGGAATCCGGATTCGAGCGCCGCTCGTCGCGCGAGGCGTTCTCGACATGCGCCGCCAGCGAGCTGACGGCGGCCTCGATCGAAGTTTGCGATCGCTGCGCCGATGCGCTGGTCGCCGCCCGCGCCGGCGCAATGGCATGAAAATGCCCGAACGACAGCACGAACTGGATCGACAGCGCCAACAGCGCCAGCCGAGCCCCGTGTCTGATGTTCGAGCGAAACCACTTCATGACGACGCCATTCCGCGTCGAGGGTCACAGGACCGACGGACGGCGCGTGCGACGCGGTGTCGCACATTTTCCAAAACGTGCCAGCCTGTCAATCCGCATTGCTGGGCAGTGCGATCGATTTCCGGGCGATCGGACGAATTTGCAACATCGCGATGGCGCCGGGGACACCGGTCCACGGCTGCGCTCTCATGTGATCTAGTCGAAGTGTGAGGTGATCGTCAGGTTCACGATCATGACCGAAGTGCGTGCCCGGCATCGGCCTTTGACCGTCACAGCGATGACAAAGCGATCGACATCGACGTTCCCGCGACCAGGCCGGACAAGCGATTTCCTGGTCGTGCGGCCCCGCTGGTATTGCCGGCGCCCGGAGGGTATAGTTCGGGCGGATGTGGCGGTCAGGTGGGATGTCCTTCGCAAACAAGATCGGTCTCGCAATCGCAATGTTGCTGCTCTGCCTGAGCGGCCAGCAGGCCAATGCGCAGGCCGGACCCGTGCGCTACTGGACCCCGGGCTCGCTGTTCGGCTTCGGCGGCAGCCTGGCCGATGGCCAGAAGGCCGACACTTACGGCAATTTTCCGAGCTTTGACGCCGCCGCTGCGCAGGGCGCCGACTTCTCCTATCTGAACGGCCGGCCGGACGGCTGGTTCGTCGGCGGCGAAGGCGGCCGCGTCGGCTGGAACGGGCTCGGCCAATCCGCCGCATTCGGCGGGCTCGAATATCAGGGCGCGCAGGTCGGCTACAATTTCAAGGGCGTCGGCAATACGCCGGTGACGTTCTTCGCCGGCTTCGACTCGCTGAAATACAATCCCCCCGGTGCCGGCGGGCCGCTGGCGCCGTTCAGCGGCAATCAAGGTGTCAACGCCGGCTATTCGGCGCGTGCAGGCATCGAGTTCCGCCCGAGCTCGAATGTCAGCCTGTCGTTCGGAGCGAGCTTCACCCAGCAAGGGGCGGAGCGCATGGACAGCGACATTCATTCGCAGCTATTGCCCGGCCAGTCCCCGGTTCTGTTCGGCGGCCGCTAGCGCTTCAGCGCAAGACTGCGGCGCCGCGGTCCTGATTCAACCAACCAGCACCAAGAAGGCCCGAGCTCACGGGCACAGTCAGGATCGAAACATGGACATGCAAGGCAAGATCGCACTCGTCACCGCCGCGGCGTCGGGCGCCGGCCGCGCCGGCGCGCTCATCCTCGCGCGCGAGGGCGCGGCGGTTGCGGTGGTCGACCAGAACGAGGCCGGCGCGAAGGCGGTGGTCGACGAGATCAAAAGAGGCGGCGGGCGCGCGCTGGCGCTGGCCGGCGATCTGCGCGACGACAAGTTTTCGCGTGACATCGTCGCGGCGACCGTCAAGGAATTCGGCGGGCTCGACTGCGTGTGGAACCATCTCGGCATTCCCGGACCGTCCGTGATCGACGATCTGGAGGGCTGGGATCTCAGCGTCGATCTCAACCTGCGCTCGCAGCTGATCACCACCAATGCTGCGCTCGCGCAGATGACGGCGCGGCGCAAGGGCAGCATCCTGTTCACCGCGTCGACCTCGGGCCTGGTCGGCTCGCCGTGGAGCCCGACCTATTCGGCGGCCAAGGCCGGCGTCATCGGCCTGGCGCGGGCGCTCGCCAAGCGCCACGCCAAGGACGGCGTGCGCGTCAATGCGATCTGTCCCGGTGCGATCGACACGCCGATGCTGCGGGTGTTCGTCAACCGGCCCGACCAGCCGGGCCACAATACGGCCGATGCCGAGGAACTGATCAAGGCCGCGGTCACCCGCAACCCGATGGGCCGCGCCGCGCGTCCCGAGGAGATCGCGGAGGTCGCGGTGTTCCTCCTGTCGGACAAGGCGTCGTTCGTCACCGGCATCGCGATGCCGGTCGACGGCGGGACGGTGGCGTAGCGACGCGCGTCCGTTCTTTGGCATGCTCTCCTAAAACTTCGCCCTGATGCCGGCGTAGGCGGCGAGTGGCATGCCGGGCACGAAGGTGCGTGGATCGCTCAGCTGCGCCATCAGGTTGGGGAGACCTCCGGCACTGGTGAAACCGCCGGTCTGGAAGAACGTGCCGCTCAGATAGTAATGCTGGTTGAACACATTGTTGATCAGGCCGAACACCTCGATGTTCTTCGTGATCTGGTATGACGTGTGCAGATTGACGACCGAGTAGGCCGGCACCTTCGGGCTCTGGTTGGTGTCGTCACGGATCAGCCACTGGCTGCCGACGACGTTGACATCGGCGCCGACCTTCCACGCATCGGTGACGTTGTAGTCGACGCCGGCCTTGAAACGATGTGCGGGAATGCCCGGGATGTGGTCACCCGGACTGACGTTGACGAATTCCGCGCCGGCATCGTTGGTCAGGGCATTCGGATTGTTCGGCGAGAACAGCGTGATCGCGCTCCGATAGGTCGCGTCGACATAGGTGTAGTTGGCATAGGCGTTCCAGCGATCGAGACGATAGTCGAGCTTGGCCTCGATGCCCTGCCGCAGGGTCTGCCCGGCGTTCTGGAAGAAGCCGAAATTGTTGACGCCGAGCGGGCTCGCGACCCGGATGATGTCGTCGTCGGACAAGGTGTGGAACACGCCGAGGCCCCAGCTCAGCACACCCGTCTTCGCATCGCGCCCCCAGCCGCCGCGGAGGCCCGCTTCCACGGTGTGCGACACCACCTGCTTCAGCGGCGGATCGGCCACCAGGAAGCTGTCGATCATGCAGGGATGGTTGGGATCGGAGCAGCCGAGTTCCAGCGGCGTCGGCGCACGGTTAGCTTCCGAATAGCCGGCATAGGCGGTGAGGTTCGGCGTGATCTTGAAGGTGCCGCCGATCACCGGGTTGAAGCGCTGGAAGCGGTTGCTGCTGTTGAGCAGGTCGTTGGTGCCGGTCTGGTCCTTCAGATCGATCTGGGCGTAATTGAAGCGCCCGCCGGCGGTCACCGAGAATCTGTTGGTCACGTCGAACGTATCGGTGAGATAGACGCCGGTGTAGGTGTTGGTGGCGCGCAGATCGACCGGGCTGAGGCCTGCGTCGGGCTGGTTGATGAAGACACCGGTGCCGGTCACGAACAGGTTGTTCGGGGCGACCGTTCCGAGTTCGCTGGTCGCCGTGAATTTCGTGTTGCCGTGATCGACGCTAACGCCCATCACGACGTGGTTGTCGTGCCCGAACAGCTGGTCCGAGTTGGTCAACTGGGCTGTGCCGCCGTAGCTGTTAGTCGCGGTCTGGTTGCGGTCCACTTCGCCAAGGAACGCATTGCCCAGCGTGTTCGGAGTCGGCGGGCCGTCCGCTGGACCAAAGATCGGAAGGCCATCGCCGATGCACAAGGTGGTGGGATCGTCGCACGGCTGGACGTTGGTGCCGTTGCCGTCGACATGAGACTGCCGAAAGCCACGGAAGTAGGCGTTGCCCTGGAACGACCAGGTGTCCGAGAAATTGTGACTCAAGGTGGCGTTGACGAAAGCGAGCTGAAGCAGCGTCGATTGCGGCCAGGTGTAGACGCTGGACCAGCGCTGATTGAGCATCTCGACCGGCGTCGCCGCGACGTTGCCGAGCAGATTGCTGGCGCCGGTGAAATTGACGTGAAATTCGGTCTGGTCGTTGCGCGCGCCGACGTCGACATACATCCGGTTGATGTGAGACTGGTTGGCGTAGTCGCGCCAGCCGCGATCATAGGCGGATTCGAATGCCGCGTAGGCGGAGATGTTGTCCCTCTGGCCGCCGGCCTGCACGCTGCCCTGCACACGCCCGTAGGAGCCGCCGAACAGTTCAGCCTCGGAGCCTTGGTAGGTGAAGCCGTTCTTCATCTGGATGCTGAGCGCGCCGCCGATCGCGTTGAGACCGTACACGGGATTGTTGGGAACCAGCGAAACACGGTCGATGGCCTTCTCCGGGATGAAATCCCAGTTGACCACGTCGCCCCAGGATTCGTTGATGCGCACGCCGTTCTGGTAGATCGCGATGCCCTGTGGCGTGCCCTGGACCGGCGAAGCAACGAAGCCGCGGTAGTCGAGATTGCGCTGGAACGGATTGCCGGTCTCGTCCGTGAGCGTGACGCCGGGCAGCTTGCGGTTCACCGAGTCCAGGAAATTGGTCGAGTAGTTGCGGCTGAAATCGTCTGATGTCAGCACCTCGGTGTTCGACGGCACCTTGTCGCGATCGATCAGGCTCGCGTCGCGCTCGGAGGGGCCGGGGACGCCGGTGCCGCCCTCAGGCGCCGCCGCGGTTTGCGCCGGCGCGGCCCGCGTTCGCGCGGTTCGTGAGGTCTGCACCACCGGCTTGGCGGCGGGCTTGATGCTGCGCGTGCCCGACAACGGCGAGGGAGCAATCACGGTGACCGGTGGCAGCTCGGCGGGAGCGGGGGTCTGGGCGTACACGGCGGTCAGCGGCGCAGCAGCTCCGATGGCGGTGAGCACGGCCACGGCGCTGCGCGTGTGGACCGAAGAAGACAGAAACCGCGTTGCCGCACGCAACAACGTATCAGCCATGACGCCCACCCCTTGCCGCGGTTCGTCATTGTCCCCAACGAACCGTTCGCATTCGAGACTGCTGGAGCGATGCCGGCTTGGCAAACAAGATGTGTCCCGGCGGCGCGGGATTCTTTTCCATGGATGATCGGGAAAAATTCCCGATCAGATTCGAGGCGGTAGACGCATTCCAGCAACAGTTGCTCCATCGCATGAATTTTCCTTGCGATACCAACGCGTTGACGGCGTGTCGACGATCGACGTCGGAGCTGCAATCGAGGCGGTCGTGCTGGTGAGCGAGGCGCCGGGCTCCCCTCGCGCGATCAAGTCATGTCCCTGCGCGTCGATTGTATCGACGCCGCAATGCGCATAAGTGTCGCCTGTCCCCGACGTGGCATCCGCCTGTAAATGTCGTTCCAGACTTCAATCCCTAACCGCTGTCCTGAGAACTGATGCGAGTCCTGATCGTCGACGATCATCCGATCGTCATCGCGGCTTGCCAGGCTTTGCTGGCTGACGAGGCCGAAATGACCGTCATGGCCGCCGCGGATGCGGCAAGCGGCCTGGCGTCATTCGCCGCCGATGCCCCGGAGGTCTGTGTCCTCGACATCAATCTGCCGTCGGTGTCTGGCCTCGAGCTCGCGCAGCAGATTCTCGGGAAGGATGCCGAAGCCCGTATCGTCATCTTCAGCATCAATGACGATCCGGTCTTCGTCGCGCGCGCCGTCGACATCGGTGTCAAGGGCTACGTGTCCAAGTCCGGAGATCCCAACGACCTGGTCATTGCCATCCGCGAAGTCGGAAGCGGAGGCACGTTCCTGCCGTCCCGAAGTCGCCGGAATGCGGCATTGATAGACCCGCCGGTTGCGGCCAACCGGCTCGCGCAGATCAGTCCTCGGGAAGCCAGCATCCTTCGTCAGCTCGCGACCGGACGCAGCCTGGCCGAGATCGCGAAACTGATCGGCGTTTCCTACGGCACCGTCGCGAACGACACGGCGATCATGCGACACAAGCTCGGCGTTCGCTCGACAAAGGAATTGGTTCGGCTGGCGGCGGAAATCTCCGCAAAGCTACCGCGCTGAATGAACATGCTGCCGCTCGACAGGCTTCCGAAATTTCGACGGATCGATGCGAACCCGATCAGTCCGAAAAATAGCCCCGCTCTCATAGCTGAGGCGGGGCTAAAGGTTCATTGGGATAAAATCCAGCGCACTGCGCGGGAAGTAGCAAATCGGATCGTACCGTCACGATTGTTTTGATCAACGAGATTGTATCTCGCAGTTTTCGGGAATTATTCCCGATCTGTTTTGGAAAAAATCGAATCTCGCGGCGTCGTGCCTGCGCAAATCATTCGCTTTGCGTGTCGCATCATGCATCGAACTTGAAGTCGCAAAAATGCGCGTCTACGCTCGCGGCAGATCCGTTAGAGATCGCTGGAGGGAAACACATGAAGCGTTTGCTGTCGTTCGAGACTACGCACTGCATTGCAGATCGGAGAAGCCCATCTCCGCGATCGGCCCTCGCGACGATCGCTCTCGCCTCGGTCCTTGGTCTTGCGGTTTTCTGCGGTGCTTCGGCACAGGACGCAACTCCCGACCGCATCAAGGCCGTCACGTCGAAAGTCGACAGCGATTTCATCAAGGCGAATGCGGCGACATCGAAGGATTGGCCGACGATCGGTCTCGATTACGCAGAGACGCGGTTCAGCAAGCTCAACCAGATCAATGCCGGAAACGTGAAGGACCTCGGGCTGGTCTGGAGCTACAATCTCGAATCGTCGCGCGGCGTCGAGGCGACGCCCGTCGTGGTCGACGGCATCATGTATCAGACGGCGTCATGGAGCCTGGTTCACGCGATCGATGCACGCAGCGGCAAGAAGCTCTGGTCGTTCGACCCGGGCGTCGACCGCTCGAAGGGCTACAAGGGTTGCTGCGATGTGGTCAATCGCGGCGTCGCCGTCTACAAGGGCAAGGTGTTCGTTGCCGCCTATGATGGACGCCTGATCGCGCTCGATGCCGCCACCGGCCAGAAGGTCTGGGAAAAGGACACGTTGATCGATCACGATCACTCCTACACCATCACTGGCGCACCGCGCGCCTTCAACGGCAAGGTGGTGATCGGGCAGGGCGGCGCCGAATACGGCGCGCGCGGTTACATCACGGCCTATGACACCGAGACCGGCAACCAGCTCTGGCGCTGGTTCACCGTGCCTGGCGATCCCTCGAAGCCGTTCGAGGACGCCTCGATGGAAGCCGCGGCCAAGACCTGGGACCCGGCCGGCAAATACTGGCTCAATGGCGGCGGCGGCACGCCGTGGGACACCATCACCTACGATCCCGAGCTGAACATGGTCTATGTCGGCACCGGCAACGGCGCGCCGTGGAATCGCAAGATCCGCAGCCCCTCCGGCGGCGACAATCTCTACCTCGCCTCGCTCGTGGCGCTGAATGCCGATACCGGCAAATACATCTGGCACTACCAGGAGACGCCCGGCGACAATTGGGACTACACCTCGACCCAGCCGATGATCCTGGCCGACCTCACGATCGAGGGCGCGCCGCGCAAGGTGATTCTCCATGCGCCGAAGAACGGCTTCTTCTTCGTCGTCGACCGCACCAACGGCAAGTTCATCTCGGCGAAGAATTTCGTCGATGTGAACTGGGCGACCGGCTACGACGCCAATGGACGGCCAATCGAAGTGCCGGCCGCGCGTGGCGATGCGCCCTATGACGCCGTGCCCGGGCCGTATGGTGCCCACAACTGGCATCCGATGTCGTTCAATCCGCAGACCGGCCTCGTCTACCTGCCCGCGCAGAACGTGCCGGTCAATCTGACGCCGGAAAAGTCGTTTGCACAGAATGCCGCGACGCCGGGCAAGTTCGGCGGCACGACCGGCTGGAACGTCGGCTTCGTGCTCAACGGCGAGCCGCCGAAGGCGCCCGCGTTCGGCAAGTTGATCGCGTGGGATCCGGTCAAGCAGAAGGAAGCCTGGAAGGTCGATTATGTGTCGCCGTGGAATGGAGGCACGCTGACCACTGCCGGCAATCTGGTGTTCCAGGGCACCGCCGACGGACGTTTCGTGGCGTACGATGCGACCAGCGGAAAGACGCTGTGGGAGACGCCGACCGGCACCGGCGTGGTCGCCGCGGCATCGACCTACACGATCGACGGCCAGCAATATGTCTCGATCGCGGTCGGCTGGGGCGGCGTGTTCGGCATCGCTACGCGCGCGACCGAGTACCAGAATCCCGGCACGGTCTACACCTTCGCGCTCAACGGCAAGGCCAAGATGCCGGAGTTCGTGAAGTATCAGACCGAAGGCCTGCTGCAGGGCGTGAAGTACGATCCGAAGGACGTGCCCGAAGGCACCGCGCTCTATGTTGCCGCCTGCGCCACCTGTCATGGCGTTCCCGGCGTCGATCGCGGCGGCAATGTCAGAAATCTCGGCTATGTCCCTGCCGAGGAAATCGCCAACCTGAAGGACATCGTCTTCGCCGGGCCGTTCCGCGACCGCGGCATGCCGGATTTCACCGGCAAGCTGACCGAAGCTGACGTGGTGAAGATTCAGGCCTTCATCCAGGGGACCGCGGACGCGATCCGGCCGAAGAGCAAATAGCATGACCTAAACGGATCATGTCGCAAGGAGCACGCACAGCTTGTTTGTGTGCCGTCGGCCTCAGCGCTTCCCTGCGCTGAGGCCGTTGTTTTGACTGCGCTCGCGCGAATTGAAGCGGTCCGTCAGGCTCGTGCCCAACCGGCGCGTATCGGTCTCCCGAGGACCGGCAGCGGATCAGTCCTTGAACTCACAGCCGAGGCGCTGCAGGGCCTCATCGACCCAGCGGCGGTCGCTGGTGCCGGCAAGGATCTGCTGGATGGCCTTTTCCTCGGTGGCCTTCTTGGCCTCGGTCAGCTTGCAGATGGCCTCGGCGTCGTCATGGGGCACGCAGAGCACGCCGTCATCGTCGGCCACGATGAGATCGCCGGGCTCGACGATCATGCCGTCGATCGCAACAGCGCAATTGATCTCGCCCGGCCCGTCCTTGTAGGGCCCGCGATGGGCGACGCCGGCAGCGAAGACCGGGAACGATCCTGCGCGGATCGCGCCGGCATCGCGGATCGAGCCGTCGATCACGAAGCCCGCCACGCCCTTCTTCTCCGCCAGCGTCGACATGATCTCGCCGATGATGGCGTTGACCAGCACGCCGCCGGCGTCGACCACGATCACATCGCCGGGCTGGGCGAGGTCGATCGCCTTGTGCACCATCAGATTGTCGCCGGGGCGGGTCTTGACCGTCAGCGCCGGGCCGCCGAGCCAGCCGCCTGCATGCATCGGCCGCAGCCGGTTGGTGCCCGCGATGCGCGACATCACATCGCTGATATTGGCGACCGGCAGGGTGCGGTAGCGCGTGACGAGATCAGGCGAGACCTTCCGTTTCGCCTTGTGAATTGCAAATCCTATGGCCATCGGTTTCTCCGGTGTGTTGGCGGCGCAGTCGCTCAGTGCGCGCGGCGGTCGAGATGGGCGTTGAGGCGAGGATAGACGCGGCGGGCATTGCCTTCAAAGATCTTGGCCTTGTCCTCGGCGCTGAGCGGCAACGCATCGATATAGCGGCGGGTGTCGTCGAAGTGATGCCCTGTCTCGGGATCGATGCCGCGGACCGCACCGACCATCTCCGATGCGAACAGGATGTTCTCGACCGGGATCACCCGGGTCAACAGCTCGATGCCGGGCAAATGGTAGACGCAGGTGTCGAAGAACACGTTCTTCAGCAGATGCTCCGACAGCGGCGGCAGCTTCATGTCCTGTGCGAGGCCGCGGTAGCGGCCCCAGTGATAGGGCACCGCGCCGCCGCCGTGCGGGATGATGAAGCGCAAGGTCGGGAAGCGCTTGAACAGGTCCGAGGTCAGGAACTGCATGAAGGCGGTGGTGTCGCCGTTGAGGTAATGCGCGCCGGTGCCGTGGAAGCAGGGATTGCAGGACGAGGAGACATGGACCATCGCGGGCACGTCGAGCTCGACCATCTTCTCGTACAGCGGGTACCACCACTCATCTGTCAGCGGCGGATCGCACCAATAGCCGCCGGCGGGATCGGGGTTGAGGTTGCAGCCGACGAAGCCGAGTTGCGTGACGCAACGCTCGAGCTCCTCGATGCAGTTCTTGGGCGCCACTCCAGGGCTCTGCGGCAACTGGCAGACCGGGACGAAGTTTTGTGGAAACAGCGTGCAGACCCGATGCACGAGGTCGTTGCAGATCGTGGTCCATTCCCGGCTGGTCGCTTCCTTGCCGACATGATGCGCCATGCCGGCGGCGCGCGGCGAGAAGATGGTGACGTCGGTGCCGCGCTCCTTCTGCAAGCGAAGCTGCGCGCCCTCGACGCTGGTGCGGATCTCGTCATCGGTGATGCCGAGATTGGTGGTGAGCGGCCGGCGCGACCTGTCGGCAAGGCCGGCGAGCTGCTTGTCGCGGAAGATCTGCAGCTTGGCCGGCTCGGTGGTGTAGTGGCCGTGACAATCGATGATCATGGTGGCTTCCTTGTGCAGTTGTCAGTGGGTGACGGATGACGGGATCGCGCCCGCAAGCTCCGTCTCGCGCGGTTTGACGCGCATGGTGGCGGCGATGGCGGAGGCGACGAGCAGGAAGCCGGCGATGCCGACCAGCGCCCAGGAGAAGCTTCCGGTGGAGTCCTTGATCAGGCCGATGCACCAGGGGCCGATCAGGCCGCCGAACTGCGCCAGCGTGTTGACCATGGCGATCGAGGCGGCGCCGGCCGCGCCGGTCAAGAGCGAGGCGTTGATGCTCCAGAACAGCGGATTGCCGGCGTTCAGGCTGAAGCCGACGATGCAAAGGAACACGAAGGCCAGCACCGGGCTCGCGACATAGGCGCTGCCGAGCATCGCGATTGCGGCGAGCAGATAGACGGCCGCGAGATGAAACTTGCGATCGCCTGTCCTGTCGGAGCTGCGGCTGACCACGATGGTGCCGATGACGCCGAGCAGCGGCGGGATCGCTGAGAGGAAGCCGACCTCGATGTTGCTGAGATCGCCCATGCCCTTGATGATCTGCGGCAGCCACAGCAACAGGCCGTAGATGCCGACCAGCGCGCAGCCGAACAGCGCCGCCAGCAGCCAGACCCTGATATCGAGCACGCATTCGATCAACCTGTGCTGCCCCTGCTGTTCGATCTCGGCCCGTTCGGCGGCGAGCTCGCCCTCCAACCAGGCGGCCTGCTGTTGGGTCAGCCAGCTCGCCTTGGCCGGGCGGTCGGTCAGATAATAGAGCGTGAACAGGCCGAGCAGAATGGTCGGCACGCCCTCGGCGATGAACATCCATTGCCAGCCGTGCAGCCCAGCGGCGCCATCGAGGAAGGTCATGATGCTGGTCGAGATCGGCCCGCCCAAGACCGCCGAGAACGAGCCGGCGATGATGTATCCGGCGACGGCGCGGGCGCGGTAGCGCGACGGGAACCAGTAGGTGAGATAGAGCACCACGCCCGGCATGAAGCCGGCTTCCGCGATGCCGAGGCCGAACCGCATCACATAAAGGCTCAGTGGATTCCAGACGAAGGCGGTCAGCGTCGCGACGAGGCCCCAGGTGATCAGAATCCGCGCGAGCCAGACCCGCGCGCCCAGCCAGTGCAGCATCAAATTGCTCGGCACTTCGAGCACCATGTAGCCGAGGAAGAAGATGCTGGCGGCAAAGCCGAAGATCGCGGGGCTGAGGCCGAGATACCTGTTCATCGTCAGCCCGGCATAGCCGAGATTGATACGGTCGAGATAGTTGAAGAACATCATCACGAACAGGATCGGGATCAGCCGCAAGTAGACGCGACGGATGGTTTGGGTCTCCAATTCACTCGTAGCCGGTTGGGCCATCGAAATCCTCCCTTGTTGTTTTTGGCACCGGTGACTCGAACCTGGCGGAGCGCCTGTTATTTGCGGCGATTTCGCATGGCTGACCGGCTGCGCGCGTTGCCCCTTGTTATCCCTTGGAGCATCCGCGTTTTGGCGCCAAGATCAGGAAACGGTCCTGGGAGGTCAAATACCGCTTTGACCCGTCACTTATAGGGAATCGGAATAAGCGATGGACTACAGGCAGCTTCGCTACTTCATCGCGGTGGCCGAGGAGCTCAGCTTCAGCCGCGCCGCCAAGCGGCTGCATGTCAGCCAGCCGCCGCTCAGCACGCAGATCAAGGCGATGGAGGAGGAACTCGGGACGCAGCTGCTATCACGGACGCGGCGTGCCGTCGCGCTCACCCAGGCCGGCCAGCTGCTGCTGGAGCACGCGCGCCGCGCCGTCAGCGAGCTCGATCTGGCGTCGGAGACCGTGCGGCGTGCCGCGCGCGGCGAGGCCGGCGCGGTCCGCGTCGGCTTCACGGATTCCGTTCCGATGCTCGACATGTTCGCCGAACTGTTCCGCAGTTTCCGCGCCAGCTATCCGCGGGTGAAGATCGAGCTGCGGCACATGTCGACGGCGAAGCAGCTCCAGGCGCTCGCCGACGCCGAGCTCGATGTCGCGATCATGCGGCCGCCGCTCGATTTCCGCCCGGCGGCCGATCTGCAGGTTCACGTCGTCTGGCGCGATCGGTTGATGGTGTTCCTGCCGATCGATCATCCGCTCGCCGCTGCACCGGGCAAGCTGGCCGTGGCCGATCTTGCCGAGCACGAATTCGTCGGCATGGCCGAAAGCGGCTGCGGCGTCGGCGATCAGGCCGCGATGCTTTGCCGGCGGGCGGGCTTTGCGCCGCGCATCGTGCAGGAGGCGCATGAGCTGCGCACCGTGCTCAGTCTGGTCGCGGCCGGGATCGGGCTTTCGATCCTGCCGTCCTGCTACCAGCAGGCCGGCGTCATGAACGTCGTCGCCAAGACGCTCGATACGCCTGATGCCGAAAGCCGCATGCTGGTGGCGATGCGCTCGAATGCCTCGCTGTTGCCGCGCCGGTTCGTCGAATGCGCATTGCAGGCGGCAACGCGCAGCACGCCGCCGCTGGTCCCCGGGGTCACGGCAGCGAGCCGTTGATCGCGCCGCGCGCAAGACGACCGCGCGTGGTTGAGGCCGCCTGCCTGCCGGCCCGCGCAGCCCCTACTTTCGTAGGCCGTAGTCTCCCGGAACGCAGTCTGGCGCCGCTCTTGCATAGCCGAATGTCAGATGCTGGGGCGCCGATTCGTCGTGCTTCCGCCTGCGACGGCAATGTCGCGGGCGAAGGATTGGTGATGCGCGCCCGCAGCTATTTGACATCTGCGGAGACGACAAGATGCACGTTCTCACACGTGCGGCAGTCCTGCTTGGGGCGGTGTTCTTGACATCGCCGACCCTGGCGCGCGACGACGGCCGCTACGCCAACTCACCATTGAAGCCTTGGTTTGAAAGCCTGCACAGCGGCTACGGGCAGTGCTGCTCGGATGCCGACGGATATGTGGTCGCCGATCCCGATTGGGAGTCGGATCACGGCCATTATCGCGTGCTGATCGACAGTGAGTGGGTTGTGGTGCCGAACGAGGCCGTGATCACCGAGCCGAACAAGATCGGGCGAACCATGGTGTGGAAGCACTATATCGATGGCCATCCACGGGTGCGCTGCTTCATGCCGGGCAGCATGACCTGATGGCGTGCGCGGCGCTTGAGGGAGGAGCGGACCGCGCCTCGCCGCAAAGCGTGGCGTGGTCGAGCGATTCGGTGGGCGGCGGTCCGGCGATCACCTAAAGCGCGGTGAGATTGGGTTGAATCGTCATCGGGCTTTAGCTCCTTGTTTGAGCATGATCTTTTCGGAAAACCGCTTCGCACTTTTCCGGATCATGCTTTAGCCCGGATTCTCCAGGCTGAAGGTCTCGGACTGTTCGTCATAGGCGAACAGCTCGGCATAGCGCCCCCAGGACACGATGGTCTTGAGCGTTTCATCCGCATAGTCTTCGGACATGTAGTCCTCGAGCTCGTTGCGGAAGCGTGCTGCGGGCGCCATGTGCGAGGGCCGCTCGTCGAGGACGCGGCGGATCAACCCGATCACCGGGACGTAGTTGATGAGGTGCTCCGCGAACAGTTTCTTGCGCGTGTCGGTGTCGAGATGCGCAAAGCGCACGCCGGCCTCGGTCAGCACCACGTCGCCTTCGCTGACCTGGGCAAAGCGCAGCAGTTGCAGCGTCTCGCCGAGATGCAGAATTTCATCGGTCTCGAGTTGAAGCTGGCTCGCCAGCACCGGCAGGTCGGCATGTCCGCCATAGGGTGGCCCGGCCAGCGTCTCGATCAGGCCCGACAGCACGTTGGACGAGACATGGTCGAGAACCATGCCGACGCCGGAGCCGGGAATTCCCCCGGGCGTCAGCGCCTTGGGTTCTTCACGTTGCGTCATGCGGGCATAGAGCTGGTCCACCAGCTGGCGGAAGGTCGGATCCAGCCGGTTGCGCGGATGCTTGAGGTCGATCTTGAACTCGGCGGCGACGCGCCCCGGATTCGACGAGAACACCAGGACGCGGTCGCACATCAGCACGGCCTCCTCGATGTTGTGCGTCACCATCAGCACCGACTTGATCGGCAGCCGGCCTTCGATCCAGAGGTCGATCAGGTCGGTGCGCAGCGTCTCGGCGGTCAGCACGTCGAGCGCCGAGAACGGTTCGTCCATCAGCAGCAGGTCGGGATGCACGACCAGCGCCCGCGCAAAGCCGACCCTCTGGCGCATGCCGCCGGACAGTTCCTTCGGGTAGGCGGATTCGAAGCCGTCGAGACCGATCAGGTCGATCGCTGCGAGCGCGCGCTTGCGCCGCTCGGTGGCGTCGACGCCGAGCGCTTCCAGTCCGAGCTCGACGTTCTGCAGCACCGTCAGCCAGGGGAACAGTGCGAACGACTGGAACACCATGGCGACGCCGTTCGGCGGGCCGGCGATCGCCTCGCCCCGGCAGGTCGCAGCCCCCGACGACGGCGCGACCAGCCCTGCGATGATCCGCAGCAAGGTCGACTTGCCCGATCCCGAGCGGCCGAGCAGCCCGACGATCTCGCCGGCATGAATCGTCAGGTCGACATTCTCGAGCACCAGCAATTGCTCGCCGCTTCCCTTCGGGAACGAGCGGCAGACGCTGCGGATGTCGATCAGGGCGGCTTGCTTGGTTTGGTCGAGCATCAGGATCCCTCTCGATCAGCCGAGGCGAAGGCGGCGCTCGCCGAAGGCGTAGAGCGGTCGCCACAACAGGCGGTTAAACAACGTGACCAGAATGCACATGACGACGATGCCGAGCACGACCCGGGGAAAGTCGCCGGTCTCGGTCGCGTGCGCGATATAGGCGCCGAGACCGGTGGCGACGAGATGGGTGTTGCCCCAGCTCGCGACCTCCGCGACGATCGAGGCGTTCCAGGATCCGCCCGACGCGGTGATCGCGCCGGTGACGTAATAGGGGAAGATGCCGGGCAGCACGACCTTGACCCACCATCGCCATCCTCCGAGATGAAGGCTGTTGGCGGCCTCGCGCAGGTCGGTCGGGAAGGCGGCGGCGCCCGCGATCACATTGAACAGGATGTACCACTGGGTGCCCAGGATCATCAGCGGGCTGAGCCAGACATTGGGGTCGAGGTGAAAGCGGACGATCAGCACGACGAACACCGGAAAGGCGAGGTTGGCCGGAAACGCGGCGAGGAATTGCGCGAGCGGCTGGATCCGCTCCGCAAGCTTCGGCCGCAGGCCGATCCAGACGCCGACCGGCACCCAGATCAGCGAGGCCAGCGCGATCAGCACGATGACGCGCAGCAGCGTGACGAGCCCGTATCCGACCGCATCGAAGACGTCGGACAGGCCGAGCGAGGCGGAGAGGTATTGGTAAGCCAGCCAGGCGGCGTAGGCCGCCGCGGCAACGATCAGCGTAATCCAGATGGCGTCAATGAGGCGCGAAGGTTGGCCGGGTTTGCCGCCGGAGCGCAGCGCCACCGGCCAGCCGATGCGCATGGTGGAGATCGCCTTGTTGGCCATTCCCAATGGATAGGTCAGGGCGCGCAGCGCGCGCGTTCGCCGGAACAGATCGAGCATCCACGACGTCGGAGCTTCGCCGGAGGCGGTCTGCTCGAAGCGGAATTTGTCGGCCCAGGCCACGATGGGACGAAACAGCAGCTGGTCATAGGCGATGATGACGATCAGCATCGTGATGAGTGCATAGCCGATCGCAGGCAGGTTCTTCTGCTCGATCGCGGTGGCGACATAGGAGCCAACGCCGGGGAGGGTCACGGTCGTGTTGCCGACGGTGATCGCCTCCGACGCCACGACGAAGAACCAGCCGCCGGACATCGACATCATCGCGTTCCAGATCAGGCCGGGCATCGCAAAGGGAACGTCCAGTCGCCAGAACCGCTGCCAGCCCGAGAGGTGGAAGCTCGCGGTCGCCTCGTCGAGGTCCTTCGGCACGTTGCGCAGTGACTGATACATGCTGAACGTCATGTTCCAGGCCTGGCTCGTGAAGATCGCGAACACGCAGGCGAACTCCGCGCCCAGCACGCGGCCGGGAAACAGGTTCATGAAGAACACCACCGTGAAGGTGAGAAAACCGAGGATCGGCACCGACTGCAGGATGTCGAGCATCGGGATCAGCACCATCTCGGCGCGCCGGCTCTTGGCTGCGACGGTGGCGTAGATGAACGTAAACACCGTCGAGCAGACGATCGCCAGCAGCATCCGCATCGTGGTTCGGAGCGCATAGTAAGGCAGGTTGGCCGGATCGAGCGACACCGGCGTCCGCTCGAGCTCGGACAGCGGCACGGTGGTCTGCTCGCCGCCGTAGACGACGAGCACCATCGCGCCGACCAGCAGCAACAGCGCCGCCAGGTCCCAGAAATTGGGCCGCAGGGAGACAGGTCCCCATACGGCTGAGCGAACGTCCCGAAACGTCATAAAGCCACCTTCAGGGGGAGCAGAACCCGGCTGATTGCGGCCCGACGGCATCGGAACCGGCCCCCAAGGTCGGCTTATAGGCAGGATTCACGACAATAGGGTAGTCGGGAGATGGGCGCATGACGCCCTTTCGGAGGATATCGGAACCTGGTGTGGCTTATGAGATCGGGCGGTTGGCCGTACGTCCGCCGCAGAGCCGTCGTCCCCTGGTTCAGGACCCTGGCTGCGTCAGGAACCGGGTGACCGCGCCGCCCAGCGTGGCGTGGTCGAGCGGCTCGGAGAGCGATGCCTTGGCGATTTCGACCACACGGTCGGGCGCCAGGCCGCGGCGCAGGTCGCACAGCGCATCGGCGTAATCGGCGGTGAATTCCGGATGCGGCTGCACCGACAGCGTCGTGCCGTTGGCATAGAGCAGTCCGGCATGCGGCGTGAACTCGGACGACATGATGGTGCGTGCGGAGGGGGGCGGGGTGATCACCTGGTCCTGGTGCGAGCAGGCGGCGGCGATCGCCTCGCCCTGGAGCAGCCCATTGTCGGGCGTCAGCCGGTAGACGTGGCGGCCGATGCCCCAGCCCTTCTCCGATTTGCGCACCGTGCCGCCGAGCGCCTGCGCGATCAGCTGATGACCGAAGCAGACGCCGACCATCGGAACATGCCTGTCGTGGGCCGCGCGCACGAAGGCTTCCAGCGGCGCGATCCAGGCGACATCGTCATAGACGCCGGCTGCCGATCCCGTGATCAGGATCGCATCCAGCGTGGCCGGATCGGGCAGCGCCTCGCCCGTGGCGACGCTCACGACGTTGCAGGCAACAGACGGATCGGCCGCGGCCACCATCCGCTGGAACATCTGCGGATAGCTGCCGTGACGCTCGCAGAACTGCGGGCTGACGAGCCCGGTTTCGATGATGGTGATGCGGGACATGAAATGCGCTGATGGAAGAGCGGGGATGATCCAGCCTTTAATCCGAAAGCGCTTGCGGTCACAAGCCGCCTGCGGCGCCGGCCGATCAATTCCGCGACGGCGCCGCCGTGTCGATCGTCGCGGTGTGCTGCGCTGCCGGCGTGGTGTTCGCGGCCGCAGGTGCCGTGCTGATGATGACGGGTTCGGTGCGGTAGCGCGGCAATTGATCTTCGAGCGAATAACCGACGCAGAGCGCGAGGCTCGACCACACCGCCATGCTGAAATACAGCGACATCCAGGCGATTTCCTCGCGCCATTCGGCGATGTCATGGGTCACGACCCAGCGCCGGCTGACGTCGCGCAGGCCGTCGAGCGGGTGCAGCAGGCTGCCGCCGGCGGCGAGGTTGATGCGCCAGCGGTTGAGGTACATCGGGACGTCGATGGTCATCAGGAAGGCGAGGAAGGCGGCAATGCCGACGATCGCGACGATGAAAGCCCAGCGCACCGGACCATGGAACTCGGGCAGCAGCCGGCACAGCGCGATCCCGACCAGGAAGAACACCACGGCCCAGATCGAGTTCTCGATTGCGTTGCAGAGATAATGCGTGGTCAGCACCGCATACCAGGAGAAGCATTCCGCGATCACGATCAGCGGCACGATGGTCCAGGCGATATTCACGGTGGTCTCGGCGCCGGTCATGGTGCCGAGCTGATGCAGGATGATCGCCCATTGCGCGGCGAAGCAGACCTCGGCGACGGTGGCGACGGTGCGGCCCACCATGACGCTCGACAGCCAGTGGTCGAACAGGCAGATGCGCTGCACGTCGGCGCGCGGCAGCACCGAACGGAAGGCGCAGCCGAACACATAGGCCGCGCACAGCAGCATCATCAGGCCGATGCCGGAGGTGTTGCTGAAGCTGCCGTTCGACTGCTCATGGAACTGGCGGTACAGCGCGAACCAGATCGCGATGTTGGCGGCGCTGACGAAGCTTAGGAAGCCCCACCACCGGACCACTGGATTCGACCAAGCCAGCGTAACCGGCCGTGCCTGCCGCTCCATGCTCATTCACCGCTCCGCCTGTAACCGAATTGATATTGAACTGTAGTAATTCTGTCATAGAAGGTCGCGAATCACGACTAAAAAATGCGTGTGGCGCGGGCCGGGCGGCTACGGATTGTGACAGTGTTTGTGACAGCGCGGCGTTTGTGACAGTGAGCGGCGGCCCGGCGTTTGTGACAACGCGCAGCCCGCCAAACCCCTCTCCCGTCATTCCGGGGCGCGCGGAACGCGAGCCCGGAATGACGGTGGAGAGAACGGGCTGCCCCGCCTTCGCGATCGTGATCGAATGTGACACCCGCGCCGGTAGGCAGGCCCCGCGCCATCATCTATTGAACGGCTTCCTTTTTCTGGCCGAACCCGCGCGGGCTGGCTTCAAGCGAAGGCGCCTCGTGACGACGGACATGACGGCCAGCTACGACCCGCTGTTGCGCAGGATCCATTGGGCGACGGCGGTGCTGTTCATCGCGGCGATGTTGATCGGGCTGTATTGCGGGCTGCAGCCGGCGGGGACCTCGCCACGGCGCCAGCTGCTCGAGGTACACAAATCGCTCGGCGTCACCCTGTTCTTCCTGGCGATCCTGCGGCTGATCGTGCGCGCTGCGACCACGGCGCCGCCGGAGCCGAGATCGTTCTCGCCGCTGGTGAAGATCGCGGCACGGCTCAATCACTGGGCGCTCTACGCCATCCTGTTCGTGATGCCGGTGACCGGCTACATGTTCTCGTCGGCCGGCGGCTACTCGCTGCGCTATTTCTGGACCTTCAGCTGGCCGCGCCTGTTCGCCGATAACAAGGCGGTCGCAGAGGCCGGCGAGCTGGCGCACGGCGCGCTCGCCTATGTCGTCTACGCCGTGGTCGCACTGCATATCGCCGCGACGCTCTGGCATGTCGTCGTGAAAAAGGACGAGACGCTGGCGCGGATGTGGCCGCGCACGAGCCGCAATGCGTCCTGACGTCTGGTTTCCGGATTATCCGCGCAGCGCAGTCTCCGGAATGGTGCGGCGAACCACCTCGCGCATCGCGAAGCTGGAATGGATGCGGGCGACACCCGGCATCCGCGACAGATGCTGCTTGTGGATGCGCTCGAAGTCGGCGATGTCGCGGGCGATGACCTGCAGATGATAATCGTCGCTGCCCGACATCAGATGGCAGGACACGACGTCGGGGCAGCGCGCGATCGCGGCCTCGAAAGCTGCGAGATAGTCCTCGCTCTGCTTCTCCAGCGTGATGGTGACGACGACGGTCGTGACGAGGCCAAGCGCTGATGCCTCGAGGTCGACGCGGTAGCCGCGGATCACGCCGATCTCCTCCAGATGACGAATCCGCCGCGCGCAGGCGGTCGGCGACAGCCCGACCTTCTCGGCAAGCTCGATCTGGCTGGCGCGGGCATCACTGACCAGCTCGGCGAGGATTCTGAGATCGATACGATCGAGACCGTCCACGCAGTTTTCCTTCATCCGCTGAGCTTGCCACGAAGGATATGGGCGTATCTGGCTGTGGGCAAGCCGGAATTCGCTGAGAAACGCCGTGCGGCGGGGCATAGCCTCGTGGTTGGCGGAAACCAATTTTGCAAGGAGCGGACCATGCGTGTCGGCGTGCCCAAGGAAATCAAGGTCGAGGAGTATCGGGTCGGGCTGACGCCGGCCTCGGTGCGGGAATATGTGGCGCACGGCCACGAGGTCGTGGTGCAGCGCGGCGCCGGCGACGGCATCGGTGCCGGCGATGACGCCTATACCCAAGCCGGTGCGCGGATTGCCGACACCGCCGAAGAGGTGTTCTCCGTCGCCGAGATGATCGTCAAGGTGAAGGAGCCGCAGCCGTCCGAATGGATCAGGCTGCGCGAGGGACAGATCCTGTTCACCTATCTGCATCTTGCGCCCGACGTGCCGCAGACCGCGGGGTTGATCGCCTCCGGCTGCACGGCGGTCGCCTATGAGACCGTCACCGATGCGCATGGCGGGCTGCCGCTGCTGGCGCCGATGAGCGAGGTCGCCGGCCGGCTGGCGATCGAGGCCGCGGGCGCCGCGTTGCGCAAATCCGCCGACGGCATGGGCAAGCTGCTCGGCGGCGTACCGGGCGTGCCGCCGGCGCGCGTTGCGATCATCGGCGGCGGTGTGGTCGGCACCCATGCGGCGCGGATGGCCGCAGGTCTCGGCAGCGACGTCACCATTCTCGACCGCTCATTGCCGCGCCTGCGTGCGCTCGACGACCTCTTCCTCGGGCGCATCCGCACCCGTTACGCCACGCTGGAAGCGATCGAGCAGGAGGTTTTCGCCGCTGACGTTGTGATCGGTGCCGTGCTGGTGCCGGGCGCCAGCGCACCGAAGCTGGTGTCGCGCGCGCAGCTCGCAGGCATGAAGCGCCGCGCGGTGCTGGTCGACGTCGCGATCGACCAGGGCGGCTGCTTCGAGACCTCGAAGCCGACCACCCACCAGGCGCCGACCTATCTGGTCGACGAGATCGTGCATTATTGCGTGGCCAACATGCCGGGCGCGGTGCCGGTGACCTCGAGCCATGCGCTCAACCACGCCACCTTGCCGTTCGGCCTGGCGCTGGCCTCGAAGGGACTGCGCGCGCTGGTCGAGGATCCGCATTTGCGCGCCGGCCTCAACGTCGATCGCGGTCGCATCACCAACCGCGCCGTCGCCGAGAGCCAGCATCTCGCGGCCGTGATGCCGGAGGAAGCGCTGGCGTCGTAACGTTTGCGAGCCTTCGCAGCTTTTCCCATTGTCGTCCCGGCGAAAGCCGGGACCCATACTCTGCGGCGGATGTTTTACGGGAATTCGTCGACACGGCCGAGCAAGACAATAGGCGCTCGTGGTTATGGGTCCCGGCTTTCGCCGGGACGACATCGAATGCGTTGTGCAGTCGCGGAGTCATCCGCACGACGCGCCGAGCGTCCGAGATGTCATTTCTCGACGAACCTTGATCCGGCGTTTTCCGTCAGTTTCTTCAGCCGGCTCTGCATCACTTCAATGATGTGCTCGCGCTTTGCCGCGATCCGTTCGATGGGGCCGCCGATGCCGATAGCCAGCGGCGCGCGTCGCTTTGGTAGCGGAACAAGCATGCCTATGGTGTTTGCGCCCGGCGTCGTGCGGCCGCCTGACTCGGAAAAGCCGCGGCGGCGAATGCGCTCGATTTCTTCGAGAAACGCCGTTTCGCGAACACGCGCCGACGGACTCGGCTCATCGGCATTGTTGCGACGGATGATGCCGCGAATCCTGGTGTTTGGCATTTGGCTCAGCAGCACGTGTCCAAGCGCGGTACGAACCATCGGTCGTATTTGACCAGCATGTGTAATGAACTGAAGCTGATAGCCGCTCGGCACAACGTGTAGATACCGCATCCCGGCGGCGCCCGTCTGTTGTCCAAGCAGGATGGTTTCGCCCCCAGTCGCGCTCCAGAGTTCCTCCATCAGATCGGTCAGCTTTGTGTCACGGAACGGAGAACGACGGATCCAATCACCGAGCAGACCGACGCGGTAGCTAGGGATGAAACGCCGGGTCTTTCGATCGTATTCAAGGTAGTTCAATTCAACGAGACTGCTAAGCAACACCGACGTGCTCGATTGTGGCATCTCCAGCGCGGAAGCTATTTCGGTTACGGAAGCAGCCCGCTTCGTTTCCCGAAAGAACTCCAGAACTGCAAACGTGCGCATTGCAGATTTGACAATGGCCGTCTTGTTCGCGCTCGGCATGGTTGTCTCCGCGGCGCGGCAATGACCGCGCCTCCATCACATATGTGATGTTAGGCCAAAATGGCTTCACTTGACGACAAGTTTGGCACAGATTGGCGCCAATGAGATCAAGCCGCATGGAAACGCAGAGAGCAGGGGAAGGCGAATGCCCGGCCGAAGTTTGCTCGAGAAGATCTGGGACCAGCATGTCATCGCCCGTTTGAGCGAGGACACCGATCTCCTTCATATCGATCGCCATCTGCTGCACGATCTCGGCGGCTCGCGCGGACTGCTCGATCTCAAGAGCCGGGGCCTCAAGGTTCACAATCCGGAGCTGACGTTCGCGACGCCCGATCACGCGCTGTCGACGGCGCCCGGTCGCGCCGGGACCAGCAAGATCGGCATGGAATTGCTGGCGGCGCTGCGGGCTGAGACCGCGGCAAGCGGTATCAGGTTGTTCGATGTCGATGAGCCCGGCCAGGGCATCGTCCATGTCATCGGGCCCGAACTCGGCTTGAGCCTGCCGGGCGCGACGATCGTCTGCGGCGACAGCCATACCTGCACCCATGGCGGCTTGGGGGCACTCGCCTTCGGCATCGGGTCGAGCGAGCTCACCCATGTGCTGGCGACGCAGGCGCTGATCCAGAAGCGTCCGAAGACGCTGCGTGCGCGCTTCGAAGGCAAGCTGCCGCTCGGCGTCACCGCCAAGGACATGATCCTGGCGCTGATCGGGCAGATCGGCGCCGCCGGCGGCACCGGCTATGCGGTCGAATATGCGGGGAGCGCGATCCGCGCGCTGCCGATCGAGGGGAGGCTCACGATCTGCAACCTCTCGATCGAGCTCGGCGCCAAGATGGGCATGGTGGCGCCCGACGAGACAACCTTCGAATTCCTGCGCGGCCGTCCCTACGCGCCGCAAGGCGAGATGTGGGATCTCGCGGTGAAAGCGTGGCGCGAGCTGCCGAGCGATCCCGATGCGGTGTTCGACCGCGAGGTCATGATCGACGTCGAGAAGATCATTCCGCAGGTCACCTGGGGCATCAGCCCCGAGCATGTCGTCGGCGTCGACGGCGTCATTCCCGATCCGAAGGCGGTCGACGATCCCTTGCGGCGCGCCGCGATCGAGACCGCGCTGGAGTATATGGGCCTGCAAGGTGGTGCGCCGATCGCCGGGACGCCGGTCGACTGGGTGTTCATCGGCTCCTGCACCAACAGCCGCTTGAGCGATCTGCGTGCTGCGGCCGAGGTCGCACGCGGCCGCAAGGTCGCCGCCGGGGTCCGCGCCTGGGTGGTGCCAGGCTCGGAGAACGTCAAGCGCGAGGCGGTCGCCGAAGGGCTCGACAAGATCTTCATCGAAGCCGGCTTCGAGTGGCGCGAGCCGGGCTGCTCGATGTGCCTGGCCGCCAACGGCGAGGTGGTGGCGCCCGGGCAGCGCTCGGTCTCGACCTCGAACCGCAACTTCGTCGGCCGGCAGGGGCCGCGGGCGCGGACGCATCTGGCGAGCCCGGCGAGTGCGGCGGCCTCCGCCATCGCCGGTGCGATCGCCGATGTCAGGATGATGGGGCGCTGATCATGCCGAAACCGTTCGACAGGCTCACCGCAACGGCTGCGCCGATCATGCGCAGCAATATCGATACCGACGTGATCATCCGCATCGAGCGCCTGGTCGGCAATTCGATTCGCGGCACGCTCGGCAAATGGGCGTTCGGCTCGCTGCGCTACCTCCCTGATGGCTCCGAGAATCCCGATTTCATCCTCAACCGCGAGCCGTACCGGGAGGCGGAGATCCTGGTGACCGGGCCGAATTTCGGCTGCGGCTCGTCGCGCGAAGGCGCGGTGTGGTCGCTGCAGGAGCGCGGCATCCGCGCCATCATTGGCTCGAGCTTCGGCGACATCTTCTTCGCCAACTGCTTCCAGAACGGAATTCTGCCGGTCATCGTCGACAAGGTGGTGGTCGATCAGCTCGCCGCCGACATCGAGGCGACGCAGGGTGCGGGCAAGGTCTCGATCGACCTGGAGGCGCAGACCATCGTCTCGCCATCCGGCACCCGGCATGCCTTCGAGATCGACCCGCGCCGGCGCGAAGGCCTCTTGAAGGGGCTCGACGAGGTGGCGCTGACATTGCAGCGCGACGCCGAGGTCCACGCCTTTCAGGCGTCCGATCGCGCGGCGCGGCCCTGGATTCATTCGACAAGGACACCCGCATGAGCACGCAATCCAACATGGTCAAGATCGCCGTCGTCGGCGGCGAAGGCATCGGCCCCGAGGTCACCGCGCAGTCGCGCCGCGTGCTCGACTGGTTCGCGTCCAAGCGTGGCGCGCCGATGACGCTGCGCGAGGCGCAATATGGCCTGATCCCGTATCTCGCAACCGGCAAGGTGTTGCCTGAGGACACCGCGGAAGCGATGGACGAGGCCGACGCGATCCTGTGGGGCGCGACCGGCGGTCCCGAGACCACCGAAGTGCCCGCGGCGGCGCGCAAGGCCGGCAGTCTTCTGGGATTGCGCAGCAAATACGATCTCTACGCGAACTTGAGGCCGATCATGGCGAGCCCGGCACTCGCGGCGTCGGCGCCGCTGAAGCCCGAGGTGCTCGACGGCGTCGACTTCGTCATCATCCGCGAATTGACCAGCGGCATCTATTTCGGCGAGCCGCGCGGCATCGAGACCTTGCCGGACGGCCAGCGCCGCGGCTTCAACACCGAGCAATACACCACCAACCAGATCCGGCGCGTGGCGCGTTCGGCATTCGAGCTGGCACGGACGAGGCGCAACAAGGTCTGCTCGGTCGACAAGGCCAATGTGCTGGAGACCAGCGTGGTGTGGCGCGAGGAGGTGATCAGGCTGCACAAGGAGGAGTTCTCCGACGTCGAGCTGACCCATCTCTATGTCGACAACGCCGCGATGCAGATCGTGCGCGAGCCGCGGCAGTTCGACGTCATGGTCACCGGCAACATCTTCGGCGACATCCTGTCCGATTGCGCGGCGATGGCCTCAGGCTCGCTCGGCATGCTGCCGTCGGCCTCGCTCGGCCCGGTCGATCGCTTCGGCCGCCGCAAGGCGCTGTACGAGCCGGTGCATGGCAGCGCGCCCGATATCGCGGGCAAGGGTATCGCCAATCCGCTCGGCTCGATTCTCAGCGTCGCGATGCTGCTGCGGCTGACGCTGAATCGCCCCGAGGATGCAGACCTGCTGGAGCGGGCGGTACAGACCGCGCTTGCCTCCGGTGCACGAACGGCCGACATTGCGGAAGCGGGTGCGAAGAGGCTGTCGACCGCCCAAATGGGCGATGCGGTGCTCAGCGCGCTCGACATGATCTCGGCCAAGGAGCACGCGTGATGCCTGATGTCGCCATGCCCCACATTTCGCGGCGTTCGGCCCTGACGGTGATCGCCGCCGGCGGTGCGACGCTGGCGAGCGGACGGGCATGGGCACAGGCGACCCCGGGCCGCGCGATCTATCCGGTCGCGGTGCCGGTCTATCAGACCCAGTTCGTCGCGGACCGTATCGGCTACTTCAAGGAGGCCGGGCTCGACTGCAAGCTGGTGCAGGGCGGCAGCGGCGTGAAGACCCGCGAGATCATCGCCTCGTCGCAGGGCGATATCGGCATCGGCGACGTCACCCACCCGATGCAGCTGACCAATCACGGCCGCGCCGCGCGGGTGCTGCTGCCGGTCGACACCCGGTCGAGCTCGGTGATGTTCATCCTGCGCAAGGATCTGAAAGAGCAGGGCATCAACTCGCTGGAGGCCTTCGCACAATGGAAGCGGCCCGATGGCCGCAAGCCGATCGTCTCGGTCTCCTCGCTCGGCGGCACCAACCATGTCTGGGCGTCCTACTACATGGAAACCATGGGGCTCGACGACAAGGTGACCTGGATCGGCACCGGCAATGTCGACACCATGCTGGGCTCGCTGAAATCGAAGCAGGTCGATATCCTCGTCAGCTCGCTGTCGCTGCTGAACGAGGCGCAGCAGCAGGGCTGGGGCGAACTGCTGTTCGACGGGACCGATGAAGCGATCTGGAACAAGCATATCGGCGGCAAGGTGCCCGTCACGGCGCATTTCACCTTGCAGGCGACCATCGACAAGGACCCTGCCAAGATGCAGGCCTTCGTGACCGCGTTGTGGCGCGCGTCGCAATGGATCAAGACGCACAAGCCGACCGAGATCTACGACGCCATCGAGCCCTATGTCGGCAGCACCTCGCGTGAGGCCAATCTGCTGGAGATCACGGCGATCCAGAAGGTCGCGGACTATGAAGGGTCGATCGACGCCGCGAGTTTTGCGCGCGGCGAGAAGGTCTGGTTCCGCGAGATGACCGGCATCAAGCCGCTCAAGATCGCCGACGTCGTCAACTCGAACCTCATCGACGCGGCACGAAAGGCCTATCCGGGTTGAGCGCGCTGGAGACAAGCGCAACCCTATCGCCGCGCGCCTCGGCCGAGCGCCGCGTCGAAGTCAAGGGCCTGAGCAAGTCGTTCCAGTTCGCGAAGACCACGATCGAGGCCGTGCGCGATGTATCTTTCGATGTGCGCCGCGGCGAGTTCGTGGCGCTGCTTGGACCGTCGGGCTCCGGCAAGAGCACCGTGCTCAACATGATCGCCTCGCTGATCCGCCCAACCGGCGGCGAGATCCTGATCGATGGCAAGCGCGTCGTTCCCGGCAAAGCGACACCTGATGTCGGCTACGTCTTCCAGCGCGATACGCTGTTTCCGTGGCGGACCGTCGGCGACAATATCGGCTACGGGCTGGAGCTGTCGGGCGTGCCGGCTCAGGAACGGAAGGAGCGCATCGCCGAATGCGTTGCGCAGGCCGGGCTCAAGGGATTTGAGAATGCCTATCCGTCGGCGCTGTCGGGCGGCATGCGGCAGCGCGCGGCGCTGATGCGCACCCTGATCGTCGAGCCGCAGATCCTGTTGATGGACGAGCCGTTCGGCGCGCTCGACACCCACACCAAGATCGACATGCACGAGGTGCTGCTGCGGATCTGGGAGCGCGAGCAGCAGACCGTGCTGTTCGTGACCCACGATCTCGGCGAGGCGCTGACCCTCGCTGACCGCATCATCCTGTTCTCGGCGCGGCCAGGCCGGATCAAGGACATGTTTACGGTCGATTTCGATCGCCCGCGCGATGCGGTGAAGGTGCGCGAGACACCGCATTATGCCGAGCTGTTCCAGCATATCTGGCACTCGCTCGGCGAGGAATTCGTCAAGGGCCGCAGCGCATGAAGAGGTATGGCACGCTCGGCACGATCGGCTGGCAGGTCCTGATCTGCGCCATCGTGCTGTCGGTCTGGCAATGGGGCTACGACCTGCGCGCAAAGCTGCCTTGGCTCGTGCCCGATTTGCTCGATCCGTATTTCATCTCGAAGCCGTCGATGATCTTCGACAACTTCCTGATCCAGAGCTGCCTGACCTCGAAGCTCGGCGTCTTCAACGGCTGGTTCAACGGCGAGTTCGGAAAATGCCTGGCGCGCAACGAGAACAATCTCTGGGCGGCGACGGCGATCACGCTGAAGAACACCTTCTTCGGCTTCGTCACCGGCGTGGTCTCTGGCTTCGTCGCCGGGCTGATCCTCGGGCGGTCGGATCGTCTGAGCGCGATCTTCCAGCCGTTCATCACCGCAGTGAATTCGATCCCGCGGATCGCGCTGGCGCCGATCATCGTGCTGGCGTTCGGGATCGGCGACATGTCGAAGATCGTGACGTCGTGGATCGTCGTCGTGTTCCTGGTGTTCTTCAACACCTTCGAGGGCGCGCGCTCGATCGACGAGGGCTTCACCAATGCCGCGCGGCTGCTCGGCGCCAGCGAGTGGCAGATCACCCGCACCGTGGTGATCCCCTCGACGATGGCCTGGGTGTTCGCCTCGCTGACGCCTGCGATCTCGTTTGCGCTGATCGGCGTGATCGTCGGCGAATTCATCGGCGCCGAGCGCGGCATCGGGCGCCTCATCATCGAGTCCGAGGCGCGCGGGGAAGCGTCGGGCATGATGGTCGCAGTGGTGGTGCTGATGCTGGTCGGCGTCGTGCTCTCGGCGATGATCTGGCGGCTGCAGGCCTATTTGCTGCGCTGGCAGCGGCAGCGCAGCACCGAATAGACGAGGGCCGTGGTGGCGTCGTTCCAGCCGCCACGGCCCGCAGGCTCATGCCGCGGTTTCCGACGGCGAGGTCTCGCCGTCGAGCCAATCCTGCTCCTTCGCCAGCGCGCGCCAGGCTGCTTCCATTCGCTTGAAGCGGTTGTAGGTCGGCGCGTCGTCGGCGCGCTCGGCAAGCTGCGCGCAGTTCTCCGCATTGTCGAGGAAGTGCTGCGATTGCTTCATGGAACGTCCTCCTGTTGCCGAGGACGTGGGACATCAAATCGGGCTATTCAACGTGTGGAACATGAGCATTTCGCCATACAGGTGAATGCCTGTTCAGCGAGTTCCGTGTACGGGGCAGCGCCTCGCGCGAACCCGGAATCCATTCATCCACCAGTTTTGCGGCCCGATGGATTCCGGGCTCGGCGCTGACGCATCGCCCCGGAATGACGAAGTGGGTTAGGTCACCGGCGCCGGGTTGAACAACGTCAGATCGTTGTGGATGCCCCAGCGGTCCGACCATGGCTTGGTGCGTCCGCTCGCGACGTCGAGGATCAGGCGGAACAGGTCCCAGCCGGTTTCCTCGATGGTCTTCTCGCCGGTCGCGATGCAGCCGGCGTCGAAATCGATCAGGTCCTTCCAGCGCCGCGCCAGCTCGCTGCGGGTCGCGACCTTGATGACCGGGGCGGCGGCAAGGCCATAGGGCGTGCCGCGGCCGGTGGTGAACACCTGCAAGGTCATGCCGGAGGCGAGCTGCAGGGTGCCGCAGATGAAGTCGCTGGCGGGCGTCGCTGCGAACAACATGCCCTTCTGCCGCGCCTTCTCGCCGGGCGACAACACACCCGCAATCGGGCCGGAGCCCGACTTGACGATCGAGCCCAGCGATTTCTCGACGATGTTGGCAAGTCCGCCCTTCTTGTTGCCCGGCGTGGTGTTGGCGCTGCGATCGGCGCCGCCGCGGGCAAGATAGGCGTCGTACCAGGCCATCTCGCGGATCAGCGCATGGCCGACATCCTCGTTGACGGCGCGGCGGGTCAGCAGCTGGATCGCGTCGCGCACCTCGGTGACTTCCGAGAACATCACGGTCGCGCCTGATCGCACCAGCAGGTCGGCGGCGAAGCCGACCGCGGGGTTCGCAGTGACGCCGGAGAACGCATCGCTGCCGCCGCATTGCAGGCCGATCACGAGATCGGCGGCGGGACAGGTCTCGCGCTTGCGGGCATTCAGCACCTTAAGCCGAGCCTCGGCCTGGGTCATGATGGCATCGACGATCGCGCCGAAGCCGTCGAAGGCTTCGTCCTGCATCCGCACGATGGCATCACTGACGCCCTCCGGCACCAGCCGTTCCGGCGCAAGTTTCTCGCAGCCGAGGCCGACGACGAGGATCTCGCCGCCGAAATTCGGATTGAGCGCGAGGTTTTGCAGGGTTCGGATCGGCACCACGGCATCGGGCGCCGTGATCGCGACGCCGCAGCCATAGGCATGGGTCAGCGGCACGACGTCGTCGACGTTTGGGTATTTCGGCAGCAGCTCGGCGCGGATGCGCTTCACCGCATATTCCATCGTGCCCTTGACGCATTGCACTGACGAGGAGATGCCGAGGATGTTCTTCGTTCCCACCGAGCCGTCGGGATTGCGAAAGCCCTCGAACGTAAAGCCTTCGAGCGGCGGCAGCGCCGGCGGCACCGCGGTTGATATCTCGAGCTGATCGAGCGGCGGCGCGTCGGGCATCCGAATGCGCGCCTCGTCGACCCATTCGCCGGCCAGGATCGGCGACAGCGCATGGCCGATCACTTCGCCATACCGGATGATCGGCGCGCCCTCGGCGATGTCTGTGAGCGCCGTCTTATGCCCCTGCGGCACGAAGGCGCGCAAGGTCAGGCCGCAGGCGAAGCGGGAGCCTTTGGGTAGGCCGAAATCATTCACGACGATCGCGACATTGTCGCGGGCGTTGAGCTTGATGAAGCGGGGCTGCTCCTGCGCGCCGATCGACTGGTCCATGATGCACGTTCCTCAAAAGCAATGTGTTGGCTGATGTTCTAGGCGGCGCCGCGCATTCCCACCTCTCCCCAGCTGGGAGAGGTCGCGCCGAAGGCGCGGGTGAGGGGCGCAGGTCCCACGAGAGAGCGCAACCCCTCACCCGGAACGCATCTGGCGATGCGTTCCGACCTCTCCCACAAGGGGAGAGGTGGCACTTTCGTTGCGGCGACGGATGCAACTTCATCTTCAACCCGGGAACGTGTAAGCCGTCTTCACCGTGGTGTAGAACTCACGGGCGTAGGAGCCCTGTTCGCGCGCGCCGTAGCTCGAGCCTTTGCGGCCGCCGAACGGCACGTGATAGTCGACGCCGGCGGTCGGCAGATTGACCATCACCATGCCGGCCTCGCTGTTGCGCTTGTAATGCGAGGCGTATTTCAGGCTCGTGGTGCAGATACCGGAGGCGAGGCCGAACTCGGTGTCGTTGGAGATCGCCAGCGCTTCCTCATAGTCCTTGGCGCGGATCACGCAGGCGACCGGGCCGAATATCTCCTCACGGGCGATGCGCATCTGGTTGGTTGCGCCCGTGAACAGCGCCGGCTGCAGATAGAAGCCGGGCGTCTCGCGGTTCAGGAGTTCGCCGCCCCAATGCAGCCGGGCGCCTTCGTCCTGACCGATCTTGATGTAGCGGAGGTCCTGATCGAGCTGGCTCTGGTCGACCACCGGGCCGACATGCACGCCGCTCTTCAGCGCGTCGTCGACCGAGAGACCCTTCATGCGCTCGGTCATCGCCTCGACGAAGCGGTCATGAATGCCTGCGGTGACGATCAGGCGCGAGGAGGCCGTGCAGCGCTGGCCGGTCGAGAAATAGGCGCCGTTGACGGCGACCTCGACCGCGACCTTGACGTCGGCATCGTCGAGCACGACCAGCGGGTTCTTGCCGCCCATCTCGAGCTGGAATTTCTTCATCGGATTGGACAGCACGCAGGCCTGCGCGATCTTGCGGCCGGTCTGCACCGAGCCGGTGAAGGAGATCGCGGCGACGTCGGGATGATCCAGGAGCGTCTGGCCGACCACCGAGCCCGAGCCGACCACGAGGTTGAAGACCCCGGCCGGAATGCCGGAACGCGCGATGATCTCGGACAGCGCATGCGCTGAGCCCGGGACGAGTTCGGCCGGCTTGAACACCACCGCGTTGCCGTAGCACAGCGCGGGGGCGATCTTCCAGGCCGGGATCGCGATCGGGAAATTCCACGGTGTGATCATGCCGGCGACGCCGACCGGCTCGCGGGTGATCTCGACATCGAGACCCGGACGCACCGATGCGCCCTTCTCGCCCATCAGCCGCAGCGCCTCACCGGCGAAGAATGCGAAGATCTGCCCGGCACGCGCCACCTCGCCGATGCCTTCGGGTAGCGTCTTGCCTTCCTCGCGCGCCAGCAGGCGGCCGAGCTCTTCCTTGCGGGCGAGGATTTCGACGGAGATTTTGGTCAGCGCGTCGAAGCGCTCCTGCGGCGTCGAGCGCGCCCAGGCCGGGAAGGCGGCCTTCGCCGCGGCGATCGCCTTTTCGGTCTGTGCCTTGTCGGCCTTGGCGTATTCGCCGACCACGTCCTTGGTGTTGGAGGGATTGATGTCCCGCGTGATGCTGGTTCCGTCGACCCATTCGCCGGCGATGAAGTTCTTCTGGTGAGCGGTCATGTTTCTCTCCAACCTTTTGTTGTTAGCGCACGAGGCAAGGACGCTTGTCGTCGAAGGTCCAGCCCGGGATCAGGAATTGCATGGCCAGCGCGTCGTCACGGGCACCGAGACCATACTGCCTGTATAGCGCGTTGGCCGCCTCGATGGCACCGCGATCGAGCTCGATGCCGAGGCCCGGCCGATCCGGGATCGCGATCTTGCCGTCCCTGATCTGCAGCGGTTCCTTGGTCAACGCCTGGCCGTCCTGCCAGATCCAGTGGGTGTCGATCGCCGTCACCTTGCCGGGCGCGGCGGCGCCGACATGGGTGAACATCGCCAGCGAAATGTCGAAATGGTTGTTGGAGTGCGAACCCCAGGTCAGGCCGTTGTCGCGGCAGGTCTGCGCCACCCGCACCGAACCCTGCATGGTCCAGAAATGCGGATCGGCGAGCGGAATATCGACCGCCCCTAACCGCAGTGCATGCGAGAGCTGGCGCCAGTCGGTCGCGATCATGTTGGTGGCGGTCGGCAGCCCGGTGGCGCGGCGGAACTCGGCCATGATCTCGCGGCCGGAGAAGCCGGCCTCGGCGCCGCAGGGGTCCTCGGCATAGGCGAGCACGCCATGCATGTTGCTGCACAGCCGGATCGCTTCATCCAGCGACCAGGCGCCGTTCGGGTCGAGCGTGACGCGCGCCTTGGGAAAGCGTTTTGCAATCGCGGTGACGGCTTCGATCTCCTGCTCGCCCGCGAGCACGCCGCCCTTGAGCTTGAAATCGGCGAAGCCGTAATGCGCCTGCGTCGCCTCGGCGAGGCGCACGATCGCCTCCGGCGTCATCGCTACCTGATGGCGCAGGTTGAACCAGTCCGCCTTGCCGGTCTCGCCGTCGACGTAGGGCAGGCTGGTCTTCCGCCGGTCGCCGACGAAGAAGAGATAACCGAGCGTCTCGACGCTGGCACGCTGCTGGCCTTCGCCGAGCAATGCGGCGACCGGGAGATTGAGATGCTGGCCGAGCAGATCGAGCAGCGCGCACTCCACCGCGGTCACCGCATGGATGGTGACGCGGAGGTCAAAGGTCTGCTTGCCGCGGCCGCCGGCGTCGCGGTCGGCGAAGGTCTGGCGCATCGAGGCCAGGATGTTGTTGCAGGCGCCGATGGTCTGGCCGACGACCAGGTCGCGGGCATCTTCCAGCGTCTTGCGGATCTTCTCACCGCCCGGCACCTCGCCGACACCGGTGTGGCCGGAATTGTCGGTGAGGATGACGAGGTTGCGGGTGAAGAACGGCGCGTGCGCGCCGCTCAGATTGAGGAGCATGCCGTCGCGGCCGGCGACCGGGATCACTTCCATCGCCGTGACGACGGGGGCGCCGGCAAAGCCGCTGCGGATCGAGTCTTGAATCATCTGCTCCTCCCTTCGTTGTTCGTCGTTCGGCTTATTCCGCGGCCTGCCGGCTCGTCGCCTGCGGCAGCTTCGCCACCAGTGCCGCGAGCTCGGCAATCTCCTGTTCGGTGAGATCGGTCAGCGGCGGCCGCACCGGACCGGAATTGCGGCCGATCACCTTCATGCCGGCCTTGATGATCGACACCGCATAGCCCTTCTTGCGGTTGCGTATCGCGATCAGCGGCAGGATGAAATCCTTCAGGCCTGCATGGATGGTCTGATGATCGCGCCGGCGCACCGCGGCGTAGAATTGGGTGGCGAATTCCGGCACGAAGTTGAACACCGCCGACGAGTACGTCGTCACGCCCATGTCGAGATAGGGCAGTGCGAAGGTCTCCGCGGTCGGCAGGCCGCCGATATAGGTCAGGCGGTCGCCGAGCTTGGTGTAGACACGGGTCATCAGCTCGATGTCGCCGATGCCGTCCTTGTAGCCGACGAGATTCGGGCAGCGCTCGCAGAGGCGCGCCAGCGTATCGGGCTGCAGGACCGCATTGTCACGGTTGTAGACGATGACGCCGATCTTCACCGACGAGCAAATAGCCTCGACATGGGCGGCAAGGCCATCCTGCTCGGCATGCGTGAGATAGGGCGGTAGCAGCAAGAGGCCATCGGCGCCTGCCTTCTCGGCTCCGATGGCGATCTCGCGCGCGATCGCGGTGCCGTAGCCGGTGCCGGCCAGCACGGGAACGCGGCCCTTGGTCTCCTCGACCGCGATCTTCACGACGTGCGGAACTTCGGCCGGGGTCAGCGAGAAGAACTCGCCGGTGCCGCCGGCGGCGAACAGGCCGGCGACGTCATAGCCGCACAGCCAGTCCATGTTGGCGCGATAGGTCGCCTCGTCGAACGAGTAATCCGCGTTGAACGGGGTCACGGGAAAAGACAGGAGTCCGCCGCCGATCTTCGCGGCCATCTCCCGAGGGGTCATCTTGCTCATGGCGCCACTCCTTGATGATGTTGGGAAGGATGCGCGAGCAGCGCGCGTCCATGGCGATGTTTCTAGGAAATGCTTCGATGCGCGTCCAAGCCAAACGCGGTATCGAGCGATACCAACTCTGCATCAATCGCCGCGCAGCTGCGGCGCTGCGATTTCGGTTGCGATCTCGATCAATGACGGCAGCAGCTGGTTCTCGTGATCGCGCCGCCACACCATGAACAACTCGACCGGCACCGGCGCGCGCAGCTTCAGCGGCTTCAGCTTGACGTCCGCGATCTTGAGGCTGGCGGCGGCCTCCGGCACGATGGCGACGCCGAGCCCGGCGCGCACCATCGCGAGGATCGAATGGATCTGGCTGAGGTGCTGGACATAGCGCGGCAGCACGTCGGCGCGGGTGAACATCGACACCAGCAGATCGTGAAAGTAGCGCGCCTCGTAGGGCGAGTACATCACGAACGGCTGGTCGTCGAAATCCTTGATGCTGACGGTCTCGACCGCCGCCAGCGGATGCTTCTTCGGGATCGCGGCGAGCAGCGGTTCGGCGACGACGCGGCGGCTTGCGAATTCCGGCCGTGCGATCGGCGGGCGCAGCAGGCCGGCATCGATCTGGCCGGTGGTCAGCGCCTCGAACTGATCGCCGGAGACCATCTCCTTCAGCGAAAAATCGACTTCAGGCAGGCGGGAGCGGGCGGCTGCAATCAGGTCGGGCAGGAAGCCGTAGGCCGCCGCCGCGGTGAAGCCGATCTTGAGCGAGCCGGTTTTGCCGAGTGCGATGCGGCGGGCGACCTGCGATGCGGATTCCGCGAGCTTCAGGATGCGCCGCGCCTCGGGCAGGAAGCTGCGGCCCGCCGGGGTCAGCCGCACCGAACGGCTGGTGCGTTCCAAGAGCGGCGCGTCGATGATGTGCTCGAGCACCTGGATCTGCCGGCTCAGCGGCGGCTGGGTCATGTTGAGCCGTGCCGCGGCGCGGCCGAAGTGCAATTCTTCGGCCACCGTGACGAAACAGCGGAGCTGGCTCAGGTCGAACATCGATGCTAAACCGGAATGGATCGCGCGGGGATTTGTACGTTCTAGCATCGATGCCTCCCACTGGCCAAGAAGACAAAAAGGCAGACAAAGACGGCGACCGAAGCCGCCTTTGATATGCTGTTGCTGCCTGGGCTCAGGCCGCCTTCAGCTGTACCCGTTTGATCTCGCCGACGATGAAGAGATAGGCGATCGCGGCGACCAGCGCGTTGGCGCCGACGAACACCAATGCGCTGTTGAACGAGCCGGTGGCGGCGAAGATGTAGCCGATGATGATCGGCGTGGTGATCGAGGACAGATTGCCGAAGGTGTTGAACAGTCCGCCGGAGACGCCGCCGGCTTCCTTCGGTGAAGTGTCGGAGACCACGGCCCAGCCGAGCGCGCCGATGCCCTTGCCAAAGAAGGCGAGCGCCATGAACCCGATCACCAGCGCCTGGCTGTCGACGTAGTTGCAGCCGTTGATTACCATCGACAGCAGCATGCCGCCGACGATCGGGATCTTGCGCGCCATGGTCAGCGAGCCGGTACGACGCAGGATGTAGTCCGAGATCACGCCGCCGAGCACGCCGCCGATGAAACCGCACAGCGCCGGCAAGGTCGCGACGAAGCCGGCCTGCAGGATCGAGAGCCCGCGCTCCTTCACCAGGTAGACCGGGAACCAGGTCAGGAAGAAATAGGTCAGCGTGTTGATGCAGTACTGGCCGATATAGACGCCGAGCATCATGCGGTTGGCGAGCAACTGGCGGATGTGGTCCCAGCCGGGGCCGCTGTCCTGCGTCTTGCCAGCCTTCGCCGCATCCATGTCGACCAGCGCGCCGCCCTGCTTGATGTAGTCGAACTCGGCCTCGTTGATCCCGGGATGGTCCTTCGGCTCGTAGATCGTCTTGATCCAGGCGATGCCCATGACGATGCCGAGCCCACCCATCACGTAGAACACGTGGCGCCAGCCATGCTCATGGGCGATCCAGCCCATCAGCGGCGCGAAGATCACGGTCGCGAAATACTGTCCGGAATTGAAGAAGGCCGACGCCGTGCCGCGCTCATTGCCTGGGAACCAGGAGGCGACGATGCGGGCATTGGCCGGAAACGACGGCGCCTCGGCGATGCCGACCAGGAAGCGCAACCCGAACAGCAGCACCACGGCCGCGCCGGCGGAGAGGAACCCGACCAGGCCCTGCATCGCGGTGAAGATCGACCAGACGATGATGCTGATCGCATAGACCCATTTGGAGCCGTAGCGATCGAGCAGCCAGCCGCACGGCACCTGGGCGATCACATAGGACCAGCCGAAGGCAGAAAACACGTAACCCATCGCGACGGGGTCGAGATGCAGTTCCTTGGAGAGGGCGGTGCCGGCGATCGAGAGCGTGGCGCGATCGGCATAGTTCACGGTGGTGACGAGAAACAGCATCGTCACGATCAACAGCCGGACACGGGATCGCCGCGCATCCGTGGCGGACACAATTGCGCTCATTAGCGCCTCCTTGGAAATTTCCTCGGGGTCTTTCCTAGAGAGATGACGACAATGGGTCCAAGCCGAAACGGGTATTGATCGATGCCGATTTTGAATGGATCGGCCCGGTGTCATTCCACCCACGTCGCACTTGCGTCGGCTCCTAATTAGTGTACGATACGTACAGTTATTAAGGGCGCGGCATCGCGCCCTGCCGATCGAGGTGACCGCGCATGACCACGCCACGCGACTATCAGGTGTTTGAAGCAGGTTCAGCGACCTTGCAGGGCGGCGCCGTGTTTCCGCGGCTTTCGCTCGCCTACCAGACCTACGGCACGCTGAATGCGGCCAAGGACAACGTCATCCTTTATCCGACGTCGTTCTCGGCACAGAATACCGACATCGAATGGCTGGTGCAGCCGGGCGGCGCGCTCGATCCCGCGCGCTACTTCATCGTCATCGCCAATCTGTTCGGCAATGGCCTGTCATCCTCGCCCTCGAACTCGGCCGAGGTGCTCGGCGGCGCGCCGTTTCCAGCTTTCACTTACTTTGACGCGGTCGCCATCCAGCACCGGCTGCTGGTCGAGCGGTTCGGCGTGAGCAGGCTCGCGCTGGTCTACGGCTGGTCGATGGGCGGCATGCAGGCCTATCATTGGGCCGCGCGCTATCCCGACCTGGTGGAGCGCGCAGCGGTGGTCTGCGGCAGCGCAAGGTGCTCGCCTTACAACTATGTGTTTCTCGAAGGCGTGAAGGCCGCGCTGACCGCCGATCCCGCCTACCGGGATGGCCGCTTTGTTGACAAGCCGACCGCGGGCCTTCGTGCGATGGGACGCGTTTACGCCGGTTGGGCGATGTCGCATGAATTCTATCGCGAGGAGCTCTGGCGCGCGGCCGGCTTCGACTCGCTGGAAGGCTACCTCGCAGGCTCGTGGGACGGTGCCTTCGCGCGGCGCGACGCCAATGACCTGCTGGCGCAGATCGCGATCTGGCAGGCCGGCGACATCAGCCGCTGCGACGAATTCGGCGGTGACTTCGATCGCGCGCTGGCGGCGATCAAGGCGCATGTCCTGCTGCTGCCGGGACGTACCGACCGCTATTTCGACCCGCGCGACAACGAGGATGAGCTCAGCCGCCTGGTCAATGCGCGCTCGGCCGTGTTGCACGCCATCCCCTCGATCCATGGCCACCGCGCCGGCAATCCGATCAACAACGCGGAAGACCGCGCCTTCATCAACGCCGAAATCTCGGCGCTCCTCCAACGCTGACAGGTGAGACGACCATGAGCACGACAGAGACCAGCAATGCCGGACCTCGCCTGAAGCCGCTCGACCCGCTGACCTTGCGCGACCTGTCGACCAAGTCGAACCTTGCCGGCGCGGTGCGCGCGGCCAGCCATTACGGGATGATCCTGATCGTGGGCACGCTGATATGGCTGGCCGCTTCGCGTTATGGACTCGCATGGGCGCTGCCGCTGATCGCCATTCAGGGCTACTTCGTTGCGTTTCTGTTCATGGTGGTGCACGAGACCGCGCACAAGACCGCATTTCGCAGCCCCGTGCTCAACCTAGTCGTCGGCAATCTCTCCGCCTTCATGATCGGTTTGCCCTATCAATATTACTGCCTGTTTCACTGGGATCATCATCGCCATACGCAGGATCCGGAGAAGGATCCTGAGCTGATCGTCGGTCCCAGGCCGATGTCCGACACCCAGCTTGCGATCGCCTATTCGGGGCTGCTGCAGGTGTTGGTCCGGATTTGGCTGATGTTCCGGCATGCACTCACCGGGAAGGTGATCGTGCCGTGGATTCCGCAGCACAAGCGCGCATCGATCGTGCGGGAAGCGAGGCTCTATCTCGCCGGATATCTGCTGCTGCTCGCGGCGTCGCTCGCGCTGCACAGTGCGATCCTGCTCTTTGTGTGGATTGTGCCTCTGCTGGCCGGACAGCTCATCCTGCGCCCCTATCTCTACGCAGAGCATACCGGTTGCGAGCGAACGCGAAGCGCGTTCGAGAACACGCGCACCACGATGACCGGCAGGATCATGAAATGGTTCGCCTGGAACATGCCCTATCATGTCGAGCACCATGCCTATCCGACGGTGCCGTTCCATGCGTTGCCGAAGCTGAACGCCATCGTCGATGGCCACATCGTCTATCGCGGCAGCAGCTACCGCGCCGTGACGCGCGAGACCTGGGCCTGGTTTCGCCGCCAGCGGCAGCGCTCGGCCTAAGCGTCGGCGCGCGGCCGCAGCACGAGGTTGACGAGATTGCGGGCATAGGCCGGCGTCAACGGCTTGATGCCGAAGATGTAGCGATAGAACAGGCTGCCGTAGATCGCGTCGTAGATGTCGCCGGGTACCCCCGCCGCGCCGATGCTGCCGTCCTTCTGGCCGGCGGTGATGATCTCCAGCATCCTGGTGCGCCGAAGGCCGAGATAACGCTGGTAGAACAACTCCGCCGTGCCGGTCCTGGAGATGCATTCCGAGATCACTGCGAGCTGCACCCGCCCGAACTCGCCCTGCAACGCCTCGACATAGGTCGCGACATGGCGGCGGATGCGGGCCACCGGATTGCCGGCCTCGGGCAGCGGCACGGCCCGCGAGGCCTGGTCGAGGAAGGCATCGATCAGCAAGGCCTCGCGCGACGGCCACCATTTGTAGATCGTCATCTTCGATACGTTGGAGTGCCTGGCTATCGCGTCGATCGTGGTGGCAGCAAGATCGGTGGTCGCCATCAGCGTATAGGCACTTTGCAGGATCGCGGCCGTGGTCGCAGCCGAGCGCGGCCGGCCGCGCCGCCCGGTTGCCGCATCCTCAGTCTCCGCCTTGCTGCCTGCCATGGCCGGATTCACGTCCTGCGTTTGAATCATCGTTTCATGTATCGGCATAGCATGGAATCGAGCCCTGGATGAGACCAGCGCCGAAACCGGACCGTCACAGCGGGACGTGGCGGGCTTGCGCGCCTGCAACCAAAGTCAGATCATGCCGTTGATAATCGGCATTGGCTTGTGATTCTCGCCGCTCGGCATCGGCCGGCCGGTGGGCAGTAGCGCGAGGACGGCCATGACTGACCTGCTTCGCATCGCCATCGTGGGTTTCGGCGAGATCGCCGGCCGGCAGCACCTGCCTGCGATCGCGAAGACATCAGGCGCTGCGGTCGTTGCGGTGGTCGATCCGGTCAAGACTCCGCCGGGCCTGCCGCATTTCCGCGATCTGCAGGAATTGTTGCGCGATGGGCCGGAGATCGACGCGGTCGCACTGTGCACACCGCCGCAGGCGCGTCATTTGCAAGCTGCCACGGCTCTCGCCGCGGGCAAGCATGTGCTGCTGGAGAAGCCGCCGGGGTCTACGGTCGGCGAACTCACGCCATTGATCGCGGCCGCACAGGAGGCGAACAGGACATTGTTCGCGACATGGCATTCGCGTTACGCACCCGCGATTGGCCCGGCGCGTAAGCTGCTCGCCGGCCGCACGATCAGCAAGGTCACCATCATCTGGAAGGAAGACGTCCGTGTCTGGCATCCCGGCCAGGCCTGGATCTTCGAGGCGGGCGGCTTCGGCGTGTTCGATCCCGGCATCAACGCGCTGTCGATCCTGACCGAGATCCTGCCGCGCTCCGTCTTCATCAAGAGTGCGGTGCTGGACTTTCCCGCCAATCGTGAGGCGCCGATTGCGGCAGCGATCGAACTGTCCGATGGGAGCGGCTTGCCGATCCACGCCGAGTTCGATTTTCGCCAGGCCGGGCCGCCGAGCTGGGACATCCTGTGCGAGACCGAGGCCGGGCCCGTGACGTTGTCGAAAGGCGGACGGCAGCTGCGCGACCGCGACGGGCTGGTGGTCGATGCCGCGGACGATGAATATCCCGCGCTGTATCGCCGCTTTGTCGCGCTGACATCGGGTGGAAAAACCGATGTCGACCTCACGCCCTTGCGGCTCGTGGCCGATAGCTTCATGCTGGGGCGACGGCGCCTCGTCGAGGCGTTCGAGGCCTGAACATGACATCAGCCAGCATTGCGCGCGCCCCCTTCGGCACATTGCACGACGGCACCGTGGTCGAACGCGTGACGTTGCGCGGCGATCATGGCTTTGAAGCCGCGATTCTTCCCTTCGGCGCCACGCTGCAAGCGCTACTGGCGCCCGATCGCGGCGGGCATTGCGACGACGTCGTGCTCGGCCACGACGCGTTCGATGGTTACCTCACGCAGCGCAAATTCTTCGGCGCGACCATCGGGCGCTACGCCAACCGCATCGCCGCCGCGCGCTTTGTGCTCGACGGGGAGGCGGTGACACTCGACGCCAACAACGGCCCCAACGCGCTGCATGGCGGGCCGCAGGGCTTTGATCGCAGGCTGTGGCGGATCGTCGAACTGTCGGATCAGCCGGGGCCAACGCTGGTGCTGGAACGCGAAAGCCCCCATGGCGAAGAGGGTTATCCGGGTACTCTCCAGACACGGGTGACCTATCGCGTGCACGCTCCGATGGAACTCTCGGTCACCTATGAGGCGACGACCGACCGGCCGACCTGCCTCAATCTCACCAATCACAGCTTCTTCAATCTCGATGGCGCGCGCTCCGGCACGCAGATCCTGGATCACCGGCTGACGATCGCGTCCGACCATTTCCTCGCGGTGGACGCCACCGCGATCCCGTTGCCGGGCCCGTCGCGGCCGGTCGACGGCACGCCGTTCGACTTCCGCAAACCGACGGCGATCGGCGCGCGGATCAGGATGAATGACGAGCAGCTGCGGCTCGGGCGCGGCTACGACCACAATTTCTGCCTGGCCGCGGGGACGGGCCTTCGCTTTGCCGCGCGCCTCGAGGCGCCGCACAGCGGCCGCGTGATGGAGCTGTTCACCGATCAGCCGGGATTGCAGTTCTATTCCGGCAATTTCCTCGACGGCTCGACCGCGGGTAAGGGCGATCGGCTGTATCGCCAATCCGACGCGCTTTGTCTCGAGCCGCATGCCTGGCCGGATACACCGAACCGGCCCGATTTTCCGTCGGCGCGGCTCGATCCCGGGCAGATCTATCGGCGCAGTATCGTCTACCGCTTTTCAACCGTGTGAGTGACGCCATGACCGATCGTGCCGCCGAGCCGCTTCTCGAAGAGGTGCCGACATCCGTGCTGTCGGCCGAGCGTTGTCATCTCGGTGAGGGCCCGACCTATGATGCCGCGACCGACACCGCCTGGTGGTTCGACATCCGCGAGCGTCGCCTGTTCGAGCATCGTCTTGCAGATGGCCGCACGATCATTCACGCGCTGCCGAAGATGGCGAGCGCGTTGGCGCGGATCGATGGCGAGCGGCAGCTGATCCTGACCGAAGATGGGCTTTATGTGCGGCAGGTCGCCGGCGGCCATCTGGAGCTGTTCGCCGCGCTGGAGGCCGACAATCCGGTGACGCGCTCCAACGATGCGCGGGTGCACCCGTCGGGCACGTTCTGGCTCGGCACCATGGGGCGCCAGGCCGAGCAGGGCGCGGGCGCGATCTACGCGCTGCAGGGCGGCCGTATCACGCGGCTTTATCCCGGGATCACGATCCCGAACGCGATCTGCTTTTCGCCCGCAGGCGATGTCGGCTATTTCGCTGACACCGCGACCAACGTGCTGCATCGTGTGCCGCTCGATCCGGCAACGGGATTGCCGACCGGCGAGCCGATTGATCTGATCAGACGTCAAGGCAGCGGCGGGCTCGACGGTGCGGTCGTCGACGCCGACGGGATGATCTGGAACGCGCGCTGGGGCGGCGGCTGCGTCGATGTCTACGATCCTTCAGGCCGGCACCTGCGCTCGCTGAAGGTGCCGGCGCGCCAATCGAGTTGTCCGGCCTTTGTCGGCCGCGATTTCTCGCGCGTACTGGTCACCTCGGCCTGGCAGGACATGGATGCGGCGCAGCGCGCCGCTGATCCCGGACACGGTCAAACCTTCCTGCTCGATGCCGCGGCACGCGGCCGTGCCGAGCCCGACGTCAAGCTGTCCTGATTGCGGCCTATGGCCGCCTTGTTGACGTGACCTGAATATTTGGACGATAGTACAAATATGGTCCGCAAACCTGCCAAATCCAACGTGAAGGCCGCCGCGAAGGACACGAGCACCCGCAAGCCGAACATGCGCGAGGCGATCCTTGCCGCGGCGGAGGAGTTGTTTTCGACGTATGGCTTCAACGCCGTCTCGGTGCGCGACATCGCGCAGGCCGCCGGCGCCAATCCCGGCAGCGTGACCTATCATTTCAAGACCAAGGACGGCCTGCTGCTCGAGATCTATCGGCGCCATTGCGGCCCGATGAACCGGCGGCGCTCCGAGCTTTTGGCGGCGGCCCGGCGGGTGCGCGATGTGCAGGACAGGCTGGAGGCGATCGTGCGCGCCTATGTGCTGCCGGCCTTCACCTCTGGCAGCGACCTTGCCGGCGGCGGGACGCGGTTCACGCGGTTGCGCGCGATCATGTCGGCCGAGGGCAACGAGGTGGTGCGCAAGATCATCGCGCAGACCTTCGACGACACCAGCCATGCCTTCATCGACGCGATCCATGACAGCCTGCCGCATATTCCGCGCACCGACCTGGTCTGGCGCGGCCACTTCCTGCTCGGCGCGCTCTACTACACGCTGGTGACGCCGGAGCGCGTCTCGCGGCTGTCGCGCGGCAGCGCCGAGGGCACCGATGCCGGCCATGCCATCGAGGAGCTGGTGCGCGCGACCGTTGCCGCGCTGCAGGCTCCGCCGCTCGATCCGGCGATATCAGCGCCGCGCAGGGCGCCGGGCTTTACTCCAGGACGAGCACTGACCTGACCCTGCGGAGTTCATCGCCATGGAGAAACTTCGGCTGCGCGCGGTGCTTGGCAATCACCCGCACATCCAGGCGGTGAAGCGCGGTGAGCTGCGCTCCGACCTGTTCGATCTCGACTTCACCGAGTTCACGCCGACCAACGCTGCCTTCAAGCCGATGGTGCGCGAGCAGGCATTCGACGTCTGCGAGATGGCGATCGTGACCTATCTGATGGCAAGGGCGTACGGCAAGCCGCTGGTGCTGCTGCCGGCGGCGATGGTCGGCCGCTTCCAGCATGGCCACGCGCTCTATCGCGCCGATCGCGGCACGCTTGCGCCTGGTGATCTCGAAGGCAAGCGGGTCGGCATCCGTTCGTTCACGACCACGACGGGGGCGTGGATGCGCGGCATCCTTGCCAATGACCATGGCGTGAACCTCGACCGGATCAATTGGGTGACGTTCGAGGATCCGCATATCGCCGAATATGTCGACCGCACCGAACGGGCGCCGAAGGGCAGCGCCATCATCGAGATGCTGAAGCGCGGCGAGCTCGATGCCGTGCTTGGCGAAACCTCGAGTGATCCGGCGCTCAAGCCGTTGTTCGCCGATCCGGCGGCAGAGGCGGCGCGGTGGTACGCGCGGCATGGCGTCGTGCCGGTCAACCATCTGGTGGTGGTGACCGAACAGCTCGCGACGTCACGGCCCGATGTGGTGCGGAGCCTCTACGATCTCCTCAAGCGCGCCAAGGCGAACGCCGGTCCGGCGGGTGTGCCGGACCTGCTGCCGTTCGGCGTCGAAGCAAACCGCAAGCCGCTCGAACTGATGATCGACTATTGCGCACAGCAGGCGTTGATCCCGCGGCGCGTCACGGTCGACGAGCTGTTCGACGCCACAACACGGGACTTGAATTGATGACAATCTCGAGCGATCCGCGGCAATGGCAGGTCGGCATGCTCGGCTATGGCGAGGTCGGACGCATCCTCGCCGAGGATCTGCGCCAGCAGGGTATCAAGGTCGCAGCCTACGACATCAAGCTCGACCGCGGCCAGGGCGCGCCATTGCGCGCGCACGCGGCGGAGACCGGCGTCGTGCTCGCGGAATCGCATGCCGATCTCGCGGCGCGGGCCGATCTCATCATCTCGGCGGTGACGGCGAGCCAGGCGGTCGCCGTGGCCGAAGCCTGCGCGCCGGCAATAGGCAAGGGTGCCTGGTTCCTCGATTTCAACTCGGCCTCGCCCGGGGCCAAGCAACGCGCCGCGGCCCACATCGACGGCGCCGGCGGCCGCTATGTCGAGGGCGCGGTGATGACCTCGCTGCCGCCGTCCCGGATCAAGGTGCCGCTGTTGCTCGGCGGTCGGGGCGCGCGGGAGCTGGCGCCGTCACTGATCGCGCTCGGCTTTGCGGCAAAGGTCGCGAGTGACGAGCTCGGTGTGTCCTCGGCGGTCAAGATGTGCCGCAGCATCATGATCAAGGGCCTCGAGGCCACGGTGATCGAGAGCTTCACCACTGCCCGCGCCTATGGCGTCGAGGATGCGGTGCTTGCCTCGCTCAAGGAGACTTTTCCCGGCATCGACTGGGAGAAGCAGGGCGCCTATTTCTTCCAGCGCGTGATCGAGCACGGCCGGCGGCGCGCCGAAGAGGTGCGCGAGGTGGCGGAGACAGTGCGCGAGGCCGGGCTCACGCCATGGTCAGCTTCCGGCACCGCCGAGCGGCAGGGCTGGGTCGCCGATCTTGCCGACGAGGGCGTGTTCGGGGCCAAGGGAACGGCTGAATTCGCCCGCAGCGCCGATTGGCGCACCGAGGCCGACCGGATTCTCGCGCGCATCAAATCCTGAGGGCAGCTGCGGAGAATCCGCCGCGTTCCCTGTCGGCGCGCAATGCGCTATTGCTCCATGAACAGTTTTGTCTTGGAGACACGCCCATGAAGAATTCCCCCAAGGTCGTCGCCATCACCGGAGCGGCGCGCGGCATCGGCAAGGCCTGCGCCGCGCGCTTCCTGGCCGATGGCGCCAGGGTCGTGATCTCGGATGTCGACGCCGCCGGGCTCGTCCACGCCGCCCAGGAGCTCGGACATGACGATCGGCTGCGGACCGTCGAAGCCGACGTCAGCAAGCGTGCCGATGTCGATCGCATCGTGGCTCACGCGGTGAAGGAGTTCGGTCGGCTCGACGTCATGGTCAACAATGCCGGCGTCGCGCGCAACCGCGACTTCCTCGAGATCAGCGAGGCCGAGTTCGACGACGTGATGGGGATCAACCTCAAGGGCGCGTTCTTCGGCGTCCAGGCCGCGGCGCGCCAGATGATCGCGCAAGGCGGTGGCGGCGTCGTCGTCAACATGTCCTCGGTCAACGCGCTGCTCGCGATCCCCTCGCTTGCGACCTACGCGATGTCCAAGGGCGCCATGAAGCAGCTCACCTCCGTGGCCGCGGTGGCGCTGGCGCCGCACGGCATCCGCGTCGTGGCGGTCGGGCCCGGCACGATCCTGACCGAGATGGTGGCAACGGCGATCTTCTCGTCGGAGGACGCGCGACGCAGCGTGCTGTCGCGTACGCCGGCCGGCCGCTGCGGCGAGCCGAGCGAGGTCGCTTCCGTCGTGGCCTTCCTCGCCAGCGACGATGCCTCCTACATCACGGGACAAACCATCTACCCCGACGGCGGGCGGCTGATCCTCAACTACACGGTGCCGGTCACGGAGAAGAAGTAGGGCGCCGCCAAAATATCGAAAACAACCCCATGCAAAGGAGCCGCCGGTAGCCGGTTGCCGGTCTTCGATCAGGGGGAGTTGACGCGTCGGGCAACTCAGTGGAATAATTCCATTATTCCGAAATCGTGCAAACGGCGTCTCCGAAATGTCGCGAGAACGCCGGCGTATGACTCACAGACCGCGCCGCACTTTCCCGTGTCGTCCCGGCGAAGGCCGGGACCTATAGCCACAAATCCGGATTGTTGCGCGATGCTGGAATGACGAGTCCCTTCAACAACAGCCGCCGCGGAGTATGGGTCCCGGCCTTCGCCGGGACGACGCAGGATAGCTTTCGCCGGGACGACGCCGCAGGGAGCCGCGCACCAGTGTCTCAGGAATACTGGATCACCCGCTTTTCGCGTGCCGGTGATGACACCGCATCGCTACCGGCCCTTGAACTGCGGCTTGCGCTTTTCCATGAAGGCGTTGCGGCCTTCGCGGAAATCGGCGCTGTCCATGCAGTCGATGCCGATCTGCCTGATCGCGGCCATGTCGCGGTCGGCGGGATCCTTCAGCACCTGCGCGATGGTGATCTTGGCGGCCTTGATCGCCAGCGGCGCGTTGCCTGAGATGGTACGCGCGATCTCCATGGTCGCGTCCCAGAGCTCGGCATCCGGCAGCACCCGATCGACGAGGCCGATCCGCAGCGCTTCGGCGCAATCGATCCGCATCCCGGTATACATGATCAGCCGGGCCCATGACGGGCCGACCAGCGACACCAGATGGCGCAGCCCGTCATAGCCGTAGGCGATGCCGAGCTTGGCGGCGGGAATGCCGAACTGGCCGCTGACGCCGGAGATGCGGATATCGGTCAGCATCGCGACCTGCATGCCGCCGCCGAGACAGAAGCCGCGGATGCAGGCGATGGTCGGCTTCGGGTAGTCGGCGAGCAAAGCGCGCTGGGCGGCGCTGCGCCGTGAATATTCCTCGGAGGCTTCCGCGTTATGGCGGGTCTTCTCGAACTGGCTGATGTCGGCGCCCGACACGAAGGCCTTGTCGCCGGCGCCGACCAGGATCACGACACGGACCGCCGGGTTGTCGCGCAGGGCGGTCAGCGCCTCGCCGAGCCCTTCCCACATCTCCAGCGACATCGCATTGCGCTTGTCGGGATTGTTGAAGGTGATGACGCCGACGCCGTCGACCACGCTTTGCAAAATCTTGCCGTCGGCAAGCGATCGATCTGAGGTGTTTGGCATGGCGGGGTCCGGTGTGATTTCGGCTAAGCCTAGCACCCCGGCGGAAGCCGAGGCAGGCCGTTTAGGGCACAGCGCGATTGCATCGGTAGCAGATGTGCCCACGAGCAGACCGACCGATGATTGGTTGCCCGACGGACGAGCCCCACCGGTCCACTAGGCCAGCTGTTCCGGATCGTCGGCCGCGCGCATCCGCGCGATACTGTCCTCCGTCGCTGCGCTACCTGCCGCCGCGATCGCGATCTCGCGCGCCAGATTGGTGCATTCGGCCCACAGCAGGAAGAACACCAGCGGCGGCCGCTCGCGTGCCTCCAGCATCTGCCGGCAGCGGTCAGCAGCGCCGTCGAGCGCCCACCACTGCCGGGCGACGACCATGACCTTGCGGAAGCTGCGCAGCGTGCCGGAGAATTTTTGCGGATCGGCATTCACGATGGCGCCGCAATGGTTCAGCCAGTTCAGCGCCGCATAGATCGCGATGCCGTAGTCCTCGATCGCTGTGCCCGTGAAATCGACGACGGTGCTGTCGTGCGCGCGCTGGCGCAGGAAAGCGTCGATGGTCTCGGCCTGGCTGGCAGGATCGACCAGCAGCGCGGGTTCCTTCCGCGGCACCATCGGGATGTAACGCATCGCCTCGAGGCGGGTGTGCTCCCAGACCGCCCTGGCATCGCCGAGCAGGTCGCCGGGCTTGCGCTTGCAGGCCGGATAGACCAGCACGCCGTTGTCGGCGAGATCGAGATAGCGCGGCACCACCTTGTCGAGCGCGGCGAGAAACGCCGCGGGATCGGTGAGCCCGCGCAGGTCGCTGGCGGCGTCCTCGGCTTGTGCAGGCTTGTTGACGCGTGTCCAGCCGAAATTGGCCATCCCCGGGGCGCCCCGATCCCAACCTGCCGGTCAGGTTAATTGGAAAATGCGGCGATGCAAATGCGGCATTTGCCACTGCGCGCCCGTGCGTGCTGCCGGTTGACGCGGGAAAGCGCCGCGCCTAGCTGATGGTTAACAGCATGCAACGCAGGTTGCCGCCGCTGTCGGGACGCATCGCCATGACCGCTTCGGATCGCCAATCGCATTGGCAGACCGTCTATCTGACCAAGGGCGAGCAGCAGGTGAGCTGGTCGCAAGCCGATCCGCAGCCATCGCTGCGCCTGATCGAATCCGTCGCGCCGGGACGGGATGCGTCGATCACCGACATCGGCGGCGGGGCCTCGCGCCTTGTCGATGCGCTGGTGGCCGGCGGCTTTCATGATCTGACGGTGCTCGATCTCTCCGAAGCGGCGCTGGCGAGCGCGCGAGAGCGGATCGGCGCGAGAGGCGAGGCGGTGCGCTGGGTCGCCGACGATGCGACGGTCTGGCAGCCGCCGCAGGCCTTCGACATCTGGCACGACCGCGCGGCGTTTCATTTCCTGGTCGAGGAGAAGGATCGCGCCGCCTATCTCGACCGGCTGCATCGCGGCGTCAAGGCAGGCGGCCACGCCGTGATCGGCACCTTCGCGCCGGACGGTCCGGAGAAGTGCAGCGGCCTGCCGGTGCGGCGCTATGATTCCGCAACACTCGGCCGGACCATCGGCCCGGCATTCGAGTTGATCGCGCATGAGGCGCACCGGCACGTCACGCCCTGGGGCGCGACGCAGTCGTTCCAGTTCAATGTGCTGCGGCGCAGGTGAGCGGCCGCGGAGGGAGAGGTGAGATGACGGACGCGCCACGGACGATCGGCGAGATCGCGAGCTATCACGCCCATGTCTATTACGATCCCGCAACCAGCCGGGGCGAGGCTGAACGCCTGCGCAACTGGATGGGCGAGCGCTTCCTGGTCACGCTCGGGCGTTGGCACGACGTCAAGGTCGGCCCGCACGATCAGGCGATGTATCAGGTGGCGTTTGCGGCCGAGCTGTTTCCGACCCTGGTGCCGTGGCTGATGCTGAACCACGGCAGCCTGAGCATCCTGGTCCATCCCAATACGACCAATCCGCGCCGCGATCATCGCGACGATCCGCTCTGGATCGGTACGCCGCTCGCCGTCCATGCCGACAAGCTGCCCGAGGAGGCGGACATGGAGCAGGCGCCGGCGCCGAACACGTCGCCGACATTGCGCCCCTGAGCGCCTGAAGCCCGTTGGCCTGATGCGTAAAGTTTGACGCAATTCAATTACAACCAAGTCGTTTCAAACTCATCGCGTTCTGCAACGTCAGGTTAAGTCGCCGTTCCTAGGCTCAACCGACTATTTCAGGGTTGGGCGCATTGGGCATGTTCTTTTCATTCCGAAGCTGGGCGCTGTGGCGGGTCGTTGGGCCCCTGCTGGCGATCGTGCTGCTGCTGGGTGGCCTGTCGGCCGGCAGCCTGCAGGTGATGTCCGCGGTCAGGGCCTATGTGGCCGGCGAGAGCATGTGGTCGAAGGGGCAGAAGGACGCCATTCACTACCTCCAGACCTATGTCAGCACCGGCGCGCCGCTCTATCTGCAGAAGTTCGACGCCGCGATCGCGGTGCCGCTGGCCGATCGCACGGCGCGGCGTGCGCTGGAGGCGCCGGGCAACAACGACGCGGTGGCTCGCGCCGGTTTCGCCAGAGCGGGCAATCATGATGACGACATCGGCGGCCTGATCTGGCTGTTCAAATATTTCCGCAAGATGCACCACGTGGCCGGCGCGGTGACGGCCTGGCGCAATTCGGATGCGCTGCTCGATCAGCTGATCGAAATCAGGAACGAGGCCGCGAACGACGTCGCGCTGCATGATCCCTCGGCTGCGACCATCAAGCACTGGGCCGAGCGGATCGGTACGGTCGATGCCGCAATGAGCACGCTTGCCGTCGATTTCTCCGACCATCTGGGGAAGGCCTCGCGTCAGGTCTCGGCGCTGCTCTTGCTGGTCAATCTCGTGATCGCGGCCTGCCTTGCCGGCATCGTCCTGGTCCACACCCGGCGGATGCTGTGGCGGCGCTGGCTGGCCGAGACCGCGCTTGCCGTCGAGAAGGAGCGCGCCCAGCTCACGCTGGCTTCGATCGGCGATGCGGTCATCGTGACCACGCAGGACGATCGCGTCGGCTACATGAACGCCGCCGCACAGCGGTTGATCGCGGCGGAACAGGACGTAACGGGATGGCAGCTTTCATCGCTGTTCAATATCGCCGAGCAGCCGGTGCGCGGATCGTTCCAGAGCGCGGATGCCGATGACGAAAGCCGGCCGCAGCAGCGGCTGCTGGTGCGGCCGGATCATTCCAGCGTGCCGGTCTCGGTGGTCGAGACCGCGATCGTGCATGAAGGTGAGCCGTCCGGACGCGTCATGATCATTCACGACATGACCGCCGAGCGGCGGCTGGTCGAGGAATTGGCGTGGGCTGCCTCGCATGACGCGTTGACCGGCCTTGCCAACCGGCGTCAGTTTGAATTCGAACTGCACAAGGCCATGTCGGGCGGGCCGGCGACGGGCGCCGATCTGATGCTGATCGACCTCGACCAGTTCAAGATCGTCAACGACACTTGCGGCCACATGGCCGGCGACCGGCTGTTGAAACAGGTGGCGCGGTTGCTGACCGCCGAGGTGGGCGGCAGCGGACTGGTTGCGCGTCTCGGCGGCGACGAATTCGGCATTCTGCTGCGCGACGACGGCGCCGCCACGCACGACGTTGCCGCCGACGTCGCGGAGCGGATCAGGGCGGTGGTCGAGCAGTCGAACTTCGTCCATGAGGGCTCGAGCTTCAGGATCAGCGCGAGCATCGGCCTGGTCGGGCTTGCCGACAGCGCCGGCGTGCAGGACGCACTGCGGCTTGCCGACGTCGCCTGCTTCCTTGCCAAGGACAAGGGGCGCAACCGCGTCCAGGCGCACCGTCCGTCCGATACCGGCATGGCCGTGCGGGTCGCCGAGATGAGCTGGGTCAATCGCATCCGCAAGGGATTGGACGAGGGGCGCTTCTGCCTCTACGAGCAGGAGATCCGCCCGGTCAACGGCGTGCTGAAGGGCAACGATCGCCGCGAGCTGCTGCTGCGCCTGCGCGACGAGAGCGGCGCCCTGGTGCCGCCCGGCAGCTTCCTGCCCGCCGCCGAGCGCTATGGGCTGATGCCGCTGATCGACCGCTGGGTGGTGCGTCGCGCCTTCGAGATCATCGCCGAGCGCAAGCACCATCCGCGCAAGATCGCGAGCTACGCCATCAACCTGTCCGGCGCCACCATCGGCGACAGCGACTTCGTCGACTTCGTCGCCGCGCTGTTCGCGCAGCACGACGTGCCGCCGGCGCTGGTCTGTTTCGAGATCACCGAGACCAGCGCGATCTCCAATCTCGACGAGGCACAGACGTTCATTGCGCGGTTGCGCGAGATCGGCTGCAGCTTCTCGCTCGACGATTTCGGCACCGGCATGTCCTCGATCGCCTATCTGAAGCATTTGCCGGTCGACATCATCAAGATCGACGGGTCGTTCGTGAAGGAGATCCTGAACAGCAAGGTCGATCGCGCGATGGTCGAGATGATCACCAAGACCGCCAAGATCATGCAGAAGCAGGTGGTCGCGGAATTCGTCGAGAGCCTCGCGATCCTGGACGAGCTGCGCCAGATCGGGGTCGACTACGTCCAGGGTTACGCGATCGGGAAGCCGGTCCCGGTGCTGACCCTCCGGGAAGAAAAGATCGCCTGAGTCGCCGAAATTGTCCCGAATCGGGACTTTTGGGTCATTTCGGCTGTTTCTGGGGCTGATTCCCCGGCATTTTCCATCCGAAAAACGTTTAAAAATCCTCTCGTTGCCCGCTCCGTCTCGATTATGCCTTACTCTAATTCCCTGATATGATGAGCGATCGGTGAATCCCACGTGGGCCGGCCAACAGGCCCCAGAACACCGAACTTGGGGATGATGGGTCAACATACGACGAAAGCTGCCGGGCGTAAGTCGAGCCGCGGCATGTCTCTGATGGGCAGCACGGCGTTCGCCGTGACGGCGCTCGTCATGTCGTCTGGCCTTGCCGCCTGGATGGTCGGCATCGACCCGACCGCGTGGCTGCACGGACCAGCGTTCGCCAACACCACCGCATCGCTGAACTTCGACGATCGCTTCGGCTCGCGCTCCACCATCAACACGGCCTCGCTGTATTATCCCCTCCGCCGCGGATTCCGTTCGAGCCGCGGCGATTTCAATTCCGAGTTCGGTCAGATCGAGGACGCGCTGGCCGGCCAGCTGCGCGATACGCAGACCGAGTTGCCCGGCAGCCAGCCGGCGTCGGCGTCCGTCGCCGCGACGACCAACACGGCGACATCAGGCGTGCCGATGCCGCGGTCGCGGCCGGCCGAGGCCAATCTGCTCGCGCGCAATGATCTGCCGATGCCGGCGCCGCAGGCACCTGTGCCGCAGGGCGACAACCGCACGTTCCTGCAGAAGATCGCCGACATGATGCCGGGCAAGCTGCAGCTGGCCTCGGTCGATCCGAATGACGGCTTGTTGTCCGGTCCGAGCCCCGATCTCGGCGCGCTCGGCTATGACAGCACCACGGCGGTCTATGACATTACCGGCCGCATCGTATACATGCCCGACGGCACCAAGTTCGAGGCGCATTCAGGTCTCGGCAATCTGCTCGATGATCCGTCGCATGTGAACGCGCGCAATGCCGGTGCGACGCCGCCCGGCATCTATGAGATGAAGCCGCGCGAAAAGCTGTTCCATGGGGTGCCTGCACTGCGCATGACCCCGGTCGACGGCAGCGATACGTTCGGGCGTGTCGGCCTGCTCGTCCACAGCTACATGCTCGGACCGAACGGCGACTCCAACGGCTGCATCTCGGTCAAGCACTACGACAAATTCCTGCAGGCCTATCGCAGCGGCACGGTCCGGCGCATTGCCGTCGTGATCAGCATCAAGGACGTCAAGTCGGCCTCGACCCGCGCAGCGTCGAATTCCTAAATCCGCACGCCGGCACCGCCGGCGCGTCAACCCCTGCTTCAGTTCGTCTCCTGGTCGCCGGCGCGGATAGCGCCGGGCGAGGTGCCATAGGCGCGGCGGAACGCACGGGCAAAACTCTCGTGGCTCTTGAACCCGACACGCAACGCGATCTCGCCGATCGGTAGATCGTTCAATCGGGGATCACGAAGCTGGTTGAGGCTGTGGCGGAGCCGCGCGTCGCGGACATGCGCCGCGAAGCTCGTTCCGGCGTCGGCGAGCACGGCAAACAAATGGCTGCGTGAGATCTGCAGATGCCGGCAGATATATTTCGCCGAGAGTTGCGGATTGTGCAGCTCGTCCAGGATGAAGGTCTGGATCTGCCGCAGCATCACTTCGCGCTGTGATGCCGATCCGGCCGCCGGCACGCCGATGGTGGTCGCGCGCACCAGCAGGCTCTCGAGCTGGCTGGCGGCGAGGTCATCGACCAGCGCGAAATCGTCGGGGATATCGCGCAGCGCGCCGAGATAGGCGGAGGCGAGCCGGCCCGCGCCGCGGCCGGCGATGACGTTCGGCGGCCGGCCCGGCATCTGCTGCAGGTGCCGCCGCAGCCGCGTGCCGGGAATCGTAGCGCAGATCAGGTCGCAGCCCTGCTCGAACCGCATCGCGAAGGGCTCGTTGGTGTCGAGCAGGACGATGTCGCCAGGGCGCGCCAGTGTCTTTTGCCCATACTGCTCGACCACGGCATCGCCGGCGATCTGGAGATTCGCGAAGAACGATCCATCCTGGAAACTGCCGATTCCCTTCCGCGTGCGATGGATGGCATTGGGCACGGACTGCACGCGCGACAACGGCAGTGCCGCGCTGCCGATGCTGGTGATGGCGCCGTCGAAATCGTCGGGCGAGATCTTCTCCGGCTCGAGCGGCAGATAGGTTTGCAGCACCGCTTCGCGCCAATAGGCGAAGCGGTCTGCCGGTGCGACGTCGTGCATATTCCAGGTAGCGCCCATGTTCGCGTGCCGGAGTTTGCCTGTCAGGACGGAAGCCGGCGGCGAGCTTACAATCAATTGCCGTGCCAGTCAGGCGGACATTTTGCCAAACCGGCGTGGACGCAGTGTCAATGACTTCGGCAGGCCGGCATCTCACCTTCGGTCATTCGACCCGCCGGAGGAGAGACGACCATGCCGATCGATTTCACCCTGACCAAGGAACAGCGCGAGCTGCAGATGTCTGCCCGTAGCTTCGCGCGGACTGTGCTTTCAGGCGTCGCCGACGCAACCCGCCATCTCGCCACGCCTGCGGAGCGCTTCGCGGCCACGCGGCCGTTCTACGAACAGGTGGTCAAGGCCGGCTTCCTGCGCCGGATGATCCCTGCGCCGCTCGGCGGCGAGGGCACCGGCGTGTTCGACATGGCCATCGTCGCCGAGGAGTTTCAGTCCGTCGACGTCAACGTCTCGCTGACGTTGTTCGGTTCGCTGCTCGGCCTGATGCCGGTAATGCTGGCGGGCTCGCCGGCGCAGCAGAAGACGTTCATCGCGCCATTCCTCGAACGTGCCGGCGCGCCGCTCGCCGCCTTCGCCTTCAGCGAGCCCGGCGGCAGCGCGAACTTTGCCTCGCCGGTGCCGGGAACAGGCTTGCGGACGGCGGCGCATCTCGACGGCGAGGACTGGGTCATCACCGGTGCCAAGCAATGGGTGTCGAGCGCGACCGGCTGGGACGGCAACGGCGCCGACCTGATCTGCGTGGTCTGCCGCACCGATCCCGCCGCGGCGCCCGACAGCGCGATTTCCGTGATCGCAGTGCCGCGGCCCGCCGGCGGCATCAAGGGCATCGCACTCGAGCGCGCGGCCGACCTGATGGGCCATCGCGCCCATCTGACGCCGCGCTTCCGGCTCGAGCAGGTCCGCGCGCCCAGGGACAATGTGTTGGGAGGCGCCGGCGGCGGCCTGCAACTGGTGGAGATGAGCTTTGCCGGCACCGCCGCGCTGGTCGGCGTGTTCGGCGTCGCCCTGATGCGCGTCGCCTTCGACTACGCGCTGAACTTCGCCCGCAGCGAGCATCGCGGCGGCGCGGTGCCGATCATCGCACCAGGCGGTCGGCTACGCGCTGGCCGACGCCAAGATGGCGATCGAGGCGGCGCGCTATCTGAGCTGGAAGGCCTGTCACGCCATGGACAGCAATGCGCCCGGCGCCTTCGAACTCGCGCTGCACGCCAAGGTGTTCGGCTCGGAAACCGCGGTGAAGGTGATCACCGACCTGATGCGCGTGGTCGGCATCGGAAGCTACGACCACCAATGTCCGCTCGCCGGTCTGTTGCAGGATGCGATGGCCTATCCGTTGTTCGACGGCGGCAACATGGGCGTGCGCCGCCGCCAATTGCATACGCTCCTGAAGAGTCCGGGCTACGATCCGTTGACCGCGTCCGGTGCGGCCTAACGGTTCCCTCTGCAGCCTCCCGCAAACCGCGTCATATCGCCTTCAGTTTCCGCTGGAGGTGGTGTGGCGCGGTCCGCATTTCGATATCTGTATACTGCAAAGGCCTTTTTAGATTATTATAATACCTCCATTTGCAAAAAATGGGAGTTTATGTATACATAAAGTATCTGAAACGACCCCCAGAGGGCGAGCGATGCCAAAACCCTTCCCCATGAACGCCTGGTATGCGGCCGGGTGGGACGCGGAGATCAAGCACGCGCTGCTGCCCCGGACGATCTGCGGCAAGCACGTCGTGATGTTCCGGAAGGGCGACGGCGAGGTGGTGGCGCTCGAGGATGCCTGCTGGCATCGCCTGGTGCCGCTCTCCAAGGGCCGGCTCGACGGCGACACCGTGGTCTGCGGCTATCACGGCCTGAAATACAATGCGCAGGGCCGCTGCACGTTCATGCCCTCGCAGGAGACCATCAATCCGTCGGCCTGCGTGCGCGCCTATCCCGTCGTCGAGCGCCATCGCTTCATCTGGCTCTGGATGGGCGATCCCGCGCTCGCTGATCCCTTGCTGGTGCCCGACATGCACTGGAATCACGATCCGGCCTGGGCCGGCGACGGCAAGACCATTCACGTCAAATGCGACTACCGCCTCGTCGTCGATAATCTGATGGACCTGACGCACGAGACCTTCGTGCACGGCTCGAGCATCGGCAATGACGCGGTCGCCGAAGCGCCGTTCGACGTCACCCATGGCGAGAAGACCGTGACCGTGACGCGCTGGATGCAGGGCATCGAGGCGCCGCCGTTCTGGGCCAGGCAGTTGCAGAAGCCTGGCCCGGTCGATCGCTGGCAGATCATCCGCTTCGAGGCGCCGTGCACCGTCAATATCGACGTCGGCGTCGCGCCGGCCGGATCGGGCGCGCCGGAGGGCGATCGCTCGCAGGGCGTCAACGGCTATGTGCTCAACACCATCACGCCGGAGACCGAGAAGACCTGTCATTACTTCTGGGCCTTCGTCCGCAATCACCGCATCACCGAGCAGCGACTGACCTCGGAGATCCGCGACGGCGTCGCCGGCATCTTCCACGAGGACGAGATCATCCTGGAAGCGCAGCAGCGCGCGATGGACGAGAATCCGGACCGCGTGTTCTACAATCTCAACATCGACGCCGGCGCGATGTGGGCGCGCCGCGTCATCGACCGCATGGTGGCGAAGGAGAATCCACCGCAGCTGCAGGCGGCGGAGTAGGCGGCATGGCGGAGCGCGAGGCCGAACGTTCAGTATCGCAGACCGTGCGGGCGCAGCTCGCGCTGCGTGAGCTGATCGTTTCCGGCGGCCTGCGGCCGGGCGAGCGCATCTCGGAACTGCAGGCGGTCGAGGTCACCGGGGTCTCGCGCACGCCGGTGCGGATGGCGCTGGTTCGGCTGGAAGAGGAGGGCCTGCTGGAGGCGATCCCGTCCGGCGGCTTCATGGTCAAGGCATTCTCCGAGCGCGACATCCTCGATTCGATCGAGCTGCGCGGCACGTTGGAGGGATTGGCCGCACGCTTTGCGGCCGAGCGCGGCGTCTCGTCGCGCGATCTGGAGCCGCTGAAGGAATGCCTCAATGAGATCGACGGCCTGGTGCGGCAGGAGCCGATCTCCATGGAGGCGTTTTCGTCCTATGTTGCACTCAACGCCCGTTTCCACGTGCTGCTGGCCGAGCTGTCGCGCAGTCCGCCGCTGATCCGGCAGATCGACCGCGCCTCGGCGCTGCCGTTCGCCTCGCCGAGCGGCTTCGTGATGGCGCAATCGGCCTTGCCGGAGGCGCGCCAGATCCTGCTGATCGGGCAGGACCATCATCGCGTCGTGGTCGACGCCATCGAGAACCGCGAGGGCGCGCGCGCCGAGGCGATCATGCGCGAGCATGCGCGGCTCGCGGCGCGCAACCTGCGGCTCGCGCTGCGCAACCGCACCCATCTCGATCTGCTGCCGGCACTGGCGCTGATCTCGGCCGGCTGAACAGAGCACGCCATGCGATTCATCGAAACCTGGACGTCCGCCACGCTGCTTGCCGTGCGCGATCTCACGCCCGGCATCCGCGAATTCCTGCTACGGCCCGACGATTTTGCCGGCGCGCCCTATCCCGTCGGCAGCCACATCGATGTCGGCGTCACCATCGACGGTCAGCCACAGACCCGCTCCTATTCGCTGGTCGGCGAGGTCGATCCGGAAGGTCTTCGGATTGCGGTGCGGCGTGCGCCGGATTCCCGCGGCGGCTCGCAATACATGTGGTCGCTCGCGCCGGGAGCGCGGCTCAACATCACGCGGCCGGCCTCGCTGGTGCAGCTCGACTGGACGCGGCGGCAGTTCTGCCTGATCGCAGGCGGCATCGGCATCACGCCGATCGTCGGTGCGGCGCAGGCGCTGGCCCGCCGTGATGCCGCCGTGACGCTGCATTATGCGGTGCGCACGCGCGGCGATGCGGCCTATCTCGACAGGCTCGAACGCCTGCTCGGCGACCGTCTCATCGTCCACGCCGCCGACGAGGGCCGGCGGCTCGACCTCGAGCGCGTCTTCGCAGACCTGCCGCAGGATACGATGACATTGTTCTGCGGCCCGATGCGGATGCTCGATGCAGCACGGCACGCCTGGGAGGCGTCCGGCCGGCCGATGACCGATCTACGCTACGAGACTTTCGGATCGAGCGGGCTGCTGCCGACCGAGGCGTTCCGCGTGCGGCTCGCGGGCCAGGGGGGCGAGCTGGGCACCGAGTTCGTGATCCCGCGCGACCGCTCGATGCTGGACGTGCTCAACGAAGCCGGCCATGAGGTGATGAGCGACTGCCGGCGCGGCGAGTGCGGCGTCTGCGCGCTCGACGTGGTTGATGTCGATGGCGAAATCGACCATCGCGACGTCTTCTTCAGCGCGCACCAGAAACGGGAAAGCCGCAAGATCTGCGCCTGCGTCTCGCGTGCGCGCGGCACCATCACGGTCGACACGCTGCATCGCGCCGACACGCTCTGACGCGCCTGGCCGGCGTGGACGTTCGATCCGGGTTAAAGCGCGAGATTAGGTTGAGGTGGAACGGCGTCGAAAGTTCACCTCTCCCTTGGGAGAGGTCGATTTGCGCAGCAAATCGGGTGAGGGGGTTACGGTCTATCGAGAGAGCAAGAGCCCTCACCCGGATTGCTTCGCAATCCGACCTCTCCCCAACGGGGAGAGGTGAACCGAGACTGCGGCAAGCTGATCAACCCAAAACTCATCCGGCTTCACGCCGCGTGCACCGAGTGGCGCGGATCGTGATCGAGCAGCGCGGAGATGTCGCTGCCCGACATCGGCCGGCCGATCAGATAGCCCTGGACCTCGTCGCAACTGGTCTGGCGCAGATATTCGAGCTGATCGGCGGTCTCGACGCCTTCGGCCACGACGCCGATCTGGAGGTCCTGTGCGAGGCCGATCACCGATTTGACGATCGCGGCGCAATCCGGCTCGGTCAGCATGTCCCGGATGAAGGACTGATCGATCTTGATGCGGCTGAACGGCAGCTTGCGCAAATAGGTCAGCGACGAGAAGCCGGTGCCGAAATCATCGAGCGCAACCGTTAGCCCAAGCTCGAGCAGCCCGTTCAGGATCGCGGGCGCGGACCCATATTTCGAGATCAGCATCGACTCCGTGATCTCGATTTCCAGCCGATTCGGCGCGACATTCGCCTCGGCAAGCGCATCGACGATGGTTTGCAGGATGCCGACGTTCTGAAACTGGACCGCGGAGAAATTCACCGCGATCCTGATGTCGTCAGGCCAGCGCGCCAGCATCGCGCAGGCATGGCGGATCACCCATTCGCCGAGCTGGTGGATCAGTCCGCTCTCCTCGGCGATCGGAATGAAGACGCTGGGCGGGATCAGGCCGCGCGCCGGATGCTGCCAGCGCAGCAGCGCCTCGAAGCCGGTGATGCGGCCTTTGCGGATGTCGAGGAACGGCTGGTAGACGAGAAACAGCTGGTTCGCTTCGATCGCCTGTTCGAGATCGCGCTGCAACGCGCGGCGGTCGCGCGCCGCCTGGTCGTCGCTCGCTTCGAAGAAGCGGATCGTGCCCGGGCCGGATTTCTTGGCCCGGTAGAGCGCGATGTCGACATGCTTGAGCAGCTCGTGCGGATTGTTGCCGTCGCGCGGCGCGAGCACGATACCGACGCTGATCGCGCCTGATATCTCCAGTCCGTCGATCGGGAGTGGATCGGCGAACGCCGCGACGAAGCGTTCGGCGATCGCGAGCACGTCCTCGGGTCGCGTCAGATTGGACATGATCAGCGCGAACTCGTCGCCGCCGATCCGCGCGACATGCTCGGCCGCGCGGGTGCAGCGCTGCAGCCGGGCCGCGACCTGCACCAGGAATTCGTCGCCTGCCTGACGGCCGAACCTGTCGTTGATCTCCTTGAAGCGATCGAGATCGAGCAGCAGCACGGCGAATTCCTCGCCGGAGCGCGCCAGCCGGCTCAGCGCGCCGTTGAGCGCCTCGTTGAAGGCGACGCGGTTCGGCAGATGCGTCAGCGGATCCTGCCGCACCGTCCGCTCCGCCTCGTGCTGGGCGATGATGCGACGCCTGAACTCGAAGGCATTGACGAACACGCCGCGCAGCAGCACCGAGCCGTAAACCAGCACGAGGACGGCCATCAGCAGATAGATGAAATCGCCGTCGCGGCCGAGGCAGATGGCGATGCCGACGAAGATCGGCGCGGTGAAGGCAATCGCGGCGATCGGGATGGTGGAGAAGGCGAAGGCGCCGCCGGCGAGCATTCCGGCGCAAAGACAGGTGATCACCAGCTGGGCGCCGCTCGATGCGTTGGCGAAGAAGGCGACCGGGACGACACCCCAGGCGGCGCCGAGCGCCAGCGCATTGCGCACCAGCCGGTACATGGTCCGGCGCGAGACGAATTGCGGCTTGGTGATGCGGCGCGAGGCGCGCGCCTGCAGGCCGAAGAACAGCGCGGCGCTGCCGACTGCGGCGGCCCACACCAGCGCAAAGGCCCAGTCCGCCGATTGCCAGAGTGCAATGGCGAGCACCAGCGCGTTGCAGGCGTTGGCCAGCATGATGCCGAAGGAATAGCCGAGCACGAGCGACACCTGCTCGGCGCGGATGTGGCCGGCGAGCGCTTCATCCGTCGGTGGTGCGCCGAGGGCCGCGAGGTCACCGGCGAACAGGGCCGCGAAATATGATCTGAGATCGATACGCATCTCACCACGTTGCCTGCGCGTCGTTACGTCGCCAGTGCGGTTGGCCATGGCGCAACGACCAAGAATTCTATGCAAACCTTTGACAAACTATGAACTATTGGCGCGAACCCGGCCACCGCGGCACGCGGCGCGGCTGCACCAGGGGGATTGCTCCCGGATCGATACACTGCGTGATGTGATGTCACGGACTCGGCAAGAGCTGCCGGGCGAAGCGTGGCTTGATCGGCAGTCGGTTTTTCGCAAAGACTTGGGTCCCAGCGAATGAAATCAGGTGCGCATGAGCCTCCCGACCACGAACCACGATCCCGGGTTTCGGATCACGCGGGCGAGCCATGTCGTCCTGACCGTGCGTGACCTCGCAGCCAGCCGGCAGTTCTACGAAAAAGTGATCGGGCTGATCCTGACCGCGGAGGAGGGCGACGCGCTCTACTTCCGCGGCGTCGAGGAGGCCTGTCATCACAGCCTTGTGTTGCGCAAGGGTGGGGGCGCCGCCTGCGCGCGGCTCGGCCTGCGGGTGTTTCGGGACGACGACCTCGACCGGCTCAAGGCGTTCTTCGAAGCGCAGGGCTGCCGCGCCATTTGGGCCGAGGTGCCGCATCAGGGCCGCACACTGCAGGCGACCGATCCGGCCGGCACGCCGCTGGAGTTCTGCGCGACCATGCCGGTGGTCCCGCGCATGATCACCCAATTCACCCGCCATGCCGGCGGCTCGGCGCTGCGGCTCGATCACTATCAGGTGCTGACGCCGGAGGTGCGCAAGGCCTGCGAGTTCTACACCGCGGCAGGCTTCCGGCTCAGCGAGTATATCGCGCCGGCCGGCACCTTCGATCTGCGTGGTGTGTTCCTGCAGCGCAAGGGCAATCCGCACGACATCGTGTTCTTCAACGGCGCCGGACCGCGGCTGCATCATTTCGCGTTCCTCGCACCCGAGGTGCACCATCTGCTGAACGCCTGCGATATCGCCGGCGAGCTCGGCTACGGCGCGGCGGTCGAGCGTGGCCCGGGTCGGCACGGGCCGGGGCATGCGATGTATGTCTACATGCGCGATCCCGACGGGCATCGCGTCGAACTGTTCAACACGCACTACCAGATCATGGATATCGAGAACGAGCCGATCGGCTGGGACCCGTCCGACCACAAGGTCTCGTTTCCATGGGGATTGCCGGCGCGGCAGGCCTGGTTCGAGGAGGCGACGCCGTTTGCCGATGTTCCGATCCGCGAGCCGCAGCTGAAGCCGAGGCCGCTCACGCTCGAGAGCTACCTCGCGAAGTAGCATGTCGATGCCGGTCGCGAACCTCACCTATGATGCGGCAATCGTCGGCCTCGGGCCGGTCGGCGCCGTCTTCGCCAATCTGCTGGCAAAGGCCGGCTTGCGCGTCGCCGTCGTCGAGCGCGTCGCCGATATCTACGACAAGCCGCGCGCGATCACGCTCGACCACGAGGCGCTCCGCGTGCTGCAGGCGATCGGGCTCGGCGACTTCTTGGAGCAGGCGATCGCCCCGCATAACGGCTCGCACTATCTCGGCGTCGACGGCGAGATCATCAAGATCTTCGATCCGATGCCGCCGCCGTTTCCGCTCGGCTGGATTCCGAACGTCACCTTCGTGCAGCCCGACCTCGAGCAGGCGCTGCGCAACAAGCTTGCCGAATATCCGCGTGTGGACGTCCTGCTCGCGGCTGCCGGCGTAGCGCTGCAGCAGGACGATGACGCGGTGACGCTGACCGTACGCCGCGAGTCCGGCGAGCAGTTGCCGATCCGGGCGCGCTATCTGATCGGCTGCGACGGCGCCAACAGCTTCGTGCGCAAGCAGCTCGATATCGGCCTGGACGACCTTGCCTTCGACGAATGGTGGATGGTGGTGGATACGCTGACCAGCGATCCCGCCAAGCGGCCGGCCAAGAGTTTTCAATACTGCTGGCCGTCGCGTCCCGGCACCTTCGTGCCGGGTCCGCGCAATCTGCGGCGCTGGGAGATCAAGCTGCTGCCGGGCGAGGATCCCGAGGCGGCCGGCGCACCCGACAACGTCGTGCGGTTGCTGAACGGTTTTACCGACATCTCCGATCTCACGATCTGGCGCTCGGCGGTCTATCGCTTCCACGCGCTGCTCGGGCAACGCTGGCGCGACCGTCGTGTGCTGCTGATGGGCGATGCCGTGCACCAGACGCCGCCGTTCCTCGGGCAGGGGCTGTGCGCCGGAATCCGCGATGCCGTGAACCTCGCCTGGAAACTCCGACTGGTGCTGCGCGGCGATGCCGGCGAAACGCTGCTCGACAGCTACGAGATCGAGCGCAAGCCGCATGTCCGCGCGGTCGTCGCCAGCGCCAAGGAGTTCGGCAAGATCATCGGCGAGCTCGATCCGGAGGCGGCAGCCGAACGCGACCTGCGGCTGCGCGCCGAGCTGAAGGCCGGCAAGGCCGAAACCATCAGGCAGAGATTCATCCCCGATCTCGTCTCCGGCCTGATCGCGCGCGATGCCGTGCTCGCCGGGCGGCTGTTCGTGCAGCCGCATGTGCGCGCACCGGATGGGCGGACATGCCGGCTCGACGATCTGCTGAAGCCGGAATTTGCGATCGCGACGACGGCCGCGGCGCCGATGGCGTGGCTATCGGACGTGGCCTCTTGGCAGGGCCTGTCCGGCGAGCGCGTCGTCATCACCACGTCAGGTGAAAGCAGCGATGCCGACGGCATCTTGAGCGTGGTGGAGCGCGACGGGCTGTTCGCCGACTGGATGCGGCAGCATGGTGCTGCAGCGGTCATCGTGCGGCCCGACCGCTACGTCTTCGGTGCCGCCGGCAATGCCGACGAGCTCAACAGGCTCGTCGGTGAGCTGCGCGAAGGTCTCGGCGCGGCGCCCTCATCAATTCCGGCGACATCAGTTACTTCTTGATGTCGGCCGCGACCAGCACGCGATGGCCATGCAGCAGCTCCTGCAGGGCTTGCAGCGCCGCGACGCCGCATTGGGTGTCCTGCTCACCATTGCCGCCGCTCAGCCCGATGCCGCCGACCACCTCGTCGTCGACGACGATCGGAAAGCCGCCGACGAACACGGCGAATTTTCCGTCGAAGCTCCACTGGATGCCGAACGCCTCGTTGCCGGGCAAGGCAGGTCCGTTCGGCGGCTGGTTGAACAAATGGGTGGAGCGCTTGTGCCCAGCCGCGGTGAACGCCTTGTTCCAGGCGATCTGCGGGCCGGTGACCCGCGCGCCATCCATCCGCTCCAGCGCCAGCGGATAGCCGCCGTCGTCGGTCACGCAGACCGTCTCCGCGACGCCGATCTCGGCGGATTTGCGGATCGCGGCGGCGATCATGTGGCGGGCTTCGGCAAGTTCAAGTTTGAAGGTCTGTCTCATCGCTATCTTCCGGGATTGGATAGACTGTCGACCGTGGCTCAGACGCCGCGGTAGACGGTCTTGATCTGGGTGTAGAATTCGAGGCCGGTGCGGCCGGACTCGCGGAAGGTCGAGGTGCTCGACCGTTTCAATCCGCCGAACGGCGCGTTGATCAGATTGCCGGTGGTGGTGCGGTTGATCTTCACCGTACCGGACTGGATGTCATTGGCGAAATCGTGCATCGCGCGCGGGCTGCGGGTCACGATCGCGGCCGACAGCCCATATTCGCTGGCATTGGCCTTGGCGATCGCATCGGCATAGCTGTCGACCGTGATGATCGCGATCACGGGGCCGAAGATCTCCTCGCGTGCGATCGTCATGTCCTGGGTCACGTCGGTGAAGATCGCGGGCGAGACGAAGTATCCGCCGTCATAGGCGGCGCCGGCGAGCCGGTCGCCGCCATGGAGATGCGTCGCTTCCTTTTTCCCGATCGCGACATAGCGCAGCACGGTTTCAAGCTGCTTTGCCGTCGCCAACGGCCCCATCTCCATCCCGCCGGTGAGGCCACTGCCGATCCTGATCGCCTTCACTCTGGCGAGCAGCCGCGCGGTGAATTCGGCACGCACCTGCTTCATGACCAGCACGCGGCTGGTGCCGGTGCAGGCCTGGCCCGCCAACGACAGGCCGCCCTTGACGGTCAGATCGACCGCCAGATCGAGATCGGCGTCGTCCATGATGATCAGCGGATTCTTGCCGCCGAGCTCCATCTGCGTGCGGGTCACGAAGCTGACCGCGCGGCAGATCTGTTCGCCGGCGGACGTCGATCCCGTGAACGAAATCGCGCGAATGACCGGCGGCTCGGTGATCGCAGGCCCGATCTCGCCGGCCTTGCCGGTGATGAAGTTGAGCACGCCCTTGGGCAGACCTGCCGCAATCAGCGCCTCCGCCAGGCGATAACCGCTGAGCGGCGCGTCGGACGACGGCTTGAACACGACAGTGTTGCCGGTGATCAGGGCCGGGGCGATCTTGCGCGCCGGGATCGAAATCGGAAAATTCCAGGGTGTGATGACCGACACGACGCCGAGCGGCTCGCGCAGCGTATAGACCGTCATGTCCGCATCGTCGTTCGGAAACACCTCGCCGGTGAGCGACTGTCCCTCGACGGCATAGAAGCGCAGGGTCTGGGCCGAGCGCAGCACCTCGTCGCGGGCGAGACCGAGCGATTTGCCCATCTCCCGCGTGATCTCCCGCGCGATGTGATCTGCGCGTGCCTCGAGATGATCGGCGGCCCGGTTCAGGATGGCGGCGCGTTTCGTGATCGGCGTCCGTCTCCAGCCTTCGAACGCTGCGGCGGCGGCATCGACAGCGGCTTGAGCGTCGGCGGCGGTCGATTGCTGGAAGCGTCCGACCAGGTCGGCGTTGTCGGCGGGATTGATGTTCGCGAACAATCGACCGGAGGCGCTTGAGGTGCGCTCGCCGGCGATCAGGTTCGGAAACGCCTCGATGTCAGCTGCGCCCTCTGCGGAAGGGTGCGCGTTGCGTACCGTCGTGTCAGCTATCGTCACGGGATTCTCCTCAGTGCCAGATCAGGACCGCGCAGACGGTCGATACCGCCAGGCCGGTCAATACGGGGACCATCGCGGTCCGCACGATCTGGAAGACCGGGACGCGCGCGAAGCCGGCCACCGCGATCAGCGACGACCAGGCCACCAGGGTGCCGCCGCCGGTCCACACCGCGCCCATCTGGCCGATCGCGGCGAGCGTCGCCGGCTGCATTCCAACCGACGGTGCGAGCGCACCCGACAGTGAGCCGGTCAGCGGCAGGCCGGCAAAACCCGAGCCGTCGATGCCGGTGATCATGCCGGAGATCAAAATGCCGAAGGCGACGAAGAATTCATTGCCGGGGATCCAGGCCTGCGCGGTCTGGATCAGTTCGAAAAGCAGGCTTGGCGCCTGGGCCGCCGGAACCCCGAGGATCGGCGCAGAGAGGCCCGGTTCGGCGCCGAGAAAGAAGAAGCCCGCGATCGGCAGCACGGATCCCATCGCCTTGAAGGCGAACACGAAGCCTTCGGTGACGTGATCGGCGCTGGTGTCGAGGAACTTGCGCAGATTTTCAGAGATGGAGGATGCGCAGATCATCAGCATCGCGGCGACGCCACCCACCAGTGCGGCCGCGTCGCCGCCCTTGAGGTCATGGCCGATGCCGAGCTTGGCCAGCACCATCACGGCGATGACACAGAGGAAGGCGAGCGGGGTCGCGACCGCAAAGAATTTCGACCAGCCTTCGCGGCGCGTCGGCACCCCGGCAAGTGCCTTGTCGATCTGGGCCTGGGTCGCAAACGGCCGCTGTCCCTCGGCGGTGCCGCGCGCGATCTCCGCCTTGTCGAAGCTGCCCTCCTGCTCCAGCCGCGCCAGTTCGCCGTTGCTCGACTGGGCCTGCCAGCGCTCCAGCAGCCGGTCGTCGGGCTTGGTGATCGACTTGCGGATCGAAAGATAGGCGAGCGTCAATGCGATGCCGCCGGTGATGAGGGACAGCACCAGCGCACGGTCCGCGACGGTGGCGGCACTGACCGCGGCGCCGGCCGCCTTGGCGCTGATCCCGGGCGCGACGCCGATCACGTAGTCCGACGACAGCGCCATGCCCTGTCCCGCGATCGCGATCGCAATGGCGCCGCCGAGCGGCGACAGGCCGGCGGCGATCGCCGCGGGCAGCAGCACCGCGGAGACCAGCGGCACGGCCGGCGTCGGCCAGAAGAACAGCGAGATCACATAGGTGATCGCGGCAAGCACGAAATAGGCTGTATGTCCGGTCTTCATCACGGCGCGGAACGGTTCGACCATGCGGATGTCCGAGCGCAGCGCCTTCAATGCGTTCAGCAGCGCCGTCATCAACGCGATCACCAGGAAAATGTTGAAGAGCTCCTTGGCGGCGGTGAAGCTCGCGTTGAAGACGCTGGCGAGCGCCGCGACCGGACTGTGCGTCCATGCCAGCGCGACCAGCAGCGTTGCGATCACCGACGGCACCACGACGTTGGCGCGCCAGATCATGGTGAGAACGATGACGGCGACGCCGAGCAGATAGACCCAATGTGCGGCGACGATCGGAGCGTGCTGCATGATTGTTTGTTTCCCCCTCTAACGCGCAAATAATGTATACTGTATTCAAGAATGGCAAGCTCAAATTCCGAGCTCGCGGTCCGCGCGGCATATAAGGGCGGGAAGCATCATGACCGCATTTTTGTGCAGAATAAGCACAAAATAGCGGCTGCGTCCTGCGGATAATGCCGCAGGGAAGGCGGGGCGAAGAACCTAGTCTTCGGTGTTGACAGTTATATAAATCGTATACAGTATACAAATAAGGTCGAGCCAGAATGCGGCCAATGGCCCGTCGCCTGGACGGCAAGTTCTTCACGGCACAGGAGCGCCACGATGCAGAAGATGATGGATCATGTGGAATTTCGAGCGGCCCTCGAAAACGCCATCAAGGGGAAGAGCGCCAACAAGGCGCCGTTCAGCGTCGCCTGGGCCAGCGGCAAGCTCAGCCGCGCGCATCTCGCGCGCTGGGCCGAAAACCACTACCACTATGTCGGCCCGTTCGCCGACTACCTCGGCTACATCTATGCGCGGATGCCGGAGCAGTACCAGGAGGCCAAGGACTTCCTGCTCGCCAACATGTACGAGGAAGAGATCGGCGGCGACCGCCACACCGATCTCCTGATCCGCTTCGCGGAGGCCTGCGGTACGACCGCGGCGCGCATCAAGGACCCCGACAACATGACGCCGACGACGCGCGGGCTGCAGAGCTGGTGCTATGCAGTCGCGATGCGCGAGGATCCGATCGTCGCGGTGGCCGGCCTCGTGGTCGGCCTGGAATCGCAGGTGCCCTCGATCTATCGCAAGCAGACGCCGACGCTGCGCGAGAAGTACAAATTCACCGACGAGGAAGTCGAGTTCTTCGACCTTCACATCGTGTCGGACGAGATCCACGGCGAGCGCGGCTACCAGATCGTGCTGGAGCACGCCAACACGGTCGAGCTGCAGCAGCGTTGCCTCAAGATCTGCGAGATCGGCGCACAGATGCGGCTGCTCTACACCACCGCGCTGTATCACGACTATGTCGCAAACGACATTCCGCTGGCAGAGCTCGATCTCGCCAGCGGCGTCTCCGCCGAAGAGCGCGTGCTGTTGCAGGCCTGAGCCGCGGGGAGCGCGCCGCGATGCCCAACGTGATTTTTCACCGCGACGGCGAGACCTTCGTCGGCGAGGTCAAGGAGAACACCAATCTCGTCGTCCGCGCCGGCATTCGCCAGTTTCCCTATCCCAACTTCCTGTACGGCTGCGGGATGGGGAAGTGCGGGAAATGCGCGTCGCTGATCATCAAGGGCGGCGAGCATTTGCCGGAGCCGAACTGGAAGGAAAAGAAGCGCCTCGGTGCCAGAATCGAGCAGGGATATCGCCTTGCCTGCCAGCTTTGGCTCACGCATGACGTTGAACTGTCGCAGGAGGCGGCGCCGCTGGCCGACGTGGTCGCGCCTGCCGGCACAGTGGTTGGGAGGACGTGACCAATGTATGTGATACTGACGAGCAAGCCGGGGCAGTTTCGCACCGAGATCGTCGAGGGCCTGCGGCCGCTCGCGGCCTATGACTATCTGTTCTACGGCATCAGGAAGGCGACGTTCGTGATTGCCGAGCTGGTCGCGGAGACCAAGGTCAAGGTGATCGACGAGGCCTGGTCGCCGCCGATCGTGAACGAGGTGCCCTCGAAATTCCTCGAAAAGTTCGAAACGCCGGAGCGGGCGCTGAACGAGCTCGAGCACCTCATCACGTTCGGCCATATGGACACCAAGCTGCGCAAGCGCTGAGCGGATGCCGGGATGATCGAAGTCACGTTTCTGACCAATGGCGGGAAAACCGTGACCGCCGCGGAGAACAGCAACCTGCTGCGCGTCTCGCTGCGCGAGCAGGGCGGCATTCCGTTCAAGTGCGGCGGCGGACTGTGCGGAACCTGCAAATGCCTGATCGAGAAGGGCATCGAGAACACCGATGCGATCAAGCCGAAGGAGCGCAAGCACCTCACCGAGGAGCAGTTCGCCGCCGGCTACCGGATGGCGTGCCAGACCTTCCTCACCGGCAGCGTCAGCGTGTCGTGGGTGCCGAAGACAGCAGTGCAGGCGGCGCGGTCCGTAGCTGTTGACGGCGAATGAGCGCGGCTTGATGGCCTGCATCCGGCGGTCTAAATACGCAATCGCGGTCATTCGGCCAGGTGTCTGGCGGCTCTTGGGACCTGTGGCGTCCTTGCATTGAGCGAAGCGCGGCCGGACAGGTCAGTTCATGGCAGGCAGGCTCGGAAGCTCCAAACGTCTCGGCGACGACTATCTCTCCCTCCACGGCAGGGTGATCGAGGAGCTGCGGCAGGCGATCCTGAGCCGGCGGCTGAAGCCCGGCGAGCGGCTGGTCGAGGGGCGCCTCGCCGATGAGCTTGGGGTGTCCCGCAATCCGGTGCGCGAAGCGATCCGCGTGCTGGAGTCGGAAGGGCTCGTCGAGGTGACCGCGCGGCGCGGCGCCTCCGTCATCACGATGAGCGATGAGGAGGCGCGCGAGACGGTCGAGGTGCGCGCGCTGCTCGAGGGACAGAACGCGCGCCTTGCCGCCCGTCGCCGCGAGGAGAGCATCATCAAGCGGATCGCGGCGGTGTTGAAGCAGGGCAACGAGGCGGTGGCCGGGCGGCGCTACGACCTGTTGCCGGATCTCAACCAGCAATTCCACCACGAACTGGCCGAGGCCGGCCGCAACCGCGTGCTCGCCGATCTGCTGAAGCGGCTGCGCGAACGCACGGCGATGCTGTTCTCGCCCACCGATCCGGTGCGTCAGGCCCGCACCTGGGATGAGCACGCTGCAATCCTGCGCGCCATCATCGCCGGCGACGAGCGTGCTGCGGCCACGCTTGCTGCAGAGCATGTGATGCGGGCCGGCGCGGACTTTCTCTCGAGCCTGCACGTGCCTGACGAGGAGACTTCGCTTGAGGCGGCGTCGGCGAAGTACGGCCTGCCGTCCGGCTCTCGCGCCGATCAAGTGGCGACCAAGCCTGTGCGCCGGAACCAGGAGCGCGCCGGCACGCGGCGGCGGAAGGCAGGGAGCTGAACGCGCCCGCCGCGTGTTGATGGTTTTATGGCCTGCCGATCCGGGGTTCAGAGGTCCGGTGGTACCGCTCCGCATCGTGCGCTTACTTTCTTGACCGTATCTGCCTCGCTCGCTACCTCTCTTCCCAATGCTGGGCAGGGACGCAACTCTGCCGGCCGCGCCGCATGGCCGGGGGAAACCAATGAACAACAACAATCATGGCGCGCCGGCGAACGACGTCGCCGAGTATGATTACATCGTCGTCGGTGCCGGCTCGGCCGGCTGCGTGCTTGCCAACCGCCTGAGCGCCGACGGCAAGCACTCGGTGCTGCTGCTCGAGGCCGGGCCGAAGGACACCAACATCTGGATCCATGTCCCGCTCGGCTACGGCAAGCTGTTCAAGGAAAAATCCGTCAACTGGATGTACCAGACCGAGCCCGAGCCCGGTCTGAACGGCCGGCAGGTGTTCCAGCCGCGGGGAAAAGTGCTCGGCGGTTCCAGCTCGATCAACGGCCTGCTCTACGTGCGCGGCCAGCACGAGGACTATGACCGCTGGCGGCAGCGCGGCAATGCCGGCTGGGGCTATGACGACGTGTTGCCGTACTTCAGGAAGGCGGAAGATCAGCAGCGCGGCTCCGACAAATATCACGGCGCCGGCGGACCGCTGCCGGTGTCGGACTGGCGCTACCATGATCCGCTGTCGGAAGCGTTCGTGCATGCCGCGGCCGAAGTCGGCATTCCGACCAATCCGGATTTCAATGGCGCGACCCAGGAGGGCGCGGGCTTCTTCCAGACCACGACGCGGCGCGGCCGGCGGGCCTCGACGGCGCGGTCCTATCTGCGGCCGGCGTTGACGCGCGGCAATCTGCGCGTCGAGACCTCGGCGCTGGCACAGCGCATCCTGTTCGACGGCAAGCGCGCCAGCGGCGTCGCGTACAAGCAGGACGGGCAGTTGCGCATGGCCAAGGCGCGCAAGGAAGTGCTTGTGTCGAGCGGCGCGTACAACTCGCCGCAATTGCTGCAGCTCTCTGGCGTCGGTCCGGCCGATCTGCTGAAGCAGCACGGCATCGAGATCGTGCTCGATGCGCCCGGCGTCGGCAACGATCTGCAGGATCACATGCAGGTGCGCATCGTCACGCGCTGCGCGCAGAGCGTCACGCTGAACGACGTCGTCAACAATCCGGTGCGCCGCGTCATGGCCGGCCTGCGGTATGCGGCGTTGCGCAAGGGGCCACTGACCATTGCCGCCGGCACGTCGGGTGCGTTCTTCAAGACCAGTCCGCGGCTGGCGTCGCCCGACATCCAGATCCATTTCCTGCCGTTCTCGACCGACAAGATGGGCGAGAAGCTGCATCCGTTCTCGGGCTTCACGGCCTCGGTCTGCCAGCTGCGTCCGGAGAGCCGCGGCTCGCTGAAGATCAGGAGCGCTGACCCCAGCGTGCCGCCGGAAATCCGCATCAATTATCTCGCGACCGAAACCGATCGCCGCGCCTTCATCGACGGCATCCGCATCCTGCGCAAGATCCTGGCCGCGCCGGCGCTGAAGTCATATTCGGTCGGGGAGGTCGATCCCGGCGCCAAGGTGGTCAGCGACGATGACCTGCTCGAGTTCTGCCGCCGCACCGGCAGCACGGTCTATCATCCGACCTCGACCTGCCGGATGGGCAATGATCCGCTCGCGGTCGTCGACAACAGGCTCAAGGTGCGAGGCATCGAGGGTCTGCGCGTGGTCGACGCCTCGGTGATGCCGGACCTGATGTCGGGCAACACCAACGCGCCGACGATCATGATCGCGGAGAAGGCGTCGGACATGATTTTGGAGGATGCGCGGTAGGGATCGCGGTGGCGTAGCCCGAGTGGAGCGCGCGAAAATCCGGGGCCGTCCGTTCCGTGTGGCAAGAACCCGGATTACGCTGCCGCTCTATCCGCATCCTCTTCGTATTCCGGGGCTCGCGAGGCGAGAACCCGGAATCCATCGGGCCGCATAACTGGCGGAGACATGGATTCCGGGCTCATCGCTTCGCGATGCCCCGGAATGACGGAAAGTGTGAGACAAGCAGCAAGATCGGATGGATTTCGCTGCGCTCCATCCGGGCTACCGGAAACTCACCCCTTATACGCGCGTACCCGTGCGACCATCTGCTCGACATGGGCGATCGGCGTCTCCTGCAGGATGCCGTGGCCGAGGTTGAAGATCAGCCGGCCCTGGCCGAAATTCTCCAGTACATCGTCCACCGCGCGGTCGAGCGTGGCGCCGCCGGCGATCAGCGCCAGCGGATCGAGGTTGCCCTGGATGGCGACGCGGCTCTGCACCCGCTCGCGGATCATCGACGGTTCGGCTGCCCAGTCGATCGAAACGGCATCGACCCCGGTTTGCTCGACATAGGCTGGCAGCATGCCCGCCGCGCCGCGCGGAAAGCCGATGATCCTGGCATCGGGGACCTGCTTGCGCACCCCGGCGACGATGCGCCGGGTCGGCTCGATCGACCAGCGCGCGAATTCGCGCGGCGGCAGCACGCCGGCCCAGGTGTCGAAGATCTGCAGGCAACCGGCGCCGGCTTTGAGCTGGCCGACAAGATAGTGGATCGAGTTCTCGACCAGCACGTCGATGATCTCCGCAAACGCGTCCGGATGACGATAGGCGAGCATCCGCGCCGGAGCCTGGTCCGGCGTGCCCTGACCGGCCACCATGTAGGTCGCAACCGTCCATGGCGCGCCGCAGAAGCCGATCAGCGTGATGTGGGGCTCAAGCTCGCGCCGGACACGGCGCAGGGCCTCGAAGACCGGCTCGAGCGTGTCGAAATTGGCCTGCGTTGCGAGCGTCGCGATCTCGCCGGGCGTCGCCAAGGGATCGAGCCGGGGGCCTTCGCCGGCCTCGAAGCGCACCGAACGGCCGAGCGCGTGGGGGATCACCAGGATGTCGGAGAAGATGATCGCGGCGTCGAAGTTGAACCTGCGGATCGGCTGCAGCGTGACCTCGGTGGCGAATTCGGGCGTGAAGCAGAGATCGAGGAAGCCGCCGGCCTTGGCGCGCAGCTCGCGGTACTCCGGCAAATAGCGGCCGGCCTGCCGCATCATCCAGAGCGGTGGCCTGGCTTGCCGGTGGCCCGACAGGAGGTCGATGAGCGGCTTCTTGATGGGATCCTGGGGCACGCGAAAATTCCTGATCTCGGTCAAATTCTGGCCCCTGATACACGCTGCGGTGCAGCGGGCCAAGGCGGTTCTGGAACCCCCGGCGCACTCCCGGCTGAAGCAGGGCCGACCTTCCCGGCGTCCGATCCGGTCGGCGCCACGCAGGCCGCGCCGTCGAAGCGCGACGGCAATTGCGACAATTAGCTGTTATATCGCAGCGATTGCTAACCACGATGCGAAATGAGTTCGTCCGCGCGGGGAACGATCGGCCCGGCGGCGGACGCGCGAAGCGCGCCCATGGTCCGGCCTGCGATCGTCGCGGCCGCAATTGCTGTGATGCTGTGGCTGATGCTGCCCGCGTGAAACCCGTGCGGCCGGTTCCGCTCAGCGAAGCCGCCGCATGCCGGAATCAACTTACAGGGGGCCGCTTCCGGGGCGCTGCATCCGGTCGAACTCGAAGGTCACGCCGAGCCGGCGCTCGAGCCGCCAGACCAGAATGCAGTGCCGCCGGATCGGCTCGCTCTCGATCTCGAGGTCGAACGCGAACGGGAGTGCGGCGTCGCTTTCCACTGCGAGCCCCGCCCCTCCGGTCGAGATGTTGAGCACAAGGCATTCGACGCTGGTGTTGCGGAAGAAGATCGTGCCGCGCTTCATCAGGGCGATTCGCTGGCTGTCGGTCTTGTATCTTCTTATTGTTGTACTCAAGGCAGTCTCCTACCCCGGTGATGCCCGGTCGCGACCGTTCCCCAAACGAGAATCCAAAGCGCGATGACGATTCAACCTGGTCTCATCGCGCGTCAGTTCACCAGCACCGCGCCGTCGCAGCGGATGCCCAGCACCCAGACGTCGACCTGGCCGAGCCCGATGCCGAGCGTCGAGAGCAGCGACGCCAGCACCTGGTCGATCGGACTTGTCACGGCGCTCAGGATGCCGGTGACCAGCGCGCCCAATCCCGGGAGCGGAATGCCGCCGATGTTGAGCGTGAGGTCGCCGAGCAGACTTGACGTGAGCGAAGTCAGGAAGTTGGTCGTCGTCACGGTCTTCTTGGTCCCTGCCTGGATGTCGCTGTAGCTGAAATTGACATTGGTCGGCGTGGTGTTGCCCATGCCGGCATGGGCCAGGCCAGTGATCGGGATCCCCAGCACAGTGACCAGCGTCGCCGGCGGTGGATTGGGCTTGGTCGTGAAGTTGGTCATGTCGGCCATCGTCACGTTGCCGATCCAGGCATCGACGATTCCCGGGGTCACGCCGATGGTGACCTGCGAGGTGTTGATGTTCGGATGGCCGCACGACACCGCATTGAGCGTCGCGGTCCCCGAGGCGACCTCGACATAGACCGGCAGATTGATCGACGCGATGCTGCCGGAGCCGAGCACGTTGATCGTCGCAAGGATCCTGGTCTGCGCGGTGTGGACGCTGACGCCCTGGGTGCCCATTGCGATCCAGCTGGAACCAACGGGTCGCTCGCCGATCGTTACGACCACGGAGACGTTGGCGAGGCCGGGCAGGCCGAGATTGACCGAGGTCGCGATCTGGTTGCTGCCGTTGGCGATCTGCGCCACCGTGTTGATGAGGTCGAACACCGAAACGCTGGCGCCGACCTTCGGTTTCTGCCCGATCGTGAGATTGGCGAACGGACCGAGGTCGATCAGGGTGCCAGGCGAAATCTTGGTCGATGAGCCGGTGACGGCCTGGGAGATCGTCGACAGCGCGGTGGTCGCGGCGTTGGCGCCATTGGTGATCTGCTGCGTGGTCAGCGCGGCTGCGATTATGTCGCCGACCTTGACGTTGCTGTTCAGGAGGTCGTTGTAGGTGCCGGCGGTCAGGTTGACCCGGGTCGCCAGGGCCGACAGGAAGTCGAGCGCGTCGATCTTGGCGCTGATCAGCGCATTATAGTCCATCACCGAGAGCGACAGCGTGGTGCCGAGCATCGCGCCGAGCAGCGCATTGAGTGCGCCGCCGTTGACCGAGAGCAGCCGCGAGCCGATCGCGAACGTCGCCATTTCGGTCGAGGTCGCGGTGGCGGTCGTCGTGATGTTGAAATAGCTCGCGCCGGTCAGGTAGCGCGCGAAGTAGAGCGGGGTCTTAGTCGTCAGGGTGACGCGCGCGGCGTTCGGAATCGCGACCGCCGGGGTCACGAAACGGGCTTGCGGCGCGATCGCGCTGTTTGCGGTGTAGGTCCCGGTCTCGACCTTGACCAGCGCGCTGGCCGGATAGTTGTTCTGCGTCACCGTCGCGGTGGCGGCGTTGACCGGGTTGCTCAGATTGGCGGCGGCGACGATCGCGGCGAGGTCGGCGGTGCTCTGGGTCTTGCGCCGATCGGCGAAGATCGTGCCGAGATCGATCGCAAGCCCGGCGCACCCGATCATGAGCGTCATCAGGCCGGCGCTGATCATCGCGAAATTTCCCCGCTCGTCGGCGCCGAAGCGCCGCATCAGCATGAGGATGCCGCTCATCCTAGAACCCTCCATACTGAATCGCCGCGGAGCGTACGATGGTGCTCGCGGGCGCCGGCACGAAGGGCAGCTTGTAGATGAAGTTGCCGGCCGCGTTGTAGTTGAGCGTCACGATGTAGACGTTCGCGTTCGACGGCGACGGCGCGGCATTGACGGTGAGATTGCTGGCAACGAGCAGCGGATAGGTCGATACGTTCGCGGTGACGTAATTGGTCGCGAGGCTGTTGCGTTCGGTGTCGGTCATGCCTGCGATGGACGACCGCGCCGCTTCGGCGGCGAGCTGCTGAACGCCATGCACCATCGCGAGATAGGAACCGAATACAATGATGCCGAAAATGAAGGCGAGGAACAGCGGCAGCATCAGCGCAAATTCGACAGCAGAAGCGCCGCTTCGACAGCGAAAGAACCTGGTCATGGCACACCTCAAACGCGAACGACGGCGCCACGTTGCGAGGCTTTGATTAAGGAAAACTATGAAAACGCTTCCGCGAATCAGTGACGTCAATTCAGATCAATGGCAGCGCTCGAATTTATCGGGTGCGCGATGCGTTATGGGGCGATCAGAATCTTTGATGCCATACCCGCAGAAATCCGGGGTCTGATGGTGTCGATGTGCTGCATGCGCGTGCGGATGCAGCCGTCGGATACCGTAGCACTACGTGGCAATGCACGTAACAATACATATGACGTACGATCAAAGCGGCGATGCAACAAATTGAAGCTAAACGAAAGTGCAACCAAATGTTAGTATAGCTGAATCACATACTGGAGAACGTAGTTGCGTCCCGTGCTGAGATTGGAGGGCTCGCGATGCACAGACCACGTCAGCATTTGAATATTCCGACAGAGATCGTTCGCACCGTCGTTGCAATTGCAGAGACGGGAAGTCTATCGAAGGCCGGGGAACGACTCGGCCTGAGCCAGCCGGCGATCAGTTCGCAGGTGAAGCGACTGCAGAGCCTGGTCGGTGGCGCACTGTTTGTCAGAACGGCAAACGGCACCACGACGACCGAGCTTGGCAAGGTTGCCGTGCAGCAGGCCAGGCGCATCCTCGAAGCGAATGATCAGCTGCTTCGGCTCGGCGGCAATCACGAAGGACCGCAGCCGTTGCGGCTGGGCATGAGCACGATGCTCGCCGAGGAATTCCTCAAGCTGCATCCCGCCGACGCGCTCGCCGACGTGCTGGTTCACGCCGACATGTCGCCGATCGTCATCAGGGGATTGATGGACGGCTACATCGACATCGCCTTCGTCTACAGCAACCCATCGCTTGAAAACGAGGACGAGGTGACGATCGCTGCCGAGGCCGACGAGCGCTCGGTGTGGGTACGATCACGCGATTTTGTCCTGCGGCCGGGTGCCCCGATCCCGATCCTGGCGTGGCCGGGTGACGACTGGATGATCCGGACGCTCACCAAGCACAACATCTCGTACAAGATCGTGTTCAGAAGCCCGAACCACCAACTGCGACTGGAAGCCGCACGGGCCGGATACGGCCTGACGGCGTGCCCCGAGCGGATGATCCCCTCCGCGCTGATTTCGGCGAAGGACTATTATCTTCCGGAGCTCCCGATGCAGAAGCGACTGCTGTGCGTTCGCCCGGGCCTCGAGGGCAGCCGCGCGACGGCGATGGTGCAGCGGTTGTCCAGCCTGTTCTTCAGCGGCGCGAAGCCGATGCGTCAGGTGAGCAACATGTAGTCCGGTGCCCGCCGATCAATAATGCGGTGGGCGCTCGTTGGTCGGCCCGGGCGCTTGGCGTTCGGCCTCCTGAAGCCGGTCGCGCAGCTCAGCGAGCTGGCGCGTCAGCGCGTCGATCTGCTTCCATTGCGCCGTGATCGTCTGGTTCAGCGTCTCGATGGTTTCGTCCTGATAGGTCAGGCGAACCTCCAGCGCATCGATCCGTTCGCTCAGTCTTGCCGTGTCATTCATGCGTGGCGTCCCCGCGTCCCCGCTCGCGCAGCCCGTGGCCGAGCGCGACGCGCTCGTCGAACACAAAGCAGTCGCCGCGCCAGCGGCTGTCCTGCTGCGGTGTTTCCTCGAGATACTTCAGGATGCCGCCCTTGAGGTGATAGACCTCGTTGAAGCCCTGCGCGAGCAGATAGGCGCTGGCCTTCTCGCAACGGATCCCCCCGGTGCAGAACATTGCAATCCTGCGGTGCTTCGCGGGATCGAGGTGCCGGGCGGCAAACTCCTTGAATTGTCCAAAGCTCGCGATCCTGGGATCGACCGCGCCTTCGAAGCTGCCCATCGCCACCTCGAACGCGTTGCGGGTATCGAGCACTAGGATGTCGGGCGAGGCGATCAGCTCGTTCCAGTCGCCGGCGTCGACATAAGTGCCGACCTGCCGCGTCGGATCGACGGTGGTGTCGCCGAGCGTGACGATCTCCTTCTTCAACCGCACCTTGAGCCGCTGGAACGGCATTTGCGCGGCTTCGGAGAATTTCAGCTCGAGATTGTCGAGACGGCCGCCGAACAGCGGCCCGTGTGCGAGCTCGGCGACGAAGCCGTCGATGCCCTCGTCGCTGCCGGCGACGGTGCCGTTGATGCCCTCGTGCGCGAGCAGCACGCTGCCCTTGAGCTCGAGCTCCGCGCAGAGCGCACGCAGCGGCTCGCGCAAGGCGCGGAAGTCGGGCAGCGCGGCGAATTGGTAGAAGGCGGCGACCTTGAGGGGCATGGCCGGGGTTTATCAGGCGGGCAGTGTCGGCGAAACCCCGCAAAGCCATGCATTATCGGGATAATCCCTCTGGCATGCCAGGCATTGCCCTGCCCGGGATGAATGTGCCATGTACTCGCACCCATCCGCCGCAGCAGTATCAGACCATCACGATCAAGCGAGCTCTCCGTTATGAGGAATTTCCACTTCGCCGGCCGCTCCACGGTCCATGCTCAGAACGCGATGGTCGCAACATCGCACCCGCAGGCGGCGCTTGCGGCGATCGAGGTGATGCGCGAGGGCGGCACGGCCGCTGACGCTGCGGTCGCCGCCTGCGCGCTGCTCGGCGTCATCGAACCGCAATCGACCGGCATCGGCGGCGACTGCTTTGCGCTGATCCAGCCGAAGGGCGAGGGCAAGATCACGGCCTACAATGGCAGCGGCCGGGCGCCGATGGCGGCGACCGCCGACTGGTACCTCGAACGCAAGATCCATTCGGTGCCGCTGACCTCGGCGCATGCCGTCAGCATTCCCGGCTCGATCGACGCCTGGGATGTGATCCTGAGGGATCACGGCAGGTTCGGCTTCGACCGGCTGCTGCAGCCCGCGATCAAGGCCGCCGAAGAAGGCTATGTCGTCGCTCCGCGCATCGCGTTCGACTGGAAGAACGGCTTCGAGAAGCTGAAGAACGGCACCAACACCGAGCGCTATCTGCTGCCGCACGGCAAGCCGGCGGTGGCCGGCGACGTGATCCGCCAGCCCGAGCTCGGCAAGACGCTGCGCGCGATCGCGCAGAATGGCCGCGACGCGTTCTACAGCGGCGAGATCGCCGCCGACATGGTCGACACGCTGCGCGGCATCGGCGGCCTGCATACGTTGGAGGACTTTGCCGCGCACTCGACCGAGACGACCTCGCCGATCGGCACGATGTACAAGGGCTACGACGTCTGGCAGTGCCCGCCGAACGGCCCGGGCATCACCATGCTGGTGATGCTCAACATCCTGTCGCGCTTCGATCTGACACAGTTCAAGCCGCTCAGCATCGAGCGCTTCCACCTCGAGGCGGAGGCCGCACGCATCGCCTACATGATGCGCGAGCAGTATATCGGCGACCCGCAGCACGCGCATGTCGATGTCGCCGGTATCCTGTCGAAGGAATTCGCCGACGAGCACATCAGGAACATCCGGATGGACCGGCTGCTCGAGCTGCCGAACGTCGCGCCGCCGATGAATCCGTCGACCGTCTACATCACGGTGGTCGACAAGGATCGCAACGTCTGCTCCTTCATCAACTCGATCGCGCATTCGTTCGGCTCGGCGATCGTCACCAACAAGACCGGCATCCTGCTGCAGAACCGCGCCGGCGGCTTCCGCATCCAGCCCGGCCATCCGAACTGTATCGCGCCGGGCAAGCGTCCGCTGCACACCATCATCCCGGCGCTGGCCACCAGGAACGGCCGCGCCGTGATGCCGTACGGCGTGATGGGCGGGCAGTATCAGCCGGTCGGCCAGACCCATGTGTTGACCAACATGCTCGACTATGGCTGCGACATCCAGGAAGCGATCGACATGCCGCGCGGCCTGCATTACGAGGGCGTCTATCAGCTCGAGGACAGCGTGCCGGCGGAGATCGTCGAAGGCCTGAAGAAGATCGGCCACAAGACCACCAGCGTGGTCGGGCCGCTCGGCGGCGGGCAGGGGATCTGGATCGATTGGGACAAGGGCACGCTGACCGGCGGCTCCGATCCGCGCAAGGACGGCTGCGCACTCGGCTATTGATCGCGATCGATATCAATCAAGGAAGGACGTCCCGGATGCAATCTTCACGACGCACGATCATCAAGACTGCGTTCGCCGGCCTTGCGGCGGCAGTCTCCACGTCCGTTGCCGGTGGACCGGCAATGGCCCAAACTGCAGGGAAACCCATGACCACAGCTTCAGGCCTTCAGATCATCGACAGCAAGGTCGGCACCGGCGCCTCGCCGAAGCCCGGCCAGACCTGCGTCATGCACTACACCGGCTGGCTCTACGAGAACGGCCAGAAGGGCAAGAAGTTCGACTCCTCGGTCGACCGCAACGAACCGTTCGAGTTTCCGATCGGCCAGGGGCGCGTGATCAAGGGCTGGGACGAGGGCGTCGCCACCATGAAGGTCGGCGGCAAGCGCACGCTGATCATCCCGCCGGATCTCGGCTATGGTGCACGCGGCGCCGGCGGCGTGATCCCGCCGAATGCCACGCTGATGTTCGACGTCGAACTGCTGGGCGTGAAATAGGCGGTACCCGGGAAGAGGAGGCGCAGCGATGAAGATCTCGATCCTCGATGATTATTTCGACACGCTGCGCACCCTCGATTGCTTCCACAAGCTCGACGGCTACGACGTCACGATCTGGAACGACCATGTCCAGGACGTCGATGCGCTCGCCGAGCGGCTGCGCGACACCGACGCACTCGTGCTGATCCGCGAGCGCACCCAGATCCGCACGCCGCTGCTCGAAAGGCTGCCGAAGCTGAGGCTGATCAGCCAGCGCAGCGTCTATCCGCATATCGATATCGATACCTGCACGCGGCTCGGCATCATCGTGTCGTCGAGCCAGCATGCCGATACGCCGTCCTACGCGACTGCTGAATTCACCTGGGGCCTGATCCTCGCCGCGATGCGCGCGATCCCGCAGCAAATGGCGGCGCTGAAGGCAGGCAAGTGGCAGATCGGTGTCGGCCATACCCTGCGCGGCAAGACGCTCGGCATCTATGGCTACGGCCGCATCGGCGCGGTGGTCGCGGGCTACGGCAAGGCGTTCGGCATGAACGTGCTGGTCTGGGCGCGCGAGGCCGCGCTGGCGAAGGCGCGCGCCGACGGCTATGAGACCGCGGCCAGCAAGGCGGATTTCTTCACCCGCTGCGACGTGCTGTCGCTGCACATGCGGCTGGTCGACGCGACGCGCGGCATCGTCAAGGCGGACGATCTCGCGCGGATGAAACAGACCGCGCTGATCGTCAACACCAGCCGCGCGCCGCTGATCGAACCGGGTGCGCTGGTCAATGCGCTGCGCGCCGGCCGGCCCGGCATGGCCGCGATCGACGTCTATGAGAAGGAGCCGCTGCGTGACACGTCGGACCCCTTGCTCAACATGGACAATGTGGTTTGCACGCCGCATCTCGGCTACGTCTCGCGCGACGAATACGAGATTCAGTTCACCGATATCTTCGACCAGATCGTGGCCTATGCGGCCGGCGCGCCGACCAACGTGGTCAATCCCGATGTGCTAACGCATGCGCGTCCGCGCAGCTAATCAATAAGCGGCACGAAAAAGACCGGCCGAATGGGCCGGTCCGCTCGGTACTCGATCGCGCAAGAGATCAAGGCTTGCGGCCCGCCGCGCCGGTCGCCTTGTCGACTGCATCCCTGGCAAGATCCTTGGCGTCGCCCAGCACCTTTTGGCCCCTGCCCTTCGCCTCCTGCAGCGCGCCTTCACCCTGCATTTTTCGGTCTCCAGTGGCTTCGCCGATCTTCTGCTTGACCTTGCCTATCGCCTCGTTGGCGGTACCCTTGATCTTGTCGGTGGTGCTGCTCATCGGTCTCTCCTCTGACTGTATGGAAGCTTCGAGCAGGCAACGCGCGGCGGCGCCGGAACGTTCCCATTTTCTGCTCGCCTGCGCGCCTGCTTTTGGGTAGCGTTCCACGCACGAAAACTTGAGCACCGAAAGCAAGAACGATGACCGGTTCCCACGATCACACCCATTCCCACGATCACTCCCATGATCACCACCATCACGACGACGAGCGCTGGAAGCATGACGGCGTCCGCGTGATCCCCGGCAACCAGCTCGACCCGAACGTGCCGTCGACCGCCGGTATGGACCGCAAGGCCGCCATCAATTTCGCCCGCGTCGGTGCACAGAAATTGTGGGCAGGGACCGTCAGCATCAAGCCGGATGCCAAGACCGGTGCGCATCATCACGGCCATCTCGAAAGCATCATCTATGTCGTGAAGGGCAAGGCGCGGATGCGCTGGGGCGAGAAGCTGCAGTTCACCGCCGAAGCCGGTCCCGGCGATTTCATCTTCGTGCCGCCCTACGTGCCGCACCAGGAGATCAACGCCAGTCCGGACGAGGTGCTGGAATGCGTGCTGGTGCGCTCCGACGGCGAGGCAGTTGCGATCAATCTCGACATTGAGCCGGTCGAGAAGCCGGAGAACGTGCTGTGGGTCGATCCGGTGCACCGGCATCCCGACGAGAAAAAATAACGTCGCGGCGCGGCCCGAGGCGAACGATAATAACAGCAAGATCAGGGAGGCCAGCATGACGCTCGTCCATTACGAGAGCGCGGATTACGTCGCCACCATCACGATGGCTCGCAGCGAAAAGCACAATGCGCTGAACAACGCGCTGTGCAGCGAGTTGCGTGACGCCTGGCTGCGCTTCCGCGACAGCGACGATCGCGTCGCGGTGCTGGCTTCCGCGGAGGAGACGTATTTCTCGGTCGGCGCCGATGTGGCCGATCTTCCCGCCAACATGTGGCACGCGGTTCCTGGCCTCGGCATCGAGCTGGACAAGCCGGTCATCGCGGCGACCTCAGGCTGGGTCGTCGGCGGGGCCTTCGTGCTGGTCCAGATGGCCGATCTATGCGTGGCGTCCGAGACGACGCGCTTCATTTATCCAGAGGGCAAGATCGGCACCACGGCTGGTGGCGTCTCGTCGGTGATGGCGCGGATGCCGCACAAGATCGCCATGGAATTCCTCCTGGTCGGCGAGGAAATGTCGGCGGAGCGCGCCTTCCAGATCGGCTTCGTCAACAAGGTCGCTCCGAAAGGTCAGCATGTCGCGATGGCGCGGCAGATGGCCGCGAAGATCGCCGGCAACGCGCCGCTCGTGGTCCGCGCGTTGAAGAAGCTCGCTCGTGAAGCCATGCCGAAGGGGCCGCTGGAGACCGTCGCCGACGTGCGGCGGCTGCTCGACGAAGTGCGCGACAGCGACGATCTCAAGGAAGGTGTCAAGGCATTCAGCGAGAAGCGGAAGCCGAGGTTCACGGGGAAGTAGATCAGCGCGCTCTCTCCTCGGGGCTCGCGAAGCGAGAGCCCGGAATCCATCCCGCCAAACGATACGTGGCCAAATGGATTCCGGGCTCGACGCTGCGCGTCGCCCCGGAATGACGTGACGATGGGCTACACAAACACCCGGTGGTCGATCACCCCGTTCGGCACCACATAGCCGTAGCGTGTGTTCGACGGCTCGGGGCCGGCCTTCTCATACTGGGCCTTCATCATCGCGAAGCGGTCGCCCTTGAGGTCGAGCATCGCGCGCTTCGGCTGGATGTTGTAGAGCCGGGCGTTGTTGTCGCCGAAGATGGCGGTCTTCACCGGCCCGTCGGCAGGACCGAGCGGCGCATATCCGAACTTCTTCTGCATCATTTCGGGGATCTCGAGCCGCCGCAGGCCCTCGATCTGCCATTGCGGCGCGCCGGTCCACAGCGCATCCGTGCCCCAGACGACATGATCGGCGCCGAGCCCCTTGATCAGGGTGCCCATCAGCGCAGCGCAGACATTGGGCTCGGCGACCAGCGTGGTCGCGAACAACTGCCCGACATCGCCATAGACATTGTTGACGCCATACTGCGCCGGGATGTCGGCGAGATCGGAGGTCCATGCGATCCGGCCGGTGCGCTCGAACTCGGCGAGCGCGACCCGCGGATCGCCGCCGACATGGCGATAGGCCGAGTGATAGATCACGAAATTGAGCTGCGGCCAGTCCTTGGCCGCCTGGCCGACATCGGCAACGTCGGCGAAGCCGCGCAGGTTCGGATATTGCTTCTCGATCCCGGGCGGGAACAGTCCCTTGTGGACGCAGACATTCTTGATGCCCGCCTTCACCATCTTCTCGTAGCCCTTGTAGGCGACCTTCTCATCGTCGAGCCGCCAGGGATAGCGGCTGATCTCCTTGTGGGTGTTGTCGCCGATCGTGTAGCCCTTGCAGGATTCCGGCTTCAAGGCCAGCGCCGCATCGAGCTTGTCGAGCCAGCCGGGTTGCCCCGGCGTGAAGATCGCGTGACAGAACACGCGCCGCGAGCCGGCCTCGTCGTTGATCTTCTTGCGCGCGTCGGCCATCTGCTCGTTGGTCAGGAACCAGTCCTGCTCGATATCCGACGGCGCCGAGGAGATCAGCGCGATCTTGGTGTCGGAATCGAGAAACATCTCCTTCTTGTAGTTGTTGAACTTGAGATCCTCGATGGTTTGCTCGTGATCGTTGAGCTCCTTGTTCCAGCCGGCCTTGCCGACCGACTTGCGCATTTCAACGAAGCCCATGATGCGGGTGTCGTCGCGCAGGAAATGCGTGTGCATGTCCATGATGAACTGGTCCTTCAACCCGTTGGCGCGCTCCTGCGCCATCGCGGGTGTCGCGGCTTCTGCCGGCGTCACGTCGAACAGCTCGCCGTAGACCTGGTTCATCGCGACAAAGGAGGCGGCCATGCCGGCCGCGGTCTGGAAGAATTTGCGGCGGTCGAGACCTTGCTTGCCGCCGAGATCGTCAGCCATCGCCAGCAACCGCGACTCGACCTGGCGCTGTCGCTCGTTCTGCGGGTCGGGATAGAACTCGTTGCTGGCGACGATCTGGGTCGGGATCGGGGTCTGGTATTGGCACAGTTCGGAGGGCATCAAGGCGGCAAGTTCTTCGTCGGTGAGATTGCTGCTCATTCTTTGCTCCCGCTTCTCGCCGGATTTTTCCGGTCGGACCGCGCCGGAGACTAGGACCAAGTGCGTCGATCGTCCGTGCCGATTGCCGCTATCAGCGTTCACAAAATCGTGCGTCGCATTTGCGATCGTGAACCAGCGGCGTCGCGCATCAAGTCGTGTGCGCTGTTATGCTCGGTCGTACCGGATCGTCAAAGAGTCCGGACGCAATGAGACGGGGAGGCGGTTATGATGCATGATGATGGGAAGCGCAACGATCGTCGCGTCGGTGAGCATTCCGGTCGTCAGTTGGCTTGCCGTATAGGCCACGCCGCCGGTTTCGATCCACACCTCACCCGCAGGCGTATTTCTGACCGCGGCCATCTTCTTCAGCTTCGTGGTTTCGCCATCGAACGCGTAGGCGAGGAAACTCGTCCCGTCACGAGACGCCTGAGTCTTCGGTGGACGCCACTTTGGCACCGGGCCGTAGCTGACCTCACCGCTCTTGTCGGACACCACGTACCAGAATGTCGGGAAATTGCGGGTGATCTCGTCCAGCCTCGACGTCGGCTTGAGGGCCAGCTGCCCGGCCTCGTTGCGTATGACGGCTTCCTTCAATGCATCGGCGACGTCGGCCGCCGCCCAGGTGCCGTCATCGTCACCGCCGAACCGGATGAGCAGAGCGGCTGCGCAGATCAGCATGATGGTCGTCACCGCACCGATGAGCGTCGCCGACAGCACCGCAATCGAGCGATGGATGCGCTTGAGCGTTTGCCACTTGAAAGTCATCATTCGCCACTCAACAGATATCCGAGGCCGCGGACTGGTTTGATGACGATCCTGCAGTTGGCCGCGCGCAGGCGTCGGCGCAGCCGCGAAACATGCGCCTCGATCGCGTTTGACTGTATTTCATCGTCAAAATCATAAGCCGCAACTTCAAGCGTCTCCCGCAGGACGACGCGCCCTATTCGCCGAACCATTGCTTCCAGAATCGCCAATTCACGTCGCGGGACGACAATCGGCTGGTGATCGACGCAGACCTCGCGATTGAGGACGTCGTAGCTCAGATTGCCGATGCGAACGATCGCCCCTCGATCCAGAAAGAGACGCCGGAGCACGGCCTTTGCGCGCGCAACCAGCTCGATCGGTTCGAACGGCTTGGCCACGTAATCATCCGCCCCTTCGTCGAGGGCGCGCGCAATATCGATGGGATCGTCGAGCGCCGTCAGCACGATGGTTGCCGGGCTCGGCTTCTGTTGCTTCAGGTCGCGCAGCAAGGCCAGGCCATCGCCGTCCGGCAGGCCGCGGTCGATCACGACGAGTTCGAAACTGCGGACAGCGACCGCCGCTCGGCCTTCCTCGAGGGTTGTGACCATATCGGACGAGCCGAAGGCCGTTCCCAGAGTATCCCGCAGCCATGGCCCAAGCTGAGGGTCATCCTCCACGACCAGAACTCGCACCGCATTCTCCCAAGCATGAGACACGGCTTCTACCATTACGGACAGATTACAATAAGATTACGTCCGCCCGGGAAAGTGCGATATTTCTTCGCAATACACTGACGTAATTGGTCTTTTCTTGGTGATTCCATCAGCTTTCTCGAATGGCGGGAGGGATGAGATCGCCGCCCGACGGGGGGTGCCTGAGAGGCACGTCGGGGGGCGCCGAAGCTCCATCGACGGTTCGGCTTCCTCGTCAGCGCTGGACTTCAGATGGCTGCCAGGTCGTCTCGTGCCTTGGTCCGTCACCTGTACGCGTGAGCAGCAGCGCTTCGACGCGCTCGACGCGCAAGGCTGGCATCGCGGCCGTATGCTCATCGGCAGGAGCGGGCCGGAATCCCGCAACCGCTGCACCGGCACATGCGCAGCCGATCGCCGAAGCGTCAATGACTGTTGTGGCTACCTTTGCCATGCAATCGGCGTCGGCTCCGGGCACCAAGCGCTCCTAAGCCAATCAGCGTCATGACCATCATGATGGCGAGTCGTCTCATGGATGTCTCCTCGATGGGATTTCTCCGCTAGAGGCATCGATCAACGTTACCGGCAAATGACAGCCACGAGCGTTTGCGGCGGCACCTTGGAGAAATGAGCCGAGCCACGTCAGGCTACCGTAATGCTAGCTGTGAAGAGCATGTCGATGGAAGTCGCCGACACGGCGCTCGCGATATGAAAACGAAGACTGCATGCCGGTAGATTTTGCTTTGTCGGCGATGGCCAAGCGGTCGGATCGCTGCCCGGCGTATTGGCGCCGCCCGTTCAATCGGTGGCTCGAAGGGGTCGAAGCAGGGTGGTCGGTCCCGCTGCTGCTCGCCTGCTTCGTCGGCATCTGGACGGTGTATCTGGCAGTGGCCTATCACGGCGCGGGCCTGCATCCCGACGTGCTGGAGACCTGGACTTATGGCAGGCATTTCGCGTGGGGGTATCCCAAGCACCCACCCTTGATGGGCTGGGTGACCGGTGCGTGGACTGCGGTGTTTCCGCTGACCGACTGGTCGTTACAGTTGATGGCGATGACGAATGCAGCGTTGGCGTTGTGGTTCGTCGATTTGATTGCAAGAAGGTTTGTCAGCGGACACAAGCGCCTGCTCGTGCTGCTCCTGCTCATGCTGACCCCGGCATACCAGTTTCATGCTCAGCGCTTCAATGCGAACGCCGTGTTGCTCGCTGTCTGGCCCCTTGCCACCTACTGTTTCCTCCGCGCCTTCGAAACAAGGGCCCCGCTCTGGGCGGTTGCCGCAGGTCTGACGGCTGCGCTTGCAATGTTGGGCAAGTACTATTCCATCTTTCTGGTGGCGAGCTTCGCGCTGTCGGCAATGATCCACCCGTCGCGGCGTGCCTATTTCACCTCAGGTTCGCCCTGGATCTCGACCGCCGCCGGACTGATTGCGCTGTTTCCGCATCTCCACTGGTTGGCCACGACGGGTGCGGAGCCGGTCTACTACGCAGCGACACATGTGCGGGCCGATTTCCTGACGGCTCTGCAGGATGCCGTCAATTTCCTGATGGGCCTTGCCGCGGCGGTAGGGGTGTCGGCCGCGACCTGGGTGATGATCGCCGGGTATCGAATCAAGCGCCTTGCCCGGGATCTTGCGGCGTCGGATCCGAACCTGAAGCTGATCTGCCATGTCGCGATCGGCACGATCGTGCTTCCGTTCATTACGTCCGTTTTCCTTCGCACCGACTTGCCGTCGTTATGGGCGCTTCAAGGATTGTTCCTGGTTGCCGTGCCCGTTGTCTGCAGCACGCGCCGTCGGATCGAGCGCTTCTACACCGTCAATGCCACGCTCCTCGTCGCCGGAATAGCGATCGTCGCCGCCGTGGTGGCGGCTCCGGTTCACGCGCTCTACCGCAACAGCCACGGCTATGAGGAGGGGCGCAGCTTTTATCACCAGGCGGCAGCCGAACTCACCCGTCTGTGGCACGAGCAGATGGGGACCCCTCTGTCGATCGTCGGAGGCAACGATAGCCTCGGGCTCGCAGTGGCCTTCTACAGCTCCGATCACCCATACTATGGCGACCCGTTCGCCTACCAATATTCATTGGAACTGCCTCGTCACGTGACGCCGGAGCGCGGCTGGGCGGCGCTCTGCTTCGACCATCAAGACGATTGCATCGAATGGACCGAGGCAATGGCGGCCGAGGCCGGCGGTTACGTCAAACGCGAATTTTCCGTTCAATCGAGCCTGTTCGGGATTCCCGGCGCCAGGCGAAGCCTCGTTGCATTCATGGTGGCGCCGCATCGCGAGCCGGATAGCGCGGCGTCACGCCTCGCAGCGACGTTCGCCAGGGCCAAGGCGCGTGTCTCCGCGCGCAGATTCGCCGCTGCGCGCTGAGCCGGATTCCGCGCCTCGAAAGCTGTTTTCCTCGAGATGTGACGCAGACGATCGATCTGCGATCGCGACCGTAAGCTTGCGGTAATCGATGCCCGCTTTATCGGCGACCGGGTCAAGGGCGTCGTATCAAAGGACAATGGTCCATGTTCACTCGATTCGTTTGCATCTGCGTCGGTGTTTGTATCATCGGTGCGACCGCACTCGCGCAGACATCTCCATCCATGACCGGTTCGACCCGCCAGAAACCCGCGACACAGGAGCCGGTCAGCCGGGCTGAAAAGATCAACCTCAACACCGCCCCTGTCAGCGAACTGGTGAAGCTTCCGCACCTCAGCGTTCGCGCCGTGACTGCCATCACCGAAGCGAGAGCGAAGTCGAAGTTCAAGGACTGGAACGACTTCGTGGGCAGACGGGTCGTGCCGCGCTTTGTCAGGAGCGAGCTCAAGGAGCTTGTCACGTTCTAGAGCGTCTGTTGTCCGCGTGCCGACCGTTCGGCGCAGGAGAGCCGACGCAAGAACCCGAAGGGCGCGGCGGAGCGGAGTGCCGATCCCGCGACGATGTCATGCTGCGGTAAGCTCGTCGGTCGATCGCCGCTGCCGGACGGCGCGGTCGTTGAACTCAAATAAGGATATGCTTGCAATGAAACGAGTAGCTGTTCGCACGATCGTAGCGGTCATCGTCGTGGGGTGTCTTGCGTCGACGGAAGCCACCGCGGGTGGCCGGCGGGGCGATGCCGTAGCCGCCGGCATCGTCGGCGGCCTGGCCGTCGGTGCCCTGTTGGGCTCGACCATGACCGCGCGGTCGGCTCCAGCCTATGTCTATGAGAGGGACTATTATTCGCCGGCCCCCGTCGTCCACTATCATCGTCACGTGTACGAATACGGCGACGAGTATCCGGGCGGATATGATCGCGGCTATTCGTATGGGTACCGCGAAGGCTACTCGGACGGCTATTGGGATAACGATTGAACCTGGCCGCGCGTCGCGATCACGAGAGGCTGAGCCTGCGATCGACTTCGGTGCTGTTGGCGCGGGTCGTTTGCCGGGTTCGGCTTGTCGCCGCCGAACCGATTGACTACCGTCGACCGGTGGGCATGGGTGGGGCAGGGTGATGCGCGGCCGGACTGACGGTGCTTCCTTTGGATCGAGGGCGGACGCCGTGATCTGGCCGGCTATCGTGGTCATCCTTGCGGCGGGCATCGGCTTTTCCTGGAATCCGACGCCGATGGCGCAGTTGCTTGCGGCCGTGTTCGTTGTCTGCGGGATCATGCACGCGGTCATCTCCTATGGATCGCGGGCCGCGCTCGTCTTCTTCGCAACCTGCGTCGCGGTCGGATTCGCAATGGAGAATATCGGTGTCGCCACCGGTTTCCCGTTCGGCAGATATCATTTCGAGATCGGTGCCGATCTTCCGAACGTGGGACGTATCCCGTTCATCGTCGGACCGATGTGGTTCGGTGCCGGCTATTTCTCCTGGATCGTTGCCGCGACCCTGCTCGGCGAGGCCGACCGCAAGCTGGATCGCCGGTTCAACCTGATCGCCTTGCCGGTCGTTGCGGCGTTCGTCACTGCGCAGTGGGATCTGGTGGTCGATCCTCCCAGCGCGACGATCGCCAAGGCGTGGATTTGGCACGACGGCGGAGCCGTGTTCGGTGTGCCGCCGTCGAATTTCTTCGGCTGGCTGCTGACCTCATGGCTGTTCTTTCAGGGCTTTGCCTTGTACCTGCACCATCGCAACGATCCGGTCAGGCCCGATCACGCCGCCGATCGCAAGTTGCGCCTCGTCGGCATCCTGTTCTACGTCTCCGGCGGCATTACGCACGTGGTGCCATGGATGCTTGGGCAGTCGGGTGACGTCGTGGACGCCGCGGGCCAGTCCTGGCGCTTGCAGGATCTCCGTGGAGCGACCGTCGTGATCATGGTGTTCACCATGTGCTTCACGTCGCTGCTGGCGCTGATCCGGCTGCTCGACAGCGCGCCGCGAGACGGCAGGCCAGGTCCTGGGGCCTGATCCGGAAATCCTCACCCTACCCCTTTTTATCCGCCGGTCGGCGGGCATGAGTAGACTGGTCAGTTGGCTCAGGGTTTGGATATGATGCCTGGCCGGCCTGCGCACGCTGCATGACAGTTTCAAATTGCTCGAAGAGCAGGGAGGAATGTCCATGTTCCGTAAGCTCATGATTGGCGCGCTGGGCGCCCTGGCCGTCTTGTTCTCGACAACGGCATTCGCGCAAGGGTCTGCGGCGGATGCCAAGGCCATGCTTGAAAAAACGGTTGCGGGCATCAAGGCCGATAGGGCCAGGACGCTCGACCAGATCAACAAGGGCGAAGGCGGCTTCCTCGTTGGTGACCTCTATCCGTTCTGCTTCAATCTGAGCGACGGGCTCCTGGTCGCGGTCGGCAATCCCAACGTCAAGAGCTTGCTCGGCAAGGATGCGAGGACATTCAAGGACCCGACGGGCGACCTGTATGGCCCAAGGCTCTATGACGCGGCCAAAGAGGGCCAGGTCAATGAGGTCGGCTACATGTCTCCCAAGGCCGGCGCTGACAAGACCTGGGTGCCGAAGGCGAGCTTTGTTGCCGCGGTCGCCGGTCTGGGATGTGGCCTCGGTTACTACAAGTAGTTCGGTCTGCTTGCCTTCGTTCAGCCCTCGTCAATAGCTGCGCCTTGACGAGGCCCTATCCTAGTAACTGATCCGCAGCCCGACGCCGCCATGGACCGTGTTGCCGACCGGCTGCGGTCCGGCGGTGCCGTTCAGGAAGATGTCGGCGACCCAGCCCTTGGTGATGCGGAAGCCGACGCGGCCGCCATACTCGAACCAGCCCTGGTTGCCCATCGTCGGCACGATGGTGCCGTCGCCGGTCACCGTGGCGACGATGCCGGAATGGGTGGCGAAGGATTGCACCCAGCCGCCATTGATGTTGGTTTCGATGTTCGATCCGAACAGATGCGTCCACTGGCCGCCGATCTTGACCAGGCTGGTGCGGTCGGTGCCGTCGGCGATGGTGGCATCGAACGGATTGAAGGCGACAGCAGGATCGCTGTAGCCCTTGACCCGTTGCCAAAGCTGCCAGACCTCGACGGATGCCGCGACCTCGTCACGCGCCGACAGCCGGCCGATCCAGCCCGCGCGGCCGTACACGCCGTAATTCTCGCTCGAGGTCTGGCCGGTGACCGACACCGGACCAAGGCTCGTTGCGTAGCTGCGGGTGTAGCGCACCTTCTCGGACGGCGAGAGGATGGTGCCGATGTCGACGAACGGCCGCGACGAGCCCCAGTCGACAAAGTCGTAGCGTAGCGCGAAGGCGCCGATCGGCGCGCTGGTGACGTTGTAGCCGCCTTCGCCATACTGCGTGTAGGCGATGCCGGCGAGCAGCGACAAATTCGGCGTGATGGTCTTGCGGCCATGGATGCCGGCCGAGAACGAGCCGGCGGAGCCGAACGCGCTGATGCAATCGTCGCAATTGATCTGCTCGTTGACGCCGAGCAGCACCGTGCCGAGCACACGGTTGGTGATCATCTGGTTGAAGCGCTGGCCGGCGAGGTTGTTGATCGAACTGCCGCTCGACGGCGCGCCGGTGATCGGCGTCGGTGAGGGGCTCGGTGTTGGTGTCGGCGTGGGGGTGGGCGTCGGCGTCGGCGATGGTACGGTAGTTGGTGTAGGCGTCGGTGTCGGCGTCGGCGTCGGTGTCGACGTGCAGCCTGGCGCGGCCGACAGCGACTCCGACGGAATCGAGGTGCAGCTCGGCGTTGGAGTCTGAGCCTGGGCCGGCGCAACCGGCGCCTGCAGCATCGCAAGCGACAGCGCCATCGTCAGGGCTGCCGGCAGGATCAGCTGATAGATTCGGCGTGCCATGATCACCGTCCGCACAGCATGCCGGCGGGATCGTCGCCGACCGGTGTCGCATCGGCGAACTGGGTCACGGTGCAGAGCCCCGCCGCCTGGCTACAGGTCGCGGCAAAGGTCCAGGGCGGGTTGTTGGTCTTCTGGATCGTGGTGCGGCCGCCGCTCGAGGTGATGATCGCGGTGTCGCCGGGCTGGGTCAGGTCGATGCATTGCCGGCTCGACGTGCAGACCGTCGACGCGCCTTCCTGCAGCACCACAATGGTCTGGCCGCGCTGTGACAGGATATCGAGCACCGTGCCGCGAACGCCGATCGTCGCAAGCGGCGTCGTGATCTTGTAGGCGGCCTTTTCGGAATGGCCGGTGACGAAGCGGAACGCGCCCGAGGTCAGGCGGACCGCGACATCGCGATAGTGATGCTCGTCGTCGAACACGGTGCGGTCGAGCTTGAGCGAGGCATTTGGCCCGAGCGAGAGGTTGGTGCTGTCGGCCATCACCAGTCGCGCGGCGCTCTCGAGGCCGGTGCGCACCGTCTCGTCGCGCAGCAGCGCATCGCCGACATTGATCGGCGTGGTTGCAGCCGCGACGCGGAGAACTTCGTTCTTCACCATCGCCGCTTCGCCGACGCGACTTTGCGCCTGAGCGGGATGGGCCGTCAGTACGACGGCAAGACCGATTGCTGGTAACAAGAAAAAGCGGTGAGGCGAATTCATTGCAATACCGATCGAGTTAATGTCGTCATCGTACCGGATCGTGTACGCATCTGATATTGTATATATGTCACAAGCGGTACCGAGCTGACTGGATGGTGGGTGTCTGTCGATTCGACCACGTTCAACGATGTGGCTGTGAAAGTGAGTTCAGATCACGCACGTCACATAGTCACCCGCGTCACGTGCGACGTATGCACGCGTAGCTCACACTTCGCTCACACTTGTTCCCTTCTCACCGTGCCCGCCCTTTGAGCATCGCAACCAAATCCTCGTCCGCTGACCGCCGCCCTGCCGCCCGTGCGGCGATCGTTGCGGCCATCATCTTCGTTGTTGCCCATGTCTTGCTGCTGCTCGGAATCACGACGCCCGACAAGCTCTATTTCGATGAGGTGCATTACGTGCCGGCGGCGCGGCAGATGCTCCAGCCGGTGGTCGAGGGCCCGATCCTCAACCCGATGCATCCGCCGCTTGCCAAGGAGATCGTCGCGCTGTCGATCAAGGCGTTCGGCGATGGGCCGCTCGGATGGCGCTATCCCGCCGCGCTGTTCGGGGCGCTGGCACTGGTCGGCGTCTATCTCGCCGCGCTCGCGCTGTTCGCATCGCAGGAACGCGCGATCGCGGCCGTGCTGATCGCCTTCTTCAACCAGATGCTCTTCGTGCAGTCGCGGATCGCGATGCTGGATATTTTCGCGCTCGCTTTCTGTCTGTTCGCGATCGCAGCTTTCATCCGCGGCTTCAGGCAAACGCGGCCGCACTCTGCCTTCGCGCTGGCGGGATTGGCCGTGGGGCTGGCGAGCGCCTGCAAATGGAGCGGGCTGTTCGTGCTCGCGACCTGCATCGCGATCGTCGTAGTGATCCGCCTGATGCAGGGCTGGCGCACGCGCTTTGCCGATGCCAATGCGCAGGACTGGTACCAGCCGGACCTGTGGCCGGATTTCCGTCTTCCGCACGTCATCGTCTGTTTCGTTCTGATCCCGTCGGCCGTCTATCTCGCGACCTTCGTGCCGTTGGTCGGCCTCTCGTTCAGCGGCCTCGTCGAGGCGCAGCGCCGCATCTTTGCCGACAACACGACGACCGCGATTGCGGGCCATACCTATATGAGTTCATGGCCGACCTGGCCGTTGCTGGTGCGCCCGGTCTGGTATCTGTTCGAGAAGGCCGGCGATGACAGGTTCGCGGCGGTGGTGTTTCTCGGCAATCCGCTGGTGCTGTGGCCGGCATTGATCGCGCTGATCGTCGCGCTGCGCGACTGGATCGTCGACCGCAGCCGCGATGCGTTTCTCGTGCTTGCGTTCTACCTCGGCCCGTATCTCGCCTGGGCGCTGCTGCCGCGCACGCTTGGCTTCATCTATTACTATCTGCCGGCGGCCACCACAGCGAGCTTCGTGCTGGTCTACGCCTTGACGCGCAAAGGGGCGCCGCGCTGGCTGCTGTGGGCCTTCGTGGCAGTCGGATGCGCAGGGTTCATCGCGATGCTGCCGATCACTGTCGCCGCGATCGGGACCTCGATCGCGACCTTCAATCGGCTGATGCTGTTCCAGAACTGGATTTGAATCTGTTGGGAACAGGCGATCCGCCTGCCGGCTTGGCCGGCGGATCGAAGGTGCGGGAGATTACTGCTGTGCCGTCTTGGTATCCATGTTGACCACCTGCACCCGACGGTTGGTCGGATCCATCGGCGCGTTCGGATCCTTGGGCCGGGTCTTGCCGTAGCCTACGGTCACGAGATCAGAGCCGTTCAGGCCGTAATGCTCGACCAGGTATTTCTTGATGGTGTCGGCACGGCGTTCCGAGAGGTCCTGATTATAAGCTTCGCTGCCGATTGCATCGGTGTGGCCGGCGAGGACGAAGGTCGAGCCCTTCATGCTGGCATCCGACAGCGCCTTGCCGAGCTCCTGCACCGCCTCGGTCGAGCCCTTGGCGATCTCAGCCGAGTTGTAGTCGAAGTGAATCTCCAGATCGATCTTCGGCTTGTTGGCGGCGATATCGGCGATCTCCTGGCGTTCGCCCATTGACAGCGAGCGGGTCTGCCGGTTGCGGACGGTGCTGAGGAAGCTCGCCTCCTTGGCCGAAGCGGCCGGGTCGACCTGCGTGCCGGCGGAGAGGCCGCGGGTGGCCGACTTCGGCTTCAGCGCATTGAGGATCTGGGCGGCCGGAACGGTGTCGCTGCCGGCCAGTGCGACGCCCGCCGTCATCGACAGCGCGGCGCCGATTGTCAAAACAGACAAGAAAAGGGAGCGGGTCATGGTTTTGGTCCTTAAATGTCAGGCCAGCCAATCCGGCTGCTATCGTTTTGATGCCGGGAACCTAGGACGGGTTCAACGTCCGCAATGTGATTTATGTCACATTTGAGTGGGCGGGCCCTGCTGCCATGCAGGGGCGCGCGGCGATGAGGAGGAGGATATGGCCCACGTCAATCGCGTGCTCCGCTCGATCAATGACGAAGATGCCGCGCGCTGCGTCGATATCTTCCTGCGCCCGGACGGCACCCTCGGCTTCGAAGAATATCGGCGTGACGTCGAAGATGGCCGCGGCTGGTTTCCGATCGGCGGTCATGCATCCCGGGTCTTCCCAGAGGAGAGCGCCGCGCTCGCGGCGGCGCTGGCGGACGTTCCCTGGTTGCGGAGAGCCGTTGGATCGCCATAGGCGGCCCGAAGCGCCGCCAGACCTCCGATCATGCACGGCTGATTTCCCTCGCGCGGCTCTCCACAGCGGCGCGAATCTCACTACATTGCCGGAGCAATGCCCCGCGCCGCCGAACCCTTGTCCCTGAACAATGCCGCCGCCCGCCATATCTGGCTACGTGCGCAGCGGCTCGATACGAAGGCACCGTTCGGGGAGGGCGCGTCGGCCGTGGCCGCCGCCGTCGACCATCTCGGCTATGTGCAGATCGATACCATCAACGTGATCGAGCGCTGCCATCACCACATCCTGTTCACCCGGATTCCGGACTACCGCCGCGCCGACCTCAAGCAGGCGCAGAGCCGGGACAAGAGCGTGTTCGAATACTGGACGCACGCGCTGTCCTACGTGCCGTCCAAGGACATCAACATTTTCCTGCCGGCGATGAAGGCGCACAAGCGCGAGGGCCATAAATGGTTCTCGTCGGTAACGCCGGCGGACACCCGCAAGGTGCTGCGGCTGCTGCGCGAGGGTCCGCTGACCATCCGCGACATCGATGACGACGTGCTGACCGAGAAGGAGCATCTCTGGCAGAGCCGGAAACCTTCCAAGCGTGCGCTGCAACTCGCCTTCTATGGCGGCGTGGTAACGATCAGCGAGCGCGCCGGCATGTTGAAGACCTATGAGCTGATGCACAGGCATTTCGGCTGGGACAAGCCGCCGAAGCCGGCGCCGGCCTCGGCTCGGACAGCCTATCTGCTCGATCGCGCGCTGCGCTCACAGGGCGTCGTCAGCCTGGATTCGATTTGTCACCTCGATGCGCCGAGCAAGAAGGCGGTGCGCGGCCTGATCGAGGCGAGGGTGCGCCGCAAGGAGCTGGTCCGGGTTGCGCTCGACGGCGCCGGCAAGCAGGAGCATTGGGCGCGGCCGGAGGTGCTGGAAGCGACCGGCGAGGGCGATCCGTCCCTGGTCCACATCCTCTCTCCGTTCGATCCCCTGATCATCCAGCGCAAGCGCACCGAGCTGTTCTTCGGCTACGGCCACAGGTTCGAGGCCTATGTGCCGAAGGAGAAGCGCCTGTTCGGCTATTTCGCGCTACCGGTGCTGGTCGGCGACGATATCGTGGCGGCCCTCGATCTGAAGACGGACCGGCGGAACAGGAAGCTCCTGATGCAGAAATGGAGCTGGGTCGGCAACGGCAAGAAGCAGGCCTCGCGCAAGGAACTGAAGCGCCGCATCGAGGAGGAGCTCGACCGCTTCGCGCGCTTCCAGCTCGCGGAGTAGGTCCGGGAGCTCTCTATCCGTCATTGCGAACCAAAGCGAAGCAATCCATCGCACCGCAAGATGGTCAGATTGCTTTGTCGCATCAGCGCAAAATTGCCCCGCAATCTTGTCGCGGGCTCCTCGCGATGAGGCCGTGGATAAAGTCCGATCTTCCCGCTTGCACCGCGTGTTGCGACTTTTTGCCATTGCCCAATGCCGGGCCAGCCAATATTCCTCAGGGCAAGCAACAGCCTGGGGGAAACAGATGAGCCAGACCGCAACCGCTGCGCCTGATCGCGGCACCCGCAGCGAGGTCGAGACGTCCACGATCCGCGCGATCTCCTGGCGGCTGATTCCGTTCCTGGTCCTGGCCTACTTCTTCTCCTATCTCGACCGCGTCAATCTCAGCTTCGCGGCGCTCACCATGAATGCCGAGCTGAAGTTCTCGCCCTTGGTATTCTCGTTCGGTGCCGGCATCTTCTTCATCGGCTATTTCGTCTTCGAGGTGCCGAGCAATCTGGCGCTGGAGCGGTTCGGCGCCAGCAAGTGGATCGCCCGCATCATGGTGAGCTGGGGCATCCTCTCGGCGTTGATGGCGGCGGTCTATGACGAGCACAGCTTCTACGCGCTGCGCTTCTTCCTCGGCGTCGCCGAGGCGGGCTTCTTCCCCGGCATCATTCTCTACCTCACCTATTGGTACCCGGCCGAATATCGCGCCCGCTTCCTTGCTGCCTTCGCGATCGCCGTCCCGGTCTCGACCGCGATCGGCGCACCGATCTCCGGCCTGCTGCTCGGGCTCGACGGCGTCATGGGGTTGAAGGGCTGGCAGTGGCTGTTCATCATCGAGGGCGTCCCCTCGGTGCTGCTCGGCATCGTCACCTGGTTCTATCTCACCGACCGGCCCGAGAAGGCCGATTGGCTCTCGGCCGAGCAGAAGGCGTGGCTGAAGGGCAAGCTCGACGCCGAGGTCGCAGCCAAGCAGGCGGCGAAGCACTTCACATTTCTCGAGGCGCTGTCCTCGTCGAAGGTGCTGGCGCTGAGCGCGATCTATTTCGGCTTCGTCGCCTCGCTCTACGGCATGCAGTTCTGGCTGCCGCAGATCGTCAAGGCATTCGGTCTGACCAATGCGCAGACCGGCTTCGTCACCGCGATCCCCTATGCGTTCGGCACCGTCGCGATGATCCTGTGGGCGCGCCGTTCCGACGCCACGCGGGAGCGCGTGTTTCATGTCGGCGCGCCGCTCTTGCTCACCGCACTGGCGCTCGCCGTGTCCAGCTACATCACCGATCCGACCATGACCATGGTCGTGCTGACGGTTGCCGCGATCGGCGTGTTCTGCACCTTTGCGGTGTTCTGGACGCTGCCGACCGCCTGGCTCGCCGGCACCGCGGCCGCCGGCGCGATCGCGCTGATCAACTCGATCGGCAACCTCGCCGGTTTTCTCGGGCCCTACCTGATCGGCTGGGTGAAGGAGACGACCGGCAGCACCTCGACCGGCCTGTTGGTGCTGTCGCTGCTGCCGCTCGCGGCGGGGCTCTTGGTTTTCCTCGGGAGCCACGAGACCAAGACCGAGTTCGTGGAAGCGAAGTAACGGCGCAACGGCTCCTTGGCTGCGTGGGATGGGCAGAGCGAAGCGAAACCCATCAATTATGCGCGGCGAAGATGATGGGTTTCACTGCGTTCTACCTATCCTACAGTCTGTCTCCTGCGCTTAGATCGGATAGCGCCACTTCAGCGCGCGTCGGACGAAGAAGATCGCCACCAGCGTGGCGCCGAGCGCCGCAAGCCACGTCCACTTCAGGGTGCCGCCCTGTGTGAGCGCGTAGTCCTCGGAAAGCGTCAGTGCCACCAGAATGCCGATGAGCCCTACGCCAGACCAATAGAGCGGCGAACGCAGCATTCCAGTCGCGGCATGTTCAGCCGCGCGTTCGCGCGCTCTGCCGACAGACCAGATCAAGAAGCCGGCGTAACCAAGGGCAAAGATCTATGACATCCCCGCAACCTCGCACGCCGGTGCTTCCGGGATCGTGAAGGGCTGAAGCGAAAGTCGCGGTATTGGGCGGAGAAGCCCGATCTCGGCCTTCCACCTCACGAATAGGTTACTACTGACGATTATTGACATTCATCAGTGATAAATCGATACTCTTCATCAGTCGTCAGTCCGATGGAGATTTCAGATGTTCGTTCGTTCCGTTTTGTCGAGCTACTACAGGCTCTTAACCGGAGCGTCGCTGGCTTTCGCGGTGTTCGCGCTGACCGGCTGTAACGAAAAGGCGGCCGAAACCGCCGATCCGGGACGCCCCGTTCTGGTGGCGACCGTCCATTACGAAGCTGAAACCCCTGAGCGCAGCTTTGTCGGCACCATCAAGCCCCGTATCGAAGCCGATATGGGCTTCCGGGTCGCCGGCAAGGTGGCCAAGCGGCTGGTCGAGGTCGGACAGACAGTCGACGTCGACCAGCCCTTGGCCACCCTCGACGAGGTCGACCTGAAGCTGCAGGCGGAGCAGGCGGAGGCCGAATTCCGCGCCGCCACCGGCGTGCTGGCGCAGGCCGCGGCCGCCGAGCAGCGCGCCAAGGACCTGAAGGTCAAGGGCTGGACCACCGATGCGGCGCTCGATTCCGCCAAGGCGGCCGGCGATGAGGCCCGCGCCCGGCTGAACCGCGCCGAGCGTTCGGTCGAGCTGACCAAGAATTCCCTCTCTTATGCAACGCTGGTGGCCGACACCCGGGGTGTCGTCACAGCGACCATGATCGAGCCCGGCCAGGTGGTTGCCGCGGGCCAGGCCTCGATCCGTGTCGCCCGACTTGGCGAGAAGGAAGCCGTCGTCGCGATCCCAGAGACGCTTCTTGCTCGTGCCAGGTCGGGCGTTGCCACGGTGACGCTGTGGTCGGATGCCAAGAAGACCTATGCCGCCAGGCTGCGCGAGGTGGCGCCGCAGGCCGATCCCGCCACCCGCACCTATCTCGCGAAATTCTCCCTGCCCGATGCCGACGAGGCCGTATCGCTCGGCATGACCGCGACACTGACGCTGGCCGACAAGGCGAGCGAGCGGGTGGCCAAGCTGCCGCTGTCGGCGCTGTACAGCCAGGGCGGCGATCCCTCGCTCTACATCGTCGACGACAAGGGCGAGGTCGCGCTGAAGCCGGTCAAGGTGAAGGCCTATGAGAGCAACAACGTCGTGATCTCCGGCGGCGTCGACGACGGCGCCAAGGTGGTCGCCCTCGGTGTGCAGAAACTCGATCCGAGCCAGAAGGTGCGGGTCGTGTCGTCGCTGTCGTTCTGATCCTCGCAATATCAGCAGAAACGGTTCTGGGACCTGGTCTAGAACTTGGAGAGTTCGATGAAGCGCTTCAACCTTTCGGCCTGGGCGGTCAGCCATCCGACGCTGGTGCTGTTCCTGATGATCATCCTCGGCGTCGCCGGCTTCTTCTCCTATGAGAAGCTCGGCCGCGCCGAAGACCCGTTCTTCACCGTCAAGGTGGTGAACGTCTCGGTGATGTGGCCGGGCGCGACCTCGCAGGAAATGCAGATGCAGGTCGCCGATCCGATCGAGAAGAAGCTGCAGGAGCTGCCGTTCTTCGACAAGGTGCAGACCTATTCCAAGCCGGGCTTCACCGCGATGCAGGTCTCCTTCAAGGATTCGACCTCGCCGAAGGACGTGCCCTATCTCTTCTATCTCTTGCGCAAGAAGCTGGTCGACGTGCAGGGCGAACTGCCCTCCGGCATTCTCGGTCCGGTCGTCAACGACGAATTCTCCGACGTCGATTCGATCCTCTATATGATGACCGGCGACGGCGCCGATTATGCGCAGCTCAAGAAGGTCGCGGAAGGTTTTCGCCAGCGCCTGCTGAAGGTGCCTGGTGTCACCAAGATCGATCTCTACGGCGTCCAGGACGAGCGCATCTTCGTCGAGTTCTCGCATGCCAAGCTCGCGACGCTCGGCATCACCCCGCAGGCGCTGTTCGATTCGCTCGCCAAGCAGAACAACGTCACGCCGGCGGGCACCGTCGAGACCTCGTCGCAGCGCGTGCCGCTGCGCGTCACCGGCGCGCTCGACGGCGTCAAGGCGGTGGCCGAGACGCCGGTCGAGAGCAACGGCCGCGTGTTCCGGCTCGGCGATATCGCGACCGTCTCGCACGGCTATGTCGATCCGCCGACCTTCAAGGTCCATCAGGAGGGCAAGCCCGCGCTCGGCATCGGCGTCGTCACCGCCAAGGGCGCCAACATCCTCGAGCTCGGCAAGGAGGTGCAGCAGGCGACCTCCGAGTTCATGAAGGCGGTGCCGCAGGGCATCGACATCCAGCAGATCGCCGATCAGCCCAAGGTGGTCGAGCATGCCGTCGGCGAGTTCGTGCACTCCTTCGTCGAGGCGCTCGCGATCGTGCTGTTCGTCTCCTTTGTCGCGCTCGGCTGGCGCACCGGAATCGTGGTGGCGCTGTCGGTGCCGCTGGTGCTCGGCATCGTCTTCATCGTGATGAACGCGATGTCGCTCGATCTGCACCGCATCACGCTCGGCGCGCTGATCATCGCGCTCGGCCTTCTGGTCGACGACGCCATCATCGCGGTCGAGATGATGGTGGTGAAAATGGAACAGGGCTGGGACCGCATGAAGGCGGCGTCCTTTGCCTGGGAATCTACTGCGTTTCCGATGCTCACGGGAACGCTGGTCACAGCCGCTGGCTTCCTCCCCATCGGCTTTGCCAATTCGGCGGTCGGCGAATATGCCGGCGGCATCTTCTGGATCGTGGCGATCGCGCTGGTGGCATCCTGGTTCGTCGCGGTGATCTTCACGCCCTATATCGGCGTCAAGCTGCTGCCGAACATCAAGGTGCACCAGAACCACGATCCGCACGCGATCTACGAGACGCGGATGTATCGTGGCCTGCGCAGCGTCGTGCAGTGGTGCGTCGATCACCGCATCAAGGTGGTGGCGGCGACCGTCGGCGTGTTCGTTGCCGCGATCATAGGCTTCGGCCACGTCCAGCAGCAGTTCTTCCCGCTGTCGGAGCGGCCCGAGCTGTTCCTGCAGCTCCGCCTGCCCGAGGGCACGGCCTTCAACGTCACCGAGAAGGCGGTGAAGCAGGCCGAGGGGCTCTTGAAGGGCGATGACGACATTGCGACCTACACCGCCTATGTCGGCCAGGGCTCGCCGCGCTTCTGGCTCGGCCTCAACCCGCAGCTGCCGAACGAGGCGTTCGCCGAGATCGTGATCCTCGCCAAGAACGTCGAGGCGCGCGAGCGCATCAAGGCCAAGATCGAGCAGGCCGCCGCCGACGGCGCGCTGAACGAGGCGCGGGTCCGGGTTGACCGCTTCAACTTCGGTCCGCCGGTCGGCTTCCCGGTCCAGTTCCGCGTGATCGGGCCCGACGCCAACAAGGTGCGCGACATCGCCTACCAGGTCCGCGAGGTCATGCGGCAGAACAAGAACGTCAAGGATGTCCAGCTCGACTGGAACGAGCAGTCGCCCTATCTGAAGCTCGCCGTCGACCAGGACCGGGCGCGCGCGCTCGGCCTGACCCCGCAGGACGTCTCGCAGGCGCTGGCGATGCTGATCTCGGGCGCGCCGGTCACCACGATCCGCGACGGCATCGAGAAGGTCGGTGTGGTCGCTCGCGCGGTGCCGTCCGAGCGGCTCGATCTCGGCCGCGTTGGCGATCTCACCATCACGTCACGCAATGGCGTGGCGGTCCCGCTGCAGCAAATCGCAAAGATCGAATATGCGCATGAGGAGCCGATCCTGTGGCGGCGCAACCGCGACATGGCGATCACGGTGCGCTCCGACGTCGTCGACGGCGTGCAGGCGCCTGATGTCACCAACCAGATCGCGCCGAAGCTCAGGGATATCCAGGCTCATCTCGAGCCGGCCTACCGGATCGAGCCGGGCGGGGCGTTCGAGGAATCCGCCAAGGGCAATGCGTCGATCTTCATCCTGTTCCCCGTGATGGTGATGGTGATGCTGACGCTGCTCATGATCCAGCTGCAGAGCTTCTCGCGCCTGACCTTGGTGTTCCTGACCGCGCCGCTCGGCATCGTCGGCGCCTCACTCGGGCTCAACGTCGCCAACCAGCCGTTCGGCTTCGTGGCGCTGCTCGGCCTGATCGCGCTCGCCGGCATGATCATGCGCAACACCGTGATCCTGGTCGATCAGATCGAGAGCGACGTGGCGTCCGGCCTGACCCGCCGCGAGGCGATCGTCGAGGCCACCGTCCGGCGCGCCCGGCCGGTGGTGCTGACCGCGCTGGCCGCGATCCTGGCCATGATCCCGCTGTCGCGCTCGGCGTTCTGGGGCCCGATGGCGATCACCATCATGGGCGGTTTGTTTGTTGCGACTTTCCTGACCTTGCTGTATCTGCCGGGTCTTTACGCCCTCTGGTTCCGCAAGACCCTCGAGGAGAGCGGCCCCGAGCAGATCAATACTGCGCCGCAACATGCCGGCAATGCGCAACACGCATTTCCACTTGCTGAAGCGGCTGAATAATTGAAGATTGAGCAGCAGGCCAACATGACGCTGATCCAGGAACATAGCGAAACCGACACCCGCGAGCGGATTCTCGTGGTGGCGGAGCGCTTGTTCCGGCAGATCGGCTACCAGAAGACCACGGTCGCCGACATTGCCAAAGAGCTGCGGATGAGCCCCGCCAACGTGTATCGGTTCTTCGATTCGAAGAAATCGATCCACGAGGGCGTGGCGCGCGGCCTGATGGGCGAGGTCGAGGTCGAGGCGCAGCGCATCGCGCGCTCGGAAGGTCCGGCGGCGATGCGCCTGCGCCAGATGATGACGACCATCAATCGGATGAACACCGAGCGCTATGTCGGCGATTCCAAACTGCACGAGATGGTCGAGATCGCGATGCAGGAGGACTGGGAGGTCTGCGTCGCCCATATGGAGCTGATCGGCCAGATCATCGGCGAGGTGATCGCGCAAGGCGTGGCCTCGGGCGAATTCGAGGTCGAGGACCTCGAGGTCGCCGCGCTGTGCGCCTGCACGGCGATGATGCGGTTCTTCCACCCGCAGATGATCGCCCAATGCGCCACCAAGCCGGGCCCGACCATCGACCAGATGATCGATTTCGTCGTCGCCGGCCTGTCGCCGCGCGCCCGCGCCCATTGAGCGCCAGGGCTGACGTTTTCGTCAGTTGACTTCCTTGTCATTCCGGGGCGATGCGTAAGCATCGAACCCGGAATCTCGAGATTCCGGGTCTGGTGCTCGCGCACCATCCCGGAATGACGAGGGCGCACCCGTGACCGAGAAAGACCTGCATTTCTACGAGCCGAAGAACGGCCACGGCCTGAAGCACGATCCGTTCAACGCCATCGTGGCGCCGCGGCCGATCGGCTGGATCTCCTCGCGCGACAAGGGCGGCAACGTCAATCTCGCGCCCTACAGCTTCTTCAACGCCTTCTGCTATGCGCCGCCGATCATCGGCTTCTCCTCCACCAACTGGAAGGACAGCGTCGCCAACATCCAGGACACCGGCGAGTTCGTCTGGAACCTGGCGACGATGGATCTCGCCAAGCACATGAACGCGACCGCGGCGCATGTCGCGCGCGATGTCGACGAGTTCAAGCTCGCCGGCCTGACGCAGGTACCCGGCAAGCTCGTCAACGTCCCGCGCGTCGCCGAAAGCCCGGTGTCGTTCGAATGCAAGGTCAGCCAGATCATCCAGCTCCAGGGCGCCGACGGCAAGAAGGCCGAGGCCTGGCTGACGCTCGGCGAGGTCGTCGCCGTCCACATCGACAAGGCCTTCATCAAGGACGGCGTCTACCAGACCGGTCTCGCGCACCCGATCGTCCGCGCCGGCCGGCGAGGCGACTATTTCGAGATCAAACCGGAAAACATGTTCGAGATGATCCGGCCGGATTAGCTCTTTTTTCTCCCTCGCCCCGCTCTTGCGGGGAGAGGGTTGGGGTGAGGGGCCGTCTCCGCGAGTTGTGATCGTCGTGAGACCTGTACCCCCTCACCCGAAATTCAAGCTGCGCTCGAATTTCGACCTCTCCCCGCAAGCGGGGCGAGGTGAAGGACGCCGCGCTGCTGCGCGTTCACGCGCGCCGCGATAACGACCTTCACCACAACAATGTGAAATTTCCGCGCGCTGCGATGAAAAACCGTCACTCGCAACCTCGGCGCGAGCAGTCTAACCTTCCGCGCGCCAGGCCGGATCAACGGCCGGCCAACAGAGTGGGAGGATGCGATGACACGTCAAGAGCGGCGCGATCCGAACGTTTCACGACGAGCACTTGTCCAGGGATTGGCGGTGGGGGCGGCCGCTGCCGCAACCGGCGTCGGTGGCGCGCTGGCCCAGAACGCGCCCGCGCCGGTGGGGCCACCGACAACCATCACCAGCCCGCCGCGCGACTTCAGTCCGCGCGGCGCGCCGACCACCTATTTCTGGGACCCCGACATCATCGCGGTCGATCCGTCCTTCAACGACCTGGCCCAGCCCAACACCTCGATCAAGCGGCTTTACACCGGTCTGTTGTGGGCGGAAGGCCCGGCCTGGAGCTCGCAGGGCCGCTATCTCTTGTGGAGCGACATCCCCAACAACCGGCAGATGCGCTGGTCGGAGGATGATGGCCATGTCAGTGTGTTCCGCATGCCGTCGAACTACTCGAACGGCAATTCGTTCGACTTCCAGGGCCGCCAGCTGTCCTGCGAGCATCTCACCCGCCGCGTGACGCGCTACGAGAATGACGGCACTGCGACCGTGCTTGCCGATTCCTACAACGGCAAACGGCTGAACTCGCCGAACGACATCGTCGCGCATCCGGACGGCAGCTACTGGTTCACCGATCCGCCCTATGGCGGCCAGCTCTATGAGGGCGAGCCCGACGCGGCCGGCGGACCGAGCAACTCCGCCGGCAAGCTCAATCCCCGGATCGGCCAGCCGGCGGGCTTCGTGCCGGCCAAGCGCGAGCTGCCGACCAATTGCTATCGTATCGACCCATCCGGACGCGTCGATCTCGTGGTGAGCGAGGATCAGGTGCCGGATCCGAACGGAATCTGCTTTTCGCCTGATTACAAGAAGCTCTATGTGGTCTCGACCGGCAAGGGACCGGGCGACACCGGGGCGGGCGGCAAGGGTGACGTGTTCGTGTTCGACGTCGGCGCCGACAACAAGCTGTCCAACGGCAAGCGGTTCAGCGATTTCACGATCGACGGCGTAAAGTGCGGGCCGGACGGCATCCGCTGCGACGTCAACGGCAATGTCTGGTGCTCGAGCAATGCCGGCCGCGCCGTCGGCTACAATGGCGTGACGTGCTGGTCGCCGGAAGGCAAGCTGCTCGGCCGCATCCGGCTGCCGGAGGTCTGCGGCAACATCACCTTCGGCGGCCCCAAGCGCAACCGCCTGTTCATGGCCGCAAGCCAGTCGCTCTACGCGGTCTACACCGCGACCCAAGGCGCCGGGCCGGCGTGATCTAACTACACCTCTCCCCAGCGGGGGGAGGTCGATTTGCGAAGCGAATCGGGTGAGGGGGCGCTGCTCCAACGAGAGACCGTAACTCCTCACCCGGCGCTGCGCGCCGACCTCTCCCAAGGGAGAGGTGAATTCGCCATCCCCCGCTACCTGATTGTCGCACCTCAACTTTCGGAACTGAACGCGCGACCTGCCGTTAACAGACGGCGGCCTGGCCGCGTCAATTTCGCTTTATTTGAACAGCGAAGTGTTCACCGGGGACCGGCACTTTCCGATAGGATTATGCATCCGCGCCGCCGATCCATGAGGACCCCACCATGAGCTTCCGTCGCGATTACCTTTCCAAGCCGATCTTCTCCTGGGCGCGTGGTGTGCTGCCGACCATGTCGGACACCGAGCGCGAGGCGCTGGAAGCCGGCGACGTCTGGTGGGACGCCGACCTCTTCACCGGCAATCCCGACTGGTCGAAATTACTGGCCTTCGCGCCGGCCAGACTGACCGACGAGGAGAGCGCCTTCCTGCACGGTCCGGTCGACGAGCTCTGCGCGATGCTCGACGAGTGGAAGATCAATTGGGAATGGCGCGATCTGCCGCCCGAGGTCTGGGCCTTCATCAAGGCCAAGAAGTTCTTCGGCATGATCATTCCGAAGGAGTTTGGCGGCCTCGGCTTCTCGCCCTATGCGCATTCCGAAGTGGTGCGCAAGATCTCGTCGCGCTCGCTGACCGCGGCCGTCACCGTGATGGTGCCGAACTCGCTCGGGCCGGGCGAACTCCTGATGCGCTTCGGCACCAAAGAGCAGCAGGACCAATGGCTGCCGCGCCTCGCCGCCGGCCAGGACATTCCCTGCTTCGGGCTGACCAGTCCCGAGGCCGGCTCGGACGCCGCCTCGATGATCGACACCGGGATCATCTGCAAGGGCAATTTCGAAGGCCGTGAGGTGCTGGGCCTGAGGCTGAACTGGCACAAGCGCTACATCACGCTGGGGCCGGTCGCGACACTGCTCGGCCTCGCCTTCAAGGCCTATGATCCCGATCACCTCGTCGGCAATCAGGAAGAGCTCGGCATCACGGTCGCGCTGATCCCGACCCATCTGCCCGGCGTCTCGATCGGCCACCGCCATCTGCCGGCGATGCAGGTGTTTCAGAACGGCCCGAACTGGGGCCGCGACGTCTTCATCCCGCTCGACTACATCATCGGCGGCCAGGAGAGACTCGGCCAGGGCTGGAAGATGCTGATGACGGCGCTCGCCGCCGGCCGCGGCATCTCACTGCCGTCGCTGTCGGCCGCCGGCGCTGCCTATGCCGCGCGCACCACCGGCGCCTATGCCCGCATCCGCGAGCAGTTCGGCATTTCCATTTCCAAGTTCGAGGGCATCGAGGAGCCGCTGGCGCGCATCGCCGGCACCGCCTATCTGCTTGACGCCGCGCGGCGGCTAACTTGTGCTGCGCTGAACGAGGGGCACCACCCCGCCGTGATCTCCGGGATCATGAAGCTGCACGCCACCGAGCGGATGCGGATCGCGATCGACGACGCCATGGACATCCATGGCGGCAAGGCCGTGATCGACGGGCCGCAGAACTATCTCGGCGGGCTCTACCGCTCGGTGCCGGTCGGCATCACGGTCGAGGGCGCCAACATCCTGACCCGCAATCTGATCGTGTTCGGGCAGGGCGCGATCCGCGCGCATCCCTATCTGTTGCAGGAGATGAACGCGCTCAGCGAGACCGATCGCGACAAGGGCCTGACGACGTTCGACACCGCGTTCTGGAAGCATGTCGGCCACAGCTTCGCGACCATGTTCCGCGCCTGGGGCCGCAGCTGGAGCTTCGGCCTGTTCGCGCCGGCGCCGGATGCCGGCGATGCGACAGGGTTCTATCGCCAGCTCTCGCGCTATTCGTCGGCGTTCGCGCTGTGCGCCGACATAGCGCTGCTTACGCTCGGTGGTGCATTGAAGCGCAAGGAGATGCTGTCCGCGCGCTTCGGCGACATCCTGTCTGAACTTTACCTGCTGTCCGCCGCGTTGAAGCGCTGGCAGGACGAGGGCCGGCAGAAGGAGGATCTGCCTGCGCTCGAATGGTGCATGGCGTCCGGCTTCAAGACCATTGAGAACCGCTTTGCCGAAATCCTCGCCAACCTGCCGAACCGTCCGGTGGCATGGCTGCTGAAATTCCTGATCCAGCCGTTCGGCGCCCGCGTCACCGGCCCGTCTGATCGCGTCGTGCATCTGTGCGCGCAGCTCGTGTTGTCGCCATCGGCGGCGCGCGACCGTCTGACGCCGGACCTCGCCTTTGTCGAGGATGACGGCGGCATCGCGCGACTGGAGAAGGCCTTCCGCCTCGTCACTGCGGCCGAGGATGCCGCCAAGCAGCTGCGCGCGGCGCGGCTGCATGACTGGAACGAGGGCGTCAAGAAGGGCGTCATCACCCAGGATGACGGCGAGAAGCTCGCCGCCGCTCACGAGGCCATCGCCAAGGTCATCGAGGTCGATGATTTTGCGCCGGAGGCGCTGTCCCCGATTTACAAGAAATCCGCCGACGTGCATCAGTTCTTCCAGGAGCTTGGTGAGCAGAGGGCGGCGAGCTGATGGCGCGACCAGTCTTTATCGTCGACGGCAGCCGGACGCCGTTCCTGAAGGCGCGCTCCGGTCCCGGCCCGTTCACCCCGGTCGATCTCGCCGTGCAATGCGGCCGGCCGCTGCTGGCCCGGCAGCCTTTCGCGCCTGATGCATTCGACCAGGTCATCCTCGGCTGCGTCAATGTCATCGCCGACGAGATGAACCCGGCGCGGGTCGCGGCGCTGCGGCTCGGCATGGGCGAGCAGATGGTCGCCTTCACCGTGCAGATCAATTGCGGCTCCGGGATGCAGTCGATCGACACCGGCTATCGCTATATCCGTGAAGGCATCTCCGACCTGATCCTCGCCGGCGGCGCCGAGGCGTTGAGCCACGCGCCGCTGGTCTGGCCGAATTCCGGCGTGCGCTGGTTCGCTGGCTTTGCCGGCGCCAAGGGGCTGGGCGCCAAGATCGCCGCCGCGCTGAAAGTGAAGCCGAGCTACTTCAAGCCGATCATCGGCCTCGAGCGCGGGCTGACCGACCCGATCACCGAGCTCAATATGGGGCAGACCGCCGAGAAGGTCGGCCATCTCTTCGGCATCACCCGCGCGCAATCCGATGCGTACGCCGCCGAAAGCCATCAGCGGCTGGCGAAGGCGCAGAAAGAAGGCTTCCTCAAGGGCGAGGTCGAGACCGCGTTCTCGCGCGACGGCAAGTTCTACGACCATGACGACGGCGTCCGCCCGGATTCGACGTCGGACACGCTGGCGAAGCTGAAGCCGGTGTTCGAGCGCCCCTGGGGCCAGGTCACCGCCGGCAATTCCTCGCAGATCACCGACGGCGCATCCTGGGTGATCCTGGCGTCGGAGAAGGCGATGGCCAAGCACGGCCTGACGCCGAAGGCCGTCATCCTCGACAGCCAGTGGTCGGCGCTCGATCCCTCGATCATGGGCCTCGGCCCGGTGTTGTCGGCGAGTGCGCTTCTGAAGCGCAACGGGATGACCTTGCAGGACGTCGAGACCTGGGAGCTGAACGAGGCCTTCGCCACCCAGGTGCTGGGCTGCCTCGCAGCATGGGCTGACGACAAATTCTGCCGCGAGATTTTGGGACTTGACGGCGCGGCGGGCGAGATCGACCGCGCCAGGTTGAACGTCGACGGCGGCGCGATCAGCCTCGGCCATCCCGTAGGCTGCAGCGGCAACCGGATCGTGCTGCATCTTGTCAATGCGATGAAGCGGCTCGGCACCAGGCGCGGCGTCGCCACCGAATGCATCGGTGGCGGGCAGGGCGGCGCGATGTTGATAGAGACGGTGTGATCATGGATTCACGGATCATGGACCTTCTCGCCGACCGCGTGCTCGAGCTCGGGCCGAAGCCCGCTGCGGACAGCCCGTACAGGAATTTCAAGCTGACGCGTGACGAGGACGGCATCGCCTGGCTGCTGTTCGACCGCGCCGACACCAGCGCCAACACGCTGTCCGCCGACCTGCTCGAAGAGCTCGATGCCATCGTCACGGCGCTGGAGAGCCAGCGGCCGACCGGGCTCGTGGTGCGCTCGGCCAAAAAGAGCGGCTTCATCGCCGGGGCCGACGTCAACGAGTTTCGCGGCGTCACCGATCCCGGCGCGGTCGAGACCCAGATCGGCCGGGCGCATGCGGTGATCGACCGGCTGGAGGCGCTGCGCGTGCCGTCGGTCGCCGTGATCCACGGCTTCTGCCTCGGTGGCGGCCTCGAGGTCGCGCTCGCCTGCCAGATGCGGATCGCGATCGACGACGCGCGGTTCGGTTTCCCTGAGGTGATGCTCGGCCTGCATCCCGGCCTCGGCGGCACCGTGCGCTTCACCGAGCTGGTGAACCCGATGCAGGCGATGACCTTGATGCTGACCGGCAAGACGATCGACGCGCGCCGCGCCAAGTCGCTCGGCCTGGTCGATGCCGTCACCCAGGAGCGCCATGTCCGCAATGCGGTGAAGGACGCGGTGTTCGGCCGGCTGAAGCGCGCCAAGCCGGGTGCGCTCAATTCGCTGCTCAATTTGGGCCCGGTCAGGGGCTTCCTCGCCTCGCGGATGCGTAGCGAGGCCGAGAAGGCGGCGCCGCGCAAGCATTATCCGGCGCCCTACGCACTGATCGATCTCTGGGAGAAGCATGCCGGCAACCGTTCGGCGATGCTGAATGCGGAGAAGGCCTCGTTCGCCAATCTGATGGTGACGCCGACCGCGCAAAACCTGATCCGGGTGTTCTTCCTGCGCGAGCAGATGAAGAAGCTGGCGGGCTCCGGCAACAAGGTTGCGCACGTCCATGTCATCGGCGCCGGCGCGATGGGTGGCGACATCGCGGCCTGGTGCGCCAACCAGGACATGCGGGTGACCTTGGCCGACATGAAGGCCGAGCCGATTGCGGGGGCGATGAAGCGCGCCTCTGACCTGTTCGGCAAGATCATGCGCAAGAAGATCGATCAGCGCGACGCGCTCGACCGGCTGATCCCCGACATGGACGGCGAGGGCGTCCGCAACGCCGATCTGATCATCGAGGCGGTGCCGGAAAAGCTCGAGCTGAAGCAGAAGGTCTATGCCGGCCTCGAGCCGAAGATGAAGCAGGGTGCGATCCTCGCCACCAACACGTCGAGCATCCCGCTGCAGGATCTGCGCACCACGCTGGCGCGGCCGGAGCGGTTGCTCGGCCTGCATTTCTTCAATCCGGTGTCGCGGCTGCAACTCGTCGAGGTCGTCAGCCATGACGGCACTGATGCCGCCATGCTCAAGGAGGCGCTCGCCTTCGTCGGCGCCATCGACCGGCTGCCGCTGCCGGTGAAGAGCTCGCCGGGCTTCCTCGTCAACCGCGCGCTGACGCCGTACATGCTGGAAGCGATGATGATGCTGGATGAGAAGACCGACCAGCGCCTCATCGACGCGGCCGCGATCGAGTTCGGCATGCCGATGGGGCCGATCGAGCTTGCCGACCAGGTCGGGCTCGATATCTGCCTCGATGTCGGCGACATGCTGCGCTCGAAGTTCGGCGACACCTTGCCGCCGACGCCGGCGTGGTTGCGTGAAAAGGTCGCCAGGGGCGAACTCGGTCGCAAGACCGGCAAGGGCTTCTACATCTGGAAGGATGGCAAGGCGGAGAAGGCGCCGCTGCCGGACACCGGCCCCAAGGTAAGCGATGAAATGATCGACCGCTTGGTGCTGCCGATCTCGAATGTCTGCGTCGCCGCCTTGCGTGAAGGCATCGTCGACGATCCCGACATGGTCGACGGCGCGATGATCTTCGGCACCGGCTATGCCCCGTTCCGCGGCGGCCCGCTGAATTACGCGCGCAGTCGCGGCGTTGATAATGTTGTGTCGGCCATGCAATCGCTGATGCGCAAGTTCGGCGGACGATTTGCGCCGGACACCGGCTGGGAGGGCTTCAAGTGACCGACACCCAAGCGCCTGAGACCCAAACGCCTGAAACCCACGTTCACGCCCCGTCGATCAGCGGCAACGAACCGCAGGGAGATCTCTGCATCCGCACGCTGGCGATGCCGGCCGACACCAACGCCAATGGCGATATCTTCGGTGGCTGGCTGCTCAGCCAGATGGACGTCGGCGGCGGCGTGTTCGCCTCCAAGCTGGCGAAGTCCCGCACGGTGACGGTTGCGATCGAGGCGATGAACTTCCGCAAGGCGGTCTATGTCGGCGATCTCGTCTCGGTGCACGCCAATCTCGTGCGCGTCGGGCGTACCTCGATCACGGTGCACCTCGAAGCCTGGGTGCTGCGCCGCCGTGAGCAGCAGTCGATCCTGGTCACCGACGGCAATTTCACCTACGTCTCGATCGACGAGCAGGGCCATCCGCAACCGATTCAGCGTGACGGCGCGACGATTTCGACCTGAATGCTTTCGCGCCAAGCATGCTGCTGATTCGGCGCGGGGGGAACGCGTCGAAACTGAGACCGGAGCGCGGCCTGATTGCAAAAACGGCGCTTCGGTTCTCAAATAAACCGAGGAACAAACGTTCAGCGATCCCGTTGTCGGCCCGGAATAAACCGAGGCCGATAATGTCAGACTGCTACGTCATCGAGGTAAGTTCAGAGATCGCGGGTATCGTGGTGCGCGATACCAAGGGTTACGAGTTTTTTGCAGCCGCGCACCGCTTCCGCGCCCTCGAAGGCCAGATTTTTCGCAATGCACGTGAGGCCGAGCGCGCCGCGCGACGGCTTGTCACCGGGCAAGATCTGCAGCTGGCCTCCTGACGCGGCCGGTGCGGTGCGTCATTTGCGTGCGCCGCGAGAGTCTGTATTGATGCATCCGAACTCATGGAAACGTTTTTCGGATGTCGCAGACACAAGGTAAAGCACTGCTGTTCGATATCGACGGCACGCTCGCCGACACCGACCCGCTGCATCTGGCAGCGTTCAACCGGGTGCTCGGCCCGCATGGACACTCCTTCGATCACGCGCGCTTCGGCAGGGAGCTGCAAGGCTTCTCCAACGCATCGATCGGCGAGCGCTTTCTCGCCCACGTGCCGCCTGAACGCCGCGCCGGCATTCTCAGCGAGAAGGAGCGGATCTTCCGCGAGCTGGTCAGCGGCCAGATCGTGCCGGTGCCGGGATTGATGGCGCTGCTCGACCGGGCGGATCGCGCCGGCGTGCCGATGGTGGCGGTGACCAATGCGCCGCGCGCGAACGCCGAATTGCTGCTCTCAGGACTCGGCGTCGCGCACCGTTTCAAGGCCCTCGTGATCGGCGACGAGCTGGAGCATGGCAAGCCGCACCCCTTGCCGTATCTCGAGGGGCTGCGCCTCGCCGGCGCGGCCGCATCCGCGTCGCTGGCGTTCGAGGACTCGCGCTCCGGCATTCAGTCCGCGACGGCGGCGGGCATCGCGACGATCGGGATGCGAACCGGGCTCAGCCATGCCGATCTGCTGGCGGCCGGCGCCGTCGCCAGCGCGCGGGCGTTCGATGATCCGGAATTGATCCGCCTGGTTGCGTCGGCCATGACTTGGTAAACCGGCATGCTGCAACGCAGTTCTTAACCCCGGCGATGCTTGCTCGTTGACCTCGGTGCCGAACGGCCGCACCATGGGCGAGAGCATGATCCGGAAAAGTGGCAACCGGTTTTCCGAAATGATCATGCTCCAACCAATTGCCGTTCAAGGGGGCCGCCGTGGCCGGACTCTCTCATCGCCAGACTGAAATCCTCAATATCGCACGCGCATTCGGCCGGGTCATGGTCGAGGACCTTGCCAAGCGCTTCGAGGTGTCGGCGCAGACCATCCGCAAGGACCTCAACGATCTCTGCGATGAGCGGTCGCTGACCCGCATCCATGGCGGTGCGATCATCGCCTCGGGCGTCGAGAACCTCGCCTACGAGGCGCGCCGCTTCGTCGCCGCCGAGGAGAAGAAGGCGATCGGCGCCGCCGCGGCCGCGCGGATTCCGAACGGCTGCTCGCTATTCATCAATATCGGCACCACCACCGAAGAAGTCGCCAGCGCACTGACCTCGCACGAGGATCTGCTGGTCATCACCAACAACCTCAACGTCGCGATGCTGCTGTACCGTCATCCGCGCATCGAGGTGGTGGTGGCAGGCGGCACGGTGCGCCGCGCCGACGGTGCGGTGGTCGGCTCGACCGCGACGCAGTTGATCGGCCAGTTCAAGGTCGATTACGCCATCATCGGCGCGTCCGCAATCGACGAGGAGGGCGCACTGCTCGACTTCGACTATCGCGAGGTGCAGGTCGCGCAGGCGATCATCGCCAATGCACGCAACGTGATGCTGGTGTCGGATGCGACAAAACTCCGCCGCAGCGCGCCGGTGCGGATCGCGCATATGAGCCAGATCCAGACCTTCGTGACCGACTCGCCCTTGCCTGCGGGCCTCGCCAACATCTGTCACAGCAGAGGGATCGAGGTCGTCGTTGCGATGGACAAGCCGCAAGCCGATATCGACGACAACGCCGACCCGGCACCGGCACCGGCGACGCTGCGCAGCGCGTAGCGCTTCAATCCTACGCGCCTTTGCGCGCGTCTCGAAGGATCGACGGCCACCAGCCGGGCCGTGCACCCTTCGAGGCTTGCCCAGCGGCGCAATTGCGTCGCAAGGCTCACGCCTCAGGGTGACGGTCCAAACCGCGGCTTGCGACGGTGGCTCGTGGACCGCCTGCCCCCGCAGCGGTCATCCCGCCCAAAAAATCCCCAACCAAAGTTCCCCATTTTCGCTTTGCTTTCGTTTTTGGTTGTGATCTACTCTAATTCGAAAGTAAAACCGTCAAAGCGAAGGCGGTTGCCGGGGGAAGCGTTCTTTGGATCGAATTTACGACCTCGCCATCATTGGAGGCGGCGTTAATGGCTGCGGCATCGCGCGCGATGCGGCGGGCCGGGGCAATTCTGTTTTCCTCTGTGAAATGAATGACTTGGCCAGCGGAACGTCGTCCTGGTCGACCAAGCTCGTGCATGGCGGCCTGCGCTATCTCGAATATTATGAGTTTCGTTTGGTGCGCGAGGCGCTGATCGAGCGCGAGATCCTCTGGCAGATCGCGCCGCACATCATTCGTCCGCTGCGTTTCGTTCTGCCGCATCACGCCGGCCTGCGCCCGGCCTGGCTGCTGCGGCTCGGCCTCTTCCTCTACGACCATATCGGCGGCCGGCACCTGCTGCCGGCGACGCGCTCGCTCGATCTGACCCGCGATGTGGTCGGCAAGCCGCTGATCCCGGGCCGCTACACCAAGGGCTTTGAATATTCCGACTGCTTCGTCGACGACGCGCGGCTGGTGGCGCTGACCGCGCGCGACGCCGCCGATCGCGGCGCCGAGATCCGCACCCGCACCCGCGCAGTCGAGACCCGGCAGGTCGACGGCGTCTGGCATGTCACCGTCGAGGACAGCGTCAGCGGCGCCCGTGAGACGATCCAAGCGCGCGTGCTGGTCAATGCCGGCGGTCCCTGGGTCGAGCAGGTGCTGGCGTCCGGCGCCGGCGTCAACGCGCGGGCCAAGGTGCGCCTGGTGCAGGGCTCGCACATCGTGGTGCCCAAGCTCTATGACCACGACCGCGCCTACATCTTCCAGAATGCCGACGGCCGCATCATCTTCGTGATTCCCTATCAGAACGAATTTTCGCTGATCGGCACCACCGATCGCGACTATGACGGCGATCCGGCCAAGGTGAAGGCGACGCAGGAGGAGATCGAGTATCTCTGCGCCTCCGCGAGCGAATACCTCGCAAAGCCGGTGAAACCTCAGGACGTGGTCTGGGATTATTCCGGCGTGCGTCCGCTCTATGACGACGGGGCGAGCGAAGCCAAGGCCGCGACCCGCGACTACGTGTTCGAGCTCGATACGCCCGGCGGTGCGCCGCTGCTGTCGATCTATGGCGGCAAGATCACGACCTATCGCCGGCTGTCCGAGGAGGCGCTGGAGCGGCTCGCGCCTTATCTCAAGGGCGCGAAAGCGCAGGAGGGCTGGACCGGCAAGGCGCCGCTGCCCGGCGGCGACATGGATGTCTCCGCGGTCGCAGCGCTCGCCGCCGAGCTGGTTCGCAACCATCCGTTCCTCGCGCAATCCCATGCCAACCGTCTCGCGCATGCCTACGGCACGCGCGCCGCAAAGGTGCTCGGCGATGCAGCATCGGCTGAAGATCTCGGCCGCGCCTTCGGCGCCACCTTGACGGAAAGTGAAGTCCGGTACCTGATGGCGAACGAATGGGCTCGGACTGCGGAAGATGTCGTCTGGCGACGATCCAAGCTGGGCTTGCGGATGACGGCGGGTGAAATCGCCGCGCTCGACGAGTGGATGGCCGCCAACCGCGTGTCCGGTGAACGTCCCCTCCGCGAAGCGGGAGGACGGGCATGAGCGTTACACTGCAGAACGTCACGCGAACCGTGGATGGCGTTCCGACCATCCGCGATGTTTCGCTGACGCTGGAGCGTGGCACGCTCAGCGTGCTGCTCGGGCCGACGCTGTCGGGCAAGACCTCGATCATGCGGCTGCTTGCCGGGCTCGACAAGCCGGCCACCGGCCGTGTGCTGGTCGACGGCAAGGACGTCACCGGCGCCGACGTGCGGCAGCGCTCGGTGGCGATGGTCTATCAGCAGTTCATCAATTATCCCTCGCTGACGGTCTACGAGAACATCGCTTCGCCCTTGCGGGTGCAGGGCAAGCCGAAGGCCGAGATCGAGAAGCGGGTGGCGGAGGCGGCCGCGTTGTTGCGGCTCGAGCCTTTCCTCAAGCGTACCCCACTGCAGCTCTCCGGCGGCCAGCAGCAGCGCACCGCGATCGCGCGCGCGCTGGTCAAGGGCGCCGACCTCGTGCTGCTCGACGAGCCGCTCGCCAACCTCGACTACAAGCTGCGCGAGGAGCTGCGTGCCGAACTGCCGCGCATCTTCGAGGCCTCCGGCGCCATCTTCGTCTACGCCACCACCGAGCCGTCGGAAGCGCTGCTGCTCGGCGGCGACACGGTGTGCATGTGGGAAGGCCAGGCGCTGCAGACCGGCGCAACGCCGAAGGTCTACCGTCATCCCGACACGTTGCGCGTCGCGCAGGTGTTCTCGGATCCGCCGCTCAACATCATCGGCATCGAGAAGAAGGGTGACCGGGTGACCTATGCCGGCGGCGAACAGGCGGCCGCGGCCGGCCTCTATGCCAACCTCCCGGACGGCGCCTACCGGATCGGCTTCCGCGCGCACCAACTCGACGTCGGCAACGTCGCGGCCGGGCGCCACAAGTTCTCCGCCACGGTGACGGTGACCGAGATCACCGGCTCGGAAAGCTTCGTGCACGTCCATGTCCACGACTCCAACTGGGTCGCGGTGCTGCACGGCGTGCACGAATACGAACCCGGGCAGGTGCTCGACGCCGCGCTCGATCCCGACAACATCTTCGTATTCGACGCGGCCGATCGCCTCGTCGCTTCACCCGCAACAAGTTTCTCGAAGTGAGGGAGATGCTTGATGGCCCGCATTGACCTCGTCGATCTCGCCCAGTCCTACAACGGCAATGACGCGCCGCTGGAATCCTTTGCGCTGAAGCCGGTCACCATGACCTGGCGGCAGGGCGGAGCCTATGCGCTGCTCGGGCCGTCCGGCTGCGGCAAGACCACGCTGCTCAATCTGATTTCCGGCATCGTGACGCCGTCGCGCGGACAGATTCTGTTCGACGGCCGTGACATCACGCCGCTGTCCACGCAGAAGCGCAACATCGCGCAGGTGTTCCAGTTCCCGGTGATCTACGACACCATGACGGTGGGTGAGAACCTGGCGTTCCCGCTGAAGAACCGCGGCGTCGCCAGGGCCGAAGTCGATGCGCGGGTCAGGCAGATCGCCGACCTGCTCGACCTCACGCCTTACCTGAACCGCAAGGCGACGCGCCTCACCGCCGACGCCAAGCAGAAGATCTCGCTCGGCCGCGGCCTGGTGCGTTCCGACGTCGCGGCCGTGCTGTTCGATGAGCCGCTCACCGTCATCGATCCCGAGCTGAAGTGGCAATTGCGCTCCAAGCTGAAGGCGTTGCATCGCGAGCTCGACCTCACGATGATCTACGTCACCCACGACCAGACCGAGGCGCTGACATTCGCCGACACCGTCGTTGTCATGCATGACGGCCGCGTGGTGCAGAGCGGCACGCCGGCCGAATTGTTCGACAAGCCGGCGCATACCTTCGTCGGCTATTTCATCGGCTCGCCCGGCATGAACATCGTGCCCGCCGAGGTCAGTGGCCACGAGGCGCGGATCGACGGCCATGTCATCGGCCTGCATCGAAATTATGGTGTGCTGCCGGCCGGCAAGAAGATCGAGATCGGCGTGCGGCCCGAATTCGTGGACGTCGCTCCGCCGGCGTCCGGGCTGCTCTCGGCCACGATCGAGCGGATCGACGATCTCGGCCGGATCCAGTTCGCCCGCGTGCGCGTCGGCAACACCAAGCTTGCGGCGCGCGTGCCGCCGGGCTTCTCGGTCTCCGGCGACACCGCCGGTCTCGTTTTCAATCCCGCCTATGTCCACGTCTATGCCGACAGCCATTTGGTGGAAGGGGTCGCCTGATGGACAAGACGATCAACCAAAAAGCCTGGTTCCTGGTGCTGCCGGTGTTCCTGGTGGTGGCGTTCTCGGCAGTGCTGCCGCTGATGACGGTCGTGAACTATTCGATGCAGGACACCTTCGGTAACAACCAGTTCTTCTGGAACGGCGTCGGCTGGTTCAAGGAGCTGCTCGATCCCTCGACCGATCTCGGCGGTCGCTTCCTGGCCTCGCTCGGCCGCAATTTGTTCTTCTCCGCCGTGATCCTCGCGATCGAGGTGCCGCTCGGCATCGTCGTCGCGCTGTCGATGCCGCGCGAGGGCTGGAGCGTCGCGGCCTGCCTCGTCATCCTCGCGCTGCCGCTGCTGATTCCGTGGAACGTAGTCGGGACGATCTGGCAGATCTTCGGCCGGCCCGATATCGGCCTGCTCGGCTATGTGCTGAATCACCTCGGCTTCAACTACAACTACGTCGCCAACGATATCGATGCCTGGGTCACCGTCATCGTGATGGACGTCTGGCACTGGACCAGCCTCGTCGCGCTGCTGTGCTACGCCGGCCTGAAGTCGATCCCCGACGCCTATTACCAGGCGGCGCAGATCGACGGCGCCTCGCGCTGGGCGGTATTCAAGGCGATCCAGCTGCCGAAGATGAACCGCGTGCTGCTGATCGCGGTGCTGCTGCGCTTCATGGACAGCTTCATGATCTACACCGAGCCGTTCGTGGTCACCGGCGGCGGTCCCGGCAACTCGACGACCTTCGTCTCGATCGAGCTCGTCAAGATCGCGCTCGGCCAGTTCGACCTCGGCAAGGCTGCGGCGCTGTCGCTGGTCTACAATCTGATCATCCTGATCGTTTGCTGGGTGTTCTACACCGTGATGACCAATGCCGGCACCGAGCGGCCGGTCAAGGAAGGAGCGGCGTGATGCACTCGATCCCCGGCCGCCGCCTGATCATGGCGCTGTTCCTGATCTTCCTGCTGTTGCCGATCTATTGGCTCGTCAACATGAGCTTCAAGACCAACGCCGAGATCGTCTCGACGATGACGCTGTGGCCGCACACGCCGACGCTGCAGCACTACCGGCGCATCTTCACCGACGAGAGCTGGTATTCCGGCTACATCAATTCGCTGGAATATGTCGTCATCAACACCGTGATCTCGATCGCGGTGGCGCTGCCGGCGGCCTATGCGTTCTCGCGCTACCGCTTCCTCGGCGACAAGCATTTGTTCTTCTGGCTGCTGTCGAACCGCATGGCGCCGGCGGCGGTCTATGCGCTGCCGTTCTTCAACCTCTATTCGGCGATCGGCCTGTTCGATACGCCTTGGGCGGTCGCGCTCGCGCACTGCATCTTCAACGTGCCGCTCGCGGTATGGATCCTCGAAGGCTTCGTTTCCGGCGTGCCGCGCGAGATCGACGAGACCGCGTTCCTCGACGGCTATTCGTTCCCGCGCTTCTTCATCAAGATCCTGGTGCCGCTGATCGCGAGCGGGATCGGCGTCGCCGCGTTCTTCTGCTTCATGTTCTCCTGGGTCGAGTTGCTGTTGGCGCGCACGCTGACCTCGGTGCAGGCCAAGCCGATCGCGGCGATCATGACGCGCACGGTGTCGGCCGCCGGCATGGACTGGGGCCTGCTTGCCGCGGCCGGTGTGCTCACCATCATCCCCGGCGCGCTCGTGATCTGGTTCGTCCGCAACTACATCGCGCGCGGTTTCGCGCTCGGCCGGGTCTAGCGTCATGATGAAGCAATCAGGCACCATCTCGCGCTTCACCTCTCCCAAGGGGAGAGGTCGGATTTGGCGCGAAGCGGCAAATCCGGGTGAGGGGTTTGTCTCGATCGATGGACCGTACCCCCTCACCCCAGCCCTCTCCCCATGGGAGAGGGGGCGCACCGTATCGCGTGGGAGGACTTGAGCTATGGAATCCATCGCATGGATGGCCTGGACGCTGCCGACCGCGGTCTTCTTCGTGCTGCTGGCCTCGACGCTCGGCGTCATGACCTGGCTCGCGGCTGCCTATCCCGAAGCGGAGCGGGTCGGCGTGCTGCGGATTCCGACCACGCGCGGCGATCGCCTGTTCGTCTCGCTGGTGCTGGCGGCGGTGATCCACTTGCTGTGGATCGCCCTCGTCGGCACCGATCCGATTTTCACCTTGCCGATCGGCGAGGGCGTCGAGATTTCGAGCCTGTGGCTCGGAACGGTAATTTCGCTTCTTTCAGCCGTGGTGATCTTTCGCACCGTCTGAAGAACGCGAAAAAGAGCAGATCCGGGGTCTACCCGGGCCTGGATTTAGTCGCTGCAACCGGAGGAATCACATGCGACATTTACCAATGACTAAAGATAGACTTTTGACGATGACCAGCGCGATCGCGCTCGTCGCAGCATCGGTCACGCTTGCCGCGCCGGCCCGCGCCGACGAGGCCGCCGCCAAGAAGTGGATCGACAGCGAATTCCAGCCGTCGACCCTCTCCAAGGACGACCAGATGAAGGAGATGCAGTGGTTCATCAAAGCCGCTGCCCCCTTCAAGGGCATGGAGATCAACATCGTCTCCGAAACGCTGACCGTGCACGAATACGAATCCCGCACGCTCGCCAAGGCGTTCGAGGAGATCACCGGCATCAAGGTCAAGCACGACATCATCCAGGAAGGTGACGTCGTCGAGAAGATCCAGACCCAGATGCAGTCCGGCAAGAACGTCTATGACGGCTGGATCAACGACTCCGACTTCATCGGCACCCACTTCCGTTACGGCCAGGCGGTCGACCTGACGGAATGGATGAAGGGTGAGGCGAAGGACGTCACCGATCCGATGCTCGACATCGACGACTTCATCGGCAAGTCGTTCACCACGGCACCGAACGGTCACCTCTATCAGCTGCCCGACCAGCAGTTCGCGAACCTCTATTGGTTCCGCTATGACTGGTTCACCAACCCGGAATACAAGGCCAAGTTCAAGGCCAAGTATGGCTACGATCTCGGCGTGCCCGTGAACTGGTCGGCCTATGAAGATATCGCCGAGTTCTTCACCAACGACGTCAAGGAGATCAACGGCGTCAAGGTCTACGGCCATATGGACTATGGCAAGAAGGATCCCTCGCTCGGCTGGCGTTTCACCGACGCCTGGCTGTCGATGGCCGGCAACGGCGACAAGGGTCTCCCGAACGGCCTGCCGGTCGACGAATGGGGCATCCGCATGGAAGGCTGCCGTCCGGTCGGCTCGTCGGTCGAGCGTGGCGGCGATGTCAACGGCCCGGCGTCGGTCTATTCGATCGTCAAGTACCTCGACTGGATGAAGAAGTATGCTCCGCCGCAGGCACAGGGCATGACCTTCTCCGAGTCGGGCCCGGTGCCTTCGCAGGGCAACATCGCCCAGCAGATCTTCTGGTACACCGCCTTCACCGCCGACATGGTGAAGCCGGGCATTGCCGTGATGAACGCGGACGGTACGCCGAAGTGGCGTATGGCCCCGTCGCCGCACGGCTCGTACTGGAAGGACGGCATGAAGCTCGGCTACCAGGACGTGGGTTCGCTCACGCTCTTGAAGTCGACCCCGGTCGATCGCCGCAAGGCGGCCTGGCTCTATCAGCAGTTCATCGTCTCCAAGACGACAAGCCTGAAGAAGAGCCATGTCGGTCTCACCTTCATCCGTGAATCCGACATCTGGGACAAGTCGTTCACCGAGCGTGCGCCGAAGCTCGGCGGCCTGATCGAGTTCTACCGCTCGCCCGCGCGCGTGCAGTGGACCCCGACCGGCAACAACGTGCCTGACTATCCGAAGCTCGCTCAGCTGTGGTGGCAGAACATCGGCGATGCGTCGTCCGGTGCGAAGACGCCGCAAGCCGCGATGGACGCGCTGGCCGCGGCCCAGGATTCGGTGATGGAACGTCTTGAGAAGTCCGGTGTGCAGGGCGCCTGCGGACCGAAGCTGAACAAGAAGGAAACCGCCGAGTACTGGTACAAGAAGGCCGAGAAGGACGGCACCATCGCTCCGCAGCGCAAGCTCGCGAACGAGAAGCCGAAGGGCGAAACGATCGACTACGACACCCTGATCAAGTCGTGGCCGGCGAGCCCGCCCAAGCGCGCCGAAGCGAAGTAAGGCGATAGGGCGTACCAGCCCACGCGATACGAAACCTGCGAAGGCCGGGAGCGATCCCGGCCTTTTTGCATCATCGGCGCCTCTATCCGGAAGAGTGGAGCGCCCTTCGGGATTGTGCTCAAATGACGCGACGAAGCTCATCATGCGTCTCCTCGTCGTCGCATCATGATCCCGGAGTTTCACCATGCGCATGATTTTCCGCTGCGATCCGCGGCTTGCCGAGCATCTGCCGCGGCCGTTCCCGGCCCGTACTGCGTTGCCCGATTGGCTGCGCGCGATGCCGGCAAAGGCACATTCCGACATCCACGACCGCGACATCCGCACGGTCAAGCAATGTCCGCCCTTCGTCGATGCGATGGCCCACGGGGTCATGATCCCGCTGCCTTGCGATGTCAGGGTCGAGCGCGGTGCATTCGCCTGGGACTGGGACATTCCGGAGCCTGCGACGCAGGGCCATCCGCGCGCGCCGCTCAGCTTCCATCCCGTTGCGCAGTTCGCCGGCGCACCGTTCGCCAACGGGCAGGCCGCGCTGAAGTTCAACAGCTTCTGGACCATCGAGCTCGAACCGGGCTGGTCGCTGTTCGCGACACATCCGGTCAATCGCGACGACTTGCCGTTCCGGTCGATCTCGGGGCTCGTCGACGCCGACCGGTTTCACGACGGCGGGATCAATTTCCCCGCGGTCTGGACGGAGTCTGATTTTGCCGGTGTGCTGCCGAAGGGGACGCCGGTCGTGCAATGCTTTGCGGTACCGCGCGAGGCTCCCGAACTGGTGTTTGAGCCCTTCGACGACGCGCATCGCGAAGCCTATGCGAAAGTCGTCGGCGAGGTGTTGGCTGCGCCCAATGTCTACCGCAAGCATTTCCGCGCCATGCGCGGGCGGTTAACCAGCTAGCGCGTTCCGCAGGGCCCTCTCATCGAGCCACAGGCGTCCGTGCGAGGCCGAGGTCAGCGCCATCGCGATCGATCCGAACAATTGCGGACGCAGGCCGTAGGCGCGTGCGAAGGCCTGCATCGCGGCGTCGGGCTTGCCGTCCTCCTGCAGCGCGATACCGAGATTGAGCGCCGCCTCGGCGTAATCCGGCTTGATCTCGAGCGCCTTGCGATAGGCGTTCGCAGCGCCGTCATGGTCGCGCATATCCTGCCGTGCCACGCCGAGATCGAACCACACCGAGGCCGGTGCCGGGCTCGCGGTAGCGCACGCAAGCAGGCTTGTGGCCTTGGCCAATTCGCCATCCTCCCAGGCCAGCCGCCCGAGCCGCGCGTTGGCCTCCTGATGCTCCGGGATGACTTTCAGGATCGCCTCCCAGGCCTCGCGCGCCTGCGCCTTGCGGCCGGCCAGCTCCAGCGTGCGGGCCTTCTCGACGAATGCATCGCGCTGCGGCTTCAGCGCGATGGCGCGGTCGAGATGCGCCAGTGCCGCGTCGAATTCGCCACCGGTGCGGGCGAGGCGGGCGGCGAGCAACTGCGCCGCGGCATTGTCGGGGCGCCGCGCCAGGCTGGCTTCGATATGGCTGCGGGCCGGCGCGATCTCGCCCTTCGCAAACAGCACGGCTGCCAGCAGGTGGCTCAGCATCGGCTCGCCGGGTTGGCGTGCAAGGCCGCGCTCGCAGAGCACGATCGCCTCGCCATGCCGGCCGGCATTGAAGGCCGTGGTGGCGCGTCGAACGATATCCTCGGCGTTGTCTTTGCTCATTTCCGTACGTGACCATCTTCAGGCCGGACCATGCTATGCGGCGTCGGAAGGCATGGCCAGCGTCTATCGCGCCGTGGATTGTCCGGCCGCCGCGCGCACCTGCATGTGGGCATGGTGCTGTGCCAGTGTCAGTTCCTGGCTGATATGCGACAGCTCGGTCGCGGCGGCTTCGGCGGCCTCACCGGCGGGCCCGGCGACGCGCGCGAACATCTCGGCCTCATAGGTGCGCACCGCCTCGCGCCAATCCGGCGAACCCACCAGATGCCGTGCCAACTCCACCGCATCCAGCATCGCAGCGTTGACGCCTTCGCCGCCGAACGGCGACATCAGATGCGCGGCGTCGCCGAGCAAGGTGACACCGGGCCGATTGGTCCAATGATGCCCGACTGGCAACGCATGGATCGGCCGGAGCGCGAACTGATCGCTGCTGGCACGGAACAGGTCGAGCAGGGCGGCGGCCCAGCCGGCGAATTCGCCGAGCAGCGCCTGGCGCATGCCGGATGGCGAAGTGACGTCGAAGCGCCGTTCCGCCCATTCGAGCGGCACGCGGAAGATCGCGTAACCGCGCAGATGGGCGTTGCCGTTGCGCTGGACGATCACGCTGCGGCCGGCGCCCTCCGCGCCCATCTTGCCGCGGCCGACCAGCTGCGACAGCGCCGGGTAGCGTTGATCGACGTCGTCGATGCCGAACTCGATGAAGGTCAGCCCGCTATATTGTGGCTGATAGCGCGACACCAGCGGGCGCACCCGCGACGACGCGCCGTCGGCGCCAATCACGAGATCGAACGGCCCCTCGCGCGCGCTGTCGAAGACGAGATCGTAACGTCCGTCATGGCGTGGCGTGACCTCGCGCAGGCCATGACCCCAGCGGACGGCGTCCGGCGGCAATGATTGCAGCAGGAGATCGCGGAGCGCGGTGCGGTCGACCTCGGGACGATCACCGGTCATGTCGTCGTCCGCGAGCAGCAGCCGGCCGTCGCTGTCGTAAAGCCGGCTGCCCTGGTCCTCGTAACGGGCGACGCGCAGGAAGGCGTCGGTGAGCCCGGCGCGCGCCAGCGCTAGCTGGCCGCTCTCGGTGTGCAGGTCCAGCGTGCCGCCTTGCGGACGTTCGGTCGCCGATGTCTCCCGCTCGAACACTGTCGTCGTGACGCCAGCGATACGCAGCAGGCGGGCGAGCGTCAGGCCTCCGGGGCCGGCACCGACGACGGCAATGCGAATTGGCTTCGAACTCATGGACACCACGCTCACATCAGGATACATAGGTACCTATTTACTATAAATAGGGACCTATGTAAATGGTGGCATCGTGACCGATTGGGACCTGTTCGATCGTCCCGCGCCGCTGGTGAACATGGCTTCGCGCAGCTTCCTGCGGCTCGGCGAGCGGCGGGTGAAGCCGCACGGCTTCAGCATCGGCCAGTTGCCGGTGCTCTATCTGTTGCGCGACGGCAAGGCGATGTCACAGCGCGACCTCGCCCGCGCCGCGAAAGTCGAGCAGCCGTCGATGGCGCAGATTCTGGCGCGCATGGAGCGCGACGGACTGGTTCAGCGTACGCCGATGCCGGGCGATGGTCGCAGCCAGCTGGTTTCGTTGACGAAGGCCGCCAGGGCCAAGTTGCCGGCCGCGCGCAAGGCGCTCCACCGCAACCAGAATCAGGCGCTGGCCGGGTTCAGCACGGTCGAGGCGGCAACGCTGCTCGATCTGCTGCGGCGGCTCAACCGCAACCTCGACCGGATGGTGGCGGAGGAGGTGGAGAGTGGTGAGGCTGTCGATGCGTAGGAAGTCGGATGTGCGGGCGCGCAACGAAAAGGCCGGGAGCGATCCCAGCCCTTTTCAATCGCAATTGCAGCAATCTCTTTCGTCATTCCGGGGCCTGCGAAGCGCGAGCCCGGAATCCATCCCAACGCGCATGATGCGGATCAATGGATTCCGGGTCTGCACCTGGCGCCGCATCCTCAGGTGCGCAATTGCGCACCGGGGAAATGACGAGGTAGACCAAGCCCGATCTTACTCCGCCGCTTCGGTTGCCTTCAGCGTCGGGTAATCCGTGTAGCCCTTGGCGCCGCCGCCGTAGAAGGTCGCCTTGTCCCATTCGTTCAGCGGAGCGCCGGCCTTGAGCCGCTCGACGAGATCAGGATTGGAGATGAACGGCTTGCCGAACGCGATCAGGTCGGCAGCGCCGGCCTCCAGCACCTTCTCCGCCAGCGCGAAGTCGTAGCCGTTGTTGGCGATGTAGGCTTGCTTGAAGCGCTTGCGCAGCGAGGCGTAGTCGAACGGCGCGTTGTCGCGCGGGCCGCCGGTCGCGCCTTCGATGACGTGGATATAGGTCAGCTTCAGCGCATTGAGATGATCGACGATATAGTCGAACAACGGCTGCGGATTGCTGTCGGAAACATCGTTGGCTGGGGTCACCGGCGAGATGCGGATGCCGGTGCGGTCTCCGCCAGCTTCGCCCACCACTGCCTTGGACACTTCAAGCATCAGCTTCGCGCGGTTCTCGATCGAGCCGCCATAGGCGTCGGTACGCTTGTTGGTGCCATCCTTGGCGAACTGGTCGAGCAGATAGCCGTTGGCGCCGTGGATTTCGACGCCGTCGAAGCCGGCGGCAATCGCGTTTGCGGTGGCGCGCTTGAAATCGTCGATGATGCCGGGGATCTCCGACAGCTCCAGCGCGCGCGGCTCGGAGACATCGGCGAAGGTGCCGTTGACGAAGGTCTTGGTCTTGGCGCGGATCGCGCTCGGCGCCACCGGTGCGCCGCCGTTCGGCTGTAGCGCCACATGCGAGATGCGGCCGACATGCCAGAGCTGGATGAAGATGCGGCCGCCGCGCTCATGCACGCGATCGGTGACCTTGCGCCAGCCCTCGACTTGCTCCTTGGAATAGATGCCGGGCGTGTCCTGATAGCCCTGGCCCTGCTGCGAGACCTGGCTGGCTTCGGTGATCAGGAGGCCGGCCGACGCGCGCTGGCCGTAATACTCCACCGCGAGCGGGCCCGGCGCGAAGTTCGGCGCCGGCGCGCGGTTGCGCGTCAGCGGCGCCATTACCAGGCGGTTCGACAGGGTCAGCGCGCCAAGCTTGTAGGGCTCGAGGAGTTTGGTCGATTGGCTCATGTGAAATGTTCCAGATAATGATGGATGACGGACAGTTGTGCATTGCGGCGACGAGCGCAATGGCCCGTCCGCAGATCAGCCACGCACGATTCCGCCCATGTGACCGGCATCGAGGAACAGGGTGTGCGCGTTCACGTAGGAGGATTCGTTCGAAATCAGGAACAATGCAGTATACGCGACCTCCCAGCCGGTGCCCTGGCGGCCGAACGGTACTGTCACGGCGCGGTCCGACCGCCTTCGGCTGGCATCGCGGCCCATCGGCGTATCCATGAAGCCAGGCGCGATCACATTGCAGCGAATGCCCTTGTCCTCGCCGGCCCGCGCGATCGCCCGGCCCAGCGCGATCTGCGCTGCCTTGGAGGATTCATAGGCCGGATTGCGGCCGCCGGCGCGCTGGCTTGCCATCGACGAAATCAAGATGATCGCACCCCCCGGTGCCATCAGCTCCAGCGCCTTCTGCGCGAACAGCATGTGGCTGCGCACGTTGACGGCGTAGTCGCGGTCCCAGGCTTCCGCCGTCATCTTGGGCAGCGACAGGCCGGAGGAGATGCCGACATTCAGCGCCAGCCCGTCGAGCCCGCCGAGCTTTTGCGCGCAGCGTTCGACCGCGGGCGCGATCGCCGCGACGTCGGAGACATCGACCACGTCGGTGAAGGCCTTGCCGCCCTCTCTGGTGATCTGTGCGACTGTGTCGTCAGCCGCTTCCTTGTTGACGTCGAGGCAGGCTACGGAAGCGCCCTCGCGCGCAAACAGCACGCTCATGGCACGGCCGTTGCCGATCGGCGGTGCTTCATCGACCGTTGTGCGTTGTCCGGCACCGACCACGATGATGCGCCGGCCCGCGAGGCGGCGGTGGTTTTCCGCCAGCCCCAGCGCTTCGGCGTGCAGTGATGCTGACGGATCGATGGCTCTCGGCGCGTGGGTTGTGGTCGACATGGCGTGCTCCCTGAAGTCTTGTTGTTGTCAGGGAGCAGTAGCACGGCTGGGAGCGTGAGGCTAAAATCCCGCGGCGGGGAATATCGCGTCAGCTGACGCCGAGGAAATCGCGCTTGCCGACCTCGACGCCGTTGTGGCGCAGGATGCCGTGCGCGGTGACGGCGTGGAAATAGAAGTTCGGGAACGAGAATGCGCTGAGGAATTGCTGGCCCTTCAGGGTCATGGTGCGCTCGGCGCCGATCGGGAAGGTGACGTCCCTTGCGTCCGCGCCATCGAACTGCTCCGGTTTGAACGACTTCACGTAGTCGATCGTCTTGGCCAGCCGCTGCTTCAGTTCACTGATGCTCTTCTCGGTGTCGGGCGTCGACGGCACATCGCTGTGGGTCAGCCGGGCGCAGCCGCGTGCAGCGTGGTCGCAGACTAGCTGAATCTGCTTGGTCAGCGGCAGCATATCGGGATAGAGCCGCGATCCCAGCAGCACCTCGGGCGCGATCTTCTTCGTCTCGCAATGCGCCTCGGCCTTGGTCAACTCGCCGGTGAGGCTGTTGAGAATCTGCAAATATGCGGGGACGATGGCGTCATAAAAGGACATGGGATGCTCCCTGGTGCTGATAAAAGTCCGGATGTTACCGAACGGCGATGCTGCAAATGGGGCCGCAGTTGGAAGAATACAACTGCGGAGGGCTGTAACAGGCGGTCAAATATTCTTTGTTTTCCCGTCATCCCAGCGCAATGGCGTAGCCATTGTCGCTGGAGGAGCGCCAGCGGGGCCGCGCGAAGCGCGGCCCCGCTGACAGGCTCCGCGCGTCTCGAAGGATGCACGGCCCGGCCGGTGGCCGATTCATCCTACGAGGCTCGCCCAGCGGCGCAATTGCGCCGCAAGGCTCGCACCTCAGCGATGATGGGCTGAGAGCTAGACTAGCGATTCCGGACGATATGCCGACGTCTACCGCGCCCCCGGCACTGCGGCATCCGCAGCCGGCTGCGTGCGGCCGCCGCCACGCATCCGCGCCAGCAGCTCCGCGGTCGGCCAGGAATCCGCCGGCAGGCCGTATTTCATCTGCATCGCCTTCACCGCGCTGCGGCTCGCCTGGCCGAGCACACCGTCGATCTTGCCGACGTCGTAGCCGGCGCGCGCCAGCAGCGATTGCAGCTCCTTGATCTCGCCGAACGGCAACTGCGCGACCGGCGCGTGCGGCCGTTGCATCGGCGGCGCGCCCGCGATGCGGCTGGCGAGATAGCCCGCAGTGGTCGAATAGATCAGCGAGTTGTTCCACTCGGTATAGGCGGCGAAGTTCGGATAGGCCAGGAATGCCGGACCCATCCGGCCCATCGGCAGCAGAAGCGAGGCCGGCAATTCGTCGCTCGGTAGCGGCTTGCCGTCGGTCGAGGTGACGCCGAGCGCAACCCATTTCGAGCGCGGCAGCTTGATCGTAAGGTCGGCCTGATCCCACGGGAAATTGGCGGCCTGCGGCACGCGCACCTCCTGCAGCCACGGCTCGCCGCGCCGCCACTTCAATCCATTGGCGATATAGTTTGCCGTCGAGCCGATCACGTCGGGGCCGCTGGCGAGCAGATTGCGGTGGCCGTCGCCGTCATAGTCGACCGCGTAGTTGAAGTAATGCGTCGGCAGGAATTGCGTCTGGCCGAGTTCGCCGGCCCACGAGCCGATCATCTCGTCGGGCGTCAGATCGCCGCGCTCGATGATCTTGAGCGCCGCGATGGTCTCGCCCTGGAACATCTCGGAGCGCCGGCAATCATAGGCCAGCGACACCAGCGATTTCAGCGTCGGCAGATTGCCCATCTGGACGCCGAAATCGCTCTCCAGTCCCCAGAACGCGGCGATGACAGCCGGCGGCACGCCATACTCCTTCTCGGCGCGGGCGAACGCGGCCGCATAGGTCCGGATGTATTGCTGGCCCTGCTGCATGCGGTAGTTCGCGGCCATGCGGCCGGCGAACTGGGTGAATATCTGGCCGAACACGCGCTGGCCGCGGTCGCGGTTGACGATGCCCTGGTCGTAAACCAGATAGGGCGCGGCCTCGGCGATCGTGCGCTGCGAGACGCCGGCGGCGACCGCCTTCTGCTTCAGTTCGGTGAGGAAGCGATCGAAGCTCTGCCCATTGTGGCAGGACGCAGCGCGGGGCTGCGCCACGGTGGCCGGGCGCGCCCTGGACGGGCCCGGACCCGCGGGGTTGGACAGCGGCTGCTGCGCCGAGGCAAGGGACGAGACGAGTGAGGAGAGTGCCAGCGCTCCCGCGATCGCTGCGATCCTGATCGGGGCGCGGAGTGGGCATGCTGGCATCGATGTCACCGGCTGAAAAAGGGGGAAGTGGCCCAAACTGCATACACCAGGGCAACACCAGGCAACAACGGGGAGGCCGCTCCCGGGCCATTTGGGCTTCGGCAGCCTGGACGGTCGCCGCTATGATTGGGCGAAGTGATTCGCGGGCAGGGGTGTCGGCGGATCGATCACGCCCGGAGGGACCCATGTGGAGTTTTCTCGAGCGTCTGTTGGATTCGTCGACGTTTTCGCCACACGGCATCTGCCTGTTGTGGGAACCGGAGCTGATCTGGCTCCACGTGATTTCAGACGCCATCATTGCCGCTTCGTATTTCTCGATCCCGTTTGCGCTCGCGATCCTCGTCTCCAAGCGGCGCGACATCCAGTTTGGCTGGATGGCCTGGCCGTTCGCCGCCTTCATCCTCGCCTGCGGCCTCACGCATGTATTCTCGATCTATACGTTGTGGGTGCCGATCTACGGCCTCGAAGGCCTGGTCAAGGCGCTGACCGCGATCGCCTCGATCGTCACCGCGGTACTGCTGTGGCCGCTGATCCCGCGGATCCTGGCGATCCCGACCGAGGCGCAGCTGCGCGAGGCGCATGTCGCGCTCGCGGAGGAAGGACGCCAGCGCCAGCGCTCGGAATTCCTTCTCGAGCGTTTCCGCGAGGCGGAGGCCAACGAGAGCACGATCCGCCAGGCACAGAAGATGGAAGCCGTCGGCCAGCTCACCGGCGGCATCGCGCACGACTTCAACAACATCCTCACCGTCATCACCGGCACCATCGACATCCTCGCCGAGGCGGTCACCCACAACCGCCAGCTCACCGAGATCACCGGATTGATCCGCGACGCCGCCGAGCGCGGCGCATCGCTGACGCGACACCTGCTGGCGTTTGCGCGCAAGCAGCCGCTGCAGCCGAGCGACGTCGACGTCAACGCGCTGATGGTCGACACCATCGAGCTGCTGCGACCGACCATCGGCGACCATGTCGATATCGATTTCCGCCCGATGCCCGATCTGCCGCACGCGCTGGTCGATGCCAACCAGCTCGTCACCGCGATCATCAATCTCGCGCTGAACGCGCGCGACGCGATGCCGAAGGGCGGACGGCTCACGATCGAGACCCGCACCGCCGAGCTCAAGCCGTCCGACGTGCACGGCCATGACGGGCTTGCCGCCGGCGTCTATGTCGTGATCGCGTTGATCGACAACGGTCAGGGCATCGCGGAAGCCGATCTGGCAAAAGTGTTCGAGCCGTTCTTCACCACCAAGGACGTCGGCAAGGGCACCGGCCTGGGCTTGAGCATGGTCTACGGCTTCGTCAAGCAATCCAACGGCCACATCGTGCTCGACAGCGAGCTCGGCCGCGGCACCAAGGTCATGCTGTTCCTGCCGCGTGCGGCGGCGGTCGCGGCGGCCGCGGCGCCGCCCGAGCGGCGGCAGCCGGAGATGCGCGGCGCGCAGGAGATCGTGCTGGTGGTCGAGGACGACAAGCTGGTGCGCTCCTACGTGCTGACCCAGATCGAGAGCCTCGGTTACACCACGCTGTCGGCAAAGAATGGCCCGGAAGCGTTGGCCGTGCTCGACAGCGGCGCGCCGGTCGACCTCCTGTTCACCGACGTCATCATGCCCGGTGCGATGAACGGGCGCGACCTCGCCACCGAGGCCGAGAAGCGGCGGCCCGGCCTGCGCGTGCTGTTCACGTCGGGCTACACTGAGAACGCCATCGACCAGGACGGCAAGCTCGAGCAGGGCATCCTGTTCCTCGGAAAGCCCTACAGCCGGGCCCAGCTCGCCCGCATGCTGCGGGTCGCGCTGCGCGAGAAGGAGGCGCGGCACGCGCAGGAGCCGGCAGAGTAGGCGTGAGATTCGCAGCAGGCGTGAAGCCCGGCTGAAGCGAAGCGTAATCCGGCGCAATCTGTCCGCTGTGAGATAGTCCCGGATTGTGCTGCGCGTCATTCGGGTCACGGATCGCCGCACATGACCAATCGTTAATCCGCGCCGCGTCGCTGCGACGCACGACGTCCCCTTGCGGTTTCAGCGGTAAAATCCCTACCTGAGCGGCGTCGGTTGTGGCAGCATTCCGCTGCCGCCCGGGAACCACGATGAACTATTTTCGCACCGCGCTTCTGCTTGCCGGCCTCACCGCGCTGTTCATGGGCGTCGGCTATCTGATCGGCGGCGGCACCGGCGCCGTGATCGCGCTGGTCGTCGCGGCTGCGACAAATCTGTTCACCTACTGGAATTCCGATCGCATGGTGCTGTCGATGTACGGCGCCCATCAGGTCGATGCGCGCAGTGCGCCCGATCTCCACAATCTGGTCGCCGAGCTGGCGCAGCGCGCGAGCCTGCCGATGCCGCGGGTGTTCGTGATGGACGAGGCACAGCCCAATGCGTTTGCGACCGGCCGCAATCCGGAGAACGCGGCGGTTGCCGTCACGACGGGGTTGATGCAGCAACTCAGCCGCGAGGAGCTCGCCGGCGTGATCGCGCACGAGCTCGCGCATATCAAGCATCACGACACGCTGACCATGACGATCACGGCGACGATCGCCGGCGCGATCTCGATGCTGGCGCAGTTCGGCATGTTCTTCGGCGGCAACCGCAACAACAACGGCCCCGGCATCATAGGCTCGATCGCGATGATGATCCTGGCGCCGCTCGGCGCCATGCTGGTGCAGATGGCGATCAGCCGCACCCGCGAATACGCCGCTGACAATTATGGCGCGCGCATCGTCGGGCAGCCGATGTGGCTGGCGTCCGCGCTCGCCAAGATCGAGAATTCGGCGCATCACGTGCCGAACATGGAAGCGGAGCGCAATCCGGCCACCGCGCACATGTTCATCATCAACCCGCTGTCGGGCCATGGCGTCGACAATCTGTTCGCGACCCATCCTTCGACGGCCAACCGTATCGCCGCGCTGCAGCAGCTCGCCGCCGAGCTCGGCACCCAGACCGCACCGCGTCCGGCCGGCGCGACCTATCCGCCGCGCAGCCCGTGGGGCGGTGCCTCAGGCCAGCGCGGGCCGTGGGGTTAGAGCAACATAGGATCAGGTTGAACAGCGGCCGCGAAGGCGGTGCGTCCCTCTCCCGCTTGCGGGGGAGGCGCAGCGAGTTCGTCGCCAGAGCGATTCAACTAAAATTCATCCCGCCGTTACGCGCTCGCGGCATCCAGCCGTGAGACCTGGTCCTTGCTCAGCTCGAGCTTCGCCGCCGCGACCAGCGTTGCGACCTGCTCGGGCTTGGTGGCGCTGGCGATCGGCGCGGTGATGCCGGGCTTCGCCATCAGCCAGGCGAGCGCGACCGCGGCCGGCTCGGCGCGCTGTTCCGCGGCGACCTCGTCGAGAGTGGCGAGGATGCGCATGCCACGCGGGTTCATGTACCTTGGAACGCTGCGCGCGCCGCGCGGGCTCTTGGCGAAGTCGGCCTCCGAGCGATATTTGCCGGTCAGGAATCCCGCGGCCAGCGAGAAGAACGTGATCACGCCGACGTCGTTCTCCACGCAGACGCGTTGCAGCGCGCCTTCATAGCTCGATCGTTCCGCCAGGCTGTATTCGGGCTGCATGCTCTCATAGCGGGGCAGCCCGTTCGCTTTGGCAATATCCAGCGCGCTCTTGAGCCGCTCTGCCGAAAAGTTCGAGGCGCCGATCGCCCTGATCTTGCCGGCCTTGATCAGTTTGTCATAGGCCGCGAGCGTCTCCTCCTGCGGCGTGGTCTCGTCGTCCTTGTGCGACTGGTAGAGATCGATGATGTCGGTCTGCAGCCGCCGCAGCGAGTCCTCGACCGCGCGGGCGATGTAATCCGGCTTCAGCCCGACATTGCCGCCTCCCATGTCCATGCCGACCTTGGTGGCGAGAATGATGCGGTCGCGGTTGCCGCGCGTCTTCATCCACTTGCCGATGATTGTCTCGGACTCGCCGCCGTGATGGCCCGGCACCCAGCGCGAATAGACGTCGGCCGTATCCAGGAACGTCAGCCCCTGATCGAGCACGGTGTCGAGCAGGCGAAAGGATGAAGCCTCATCCACCGTCCAGCCGAACACGTTGCAGCCGAAGCAAAGAGGAGGGACGGTGAGGCCGGAGCGGCCGAGCGGACGATGCTTCATGAGTGTTCTTTCGCTTGTTCTTGGTGATAGGCCCAGGAGACTGAGGCAGTTCGGCCTTGTTTGCAAGGCGCTGTGCCGGTTGAACGACCTGAGGTGAAGTCAGCAGGGATCAGTTGGAAGACATCGGGCGTGCGTCAGGTCAACCTCGCTGCCCCTCAGTCCGCGTCATCGAATGATTTCGTCGCAGCACCTGAACGCGATTTCATTTGTCGTGCACTTGATGTAGATTGTGCGGCGAGCTGCCACCGGTTACGCCGAACTCCGGAGAATGCGCGGCAGCGCCCATGGCCATCGGCAGGCCCTTTCTTCTTCATTTCAGTACGAAATCCTCTTCTGCCTGGGCGACGCCCGAGTGAACGCCTTTTTCATTCCCAGCCAAATGGAGCAATTGCCATGCATTTCTGCTTCTCAGGGGAATACACGCCGCGTGCGATCAACAACATCATGGAGAACCCGGCGACCAATCGATACGAGGCCGCCAAGAAGCTGATCGAGGCGGGCGGAGGCAAGTTGATTTCGATGTACAGCACGTCGGTCGATGGTCCCGGCGTGATGGTGATCTTCGACGTGCCGGATCCGACCGTCGCGCCTGCCATCAGCGGCGTGGTGGTGGCGGCCGGCGCCATGCAGAACGTGAAGCTGGTCCGGCTGTTTACCCCGGACGAGATCAAGGTGGTGCGTCAGCACGCAAGCAAGCTCAAGGCAGTCTACTCGCCGCCGGGCAGCTGACGGCGACGACCGACCAAACGCGGCGCAGATCGATCTGATGGCCGATGTCACTCTCGCGCGGCGGCGCTTCACGGCGCCCCGCGCGGAGACGGGGGCCGTTGCGCGCCGCTGATCCGGGGCGCGTCAACGGATGGGCATTAGCTCAGGCGGACGTCGCGCGCGCATGCTGGCTCGCATAGCCCCGGCCGGTTGTGCCGTCGCATGACGTCCGCCTCCTCGCTCGCCGCGCGTCACCGATTCACGACGATGCCGTAGCGCACGCATCGGCTGCGGTGTATGTACAGAAATTACCGACGTGCGGTTGGCGCGGCGACGTCGGGCGGAATTGGGGTCTGAAGGTGCATCACTCGGTTTTGATTTCAGGCCGCACGGCATTGGCGGCGCGCGCGCAACTGCCTGCCCGCATGATCCGGCTGGCCTGCAGTATCGTGATCGGTTGTACGCTCACCGGCTTGGCGCCGCGCGAGGCCGCGGCGCAGGTGCCATTCTCCCTGTTTCAACCGGCGCGACAGATGGAGGCGGCGAAGCCGCTGGCCCGTGACGTCACCGCTCCGCCGACGGTCAGCCAGCGGCTCGACGGCACCGCGTTCTTTGTCGACGATCTCGGGCACATGCTGACCGCGCGTCATGCGGTCGCGGACTGCGCCCGCATCGTGGTCAGCAAGGAGGGCCGCGCGGTCGCGGCGCGCGTGGTGGCGCTGGCTACCACCGACATCGCGTTGATCAAGGTCCCGCGCACGCTGGGCCTTGCGGCGGTATTCCCGCGTGCAACTGCGTCGGTGGCCAACGATATGGTCTTTGCCGAAGCCTATGATCGCCTGAAGCCGATGCTTGCGCATGGCGGCGCGCTCGGCAATGCGTTCGTCGACAGCACCCAGCACGATCCCGCGCATCTCGTGCTGCGCTCCAATGTCACCTTCGGCACCAGCGGTGCGCCGGTGCTGGATTCCCGTGGCCTAGTGGAGGGTGTGGTCAGCCGGCGGACCACGATCGATCGTGTGCTGGCGGTCGATGCGGCGCACGCCAAATCCTTTCTTTCCGCGCATGGCATCCGCGTCCAGGAAGACGACCGGCCGCAGATGAGCGGCACCGCCTCGCGGGCGCATCGCGCCGCCAGCATCTCGGCGCGCGTCACATGCCTGCAACAATGACCGACTAGTTGCTCCCGGATCGATGCTTGCGCGTCGTCCTGTCAGCCTGCTGCCTGCGGTCAACCCTTGTCCAGAACCATGCTCATCTTGCGGGGCACGCTTGTGCTCTCGTTCGGCCTGCTGATCCTTTCCCCAGCGCCGAGCCGTGCCCAGAACCTCGACTTTCGCAATCCCGAACAGGCGCCGCCGTCCTGGGCGCAATTTGCCAAGCTGGTCAAATACCGGTTCGAAGAGTGGGTCGCGGCCGACGAGACGGTCGCCAATCGCTTCCGCAACTGGGTCATCGAGAATTCCGGCAAAGAGAACGGACCGCCGCCAACGCTCGTGGTCCGTGCCTGGCTCAACCCGGACGGCACCGTCGAGCGCGTCACCTTTCCCGCGTTCAATGACGCCGGCGCGACCGAGGACCTGCGTACCATCCTGAAGCGCGGCAATGTCGGCGAGGCACCACCGCCCGAAATGCTGCAGCCGCTCAACCTGCGCTTCTCGCTCAATCTGAAGAAACCCTGAGCGGCTTCGACCACGCGTCCATCCTCTCGTCATTCCGGGGCGTGCGAAGCACGAGCCCGGAATCCATTTACCCACAATCCCTTGGGGCTCGATGGATTCCGGGTTCTCGCTTCGCGAGCCCCGGAAATGACGGGAAGGGGTGAAACAAGTTGCGCCGACGGGCAACTCAGCAAGGCCTGTCAATCAATGCTGATGTGTGTCTCACCGACTGCGCGACAAATTCGGTGTCGTTCCGGCCTGGTGCGCAATTGCGCAGGGGACCCATAACCACCAATGCTACTTGTTGTGCGATGTTGGAATCACGAGTCTCGCCTACAATGTCAGTCACGGAGTATGGGTCCCGGCCTTCGCCGGAACGACGCATGGGGTGAACACCATGGCCAAACAGCAACGCGGACCTTCGCGCCGCACTTTCGTTCGCGCTGCCATCGCGGTACTTCCCGCCGCGCTCCTGCTGCGAACCGCTTCCGCCTCCGACAGGATGACAAAACTGCAGGCCGAATATCAGGACACGCCGAACGGCATCTACTCCTGTGGCTCGTGCACGCTGTTCGTCGCGCCCGACGGCTGTAAGGTGGTCGAGGGTGCGATCAGCAAGGACGGCTGGTGCAAGGCCTTTGCCGCAGTGGATTGAACCACCCTCCCTCTCCAGGGGAGGATAAGAAGGCGAGACTACAACTCCCGCGCATTCGAGAATGCGAACGACGACACCCGCCGCGTGGTCTCATCCAGGATCAGGGTGCGCGTGATCGGCGGTTCGGCGCGCTGGCTGCAATTCTCGCGTTCGCAGAGCCGGCAGTTGACGCCGATCGGGGTGCCCTCGATCTTTTCCAGATCCATGCCGGTCGCATAGACGAGCTTTGCCGCATGACGGATTTCGCAGCCGAGCCCGATCGCAAAGCGCGGCTGCGGCTGCGGATACGGCGCCACCGGCCGTCGCACCGTCTGCGCGATCGAGAAGTAGCGCGTGCCGTCGGGCAGTTCGATCACCTGGCTGAGCAGGCGGTCCGGCATGTCGAAGGTCGAGTGCACGTTCCACAGCGGGCAGGTGCCGCCGAATTTGGAGAACGGGAAGGTGCCCGAGGAAAACCGCTTCGACACGTTGCCGGCATTGTCGACGCGCAGCAGGAAGAACGGCACGCCGCGCGCGTTCGGCCGTTGCAGCGTGGTGAGGCGGTGGCAGACCTGTTCGAAGCCGGCGTTGAAGCGCTGCGCCAGTACGTGGACATCGTAGCTCAGGGCTTCGGCTGCGGAATGAAATGCCTGATAGGGCATCATCGCGGCGGCAGCGAAATAGTTGGCGAGCGTGATGCGATAGAGCCTGCGCGCGGTGTCGTCGAGCGCGCCGGCGCGGCTGACGATCGCATCGATCGCAGCGCCACATTCGACGAAGCCGATCTGCAGCGCGAGCTGGAAATTGCGGCCGGAACTGTCGACCAGTTCGGAGATCAGGAGTTGCCGGCGGTGGCGATCGAAGCGGCGCAGCGTCTCGCGCATCACATCGACCGGCATCACGCGGCAGACGATCGAATGCTTTTCGCGCAGGCGCGCAGCGAGGGCCGTGAACAGGCCTTCGGTCGGCACGTTGAGCTCGTCGCGCAGATTCTCCGCCGTGGTCTCGAGCTCCGGAAAATAGTTGCGGTTGGCCTCGATCAGGTCGCGCACCCGCTCGATCGGGTTGGCGTCGAACTGCGAGCCCTCGCGGTCGGCCATCTGCGCCGCCACCAGCGTCTCGCCGCGGCGTGCCTCGGTATAGGCGGCGTAGAGCCGTTGCAAGGCGTGGGTCACGCCCGGGCAGAGCTCGGCGAGGTCGCGCAGCTCCTGCTTCGGCAGGTCGATCTGGCGGAACAACGGATCGGAGAAGATCTCGTTGAGTTCCGCGAAGAAGCGGTCCTCGTCAGCGGTGGCGAGGTCGCGCAGATCGAGATCATAGGTCTCGGCGAGACGAAGCAGGATCTGCGCCGTCACCGGCCGCTGGTTGCGCTCGATCAGGTTGATGTAGGAGGGCGAGATGCCGAGACCCTCGGCGATCTGGGTCTGCGACAGCCCTAATTGCTGGCGGATCCGCCGGAACCGAGGCCCGACGAACAGCTTCTTTCCGGACTCGCCGGGCATGGCAGTCTTCCTGACCTAATTTTGTGACAGATTTTACAAATCAACATTTATTACAAGTTCATATGTTACATGACATCACCAATAGAAAACAAGGCATCTATACGAACTTCGCCTTTTCGCGTTTATCTCCTGACACGCGCTTCGCGATGCTCTGTCAAGAATGTCGGTACGACGGGCAGGTCGCGGGGATCAGACTTCAGGCGGCTGGGCAAGGCAGCAGGATTTTTTAGAGGAGACTGACGATGAGCAAAGGCAGCAATTTCTGGGTGATCGGCGGCGAGTTCGGGTCGATGAACTTCCACAAGCTCGTCGAAGGCTCCGCCCAGGTCCGTGGTCCGTTCAAGACCCGCAAGGAAGCCGAGGAGTGCTGGAAGGAAGTCTCGGAAGAGAGCCGCCACAAGGCCGGCGTTCGCTTCTCGATCGTCGAGGAGCCGTCGCGGGTTTCGGCTTAAGCGCCAGAATTATCAGAGCTAAGAAAACGTCCAAGGACGGCGGCCCCATCCGGTTTATCCGGGTGGGGTCGACCGCTTTTGGGACACCGCCTGGGTTTTTTCGATCTGGGGATAAGTGACGGCCTAAGTGCTTGGGAACCAACGTCCTTTGCGGACGTCATGGTTGCTGATAGGTTAACGGTAAGCAAACCCGTCACGACGAGACCGCAAGGCATGTCCGATCCGCAGAACACCGGCAGCGAGGCGCGCGAAATGCGGCCGACGTTGCGAGAAGCGCTGCGGCGGGCGCGGATCGAGGCGGCCGATCGCACCGGCGTCGTCGTCGAGTTGCGCGATGCCGAGGTGGCGCGGCTGGAGATCCTCAACGACGCGCTCGATCCGCTGTTCGCGCAGGTGCCCGAGAAGGTCGATCTGTTCGACCGCGGCATCAGCCAGGGCGAGACGCCGCGGCTGTGGATCGACGTCGTCGCCCATGTGCTGATGGGCCGCGACAAGCGCATCTACCGCTTCGTGCAGGACACGCGGTTCGGCCGCATTGTGCTCGCCGAATCGCACGACGTGGCGGTGATCGTCGATGCCGTCACCGATTATGTAGCGCGGCGCATGATCGAGCGCGAGCACGCGATGGTGGCAACGCCGCTACCGGTTGCCGAATCGCCGGCACCGCCACCTGTATCGGTGGTGGCGCCGAAGCGCCGCGGCGGGATCGGCATGTTCGTGCTCGGCTTCATCCTGGGCGCGCTGGCATTGTTCGGTCTCGCGCTGCTTGCGAGCGTGCAGAATCTCTAAAGCATGATCCGGAATGGTGTGAAACGGTCTTCCCTCGCGACAAACGCGGAACGCGTTTGCGCGGAGATCATGCGCAATTGACGCAAGGGGCGGGGGCATCGTGGTCATAACACCCGCCTCGGTATTCTTCGGCATCCTGGCGGCGGCCGCGGTGGTCGGCAGCGCCGTGCTGTTCGGCAAATGGCAGACGCTGCGGCGCGCCGAATATATCCGCACCTTCAAATGGCCGGCGGGGCTATTGGCCCGGCTCGAGAAGCATCACCCCGGATTCACCCGCAAGGACAGCGCGCTGGTCTCGCGCGGCCTGCGGCAGTTCTTCCTCGCCTATCTGATGAGCGGCAGGCGCTACGTCTCGATGCCATCGCAGGCCGCCGACGACCTCTGGCACGAATTCATCCTCTACACCCGCGAATACGACGCGTTCTGCCGCCGCGCTTTCGGCGGCTTCCTGCATCACAGGCCGGCCGTCGTGCTGGTGAAGGAGCAGCGCCGCAGCAATGAGGGGCTGCGGCGGGTCTGGTGGTACTGCTGCAAATACGAGAACATCGATCCGGTCAGGCCGACACGGCTGCCTTTGCTGTTCGCGCTCGATGCCAAGCTCAACATCGCGAACGGCTTCATCTATCACACCGACTGCGAGGCGCTGCGCCGCAGCGGCATTGCCGGCAGCAGTCCCTATTGCGGCGGCGATTTTGCCGACTCCTCGATCGACGGATCGTCAGCGGGTTTTGGCGATGCCGGCAGCGACGGAAGCCATGGCGGCGACGGGGGCAGCCATGGCGGCGGTGACGGAGGTGGCGGCGACGGGGGTGGTGGCGGCGACAGCGGGGGCGGCTGTGGTGGCGGTTGCGGCGGCGGCGGAGGAGACTAAAGCGCGATGATATTTGGTTGAATCGTCATCGCGCTTTAGCTCTTTGTTTGAGCATGATCTTTTCGGAAAACCGCTTCGCACTTTTCCGGACCATGCTTTAGGAGAGCCGCACCTGCTTGAGCTCGCGGATGCCGTCGTGATCGCCGAGGCCGCGCACGATCTGCTCGCAGCGCCAGGCATTGCCGTCACGTTCGATCGAGAACAGATTGTAGGCCGCCGCCGGATAGTGCTTGCGCGCCAGCGCCGATGCCGACGGCACGCCGATCGCCGGGATCTTCCGCTCGGGGCCGTCGAACCACATCGTGGAATGGATGTGGTCGTGGCCGTGCAGCACCAGCTCGACGCCGTGCCGCTTGAGCAGCGCGAGCAACTGATGCGAATCGGTCAGCCGCTTGGCGCGCCCGTCGGAGTGCAGCGGGTGATGCACCAAAAGGACGCGGAAGGCATCCTCCCGCGACAGCTGCCCGAGGATCGTATCCAGCGCGTTGAGCTGGGCATGGCCGAGCCAGCCGGTCGCCATCAGCGGCGGTGTCGGAACCGCAGAGGAGACGCCGATCAGCGCCACCGGCCCGCGCCGGCGCACGAACGGAAAGTGGCTCGCCGCGCCATCTGCGTCGCCGCGCAGATAGTCGCCGAAGTGACTGACGAAGCGATGCCGGGTGGCACGCACATAGGCGTCGTGATTGCCGGGGACCACCGTCACATCTGCGGGATCGCCGACGCCCTCCAGCCATTGCCGCGCCGGATTGAACTCGGCATCCAGCGCCAGGTTGACGAGGTCGCCCGTGACGGCGACATGGTCCGGCTGCTGCGCCTGCATGTCCGATACCAGCGCGTCGAGCACGTCGCGGCGGTGATATTTGTGACGGTTGCGCGTCCAGTTCAAATAGCCGAAGGCGCGCTTGCCGGCGAGATCGCGCAGCCGCGCCGCCGGCAGCGGCGGCAGATGCGGATCCGACAGATGTGCGAGGCGGAACGCCGCCATCACGCGATTCCCTCCGGATTGTCGGTGAAAACTGGCCGGTAGCCGGTCATGTCGTGCTATCCCGAACGTCCTGCCCTGTATTGGCAAGAGCTGTGCAGGCGCGCAAGGATCAAAGCACGGATCAAACACCATGATGTCGAGGGTTCAGTGACGATCCTTGAGGATTTACGCAAGCGCTTCGAGCCGCAGATCAGGTGGGTGTTCCATTTCTACTGGCGGTTGGCCCGCAGCATGACGCTCGGGGTCCGCGCGGTGGTGCTCGACGCCGACAACAGGGTGTTCCTGGTCAAGCACAGCTACGTCCATGGCTGGTATCTGCCCGGCGGCGGAGTCGAGGTCGGCGAAAGTTTTATCGAGTCGCTGCGGCGCGAATTGGAGGAGGAGGGCCGGATCGAGCTTACGAGCGAGCCGGTTCTGCACGGCATCTTCCACAACAGCCACGTCTCGCCGCGCGATCATGTCGCGGTCTACGTCGTCAGGAACTACCGGCAGGACCGGCTGCCGGAGCCGAATCGCGAGATCGTGGCCTGCGGCTTCTTCGATCCGGCCGCGCTGCCGGAGGAGACCACTCCCGGCACGCGGCTGCGGATATCAGAGGTGCTCGAGGGCAGGCCGCCGCCGGCGACATGGCGGTGATGGACCGCGCCCCCGCCAGATGCTATCCCGCGCCCCACAATGACCGAACTCTCTCTGACCATCCTGCCCGAGACCCCGAAAGACGCCCAGGCGATCGAGCGCCTGCACGAGCGCACCTTCGGGCCCGGCCGCTTCGCGCTCAGCGCCTACCGGCTGCGCGAGCATGTCGATCATCTGCTCGATGTCTCCTTCACCGCGCGGATCGGCACCTTGCTGGTCGGCTCGGTGCGCCAGCTTCCCGTCTGCATCGGCGAGACGCCGGCGCTGATGCTCGGGCCGTTGACGGTCGAGCCGCCGTTCCGCAGCCGCGGCGTCGGCCACGCGCTGCTCGAGCGCGCGATCAATGACGCCCGCGCCAAGGGGCACCGGCTGATCGTGCTGGTCGGTGACGAGCCGTATTATGCGCGGGTCGGCTTCAAGCCGGTGGCGAAGGGACGGATGACGATGCCCGGCCCGGTCGACTACAGTCGCCTGCTTGTCTTGGAACTGGTCGACGGCGCGTTCGAGGGCGTGTCCGGGCCGATCCAGCCGGACTGGAGCAAGGCGATCTGACATAAGCGCGAGCCATCGCGGGAACGGTTGCGCCCTCCGACAATCTGACGCACAGTTGAGGCAAGCGCCGGGACAAGACCGGCGCATGCCATATCAACAGGGAGAGTGCGCGCCATGATCAAGGTCAGTGTGATGTATCCGAACAATCCAGGCGCACGCTTTGATCACGACTATTATCGCGACAAGCACATGCCCCTGGTGAAGGCGCGGCTGGGCGACGCCTGCAAATACTACACCGTCGACAAGGGCCTCGCCGGCGGCGCCCCGGGGACTCCCGCAACCTATGTCGGCATGTGCCACATCTTCTGCGACTCGGTTGAAGCCTTCGGGGCCGCCATGGGCAAGCACGCCCAGGAGATCATGGGTGACATCCCGAACTATACTGATCTGCAGCCGGTGATTCAGATCAGCGAAGTCGTCGTCGGGCATTGAACGGCGCGGATGTTAGATTGTGATCCCCCTGCCGCAAGCGGCAGAGGGATCCGTTGTGTCAGAACTTCAGATTGGCGAACGCCCGCACGCCGAGGCCCGGCATCAGCACCTCATCCTTGGTGTAGGACACTGAGTTGCGGATGTTCTGGTTGAGCAGATTGTTGCCGACCAGACCAAGCGTCATCTCGCGCGCGCCGATCCATGACTGATTGAGCTTGGTGTTGTAGGTGATCTCCGCGTTCAGCAGATTGTAGCCCGCGGTCGGGGTCTCGCCGATCACTGCGATGTCGTTCTGCGCGAACGCGTGCACCAGATTGACGCGCGTGAACCAGTTGCTGTCGCGCCAGTAGACGCCGCCGCCGAGCCGCACCGGCGGAATCCGCGGCACGTTGCTGCCGTCGGTGAAGGTGGCGCGCACCACGTCGAACTGGTTCTCGATGCCCCAGATGCCGCCATTGAACGCGCCGATATCGAGCTGGCTCTGGAATTCGGCGCCGCGGAAGGTTGCATCGCGCTGCGAATACACCGCCTGACGTCCTTCGTTACCGGGATCGCCATTGCCGCAGGAATCGAAATCGCCGCCGCACATCACCCCGGTCAGACGGCGATAGATGAAATTGCTGAAGCGCGTGTAGTAGGCGGTGGCCTCGAACCGGAACGGCCCGGTCGCCTTGCGCAAGCCGATCTCGACCGATTTCGCGGTCTCGATCGTCAGGTTCGGATTGCCGATATCGAAGGTCGCGGTCGCATCATGTGCGCCGCGCGAGAACAGCTCCGCGGGCTTCGGCGCGCGCTCGACATATTGCGCCGTGATGCTGCCGACGAGGTCGCCGGGCAGGTTCTGGATCAACCCGACGCTGCCGCTGACCGGCGTGTAGGACGGATTGCGCGACACCGAGCTCTGCGGCGCGCCGTCGGGCAGGAAGTCCGCCGGGAAATCCGGCGTCGATCCGTGCAGCTCGACATGCTCGATGCGGCCTGCGATTTGCGCCTTGGTCTGGTCCGTGAACTTGAACTCGTTGAAGACGTAACCCGCGACGCGGTTGTTGTTGTTCGGGCTCCACAGGCCGTTGAACAGCGCGCCCGGATCGTCCGGGCTCGGCGCGGTCAACTCCTGATGCCCGCCCTGCAGGCCGAACGCGGTCGTCACGGTGGCGAAGCGCGCATCGAACGGCATCATCTGCACCTCGACGCGGGCCTCCTGCTCCTTGCTGGTGAAGGTCTGGCGCACGCCGTCGCTGGACAGGTTGGTTGGGTCGGCAAGGCCGAGCTCGTTGTGGCGATAGTCGGTCGCGCCGACCCAGAACCGCACGGCGTCGATCGCCGCAGCATCGGGCCGATACTCACCCTTGACCGCGATCTTGGTCTGGTGCGCATCGATCCGGGTCTTGTGGTCGGAGCCGTCAATGCCGGGGATGTGATAGAGCGAGTCGTTCTGGGTGATCGACGCGCCGATATAGCCGCCCTGGAAGAAATACGACGCGCCGACCGAAGCGCCGTCCGACTGCGTCGCGGAGTTCGGCTGGCGGCCGTTCACAGGGCGGGTTTGGTCGAACAGATATGGATAGCTCGGAATGCCGTAGTCGCTTGTGGTGCGGCCATAGACGTCGGCATGCACGGCGACATTGTTGCCGCCGGCGTCCAGCAGCATGCCGCCTTCGACGCCGCGATTGACCGAACTGACCGACGTGCGGGTCTCGACATTGAGGCAACCCGGGCCGCCGGCGTCGGCCAGCGGCGCCTTCACCGGCAGCCCATAGCTCTGGAACGGTGCCGCCGCGCAGGTCGGCATCGCGTCGGGAATGCGGTTATTGGACGCGCTCACCACGCCGCCGATCGCGGTCGAGCCGTAGCGCAGGGCGGCAGGCCCGCGCACCACTTCGACCTGATTGGTCGAGAACGGATCGATTGGCACGAAATGATCTTCGCCGAGATCGGAGACGCCGCCGCCGCCGAGACCATTCTCGACGATGCCGACGCGATTGACATCGAGGCCGCGGATGATGGGACGGCTCGATGCGCCGGGCGCGAAGCTCGAGCCGGTGATGCCGGGTTTGGAAAACAGGAGATCGCCAAGCGTGGCGCCGCCGGAGCGTCGCAGTTCCTCGCTCGGCACCACGGTGACGGTCGCGAACTGGTCGGTGACCACGGGCAACACACCCTGCTGCGGCGCCGGCGCCGTGGGTACCGGTTGCGCGGCCGCAACGCGTTCGCTGTTGCGGCTCGGTGCAGCCCGGACAGCGCGGGTCGGCGTGCGCGTCGGCACAGTCCGATGCCGCTGGATCGGGCTTGGCGCCGTTACGGTAACGTCAGGGAGTTGCGTCGGTGTGTCGTCGGCCAGCGCGCCGACATGCATTGCTCCAAGCAATAGCCAGCTCGCGCCTCCGATGTGGAGGGCTCGTTTCTTCTGAAATGTCATTGTCCTGATCCAGGTCCCGTCGAACTGACGGATCGATCCCGATTTGCCCTGCGGGAAGCCGCAACTGTGACGCGGCCGTCCGCTCAGGGCGTGCAGCAATCAGTCGATGTCAGGACAGAGGAGGTGCGCGGGAGCGGAAGGCCGCGGGCGCCGACTTCAGATGGAGGAATTCGGCATTGGTGGTGCGGAACAGTAGCTCGACGGCTTCCGGCAGCAACAGCACCGGCGGGGCCGTGAACAGCATGCTGCCCGCGAGCGAGACGACGGCGCAGATCGCGCAATTGTCGGCTGGATGCCGGTCGCGGTCCTGTTCGCTGGGCGGCTGCGTCCCGGTGACCTGGACCGCGAGGTCCGGCGTAGCCGAGGTCCCGATATAGGCGAGATCGGCTAGCGTGAGACCGTTTTGGATCGCGGGTGCGGCTTGCGCGGTCGCGATCGGATGGAAGTGCCCGAACGACAGCACAAACTGGACGGCGAGCGCGAACAGCGCCAGCCGCGAGCCAGTCTTGATGTGTCTCCGGAACCAGTCCATGCCGATTGAGCCCCACCCGTCAGGACAGCGCTCATTCCCCGGCTGCCTGATGTTATATTATAACATCGGAGGGCGACCGCGATGTCAACGGTGGTTCAGACCCACCATGTCGATCCGTTGCTGGTGTGTGATTGCAGCAACGCAGCGTGTTGGGACGCTAAGCGCCGGGTCTCAGCGTCCTTCGCGCAGCCAGGTTGCCGCGAACGCGCCGAGCAGCAGCAGCAGGCCGACCAGGCCGGCGAACATCGGCAGCACGCCGACGCCCTTGACCACGCTGGCGTCGCGCATCTTGACGCCGAGCCAGCCGTCGCCGCGGAAGATCGAGGATGCGCGCACCGGCACGATGCGCGGCATGTCGAGGCTCGATCCGTCGACGATGCGCCGTGCGTCGCCGCCGGTCGCCTGCGCCAGCGGCTTCAGCATGTCGGTGGTCGAGGTGACTTCCGAGAATTCCTTCGGGTTGGTCGGGCCGACATTGATCAGCGCCTTCAGCGTGCCGTCGGTGGCCTGCCACAGGCCGAGCTCGCTCGCGGGCAAGGTCGTGCGCCACTCGCCGGGATCGCCGGCCGTCAAGGTCAATTCGCGCGTGGCGCCGCCCGGCGACGTCACGGTGACCGGCGCTACGGTGTCGGCCATGGTCTGCCGCACCACCATCAGGTCCTTGCCCTGCACCTGCATCCGCAGCGCCTCTTCGTCGAGGTCGGGCTGCTTCATCAGCCAGTGCGACACCCGCCGCAGCAGATCGAGATGCGGGCCGCCGCCTTCATAGCCGCGCGCCCACAGCCAGATCTGGTCGGACAGCAGCAATGCGACGCGGCCTTCGCCGAACCGCGACAGCAGCAGCAGCGGCTTGCCGTCGGCGCCGGTCATGACCGGCGGGTTGATCGCGTTGCGGGTGTCGACGGTGCGGAAGAACCGGCTCCAATGCGGCGGCTCGGCGTTCGAGCCTTCCAGCCCGCGCGTCACCGGGTGGCGTTTCCCGGCGTCGCTCAAATGCGCATAGAACGGCTTCTCGGTCACGCCGACCGGTTCGGCCGGCAGCACCGAATCCAGTGGCGTGCGCCAGATGCTGGTGGTCGAGGCGTAATCGGGACCGGCCGACACCAGCACCGCGCCGCCGGAGCGGACATAGCGCGCGATGTTGTCGAAATAGGCGATCGGCAGTACGCCCTGACGGGCGTAGCGATCGAAGATGATCAGCTGGAATTCGTTGATCTTCTGCTGGAACAGCTCACGGGTCGGAAACGCGATCAGCGACAGCTCGTTGATCGGCGTGCCGTCCTGCTTCTCCGGCGGACGCAGGATGGTGAAGTGCACGAGATCGACGCTTGGGTCGGACTTCAACAGGTTGCGCCAGGTGCGCTCACCCGCATGGGGCTCACCGGAAACCAGCAGCACGCGCAGCTTGTCGCGCACGCCGTCGATCGCGACCACGGCGCGGTTGTTGACCGGGGTCAGCTCGTTCTCGAGCGGCGAGGCCTCGATCTCGACGATGTTGGGGCCGGCGTGCTTGATGTCGATGTCGACGCTCGAGGTCTGGCCTGAGGTCAGCGTGCGCTCGTTGATCACCTCGCCGTCGCGGCGGATCGTGACCTTGGCCCGTTCGCCGGTGACGCCCTGGTCGTCGAGCCGGAACGTGATGGTCTGGGTCTGGCCGACGATGCCGAAGCGCGGTGCGGCCGTGATCGCGATGCGGCGGTCGCGCTCGTCCTTGCGGCCGGTGATGAGGGCGTGCACCGGCGCCTGGAAGCCGAGGGCCTGGGCGTTGGCCGGAATATCGTGCACCCGGCCGTCGGTGATCATGAACGCGCCGGCGACGCGCTCGACCGGAACGTCCGACAGCGCCGACGTCAGCGTGCCGAACAATTTGGTACCGTCGGTTTCACCGTCGGCCTGGCCGGCCTCGACGACGCGGACCTCGAGGCCCTTGATCTGCTTCAGGCTGTCGATCAGCGCCTGCCGCGCCTTGTCGGTCTCCTGGTTGCGCGTGCCGAAATTCTGGCTCGGGCTCTTGTCGATCACCACGGCCGCGACCGAGGAGAGCGGCTCACGGTCCTCGCGGGTGAAGGACGGGTTGGCCAGCGCCAGCAGGATCAGCGCCAGCGCGGCGACACGCACCGCGGCGCCGCGGGCGCGCGACAACAGCAGCAGTGCCGCGATGACGACGATCGCGCCGAGCGCGATCCACAGCACGAGCGAGGGAACCAGCGGTGTGAACGCGATACCGTAGTTCATATTATTGTCCCAGCCGCTCGATCAGGGCGGGTGCATGCACCTGGTCGGCCTTGTAGTTACCCGTCAGCGTGTACATCACGATGTTGACGCCGGCGCGGAAGGCGAATTCGCGCTGGCGCGGCTCGCCCGGCGTCAACGGCAGCATCGGCTGGCCGTCGGGACGGATCGCCCAGGCGCCGGCGAGATCGTTGGAGGTGATGATGATCGGTGAGACGCCGTCGCCGCCGCGCGCCGGCCGCTGCGCGGCTTCTTCGTCGTCTTCGCGCGGCAGCGCCTCGACCCAGGTCTGTCCGGTGTTGAAGCGGCCGGGGAAGTCGCGCAGCAGATAGAACGTCTTGGTCAGCACGTGCTCGCGCGGCACCGGCTCGAGCTCGGGCACGTCGAGGGTCGACAGCAATTCGCGCAGCGTCTGCATGCCTGGCGTCTGCGACTCGCCGTTGTCGCCCGGCGGCGCCTCGACGGCATCGCGGGTGTCGAAGATCACAGTGCCGCCCTGCTTCATGTAGGCGTCGATCTTGTTGATGGCATCCTGCGGCGGCTTCGGCGCGCCCGGCACGATCGGCCAGTAGATCAGCGGGAAGAACGCCAGCTCGTCGCGCGCGGGATCGATGCCGACGGGATCGCCGGCTTCCAGCGCGGTGCGCTGGCCGAGGAACAGCGTCAGTCCGGACATCCCGGCCTTGACGATGGAATCGACGTCGGCGTTGCCGGTCACGACATAGGCGAGCCGCGTCTGCGAAACGGCCTTGATCGCAAAGTCGTCGCTGCTGCTGTTCTGCGCGCGCGTCTGCGATGGCACCATCATCGTCGCAAGGACGAAGGCGAGCGCAAGCACCGCCGGCGCGGCGCGCCTCCGGATCAGTGCGGCGAGGCCGCCGCCGAGCATCGCCACCACGATGGCATCGAGCAGGAACAGTGCCAGCGCGGTCGACAGCATGATGCCGCGCAGGTCTCGCGGCTCGGCGTTGGTATACGTCGCATGCTTGGCGCGCAGGCCGGAGGTGTCGAGCGGCGCGATGCGGTCGGCAGAGGCCAGCGTGTTGACCGCGATCGGGCTCTCGACGGTGCCGTAGAAGCCGGGCGGATGGTCCGCGGTGCCGCGGTCGCGATAGTCCGCCGACATCGGCTTGGCGGTCGAGGGTGGCGGGCCGAAGGCGCCGAAACCATCGAGCGTGCGCAGCGGCGCAACCGTTTCGGCATTGGGATCGCTGGCAACGCCCGGTCCGGGCTTCGAGGTGTAGCCGGACATATCGATCAGCCGGCGCAGCATCTCGACGAAGGTGCCGGACATCGGCAGGTCCGACCAGCGCATATCGGCGCCGACATGGAACAGGCTGACCACGCCCTTGCCGCGATGCTCGCCGGTGACGAGCGGCGTGCCGTCCTCCAGCGAGGCCCAGCTCTTGGTTGCGAGCACGGCGTCGGGCTCGGCCAGCACCTGGCGGTTGACGGTGATATCCTTCGGCACAATGAGACCCGCGAACGGACCATCGGCGGCGAACGAGGCCATGTGTTGCGGCTTCTCCCAGGTCAGGCTGCCGCCGAGCGTGCGTCCGCCGCGGCGCAGCTTGACGGGAACGAGGTCGTCATCGGCCTGCGCGAGCCGGGGCCCGGCGAAACGCACCAGCACGCCGCCTTGCTCGATCCAGGCGTTGAGCCGGTCGCGGATTTCCGGCGACAGCGTGCCGACATCGGCCATCACGATCATCGGCAGCCGCTGATCGAGGAACTGCCCGATCACCTGCTGCGGCGCGCCGCGATCGCCGAGCCTGACGTCGGCGAATGGCGACAGCGCGCGGGAGAGATAGAAGGTCGACGCCAGCAGCGGCTGCGCGGTGTCGCTGCTCGCGCCCGACACGACGCCGATGGCGCGGCGGCGCCAGCGCCGGTCGAGCAGCTGCACGGCGCCGGCCGAGTGCTCGCCGGCGATTTCGAGCCGCGCGATGTCGTTGCGCAACTCGACCGGAAGATCGAAGGCGGCTTCGGTCTCGCGCTCCTGCGGGCCGAATGCGTAGCGGGCCTCGCCGATCGGCGAACCCTTGGCGTCGACCGCGCGCACCGTCCCCGCAGCAATGCCGCTCTCGGTGCGCAGCACCTTCACCGTCATCTTGGCGGCGGCGTTCTCGGCTGCGACCAGTGCCTGCGCAGATTGTGCGCCGCCGGCGTAGATCGTCAGACTGCGGTTCTCGATCACCTTGCCGAGACCTTCGGTGAACTCGCTGCCGCGGCCGGTGTCGACGCCGTCGGACAGCCAGGCGATGTCGCAGTCGCCGGTGGATTTGAGGAAACGTTCCAGCGTCGCCAGGGTTTCAACGCGATCGATCGAGTAGGGCTTCGGCGCAAGCTGGCGCAACGCGACGCGTGCGGCGCCGGCCGGCATCAGCGTGATGTCGCGCGCAGGCTCGGACAGCGGCACCAGCGCAACGCCGCGGCGGTCGCTGTCGGCATTGGTGATGAGCTCGTCGGCAGCCTTGATCCGCGCATCCCAGCTCGAGGCCGCGCTCCAGCCGTCGTCGAGCAGGATCACCAGCGGCTGCTTGCCGGCGGCAACGCCGGTCTGCGGATTCCATATCGGCCCGGCGGCGGCGAGGATGACCAGTGCCGCCGCGGCGAGCCGCAGCAAGGTCAGCCACCACGGCGTGCGCGACGGCGTCTCTTCCTTCGGCGCGATGTCGAACAATAGCCGCGTGGGCGGGAATTCGACGCGGCGCGGCCGCGGCGGCATCACGCGCAGCAGCCACCACAGCACCGGCAGGCTGACCAGCCCCAGCAGCAGCAGCGGTTCGGCGAAGGAGAGGGGGAGGCCTGCGATCATGCGCTGCGTCCCGCCTTGACGGTTGAGCGGCCGCCGCCCTTGCTCACCATCATGCCGGCGTGCAGGAACAGCAGCAGCTCGGCCGCGGAGCGGCTGGTGGTGTGGGTCGAGAACAGCCAGTCGAGCCGGCCGGTCTCGGCACGGATCTGCTCGCGATGCAGCGCGACGCGCGCGACATAGTCGCTCGCCCAGCTCTCGGCCCGGCCCGCGGTGATGACACTGCCGGCCTCGGGCTCGACGAATTCGACACGGCCGGAATAGGGGAAGGTCTCTTCGGCGGGATCGACGACCTGGATCAGCGTGCCGTGCGCGCCGGAGGAGGAAAGCCCGGCAAGCATCGTCGTGATCTCAGCTATCGGCGACCAGAAATCCGACAGCACGACGACTTCGGCCAGCGACGACGGCACGAAGGACGGCGGCAGGCTCGCGCGCGTCGTCTCGTCGTGCAAGATCGCTTCCGCCATCTTGTCGATCACGTTGAGGCTTGCGGTCGGGGTCATCAGGCCGGGAATGCCGACGCGCTCTCCGCCGGCCACGAGCAACTCGGCCAGTGCGAAGGCGACGATCAGTCCGCGCTCCAGCTTGCTGTCGCGCGCATCGCGTGAGGCAAACGCCATCGAGGGCGACCGGTCAGCCCAGATCCACACAGTGTGCGCGGCCTCCCATTCCTGCTCGCGCACATAGAGATGGTCGTCGCGTGCCGAGCGGCGCCAATCGACGCGCTGCGACGGCTCGCCGGAGACGAAGCGGCGGTATTGCCAGAAATTCTCGCCCGAGCCGGCGCGGCGGCGGCCGTGCAGGCCATGGATGACGTTGGCCGCAACACGGCGGGCCTCAAGCACCAGGCGCGGCAGCGACGCGGCGAGCGATCGGCTTTCGCCATCTGCACGTCGGACCGCCAGGATCTCCTCGTTCTGGTGCCTGTTGTCAGCCGCCATCAACCGATCCGCGTCTTCAATTGCTTGATCACGTCCGGAATGGTGCGGCCCTCGGCGCGCGCCGAGAAGGTCAGCGCCATGCGGTGCTTGAGCACGGGCTCGGCGAGATCGAGCACGTCGTCGATCGACGGCGCGAGCCTGCCGTCGAGCAGCGCGCGGGCGCGAACCGCCAGCATCAACGCCTGGCTGGCGCGGGGACCGGGTCCCCACGCGATCAGCTTGCCGGCCTCGCCGCCCTCGGTGCCGGGGCGCGCGGCGCGCACCAGCGTCAGGATCGCTTCGACGACGGAATCGCCGACCGGCAGGCGCCGCACCAGTCGTTGTGCCGTGAGCAGCGTCTCCGCATCCATCGACGGCTTGGCATGCGCCTCTTCGGCGCCGGTGGTTTCGAACAGGATGCGCCGCTCGGCGTCGCGATCGGGATAGTCGACGTCGATTTCCATCAGGAAGCGGTCGAGCTGCGCTTCGGGCAGCGGATAGGTGCCTTCCTGCTCGAGCGGGTTCTGCGTCGCGAGTACGTGGAACGGCTTCGGCAGATCATGCCGCGCGCCGGCAATGGTGATGTGCTGCTCCTGCATGGCTTGCAGCAGCGCCGACTGGGTGCGCGGGCTAGCGCGGTTGATCTCGTCGGCCATCAAGAGCTGCGCGAACACCGGGCCGGAGATGAAGCGGAACGAACGCTTGCCGGTGGAGCTCTCGTCGAGCACCTCGGCGCCGAGGATGTCCGACGGCATCAGGTCGGGCGTGAACTGGATGCGCTTGGCGTCGAGCCCGAGCGTGACGCCGAGCGTCTCGACCAGCTTGGTCTTGGCGAGGCCGGGCACGCCGATCAGGAGCGCGTGGCCGCCGGACAAGATCGTCACCAGCGTGTTCTCGATCACCTGGTCCTGGCCGAAAATGACCGTGGATACCGCTTCCTTGGCGGCCTTGATCTGGCCTGCGACCTGCTCGGCCGAACGGACGATCACGTCCTCCAGTTTCTCGACGCTATCTGCACCAGCCATCCGATCCGCTCCTTCTCGGCGATGCGCGCATTGCCGCGCCGGCATCTGTCGTCATCTCTTGGTCGTCATCGCTTGGCCCGCATGCTAAACCTATGCGAAGGCCATGTATTCGTTGAATTAAACTATCCCCACCTTATCGGCATTTCAGGGTATGAACGGCATCACGATGTGGCGAGAATGACATCCCGACCACATCTCAGGATACGTGCACCAAATGTGCCAGATTGAGGGTAGGAAACTTTAAGGCAAACAATGGCGAAGCAAGGGCAGGGCGATTCCGGCAGTGAAACTACGGGCATCGGAGGCAAGGGCCTCGAAGGCCTCACCACTGCTGCCAACCGAGCTGCGACATCGGGGCCGGCCGGACGCAAGGGCCTGCCGCCGGTTCATCTGTGGAATCCGCCGTTCTGCGGCGATCTCGACATGCGAATCGCGCCTGACGGCACCTGGTTCTACATGGGAACGCCGATCGGGCGTCCCGCGCTGGTGCGGCTGTTCTCCACGATTCTGAAACGCGAGGACGGCAAGCACTTTCTCGTGACGCCGGTGGAGAAGGTCGGCATCCGCGTCGACGACGCACCGTTCCTCGCGGTGGAAATGCAGACCGAGCAAGACGCGCGCGGCCGGTTGCTCAGGTTCCGGACCAATGTCGATGACTGGGTCGATTGCGAGAAAGGCCACGGCCTCAGATTCGAAGCTGCCGAGGATGGCGGATTGACGCCCTATCTGCACGTCCGCGCCGACCTGTGGGCGAAGGTCACCCGCGCGCTCTACTACGATCTGGTTGACATGGGCGAGGAGCGGATGGTCGATGGTCAGGAGATGTTCGGCATCGAGTCCGGCGGCGAGTTTTTCGCGATGGCCGATGCCAGTCAGGTGAGGGGCGCACTTTGAACGAGCCGTTGCTGAAGGTGAAGCCGGCGACGATCAGCTCGACGGAATTCTTCGCGCGGGCCCGCAAGCGGCTCAGTTTCGAGGTGCCGCCGGGCCTGGTCGATCCGCATATCATTCCGCGCACCGGAGATTCCGGCACCGACCGGATGCTCGAGATCGTCGCCCAGGAGCAGCCGGTGCGGCCGGCCGCGGTGCTGATTCCGGTGGTCGATCATCCCGAGCCGACCGTGCTCCTGACGCAGCGTTCGCCGAATCTGTCGAGCCACGCCGGCCAGATCTCGTTTCCCGGCGGCAAGATCGACGCCACCGATGCCTCGCCGCTCGACGCCGCGCTGCGCGAAGCCTGCGAAGAAGTCGGCTTGAGGCGGGAATTCATCGACCCTGTCGGCTATCTCGACCTCTATGGCACCGCATTCGGCTTCCGCATCCTGCCGACGGTCGCCAAGGTGAAGCCGGGATTTACGCTTGAGATCAACGAGGCCGAAGTCGTCGACGCATTCGAGGTGCCGCTCGCTTTCCTGATGAACCCCGAGAATCATCAGATCCACACCAAGGAATTCCGCGGCATGGACCGCTCCTATTATGCGATGCCGTTCGCCGAGCGTTACATCTGGGGCGCGACCGCGGGCATTCTGCGCGTGCTATATGAGCGGATCTATCTGTCATGATCCGCACGGTGTTGACCGAGATCGGAATCTTTCTGGTCCCGTTCGCGGTCTATGCCATCTTCCTGATCGCGACGCGGTCCGGCGTGACGCTGCCGGCGTCCTGGCCGCTCCACATGATCGCGAAGCTGACTCTGGTGGCATTGGTGATGGTAATCGTGAGTTTCGTGGCGCTGGCCGAATTGACCGGCGCGCCACCGAACTCGACTTATGTTCCCGCTCACATCGAGAATGGCAGGCTGGTGCCCGGAGTTGAGCGATGAGCGAAGTGCGCTTGTTGTCCGACGCGCCATGGCTCGCTTCGGGGCCTGCGGCGCGCGTGCTCGGCCTGCTCAATGCCGACGGCGAAGAGGCGCGGGTGATCGGCGGCGCGGTGCGCAACGCGCTGATGCGGATTCCGCTTGCCGACATCGACATCGCCACCACCGCGCTACCGGACGAGGTCGTTCGCCGCGCCAAGCGGGCGGGCATCAAGAGCGTGCCGACCGGCATCGAGCACGGCACGGTTACACTGGTTATCGACGGCCACCCATTCGAAGTGACGACGCTGCGCGAGGACACCGAGACCTTCGGCCGCAAGGCCAAGGTGGCGTTCGGGCGCGACTGGGTGCGCGACGCCGAGCGGCGCGACTTCACCATCAACGGCCTGTCGGTCGATACCGCTGGCGTCGTGCATGACCACGTCGGCGGCCTTGCCGATATCGCGGCGCGGCGGGTGCGCTTCATCGGCCATCCCGCGCAGCGGATTGCCGAGGATTATTTGCGCATCCTGCGCTTCTTCCGCTTCCACGCCGCCTATGGTGTGGGCGAGGTCGATCGCGCCGGCTATCTCGCCTGCATCGGCGGGCGCGCCGGTTTGACCGGTCTGTCGGCCGAGCGCATCCGCATGGAGGTGCTCAAGCTCGTGGTCGCGAACGGCGCCGCCGGCGCGGTGGTCGCGATGGGCGATGGCGGATTGCTGCAGCCGCTGTTCGGTGGTGTCGCCTATACCGGCCCGTTCGCGGCAATGATCGAGATCGAGAAGTTGATGGAGCTCGCGCCGAGCGCCGTGCGCCGGCTCGCCGCGCTGACCGTTGCCGTGACCGAGGACGCGCGACGCATCGCAAGCCGGTTGCGGCTCTCCAACGCCGAGGCCAAGGCGCTGGATTCGATGGGCCATCGCTGGTGGCGCCTGCCCGGCATGGACGAGGCGCATGCCAAGCGCAGGCTCTACAGGCTGGACGAGGGGCCCTATCGTGACCGGCTGCTGCTCGCCTGGGCGCGAACCGGTGTGGGCCGCGATGTCGACCACTGGCGCGCGCTCGCCACGTTGCCGCAACGCTGGCGCGCGCCTCACTTTCCGTTGAGGGCGTCGGATTTCATCGCGCGCGGTATTGCCGAGGGGCCGGCGCTCGGGCATGTCCTGACGCTGGCCGAGGATGCCTGGCTTGCGGCGGACTTTCCGCTCGATCCGCAGGTGCTGTCCGGCATCGCCGACCAGACCGTCTCCCGTTTCACCCGCGATCACCGCCTCTGAATTTTCGTACCGCCGAGTTCATCGGCGGCACGGTAACGAACGTCGCATGGAGACGATGCCGCACGGGCGAGGCGGCATCGCGCCGACAGATCTCACGCCGCCTTGCGCTTCTTCTTGCGGTCGCCGTCGTCATCCTCGTCTTCGTCGTCCTCTTCTTCCTCGTCGTTGTCTTCGTCCTCGTCGTCTTCTTCCTCGTCATCTTCAGGATCGAGTTCGGTCGATTCGAGTGCGACGAGCGGCAGAGTTTCGCGAAACAGGTCGCCGTCCGTGCCCATCCAAAGACACTCGACCTTGTCCTCGTCGACTTCCACGACCGTGATCGGATGGCCGCCGGATTTCAGCATGACGACATCGCCTGGTTTCAGTTCCATGATCTTCCCTCCGCGCATGATGACGCGGACGGCACGCTAGCGGCCGGTGATGACAGTCAAATCACGGCCGGCGCCGGCTTCGATGGAATTGACGTGGAAAACGGCTATTTGTGTCTGGCCGGAACCAGCTCGGTCAGCGAGCGGACGATGCGGTCGGGCTTGATGGTCGATCCCGGCGGCAGCCCGACACCGTGCACATCCATCCAGACCGCGTAGATGCCGAGCCGCTGCGGCGCCACGACTTCCCACTCCAGATTGTCGCCGATCATCCAGGTATCAGACGCGGTGACGCCGAGCGCGTCCATCGCGTGCAGATAGGCGCGCTCCTCCGGCTTGCCGAAGCCGTGCTCGCCCTCGATCTGGATGTGATCGAAGCGATGGCCGAGCGCGAAACGCTCGACCTTGGCGCGCTGCATGTCGGCTGCGCCGTTGGTGACCAGCGCGAGCTTGATGCCGAGCGCCTTGAACGCATCGATCGCCTCATGCGCGCCGGGGAAGACGAACATCTCCTCTTCGCGATAGGCGGTGAAGCGATCGGCGATGCGGTCGGCGAGATCGTCCGGCAGCGTGCGGTGGCCGGCTGCGGCGAGCTGGGCGAAGCCGCCCTTCACGGTCAGCCGGCGCGCCTCGCCGAGCTTGATCCGCCAGATCGGCTCGGCGGTCGACCAGAATTGCCGTGCAGAGGCCAACAAGGCGGTTGCGACCATGTCCGGGGGCAGGGGCGCCAGCTCCGCCGCGAATTCAGCGGTGATCGCATTCCAGGCGATCTCGGGACGTCCATAGGCCGACAGGATGGTGTCGTCCATGTCGATCAGCATCGCGCGCGGCAGCTTGGTTACGGCCATTTCACCTCCGGCGGCAGCGAAGACAGGATCGAATCGACATTGCCGCCGGTCTTCAGGCCGAAGATGGTGCCGCGATCGTAGAGCAGGTTGAACTCGACATAGCGCCCCCGACGAACCAGCTGCTCGTCGCGGTCCTCCGCGGTCCAGCCGGCCGCGAAATTGCGCCGCACCAACTCGGGATAGATCTTCAGGAAGCTGCGCCCGACATCCTGGGTGAAGGCGAGATCGGCCTTCCAGTCGCCGCTGTCATGCCAGTCGTAGAAGATGCCGCCGACGCCGCGGGCTTCCTTGCGGTGCGGCAGATAGAAATAGTCGTCGCACCATTTCTTATACTTGTCGTAGTCAGCGACGCCGTTCGGTCCGGTGCATGCCGCTTTCATCGCGGCATGGAAGGCGACCGTGTCGGGATCTTCCTGGGTGCGCCGCCGGTTGAGCACCGGCGTCAGATCCGCGCCGCCGCCGAACCAGGCCTTGGTGGTGACCACGAAACGGGTGTTCATGTGCACGGCGGGCACGTTCGGATTGCGCAAGTGCGCGATCAGCGAAATGCCCGACGCCCAGAACCTCGGATCATCGGCGGCGCCGGGAATCTGGGCGCGAAATTCGGGAGCGAACTCGCCATGCACGGTCGAACAGTGCACGCCGACCTTCTCGAAGAGCCGCCCTTTCATGATCGACATCACGCCGCCGCCGCCGGGCTTGCCGGTATGGTCGGTGCGATCCCAGGGGGTGCGCACGAACCGGCCGGCGTCGCCGGGATAGAGCGCTGCGGGGGCATCGTCCTCGAGCTGCTCGAACGCCGTGCAGATCTCGTTGCGCAGCGCCTCGAACCAGCCGCGCGCACGCGCCTTGCGGTCTTCGATGATGGCGGGGTCTGTGGGCAGCATGACTAACCTTGCGGGCCGAAGTAAGTGCAGCTTTCGTTGCAGCTGTCGCGGTGGACGCTGACGCGGGTCAGCTTGCCCGCGTGCTGCAACCGCTCCCAGATGAAGCGCGAGAGGTTCTCCAGCGTGGGTACGCCGATCGCCTCGATCTTGTTGAGGAACTTGTGGTCGAGCGTCTTCTGCACCTCGGCCATGGCGCGTTCGAGCAGGCCGAGATCGATCACCATTCCGGTTTTCGGGTCCGGCGTGCCGCGTACGGTGACTTCGGCACGAAACGAGTGGCCGTGGATCTCCTCGCTGGCGGCACCAAAGGTCGTTCCGGACAGCGCATGCGCAGCCTCGAACCGAAACGCTTTCGTCAATTCCCACATCTCTCTCAACAATCCAGTTCTGTCTTGTCTCTAGTTTGGTTGCGTTTTCTTGATGCGAACCGGTTCCCACTTCGCTTGAAAACGCTCCGGTTCATCTGATCCCGAGCGTCTTGTGCGTCTGCACGCTGAGGCGCCATTGCGGGTGCTTCAGGCAGTAGGCGATCGCCCGCTCGGTATTCTCGATCACGTCGGGTCCGTCCATCGGCTGCAGCGAGAAGCGCTCGAACGAAAGCCCCGCAAAGTCCTCCGGCGCGTTCTCCGGCTGCGGATAGACCAGCTTGAGTTCGTGCCCACTGCGCACCACGAGCTCGGCTGCGGCCTTGGGGCTGACGCAGATCCAGTCGAGCCCGTCGGGCGGCGCGATGGTGCCGTTGGTCTCGATCGCGATCGCAAAGCCGTGGCCGTGCAGGGCCTCGATCAGGGCGCTGTCGACCTGTAGCAGCGGCTCGCCGCCGGTCAGCACCACGTAGCGGTCTGCCTCGCCCCCGGTCCATTGCGCGGCGATGGTGCCGGCGAGCTCGGCGGCGTCGGCATAGCGGCCGCCGAGCGTGCCGTCGGTGCCGACGAAATCGGTGTCGCAGAACCGGCAGACGGCGCCGGCGCGGTCCTGCTCGCGGCCGCTCCAGAGGTTGCAGCCGGCAAAGCGGCAGAACACGGAGGCCCGGCCCGCATGGGCGCCTTCGCCCTGCAGGGTAAGAAAGATCTCCTTGACCGCGTAGCTCACCAAAAATCCCTTAAGTTGCCGAACCGGCAGATAGCGAACGGGTCTGCCGGAGCGCCTCGCCGACGGCCATGGCCGCCGTGACGGCCACATTGAGTGAGCGCATGGACGGCCTGATCGGAATCACCAGCCGGGCATCCGCGGCGGCCACCACCGCGTCGGTCACCCCCGCCGTCTCGCGCCCGAACAGCAGGACATCGGAGGCCGCATAGTCGAAATCAAGGTAGGATTTCGCCGCCCTGGTCGTGAACAGCACCAGCCGGCATCCTGCCTCGGCCCGCCATTCCTCGAATTTCGACCATGAGTCGTGACGCTTCAACCGCACATGGTCGAGATAGTCCATACCCGCCCGGCGGAAATTCCGGTCCGAGGTGTCGAATCCCGCCGGTTCGATGATATGGGCTGCCACGTCCAGGCAGGCGCAAAGGCGCAGAATCGTCCCTGTATTCTGGGGAATGTCGGGCTGGAACAGCGCGATCTGCATGGTGCGGACGACCTGTGAAATCCGGATGAAATTGTCTCAATAAAACATCGCTCGGCGCGGATTTCGTGCATTGCACGTGTGCGAGCCGATAGCGGGCTTGCGCTCGTCCGGCAAGGGTGCCAATAGAACGATTCTGGACTGCTGTTCCGCCATTTGGGGTGGGGAATGGCAGTTTTCTGCCGCCGCGGGGGCCGCGGGCGCCGGCAGCCTTTCTTGAGGCGCTTCCCAGCGTCTCCGGGGCGGTTCCACCGGCTGCAGAAAAGAAAGGGCTAGGAATCGTGACGACAGCGTCTTCGGCGGACCATCCGACACGCCGTGATTTTCTCTTTGTTGCAACCGGAGCTGCCGCCGCGGTCGGCGCAGCCGCCACCGTCTGGCCGCTGGTTGCCCAGATGAACCCGGACGCCGCGACGATCGCGGCCGGCGCGCCGATCCAGGTCGACCTGGCGCCGATCGCCGAGGGCCAGGACATCAAGGTGTTCTGGCGCGGCAAGCCGATCTACATCAGCCATCGCACCAAGAAGCAGATCGAGGAGGCTCAGAAGGTGCCGCTCTCGAGCCTGCCCGATCCGCAGCCCGACTCGGCCCGCGTCAAGGCCGGCCACGACCAGTGGCTGGTGGTGATCGGCATCTGCACCCATCTCGGCTGTATCCCGATCGCCCATGAGGGCAATTACGACGGTTTCTTCTGCCCCTGCCACGGCTCCCAGTACGACTCCTCCGGTCGTATCCGCCAGGGGCCGGCGCCCGCCAATCTGGCGGTGCCGCCCTACGCCTTCCTTTCCGACACCAAAATCCAGATCGGCTAAGTCCCGGACCCTCCGGGACTTCGGCTTCCCCTTGGACCCATCGCGTCGTTTTTCTTCTTCAGGATCGCATCAATGAGCGGACCATCTGATTTCCAACCGAGCAACCCCGCCTTGAAGTGGATCGAACGGCGCCTTCCGATCTTCGGCCTGATCCACTCTTCATTCGTGGCCTATCCGACGCCGCGCAACCTGAACTACTGGTGGACCTTCGGCGCCATCCTTTCGCTGATGCTGGGTCTGCAGATCCTGACCGGCGTGATCCTGGCGATGCACTACACGCCGCACGCCGATCTCGCCTTCAAGTCGGTCGAGCTGATCGTCCGCGACGTCAATTACGGCTGGCTGCTGCGCAACATGCATGCCTGCGGCGCGTCGATGTTCTTCTTCGCCGTCTACATCCACATGTTCCGCGGCCTTTATTACGGGTCGTACAAGGAGCCGCGCGAGGTGCTGTGGATCCTCGGCGTCATCATCTACCTCTTGATGATGGCCACCGGCTTCATGGGCTACGTGCTGCCGTGGGGCCAGATGAGCTTCTGGGGCGCCACCGTCATCACCAACCTGTTCTCGGCCGTGCCGTATTTCGGCGAGAGCATCGTGACGCTGCTGTGGGGCGGTTATTCGGTCGGTAACCCGACGCTGAACCGCTTCTTCTCGCTGCACTATCTGCTACCGTTCGTGATCGCCGGCGTGGTCGTGCTGCACGTCTGGGCACTGCACGTCGCGGGTCAGAACAACCCGGCCGGCGTCGAGGCCAAGACCGAGAAGGACACCGTTCCGTTCACGCCCTATGCGACGATCAAGGACGCGTTCGGCGTGTCGTGCTTCCTGATCTTCTTCGCCTGGTTCATCTTCTACATGCCGAACTATCTCGGCGACGCCGACAACTACATCCCGGCGAACCCCGGCGTGACCCCGGCGCACATCGTGCCTGAATGGTACTACCTGCCGTTCTACGCGATCCTGCGCTCGATCCCGAACAAGCTCGCCGGCGTCGTGGCGATGTTCTCGGCGATCATCATCCTGTGCTTCCTGCCCTGGCTCGACAGCGCACGGACCCGGTCGTCGAAGTATCGTCCGCTGGCCAAGCAGTTTTTCTGGATCTTCGTGGTGGTCTGCATCCTGCTCGGCTATCTCGGCTCGCAACCGCCGGAAGGCATCTATGTGATCGCCGGCCGCATCCTGACGGTGTGCTACTTCGCCTACTTCCTGATCGTGCTGCCGCTGCTCGCCCGCATCGAGACGCCGCGCCCGGTGCCGAACTCGATCGCCGACGACGTGCTGGCGAAGAGCAAGGGCAGGGCCGCGACCGCAGCCTCGGTGATGCTCGCGATGGTGGTGGCCGGCGGCCTGTTCGTAGGCGGCACCCAGAACGCCAAGGCCGAGGAGGGCGGCAATGCGCCGCCGGCGCAGAGCTGGTCGTTCTCCGGCCCGTTCGGCAAGTATGACCGCGGCTCGCTGCAGCGTGGCCTGAAGGTCTACAAGGAAGTCTGCTCGGCCTGCCACGGCCTGTCCTATGTCGCGTTCCGCAACTTGGCGGATGCCGGCGGCCCCGGCTATTCGGTGGCGCAGGCGGCTGCGTTCGCGTCGGAATACAAGATCAAGGATGGTCCGAACGACCAGGGCGAGATGTTCGAGCGTCCGGGCCGTCCGGCGGACTACTTCCCGTCGCCGTTCCCGAACGAGCAGGCCGCGCGCGCAGCCAATGGCGGCGCGGCACCGCCCGATCTCTCGCTGATCACCAAGGCGCGGTCCTACAAGCGCGGCTTCCCGCAATTCGTGATCGACTTCTTCAGCCAGTACCAGGAGCAGGGCCCGGACTACGTCGACGCCATCCTGCAGGGCTTCGAGGACAAGGCCCCGGCTGGCGTCACGATCCCCGAGGGCTCGTACTACAACAAGTACTTCCCCGGCCACGCCATCAAGATGCCGAAGCCGCTGTCCGACGGTCAGGTGACCTTCGACGACGGCTCGCCGGCGACGGTCAAGCAGTACGCGCATGACGTCACCACCTTCCTGATGTGGGCCGCCGAGCCGCACATGGAAGAGCGCAAGCGGATCGGCATGCAGGTGTTCTTCTTCCTGGTGATCTTCGCCATCCTTATGTACTTCACCAAGCGCAAGGTTTGGGCCGACGCGCACTGACCTCGGCGATCGCGAATTTGAAAAAGCCCCTTTTCGGGGGCTTTTTTGTTTGTGTTCGCAATGACGGCAAATCGATTTGCGTCCGTCACCGAGTACGGACAAGATGCCGGCCAATCAGCCGGCAAACATCTGCGGAGGAACTCATGGGTACCAGCATCACCTTCAAGCGTCCGGACGGCAAGGAAGCGTCGGGCTATCTTGCCAATGCCGCACGCGGCAACGCGCCCGGAGTGGTCGTGATCCAGGAATGGTGGGGCCTCCAGGACCAGATCAAGGGCATGTGCGACCGCTTCGCGCGGGCAGGTTTCGATGCGCTGGCGCCCGATCTCTACAAGGGCAAGGTGGTGCCGTATCACGACACCGAAGCCGCCGGCAAAGAGATGAACTCGCTCGACTTCATGGACGCCACCACCCAAACGGTGCGCGGTGCCGCGCAGTACCTCGCCAAGAACGGCGCCAAGGTCGGCCTCACCGGCTTCTGCCTCGGCGGTGCGGTGACCATCATCGGCGCCACCAAGATCCCGGAATTGACGGCCGGCGTGGTGTTCTACGGCATTCCGCCGGAGCAGGCGGCCAAGCCGGCGGATGTTCGGATTCCGCTGCAGGGCCATTTTGCCACCAAGGACGACTGGTGCACGCCGGCGCTGGTCGATGGCTTCGAGAAGGCGATGAAGGCCGCCGGCAAATCGCTGGAGCTGTACCGCTATGACGCCGACCACGGTTTCGGCAACGAGCAGCGCCTGTCGGTGCACGACCGGCAGTGCGCGGAGTTGGCCTGGGACCGGGCGACGGAGTTCTTCAGGAAGCATCTGGGGTAAAGGCGCGCGATTATCCGCAATCTCGCTGTCGTCCCGGCGAAGGCCGGGACCCATACGCCGCGGCAGTCGGGACCAAAGCAAACTGGTCGACGGCTTTGCCAAACAACTACGCCCTGTGGTTATGGGTCCCGGCCTTCGCCGGGACGACGTGGGGAGTTTGCTATGCGTCCTTCACCCCATCCCACCACGGGCACGTTCCCGACATCAGCTTGAAATTGCCTTCCATCACCTGCACCGGTGCGCGCTTGCCCTCGGCGGCGGCGCGCATCCGCATCTCGCGCGCGACCGCGCGGTCCTCCGGCGACAGCCAGACCCGTTCGTGGCCCCACAGGCTCGGGCCGTCATGCATCTCGAACGGCGTCCAGTTCGCAGGATCGATCTCGCGGCCGCCCCAGCCGCACTCGACCATGAAGGCTGACGGTGACCTGGCGTAGAACGACGTCATCAAATCGTTGGTGTGTCGGCCGAGCGTGACGTTGACCCGGTCCTCCTGCTGCGCGATGTCGTAGGCTTGGCCGACATCGTCGAGCGAGAACAGCTCCACCATCAGATGATGCATGCCGTTGCTGCCGGTCTCGATCAGCGCCAGCGAGTGGTGGCGGGCATTGACGTGGAAGAAGTAGGCGCGGAACGGCTTTTCGATGTAGTCGCTGAGGCCGAAGCCGAGCACGTCGACATAGAAGCTCATGACAGGGACGAGATTCTCGACCGTCAGCACCGCGTGGCCGAGGCCGAGCGCGCCGGTGCGGAAGCCGGAGATCGAGCGGCCCGGCCTGAACGGCGCGTCGTCGATCTCGGCGCCGTGAAACGCCTCGAGCCGGTTGCCGGCGGGGTCGCTGAACGAGATCAGGCCCCGCACCCGCCGGCTATCGGCGAGCGCCTGCGGCTCTGATGTTACGGCGACGCCGGCGCGCTCCAGCCGCGCCGCCAGCGCATCGAGATCCGTGGCATCCGCCACCTCCCAGCCGAAGAACCTCGTGCCTTCGCCCTGCGCGCGGTCGATCACGATGCGTTGCTTGCGGTCGTCCATCCGGAACGCGAGCAGCGCGTTGCCGCGCTCGATCGCCTGCAGCCCGACCAGGCCGGTGCCGAATTGCCGCCAGTCGTCCAGCGCATCCGAGCCGAAGCCGGCATATCCGAGACCCAAAATCGCCATCCGCGCCTCCGCCATCTGTCTTTTTTTGGGCGGCCGATCAGCCGCCATTTCGGCAAATCCTACGCGGATTCCTGGCTCTTCAAACCCCGAATATGCCGCCCAAACGGCGTCCAGGATTGGGGCAGGGGTGTGAGGCCATCCCTTGACACGGCCCGCGCCGGGTGGTGTGTAGCGGCCATGAGCACCGTTGCCAGTCCATCCCGTCGTTGGTGGCCCACCTTCTCATAGGTGGCCGGTGCGTTTTCATTTTCTCAAAAACGTCGAAGGTCGCCATCGCAGTGCGACGGTCTCCTTCGTTTGTCCTGTGTGGCGCTCTCTTCCCAAGTTTCGTAAGAGGATCACATGAACAGGACAGTCTTCTCCCTGCCGGCCAAGAGCGAATACCTGACCAATGGCGGCCTTGCGGTCGCCCGCGTGGTCGAGCAGTTCACCGGCGGCGCCAATCGCCTCGATGATCTGATCGCGCTGCTCGACCGCCGCCGCGGCGTGGTGCTGTCCTCGGGCACCACGGTGCCGGGCCGCTACGAGAGCTTCGACCTCGGCTTTGCCGATCCGCCGCTGGTGCTGGAAACCTCGGGCACCGATTTCTCGTTGCAGGCGCTGAACCCGCGCGGCGAGGTGCTGATCGCCTTTCTCGGCGACGTGCTGCGCGAGCCCTGCGTCGTGATCTCGGAGCGCAGCGCGACAAGGCTTGCAGGCCATATCATCCGCGGCGAAGCGCCGGTCGAGGAAGACCAGCGCACCCGCCGCGCCAGCGTGATGTCGCTGGTGCGCGACATGGTGGCGGCGTTCACCTCCAATGCCGATCCGCTGCTCGGCCTGTTCGGCGCCTTCGCCTACGACCTCGTGTTCCAGATCGAGGACCTCGTGCAGAAGCGCGCCCGCGAGGCCGACCAGCGCGATATCGTGCTGTACGTGCCGGACCGGCTCTTGGCCTATGACCGCGCCACCGGTCGCGGCGTGGCGCTGAATTACGAGTTTGCGTGGAAGGGCAAATCCACCGCCGGCCAGTCGCACGAGACCGCGCCGAGCCTCTATGCCAAGACCGACCGGCAGGGCTTTGCCGATCACGCCGCGGGCGAATATCAGGCGACCGTCGAAGTGGCGCGCGCGGCGTTCGCCCGCGGCGACCTGTTTGAGGCGGTGCCGGGGCAGCTGTTCGCCGAGCCCTGCGAGCGCTCGCCGGCGGAAGTGTTCCAGCGGCTCTGCCGCATCAATCCGTCGCCCTACGGCGCGCTGATGAATCTCGGCGACGGCGAATTCCTGGTCTCCGCCTCGCCCGAGATGTTCGTGCGCTCCGACGGCCGCCGGGTCGAGACCTGCCCGATCTCGGGCACCATCGCGCGTGGCTCGGATTCGATCGGCGATGCCGAGCAGATCCGCAAGCTGCTGAACTCGGAGAAGGACGAGTTCGAGCTCAACATGTGCACCGACGTCGACCGCAACGACAAGGCGCGCGTCTGCGTGCCCGGCACCATCAAGGTGCTGGCGCGGCGCCAGATCGAGACCTACTCAAAGCTGTTCCACACCGTCGACCACGTCGAGGGCATGCTGCGGCCGGGCTTCGATTCGCTCGATGCGTTCCTGACCCATGCCTGGGCGGTCACCGTCACGGGTGCACCGAAGCTGTGGGCGATGCAGTTCGTCGAGGACCATGAGCGGTCGCCGCGGCGCTGGTACGCCGGCGCGATCGGCTGCGTCAATTTCGACGGCAGCATCAACACCGGCCTCACCATCCGCACCATCCGTATGAAGGATGGCCTCGCCGAGGTGCGCGTCGGCGCCACCTGCCTGTTCGACTCCGATCCCGCCGCAGAGGACCGCGAGTGCCAGGTCAAGGCCGCGGCGCTGTTCCAGGCCCTGCGCGGCGATCCGCCGAAGCCGCTGTCCGATTTCGCACCCGATGCCACCGGCTCCGGCAAGAACGTGCTCTTGATCGATCATGACGACAGTTTCGTCCACATGCTGGCGGATTACTTCCGCCAGGTCGGCGCCAACGTCACCGTGGTCCGGCACATCCATGCCCAGGACATGCTCAAGAAGAAGGGCTGGGATCTTCTGGTGCTGTCGCCCGGGCCGGGCCGTCCGGAGGATTTTGGCATCGCGAAGACCATCGATACCGCGCTGGAAAAGAAGCTGCCGATCTTCGGCGTCTGCCTCGGCGTGCAGGCGATCGGCGAATATTTCGGCGGTGAGCTCGGCCAGCTCGCCCAGCCCGCGCATGGCCGTCCCTCGCGCGTGCAGGTGCGCGGCGGCCGGCTGATGCATAATCTGCCGAACGAGATCGTGATCGGCCGCTACCACTCGCTCTATGTCGAGCGTGACAGCGTGCCCGAGGTGCTGGCGGTGACCGCGACCACCGAAGACGGCGTCGCGATGGTGATCGAGCACAAGACCCTGCCGGTCGGCGGCGTGCAATTCCATCCGGAATCGCTGATGTCGCTCGGCAACGAGGTCGGCCTGCGCATTGTCGAGAATGCATTCCGGCTGAATCCGCCGGCCAATTGAGGATTGCGAAACCAATGACCTTCGACCACGACATCAAGGCGACCGTTCGCACCATCCCGGACTACCCGAAGAAGGGCATCCTGTTTCGCGACATCACGACGTTGCTGGCGGATGCCCGCGCCTTCCGCCGCGCGGTCGATGAGCTGGTGCATCCCTGGGCCGGGGCCAAGGTCGACAAGGTCGCGGGCATCGAGGCGCGCGGCTTCATCCTCGGCGGCGCGGTGGCGCATCAGCTCTCCGCCGGCTTCGTGCCGATCCGCAAGAAGGGCAAGCTGCCGCACACCACGGTGCGGATCGCCTACTCGCTGGAATACGGCATCGACGAGATGGAGATGCACGCCGACGCGGTGCAGCCCGGCGAGCGCGTGATCCTGGTCGACGATCTGATCGCGACCGGCGGCACCGCGGAGGGCGCGGTGAAGCTGCTGCGCCAGATCGGCGCCAATGTGGTCGCCGCCTGCTTCATCGTCGACCTGCCCGATCTCGGCGGCGCGGCGAAGCTGCGCGCGATGGACGTGCCGGTGCGCACGCTGATGGCGTTCGAGGGGCACTAACCCTCCACGTCGTCCCGGCGAAGGCCGGAACGACAATCATCCCCGCTGCAGCAGCATGCTCAACTCGAGATCGCGGAACGTGGTGTAATTCCGCCGGATCCACTGATGCAGCTCGGTCGATGAATCCTTCTCCTGGCGCAGATAGCCGGTGAAGGAGAAGGTCAGCCGGTCGATATAGGTCTTCAGGAACACCGGCAGCGCGCGGAAGCGCAGCACCCGGCTGCTGGTCATGACCGGCGGCAACTCGCCGCGCACCACGAATTCATTGTCGATGACGATCAGCGCGTTCGGCGGGATCAGGCCTTGCAGCATCTGGTAGCCGCGCACCGAAGCGCGGTCGGTATCGGCGACGTACAGGATGACGGGCGCGACGCGGCGGCGCAGCGCCTCCTTCATCAGCCCGATCTGGTCGCACATTTTGAAGAATTCGTCGAAGGCGTGGTAGCCGAGGTCGACCACCTTGGCGATGCCGTCATTGACGATGACGCGGTCCATCAGCTGCATCTTGCCGTAGGTGTCGATCACGTCGGCGGTTTCCGTGATCCGCGGCAGGTAGTCGAGCAGCGACGGCTCCTTCAGGTTGATGTCGTAGCAGAGCACGTCGCCGTTCTTGAGCAGCAGGAATTCCGCAAGCAGCCGTGCGATCAGCGTCTTGCCGACCTGCGGGCGGGGCGAGCAGATGATGTAGACGGGCGTGGATGACATCGCCCGCTATATCAGGCCAAATTTTCGTCTAATCCAGCCCCGTCGTCGCCCCGCGCGCCACTTTTTTCGCTGCTCCCTGGCACGATTTTTCGCCGCCCAGGCCGCGGCTATTTTTCGCCCTTGGCTGACTTGGCGCCGACCAGGTCGGTCAGCTTGATCCGGTCGTACTCGCTCCACACATTGGCGAGCCAGTGCCGGACATAGCCGCGCAGCACGAACGAATAATTCGCGGCGTCGTCGTTGATGCCCTTGTTGGCGACGAATTTCAGGAACGGAACCGAGGACACCTCGACCTGCTCATAGGCCATTTCGTTGAGCTTGGGGATCGTGAGGTCGGTCGCGTCCTTGATGCGGTGGAAGTAGGAATTGTAGGTCGCCTGGTCCCACTGGAAGAACTGGGTGTCGTTGATGAAGTTCTTCACCAGGAAATATTTCGCGCCGCCCATGAAGCCGGCGGTCTCGGCGATCTCGTCCAGCGAGGCGATCGAGGGGCCGAGGATGTGGAACACGGCGAAGGTGATCTGACCGGAGCGCGCCGCATCGAGGAAGCCGATGTCGCGCAGCGAGGCCAGCGCGGGCGACAACAGGCCAGCGCGGACGTCGATCACGGTGACCGCGGGGCCCGAGTTCAGCGTATCGAAGATCTTCATCTGGTCCGCGGTCGTCGTCATGTCGACGATCTCGGTGATGTCGGGATGGAAGCGCTTCAGCGTGCCGCGCGGCGACTCGGTGTCGAACGCCCGGGTCTGCACATTGTTGGCACTGAAATAGTCCAGGAGCGTCCGCGAGACGGTGGTCTTGCCGACCCCGCCCTTGTCAGCGCCCACCACGATCACAACCGGCTTTGCCATGGAAATCCCTTGAAAGCGCGCTCCCGACCGCGATGGCGATCGGCAAGTCCCCACACCTGCTTTGGGCGCGAACATGGCAGAAACAAGGGAGAATTCAATTCCTTAAGGCGCCCACGAGCGGTTTGGTGGGGAATTCCTTAATGGACTGAGTAGGCTAGGGCATGATCCGGAAAACTGCGCAGCGGTTGTCCGGGAAGCTCATGCCCAAATCAAGGAGCTCGCGCGATCAGCGATGCCGTCCCCAAGGACCTTGGAGAGGGCCTTGGAGTGGGTCCAGCGGCCCCAGCGGTCCCTGCCTTGGGCCGGTGCCCGGCAGCGGCGGCGGATTGTTCGGCTGCGCGGGCGGCGTGTCGCCCCACGGGCCATGGGTGACCGGCGGAGGTTGATCGCCTGGCAGCGGCGGCTGGTCCTGCGGCGCCGTCGCGTCCGTCTCATCCGGCAGCGCCAGCGGGCCGGGGTCATGACCGCCGGCATATTTCACCAGGGCATCGACCCGGGATTTCACCGACGGGTGGGTGGCGAACAGGTCGGCGAAGCCCTCGCGCGGATTGTCGACGCAGAGTTCCATTACCGCCGAGGTGGCTCCCGGCAGCTCGCCGCGATTCTCGATCTTGCGCAGCGCCGAAATCATCGCATCGGGATTCTTGGTCAGCTCGACCGATCCGGCATCGGCGAGAAATTCGCGCGACCGCGACAGTGCGAGCTTGACCACCTGCGACAGCAGCCAGGCCAGCATGATCAATGCGACCGCGATGATGATGACGACGATCGCGCCGCCGCCCGAACCCTTGCTGTCGCGATCCGAGGAGGAGGACGATGATCGCGAGGATGACGAGGACGACCAGCCGCCTCCGCCGCCGCTCCACGACAGATTTGTGAACAGGCGGAAGAACAGTTCGCCGAAGAAGCCGACCACGCCGGCGATGATCACCGCGATCACCATCAGTTGCACGTCGCCGTTCTTGATGTGGGTGAGCTCGTGGCCGAGCACGGCCTCGATCTCCTGGTCGTTCAGCGCTCTCAGAAGACCCGTGGTGACCGTGACGGCGTATTGGCGCGGGTTGAGGCCGGTCGCGAACGCATTCAGCGCCGGGCTGTCCATCACCTTCAGCTTCGGCATCTGGATGCCGCGCGAGATGCAGAGGTTTTCCAGCAGATTGTAGAGCCGCGGCTGCTGCTGCCGCGTCACGCTTTCGCCGCCGGTGACGGCGTCGATCATCTTCTGGTGGAAGAAATAGGCGATTACGATCCAGGCCGCTGCCGCGATCGTCGCCCACGGGAAGGCCGAGACCAGATCCCGCGAGGCCCGCGTCAAATAATATTCGGCCGTGCGGCTGCTATCGATCATCACTTCCGCGACCAGCGCGCCGGCATAGACCAGCACGTAGATCAGCAGGAACAGGCCGGCGAGCAGCAGCATCGAACGAAACTTGTTCGATGCGATATGCGTGTAGAGACCATAGGCGGCCATGACGGAGCAGCCTCTCGCCGGAGCGCGTTGCGCCTCAGAACTTCACGCTCGGTGCCGCCTCGACTTCCGTACGGCTGGCGCCGAGGTCGAAGAAATCCTTGCGGGTGAAGCCGAACATGCCGGCGAACAACGCGGCCGGCATCTGCTGGATGCCGGTGTTGTATTCCTGGACCGCGTTGTTGAAGAAGCGGCGGCTGGCGGCGATCTTGTTCTCGAGGTCGGACAGCTCCGAGGCGAGCTGCTGGAAATTGGCGTTGGCCTTGAGGTCCGGATAGGCCTCCGACAGCGCGATCAGGCGGCCGAGCGCGCCGGAGAGTTGGTTCTCCGCCGCCGAGACCTGGGCCGGCCCCTGTGCCGAGATCGCCGAATTGCGCGCCTTGATGACGTCGTCGAGCGTGCCGCGCTCATGGGAGGCATAGCCCTTCACGGTCTCGACCAGATTCGGGATCAGGTCGTGGCGCTGCTTGAGTTGCACGTCGATGTCGGCAAAGGCCTGGCTGACCCGCTGGCCGAGCGCGACGAGCCGGTTGTAGGCGCCGAACGCAAACAGCACGAGAAGGACGATGACGCCGATAACGATCCAGCTGGTCGACATGACAGGGCAACTCCTGATGGACGAGACGGCGGCACCGTAGCCCAAGATCGGGGCGCAGGGCAGCCCGCCGCGAAAAGGTGGGCAAAGGGTTGGTCGGTGATGGTGTCCAATTAGTTCAAAGGCGTCGTCCCGGCGAAGGCCGGGACCCATACGCCGCGGCCCGTGGAAAGGGCACAAGCGGCGTCGGCTTTGCTTCACGACCGAGATCGGTGGTTATGGGTCCCGGCCTTCGCCGGGACGACGCAGGCTGTTGGTCTCGACCGCATCGCCCCAGCGCCAGCGCCGGGCGCGCGCGTAGTCGGCCTTGGCGCGTCGGGGGACCCTGGCGACGGCGACGCCCTCCGCCGTGCACAGCTTGGCCGCAATCTCGACCTTGCCGACATCCGGTTGCGCGAGCACGCGCGATGGTCGGTTCTCAACCCGCGCGCGGCTCAGCGCGACATAGGCGAAGCGCTCGTCCTCGAACGGTGCGTCGGCGCCCTTGACCTGCTTGTGCGCGCGCGAGCGCTGCAGCCGCTGCGAGAAATGGCACCAGTCGGGCGCGACCAGCGGACAGTCGCCGTCATGCGGGCAGGGGGCAATCACATGCGCGCCGGCGGCGATCAATCGCGCGCGCAGCGCGATGATCCGCGCGTAGCCCGCGGGGGTGCCGGGTTCGACGACCAGCAGGGTATCCTTCGTTTGCTCCCACATGACATCGGTGAGCGCGTTGCGTTCGGCATCACCGAGCTCGTTGATGATGTAGCTCGCGATCACGAGATCGGCGGCCTCGGCATGCGCTGCATAAACGCGGGCCTGGCCGAGCTCGTAGGTGATGCGGCGCAGGCGGTCACTCCGGCGCGTGAGGTCGAGCGCCAGCGTGCGCAGGGCCTCATTGGCATCGAGCAGAGTGAACTCGTGCAACGACGGGAAGGCTTCCGCAGCCGCCCAGCTCGCCGTCCCCGGCCCGGCTCCGACATCGAGCAGGCTGGTGGGCGCGAAATCCGGCCGGATCTCCGTCAGTGCATTAAGGCTCGCCACCACGGCGGCATAGGTCGCGGGCATCCGCGCCACGGCGTAGGCCAGCGCATCGGTCTCGGTCCTGATCGTTCCGGAGCCGCCGCCTTCGCGATAGGTCTGCGAGATAATGGCTGCACGGCCGGCGGCGTCGCTGCGCGACAGGCCTTCGAGCCGGGCGTTGAGGGCCGCGCGGAGTTCAGCAGGTAGGTCCGGTGAGGTCATGTGCCGTCATTTCTACGTCATTCCGGGGCGGCGCAGCCGAACCCGGAATCTCGAGATTCCGGGTTCGGTGCTGCGCACCGCCCCGGAATGACGACATCGTATCCTACGCCACGTTCTGGTCGAGGATGTCGACCGCGCCCTGCAGGTCGACCGAGACCAGCTGCGAGACGCCGCGTTCGGCCATGGTGACGCCGAACAGCCGGTTCATCCGCGCCATGGTGATCGGATTGTGCGTGATGATGATGAAGCGCGTGTCGGTCGAACCGGTCATTTCGTGCAGCAGGCTGCAGAACCGTTCGACGTTGTGGTCGTCGAGCGGCGCGTCGACTTCGTCCAGCACGCAGATCGGCGACGGGTTGGTGAGGAACACCGCGAAGATCAGCGAGAGCGCGGTCAGCGCCTGCTCGCCGCCCGACAGCAGCGACAGCGTCTGCGGCTTCTTGCCAGGTGGCTTGGCGATGATCTCGAGGCCGGCTTCCAGAGGATCGTCGCTTTCGATCAGGTGCAGCGCCGCTTCGCCGCCGCCGAACAGCTCGGTGAACAGCCGCTTGAAGTGGTTGTTGACGGTCTCGAACGAGGTCAGCAGACGCTCGCGCGCTTCGCGGTTGAGGCTCTGGATGCCCTGGCGCAGCCGCTTGATCGCCTCGACCAGGTCGTCGCGCTCGGTGGTCAGCGCGGTGTGCTGGGTCTCGACTTCCTTCAGCTCTTCCTCGGCGCGCAGGTTGACGGCGCCGAGCCGCTCGCGGTCGCGCCGCAGCTTCTCGAGTTCTTCCTCGACCTGCGTGACCGGCGGCAGCTCCGCGCCGGGCTCGATCTCGGCCATGCCGACCACCGCGCTGGGCTCGACCTCGAGCATGTCGTGGATCTCGCGCTCGATGTCGGCGAGGCGGCGGCGGGTGCCTTCCATGCGCTCTTCGGCGCGGGCGGTGGCTTCGCGGGACGACGACAGCGCTTCGAGCGTGGCCTTGGCGACGCGATCGGTTTCCGCCATCGCGGCTTCGGCGGTTGCGAGCGCGTCGGCGGCGATGCGGCGATCGCCCTCGGCGTGCTCGATCTCGGTGATCAGCGCGCTGCGCTTCTCGGCGAACACTTCGGGCGCATTGGCAAGTTCTTCACGCTCGGCCGACACTTCGGCGATGCGGGCCTCGACGGTCTCAACCTGCGAGGCGGCGCTGGTCTTGCGGGTCTGCCACTCATTGCGCTCGGCGACGATCGCCTGCACGCGGCGGTCGGCGAGTTCGGCTTCGCGGGCGAGCGCCTGCGCCTCGGCGCGGACCTGCGCCGCGGCCCGGCGCTGGTTGTCGATCTCCGCGCGAACCGCGGCGAGCTGGGCTTCGGTCTCGACACCCGGCGGCAATTCGGCAAGCGCGGCAGCGGCGCTCTCATGGGCGGCTTCGGCCTCGGCGCGGTCGGCGGCGACACGGCTGTGCGCCTCGGTCAGCGCCGATTTGCGCGCGGCGTGGCGGTTGATCTCGCGCTCGGTCGCGGCATGGCGCTCGCGCGCGGCATCGGTCTCGCGGCGGGCGGCACGCACGGCTTCGCGCGAGGCACCCTCGGCGGCGGACGCCGAGCGCAGCTCTTCTTCGGCGGTCTCCAGCGCCTCGCGCTTGGCGGCGGCATCGATACGGGCCTGTTCCAGCTCGTGCTCAATGTCGACCAGGCGGGCGCGTTCGGCGAGGCGGCGCGCAGCGCCGGTCGGCGCATGCGCGTCGGCGACAAAGCCGTCCCAGCGCCAGACGTCGCCTTCGAGCGACACCAGCCGCTGGCCGGTCTTCAGCTGCGATACCAGCGCCGCGCCGCGTTCCTTGGCAACGACACCGATCTGGGCGAGACGGCGCGCCAGCTCCGGCGGTGCCTGGACGTGATCGGCCAGCCGCTCGACACCATCGGGCAGAGAAGGATCGCCCGCGGCCTCGCCGACATTGGTCCAGCGCATCGGCGCGGAGGAATCCACGGGGGCGTCGAGGTCGTCGCCGAGCACGGCGCCGATCGCCTTCTCATAGCCCTTGGCGACCGTGATGCCGTCGATGATCGGCGGCCACAGGTTCTTGGTTTCGCTGGTGACGAGCTTGGAGATGGTGCGGGCTTCGGTCTCGAGCCGCTGCACGCGCTTCTCCGCCTCGGCGAGCGGATTGCGGGAGGCTTCCAGCGTCTGCCGTGCGGCGGCGTGGTGGGCCTCGCTGGATTGCACGGCGGCCTCGGATTCGGCGAGCGCCTGCTGCGCCATCTCCATGGCGGCGGCGAGCGCGTCGATGTCGCCGAGATTACCGGTCTCCTGCGCGAGCTTGGCTTCCTCGGCCTGGACGTTGGCGATCTCCTGATCGAGCCGCGCCAGCCGGTCGCGATGCGTGCGCACGCCGGCTTCGAGCTGGTTGCGCTTGGCAGTGAGATCGGCGAGCTGCGTGGTCAGCTCGGAGAACTGGCGCTCGGTCGCGGCCAGGATCTCCTCGGCCTCGGCCACGCGCTCGTCGACGCCGGAGCGCTTCTCGACCCGCGACTTGATCTCTTCCTTCAGCTCGGCGTCTTCGGTGTCGAGCCGCTGCAGCGCGATGTCGGCATCCGAGGTCTGCTGCTGCTCGCGCGCGATGTCCTGGGCGAACTGGGTGAGGCGGCGGTCGAGCTCGCCGACGCGCTCCTTGGCGCGCTGCTCCTCGCGGTCGAGCATCTCGCGCGCATTGGTCAGGCGCTGCAGGCCGGCGGCGGCGCGCGCCTCGGCATCGCGCAGCGCCGGCAGTTCGGTGGCGCGGATCGCCTGGATGCGCGCGGCTTCCGCCTGATGCTGGGTGCGCTCCGCCATCTCGCGCACGGCGAGATCATGGGTCCGCGCGGCGTCGTTGACGTCGGCATTGGCCCCGATCCAGCGCAGGTGGAACAGCATGGCTTCGGACTTGCGCACCTTGGCCGCGACCTCGCGGTAGCGGATCGCCTGGCGCGCCTGCTTCTTCAGGCCTTCCATCTGGCCGGTGAGCTGGCCGATCACGTCCTCGACGCGGGTGAGGTTGGTTTCGGCCGCCTTCAGCCGCAGTTCCGCCTCGTGACGGCGGGCGTGCAGGCCGGCGACGCCGGCGGCGTCTTCCAGCACGCGGCGCCGCTGCTCCGGCTTGGCCTGGATGATCTCGCCGATCTTGCCCTGGTGGACGAGGGCCGGCGAACGCGCGCCGGTGGCGGCGTCGGCGAACAGGATCTGCACGTCGCGGGCGCGCACGTCGCGGCCGTTGATGCGGTAGACCGAGCCGGCTTCGCGCTCGATGCGGCGGGAGATTTCAAGCAACTGGCTGTCGTTGACGGCGGCCGGTGCCGAGCGATCGGAATTGTCGATCGTCATCACGACTTCGGCGTGGTTGCGCGCCGGACGGTTGCCGGAACCGGCGAAGATCACCGCATCCATGTCGGCGGCGCGCAGCGACTTGTGCGACGTCTCGCCCATCGCCCAGCGCAGCGCTTCGACGAGATTGGATTTGCCGCAGCCATTCGGTCCGACGACGCCGGTCAGGCCCGGCTCGATCATGAAATCGGTGGGTTCAACGAACGACTTGAAACCGTGCAGGCGGAGGCGCGTGAGCTTCATGTACACAAATCTCGTTTGGCCGGGCGCGAATCTCCCTGCCGTGACAATACCATGGATGGCAATGTCGGTGTCTGGGGTGAATAGCTGCGTGCAGCTCTCATGAGCGGCGACAATGGCGATGCCTGCGCGTCAGGGCAACCGCTTGACCCAGCTTTTCCCAAGGGATTTGCGAGGGATTTGCAGGGGTTTTATGAACTCTGCATGCCCTCGGAGATTCGCATCGGGCGAATCAGGTTTTCAACAACGAAATAATGCGATCGCCGCATGTGGGGATCGCAAGTCATCCACAATTATCGTGCCCGACTCAAATCGGGCACGATGGTGTCAGGCTCGATAGGGCGCAATCAGCTCTTCAGCAGCGGATCGATATGCTTGCTGAATTCCTCGAACGAGGTCTCGCCCTTCAGCATCTCGCCGTTGATGAAGAAGGTCGGCGTCGAGTTCACCTTCAGCACGTCGTTGGCGTATTTCTGGTCGGCGGCGATCTTGTCGAGCAGCTTCTGATCCTTCAGGCAGTCCTCGACCTGCTGCTGGCTGAGACCAGCCTGCTTGCCGATCCGCGTCAGCGTCTCGGTGGTGTTCTTCACCACCCAGTCGTTCTGCTGGCGGAACAAGAGGTCGATCACGGCGAAGAATTTCGGCGCGTCGTCTTTGGCGATGCAGCGCGCCAGCATCGAGCCCGCGGCGGCCTTGATGTCGAGCGGGAATTCGCGGAACACGTAACGCACCTTGCCGGAGTCGACGTAGGTCGACTTGATCTTCGGGAACACGGTCTCGTTGAAATTGGCGCAGTGCGGGCAGGTCATCGAGGCGTATTCGACGATCGTCACCTTGGCGTCCTGCGGGCCGAGGCCCATGTCCGGCAGCGACTGCGGCTTGGCGACTTCGGCGGCGGTCTGCGCGAATGCATCGGTGATCAGGCGCAGCGGCGACAGGCCGGCGAGGGCGGCAAGGCCGGTCAGCGAGAGAGCGGTGGTGAAGGCGCGGCGCGTGATGATCAAGGTCAGCTCCCGGATTGGCGCATTCACGCCACAATGAAGGGGGTCCCAAAAAAGAAGCCTTCGCTAGCTTGAAACGGCCATTGTGGCAATGCCGGGGACTCGCGGCAAAGCCATCGAAAAGCGTCAATTTCGCTTGATCGAGGCGCCCAACCGGGCCAGCGCCGCGCGCAGGTCGTCGTCCTCGACGGCGGCAAGATCGGCCGCCTCCCGAGCCACGGATTTAGCGTCGGGCGGGCGCGGCCGCGCCGGGCGGCTGCGGCGCGACAGCGGGGCCTGCCGGATCGTCAGGCGGCCGACCGCGTGCCAGCCGAAGAAGCGGTTCACCCGTTCCAGAATGACATCGGAGGAATGCTGGATCTCCAGCGCCATCGGTCCCTCGACCCGCAGCACCAGCGTTGCCGGCTCCTGCGGCTGCCCCTCCACCGGCCGCGGCCACTGCATCTTCATCGGCTCGCAAAAGGTGGCGATCCGCTCGCCCGCGATCTCGGTCCAGCGCAGCACCAGTTCGCGCGCGGCAAAGCCCTGCTTTGCGTACGCATCGGTGAAGACGTCGCTGAGCAGGATCGACAGGGGCTTTGCGCTGATCGGGCCGGGTTTGGACATGGGACGGGTTATAGCACGATGCCCGGCCGCCATCAGGCCGCCGCACGTGGACGGATGGCCTTGAGATCCCGGTCGATCTCGCGGCGCCGTTGCATCAGGTCATAGTCCATCTGCAGCCCAAGGAAAAACCCCTCCGATAGGCCAAAATAGCGTGCCAGCCGCAGGTCGGTATCGGCGGTGATGTCGCGCTTGCCCAGCACAATCTCATTGATGCGGCGCGGGGCCACATGAACGGCGCGCGCCAGCCCATTCTGACTGAGGCCCATCGGCTTGAGGAACTCCTCAAGCAGGATTTCGCCGGGATGGGGGTTGTGGAGCAATCCGCCCTTAGTCGTGGTAGTCGACGATTTCGACATGTGCCGGTCCTCCCTCATCCCATACAAAGCAGATACGCCATTGATCGTTGATCCGAATCGAGTGCTGACCCAGCCGGTCCGCCCTCAGTGCTTCGAGGCGGTTACCGGGTGGCACGCGCAGGTCGCTCAAAGCGCGGGCTTGATTCAGAAGGCGGAGTTTCCTGAGCGCAACGTTCTGGATATCTGGCGGCAAATCTCTTGCTGCGCCGGCCCGACCAGATCAATGCTGTCTCGGGATCGGCGAAACCCTGGATCATTGCGCACTATAACGCGTCGCGTCATAGTGCGCAATGATTAGCCGGTGGCCGGGCCTGAACCCAGAGGAAGAAGCGTGTCCCCGTCACGAGCGACCAAGCAAAGACCGCAACAGGATGCGCCTGACCGCCCGGCACGGCTGCTCGCCTGGTATGACCGGCATCGCCGAACCCTGCCGTGGCGCGCGAAGGCCGGGGAGCGGTCTGATCCGTACCGGGTGTGGCTGTCCGAGATCATGCTGCAGCAGACCACGGTGCGGGCGGTCGGACCTTACTTCGAGAAATTCGTGGCGCGCTGGCCTGACGTCACCGCACTCGGCCGCGCCGCGCTCGACGACGTCCTGAGGATGTGGGCCGGGCTCGGCTATTATTCGCGGGCGCGCAACCTGCACGCCTGCGCGGTCGCGGTGATGGGCGATCATGGCGGGGCATTTCCGGACACCGAGGAGGGCCTGCGTGCGCTGCCCGGGATCGGGCCCTACACTGCCGCGGCGATCGCCGCGATCGCGTTCGACCGGCGCACCATGCCGGTCGACGGCAATATCGAGCGCGTGGTCACCCGGCTCTACGCCATCGAGGAGGCGCTGCCGCAGGCCAAGCCGCTGATCAAGGAGATGGCCACGACGTTGCTCGGGCCGTCGCGCGCCGGCGACAGTGCGCAGGCGCTGATGGATCTGGGCGCCACCATCTGCACGCCGAAGAAGCCGGCTTGCGCATTGTGTCCGCTGAATGACGATTGCGCAGGCCGCATCCGCGGTGATCAGGAAACATTCCCGCGCAAGGCGCCGAAGAAAAGCGGCGCGCTGCGCCGCGGCGCCGCCTTCGTGGTGACGCGTGGCGGCGAGCTGCTGGTGCGCTCGCGCCCGGAAAAGGGTCTGCTCGGCGGCATGACCGAGGTGCCGGGCTCGCAATGGCTCGCCGGGCAGGAGGATGCCGCCGCGCTGGCGCAGGCGCCGGAACTCAAGGGCGTCACCCGCTGGCATCGCAAGGCTGGAATCGTCAGCCATGTGTTCACGCACTTCCCGCTCGAGCTCGTCGTCTACACCGCCAGCGTTACGTCGCGGACCCGCGCGCCGGAGGGCATGCGCTGGGTGCCGGTGGCGACGCTCGACGGCGAGGCATTTCCGAACGTGATGCGTAAGGTCATCGCGCACGGGCTCGACCTCTAGAAGATGACGGCCTGCTGACACCATGCTGGCAGCAGCGCCCGGCTATCACCTCCGTCACAACGGAGGTCGCCATGATCGCAACTGCGCTCGATAAAATTCCGATGCCGCCGGTCGCAAAACTGCTCGGCTGGCGCCTGGCCGACGCACGTCCGCAGGACGGCTGGATCAGGATGACCTTCGACGGCAAGCAGGATTTCTGCAATCCGGCCGGCTTTATCCAGGGCGGCATGCTCAGCGCGATGCTCGACGACACCATGGGGCCGGCGGTGTTCGTGATGACCGAGGGCAGGCTCTTCACCACGACGATCACGATGACCGTGAATTTCCTGGCGCCGGCGAAGCCCGGGTTGGTCACCGGCGAGGCGACGGTGACTCAGCTCGGCAAGACCATCGCCTTCGTCGAAGGCCGGCTGACCTCGGCCGACGGCGCATTGCTCGCGACGGCGAGCAGCAGCATCCGCCTGGTGGAGGCGGTGCGGGCGCTGCGGTGACGCCGCGTGCGCAACAAGCAGTCCGTCGCCCCTGAAGCGGTTCATCCGTCATTGCGAGGAGCGATAGCGACGAAGCAATCCATGCCTCCGCGAATGCCGCGCGATAGATTGCTTCGCTTCGCTCGCAATGACGGGGATCCGGCCTTGTTAGCCCAAATCAGCCCGGTCGCTGAACGATTGGCGGCTTGGCGTTCAGCCCCTCGACCTGGAAGCCGGCGACGCGCTTGTAGTTGGCGGCGATGTCTTCCAGTTCCTGCTGCGACAGCACGTCGGTGACCACCTTGAAGCCGTCAGGCGCGCGCTCCTCGACCAGCTGCATCACCTGCTCGGGACCGTTGCGGCGGTTCAGCATCACGAGGTCTGATGTCGCGGGCCGCCGCTCGGCCTCATAAGCGGCAAGCGCGGCCTGCGTCGGGCCATGCGCCAGGATCTCGCGGGTCAGCGTGCGTGCATCCAGAATCGCCTGCGAGGCGCCGTTGGAGCCGATCGGGTACATCGGATGCGCGGCGTCGCCCATCAGCGTGACGCGGCCGAAGGTCCATTGCGGGATCGGGTCGCGATCGACCAGCGGATATTCATAGGCGTGCGGACAGTTGCGGATCAGGCCGGGCACGTCGAGCCAGTCGAAATTCCAGTTCTCGAACCACGGCAGGAACTCGTCGAGTTTTGCTTTGCGGTTGTAGTCCTCGCGGCGCCACTGATAGGTCGGCGGCATGTGCCGCTCGGCGACCCAGTTGATATCGAACTTGCCGTCGGCGCCGGCCTCCTTCGAGATCGGATAGCAGACGAATTTCAGGGTCTCGTGCCCGGCCATGATCATGGTGCGGCCGGTGAGGAAGGAGTTCGCCCGGGTGATGCCGCGCCACAGGATGCGGCCGTTCCAGATCGGCGGCCCTTCCTGCGGATAGAGCTTCTCGCGCACCGCCGAATGGATGCCGTCGGCGGCGATCAGCACCGCGCCGTCATGGCTGCCCGCCGGCTTGCCGGTGGCGCGGTCGATGAAGTCGGCGCGGACGCCGTCTGCCGTTTCGGTCCAGCCGGTGAGGTGATGGCTGGTCAGGATGTTGGCGGCTCCCAGTCGCTCGGTCGCGGCATCGAGCAGCAGCTGCTGCAGGCGGCCGCGATGGATCGAGAATTGCGGCCATTTATAGCCGGCCTCGAGCCCGCGCGGCTCGCTCCAGATCGGCTTGCCGTGCTTGGAGAAATAGGCGAGCTCGCTTGTGCGCACGGCGGTCGTATCGAGCACGTCGTGCAGGCCGAGCTCGATCAATTCGCGCACCGCATGCGGCAACACGTTGATGCCGACTCCGAGCGGCCTTAGCTCGGGCACGCTCTCGAACACGCGGCAGGGCACCCCGATCTGATGCAGGCTGAGCGCCAGCGTCAGCCCGCCAATTCCGCCACCTGCAATGAGCACCGTCATGAAAAGCCCTCTCGATTGGCCATGGTCATCGCACGGCGGCCCCGCCGCGGGCAAGGTCCGCGGCCCCCCACGGGGTGGACGGCAAGGGACGTCGTCGCTAACCTCGGCCGCATTCCATAAAAAGCCAAGGGCCGGGTTCGCAACGAGCCGACAAGGCCCGTAGAGGACATCGACATGCTCAAGCTCTATACCGCTCCCGGCACCTGCGCGCTCGCCACCCACATCGCGCTGGCCGAAGCCGGCGCGCCCTATACGGTCGAGCGGCTCGACTTCAAGAACAACCAGCAGAACAGCCCGGAATATCTCAAGATCAACCCCAAGGGCCGCGTTCCGACGCTGGTGACCGAGCACGGCGTGCTGACCGAGACGCCGGCGATGCTGGCCTACGTCGCGCAGACCTATCCGCAGGCGAAGCTCGCGCCGCTCGACGACGCCTTCGCATTCGCCAGGCTGCAGTCGTTCAACTCCTATCTCTGCTCGACGGTGCATGTCTGCCACGCCCACAAGATGCGCGGCGCGCGCTGGGCGACCCAGGAGAGCTCGTTTGCCGACATGAAGTCGATGGTCCCGAAGACCATGGGCGCCTGCTTCAACCTGATCGAGCGCGACATGCTCAAGGGGCCGTGGGTGATGGGCGAGGGCTACACGGTGGGCGATGCGTACCTTTACGCGCTCACGCTCTGGCTCGACGGCGACGGCGTCGACATCGCGACCTTGCCCAAGGTGAAGGCGCACCGTGCGGCGATGGAGGGCCGTCCGGCGGTGCAGAAGGTGCTGGCGGAGCAGAGGGCGTAGGGCAGAGCGGCCAATACCTCGGTGTCGTCCCGGCGAAGGCCGGGACCCATAACCCCAAATCTGAATTGTGGTGCGACGCTGGGGCCGCAGTCGTTCATCCCGTTTAACTGCTGTGATTATGGGTCCCGGCCTTTGCCGGGACGATATCGGGGATGGATCATGGGCCTCACACCTTCCCCATCTCCAGCTCCCGTCCGGTCTCCAGCATCAGCTTGCGCAGCCAGATCGAGCCCGGATCCATCTGCGCCCGCGTCGGATAGAACATGTGCTGCTCGTCGATCCCGGGATCGAGCGGCGGCGTCACCGTCATCAGCGACAGCTGCTTCGACAGCGCCGCAATCAGCCGGCGCGGCACGAAGGCGACGAGGTCGGTGCGCGCGGTGACGTGCAGCGCTTCGATATAGCCCGGCACCACCAGCGCGATCCGCCGCTCGATGCCCTTGGTGCGCAGCCAGGTGTCGATCAGATCCTCGTTGTGGCCGCGGATGATCACGGCGACATGCCGCGCCGCCAGGAACGCCTCGCGCTTCCTGAGCTTCGCGCCGGCCGGGTGGCCGCGCCGCACCGCGAGTGCATCGAGGTCGGTGTAGAGCCGCTGGCGGTGAAATCCCTTGAAGGAATTGCCGATCGAGATCACGAGATCGATGGTGCGGGCGAAGTCGGGCGTGAAGATCGTCGAGCTCCGCCACGGCACCACGTCGATGGTGACGTTCGGCGCCAGCCGCGTCACCTTCTCCATCAGCGGCGGCATCAACAGCTCGACCGCGAGATCGGGCATCATCAGGCGGAAATGCCGCTCGCTGCGCGCGGCGTCGAACTCGTCGGAGACGAACAGCGTACGCACCTGGTCGAGCGCCTGCGCCAGCGGCGAGCGCAGCGCCTGCGCCCGCGGCGTCAGCTCCATCCGCGCGCCGTTGCGCACCAGCAAGGGATCGCCGATCAGGTCGCGCAGCCGTTGCAGCGCGTGGCTCGTCGCCGGCTGCGACAGATTGAGCCGCATCGCGGCGCGGCTGACGCTGGCGTCGCGCAGCAAGGCGTCGAGCGCGACCAGCAGGTTGAGGTCAAGCGAATTCAAATTCATCAGGTGAATATATATCATACCACCTATCGATTGGAAGAATGCGCGTCGGCGCCGCAGGATCGGCAGGCAAGGCGTTCTCACGCGAACCAGTGAGCGGTTCGCACAAGGAGATGCCTGAGACCAAGGCAACCAATCACAGGAGACGCGCCATGAGCGCAGCCGACAACAAGAAACTGGTGCAGGAGATGTTCGTGATCGCGGGCAGTCCCGATCCCGCGGTACGCGAGAAATCGCTGTTCATGGCGACGCTCGCCGACGACGCGATCTGGACCGTGACCGGGCAGTATTCCTGGTCGCGCACCTTCACCGGCAAGCAATCGATCATGGCCGATCTGCACGGCCATGTCCGCTCCAGGCTGGTCGAGCGCGGCCGCACCGTCGCGCATCGCATCATCGCCGACGGCGACATCGTTGTAGTCGAGGCCAAGGGCAACAACCTCACCAAGGAAGGTCAGCGCTACGACAACGATTATTGTCTGGTGTTCCGCTTCGACGGCGGCAGGATCAAGGAGGTGAGGGAATATTGCGACTCGGTTTTGACCGAGAGGGCCCTCGGTCCGTTTCCGGCCGCCGAGATTCGCGCGGCGGGTTGAACGGCTGATCGCCGCATGCGCGGCGGTGCTGGTCCGGTTCAGACAATGGCGTGAGGACCGCCGCGCGTGGCGGCAACTCGCCATCATGAGCGAACGTGAAATGCAGGATATCGGCGTCTGCCGCGCCGACATTTCTCACGGCCGGTGCGACAGGGGAAGGCTGTATTGGCCGCCGTAACTTGCAAAAATGCAGGGTGGGCAACGCGTCAGCGCGCCCACCCCGCGTAGCGTTCAAAGGCGGCTCACGCCACCTTGTTCTTGAGATGGCCGAACATGATGTCGCGGGCCGCGTCGTCCATCTCCGCCTTGAAGGTGTGCTTGTCCTTCAGCGCGATCGCGCGCGCCGCCGCCGGCCGCGCCGAGATCTCGTCGACCAGCCGCTTCACGTTCGGATATTTTGCGTAGCCTTCCTCGCCGAGGACGAACGGCGCCATCCGCGCCCAACCCCAGAACGCCATGTCGACGATGGTGTAGCTGTCGCCGACCATGTAGCGCTGTTTCGCCAGGTGATCGTCGAGGATCTTGTAGTGGCGGTGCGCCTCGTACTGATAGCGGTTGTTGGCGTAGTCGAGGTCCTTCGGCGCGAAATGCTTGAAATGCACGGCCTGGCCGGAATACGGGCCGAGGCCGGTCGCGATGAACATCAGCCAGGACAGCGTCGCGGCGCGGTTCGCCGGCGTGTTGGCGGGCAGGAACTTGCCGTGCTCCTCGGCGAGGTAGAGCAGGATGGCGTTGGAGTCGAACACGAAGATGCCGTCGTCGTCGATCGCCGGCACCTTGCCGTTCGGATTGACCTTCAGGAAATCAGGCGCGAACTGCTCGCCCTTGCGGGTGTCGACCGGGATCGCCTCGAACGGCAGGCCGGACTCTTCGAGGAACAGCGCGACCTTGTTCGGGTTCGGCGCGCCATTGAAATAGAATTTGATCATGAAGGGACTCCCTTGGTTCTTGTGACCGGCGAGATCGGGGCGCGGCGGGGGATGGCCGCAGGGCCACTCATGCGCAAAATTCGCCGCAACGCGCAAGCGACGAGTTTGTGAATCAGGGGCGCGTGCCGCGCGGGTCAGCCGGCGTTCAAGACGGCGTCAGCTTTCTCCGATCGTCATTCCCCGATGCGCAATTGCGCATCTGAGGGCGCCGCAACACGGCGAGCCCGGAATCCATTGCGCCACGGCGTATGTGACTCGATGGATTCCGGGTTCTCGCTTCGCGAGCCCCGGAATGACGAAGGAATGAGGATGAGCGGACCGTGTCTCGCAGCCGCGGGATGGGAGGACGAAAGGCCTGCTCAGCCCACCGCCATCCCGGAGCGGATCTCGGCGCGCAGCTCGTCGATCAGCCGCAGCCCGGTCTTGGTCTCGACGTGCCAGAAGGTCCAGCCGTTGCAGGCGCCCGAGCCTTGCGCGACGGCACCGATGCGGTGGATCGAGCCGACCTTGTCGCCGAGCATGATGGCGCCGTCGGCGCGCACCAGGGCGCCATGGCGCTTCTTGGCGTCGACCAGCTTTGCGCCGGGCACGATCATGCCGCGCTCGATCAGTTCGGAGAACGCGACGCGCGGCGCCTCGCGGGCGGTCATGAACGGTGCCAGAGTTGCTTCCGGCAGCGGTTCGATCGCGGCGATACGGGCTTCGGCCGCGGCGGCATAGGTCCGGTCGCGCTCGAAGCCGATATAGTTGCGGCCGAGGCGCTTGGCGACGGCGCCGGTGGTGCCGGTGCCGTTGAACGGATCGATCACGAGATCGCCGGGCTTCGACGACGACAGCAGCACGCGGGCGAGCAGCTGCTCGGGCTTCTGGGTCGGATGAACCTTCTTGCCGTCGTCGCCCTTCAGGCGCTCCTCGCCGGTGCACAGCGGGATCAGCCAGTCGGAGCGCGCCTGCACGTCCTCGTTGGAAGCTTTCAGCGCTTCGTAGTTGAAGGTGTAGCCCTTGGCCTTCTCGTCGCGCGCGGCCCAGATCATGGTCTCGTGCGCGTTGGTGAAGCGGCGGCCGCGGAAGTTCGGCATCGGATTGGACTTGCGCCACACGATGTCGTTCAGGAGCCAGAAGCCGAGGTCCTGCATGATGGCGCCGACGCGGAAGATATTGTGATAGGAGCCGATCACCCACAGCGTCGCCGACGGCTTCATCACGCGGCGGCAGGCCAGCAGCCAGGCGCGGGTAAAATCGTCATAGGCGGCGAACGACGAGAACTTGTCCCAGTCGTCGTTGACGGCATCGACATGCGACTCATCGGGGCGCTTGAGATCGCCCTTGAGCTGCAGATTGTAGGGAGGATCCGCAAAGACCAGGTCGACCGAGCCGGCCTGAAGCTTCGACAACTCGGCCACGCAATCGCCAATGACGATGTGGCTCGACGGGGCACTCTCAAATTTAGTGCGGGGCGCCCTTGCAGACGCCCCGCGACGCGACACTACCATGACTCAAGAACTCTGACTCAGGCGACGCTGTCGGCGACGCGGGACTAAACAACCGACTGGCGTCACATTGACCGGGCAAAGTAAAAATCGACTTAATTGGAAATGTTCATGCAAAAGATTGCAGCAGTTTTTGAACGACGTGGCGCATTGTCGTGTGCGTTGTGCTGCAACATCAGCGCGTTCCGCGAAAATTTTTGCGGATCATCAAACCGGCACGATTCAGCCAGTAAATTCGCCGCCGTTTGCAGAGTTCGCGGTACAAACGATGCGCGTGCAACGGGCTAGGCAATTTTTGCCGGGCAGGATATTGATTAACAGAATGGAAATTTTAGGTTGGTGTGTCCCGCAATGGGGCGCCGACTGGAATGAAGGGAAACCGCCATGCGCTATGATGATTTCCGCCGCAGCGACGACATCGAAGACCGTCGCGACGACAGCGGAGGCGGCGGTGGTGGCGGCTTCGGGATTCCGATGGGCGGCGGTGGCGGGCTCGGCATCGGCACGGTCATCGTGCTCGGCCTGCTCGGCTATGCCTTCGGCATCGATCCGCGCATCCTGATCGGCGGCGCCGAGATTCTCACCGGCGGCGGCCAGGCGCCGACCTATCAGACCGACCGGCAGTCCTCCGGCGGCCAGGCCAAGCGCGGCGCGCCGACCGACGAGATGGGAAGCATGATCGCCGGCATCCTCGGCGAGATCGACGATCGCTGGAGCGAGATCTTCCAGGCCTCGGGCCAGAGCTACACCGGTCCGAAGATCGTGCTGTTCCGCAACGCCACCAATGGCGGCCGCTGCGGCATGGCGCAGTCGGCGATGGGGCCGTTCTACTGCCCGCCGGACAAGACCATCTTCCTCGACACCGGCTTCTTCCGCGAGGTCGAGACGCGCTTCCGCGGCTGTTCGGGCAACGCCTGCAAGTTCACCGCAGCCTATATCATCGCGCACGAGGCCGGCCATCACATCCAGAACCTGCTCGGTATCATCCCGCGCGTGAACCGGCTGCAGCAGCAGGCCGGCAGCAAGGCCGAGGCCAACGCGCTGCAGGTCAAGGTCGAGTTGCAGGCCGACTGTCTCTCCGGCGTCTGGGTCAATCGCGAGGAGAAGAAGCGGCCGGGCTTCCTCGAGGCCGGCGACATCGACGCCGCGCTGACCACCGCGAATGCGATCGGCGACGACACGCTGCAGCGGCAGGCGACGGGCAGGGTGGTGCCGGATTCCTTCACCCACGGCTCCGCCGCGCAGCGCAAGCAATGGTTCATGACCGGCTACCAGCAGGGCACCGTGCAGGCCTGCAACACGTTCGGCGGCGGGTAGAAAGCCGGTTCAACGGGGGCAAGGCCGCGAGTCAGGTCACCTCTCCCGCTTGCGGGGGAGGTCGCATCGCATCGTTAGATGCGATGCGGGTGGGGGCTCCTTCCACTATATGACTCGCGGTGACACCCCCACCCCGACCTCGAGAGCGAGCTTCGCTCGCCTCGGACGCCCACAAGCGGGAGAGGGAGCGAGAGAGCAGGCCATGTCTTCAATCGACGAAACCAAGCAATTCATCCCGCTCAACATCGCGGTGCTGACGATTTCCGACACCCGCACGCTGGCGGATGACAAGTCGGGCACCACGCTCGCCGATCGCCTCACCGCGGCCGGCCACAAGCTCGCGGCCCGCGAAATCGTCACCGACGATGTCGAGGCGATCCGCGCGGTGATCCGGCGCTGGATCGCGGACCCCGGCGTCGATGCCGTCATCACCACCGGCGGCACCGGCTTCACCGGCCGTGACGTGACGCCGGAGGCGGTCGAGCCGCTGTTCGAGAAGCGGATGGACGGCTTTTCGATCGCCTTCCACATGCTGAGCCATGCCAAGATCGGCGCCTCGACGATCCAGAGCCGCGCCACCGCCGGCGTCGCCGGCGCGACCTTCATCTTCTGCCTGCCCGGTTCGCCCGGCGCCTGCCGCGACGGCTGGGACGGAATCCTGGCTGCGCAGCTCGATTACCGCACGAAGCCCTGCAATTTCGTCGAGATCATGCCGCGGCTCGACGAGCATCTACGCCGCCCGAAGGCGAAGGGGTCGAGTGTGTAACCTCGATCGTCATTCCGGGGCATCGCGCAGCGATGAGCCCGGAATCCATCGCCCCACATAACCTGCGGCCTAGTGGATTCCGGGCTCGCGCTTCGCGCGCCCCGGAATGACGAAGAAATCAACCGCCGCCGATGAGTCTCAACAGCGCCTGCCACAATCCCCGCACACCGTTGCGCCAGGCCTCGGCCCACAGCGCGTGCGCCATGTGGGTATAGAATGTGATCAGCTCAGCCGTGACGCGCCGCCCGGTTTCACAACTCGAGCTCCCAGGTCTCGCCGATCAGGTCGGCGCCGAAGCTGTGATGCTTCTCTTCCTTGACGCGCTGGAAGCCGGCGCGGGCGTAGATGGCGCGCGCGGCGAGCAGGACGCTCTGGGTCCACAGCGTCATCTTCTTGTAGCCCTTCTCGCGCGCGGCGCGGATGCACTGCTCGACCAGAGCGCGGCCGACGCCGAGCCCGCGCGCCTTCTCCTCGACCAGCAACAGCCGCAGCTTGGCGACCCCGTCGCCGCCGTTGACCAGGAAGATCGAGCCGACCGGTTCGCCATTGGCTTCCGCGATCCAGCAATGCTCGCGTGCGGGATCAAAGTTCCTGATGAATTGCGCGCAGATCTCGGCGACCAGCGCCTCGTAGCTGATGTCCCAGCCATATTCCTCGGCATAGGCCCTTGCCTGGCTCGAAATCACCCAGCCGATGTCGCCGGGCCTGTGGCTGCGCAGCAGAAAAGCGGCGGGTTTCTCCGCAGGCTGCTCCAGCGTTCGCTCGATCGTCGCCATCGCGCGCACCACGGCGCCGCGCTGACTGTCGTCGAGCGAGACGAGCAGGTTTCCGACTTCCTCGCTCGACCGACGCTCGAGCTCGGCCTGGGCGGTGCGGCCTTTGGCGGTCAGCGATAGTTCGTTGATCCGGCCGTCGTGCTTTGCGGGCTTGCGCGTCACGATCTGGCGCCGCTGCAGCGCCTGCAGGGTGCGGCTCACGAAGCCGGGATCAAGGCCAAGATCGCGCGTGAGGTCGGTGGCAGTGCAGGCGGGGCGATGCCGGATCTCGTAGAGGATGCGGGCTTCCTGCAGGGTGAACGGGCTGTGCACGAGCTTGGGCTCGATGAGGCCGAGCTTGCGCGTGTAAAAGCGGTTGAAGCCGCGGATCGCGGCGATCTCGCCGGCGATATCATTATTTGATTTCATCAAATGATTATTTGACGGAATCAAACAAATTGCAAGCCCCACCAAACCCGTTCTGCTTTGCATGGGGTTGTTTTCGCGATTCTGTGTTCAGGCCTGCGAACTGGCCCCGTCCCGGTCTCAGGCCACCATGATCCGGCTGCGCAGCATGGTGCGGGAGGAGCGGCCGAGCCGGCGCAGCAGCCGCGCCTCGGAGCGGCGGGCGTCCGGCCGGTAACCGCCGATCCGCTCGTAATGTTCGCGCGCGATCAGAAGGCCCTGTTCGGCCGATGGCCCGGTGATCATCCGGGCGACGAATTTGAGGCCGTCGCGCAGGCCGGGGTCGGAGTAGGGCGCGCGGGCATAGCGGAAGATGCCGGCGCGGTCCTTGCCGCTCGCCGCCACCATCTGGATGAACTGGGTGGTCTCCTCGATCCAGCCCGCATCGAGCACCGCGCCCGGATGCAGGAACATCAACCAGGGCGAACGCGCCTGGCGTGCGCCGGCCGCGAGCGCCGCGGCGCGGGTGCCCTCGAAGCGCAGGAAGCGGCAGCCGGCGACGTCGGCAACGCGCTCCATGATGTCGGTATTGGTGCGGTCGACCAGCAGCACTTCGCGGATCACGCCGGCGGCCGCGCCCGGCACCAGCGCCGCCAAGGTTGCGACCGCGGTGCGCTCGATCCCGTCGGTTGGAATGATCACGCTCAGCATGATTTGAGGCTTCGCTGGCTGAAATGGTTCCGGAAACTCCGGTCGTGTTATCACCTTGTCATATTCAAAGCAGCCTGTGCGGCTGCAGAATTTTGTAGCAAGGTTCTGTGGAATTTCTCCGCTCTCGTTCTTGATTTGTTCTCGCGCTGTGCTAGCTTCAGAACATGAGCCGAGCATCCTCTCATGCCCTCAAGCACCCGCCGGTAACGGCGCCCTCCGATAACCCGGCGGGTGCACCCACCCCTTTTCCCGAGCTTGCGGTCGCGATCGAGCGCGAGCGGCGGCGCGGCCGCGGCGCGCAGTCCAACGCCAGCGGCCGTTATGAGGCCGAGGCGCGGACGGCCTTCGACGATGGCTGGCAGAGCCTCGAAGACCTGCCGCCGTTCACCACCAGCGTCGCGCTCGACACCTCGCGCAAGGTGATCACCCGCAACGATTCCCCCGATATCGGCTTCGATCGCTCGATCAATCCCTACCGCGGCTGCGAGCATGGCTGCGTCTACTGCTTCGCGCGGCCGACCCACGCCTATCTCGGCCTGTCGCCGGGGTTGGATTTCGAGTCGAAACTGTTCGCCAAGCCGGATGCGCCGGCGCTGCTCGAGAAGGAGTTGGCGGCGGCGGATTATGAAGCGCGGATGATCGCGATCGGCACCAATACCGATCCTTATCAGCCGATCGAGCGCGAGCGGAAGATCATGCGCGGCATTCTCGAAGTGCTGGAGCGTGCCGGGCATCCGGTCGGCATCGTCACCAAGTCGGCGCTGGTGACCCGCGACATCGATATCCTTTCGCGGATGGCCAAGCGCAACCTCGCCAAGGTCGCGCTGTCGGTGACGACGCTCGACCCGAAGCTTGCCCGCACCATGGAGCCGCGCGCCTCGACCCCGCCGAAGCGGCTTGAGGCGATCAAGCGGCTCGCCGAGGCCGGCATCCCGACCACGGTGATGGTCGCGCCCGTGATCCCCGCGCTGAACGATTCCGAGATCGAGCGCATCCTCGATGCGGCAGTGCATGCCGGCGCGAAGGAGGCGAGCTACGTGCTGCTGCGGCTGCCGCTGGAGGTTCGCGACCTGTTTCGCGAATGGCTGATGGCGAACTATCCGGACCGCTATCGCCACGTCTTCACGCTGATCCGCGACATGCGCGGCGGCCGCGACTATGATTCGCAATGGGGTACGCGGATGAAGGGCACCGGTCCGATGGCCTGGATGATCGGCCGTCGCTTCGAGATCGCCTGCGAAAAGCTCGGCCTCAACAAGCGGCGCACCAAGCTGACCACGGATCACTTCGCCAAGCCGAAGCGCAACGGGCAACAGCTCAGCCTGTTCTAGGCGAGATCTCGTAGCGCGGATGGAGCGCGGCGAAATCCGGGCTACGAAGATGCAAGATGGTGACAACGTTAAACAAGTGAGTACAGCAATGAGTAACGCCCCGACCGCACGCTTCACCGTCCTCACCCTCGGCGTCAGCGACATGCGCGCCAGCATCGCCTTCTACGAATCCCTCGGCTTCACGAGGAAGATGCGGGCGACCGGCGAGGAGGTGGCGTTCTTCGAGACCGGCGGCAGCGTGCTCGGGCTGTTCCCGTGGCACCTGCTCGCTGACGACGCCGGACTGCCCGATCAGCCGCGGCCGGCTGCATTCCACGGCGTCTCGATCGCCTGGAACTGCAACGACGATGCCGAGGTCGATCGCGTGATGGCGTTCGCACTGTCGAAAGGTGCCAAGCTGCTGAAGCCGGCACAGCCGACCAGCTATGGCGGTTATTGCGGCTATTTCGGCGATCCCGATGGTCACGCCTGGGAAGTGGTGCGCGCGCCGGGTTTTGAGGTGCTCGATAGCGGGCGGGTGTCGATTCCTGACTAGCGCGGGCTGGCTGGACTGAATAACGGGGAAGGGCGCCCGGTTCCCGGTTGCGCCGCGGGCTGCGCTTGATCACGATCCCCGCATGATTCGGGACAAGTCCAGAAACACGTCGAAAAAGCCGCCGGCCAAGCCGACCGCGCCAGCCAAGCCGGAGAAGCGCATCGTCGTGCGGCCGAGCTTCCGGCGCGAGCGCGCGCTGATCAAGCGCGGCGTCTGGCCGGTCGCCGGCTGCGACGAGGCCGGGCGCGGCCCGCTGGCAGGTCCCGTGGTCGCTGCCGCCGTGGTGCTCGACCCGGCGCGGGTCCCCAAGGGCCTCGACGATTCCAAGCGGCTCAGCGCCGAGCGCCGCGAGGAATTGTTCGAGGAGATCTGCGCCACCGCTTCGTTCTCGGTCGCGGTGGCCTCGCCGGCGCGAATCGATCGCGACAACATCCTGCGCGCCTCGCTGTGGGCACTGGCGCGCGCGGTCCATGCGCTGCCGGAGATGCCAAGGCACGTCTTCGTCGACGGCCGCGACAAGCTCGCCACGCTCTGCGACTGCGACGCCGTGATCGGCGGCGACGGCATCGTGGCCTCGATCGCCGCGGCTTCGATCATCGCCAAGGTGACGCGCGACCGCCTGATGTGTCAGCTGGCGCTGGATTGTCCCGGCTACGGCTTCGAACAGCACAAGGGCTATGGCGTGCCCGAGCACCTCGAGGCGCTGGACCGGCTCGGCCCGAGCACCCATCACCGCAGCTTCTTCGCCCCCGTCGTCGCCGCGCGGCTGAAGCATTTTCCGCGTCCCGCCGAGCCCGACCTGTTCACGGTGGACACGGAAAGCGAAGCCGCAGCGGCGTCCGAAGCGGCGTAGCGCGACGGCGCCCGCACAAGCAACGGCGCCAACCCACACAACGGTGTCATCGCCCGGCTCGACCTGGCGATCCAGTATTCCAGAGACAGTGATTTTCAATCGAGAAGCCGCGGCGTACTGGATGCCCCGCCTTCGCGGGGCATGACGGCTGCGTTTGGATATGCAGGGGGCACTCATCGGCCCCGGTTGCCTCCGCCGCCGCCGCCGTCTATCAAAAACCCTCGGGATCAGATGGCGCCGCTGAACGAGGTGGCTGGGGCAATTCAGGCGTTTCATGCGGTTTACCTCCCTGGTTGTCGAACTGATCCGCGCCCGGCCGCGTCTTGTGGTCTGGGTCGTGGTGCTGGTGCAGGCCGCGATCTGGCTGCTGCTGCCGCTGATCTTCTACGGCAGCCCGCCCGGCAATCTCGCCACCGTGCTGGCCTTCGGCCGCGAATATCAGGTCGGCACCGATATGGGGCCGCCGCTGGCATTCTGGCTCGCCGACATCGCGTTCCGCGCCGCCGGCAATCACGTGTTCGGCGTCTATCTGCTGGCGCAGGTCTGCGAGATCGCGACGTTCATCGCGTTCTACCAGCTGGCGCGCGCCATCGTCGGCGGCCCGCAGGGCGTGCTGGCGGTGTTGCTGTCGATGACTGCAGTGGTGTTCTCCTCCCCCAGCGTCGAGTTCGGTCCGCTGATCCTGGCGCGTCCGCTATGGGCGCTGCTGCTGCTCCATTCCTGGCAATTGATCGGGCAGAACCGGCGTAGCGCCTGGTTCGCCTGGTCGATCGATTGCGGCCTGCTGCTGCTGACGGCGCCGGCCGCGATCGGCATGATCCTGCTCGTGGTCGGCTTTGCGCTCGCGACCGAGCGCGGCCGGCGCACGCTGCGGGCGGTCGATCCGCTCTACGCGCTGCTGGTCATCATCGTGCTGGCGCTGCCCTATCTGGTCTGGCTGGTCCGCGCCGACGTGCTGGCGCTGCCGGCACTGCCTGCGCTTGCCGATCTCAAGGCGCGCGCGCTGCGCTGGGGCGTCGTGCTCGGCGGGCTGATCGTGGCGACCGCCGCGATCGTGGTGCTGGCGATCCTCAATTCGCGCTGGTTTGCCCGCGACGGCGAGGACGCGCCGATCATCTACCGTCCGCCGGTCAGTCCGCTGGCGCAGCAGTTCGTCTACTTTTTCGCGTTCGCGCCCGCGATCGTGAGCAGCTTCATCTCCGGGCTGTTCGATCTGGACAGCGCCTTCGGCGGCGCCGGCGTGGCGCTGTTGATGTCGGGGCTGGCGGTCGTGGTTGCCACTGGCGATCTGATCCATCTCCGCCGGCAGCGGCTGCTGCGCTCGGTGTGGGCCTTTGCCGTTGCGGCGCCTGCGGCTGTGGCGCTGGCTGCGGCGCTGTTCCTGCCCTGGACCAGCACCAAGGAGGTGCCGACCTCGCTGCCGGCGGCCGCGATGGGCCGCTTCTTCGACGACAGCTATGAGCGCCGCACCAACCAGCGCCTGCGCGCAGTCGCGGGCGACCCCGAGATCGCCAGCCTGATCGCGATGAACGGCCGCCGCCCGCATCTGTTGCTCGACGCCACGCCGCAGCGGACGCCCTGGCTGTCGGTCGCGAAATTCAACGAGACCGGCGGCGTCGTGGTCTGGCGCGCGCAGGACACCGCCGGCACGCCGCCGCCCGACCTCGCCCAGCGCTTCCCCGGTCTCGTGCCGGAAGTGCCGCGCTCGTTCGACCGCCTGGTCAACGGGCGGCAGCCGGTGCTGCGGATCGGCTGGGCGATCGTGCGGCCGAAGGGATAGGGATCTGCAGATCCGTAAGGTGGGTGGAGCGAAGCGAAACCCATCGAACCGGACTGCGGCACAAAGGATGGGTTTCGCTGCGCTCTACCCGTCCTACGAAGCAAGCACCTTCGCGATGGCGCGCAGATCCTGCCACGACAGCCGCTTGTAGGACGGCGAGCGCAGCAGATAGGCCGGATGGAAGGTGGCGACGGCGCGGATCGTGCGGGTGCCGGTGTCGTAATCGATCCATTTGCCGCGAGTCCGCATGATGCCCTCGCGCGTGCCGAGCAGCGCCTGCGTCGAGGGATTGCCGAGCGTCACCAGCACGTCGGGATTCACCAGCTCGATATGGCGCTGGATGAAGGGCAGGCAGACCTGCGTCTCCTGCGGCGTCGGCGTGCGGTTGCCCGGCGGCCGCCACGGGATCACGTTGGCGATATAGGCTTTGCTGCGGTCGAGCCCGATCGCGGCGATCATGCGGTCGAGCAGCTTGCCGGAGCGGCCGACGAACGGCAGCCCCTCGATGTCCTCGTCGCGGCCCGGCGCCTCGCCGACGAACATCACCTTCGCCTGCGGATTGCCATCGGCGAACACCAGCCGGGTCGCGGTGTGCTTCAGCGCGCAGCCGTCGAATGTCTCCATCAGCGTGCGCAACGCTTCCAGCGTCGGTGCAGTCCGCGCGGCCTCGCGCGCGGAGGCGATCGCGGCCTCCGGCGCGACGGTGATTTCGCTGCGCGGAACGGCGGGCATCGGCGGAGGGCGCAGCGGATTGAGCGCCACCGGCCGCGGCGCGGCGGGGGCCGGAACTGCTTCTGGCTCTTCCAGCCGGTTGATCGGCTCCTCGCCAAGCGCGCAGTCGACCCCGGCCTCGAGGTAAAAGGCCAGCAATTGCTGCAGTGTAGGGGTGGGCTCGGGCGGCAGGGCCATCATGGGGGCAATCTAGAGCATCAAAGGGAAAAGGGGAGGCTCGATTTCGGAAAAGATTGTTCTTTGCGGTATCCGGACCGTGCAAACCGATGGAAGCGCAATTCCATGGTTGTCCTTCCGCAAAAAATCGGAAACAACGACTTTTGAAAAGCTTAGAAGCGTTCTCAATGGGCTGAGACAGAGATCATGAGTGCTGAAGACCTTCCTCCCCGCGAGTCTATGGAATTCGACGTCGTCATCGTCGGCGCCGGCCCGTCGGGCCTGTCGGCCGCGATCCGGCTGAAGCAGCTCAATCCGGAGCTCTCGGTCGTCGTGGTGGAGAAGGGCTCCGAGGTCGGCGCGCACATTCTCTCGGGTGCGGTGATCGATCCAGCCGGCCTCGACAAGCTGGTGCCCGATTGGCGCGAGGATGCCGACTGTCCGCTGAAGACCCAGGTCACAAGCGATCGTTTCTATTGGGCGACGTCGCAGGGCTGGTTCCGCATCCCGAACTTCATCATGCCGCCGCTGATGCACAATCATCACAACTACATCGGCTCGCTCGGCAATGTCTGCCGCTGGCTGGCGCCGAAGGCGGAAGCGCTTGGCGTCGAGATCTATCCGGGCTTTGCCGCCGCCGAGGTGCTCTATGACGACAAGGGTGCGGTGCGCGGCATCGCGACCGGCGACATGGGCATCGCCAAGGACGGCACCCACAAGGATTCCTATACCCGCGGCATGGAGCTCGTCGGCAAGTACACGCTGTTCGCCGAGGGCGCGCGCGGCTCGCTGTCCAAGCAGTTGATCGCGAAGTTCAAGCTCGACGCCAACTCGGAGCCGCCGAAGTTCGGCATCGGCCTGAAGGAAGTTTGGCAGATCGATCCGGCAAAGCACAAGAAGGGCCGCGTGCAGCATACGCTCGGATGGCCGTTGAACGACAAGACCGGCGGCGGCTCGTTCCTCTATCACTACGACGACAACCGCGTCGCGGTCGGCTTCGTCGTGCACCTGAACTACACTGATCCCTATCTGTCGCCGTTTGACGAATTCCAGCGGATGAAGACGCATCCCGACATCCGCGAGCTGTTCGAGGGCGGCAAGCGGCTCGCCTATGGCGCGCGCGCCATCACCGAGGGCGGCTATCAGTCGGTGCCGCGGCTGACCTTCCCGGGCGGCGCGCTGATCGGGTGCGCGGCGGGCTTCGTCAACGTCCCACGCATCAAGGGCGTCCACAATGCGATGGGCTCCGGCATGCTCGCCGCCGAGCACGTTGCGGCCGCGCTCGGCGCCGGACGCGCCAATGACGAAGTCGTCGAATACGAGAACGCCTGGCGTTCGTCGGCGATCGGCAAGGACTTGTTCAAGGTCCGCAACGCCAAGCCGCTGCTGTCGAAGTTCGGCAATTTGCTCGGCATGGCGCTGTCCGGCTTCGACATGTGGTGCAACACGCTCGGCTTCTCGCTGTTCGGCACCCAGTCGCACGCCAAGCCGGACCGCAAGACCCTGGATGCGGCCAAGCAGCATCAGCCGATCGCCTATCCGAAGCCGGACGGCAAGATCTCGTTCGACAAGCTGTCCTCGGTGTTCCTGTCCAACACCAACCATGAGGAGGACCAGCCGGTTCATCTCAAGGTCGCCGACATGAACCTGCAGAAGACGTCGGAGCACGACGTGTTCGCCGGTCCCTCCAACCGCTATTGCCCGGCCGGCGTCTATGAATGGGTTGAGGAATCGGCGGGGCCGCGCTTCCAGATCAACGCCCAGAACTGCGTCCATTGCAAAACCTGCGACGTGAAGGATCCCAACGGCAACATCACTTGGGTTCCTCCGGAGGGCGGCGGCGGTCCGAACTACGAGGCGATGTGAGGCCAATGCGGCCGACCACATTTGCGTGAGGCCATGGCGCAGCTGGCCGCAACCTCCGCTCGGCGTCTGCCGGGCGGAAGCGGCCCGATTGCGCCGTCGGATACGTCGGGACACTTGGAACAGCGGGGAGCGGCGCTGGGATCCGGCGCTTTTTGCTTCCGCATGCGAATATGCCGGGCCCGGTCACGATACCGCCATAGTGGGAGCGTCTTGCGGTGTGCCGGCTGGATCGGCGGGTCTAACGGCCTAATCTGCCAATTGATTCGTCATGGGTTGCCTTGGGGCGATCCTTGCGGATAGACGCCAAAAGCGGCATTGTCGCTCGCCGTGATGCCGCTGCTTGGGTTCGCATTTTGAGACTGATCGCAAGATCTTGGCCGGTAAATCCATCTTGGCTGTACATCCCTGGAGCAAGGCGACCGTGATGCTGTCCACCCGTTTCAACCGCTTGACGATTGCCCTTCTCGCTGCCGCGGCGCTTGCCGTGCCTGCGCAACTGTCGGCGCAAACGCCCGACCATCCGACCGACAACGCCGCGCAATTCCCCTCCAAGAACGACCTGAAATCGCTGACCACGGCCGGCAGCTATCTCGCCGCCCGCCACGCCAGTGTCGAGCGCGATGCGGCCTCCGCCGCGGCATTCTACCGTTCGGCGCTGCGCACCGATCCGAAGAACTCCGAGTTGCTCGACCGCGCCTTCATCTCCTCGCTCGCCGACGGCGACATCGAGGAGGCGGTCAAGCTCGCCGACCGCATCCTGACCCAGGACAAGTCCAACCGCGTCGCCCGCCTCGTCGTCGGTGTGCGCGACCTCAAGCTGAAGAAATACGCCGCCGCGCAATCCAACATCAACCAGTCGGTGCGCGGCCCGATCACCGATCTGGTGGCCACGCTGCTGTCGGCCTGGGCGGCCTATGGCGCCGGCGACAGCAAGGGCGCAGTCGCCTCGATCGACAAGCTGACCGGTCCCGAATGGTATCCGATCTTCAAGGACCTGCATGCCGGCATGATCTATGAGCTCGCCGGCAAGGAGAAGGATGCCGGCGCCCGCTTCGAGAAGGTCTACAAGCTCGACGATTCGATGCTGCGCACGGTCGACGAATATGCGCGCTGGACCTCGCGCAACAAGGATGCTGCCGCCGCGACTGCGATGTACGAGGCGTTCGACAAGAAGCTGCCGCGTCATCCGCTGGTGCTGGAAGGCATCAAGGAGACCAAGGCCGGCAAGAAGCTGCCGCCGCTGGTCGATTCACCGCAGGCCGGCGCTGCCGAAGCGCTGTACGGCATCGGCGCGACGCTGACCCGCCGCGGCGGCGAGGACCTCGCGCTGGTCTATCTGCAGCTCGCGCTCTATCTGCAGCCGAACCATCCGCTGGCGCTGCTGTCGCTCGCCGATCTCTATGAATCGGTGAAGAAGCCGCAGATGGCGATCAAGGTCTATGAGCGGATGCCGGCGTCCTCGCCGCTGAAGCGCAACGCCCAGATCCAGCTCGCCACCAATCTCGACGCCGCAGACCGCAGCGACGAGGCGATCAAGATCCTCAAGGAAGTCACCGCGGATCAGCCCAAGGACATCGAGGCGATCCTGGCGCTCGGCAATATCGAGCGCGGCCGCAAGAAGTTCGCCGACTGCGCCACCACCTATTCGCAGGCGATCGATGCGCTGCCGGCCGGCAGCGGCGACAAGAACGCCTGGGTCACCTACTACTACCGCGGCATCTGCGAGGAGCGCTCCAAGCAGTGGAACAAGGCCGAGGCCGACATGCGCAAGGCGCTCGAGCTGCAGCCCGAGCAGCCGCATGTGCTGAACTATCTCGGCTATTCCTGGATCGACCAGGGCATCAACCTCGACGAAGGCATGAAGATGATCAAGCGTGCCGTCGATCAGCGCCCTGACGACGGCTACATCGTCGACTCCCTCGGCTGGGCCTATTACCGGATCGGCAATTACGACGAGGCGGTGAAGAACCTCGAGCGCGCGATCGACCTCAAGCCGGAAGATCCGACCATCAACGACCATCTCGGCGACGCCTATTGGCGTGTCGGCCGCACGCTGGAAGCCAAGTTCCAGTGGGCGCATGCCCGCGACCTCAAGCCCGAGCCGGAAGAGCTGCCGAAGATCCAGGCCAAGATCGACAACGGCCTGCCGGACGACACCTCGAACGCCGCCGCCGCCGACAAGAAGAAGGACGACGACGGCAAGGGCGGCTGAGCCAAAAAGAGACTTCACCTCTCCCGCTTGCGGGGGAGGTCGCATCGCATTCAAGATGCGATGCGGGTGGGGGCTCGCTCCACTCAAAGATTTCCTCTGCGGTGACACCCCCACCCCGGCCCTCCTCCGCAAGCGGGAGAGGGGGAAGAGGCGGAATTTCCATCCAAACAAAGGGATAGGATCGTGCGGCGATTTACGCTAATCGCTCACAATCGTTGTTTTTTAGGGGTTTATCGCCGTGCCGGCGCTGATTGAAGAAGGGCGTGCCAAGGTCAACCTGACGCTGAAGGTGATCGGACGGCGCGTCGACGGGTTTCACGACCTCGAGAGTGTCGTCGCGTTTGCCGATTGCGCCGATCGTCTCACGCTCGAGCCGGGCCCCGAGCTGTCGCTGACGATGGCCGGACCGCTGGCCGACGCCTGCGGCGATACCTCCGACAATCTGGTGCTCAAGGCCGCGCGGCTGCTCGGCGAGCGTGTCGTCGACCTCGAGGTCGGCCACTTCACTCTGGAGAAGGTGCTGCCGGTCGCGGCCGGCATCGGCGGCGGCTCGGCGGATGCCGCGGCCGCGCTGCGGCTGTTGGCGCGGCTCAACGAGCTCTCGCTCGACGACCGCAGGATCATGGAGGTCGCGCTGCAGACCGGCGCCGACGTGCCGGTGTGCGTCGCCTCGCGCGCCTGCGACATGACCGGCGTCGGCGAAGGACTGCTGCCGCTCGACCTGCCGAAGATGCCGGCCGTGCTGGTCAATCCGCGCGTGCCGGTTGCGACCAAGGATGTCTTCAACGCGCTCGGCCTGCGCCATGGCGAGCTCCTGATCGGCGCCACCGATATCGTGATGCAGGCGCCGTCCTGGCCGGAGGCCGGCCGCGCGGTCGATGACTGGATCGCGGCGCTCGGACGCGGCACCAACGATCTCGAAGCCCCCGCCGCGCGGATCGAGCCCGTCATCAGCGACGTTTTGTCCGCGCTGCGCGCGACCGCGGACGTTCGCTTGGTGCGCATGTCGGGCTCCGGCGCGACCTGCTTTGCGGTGTTCGCCTCCGATGCCGCCGCCGAGGCCGCCGGCGAACAGCTCCGCGCCGCGCATCCCGGCTGGTGGGTGCACGCGGGCTCGCTGAGCTGAACCCTCTCCTCTTCGTCATTCCGGGGCTCGCCGAAGGCGAGAGCCTGGAATCCATTCGTCCACGCGTGATGTGGCCCAATGGATTCCGGGCTCGTGTGGAGCCTGTCATCGTGCGCGCGTTCGCGCGACCCGTTGGCACGCCCCGGAATGACCATGTCGCGACAGACGTGTGGCAGTGAGTGCTCAACATACTCGATGTCGTCCCGGCGAAGCCGGTACCCATAACCATCTATGCTCATTGTTTGTGCGACGCCGTGGCCGCAGCCTTCTTTAACAACTCAACCCTGTGGTTATGGATCCCGGCCTTCGCCGGGATGACACCTGTGGATGTGGCGACATCGCGTCTTCGCCGGGACGACATCCTCTCTGCCGCACCATCCCACCGCAACGCCGGGCAGCGTTGCACCCCCGGTTGCTTGGCAAGCCAAACCCCGTTTGCCATAACAGGATGAAACAACAACGTTGCGCGTGCGGGACCGTTCGAACGACCGCCGGCAGCCAAAGAGCCGGGAGGATGCCATGGCCAATATCCGAGTTCTCGCCACCGATCTCGAGTTTCCCGAAGGTCCCGTCGTGATGCCTGACGGCTCCGTCGTGCTGGTCGAAATCCGCGGCCAGCGGCTGACCCGGGTCTATCCCGACGGGCGCAAGGAGATCGTCGCCAAGGTGCCGGGCGGCCCGAACGGCGCGGCGCTCGGTCCCGACGGCAAGATCTACATCTGCAACAATGGCGGATTCTCCTGGATCCCGACCAAGAACATGATCATGCCCGGACCGCAGCCGGCGGATTATCTCGGCGGCTCGATCCAGCGCGTCGATCTGCAATCCGGCAAGGTCGAAACTGTCGTCACCAAATGCGGCGAGCACGAGCTGCGCGGGCCGAACGACCTGGTGTTCGACAGACAGGGCGGCCTGTGGTTCTCCGATCTCGGCAAGCGCCGCGCCCGCGACATGGATGTCGGCGCGTTCTATTATCTGAAGCCCGGCATGAACGAGATCGTCGAGGCCGTGCACGGCATCCTGCCGGCCAACGGCATCGGCCTGTCACCGGACGAGAAGACCGTCTACATCGCCGAGACGCCGACCGCGCGGCTATGGGCTTATGAGGTCTCCGAGCCCGGCACCATCAAGCCGCGCGACGTGATCTATCGCGGCGAGCGCGGCAAGCCGATCGCAGGCCTCGGCGGCTACCAGATGTTCGACTCGCTCGCGGTCGAAGCATCGGGCAATGTCTGCGTTGCGACGCTGATCTCGGGCTGCATCTCGGTGATCGCGCCCGATGGCACCGTGGTCGAGCAGGTGCCGACCGGCGACCGCGTCACCACCAACATCGCCTTCGGCGGCCCCGATCTGAAGACCGCGTACATCACGCTGTCGGGCAAGGGTGAACTGATCGCGATGGACTGGTCGCGGCCGGGATTGCCGCTGAACTTCTTGAATAAATGATCGCACCTACCGTCATTGCGAAGAGCCAACGGGTCCGCGCGAAAGCGCAACCCGATGACAGGCTCCGCGACGACTTGTCCGCCGAAGCCTTGGCGAAGGCGGAAGCAATCCATCTCTCCGCATATGTGGATCGATGGATTGCTTCGCTTCGCTCGCAATGACGGTTAGAGTGCAGCCCGTTTCAACGTAGAGGATACAAAATGCCCTGGCTTGAACCGACCACCCTTCGCGGCGCACATGCGCGGCTCGAACCGCTGTCCCACGATCATCGCGACGGTCTGGTCGAAGCGGTGAAGGATGGTGGTCTCTCGAACCTCTGGTACACCGCCATTCCGCAACCGGAGAATATGGCCAAGGAGATCGACCGCAGGCTCGGCTTGCAGAAGGCCGGATCGATGCTGCCGTTCACGGTGTTCGACGTCGAAGGCCGGATTTCGGGCATGACGACCTACATGAACGTTGATACGCCGAACCGCCGCGTCGAGATCGGCTCGACCTGGTACGCCAAGCGTGTGCAGCGCAGCGCGGTCAACACGCAGTGCAAACTGTTGCTGCTGCAACATGCCTTCGAGAAGCTCGATTGCATCGCAGTCGAGTTCCGCACGCATTTCTTCAATCACCAGAGCCGGCGCGGCATCGAGCGTCTGGGCGCCAAGCAGGACGGCATTTTGCGCAGCCACCAGATCGCGCCCAACGGCACGTTGCGCGACACCGTGGTTTACAGCATCATCGCCAGCGAATGGCCGACGGTGAAGGCGCATCTCAATTATCAACTCCACGAAAAGGTGCGTTGACCCTGACGTCATCGCCAAGAAACGAGACGATGGAAACGTTCGATTATGTGATCATCGGCGCAGGCTCCGCGGGGAGCGTGCTGACCAATCGGTTGAGTGAAGACGCGGGCACGCGGGTGTGCGTGCTCGAGGCGGGGCCGAGCGACTGGCATCCCTACATCCATCTGCCGGCCGGCTTCATCAAGACCTTCCACATGAAGAGCGTGAACTGGGCCTACCAGCAGGAGCCTGGTCCCTACACCGGAGGGCGCAGCATCTATGCGCCGCGCGGCAAGACGCTGGGCGGCTCGTCCTCGATCAACGGCCACATCTACAACCGCGGCCAGCGGCAGGATTTCGACACCTGGGCGCAGCTCGGCAATCGCGGCTGGGGTTATCCCGACGTGCTGCCGTACTTCCGGCGCATGGAGCGAAGGATCGGCGAGGGCGACGACACCTATCGCGGCCGCGACGGCAATCTCACCGTGACCACGATGGACTGGCAGGATCCGCTCTGCGAGGCCTTCATGGCCGGAGCGGTCTCGCTCGGCATTCCGCGCAATCCTGATTACAACGGCCAGATCCAGGAGGGCGTGTCGTACTGCCAGCGCACCATCCTGAACGGCCGCCGGGTCAGCGCTGCGACCGCGTTCCTGCATCCGGCGCGCCGCCGTCCGAATGTCGATGTGCGCACGCATGCCCATGTCACCGGCATCATCTTCGAGGGCAAGCGCGCGGTCGGCGTGCGCTACAACCGCGGCGGCAAGCACGGCGATCCCCTGGAGATCCGCGCCACCAAGGAGGTCATCCTCTCCGGCGGCGCCTACAACTCGCCGCAGCTGTTGCAGCTGTCGGGCGTCGGCTCGCCCGCTTTGTTGCAGTCGCACGGCATCGAGGTGCGCCATGCGCTGCCGGGTGTCGGCGAGGGCCTGCAGGATCACTACGCGCCGCGCTCGGTGGCGCGGGTCAAGAACATCCGGACCATCAACGAGCTGCGCCGCGGCTTCAGCCTCTGGGGCGAGGCGATCAAATGGGCGACGACGCGGCGCGGGCTGCTGTCGCTGTCGCCGACCATGGTCTACTGCTTCTGGCATTCCGGCGAGACCACCGAGAGCTCCGATCTGCAGCTCACCTTCACGCCGGCGAGCTACAAGGAAGGCGTGCAGGGCCAGCTCGAGGACGAGCCCGGCATGACGGTTGCCTCATGGCAGCAGCGGCCGGAGAGCCGCGGCTATGTCCGGATCCGCTCGGCCGATCCGTTCGCGCCGCCGATCATCCAGACCAACTATCTTGCCGAGGAGATCGACCGCCGCGTCGTCGTCGCCGGCATGAAGCTGGCACGCCGGCTGCTCGCCTCCGAGCCGCTCAAGCCGTATTTCGCCTATGAGGACTTTCCCGGTCCGAAGGTCACGAGCGACGAGGAGCTGCTTGCGGCCGCGACCCAGCGCGGCACCACCACCTTCCACCCCGGCTGCACCTGCCGGATGGGACCGGCCGACGCGCCGTGGGCGGTGGTCGACGACCAGCTTCGGGTCCACGGCATGGAGGGCCTGCGCGTGATCGACGCCTCGATCATGCCGCGGATGATCTCGGCCAACCTCAACGCCTCGACTTTGATGATCGCGGACAAGGCCTCCGACATGATCCGCGGCAAGGCGCCCGAGGCGGCGGCCAAGCTGCCGGAGTATGCGTGAGGCAAGAGCCGGGCGCGGCGATGATCGTTCAGCGTCGTCCCGGCGAAGGCCGGGACCCATAACCACCGATGCGCATTGTTGAGCGCCTGTGAAATGACTAGTCCCGTCGACAATATCCGCCGCGGAGTATGGGTCCCGGCCTTCGCCGGGACGACAGTGTGGGGAGCCGTTAGGTCACGGGAAAGAAGCCAGCTCAGCCGTAGACGAACGCCTTGTCCTCGAGGTCGATCGCCGGGAATTCGTCCTTCTCGGCCCAGTAGTCCTGGTTGTGCTGCCACTCCGGCTTGTCGCCGCGCTTCGGCAACAGGTGCATGCCGCGCATCATGTAGCCGGGGTTGAAGTTCTCCGGATCGATCCACGGCAGCAGCGGCATGTTGTGGTCTTCGGGGCGCAGCGCCGGCGTCACCTTGTTCGCGCCGGTCGCCTTCATGTGCTTGAGCATACGGCAGACGAAGTCGGCGACGAGGTCGACCCGCAGGGTCCAGCTGGCGCGGAAATAGCCGAACACCCAGACGAGGTTCGGCACGCCGGTGAACATCATGCCGCGATAGGTCACGGTGTCCTTGAAGTCGAGCGGCTTGCCGTCGATCTCGAAGTCGATGCCGCCGTTGGCGGAGAGGTGGAAGCCGGTCGCGGTGATGATGATGTCGGCCTCGAGCTCCTTGCCGGACTTGAGCAGGATGCCCTTCTCGGTGAAGCGGTCGATCTCGTCGGTGACGACCGAGGCCTTGCCGCCCTTGATGGCCTGGAACAGGTCGGCATCCGGAACGAAGGCGATGCGCTGCCGCCACGGCCGGTAGCTCGGCGTGAAATGTGTGGCGATATCGTAGTCCTTGCCGAGAACGGCCTCGACCGCGGCCAGCAGATCCTTCTTGGCGCCCTCGGGGTCGGCGAAGGTCCGCTTGGTGAACGCGTCCTGCTCGAACAGGATCTTGCGCCTGACGATCTCGTGGATCCAATGCTCGTCGACCTGCAGCCTGCGCAGCTCCTCGGCGATCTCGATCGCATTGCGGCCGGTGCGGAAATAGGTCGGCGACCGCTGCAGCATGGTGACGTGGCCGGCGTCATTGGCCATCGCCGGGATCAGCGTCGCGGCGGTGGCGCCGGAGCCGATCACGACCACGCGCTTGCCCTTGTAGTCGAGGTTGTCGGGCCAGGTCTGTGGATGCACGACCGTGCCCTTGAACTTGGCCATGTCGGTCCACTCGGGCGTGTAGCCGGCGTCGTGGCGGTAGTAGCCCTGGCACATCCAGAAGAAGTTGGTGGTGAAGCGCAGCCGCTCGCCGGTGTCGATGCGGGTTGCATCGATGGTCCACAGATTGGTCTCGTTCGACCACTTCGCCGCGGTGATGGTGTGGCGATAGCGGATGTGGCGGGCGAGGTCGTTTTCCTCGATCACTTCGCCCATGTATTTCAGGATCTCTTCAGCACTTGCGATCGGCGCGCTGGTCCACGGCTTGAAGCGATAGCCGAAGGTGTGCAGGTCGCTGTCGGAGCGGATGCCGGGATAGCGATGGGTCGACCAGGTGCCGCCGAAGGTCTTCTGGGTCTCCAGCACCACGAAGCTGGTGCCGGGGGATTGTGTGGTGAGGTGATAGGCGGCGCCGACGCCGGAGATGCCGGCGCCTGCGATCAGGACGTCGAAATGCTCTGTGGTGACGGGCTCGGCGGCGCGGATCTGGGTCTGAACGTTCATCTTCCCTGGTCTTCTTGTTGGTTGGTTTGTTCGTTGGGCACTGGAAGCAAAACGCCGGAGCCATCGCCCCGGCGTCTGCCGATTTTGAGACTAGACTTCGCGGCGGCTGAGGAAGGCCAGCCGCTCGAACAGGTGCACGTCCTGCTCGTTCTTCAGCAGCGCGCCGTGCAGCGGCGGGATCAGCTTGCGCGGATCGCGCTCCCTGAGCATCTCGGGCGTGATGTCCTCGTTGAGCAGCAGCTTGAGCCAGTCGAGCAGCTCGGAGGTCGACGGCTTCTTCTTCAGGCCCGGCACCTCGCGGACCTCGAAGAAGATCCGCAGCGCCTCTTCCACCAGGCGCTTCTTGATGCCGGGGAAGTGCACGTCGACGATCTGGCTCATCGTGTCGGCGTCGGGGAACTTGATGTAGTGGAAGAAGCAGCGGCGCAGGAAGGCGTCCGGCAGTTCCTTCTCGTTGTTCGACGTGATCATCACGATCGGGCGCAGCTTCGCCTTGATGGTCTCGCCGGTCTCGTAGACGTGGAACTCCATGCGGTCGAGTTCGAGCAGGAGGTCGTTGGGGAATTCGATGTCCGCCTTGTCGATCTCGTCGATCAAGAGCACCGGGCGCTTCTCGTGGGTGAAGGCCTCCCACAGCTTGCCGCGCTTGATGTAGTTCTTGATGTCGGACACGCGGGCGTCGCCGAGCTGGCTGTCGCGCAGCCGCGACACCGCGTCGTATTCGTAGAGGCCCTGCTGCGCCTTGGTGGTCGACTTGATGTGCCAGGTGAGCAGCGGCGCGTCGATCGCCTTGGCGACTTCCTCGGCCAGCACGGTCTTGCCGGTGCCGGGCTCGCCCTTCACCAGCAGCGGGCGCTCGAGCACGATGGCGGCATTGACGGCCACCTTGAGGTCATCGGTGGCGACGTAGTCCTTGGTACCCGTGAATTTCATCGATCTGTTTGCCTTGCTTCGTTCGTCGGCCGTTCGGGCCTCAACATGAAACGACCGCTGTCACAGCGGCCGTTCGGGTGCAATTTTGTCGGTCACGTGCGTCTGATGAACGACACGATCACCAGCACGATGACCGCGCCGATGGTCGCGTTGATGACGTCGCGGATAGCGCTGCCGCCGAGGCTGATGCCCAAACGCGGCAACAGCCAGCTCGCCACCAGCGCACCGATGATGCCGACGACGATGTTGCCGATCAGCCCAAAACCCGCGCCGCGCACGATCTGTCCGGCGAGCCAGCCGGCGATCGCGCCGATCACGAGTGCTGCAATAATACCCATTCAAACCGCCTCACGCCGTTCTGCGTCAATGCTCCGTCACATACAATTCTAGTTGAAAAACCCGGCCGGTCTAGCGTGGATTCCGCAGCGCAGCGGTCCCGGGAACGCTATCGGTATGGAATGTCGGGCGTCATCTTTCCGCTCCGCGGAATGACCGGCCGCGTTGCGCGGCGCGCCCGGCCGAGTGCGACTGTGCCCGGCGAGCGGACGTCCAACCCGGGAGGCAGGTGAAAGTGGATGGCTGATCCCGGGATGGAGCACGGCGGGGGGCCCTTGACGGCACCGGCAGGGCGGGCGATCTAAGTAGCCATGTTCCTGCAGTTCTTCACATCACTGCGCGACGCCCAGGTCCCCGTGACGCTACGGGAATATCTGACCTTGATGGAAGCGCTCGACGCCGACCTCGCCGAACAGACGGTCGAGAACTTCTATTATTTGTCGCGCGCCGCCCTGGTGAAGGACGAGCGCAACCTCGACAAGTTCGACCGCGTGTTCGGCACCGTGTTCAAGGGATTGGAGAGCCTGCTCGACGCCATGGGCAAGGCAGAGATCCCCGAGGAGTGGCTGAAGAAGCTCGCCGAGAAATATCTCACCGAGGAAGAGAAGAAGCAGATCGAGGCCATGGGCTGGGACAAGCTCATGGAGACCTTGAAGAAGCGGCTCGAGGAACAGAAGGGCCGCCACCAGGGCGGCAGCAAGTGGATCGGCACCGCCGGCACCTCGCCGTTCGGCGCCCATGGCTACAATCCCGAGGGCGTACGCATCGGGCAGGAGAAGAACCGCAACAACCGCGCCGTGAAGGTGTGGGACAAGCGCGAGTTCAAGGATCTCGACGGCAATGTCGAGCTCGGCATCCGCAACATCAAGGTCGCGCTGCGGCGGCTGCGCAAGTTCGCGCGCACCGGCGCGCCCGACGAGCTCGACCTCGACACTACGATCAAGGAGACCGCCAACCACGGCTATCTCGACGTGCACATGCGCCCGGAGCGGCGCAACGCGGTCAAGGTGCTGGTGTTCTTCGATATCGGCGGCTCGATGGATTCGCATATCGAGCAGGTCGAGGAATTGTTCTCGGCCGCCAAGAGCGAATTCAAGCACATGGAATATTTCTACTTCCACAACTGCCTCTATGAAGGCGTCTGGAAGCAGAACAAGCGGCGCTTCACCGATCGCACGCCGACCTGGGACGTGCTGCACAAGTACCCGCACGACTACAAGGTGGTGTTCGTCGGCGACGCCTCGATGTCGCCCTACGAGATCATGGTGCCCGGCGGCTCGGTCGAGCATGTCAATGAAGAGGCCGGCTCGGTCTGGCTCGATCGCATCATCCGCACCTATCCGCACGCGGTGTGGCTCAATCCGGTGGCGCAGAAGCACTGGGACTATTCGGAATCGACCACCATCATCCGCCGCCTGTTCTCCGAGCGCATGTATCCGATCACGATCGAGGGGCTGGAGAACGCGATGCGGGAGCTGGTGCGGTAAACGCTAGAGGCGTCGCGCGCCGCCAGGCACGCCAACAACACCCAGGGAGAGTCCCATGCCCCAGAACATCCACCGCGGCATCAAGGTGATGATCGACGACGCCAATGCCGAGATCGAGACCATCAGCGCGGCCGACGCGATCACCTTGATCGGCAAGAACGACGTCGTGATGGTCGATATCCGCGACCCCCGCGAGATCGAGCGCGACGGCAAGATCCCCGGCGCGTTCTCCTGCACCCGCGGCATGCTGGAATTCTGGATCGATCCGAACAGCCCCTACGCCAAGCCGATCTTCCAGGAAGACAAGAAGTTCATCTTCCACTGCGCCGGCGGCATGCGCTCGGCGCTCGCTGCCAAGACCGCCAAGGATATGGGCCTGAAGCCGGTCGCCCATATGGGCGGCGGCTTCGCCGCCTGGCGCGAGGCCGGCGGTCCGATCGAGGCGTGGGAGCCGAAGAAGAAGGGCTGAACAGCCTCAGGCCGCAAGGACATCAGATCATGACCGTTGCCGACGATCCGCTCGTTTCGACCGAATGGCTGGCCGCGCATCTCGGCGATGCCAACGTCAAGCTCCTTGATGCGACCTTCAAGCTGCCCGGCGTGCTGCCGCTGCCGAAGGATGATTATCTTACAGCCCATCTGCCCGGCGCCGTGTTCTTCGACGTCGACGCGGTGTCGGATCATTCCAATCCGCTGCCGCACATGTTCCCGAGCGCCGAGCAGTTCGGCCGCGATGTCGGCGGGCTCGGCGTCAGCAATGCCGACACCGTCGTGATCTACGACGCCGGCGGCTGGGTCGCAGCACCCCGCGCCTGGTGGATGTTCCTGTCCTACGGTCATCGCAACGTGCGCATCCTCAACGGCGGCCTCAAGAAGTGGCGCGCCGAGGGCAGGGCGGTCGAGAGCGGCGAGGTGAAGCCGAAGCCTGCGACGTTCCACGCAAGCTACGATCCGAAGCGGGTGCGCAGCATCGAGCAGATGATCGCCAATGTCGAAAGCCGCAAGGAGCAGGTGATCGATGCCCGCGCCGCCGAGCGCTTCGAGGGCCGCGCGGCAGAGCCGCGGCCGGGTATCCGCGCCGGCCACATCCCGGGCGCCCGCAACGTGCCCTATAGCCAATTGTTCGATGCCGCGACCGGCGAGATGAGGCCGCTCGACGACCTGCGCAGATCGTTCACGGGTGCCGGCGTGAAGCTCGATGCGCCGATCGTGACCAGCTGCGGCTCAGGCGTTTCGGCCGGCGTGCTGACGCTCGCGCTTTACCGGATCGGCGTCACCGACACTGCGCTCTATGACGGCTCGTGGTCGGAATGGGGCCAAGCAAGCGGCCCGCCGATCGCGACCGGGCCGGCCTGATAAATGACTCCTAAAGCATGATCCGGAAAAGTGCGAAGCGGTTTTCCGAAAAGATCATGCTTAAACAAGAATCTGAAGCGCGATGACGATTCAACCTGATCTCATCGCGCTTTAGCGCCGGGTGAGCGGCACCAGGGTCGGATTGCCGAACGGGTCGAGTTGCTGCTGAACAACCTGTTGAACCGGCCGCACGCGGACGATCCGCCGCCTTTCCTTGCGACGAGCCGGCTTGCTGGTCGCATTGCGCTCCGGCTTCTTCGCCTCAGTGGCTTTCGGCGCTGCCGGTTGTTCGACGACAACTTCGGGTCCACCCAACGTTGCGATCCTGGTGGCGGCTGCGATGGCCCCGGGTGACGGCAGCGGTGCCGGCTCCGGCGCAGCCATCGCGGGTGCTGCGGCCGCGGGCTCGCCGGTTGCGGCGGGCGGATCGGCAATCGCGGTGACCTTGGGTTCGACAGCGACCGGTGCCAGTTCGGCTGCGGCAGGCGCCGGCTGCGATGCCGGCGACGGATCCGGGGTCGGAGGCTGCGGAACGATCTCGGTCGATTGCGCCGGCGCGAGCGTCTCCACGGCCTGAGGTTCGGCCTTGGAGGAGGCAGGCGGCGGCGCATCATCTACCTTCACCGCGGCGAGCTTCTCCGGCTCGGCCGCAGGCTGGGCCTCGGCAGGCGCCGGTGCGGATGCGGCCGGTTCGGCCGGAGCGGGAACATCCGTCGTCTTGTCCGTGGCCGGCGGATCGACCCGCACCATGGCAAGCACCGGCGGGGTCTCGGGCTGCTGCGCGAATTGCGGTTCGGGCGGGGCCCTGCGGGCCGGAATGCTGGCGAATTCCTCATGCGCCGCGCGAAACAGCGCGGCGGCCCCGAGCCCGAACACCAGGAGCGATGTCGCCAGCACGATGGCGGCGAACAGGAAACGAAGGCCAGGGAGCATGGGCGCGGGTTCCCCCTTGTCCGGGAGGGTCTTTGATGTCGAGGGAACGCGGTGACCACACAGAAAGCCGGCGTCGCGGACGCGAATCAGGCCGATTCGAAGATATCGCAACCCCCGGAGACTGTTTGTTACAAAATGCGCGTGATTGATGACTTTGGGCACGTGGACAAACAATCCCGACCCATGAGACATCTTTGCCGCAGCGTTGACGGCAAAATCACAAATGCCCGAAATGGCCTGGATTTCGCGGATTTGTCTTGAATGCGCCGCTATCTTCCTGCATTGGGCCGTTAACAGTCCGGTGTGGCTTGGGGACTATTATAGAGCAATGATGATCAACCGCATTCTGACGATTTGCGCTGCCACGGCTCTCGGCCTGGCGGGAACCTCGCTCGCGCGTGCGCAGCAGGGGTACCCGGCTCCCCAAGGCCCGTCCTATTCGGTCGCGCCGCAGCCCTACTCGCAGGGCAACATGCCGGATTTCGACGCCATCAACGACGATGACGATGCGCCGCGCAATTCGGCCGCGCTGCCGCCGCCCGGCCCGGTGATGTCCCCGGACGACCCGCGCTACGGCCGTCCGATGAATGCGCCCGTCTATTCCGATCGCGGTGCGCCGACCGGTCCCGTGATGTCGCCGGACGATCCGCGCTACGGCCGTCCGATGAACGCTCCGGTCTATTCCGACCGTGGTGCGCCGACTGGCCCGGTGATGTCGCCCGATGATCCGCGTTACGGCCGTCCGATGGGGCCGCCGCCGGTGATCTATGGCGATCGTGGGGGCCCGCAACAGGCTAACCGCGACAATGGTGTTCCCGCCGCCGGCGTGTCCTATGGCGACGACCGCGGCGGCATGCGTCCGCCCGAGGGCGTGACCGGAGCCGTGCCGCAGCAGCAAGCGCCGGTCGATGCCAACGGCAAGCCGTTGCAGATCGCAGCGCTGCCGGTAGACGAGCAGCCGGAAGACGGACCGGCGCAACTGCCGCCGAACCTGCGTCGCCAGGAAGTGGCGTTCGCGACCAAGGAGCCGGCAGGCACGATCGTCGTCGATACGCCGAACACCTATCTCTATTACGTCCTCGGCAATGGCCGGGCGATCCGCTACGGCGTCCGCGTCGGCCGCGATGGCTTCACCTGGACCGGCGTGCAGAAGATCACCCGCAAGGCCGAGTGGCCGGATTGGCATCCGCCGACGGAAATGATCGAGCGTCAGCCCTATCTGCCGCGCTTCATGGCCGGCGGACCCGGCAACCCGCTCGGCGCCCGCGCGATGTATCTCGGCTCGACCGTGTACCGCATTCACGGCACCAACCAGCCGTCGACCATCGGCAAGTTCGTCTCGTCCGGCTGCATCGGCATGCTGAACGAGGACGTCTCAGACCTGTTTGAACGCGCCAAGGTCGGCACCCGCGTGGTTGTGCTGCCCGGCGGCGCAGCCCCGGGAACGACGACGGCTTCCGCCGCGCCGCCGCCCAACCCGATCGCCCCCGCGCCGACCCAGGCCCAGGCCGCGCCGCTGCCCGGCACGCAGCCGACCTCGGTGCAGCCACTGCCCGCACCGGTCACGGTCCGCTAGGCCGACAGGCAAAACTCATCATGAAAGAGGCGCGCGAACAGCGCGCCTTTTTTGTTGCCGGCAGGTCCGGTCTCAGGCCAGCCGCCGCGGCGGCTCGCCGCCTTTGGTGAAGGTGTCGATGCAGGCGACCATCTGCTGATAATGCGCCTGCAGGCTCTCGCGCGTCGCGTAGCCGAGATGCGGCGTGATCACCACGTTGTCGAGCTTGCGGAGCGGGTGGTCTGTCGGCAGCGGCTCGGTCGAGAACACGTCGATGCCGGCGCCGGCGATCTTCTTTTCGCGCAGCGCCGCGAGCAGCGCGTCCTCGTCGACGATCGGCCCGCGCGCGGTGTTGACGAGATAGGCCGACGGTTTCATCCGGGCGAGATCAGCGGCGCCGACCAGTCCGCGCGAGCGCGGGCTGAGCACGACATGGATGGTGATGATGTCCGATGTCGCGAACAATTCGTCCTTGCCGGCGTAGCCGACGCCGGCTTCCTTGCACGTCTCCGGCGTGAGGTTGGGGCTCCAGGCAATCACGTTCATGCCGAACACCTTGGCCATGCCGGCGACCTTGCTGCCGAGCTTGCCGAGGCCGATGACGCCGAGCGTCTTGCCCTCGATCTCGGTGCCGGCAAAGGTCTGCCAGGCCTCGCCGGCATGCATGCGCGCGTTCTCGCGGCCGATACCGCGCGTCAATTCCAGGATCAGGCCCATGGTCAAAGGCGCGGTGGGATCGCGGCTGTATTGAGTGCCGCACAGCACAACCTTGCGTTCCTTGGCGGCGTCCATGTCGATTGCGGCGTTGCGCATGCCCGACGTGATGAGGAGCTTCAGCTTGGGCAGCGCGTCGAGCAGGCTCTTCGGGAACGCCGTGCGCTCGCGCATCGCGCAGATGATGTCGAATTCCCCGAGCTTGGCCGCTGCTTCCGCCTCGCTCGCGAACGGCTTGTCGAACACGGTGACCTCGACGCGATCGCTGATTGCGGGCCAGTCCGCCACCGAACGCGCGATGTCGAAATAGTCGTCGAGGATTGCACAGCGGAGCCGCGTCATCGGGAGGTCCATTCAGGGTGAGGGCGACGGCAAAAAATCACCGTCGGGATCTCCTGATGGTCGCGCGCAATCGGGGGGCGCGCAAGCGGCTGCGGTTTCAAAAAGCGGCGATAGTCACGCGGCTCACGGCTTGCGCGTTTTCGCGGTCCGGATATCGGCGAGCATCGATCGGACCGCCGGCGACAGCGCCATCTGCTTGGCGCGGCAGGCCGGGCCGGGGCCGCGCATATAGTGCAGTTCCGGGCGGTAGGGATTGAAAGCCTTGGCGACGAAGGCCCGCCAGAAGGCGCGGAATTCGGCGAACGGCGTCGCCTCGGCCTTGATCGCCGGGCGCGAAAGAGGTGCGGATATGATGGTAGCCATGACGCGGCCTCAACTGTCTGGTCGCGGTTCTGCCGCGAAAAGTCGCCGTTTTCGGCGTTGCAGACGAGTTTTGGCCTGATTTATTAAAAGATGGTTTCAATTGTCGTGATTCCGCGCGCACATGGCCGCGAACCCGTAGTCACCCGTGCCGAGCGGACGAAACGTGGTGAACGGATGGAAAACGCACGCCCCGCGGTTGCGCTTTCGGGGGCCGGCCGTTACATCGGCGGCAGCAAAATTTCCACAAATCGGATCAATTCCAGGGACAGCGGATGGCTCGCCAGTTCATCTATTTCATGCAGGGTCTGACCAAGGCGTATCCGACCCGCAAGGTGCTCGATAACATCCATCTGAGCTTCTACCCCGACGCCAAGATCGGCGTGCTCGGCGTCAACGGCTCGGGCAAGTCGACCCTGCTCAAGATCATGGCGGGTCTCGACAAGGAATATAACGGCGAGGCCTGGGTCGCCGAGGGCGCCCGCGTCGGCTATCTTGAGCAGGAGCCGCAGCTCGATGCCTCGCTCTCGGTTCGTGAAAACGTCATGCAGGGCGTCGCCAAGCAGAAGGCGATCCTCGACCGCTACAATGAGTTGGCCGTCAACTACTCGGACGAGACCGCCGACGAGATGACCAAGTTGCAGGACGAGATCGAGGCGCAGGGCCTGTGGGATCTCGACAGCAAGGTCGACCAGGCGATGGACGCGCTGCGCTGCCCGCCCGACGATGCCGATGTCACCAAGCTCTCGGGCGGTGAACGCCGTCGCGTCGCGCTGTGCCGCCTGCTGCTCGACCAGCCGGAACTGCTGCTGCTGGACGAACCGACCAACCATCTCGACGCCGAGTCGGTGTCATGGCTGGAAGGCCATCTGCGCAACTATCCCGGCGCGATCCTGATCGTGACCCACGACCGCTACTTCCTCGACAACGTCACGAGCTGGATCCTCGAGCTCGACCGCGGCCGCGGTATTCCCTACGAGGGCAACTACTCGTCCTGGCTGGTGCAGAAGCAGAAGCGGCTCGAGCAGGAAGGCCGCGAGGACGCCGCGCACCAGAAGACGCTGGCCCGTGAGCAGGAATGGGTGGCGTCGTCGCCGAAAGCCCGTCAGGCCAAGTCGAAGGCGCGCTACCAGCGCTATGAGGAGCTGCTCAAGCAGGCGAGCGAGAAGCAGACCCAGACCGCGCAGATCATCATCCCGGTCGCCGAGCGGCTCGGCGCCAACGTCGTCGACTTCGAAGGCCTCAGCAAAGGCTTTGGCGATCGGCTGCTGATCGACGACCTCAGCTTCAAGCTGCCGCCTGGCGGCATCGTCGGCGTGATCGGCGCCAACGGCGCCGGCAAGACCACGCTGTTCAAGATGATCACCAAGCAGGAGACGCCCGACAAGGGCACCATCACGGTCGGCGAGACCGTGCATCTCGGCTATGTCGACCAGTCGCGCGACGCGCTCGACGGCAAGAAGACGGTGTGGGAGGAGATCTCCGGCGGCAACGAGCTGATCCTGCTCGGCAAGAAGGAAGTCAACTCGCGCGGCTACTGCTCGTCGTTCAACTTCAAGGGCGCCGACCAGCAGAAGAAGGTCGGCGCGCTGTCGGGCGGTGAGCGCAACCGCGTGCATCTTGCCAAGATGCTGAAGTCCGGCGCCAACGTGCTGCTGCTCGACGAACCGACCAACGACCTCGACGTCGACACGCTGCGCGCGCTCGAAGAGGCGCTGGAGGATTTCGCCGGCTGCGCCGTCATCATCAGCCACGATCGCTGGTTCCTCGACCGCATCGCGACCCACATCCTGGCCTTCGAAGGCGACAGCCACGTCGAATGGTTCGAGGGCAACTTCCAGGACTACGAAAAGGACAAGATGCGCCGGCTCGGCCAGGACAGCATCATTCCGCACCGCGTGAAGTACAAGAAGCTGACGCGGTGATCTGAACGAGGGGGGCGGACGCGGCCAACCTTGGTGCGTCCGACCGCTGCTTCATTTGCAGGATCGTGACGGCATCGCGGCGCAATCTGCGGCCAGTTGTCGCTTTTCAAGCGCGCGGGATTGCGTAGATAGAGCGCTCCCGCAAATCGAATCCTGCGAGCACTCCAACATGTCCGCTATTTCCGAGGCGCGCGCCCCCGCCAAGGGCCGGTCGCTGCGTCCCGTTCCCATGCTGATCTTCGGATCGCGCTGGCTGCAATTGCCGCTCTATGTCGGCCTGATCATCGCCCAGGGCGTCTATGTCGTGCTGTTCCTGAAGGAGCTGTGGCACCTGTTCGCCCACGCCTTCGATTTCAGCGAGCAGCAGATCATGCTCGCCGTCCTCGGCCTGATCGACGTCGTGATGATCTCGAACCTCTTGGTGATGGTGATCGTCGGCGGCTACGAGACCTTCGTCTCGCGCCTCAATCTGCAAGGGCATCCCGACGAGCCGGAATGGCTCAGCCACGTCAATGCCAGCGTGCTGAAGATCAAGCTGGCGATGGCGATCATCGGCATCTCCTCGATCCATCTGCTGCGCACCTTCATCGAGGCCGGCGCGCTGTCGTCGGGCAAGGGCACCTACACCGAGACCGGCGTGATGTGGCAGACCATCATCCACTGCGTCTTCATCTTGTCGGCCATCGGCATCGCTCTCGTCGACAAGTTGTCGAACGATTCGATCGAGGGCGCCAAGCAGCAGGCGGGGCATTAGCGCGTGGTGAAATGAGATGAGGTTGAACTGGATTGGCAGCGGAGGTTCGCCTCTCCCATTGGGAGAGGTCGGCGCGTAGCGCCGGGTGAGGGTTTACGGTCTCTCGTTAGAGTTGCGGCCCCTCACCCGATTTGCTTCGCAAATCGACCTCTCCCCACTGGGAGAGGTGAAGCGAGTGCGCAGCCAACGCGATTCAATCCAAATACATCATCTACACGGGATGTTAGCGTTGCGTCATCGCGCCGCGCGCGAGCCGAACAATGCCGGGGCGGATCTGCCGAGCCATTCGGGGATCTGCGCCGCGCCGCGCGGAAATCCGCGGGCCATGGCCAGGATGAACGCGGTCTGCCAGACGCCGAACAGCACCAGCCAGCCCGCCAGGGGCGGCAGCCTGACGATTGCACCGTAGATGGTTCCAGCCGCGACAGCGGCGATCCAGGTCACCACGACGCTGTCGATCCGCCTGAACGCAGGGTTGGCCAGCAGCACGCCGAGAATGGTGATTGCTCCACCGACAGCGCCGCCGATGCCGCCGATCAGGTAACCCATCAACGGATTGTTATCGAGCGTCTCGGTGATCCGCGCCGGGCTCGCGGCGTCGCCGTCCACCGGCACGGTCTTGGTGTATTGGCCGAGCGCCTGAAGCGTGATGGCGCTGGCATCGTAGGCCGCGATCCATGCCACGGTCGTGATTGCGACCACCAGCGCCAGCTGAAATCGGTCCTTCGCGCCAAACACGACATTGCAGGTCGCGATCGCCGCGCCGAAGATCACACCGGGCAGGATCGTGATTCCGCCGGCGTCGGAGGCGACGAACGAATATTGCAGGACGTTGAGCGCATAGGTCGTGACCAGGCTGCACGCGATGGCGGACGCCAACGCCAGCACGAGGAAGGCGAGGTTCGGCCGGTCGCGCGACTGCGCGTTCTTGGCTTCCAGCATGCGATCCACCGCGGCCCGCGTCTCGGCGGCGGCGCTGCCCTGGGGTTCGAGGATCGTGACCGCCTTGAGATAGGTCGGGACCTGGTCGAGCGGGGTCGGCGCCATCATCACCGGCAGCACGCGATTGCTCGGGTTCGGCCATTTGGTCTTGGCGAAGGCGAGCTCGCTCAAGGTGTAGCGCCCCCTGGTCACCGATTCCGGGCTGATCAGGAACACCATAAAATCGCTGCTTTCGATGGCTTTTTCGACCCGCGCATCGAAGCTGTCGCCCGGTGGGAGATCGTCATGCGAAAAGAAAACGTCGTGGTCGCAATTGCGCAGGGACTGAGCGATGTTGCCAGCCTGCAATTCCAATTCGGAGGGAAATGACAAAAATATGCGCATTGCAAAACTTACCACCCAGAATTGAATTCTGACAATTGCCGAATCCACGTCGCAATGCCGGTTTTTGCAGGGTGAGATCGATCATGAGATGGCCAGCCACCATTGTCGCATGCGCGGTGCTGCTTTGCGCGCCGCTGCAACGGCCGGCATACGCCGCCGACGCCGCGTTCACCCAGTTCATCGCCTCGCTGTGGCCGGAGGCCAAGGCGGCCGGCGTGTCGCGTGAAACCTTCGATCGCGAGACGCGCTCGCTCGAGCCCGACTACAAGCTGCCCGATCTGATCCTGCCCGGACGTCCCAAGACCGGCGCGCCGGCGCAGGCCGAGTTCGTGCAGGTGCCGGCCGACTACATCAAGGAGGCCTCGATCGCGCGGCTGGCCGCCGAGGGGCAGCGGCTGTTGCAGAAGTATCGCTCGTCGCTCGACGCGATCGAAAAGCGGTTCGGCGTGCCGGCGCCGATCGTGCTGGCGATCTGGGGCCGCGAGACCGACTACGGCCGCTACGCGCTGCCCTACGACACGCTGCGCGTGGTGGCGACGCAGGCCTATGTCGGCCGCCGCAAGGATCAGTACCGCACCGAGTTCATCCTCGCGCTGAAGATCCTCGGTGAGGGCGTGGTGACGCGCAAGGAGCTGCGCTCGTCCTGGGCGGGAGCGACCGGCTATACCCAGTTCCTGCCGTCGGAGTACTACAAGCACGGCGTCGATCTCGACGGCGACGGCAAGGTCGACATCTGGCATTCGGTGCCGGACGCGCTCGCCTCCGCCGCGCAGCAGCTCGTCAACAAGGGCTGGCAGCCCGGCGTGCGCTGGGCCTACGAGGTCACGGCGCCGGCCAATGCCGACTGCACGATGGGCGTGCCCGAAGTGACAAAACCGATCAGCCAGTGGCTGCGGGCGGGCTTCGTGCCGGTGCGGGGGCTGAGGCTCAGCGCCACCGAGCAGGCGCAATCGGCCTCGCTGCTGCAGCCGGAAGGCATCTACGGCCCGGCCTTCCTGACCACGCCGAACTACTTCGTGATCAAGGAATACAATTTCTCCGACCTCTACGTGCTGTTCGTCGGCCATCTCGCCGACCGGATGACGAGCCCGCAGCCGTTCGCGACGCCGTGGTCGGCGTCCAGGCAGCTCCGTTCCGCCGATGTCGAGGCGATGCAGCAGCAGCTGACCAAGATCGGGCTCTACAAGGACAAGCTCGACGGCAAGGCCGGGATGCAGACCCGCGCGGCGCTCGGCGCTTATCAGAAGCAGGCCGGGCTGAAGGTCGACTGCTGGCCGAGCGAAGCGGTGCTGCGCGCGATGAACGGGCAGCGCTAAAGCGGGATGAATTTTGGTTGAATAGGCCTGGCGCGGTCTTGCTTCACCTCTCCCCGGTGGGGAGAGGTCGGATTGCGCAGCAATCCGGGTGAGGGCTCTTGCTCTCTCGATAGACCGCAACCCCTCACCCGATTTGCTGCGCAAATCGACCTCTCCCAAGGGAGAGGTGAACTTTCGATGCCGTTCCAGCTCAACCCAATCTCATCAGGATTTAGGGCATGATCCGGAAGGGTGCGAAGCGGTTTTCCCTCGCGACAAACGCGGAACCGCGCGCGCGCGGAGATCATGCGCAAACAACGGGCCTCAAGGACGACCGCCGGGATTGTTTCGCGGCCCAGAAACAAAAACCCGGCCGTGAGGCCGGGTTTTCGAGTGTGATGCTGAAACCGTGTCGGTCGATCAGTCGCAAACCTGGACGCGACGGAAGCGCCAGCCGTAGCCGTCCCAGAAGCGCTCACGAACCCAGCGGCAGGGAGCTTCTTCGACGTAAACCGGTGCCGGTGCGACATAGACCGGAGCAGGACGGGCGCCAGCAATCGCGCCGCCGAGCAGGGCGCCGCCGATCAGGCCGCCGGCAACGCCGGCCGCGATGGCGCCGCCATCACCAGCCTTGGCAGCCGGAGCAACCGCCAGCGAACCGGCAAGCGTGGTAACGGCAACGAGGGCAGCTAAAGTCTTCTTCATGTCTTTGGCTCTCCTGGAAGGTGGTGGCGTCGTGGTCCGACGCCGGGTTTTAGGTGACTCGCACGCTGATCTCGAACTGCTGTCTTGCTAAACAGCGCAGAACAGTCAACCGAAAGTAAACGTCGGCAGGCTCATCGCGCAGAAAAGCGGTTTTTTCTGGCCTTCTACGGCAGATGTCCCGGACAAACAGTCGGTTTTCCGGGACATCTGGTTTGAATTAATCGAGATGAACGGCGATCAATCGCAAACGCGGACGCGGCGAATGCGCCAGGTGTAGCCGTCCCAGAACCGCTGGCGCTGCCAGAAGCAATCGGGACCGTAACCGGGCTCGGCGACGTAGGCCGGACCGGGCGCGTAGTAGCCATAGCCGGGACCGTAATAGCCGTTCTGCGAAGCGATCGCGCCACCGACGATGGCGCCACCGATCAATCCCGCAGCGACGCCGGCGGCGACACCGCGTTGTGCCTGGGCGGGGGCGGGCACCGCCACAGCCGAAACCGCCAGAGTGGCGGCGGCGCAAAGCGCCAGCAATGTCTTCTTCATGACCTCACCTTTCTCACGGGGGCAGGGACAGCGTGCGTTGGCGATCTGTCTCGCCTGAAGGGTTCCATATTCCGCTTGAATGATCAATGAACGACGCTGCCGTATTCGCGACCAAATGCTTGCAGCTTTTGGCATATCTTGCAACGCACAAGCCTGTAGTGAAGCAGTGAACCGGGGGGCTGTGGCGTGCGAAGCCGGATTTGGCCGCTAGACCCGCCAGGCGCGCTTCCTATTCCCGAAAGCCCGGCTCGGCCGATTTAGATTCATTCCAATATGAATCCCGCATCAGTTTGGAATTGCTACAAGAACGGCTTTTTCCTTTTGCATCCGGCCGGGCCCGACAATATCCATATTGCCAAGCATCACCCGTTGGACCTGCCTCCTCTGATGATTGTCTGTTCCTGTAACGTCCTCAGCGACCACGATGTCCGCAATGCCGTCAATGGTGGCGGGTCCGTGACACGAAATGCCAAGCAGGTGTATGGCTGCCTCGGCTGTAGCGCCGAATGCGGCCGCTGCGCGCGCACCATCAAGGCGATCATCGACGAGGCGCTCGGTCCCTGCGCCAAGGCCTGCTGCTCCGGCTGCCCTCACAGCGGCCACCCGCACGCCGCCAACGAAGACGCCGAGCCGGCCGAGTTCGCGCTCGCGGCCTGCTGAACTGGCTTTAGGTTCCGATCCAGCCTCTTCCGCTTTGTTGTCGTTTCTTCCTGCGAGCCGGCCTGTCCGGTCGGCGGCAACGTTTCGCCCCGCCAACCAAATCCGGTTATCCACGCGCCGCTTCCGCGACGGGTTGCTCTCCCCGGCAATCTGATTTAGAAGCGTTCTAAATTTACGCTGGCCAACGGTAGCCGCGACAGGTGGAGTGGATCAATGCAAGGCGACCCGAAGGTCATCGACTATCTGAACAAGGGGCTGCGCAGCGAACTGACCGCCATCAATCAGTATTGGCTGCATTACCGGATGCTCAACAATTGGGGCCTCCTGGAGATGGGCAAGGTCTGGCGCAAGGAGTCCATCGAGGAGATGGAGCACGCCGACAAATTCGTCGATCGCATCCTCTTTCTGGACGGCTTCCCGAACCTGCAGGTGCTCGATCCGCTGAAGATCGGCCAGGACGTCAAGGAGATCATCGAGTGTGACCTCGCCGCCGAGATCGGCGCCCGCACGCTCTACCAGGAGGCCGCGACTTATTGCCACGGCGTCAAGGACTATGTCAGCCGCGACCTGTTCGAGCAGCTGATGAAGGACGAGGAAGACCACATCGACTTCCTTGAGACCCAGCTCGACCTCATCAAGCGCATTGGCCTTGAGCTCTACACCCAAAAGCACGTCGGTCATCTGAAGGGCGAGGATCACTGACCGCTTGGTCGCTGCAAAATTCGAGAGGCCGTCCTTGCGGGCGGCCTCTTTGCTTTTGCGATCCCGATTGGCGCGGCGACGTCAGTAGCACCGCGTGATGTTGATGGTGCGGTCGCCGCCGCGTCCGGGCACCGTCACGGTCTCGGTGGGACAGCTCGACACATAGGGGCGATCCGACGGCACCACGGCCGGCGGATAGCGGTGCGCCCAATCCCATGGCACGTCCTGGGTGTAGGTGTAGCGGACGTCGTTCGAGGCCGGCGCCGGGACTTCGGCGATCGGAGCGGCGGCCAGCGCGTCGTCGTAATATCCGCTCGTTCCCGGCAACACGATGCCGGGCACCCGCACATGGTGGCGGAAGGCCGGGTGGTGCGCGGAAAACGTGCCGCGCGGCGCCGTTCCGGATCTCGCATCAGTCTCGGTCGAGGATGCAAGCAGCAGTGCTGCAACGCCGAGGGACGCCAGCAGCGCCCCGCCTGTTCGATATCTTCGATACGCCATGGGCACGCACCAACTCGTGGTTACGGAGCATTGTGCGGACGCTAGGCCGCGTCGCGCAGCGCCCGCAAACTCATCCTTAATTATTGGTTAAAAAGTAAGGTTAACAGGGAGTAATTGTCTCAAATTGACGCGATCTCGTGCGGGGCTGCGCGCAATGGCTGCGAGTCGCTTCAGACGGCGTCTGCCGGAACGAAGCAGCTGATGATGATGCCGCCGCGGTGGTGCACGTACCACACCACGGCCTCGCCGACCGGATTGCCGCGATCGCGGATCACGGCGCGCTCCGGCACCATCATCCATTCGCCCTCGATCGGCACCCAATAGGCGCCGCCCCGAACATCATAGTTCGTGCGATGGCCGTCGGAGATGTCGCAGCAGGGCACGCCGTTCGGTGCGATCACGCTCTTGAACCAGGCGCGGATATCGGGCGGCACATTGTCGTATTGGCCGTTGTCGAACGCCAGCGCAGCGCCCGCCATGACGGCGAGCCACGCGAGCACCGCGCCATGCGTCAGCCTTCGCATCGCATTCCTCCGCGAAAACCTTGTGCGTGATCCGCGCAACGCCCGCGCGCGAATCCGGTGTTTGCGCGATTAGGCACGAACCGCGCGCGGGATGCATGCTCAAAGAATGAGCGAAGCAGCGCAGTTGTCCGTGATGCAGTGCGAGAGGCGTTCAGGCCGGCTTCTTCGTGCGGGCGCCAACATCGATCTCGCCGGCGCAGCCTATCACGTGCCGCAGACGGTCACACGCCGGTCAGATCGTAGAATGCCGCGATCAGACGGGTGATCTCGGTGGAGTTCGCAATCACCAGCGCAAGGTCGTCCTTCTCCGGCTTACCGGACTGAATCCGCTCCAGGGCTTCGCTCGATTGCTTGACGATCGCAGCAATCCTGCGCAGCAGGTCCTCGCGGGTCACGATCTTGCTCAGGTCGGTGCTGGTGTATTTCTGCAGGTTCCGCAATCTGGTCTGGTCGAAAGGCTGCTTGAATGCACGCGATCCAGCCTGATCGACCAAAATCTTGTAGGCGGAATCATATCCCTCTTTTGCCGAATTGAGCGCGCGCCGGACCGCTTCCGGGTTTTGTTCGGCGATGCCGCCGAGTACGCCGTTGCCGGCGGCACAGTTCGCTCGCGCCAGGTTTGAGATCGGCTGGGCGACCTGCCTGTCCTGATCGGCCTGCCTCGCCTTCGTGATCAAATCGTCGACGGTGTCGGCGAGCGCGATGCGGCTGGCGCCCGCGCAGCAGGCAACCACGATGATTGCGAGAGCCGTCATCCTTCGCACCAGCATTGTCGCCTCCTACGGTGTCTTGGTCTGATCGCAGATCTTTTCGACTGCCGGCAGCTTGACGCCACCGAGCGCAAAGCCTTCCTTGCGAAACTTCGGGCAAGCCTGAGTTGCGATTGCGCGCCAGGATTCCAGGGAGATGCCGCCGTGCCGGTAGAGATCGTAGATGTTGGAGAATTTCGCATCATATAGCGCGGCATAGGATTGCATCTTGTCGGGCGGCGCGTCGATGACGGCGCGGAAGAAGTCCGTATAGTCCGACTGCATCTTGTAATCATTGTTGGTTCGATAGAAGTCGATCGCATTCATGATCTGAACGATCGCGATCCCCGCTCCGGCGACTGCAACGACAAGCGCCAGCCACGGAACGATCCGGTCCTGCGGACGCGCCAATGCCAGCCTGAGGGCGGCGATCTCGCGCGTCAAACCGTCGTTCTGCCGCTCTGCTTCCTTGAGATCAGCCAACCGCGCCACGGCGACCGGATCGACCAGCACCGTGCCGTCAGCGGCGGTTTCGGTGGACAAGCGCCCACCGGCAATCATGGCGTCCAGATCAGCAATCGAAAATGGACTGAGCTGAGCAGCCTGGTCTTTGGAAATGCCGGGCATCGTCGCTCCGAAATACGGCTGCGAGGCAATGATCGTACAATGCTCATGATATAAATCGATTTAGAGACAACCACAAGACGAATAAGTGTCGACCGTGCTTCTCGGCTACATTGCTCGCTGCGGCGTGACTCGCAGCAGCTCCTGCAATTGACCGGAGTAGAATTTGGCGTCGCCGGTGGTGAGGTGGCCGCGCGTCTCGCTGCTCGCCGGGATCAGATAGATCTTGCCGTTCTTGATCCGCTTGACCGCAGCCTCGGTGACGCCGGTCTCCGGCGGATTGCGCTCGTCGTCGGCCGCGTTGATCGCGAGCAGTGTCGCCTCGATCTTCTCCATGCCGGCGGAGGGATCGTAATCATGCGAGGCTTCCCATTGATAGATGTAGTCGTTGGCATCGGCGGTGACCGGCAGCGCCAGCTGGTCGTCGACCATCTTGTCGGCTTGCGGGGCCGATGGCGCCTGCGTCTGGTAGGCGAGCGTGCCGCCGGCGCTGGCGAAGCGATAGGCGGCGATGGCGTATTTCATCATCCGCGGCTGGCTGGTGTAATTGCCGCCGTTGTAGTCGGGGTCGTTGCGGATCGTGTCCAGCATCGTCCGCCGCAGGATCCAGTTGCGCGCGGCCATCGCAGTCGGCTGCGAGGCCATCGGCACCAGCACGTCCATCATCTGCGGATAGCGCACGCCCCAGATCCAGCTGTGCATGCCGCCCATCGAATTGCCGATCACAAGCCGCAGATGCTTGATGCCGAGCCCCTCGGTGACGAGCCGGTATTGCGCGTCGACCATGTCGTTGTAGTCGTATTTCGGAAAGCTCGTGCGCATCGCATCCGACGGCTTCGACGATTTGCCGTGCCCGATGCCGTCGGGAATGATGATGTAGTATTTCGCCGCGTCGAGCGGCTGCCCCGGGCCGAACAGCTCGCCGGCAAAGGTCGGCGTCAGCATGCTGGCGGCCGAGCCGCCGGAGCCGTGCAGCACCAGCACCGGCTGTCCGGTCGGTGCGCCGACCGTGGTGTAGTGCAGCCGCAGTTCCGGCATCACCTCGCCGCTGTGGAACTTGAAGTCCTTTGCGATCCACTCGCCATCCTGAGGCGCGGGATAGTCTGCAGCCATGACCGGTACCGCTATCGAGACGAGAGCGGCCACAAGCGCCGCGCACAAACGGATCATGGGCTTCTCCCTGCACATGGCGGGTTTGTCCAGCCGCCTCGGTGCAAGCCTAAAGCATGATCCGGAAAAGTGCGAAGCGGTTTTCCGAAAAGATCATGCTCAAACAAGGAGCTAAAGCCCGATGACGATTCAACCCAATCTCGTCGCGCTTTAGCATGATGCAAGCCACTATCCGAGAGTTGCGCCGCGCGCTGCGTGGTGCCGTGCCGAGGAGATCGCGTTCGATCCGGCGCGGCAGCCGCGTCTCGCGTGTCCCTTTGCCGACGCCGTTCTGGCGCGGCTGGTGCAGATGCGCGGCGTTGCACCGCACCGGTCTGAACTAGACTAGCGCCCGTCCTCGACCTCGGTTTCCGGGCGGTCGCTGCCGGAGGCAGTCTCGGTCAGCCATTTGCCGTCCGCGGTCTCGTACTGGATTGCCTCGGTGCGCCCGGGAACACGTTGCTCGTTGGCCGCGCGCCGGGCGGCGGCAAGCGCCGCGGCATGGGTTGGAAACGGTTCGGAGAACACCCCGTCGACAGTATAGGCCCAGCCGCCATCGTGCTGGACCACCTTGTAGATCACGTGGCTCATCCGGAACCTCGTTTCCATCGTGGACCATGGGGCTGCCAGAATAGACCACGATGTCGTATTTTGCAGCAGCCGATCGTCCTTGAGGCGCAAGCCCCGAAATGCGGGCGAGGGAGACCGACATGTGCCGCAATATCAAGACGCTGTTCAACTTCGAGCCGCCCGCCACCGAAGACGAGATCCACGCCTCGGCGTTGCAATTCGTGCGCAAATTGAGTGGCTTCAACAAGCCGTCGCAGTCCAATGAAGCCGCCTTCAACCTTGCGGTGGCCGAAGTCTCCGCTGCTGCGCGAAAACTCCTGATCTCGTTGCAGACCACGGCGCCGGCGCGCGATCGCGAGGTCGAGGCGGAGAAGGCGAGGGAGCGCTCGCGCCTGCGGTTCGGATGAGGCCAGCGCATTCCGTGACGCAGGTCACGGTAAGCCGTCAGGCCACCGGGCATCATTGCCGTTCACCCTGGCCCCCCGGAGCAACGCCATGAAGCCTGCCGCCCTGCTCACACTCTGCTCGATTGCGTTCGCCGTGCTCTGGACCTGCGGCATGCTGTGGTCGAGCGGCACGATCGACCTCGCCAACGTCGTCATCCTGTCGGCGTGCGGGGCGTTCGCGGGTGTTGCCTGGTACTACGCGATGCGCTGGGTGTTTCAGCTGATGCAGCTCGCCCGGCCCTCCGATCCTCCGGGCGCCCAGCGGTGAGCATCGCGCGCGACACCGACATGGCTGGCCGTGCCGTCGCGCGATGATCAGGAGGATTACTTCTTGTCCTTCTTGCGGTGCTTCTTCTTTTTCTTGTGATCGCCGTCTTCGTCGTCATCTTCCTCGAGATCGATGTCATCGACTTCAAGGGCAATCGCTTCCGCTGCCGCGCGCTCGGCGGCATCGCGTTCGGCCTGCTCGGCGGCTTCACGCTCCTTGGTGCGCTTGTAGTCTTCCCAGGCGTCGAAGATCATGTGCAGCCACGGCATCACCTGCTCGATCGACGGCAATTGGCCGGGCGGGCCGGCTTCACCGCGCGGACCGGCGGGACCCTGCGGGCCCTGAGGACCGGCTTCGCCGCGCGGACCCTGCACGCCTGCCTTGCCTTGCGCCCCCGGCTTGCCCTGAGGGCCTGCCTTGCCTTGCACGCCCGCCTTGCCCTGCGGACCCGGCTTGCCGCGCGGACCTTCCGGTCCCGGGCGCCCTGGATGTCCCTGCGGTCCGGGCTTTCCCGGCTCGCCCTGACGGCCCTGTGGCCCCGGCGCTCCTCGTGCCCCCTGGCGGGAAGTTGTCTCGTCAGCCACTGATATGCTCCGTCGCGATGTGAAGCCGCTTGTAACAGAGGTTGGACGACGGCTTCAATTCTGCCCGGCGGCACCGATGCAAGCGATCAACAGTCATAATTCCATGGGCATTATGACAACGGAGGACGCATTGCGGGTTTTGGACGGCAGCTACGGCGACGAACCGCAATCGCTCGACATCGTCGTGACGCGGCAGGATGTGCTTGACGAAGCAGGCTTTCGCAGCACGGGCGTGCTCGAGCTGTACGAGCACTTGTTTCCCGCGAACGAGCGCGACAGTCCTGACGACATCGTGCGATGGCTGTTGTCGGATGACGTCGGCGAGACCAGGTGTTTCAGCGTCGCCGGCCAGGAGATGTCCTATCGGCTCGACTCGCGCTGCTTCATCCTGCGCGCCGCCGGGCGCGCGATCGGGCTCGGCTTCTTTACCTACGATCACGCAAGCGAGCTGATCTTCTGCAACCATGTCGGCATTGGGAAGGCGTGGCGCGGCCGTGGCCTGGCGCGCGCGTTCTATCGCGAGATGGTCGCCATGCTCGACGCGTTGTTCCCGCGCAATGTCGGGGTGGTGCTCGAAGCCGAGCCGTTCGACCGCGATCGCCTGGCAGCGATCATCGCCGATCTCGAGCAAACGGGCAGGCGGCCGCTCGCGGCGCATGAGCAGGATCAGATCGGCCGCTTGCTGCGCGTGAGCTGGTACGACAGGCTCGACTATTCCGTGTTCTGCGACGCGCGCACGATGCTGCCGCTCGCGTGCCGCTCGCCGTGTCTCGATCCGTCGCTGCCGGCATCGGAATGGGCAGGAGGCGAAGAAAACTACTGGTTGATGCGGCAGGCGCGGAGCGGTGCGTCCTCCGCCGAGAGGCGCGCAAGTGACCTTTGGCAAAATGCCGTCGCCGCGATCTACGTCGAGATCCTCGCGAAGTCCCTCGTCGATGACGATCCGAATGGACGGCGCGATTATTGGGACTATGCGACCGCGCTGGTGGCCCGGACGATGCAACAGACCGCGACGATCGACGTGCGTCTCGCGCGCTGCCTCGGTGACGAGGACAGCGCTCTACTGTCGCGCTGGCGGCGTCTTGCGATCGATCTCTCGATCTAAGGCCTAATGAGACTAGGTGGAGCTAAATCGACGGCGGAACTTCACCTCTCCCTTGGGAGAGGTCGGCGCGTAGCGCCGGGTGAGGGGGTACGGTCTATCGAGAGCGCAAGAGCCCTCACCCGGATTGCACTGGACGATGCTTCGCATCGCCAGGCGCAATCCGACCTCTCCCCGACGGGGAGAGGTGAACCAAGGCCGCGCCGAGCCGACTCAGTCAAAACTCATCCCGCTTTGGAGCCGCTAGGCCGCGGCGTGCTCGCTATGCGGCACGTCGATGCCGTCGGCGGAATATTCGCGAATCTTGTTCCGCAAGGTTCGGACCGAGAGTCCCAGCACGCGCGCGGCGCGGGTGCGATTGCCGTCGCAGCGCGCGAGCGTTTGCAGCACCAGTTCGCGCTCGACTTCGTCGACGGTCGCGCCGATCAGCAACGGGACGATTTCATTTGGAGCCAGCGACGGCAGCAGCGCTTCCGGCGACGGTACGGTGGACGCGTATGACATGAACTCCTCCCGATCAACGCCCGCCTCGTCGATGAGGCGGAGACATCGAGAACCAACTACCCCGTAGATCCACGGTGTGCCGGTTTGGTTAACAAGTCCTTAATGCCTCGCTAACTCCATGCTTTGTAAGCAAAATACCTAGAAATCGCCACGATTGCGGTTCCATCCGTCACAGTGTCCGGTAGCCGCCATCGACCATCACGATCGATCCGGAGACATAGGCCGACAGGTCCGAGGCGAGGAAGATCGCAGGACCCACGATGTCCTCCGGCTTGCCGGCGCGGCCCAGCGGGGTGTGGTCCATGAACACTTTCACGAGGTCGGGATTGGTGGCGCGCACCTTCTCGTTCAGCGGCGTTTCGATGAAGCCGGGGCCGATCGCATTGACGCGCACGCCGTCCTTGCCGAGCTCGGCGGCCAGCGCCTTGGTGAAGCCAAGCACGCCGTGCTTGGAGGCGGTGTAGGCCGGCGAACTCGGCGTGCGCAGATGCACGAACGACTGGATCGAACCGATATTGACGATGCGCCCCTTGTTCTTGCGCAGCGGCGCGAGGAAGGAATGCGTCACGTTGAAGACGCCGGTGAGATTGATCGAGATGATGTCCTCCCAATCCTTGATCACGGCCTCCTCAGTCCCGAGCATGCCGTTGCGGCGTGCGATGCCGGCATTGTTGACCAGGATCGAGACCGGCCCGACCTTGTCGGCGACCTGCTGTGCCATCGCGACGCAGGCGTTGCGATCGGTCACGTCGAGCGCGAAGCTGTCCGCCTTGCCGCCGGCACTCCTGATCTCCTTGGCCGCTTCTGCTGCCGCATCGCCGTTCATGTCGAGCAGTACCACGCGCGCACCCTCGCGGCCGTAGCCCAACGCGATGGCGCGCCCGATGCCCGAGCCTGCACCGGTGATGACGGCGATGTGATTGTCGAGAAGGGCCATGGCGTTTCCTTGTTCTGATTTGAGAGCGTTGCCGACAACACTATTCAAAACTGCCCCAACCGAAACGCCAAGCCGTGTTTGTGCGTTGCTGTCATCCATATTCGGATGACGGTACGGACCGATCATGGACCCGCATATCAGACACTGGAAAGTTGCGATCGAGCGCTTCTGCGCGGCGTCTGATCCGGACTATCGCGAGATCGCCAAATTGATCGCCGAGATCGCCATGACCGATATCGACGAGACGCTGCGGCATGCGGCCGCACAGGTGCTGCCGATCCTGCGCCAGGCGGCGCTGAAAACGGCCGATCGCCGCACGAGGTCGATGGCGCTGCGCCGTCTCGGCATCGTCAGCGATGCGCTGCACATGCTGTCGGCGCCGCGGTTCGGCCGGCGCGGCTTGACGCCGAAGGCGTTGACGCAGGAGGAGCGCTACCGGCAATTGCTCGGCCTGCCGTTCGGCCGCCATCTCGCGGTGACCGAAATCCAGCAGGCGTTCAAGCGCGCCGCCAAGACGATGCATCCCGACGGCGGTGGCAATGGCGCCGCGTTCCTCGAGCTTGCCGCCGCGCGCGACGCTTTGATCAAGCATCACTGATGCGTCAAGCATCACTGATACGTAAAGCATCACTGACGCGCGATCGCATGACGTCCGACAGCACAAGGGCGGACGACGCGGTGTTGCCGCGTGTCCGCCCCGCGCGCGATCGGCGAATGCTCAGTACGAGCAGGTGCCGTTGTTCAGGAGTCCGGTTTTGTAGCTGAACGCGGCGTCGAAGGTCGGCAGCTCTTCGCTGACGACGGCGAAGTTCGCAGGCCACGGCGTGGTCGGGATGCTCTGGTCCCAGATCTGGCAGAAGCCGGTGTCTTGCCAGCGGATCAGATGATACGGATTGGCGCTGGCGGGGCTGGCCGCTGCAAGCACGGATACGGTGGCGGCCATGGCGGCACAGGCGATCGCAAGACGACGCATGGGAAATCTCCGGTTTGAAAAAGTGAATGCTCCGCGGGGCAATCCGGGAACTCGGGGGCCGTTCGCCCCGGACATGCAGTGAGTGTTGCAACCTCGGGAACAGGTTCAACGCCGTCATTGCGCCAAATTGTGCCTGACTACGTGCTGGCTACAGTCGGCGTACGGCGATTCGGGCCGGCTGCGCGACGCGCGTAAATCGACGTGAGCAAATCCTGAGGAGACTGCACATGAAGTTTTCATTGATCCTTCGCGCCGCGCTGGTCGCACTGCTGGCGTTCACCGGCGTCGCCTTCTCGTCCGCGGCCCGTGCCGACAGCGGCTTCGTGACGCTCACGATCTACAAGGCCGGCTGGTTCATCGGCGGCTCCGGCGGCAGCGGCGTGCTGACCTTCCGCGGCCGCTCCTATCGGCTGTCCACCGGCGGCCTCGATTACGGCCTGGTGTTCGGCGGCTCCAAGACCGTGCTGCGCGGCCGCGTCAGCAACATCAACCGTCCGTCCGACGTCGCCGGCGTCTATGGCGCAGCGGGTGCGGGGCTTGCCGTCGGCCGCGGCGCGCGCGCGATCGTGCTGACCAACCAGAAGGGCGCGGTGCTGGAGCTGACCGGCCACCAGGTCGGCCTGATGGCGAACGCCGATCTGAGCGGCCTTGCGATCACGATGCAGTAGGGTTGACGGTGTGGAGCGGGGCCAGCGACAGCTGATCGTCGAGCCCAGCCCACATCTGCAGCTTAGGTGGACGCGATCCATTTCCGTCATCCCCCCGCAATGGCATCGCCATTGCGGGGGGACTTGTGAACTGGCACCGTAACAGCGGCGAATGCCCGGGCAGGCCGAGCCTCGGCAGTCGCCGATCATTTCCAAACCGTTCCATGCATTTTCCGGCGTCTGTCTCGCGTCCCGGGAACAAGTGTTCACTTTGTAACTTAAGACTCGTGCCTCACGGGACGGGTCTGATGAGTGCAATAAGTTCGCAAAACGAAGAGATCGAAAAGCTGCCGGCCAAGCTGTGCCGCTGCCGCAGGCAGCCGGAGCTGGTCCGGACCATGCTCAGCGTGCAGACGGGCCGGCACGTCCGCATGTTCGAATGCAGATGCGGTGAACGCATTTGGGACGATGAGAGCCGCTTCGATTGGGCGGCCTCTCCACGAGGCGAACGACAGATCGGCTGATCGCCAGACGGCCGCCCGGCGGACGCCGGGTACCGGCCGAAAAGCCACGGGCCGAAACAAAGCGGCCAATCCATAGGAACGATTGCGGGTCGGGAAAATTAGGCGAGGGTGGATGCGTTCCCGGCCCCCAAGTTGGCGCATTCACTTTCAGTCCCGGCGCTCCTCCCCGGAGTGCCGGGACTTATTATCTGTTATTTGGCAACGGCTTCGCCGACGAGCAACTCGCCGACCGCGCAAAAGCGTGGCGCCGCTGAGCCACGCGGTCGGCGTATTCCCTTCATGCCGCGGCGTGCAATGCGCCTGGATCACCGTCCGCTGATAAAATCCAAAGCACGTGGTCCAGCCTCCCCGACGCATCGTTCCAATACAAGAAGGCCGCCGGGCAGGGCGGCCATGGTGTCCGCATTGTTGCTGTCCGTCGGCCGCTCCGTTGCTGAGTTACGGTGACGGTGCACTGAACGTTTCGTTCGCGATCTGGTGCGCCGTCACCGCAATAGCGATCACTCCGACAGACCTCAGCTTGCCGGCATCAGCACCGAATTGACAACGTGAATGACGCCGTTCGACTGATTGACGTCCGGGATTGTCACGGTCGCTGCGCCGCCTTTGGCGTCGACGATCATCACCTTGCCGCCGGTCTTCCTGACCGTCAGCGGCTCGCCCTCGACCGTGATCAGGGTCTGTCCGTCCATCAGCTGATCGGCGTTCAGCTTGCCGGGAACGACATGGTACGTCAGAATCCTGGTAAGCGTCGCCTTGTTCTCGGGCTTCACGAGTGTCTCGACCGTCCCCTTGGGAAGTTTGCGGAACGCTGCATTGGTCGGTGCGAACACGGTAAAAGGTCCCGGTCCCGACAGCGTGTCGACAAGCCCTGCAGCCTTGACCGCCGCGACCAGCGTCGTGTGATCCTTCGAATTCACGGCGTTGGCGACGATCGTCTTCGACGGATACATCGCAGCGCCTCCGACCATCACGGTCTTTTCCTTGGCCGAGGCTTCAGGCAATGGACCTGCAAATGCGATCAGCACGGCAGTCGCGGCAGAGCCAAGCACGGAAAGTTTCATGTGAGCGTCTCCATTCGTGAGGTCGGGCATTGCCCTTTTGCAATCGATGCGATGTGTACGAGGCGCGCCACAGTCGAATGGCGGTGTACCATCGCGCGAAAATCAGGACGCAGATCGCGCCTTGACTTCACGTGGAACGCTGCCTGCATGCTTCCGGATCACCGTTCGCAGACAAATTCCGAAACGGGTGATCCAGCCTCCTCGAGCCATCGTTTAACCAGCACGGAACCGTCGGGAAGGGCAGTCATGATGTCTGGCATCGTGATAGGTCGATCATGAGGCTTGGAAGGCTGGTCTTGTTCGTCGTGGCGGTGCTCGGGGCCGGTTTTGCCATCGGGTACCTGAACAGGCCCGATGCCTGGTACGCAGCCCTGAACAAGGCTGCGTTCAATCCGCCCAACTGGGTGTTTGCTCCGGCTTGGTCGATCATCTACCTGTTGATCGCCATCGCGGGCTGGCGTGTTTGGGAGCGGGGTTTGCGCATCAGCCGGCGAATCTGGCTGACGCAACTGGCTCTTAACTTTGCCTGGTCGCCGATATTCTTCAGCTTCCACCGGCCCGGCACGGCGCTTGCCGTCATCCTTGCCTTGTTGTCCGCAATCGTCATCTTCCAGGTCACGACGTGGAAGGCAGACAAGGTCAGTGCCATCCTCTTCGCCCCTTACGCGTGCTGGGTGGCGTTCGCCTCGCTGCTGAATGTCGAGATGGTCCGCCTGAATTAGCGGATTTCACACTTCCCTGGCGCACCGAAGCCACTCCGTGTAGGCCTCGCCCCAGCTGGGCGGGCGGCCATGATAGAAATGATGGACACGGCCGGTGCCGAGCGACCTGTGGTTCAACATCGCCCTTCGATGCGCGCCGTCCCTGATGTAAGCCCGCATGCTGTTCTCGTCCGTCCACACCGTGACGGTGTGGTAATAGTCGTTCGCGATCCTTGCCGACACGGAAACGTTGCCCGGCGCCCGGCGTGCCTGCGCCAGGCATCTGAGCGTATGCCACCAGAACGGCACCAGCTTAATCCGGCTGGCCGGCTTGAACCCTGTAACGGAAACGAAAACCCCGATCATCGATCATCCGTGAACACGATCGCGATGCGGCCGACATGCGGGCATCGGCGAATACAGCATGGGAGACGATGCAGATACGCCATGGATCGGCGTTTGGATCACCAGGTCCTGCAAAGCCGCCGGGATATCACGGCATCGATGCAGGCCAGTGCCGTATTAAGGTGGCATCTCATTGGCGATCTGGAGCTTTGTCGAGCGAAGTGACTACCGGCTTGCGTGAAGAAAGCCCGTCAAAACAAGAATCTAGAGCCCCGCTCCGATTGCATCGGAACGGACGGCTCCAGGGGCCAGCATTGCGACCGGGTGATTTCGGAATATTGGAAATGTATCCGTGAGTTGCCCGACGTGTCAAGTCGAGCGCCGGCCCACCGCCGGCTACTGTGCATGGGGTTGTTTTCGATATTTTGTCTAGCTGACGGCGTGAGCCGGCTCGGTCCACGCAGGGACGGCGCAGCGTTCACCTGAACAAATGCAGCGCCGCGTACTGCAGCAGCATGATGGTCTTGGCGTCGACGATCCGGCCATCGCTGATCATGGCGAGCGCGCCGTCGATCGCAAGCTCCAGCACCTCGATGTCCTCGCCCTCGTCGGCGAGCCCGCCGCCGTCGCTGATCCGCATCGCCGCGTCGTATTCGGCGACGAAGAAATGCAGCTTCTCGGTGACCGCACCGGGCGTCATGAAGGCTTCGAACACCTTGCGCACGTGATCGAGGCGGTAGCCGATCTCTTCCTCCGCCTCGGCGCGAATCCGCGCTTCCGGCGCGGCATCGTCGAGCATGCCGGCGGCGGCCTCGATCAACAGATCATCATAGCCGTTGGCGAAAGCGGGATAGCGGAACTGGCGCACCAGCACCACCGTGCGGGTGCCGAGATTGTACGGCAACAGCACCGCGCCGTTGCCGCGGTCGTAGACCTCGCGTACCTGGGTCTGCCATTCGCCGTTGCTGCGGCGGTAGTCGAATGTCGCGCTCTTCAGCTCGTAGCGGCGCTTCGACAGCAGCTCGACGTCCTTGACGCGGACGCGGTCGGCGATGCTCATGCGTCGAACCCCAATTCGCTCACGGCGTCGCTTCGCGGCCGTCGAGCCATTTGGCCAGCATTACCGAGGTCGATTCCTCATAGCCGAGCGTCTGGTAGAACGCGCTCGCCTTGGCGTTCTCCCGCCGCACCAGCAATTGCAGCTTCGGCACGCCGGCGGCACGCAGCCAGTCCTCGGCTGCGGCCATCATGACGCGGCCCAGGCCCTTGCCCTGGCGGGTGGGGTCGACCGCGACGTAGTAGACCCAGCCGCGATGGCCGTCATGACCGACCATCGCGGTCGCGACGATCGCGCCGGCGTCGCGGCCAACCAGCACGGCAGAACTCGGTCCGCGCCGTGCCAGCGCGATGTCGGCAGCGGGATCGTTCCACGGCCGCGTCAGGCCGCAGGCCTGCCACAGCGCGACGACGCCAGCGATGTCTGCATCGGTGATTGGTGCAATTGCGAGGGAGGCGGAGGGCATTTTCGTCTGCACGTTCACAGCACCTTGCCCGGGTTCATGATGCCGAGCGGATCGAGCAACGCCTTGACCTGCCGCATCAGCTCGATCGCGACCTTGTCCTTGACGTCGGGCAGTTCGTCGCGCTTGAGCACGCCGATGCCGTGCTCGGCCGAGATCGAGCCGCCCATCCGCAGCACGATCTCGAACACGACGGCGTTGACGTCGTGCCAGCGCGCCAGGAAGTCGGCCGCGTTGGCGCCGACCGGCTGGCTGACATTGTAATGGATGTTGCCGTCGCCGAGATGGCCGAACGGCACCGGCCTTGCGCCCGGGATCAGCTTCACCACTGCCGCATTGGCCTCTTCGATGAACGCGGGCACAGCGGCGACCGGCACCGAGATATCGTGCTTGATCGAGCCACCCTCCGGCTTCTGCGCCGCCGACATCTCGTCGCGCAGCTTCCAGAACGCCTGGCGCTGGCTCAGATTGGCAGCGATCACGGCGTCGTCGACGATGCCGTCCTCCATGCCCTGGGCGAGGATCGCCTCCAGCGTGTCGCGCGCGTCGTCGCGCGACGACGACAATTCCATCAGCACGTACCAGGGGTGCTTGCTTTCAAGCGGATCGCGGATGTCGATGCCGTGGCGGATCGAGAAGTCGACCGCGATGTCGGCGAGCAGCTCGAAGCTCGTCAGGCTGCCGGCCGCCTGATCGCGCGAGATCGACAGCAGCTTGAGCGCCGCCGCGGGCGACTTCAGGCCGACATAAGCGGTCTCGACCGCGCGCGGCCGCGGAAACAGCTTCAAGGTCGCGGCGGTGATGATGCCGAGCGTGCCTTCGGCGCCGATGAACAGGTTGCGCAGGTCGTAGCCGGTGTTGTCCTTCTTCAGCTTCGACAGCGCGTTCAGCACGCGGCCATCGGCCAGCACCACCTCGAGCCCGAGCGCCATCTCGCGCGCCACGCCATAGGCGAGCGCGCCGGTGCCGCCGGCATTGGTCGAAAGGTTGCCGCCGATGGTGCAGCTGCCCTCGGCGCCGAGCGACAGCGGGAACAGGCGGTCGACGTCGGCTGCCTTCTGCTGCGCGATCTGCAACACCACGCCGGCCTCGCAGGTCATGGTGTTGGATTCGACGTCGATGTCGCGGATCTTGTCGAGGCGCCGCAGCGACACCACGACCTCGCCATTGTGCGGCGTCTGGCCGCCGACCAGGCCGGTGTTGCCGCCTTGCGGCACCAGCGCGATCCTGTGCTCGCTCGCAAGCTTGCAGATCGCGGCGACCTCAGTGGTCGAGCCCGGGCGCAGCACCAGCGGCGAGCGGCCGTGAAACAGGTTGCGCTCCTCCGTGGTGTAAGGCTGGATGTCGGCGGCGTCGGTCACCGCATATTTCTCGCCGACGATGGCGCGGAATTTTTCCAGCAATTCGGGCGGGAGCGGCGGCACCGCTGATTGGACGACGTTCATTCTTCTTGGTCTTTCACTTTGATCGGGAATCTTTGTTTCAGCATGACCTCAATCGGAAAACCGGTTCCCACTTTTCCGGGTCATGCTTACCGTCCAACCGCTGCGCGGCGCAGCCGGTCATTGATGGCCTCACCCAGCCCGTCCTCGGGAATGGGCATCACGGCGATAGCATCCGCATTTCTCTTGTCGAGCGTGCGAAGGTAGCCGAACAGGTTGGCTGCAGCCTCGGCGAGATCGCCGCGCTCGGACAGGTTCATTTCCACCGAGGCGCATTCGCGCCGCGCCACCTTGGCCGGCCCGAACGACAGCAAGGCTTCGCCGACATGGACGTCGCTGGCGTTGAGCCGGACCGGGGTTCGTGGCGCGTAATGCGAGGCGAGCATGCCGGGGGCGACCGGCTGGCCGTCGCTCTCGGCGTCCTGCGGCGGCGACTGCAGCGGATGGCCGAGCACGCGTTCGATCTCGGCGCGGGTCAGCCCGCCCGGCCGCAGCAGCACCGGATCGGAGAAGCAGCCGACGATGGTGGATTCGACGCCGACCGCGACCGGGCCGCCGTCGACGATCATGTCGATACGGCCAGCCAGGTCGCCGTTCACATGCTCGGCGGTGGTGGGCGAGACATGGCCGGAAAGATTGGCCGAGGGGGCTACCACAGCACCGCCGAAGGCCTTGATGATGTCGCGCGCCACCTTGTGGGCCGGAATGCGAATCGCGACGGTATCCAAGCCGGCGGTCGCGAGTTCCGCGACCGGGCAGGACAGCGCCTTCGGCAGCACCAGGGTCAGGGGACCGGGCCAGAACGCTTCCGCGAGGCGCAGGGCCTGTCCGTCGAACAGGGCGATCCGGCGGGCGGCGCCGAGATCGGCGACATGTGCGATCAGCGGATTGAAGGCCGGCCGGCCCTTGGCCTGGTAGAGCCGGGCGATTGCAGCGGCGTTGCCGGCGTCGGCGCCGAGGCCGTAAACCGTTTCGGTCGGAAACGCCACGAGGCCACCCTCGGCCAGAACCCCGGCGGCGGTGGCCGTGGCGGCGGCACCGGCTGGCAGAACGTGCGTTTTCAGGCTTGTATCCACTGTGATTAGAATCCTCAATTCGGTGCCTTGCGGTCCCCGAAACCCGACGCTATAAGCCGGACCTCTTAGTCGGAGTGTGGCTCAGCCCGGTAGAGCACTGCGTTCGGGACGCAGGGGTCGCAGGTTCGAATCCTGCCACTCCGACCATCCTTCCAAGCACTTATAGTTTCTGTGTTTTTTGTGCGCAACGAGATGCGCATCGATTTGGAGCGCGGCAGCCATGCCGGGCTGTTTCGGGACGCTGTCCCTGATATCGGGGGGTCCTGACAATCGGAGAGCGTGAGGGGAACGGCCCTTGACGTGGTGTTGCGTAGCACGTCATCAAGCACCACACGGCCTCCCTTTGGACCTATCAGCTGATCCTGACCGGCATCAAAGCACGAATAGCCCTTGGCGAGTAGTGCTCAGCTTGCGGCGCAAGGCCGAATTTGTCTTCTTCAGGGGTTGCCGACCTCAAAGGCCAACAGGACGTTGCCCGGCAACCCACTCCACTGGGCGTAGCCGGAATTAACGTACAGCATGCCGTCCACGACGACCGGTCCGGGGCCGTCCATGGCGCCGCCATGGCCCGGAACGCCGTTGACCGTGGTGTACTCGCGCGCGGTGTCGAACTCCCAAAGCAGCTTTGCGTCGTCGGTTGCGTAGGCACGCAGGAAGCCGCTCACGCCGCCCGAGAACACGACGCCGGGAATCGCGGTGACCGCCGCGGAGAGGGCCGGACTGCATTGGGGGCGGTCGCCGTAGGCGACCGGCGCCACCTGCATCGCGATCTTCCCGGTTGCCAGATCGAGTCCGAACAGGCCGCCGCCTTCGCTTGAATTGAGCCGTCGCGAACCGTCCATCAGAAACCGCACGTCGGAGTTGGCGACATAGATCCGGTCCTGGTCGGCGGCGGAGCCCCATTCGGTCCCGCCCAGCGGGCCACCCTTGCCGATCCGCGTCTGCCACAGGATCTTGCCTTCATGGTCGGGATCCAGCGCGTGGACCACGCCGGATTTCTGGCCGATGACGAGCTCGCGATGTCCGTCACGCAAATTCACCAGGATCGGCGATTGCCCGAAGTCATGATCGGGACCGCGATCTTGCGGACAGTTGCTCTGGTCGGTGCCGAAGCACGCGACGACGAAGCTGTCCTTCGGCGTGGCCTGCTGATGCCAGAGCATTTTGCCGGTCGAAAGATCGAATGCGAGGATGGCGTCGCTGGTGTCGGTTGCCGGGTCGGCATAGCTGTTCGACGTCGCGACATAGAGTGCCTTGCGCTGAACGTCGATCGTGGGGGCGGACCAGACCGACGCGCCGGCCGGGCCGAACAGCTGGGTCCCGATCGCATTCGTCCTGGTCGGATGCGGGGCGTCAGCAATGGTATAGGTCTTCCAGATCTGCGCGCCGGTCTCGGCCTTCAGCGCCACGACGCTGCCGCGAAACGTGCAGCATTGGTAGGTCGGGCGAGACCCCGTCGCTTCCTCGATCGATGACACGCCGACATAAACGACGCCGGAATAGACAGTCGGCGCACCGGTGATCCGGGCGGCCAGATGATCGTCGACCTTGCTCTTCCAGATCAGCGCGCCGGTCGTTGCGTTGACGGCGTAGACGTTGGCGCGCACATCGCCAAAGACGATCGCGGACTGACCGTTGTCCAGCGGCGCGAGGCTGATGGCTGTACGGACCGGCGCCTCGGTCGGGAACACCCAGCGGGTGCATCTGCTTCTGGCGTCGAGCGCGTGGACCTTGCGGTCGCCGCCGCCGACGAACAGCAAGCCGCCGACCACGGTCGGCTGCGCGTTGGCGTTGGACGTCTCAGAAAATCCAAAGGCCCATTTCAGACGCAGTCGGGGGATCTGGTCTTGCGTCAAGCCGGCCATGGCTGCCGGCTGAAACCGGCTGTTGTTGAGATCGGCGCCCCAGCCGTTCCATCGTGGCCCGTCGACCGCCCGGGGAAAGCCGGCCTCGCTCTGCGCGCATTGGCCTGCGTTCCCGGCCGCGGCCTGCGAAGCGGCCTTTCCGGTGACGAGCGAGGCGATGGCCGTCCGCTCGTCACTGGTCAGTCCCTGCGCGAAGGATGCCATCGCGCCCGTGGTGATCGCACTGAGGACCTCGTCGAACGACCTTGATTGCAGCGCGGCGCGGCTCGGCGCCCGAATATTGGTGTCGGTGCCGTCGTGACACTGCGCGCAGCGCTGTGCGTAGAGGGCAGCACCGCCTTGCTGCGCGGTCGCAGGGAGGCATGACCAGATCAGGACGACGGCGATCGCAGCACTCAGTTTCATCGTGTTTCACCGGCGCCAGTGCTTGATGAGGTGAGAGCGATCGAAGCGTAGCACAGGCCTGGCGGTTGTCGTCGCGCCCGGCGGAGGCGGCGGCGTCGAAACTTGTGGCGCAGGGCCTGGTCGCAGTCCGCGGGCGAAGCCAGGAATCGCGACCGGGCCGCCCGCAATTCAAGGCCCGCCGGCGCGATCTCCCATTGACAGGTCGTGCGATGTGATAGAATTATAACACAATAAGTTGCAAAAATAACAAGATGTCATCATCGCATCAGCGTTTTGCGCGGGCGACGGGAGGAAATGGAATTGTCCGGTTCGATCGCGGCAGAGCCTCGGCCGTCGACGTCGCTTTTGATGGTCGGTGGCATCAACAAGCGCTTTGGCGGCGTGCGGGCGCTGCGCGACGTCAACTTCGAGGTCCGGGCCGGCGAGGTGCATGCGCTGCTGGGCGAGAACGGTGCCGGAAAGTCCACGCTGATCAAGATCCTCAGCGGTGTCCATGCGGCCGACAGCGGCGCCATCGAGATCGCCGGCAATCCTGTGACGTTCGACAGCCCGGCAAGATCGCGCGAGGCGGGGATCGCCGTCGTCTATCAGGACCTCAGCCTCGTCGAATCGCTGAGCGTCGCCGACAACCTGCTGCTCGGCCGCGAGCCGCGCGCGCGGTTCGGCTTTGTCCGCAAGCGCGAACTGATGGCCAGGGCCGAAGCGTTCCTGGGCGAGCTCGGCATTCCCCTGGACACGCGCGCGACGGTCGGTTCGCTGCCGTTCGCGTACCGCCAGATGACGGAGATCGCCAAGGCGTTGATGGGCGAGGTGCGGCTCTTGATCCTCGATGAGCCGACATCCTCGCTGACCTCGGATGAGGTCCGCATCTTGTTCGATGCGATCGGGAAGGCGACGCGACGCGGCGTCGGCGTGATTTATGTGACGCATCGGCTCAACGAGGTCTTCGAGATCTCGCAGCGTGTCACCGTGCTCCGCGATGGCGCCAACGCCGGGACCTTCGTCACCGCCGATACCGACATGAAGCGGCTGGTGAATGCCATCATCGGCACCGATCGATTGGCGCCCGCGGCGTCGCGCGCCGCGCCCGCGGCAGCGCGCGCGCTCGATCCGTCGCCGGTGCTGTCGCTGTCTGATGTCTCCAACGACCGGCTGTCGGCCGTCGACCTGTCGGTGATGCAGGGGGAGATCCACGGCCTTGCCGGATTGATCGGCAGCGGGCGCACGGAGATTCTGGAGACGATCTTCGGACTTCGTCCGGTCGAGCGCGGCGCATTCGAGATCGAGGGCCGGCCATGGCTGCCGAACGGCCCGGCCGATGCGATCGAGCGCGGCGTCGCGCTGGTGCCGGAGGATCGGCACGTGCAGGGCCTTGTGCTGGATCATTCGATCGAGCGCAACATCACGTTGCCGCGGATTCCGCATTTCTCGCGCTGGGGTTTCTTGCAGCAGCGCGCCGCCATCAGGCGCGCTGAGGCTGCGGTCGCGCGGCTTTCGGTGAAGGCGCAGGGCGCCTCCAGCCTGGTCAGGACATTGTCCGGCGGCAATCAGCAGAAGGTCGTGTTCGGGAAATGGAATGATCCGCGGCCGCGTGTGCTGCTGCTCGACGAACCGACCGTAGGCGTCGACGTCGGCGCCCGCGAGGAAATCTATGGCGTGATCCGCAACGCTGCCCGCGACGGGAGCGGCGTCCTGGTCGTCTCATCGGACCTCGTCGAACTGATCGAGCTCTGCGACCGCATCTCGGTGATCGTCGATGGACGCGTGGCGCGAACGCTGAAGCGCGGAGAGATCGTCGATGCCGAAGAGCTCCATCATCTCCTGCAGATCTACCAGGCTACCGGACAAGGCGAATTGCAAGAGCTGCCCGCATGACCGAACTGACCGCGCCCAATGTCGTCGCCGAGCCGAGCCGATCCGATCGACGCCGCAAGCTGCTGCAGAGCCTGCTGCGCGGCGAGCGTCCTTACATGCTGTACATCGCCTTCGTGGTGCTGCTGGTGGTGTTCAGCCTTTCATCGCCCTGGTTCCTCTCGGTCGACAATTTCCTGAACATCGGACGCCAGACAACGCTGGTCTCGATCATCGCGGTCGGCATGACCTTCGTGATCATCGCGCGTCAGATCGATCTCTCCGTGGCATCGACTTTGGCGCTGTCAGGCATGGCCGCGGCGCTCGCCATGAGCCAGATCAGCAACAGCTGGATCGTCGGCGCCGCCGCAGGTCTCGGCACCGGCGCGCTGGTCGGATTGCTCAACGGCATCCTGACCACGCAGCTCTCAATCCCGTCCTTCCTCGTCACGCTCGGCTCGTTGAGCATGGCGCGGGGCCTCGCGATGATGGTCACCAACACCAAGCCTGTCATCATCACCAACGAGGCCTATTTCGCGATCTTCGGCGAAGGGACGTTCTTAGGCATCCCCGTTCCGATCGCCTGGACGCTGGCGGCGATGATCGTCGGCATCCTGCTGCTGCACTACAATGTGTTCGGCCGCCGCATCTATGCGGTCGGTGGCAATCCGACTGCGGCGCTCTATTCCGGCATCAACACCAAATGGGTGACGACCGCGGCCTTCGTGCTGACCGGCGCGCTGGCCGGGCTTGCCGCGCTGGTGCTGTCGGCGCGCTCGCATGCCGCGCGGCCCGACGTCGTGCAGGGCATGGAGCTCGATGTCATCGCCGCCGTGATCCTCGGCGGTTGCAGCCTGTTCGGCGGCCGCGGCTACATCCTGGGAACGCTGTTCGGCAGTCTCATCATCGGCACGCTCAACAACGGCCTCGTGCTGCTCGGCGTCAGCTCGCCGATGCAGCTCGTCATCAAGGGGGCGATCATCGTGGCGGCGGTCGCTTTTACGAAACGCTAGTCAGGATGCGGCGTCGGGGCCGTAAGGCCCCCGCGTTGCGGCAGTAGGGGCAAGGTCGCCGGCCTCCGGTCAATCGGCGACCAAAAAGGGAGGAAACAATGAAGCCAATCTTGCGACAAACCCTGCCGCTGACCGCGCTGATCGCGGCGACGGCCATCTCGATCGCGCCCTCGGCTCGCGCCGAAGTGCCGGCAAGCTGCGTCAAGGGCGTCGACCTTGCGACGCTTGGACCGAAATCGATCGTCGGGCAGGGGCCCCACGGCGAGAAGGCCGCGTCGCCCGAGGTGCTCGCGCTGTCGGATGCCGACGCCGCCAAGGTCAAGGAGAAGCATTTCAAGGTCGGCATCTCGATGCAGACGGTCAACCTCGACTGGGCGCAACTGCAGATCCAGGGCATCACCGATACGCTGAAGAAGTACGGCGTGACGGTGACGGGTGTCGCGTCCGCCGAGTATCAGGTCGACAAGCAGATCGCCGACATCGAGAACACCATCCAGCAGCATCCTGACGGCATCATCTCGATCCCGGTCGATTTCACCGCGACCGCGCCGACTTACAAGAAGGTCGCCAAGGCCGGCATCAAACTGGTGTTGATGGACAGCATTCCGACCGGCCTCAAGCATCCCGAGGAATATGCCTCGATGATTTCGGCGGACAATCTGGGTAACGGGCAGATCGCGGCGCAGATCCTGGCCTCCTGCATGGCGCAGGGCGCCACCATCGGCCTCGTCAATTTCGGCGTCGACTATTTCAGCACCAACGAGCGCACCAAGGGCGTTCGCGAGTGGATGCAGAAGAACCGGCCCGACATCAAGATGAAGCAGGTCGACTTCACCGATCCGCCGAAGGTGTCGCAGATCGCGGGCGACTTCCTCACCGGCAATCCCGACGTCAAGGGCGTGTTTGCGGTCTGGGACCAGCCGGCGCTCGATACGCTGAGCTCGATGCGGGCGCAGGGCATCGACATTCCGGTCACGACCGTCGATCTCGGCCTGCAATCGGCGATCGAGATCGCGAAAGGCGGACCACTGAAGGCGACCGGATCGCAGCGTCCCTATGACCAGGGCGTCGCGGAGGCGCTGGCGATGATGAACGCGCTGCTTGGCAAGGAGACGCCGGCCTGGGTCGGTGTGCAGTCGCTGCCGGTGACGCAGTCGAACGTGCTGGAATCCTACAAGACGGTGTTCAAGAAGGAGCCGCCGTCGGAACTGACCGACGCGTGCAACAAGGCGAAGCCTGCCTGCAACTGATCTTTGGCCAGCGATGCGCGGTGTCGCAACGGCGCGCATCGTGGACAAAGCTGACCCGGGCGAGCCAGCCCCCGCCCGGGTCAGATTGCGCTGGTCACATATTCGACCGGAAGGCTGCGGAAGTGTTTGCGCATGTCCGATGACGCCGCGCCGCCGACGATGATCCGCGAGAACGCGCCGATATCGGAAAAGAATGCCGACTTGAGACTGCCGAGCTTGCTGGCGTCGATCACCAGGATGCTCTCCATCGCGGTTTCGATGACGGCCTGCTTGACGGCGACCTCGTGAAAATTCGAGCAGCTCGCACCGCGGGTCCAGTGCACGCCGCCGGCGGAAATGAACGCCTTGTTGATGCCGAGCCGCCGCAGATAGGACAGCCCGTCGTCCGACGCAAAGGACTGCGAAGAGGGATGATAGAGCCCGCCCATCAGCATCACCTGCGTGCCGGGCCTGTGCGTCACGATCGACGCCACGTTCATCGAATAGCAGATCACCGAGAGCGGCAGATCCTCGGGCAGGCAGTCCGCCAGCGACTGCATCGTGGTGCCGCAATCGATGAAGATCGTATCGCCTTCCTTGATCGAGGCGGCCGCGGCCCGGCAGGCGAGACGCTTGTCCTGGGTGTGCTGGTCGATCTCCTGCTCGAACGTGTACTTGATCCCGGTCGGCGATGCCGCGTTGACGACGTAGCCGCCGAGCAAAGCGAGGGCAGCCTCCGCGCCGGCAAGGTCACGTCGCACCGTCATTTCGGAGACCTTGAGCAGTTCGGCGGCGTCCTTCAAGTGCAGCGCACCACTCGATTCGACGGCGCGGCGCAGCCTCTGCAGGCGCTGGACGCGTGTCTCGCTTGGTCGTGCGTTAGGGGTTTCAGCCATTTTTGTCGCCGAGCTTGCTTATCTGATTGACAATGATCTTACAATGTTGTGAGTTTAGCAACGTCGATTTGTTACAATAATAACATCCAGTTTGGCGGCGCATCTGACGTCGGGACGATGTCGTTCCTCTCCAGGTGGCAAGCCCAGCGGCAAGGTCAGGGGAGGATCACATGTTGCGATCGACACATTCAATTTATCTGGCGATCTCGTCGATTCGCTAGGACCGCAGGCGCTTCCATGACGCAGAGCGTCTTCATGCAGAATCCGACCGCACTGACCGCGGTGCCGCCTTCGCCCGACGGCGGGCAGTCGCATTCGGCCCCGCGCAACAGCGGCCGCGCGCTCGACATGGATTGGGTCGACGAAATCAGGATCAATCTGTCGGCCGCAGAACGGCGGGTCGCGAGCCTGCCGGGCCGTCGGACGGTCAAGAAGGATGCGCAGGCGGCGTGGCTGCTCAAGGCGGTTACCTGCATCGACCTGACGACGCTCAACGGCGACGATACCACCGAACGGGTGAAGCGCCTCTGCGCCAAGGCCAAGGCGCCCGTGCGCGGCGACCTTCTCGAGCGGCTTGGCTTTGCCGAGCGCCAGCTGCACACCGGCGCGGTCTGTGTCTACCACCGGTTCGTCGGCGCGGCTGTCGAAGCGCTCGCTGGATCCGGCATCCCGGTCGCCGCGGTCTCGACCGGATTTCCGGCGGGTCTGGTCCCCCACGAACTGAAGCTGAAGGAGATCGAGGCGTCGGTCCGCGACGGCGCGCGCGAGATCGACGTCGTCATCACGCGCGAGCACGTGCTGACCGGCGACTGGCGGGCGCTCTATGCCGAGGTCCAGGACTTCCGCGCCGTCTGCGACAACGCGCATCTGAAGACGATCCTGGCCACAGGCGACCTCAAGACGCTGCGCAATGTCGCGAAGGCATCGATGGTCTGCATGATGGCCGGTGCCGATTTCATCAAGACCTCGACCGGCAAGGAAGGCGTCAACGCCACGCTGCCGGTGACGCTGGCGATGCTGCGGATGATCCGCGTCTACCAGGAGCGCACCGGCTTCAAGATCGGCTTCAAGCCGGCCGGCGGAATCTCGACCGCAAAGGACGTGCTCAACTATCAGCTCCTGATGAAAGAGGAATTGGGGCGCGACTGGCTCGAGCCGGATCTGTTCCGCATCGGCGCCTCCAGCCTGCTTGCCGATATCGAGCGGCAGCTCGAGCATCACGTGACCGGCCACTATTCGGCTTTCAACCGCCACCCCGTGGGATGAGACTCCAGCGATGAGCGTCGCAAACTATTTCGAGACCATGGAGTACGGCCCGGCGCCCGAGGCGGACGGCGAAGCGCGCGCCTGGCTGGCGCGACATGACGCCACGTTCGGGCATTTCATCGCCGGCAAGTTCACAACGCCGCATGCCGGCAAGCACCTCACCACATTCGAGCCCGCCACCGGCAAGGCGCTGGCGCGCATCGCGCAGGGCGCGGCTGCCGACGTCGAGGCGGCGGTCCGTGCCGCGCGCACCGCACAGACAGCATGGGCAAAGCTTGGCGGTCACGGCCGCGCCCGTCATCTCTATGCGCTGGCGCGCATGTTGCAGCGTCACGGCCGGCTGTTCGCCGTGCTGGAGGCGATCGACAATGGCAAACCGATCCGCGAGACCCGCGACCTCGACGTGCCGCTTGCCGCCCGCCATTTCTACTATCACGCCGGCTGGGCGCAGTTGCAGGAACGGGAATTCGCCGATCAGGTGCCGATCGGCGTGATCGGGCAGATCATCCCGTGGAATTTCCCGCTGCTGATGCTGGCCTGGAAGATCGCGCCGGCACTGGCTGCCGGCAATACGGTGGTACTGAAGCCGGCGGAGTTCACCTCACTCACCGCGCTGCTGTTCGCCGAACTCTCGGCCGAGGCCGGCCTGCCGCCGGGTGTGTTGAACATCGTGACCGGCGATGGTGCGACTGGCGCGCTGCTGGTCGAAAGTCCCGTCGACAAGATTGCCTTCACCGGCTCGACCGAGGTCGGGCGGCTGATCCGTCAGACGACAGCAGGCACCGGCAAATCGCTGACGCTGGAGCTCGGCGGCAAGTCGCCGTTCATCGTGTTCGACGATGCCGATATCGATGGCGCGGTGGAAGGCGTGGTCGATGCGATCTGGTTCAACCAGGGCCAGGTCTGCTGCGCCGGCTCGCGGCTGTTGCTGCAGGAGGGCATTGCAGAGATCTTCCGCAGGCGGCTGATCCGCCGCATGTCGACGCTGCGCGTCGGCATGCCGCTCGACAAGACGATCGACATGGGCGCGGTGGTCGCCCCGGTGCAGCTCGAGCGGATCAAGTCGATGGTCGAGACCGGGGTGAAGGAAGGCGCCGAGAAATATCAGACGCCCGGCGCGATGCCCGCGGAGGGATGCTTCTATCCGCCGACGTTGCTTTGGAACGTGCATCCATCCTCGACGGTTGCGACTGAAGAGATATTCGGTCCTGTCCTGGTCGCGATGACGTTCCGCACGCCCGACGAGGCGGTCATGCTCGCCAACAACACGCGCTACGGCCTTGCCGCGAGCGTGTGGAGCGAGACGATCGGTCTCGCGCTCGACGTCGCGCCGAAGCTGCTGGCCGGCGTGGTCTGGGTCAACGCCACCAACCTGTTCGACGCCAGCGTCGGTTTCGGCGGCTACCGGGAGTCCGGCTTCGGCCGCGAGGGCGGCCGCGAAGGCATGGTCGAATATCTCAAGCCGAAGGCCTGGAGCGGGCGCAAGGCGCGGCCCAAGCCATCGCCGCTGCCGATCGCGTCCGGCGCCAGTGCCGGTTTCGACGCGCCGCCGATCGATCGGACGGCAAAACTGTTCGTCGGCGGCAAGCAGGTTCGCCCGGATGGCAATTATTCGCGCGCGGTGCTCTCGCCGAAAGGCCGGCGCCTCGGCGAGGTAGGAGAGGGCAATCGCAAGGACATCCGCAATGCGGTCGCCGCGGCGCGCGCCGCCGAGGGGTGGGCGCGGGCGACGGCGCATAATCGCGCCCAGATCCTCTATTACCTCGCTGAAAATCTCTCCGCGCGCAGCGACGAGTTCGTCCGGCGCATCGCCGACATGACCGGCGTGCCGTCGGCGAAGGCGCGCGCCGAAGTCGATGCGAGCATCGAGCGGCTGTTCAGCTATGGCGCATGGGCCGACAAGTTCGAGGGATCGATCCACGCGCCGCCGCTGCGCGGCGTGGCGCTCGCGATGCACGAGCCGATCGGCGTGGTCGGCGTTGCCTGTCCGGACGAAGCGCCGCTGCTCGCCTTCATCAGCCTGGTCGCACCGTTGATTGCGATGGGCAACCGGGTCGTCGCCGTGCCGAGCGAGCGGCATCCGCTCGCCGCGACCGACTTCTACCAGGTGCTCGAGACGTCGGATGTGCCGGGCGGCGTGGTCAACATCGTCACGGGTGATCGCAACGAACTGGTCAAGGTGCTTGCCGAGCATGACGATGTCGACGCGCTCTGGGCGTTCGGGTCGGCGGGCGCTTCGGCGGCAGCGGAACGGCTGTCGATCGGCAACCTCAAGCGGACGCTGGTCGATCATGGCCTCGCGCTCGACTGGTACGACAAGGCCGCGAGCGAGGGCCCGATCCTGCTCCGCCATGCCGTGCAAGTGAAGAACATCTGGATTCCGTACGGCGACTAAGGAAGTCACCTTGCGGTGATATGGCTGGGGTCCGGGCCGCCAGAGCCCGGCGATGCCGAAGACGAGGGAGGGACGCAACATGCTCAAGGGCATCAATCCACTGCTCAATGCCGACGTGCTCTATGCCCTGCGGGCGATGGGGCACGGCGATCGCCTGGTGGTGTGCGACACCAATTTTCCGGCCGACTCGATTGCCCGGCAGAGCGCGCTTGGCGAACTGCTCCGCATCGACAATGTGGGCGCCGCCAAGGCGGTCGAAGCCGTGCTCTCGGTGATGCCGCTCGATACCTTCGTCGACGATGCCGCGATCCGCATGGAGATTGTCGGCCAGCCGCAGGAGGTGCCTCCCGTGCAGCACGAGGTGCAGGCCGCGATCGATCGCGCCGAGGGACGGTCCTGGCCGTTGGTCGGCGTCGAGCGCCATGCGTTCTACGAGAAGGCCAAGACGGCTTATTGCGTGATCGCGACCGGCGAGCGGCGATTCTACGGCTGCTTCCTGTTCAGCAAGGGCGTGATCGCGCCGGACGGGGAGTGATCACATGAGCAAGCGTGGCGTCGCCGTCCTCGGCGTCTTTGTCGTCGACCTCGCATTCCGCGCCGGCAATATGCCGGCGATCGGCGAGACGATCGCCGGCTCGGGATTCGCCATGGGGCCCGGCGGCAAGGGATCCAACCAGGCTGTCGCGGCCGCGCGGGCCGGTGCTAGCGTGAGCTTCATCTCCCGGATCGGCAGCGACGCCTTCGGCGAGCTTGCGGTCAAGACCTGGGAGGCCGAGGGAATCCGGCCGCGGGTGGCGAGGACAGCGGACGCGCCGACCGGTGCTGCGTTCATCTACGTCCACGAGACGCGCGGCGACAACGCCATCATCGTGGTGCCGGGTGCGGCGGGCGGCATCAGCCCGGCCGATGTCGATGCCGTGGCGGACGCCATTCGTGACGCCAGCGTGTTCGTGACACAACTCGAGCAACCGGTCGATGCGGCATTCAGGGGGCTCGAGATCGCGCGCGCCGCCGGCAGCATCACGGTGTTCAATCCGGCGCCCGCGATCAAGTTCGACGATAGCCTGTTTGCGCTCTGCGATTACGTCGTGCCCAACGAGACCGAAGCGGAAGGGTTGACCGGCATCGCGGTCAGCGATCTCGCCGGTGCCCGCCGCGCCGGCGATGCCTTGCTGGCGAAGGGCGCAGGCACCGCGTTGATCACGCTCGGCGAGCGTGGCGCGCTGTTCCATGCGCGGGATCGCTCGCTGCACGTGCCGCCGTTTGCGGCCGGCAAGGTGGTCGAGACCACCGGCGCGGGCGATGCCTTCGTCGGCGGCTTCGCTGCGGCGCTCGCGGATGGCGTCGATCCGCTCGAGGCTGCGCGGTTCGGTTCGGCCACCGCCGGAATTTCCGTCACGCGCCCAGGGACAGCGCCCGCCATGCCGCGGCGTGCCGAGATCGACGCGCTGCTGAAGGGATGATCGCGCGATGATGCGGAACGATCCGATCAAGCATGTCTTCATCTGGCCGGCGGTGCTCGTCGTGCTGGCGATCTCGATCTTTCCGCTGATCTATTCGCTCACCACGAGCTTTCTCAGCTATCGCCTGATTCCGCCGATCCCGCCGCGCGTGGTCTGGCTCGGTAATTATGCCACGCTGTTGCAGGAGCCGCGGTTCTGGAGCGCGCTGTTCACCACGACGCTGATCGCCTTCATTGCGGTCGGCCTGCAATATGCGATCGGATTCGGCGTCGCGCTGGCGCTGAACGCGCGGGTGCCGGGCGAGCGGCTGTTTCGCGTCGCCCTGCTGCTGCCGATGCTGCTGGCGCCGGTCGCGGTCGCGCTGGTGGCGCGCATGATGTTCAACCCGACCATGGGACCGCTCAACCAGTTCCTGTCGAAGTTCGGTCTGGTCAATCTGCCCTTCCTCACCAATGGACATTGGGCACTCGCCTGCATCATCGCTGTCGAAGTCTGGCAGTGGACCCCGTTCGTCATCCTGATGATGCTGGCCGGCCTGCAAACGCTTCCCGAAGACGTCTATGAGGCCGCCGAGCTCGAGAACGCCAGCGCCTGGCAGCAGTTCTGGGGGATCACGTTTCCGATGATGCTGCCGATCTCGGCCGCGGTCGTCTTCATCCGCCTGATCGAGAGCTACAAGATCATGGACACGGTGTTCGTGATGACCGGCGGCGGGCCGGGCGTCGACACCGAGACGCTGACCTTGTTCGCCTACCAGGAAGGCTTCAAGAAGTTCAATCTCGGCTACACGTCGGCACTGAGCTTCCTGTTCCTGATCGCGATCACGATCATCGGCGTCACCTATCTGGCGCTGCTGCGGCCGCATCTGGAGAAGCGCCGATGAGCGGACAGGGCTTGACCGGACTGTCGCAATGGAGCCGCCGGCTGGTCGCGGTCGGCGTTCTCGCCTGGTGCCTGATCACGGTGTTTCCGCTCTATTGGGTGGTGGTGACCGCGTTCAAGACGCCGCCGGGCGTCGTCGGCGGGCCGACTTACATTCCGTTCGTCGACTTCACGCCGACCTTGCAGCCCTTCATCGATCTCTATCAGGGAATTCGCGGCGAGTTCTTCCGCACCTTCTTGAACTCGACCATCGTGGGCCTGTCGGCGGCGGCGATCGCCACGGCGATCGGTGCGATGGCGGCCTATGCGCTGGTGCGGTTCGAGTTCAGAGTCCGGTTCGGCGCGGGCCTCGTGTTTTTCCTGCTCGCGCTCGGCCTCTACCTGCTGTTCAACGCAACGCTCGGATTGACCCGCCCGCAGGCACTCCTGCTCGCCTTTCCGATCGCGTTGATCGCAGCCGTCGTCGCCAATCGCCTGCCGCTGCCCGGACCGATCCTCGGCAATGAAGACATCCTGTTCTGGTTCGTGAGCCAGCGCATGTTCCCGCCGATCGTCACGGCGTTCGCGCTGTATCTGCTCTACAGCGAGATCGGCCGGCTCGGCTTCCAGCTGATCGACAGCTATGTCGGCCTGACGCTTTGCTACGTCGCCTTCTCGCTGCCGATCGTGGTCTGGCTGATGCGCGACTTCTTCGAGGCGATCCCGATCGAGGTCGAGGAAGCCGCGATGGTCGACAACGTGCCGAGCTGGCGCATCTTCATCGGCATCGTGGTGCCGATGTCGATGAACGGGCTGCTGGCGACGTTCATGATCACGCTGGCCTTCGTCTGGAACGAGTTTCTGTTCGCGCTGTTCCTGACCAATTCCAGATGGCAGACGCTGCCCATCCTGGTGGCGGGACAGAACAGCCAGCGCGGCGACGAATGGTGGGCGATCTCGGCTGCGGCGCTGGTCGCGATCGTTCCCATGATGATCATGGCGGGCCTGCTCAGCCGGATGATGCGGTCGGGCCTGCTGCTCGGGGCCATCAAATAACAGAAAACTTTGTAGGGAGGACTAAACGATGTTGCGACGGACGTTCCTGATGTTGACCACTTCGCTCGCGATGGCCTGCGCCGCAGGCCATGCGAATGCTGCCTGCAGTCCGGATTACACCGGCGTCACCCTGACGGTGGCGTCGCAGACCGGACCCTATATCGCCTCCGCGCTCAAGCTCGGCGCCGACGAATGGGCCAAGAAGACCTGCGGCAAGGTCAATGTCGTCGAGTTTCCCTGGTCCGAGCTCTATCCGAAGATCGCGACGTCGCTGACGGCGTCGGACGCGACGTTCGATCTCGTCAGCTTCGCGCCGGCCTGGCTGCCGGACTTCGTGCCTTATCTGAGCGAGATGCCGAAGGAGATGCAGTCCGGCAAGGACTGGGACGACATCGAACCGGCCTATCGCGAACGCCTGATGGTGTGGGAAGGCAAGATCTATTCGCAATCGATGGACGGCGACGTCCACACCTATACCTACCGCATCGATCTGTTCAGCGATCCCAAGGAGAAGGATGCTTTCAAGGCCAAGTACGGCTACGACCTCGCGCCGCCGAAGACCTGGAAGCAGTATCTCGACATCGCGGAGTTCTTCCAGCGGCCGGACAAGGGGCTGTGGGGAACCGCGGAAGCCTTCCGTCGCGGCGGTCAGCAGTTCTGGTTCTTCTTCAGCCACGCGGCGGCTTACACGAACAATCCGAACTATCCGGGCGCGATGTTCTTCGACCCCGAGACGATGGACGCGCAGATCAACAATCCGGGCTGGGTGAAGGGCCTCGAGGAATACATCAAGGCATCGAAGCTCGGGCCGCCCAATGCGCTGAACTTCTCGTTCGGCGAAGTCAACGCGGCGGTCGCCGGCGGCCAGGTCGCGGAATCGATCGGCTGGGGTGACACCGGCGTCATCGCCGCCGACCCGAAGCAGTCGAAGATCTCGGGCAAGGTCGGCTCGGCGATGCTGCCCGGTTCGGACGAGATCTGGAACGCCAAGACCAAGAAGTGGGACAAGTTCCCGGGCGTGCTTCCAGCCCCGTTCATGGCGTTCGGCGGCTGGCAGATCGCGGTGCCGAAGGCCGGCAAGAACCAGCAGGCGGCGTGGGACTTCGTCAAGACCCTGACCAGCCCCGACGTGTCGGGCCAGGCGGCGATCACCGGCGGCAGCGGCGTCAATCCCTATCGCAAATCGCACACCGCCAATCTGCAACTGTGGAGCAAGATCTTCTCGCCGGAAGAGGCCAAGGAATATCTCGGCGCACAATCGGACTCCATCAATGCCAAGAACGTCGCGCTCGACATGCGTCTGCCCGGCTATTTCTCCTACACCGAGGTGGTGGAGATCGAGCTCGGCAAGGCGCTGGCCGGCCAGACCACGCCGCAGGCAGCGCTCGACGCGATGGCGAAGGAGTGGAACAGGCTGACCGACGAGTTCGGCCGGGCCAAGCAGCTCGCCGCCTATCGCGCGGCGATGGGCCTGCCGCCGAAAAACTAGCTTTCAACCGAGACATCCCGGATGATGCGCGCGCGTCATCCGGGATTTTGACGAGCCGTCGACGAAGGGACGGAAAAGGATTCCATGGCGCACGTCGAGATCGAAAACGTCAGCAAGGCATACGGGCCCTACAAGATCATCGAAGGGCTCGACCTCACCGTGGCCGACGAGGAGTTTGTCGTGCTGGTCGGCCCGTCCGGCTGCGGCAAGACCACCACGCTGCGCATGATCGCGGGGCTGGAGGCCGTCACCGGCGGAACCATCCGCATCGGCAACCGCGACGTGACCCAGTTGCGCCCCGGCTTGCGCAATTGCGCGATGGTGTTCCAGAATTACGCGCTCTATCCGCACATGACGGTCGCCGAGAACATCGGCTACGGCATGAAGGTGCGGGGCGAGCAGCGCGCCAGCATCGAGAAGGCCGTGGGTGACGTGGCGCGGGTCCTCGGCCTCGAGCAATATCTGCAGCGGAGGCCGAAGCAGCTTTCCGGCGGCCAGCGCCAGCGCGTGGCGATCGGACGGGCCATCGTGCGCAGCCCGGACGTCTTCCTGTTCGATGAGCCGCTGTCCAATCTCGACGCCAAGCTGCGCATCGAGATGCGGACCGAGATCAAGGCGCTGCATCGCCGCCTCGCCAAGACGATCGTCTATGTCACGCACGACCAGGTCGAAGCCATGACGATGGCCGACCGCGTCGTGGTGATGAACAAGGGCCGGATCGAACAGGCGGCCGATCCGATCACGATCTACGAGAAGCCGAGCAACCTCTTCGTCGCGGGCTTCATGGGCGCGCCCAGCATGAATTTCATCCAGGGCGAGCTCGCGGCTCGTGACGGCGCGCTCATGTTCACCGAGCCGTCCGGCACCGCGTTGAAGGTGCCGAGGTCACGTGAGGCGGCCTATGCGGGCAGCGTCGGCAAGCCCGTGGTACTTGGCGTGCGGCCCGATCATGTGTTGCGGCAGGGTGCGCCGGCGGGCTCTTCCGTCCGTTTGCTGGTCAAAGACGTCGAGCCGCTCGGGCCGCACACGCTGGTGATCGGAACCGTGGGCGCATTCGCGTTCACGGCGCAAATGCCGGTCGGCGTCGCCGCCGAGCCGGATCATGTCATTGACGTCGCGCTCGATCTCGAGCGAACGCATCTGTTCGACAAGGCATCGGGGATGGCCATCTCCTGATTTTGCTGCTGGGCCGGACCAGGCGTTCGAACGCCCCTGGGAGCCGCAAGGGGGCCTCTGACGCGATTGTTTTCTATGTTATCAAGTGATCCGTCGAAGCTGCGCTCGTGCAGGACCTGCCCGAGCCTTACGAACCCGGATCCCGATGATGCTGTCGCTTCCCAAGACCAAGATACGCGTGCTGCTGCTGGAGGGCGTGAATGACTCCGCGGCCCGGATGTTCGAGGCGAACGGCTATACCGAACTGCAACGGCTGCCCAAGGCGCTGGGACCCAAAGAGCTCCGGCAAGCGCTGTCAGGCATCCATATGCTGGGGATTCGGTCGCGGACGCAATTGACCGCGGAAATCCTGGAGGCCGCCGACCGGCTGCTGGTCGTCGGCTGCTTCTCGGTTGGCACCAACCAGGTCGACCTCGACGCCGCGCGAAAACTCGGAATCCCCGTCTTCAACGCGCCATATTCCAACACCCGCAGCGTCGCCGAGCTGACCATTGCCGAGATCGTGATGCTGTTCCGCCGGATCTTTCCGCGGTCAGTCTCGGCACATGCCGGCGGCTGGGACAAGTCCGCCGAAGGCAGCCGCGAGGTGCGCGGCAAGACGCTCGGCATCGTCGGCTACGGCAATATCGGCTCGCAGCTGTCGAACCTCGCCGAAGCGATGGGCATGCGCGTGATCTATTTTGATCACACCGACAAGCTGCGTCACGGCAATACCGAGCCGGTCGACACGCTCGACGAACTGCTCGCGGCCAGTGACGTGGTCTCGCTGCACGTGCCGGAAACGCCGGCGACCGCCAATATGATCGGCGCGGCCCAGCTCCGGTTGATGAAGCCCGAGGCCTATCTGATCAACAATTCGCGCGGCACCGTGGTCGATCTCGATGCGCTGGCGAGCGCCCTGCGCGAGAACCGCCTGGCGGGTGCCGCAGTCGACGTGTTTCCGGTCGAGCCGGTGTCGAACGAGGCGCGCTTCGTCTCGCCGCTGCAGGGCCTCTCCAACGTCATCCTGACGCCGCATGTCGGCGGTTCGACGGAAGAAGCTCAGGATCGCATCGGCGGCGAAGTCGCCCGCAAGCTGATCGATTATTCCGATGTCGGGTCGACCTTCGGCGCGGTCAATTTTCCGCAGGTGCAATTGCCGGCGCGGCCGACCGGCACCCGCTTCATCCATGTTCATCGCAACGTTCCCGGCGTCATGCGCCAAGTCAACGATGCGCTCTCCCGGCACGGCATCAACATCCTGGCGCAGTATCTGCAGACCGATCCGGAAGTCGGCTATGTCGTGCTCGAGACCGACGTGGTCGGCGGCGAGGGCGAGGCACTGCTGGCCGATTTGAGAGCCATCGACGGCACCATCCGCGCGCGGGTGCTGTACGACCAGAACCGGCCGCAGGGGTGATCGACTGCGTCAGTCGGCAGAGAAGCCGAACGGGACGCTCGAGGTCCTGAAATCATCGGGAAGAATCTCGCGTCCGATCGGCGGCGCGGATCGCGCCGCGCATCGCGGACGATGGCAGACGCGGCATGCGACGCCGATCGGCGTCGGCTCGTCCGCGTTCGGCCCCTGTCCGTCGCGCGTGTAGATCAGCTGGCCCGCGTGCTCGGCGGCGCAACCGATCGCGATCGCCCGCTCGACGCGGATGGCGCCGAATGCGCCGCCGCCGGCGGTCACGGTGCGGGCGATCGAGAAGAACCGCTGTCCGTCCGGCAGTTCCAGCCATTGCGTCACGATCTGGCGTGGCGTCTTGAAGATGCCGTGGACCGACCACAGCGGACACGCGCCGCCGTGCTTCGCAAACGGAAATCCCGCGCCGTCGAGCAGCTTGGAGATGTTGCCCGCCGGATCGACGCGGATCAGGAAGAACGGGACCTTTTCCAGGCCCGGCCGCTGCAAGGTCGTGACGCGATGCGCCGTCTGCTCGAAGCTGGTGCCGAATTGACGCGCCAGTGCCTCGAGGTCGTAGCGACGGGCTTCGACCGCTTTCGCGAACACGGAGTAGGGCATGATGAGCGCGGCTGCCGCGTAGGCGCCGAGCGCGCGGCGGGCCAGCAATTCGGCGCTCTTGCTGGTGAACTTGCCGTCCTCGACCGCCGCGCCGATCTCGTCTTCCAGCTCGAGATAGGCGAGCTGCTTGGCCAATTGAAAGTTGAGACCCGCGGTATCGAGCGAGTCCTCGAGCAGCAATTGTCTGCGATGCATGTCCAGTCGCCTGACCGAACCGAGCATGACGTTGGGCGGCAGATAGCGGACTTGAAGCTTGTGACGCTCGCGCAGCCGCTCGATAAATCCGGCCGGCCCGGCAGGCTCGTGGACGAGGCGCTCGGCTGCGTCGTCGAGGTTGGCGAAATTGTTGCGGCGCGCGGCGAGGAACCGCCTGACCTCCGCGACGGGATCGTTGGCGTCGAAATTTTGCTGCCCAGGAAAGGATCCGCCGCCAGCCAGGTCCGGAGCGCTGCGCTCCGCCAGCGCCAGCTGTTCCTCGCGATAGGCGGTGTAGAGGCGAAGGAACGCTTCGGTCATGCCGGGATAGCTGACCGCGAGGTCGCTGACCTCGAGCGCGGGGATGTCGATGTCGGCGAACATCGGTTCCTTCAGGATCGACTGCATCCGCGCGGTGTGATCGGCGCCGCCGTCGCCGGCGAGATCGGCCAGATCGATCTTGTAGGTGCGGGCGAGGCGAAGCAGCATGTCGGCCGTCACCGGCCGCTGATTGCGTTCCAGCAGCGCGACATAGGGGGCGGAGATTTCCAGGTCGGCCGCCATGTCGGCCTGGGTCAACCCGAGATCGCGCCGCAGCCGGCGCAGCCGGGGGCCCATGAAAACGGAACGGGCGCTTGAGGTTGCCATCGCCTAATCCAGGTGAAGTGTAAGATTCTTACAATAATACAACGGTTTCTTGTAAGTTATGACAAGTTTTCCGCGCCAAGTCTAGCTCCCGGCGAGACTGGGCTTACAAAAGAGCCCAGTTATTTCGTCACCGAAGGGATCACGGACATGAACTTCCAACCGCGCGGGATCAGCGACCGGGCCATCCAGGGACCGGCTTCCTATCAGAGCGAGCTCGAGGCTGCTGAAGCGCTGCTCAAGACCAAGGACACCTGGAACGGCGTCACCGCCGAAGCCGTGGCGCGCATGCGCCTGCAGAACCGCTTCAAGACCGGTCTGGACGTCGCCCGTTACACGGCTGCGCTGATGCGCGCCGACATGGCGGCCTATGATGCCGACAGCACCAAGTACACCCAGTCGCTCGGCTGCTGGCACGGCTTCATCGCGCAGCAGAAGCTGATCTCGGTCAAGAAGCACTTCGGCAACACCGATCGCCGCTATCTCTATCTCTCGGGCTGGATGATCGCCGCGCTGCGCTCCGAGTTCGGCCCGCTGCCCGACCAGTCGATGCACGAGAAGACCTCGGTGCCGGCCCTGATCGAAGAGCTCTACACCTTCCTGCGTCAGGCGGATTCCCGCGAGCTCAACGACATCTTCCGCGCGCTCGATGCGGCGCGCAAGGAAGGCGACAAGGCCAAGGAAAAGGCGTTGATCGAGAAGATCGACAACTTCCAGACCCACGTCGTGCCTGTCATCGCCGACATCGACGCCGGCTTCGGCAATGCCGAGGCGACCTATCTGCTCGCCAAGAAGATGATCGAGGCGGGCGCCTGCGCCCTGCAGATCGAGAACCAGGTTTCGGACGAGAAGCAGTGCGGCCACCAGGACGGCAAGGTCACCGTGCCGCATGAGGTGTTCATCGCCAAGATTCGCGCCTGCCGCCATGCGTTCCTCGAGCTCGGCGTCGAAGACGGCATCATCGTGACCCGCACCGACTCGCTCGGCGCCGGCCTGACCCAGCAGATCGCGGTCAGCCACAAGCCGGGCGACATCGGCGACCAGTACAACAGCTTCCTCGATTGCGAGGAAGTGACGGCTGCCAATGCGCGCAACGGCGACGTCATCATCAACCAGAACGGCAAGATGATGCGTCCGAAGCGGCTGCCCAGCAACCTCTACCAGTTCCGTCCCGGCACCGGTGCGGATCGCTGCGTGCTCGACTGCATCACCTCGCTGCAGAACGGCGCTGACCTCTTGTGGATCGAGACCGAGAAGCCGCATATCGAGCAGATCGCCTCGATGGTCGATCGCATCCGCAAGGTCATCCCGAACGCGAAGCTCGCCTACAACAACTCGCCGTCGTTCAACTGGACCCTCAACTTCCGTTGGCAGGTCTACGACGCGATGAAGGAAGCGGGTCAGGACGTCAGCAAGTATAACCGCGCCGAGCTGATGAAGGCCGAGTACGACGACACCCCGCTGGCGAAGGAAGCCGACGAGCGTATCCGCACCTTCCAGGCGGATTCGGCCAAGCGCGCCGGCATCTTCCACCACCTGATCACGCTGCCGACCTATCACACGGCTGCGCTGTCGACCGACAATCTCGCACGCGAGTATTTCGGCGAGCAGGGCATGCTGGGTTACGTCAAGAACGTGCAGCGCGCGGAGATCCGTCAGGGCATCGCCTGCGTCAAGCACCAGAACATGGCGGGCTCCGATATCGGCGACGATCACAAGGAGTACTTCGCCGGTGAGGCTGCCCTGAAGGCGGGCGGCGCCCACAACACGATGAACCAGTTCGGCTAACGGCTCGAACGGATCATTCGAATATCGGCCGGGCAGGCGGGATTGCGATGCAGTCCCGCCTGTTCTCCAAGTTGGCGGGGCGGTCTCGATCACGGTGATGCGAGATCGCCCCGCATTGCTTGCAAAGCCGACTCCCTCAGGCCTCAGCCCTTTCGAGATTCCCGCATTCCGCACGAGCGTGGTACGTTGCGATCCCGGGGGCATGTCGCGCTACCGATGGACCTCGGGAACGCGGCCGGTGATTGCCCGCTTTGTATGGGACGGTTGGCCGTTCGAACTGTTCGGCGATCACCGCCCTGTGGATCAGCAGCGCGGCTGGATCCATTTCGAGGTCGAGCGGCGACTGCTCGCGCTTGATGGCGGGACGTTGCGCCGAGCCGTTGGCAAGCTAAGGGCAGATGGCCTCAAGACCGAGCCTGCATTCGCCGCCGTGCTCGGCATATCGGGCGATCCCTATCGAGGCTTGCTCCAACTCGCGGCGGAAACGGACGCCGAGTTGCGCGCCCGGCTTGCGGTGCGCGGCCTCGGCTGATCGCGAGGTCATTCGCCCGGAACGAGATGGCCGACCGGCTGGCGTACGAGGCGCCGGTGCCTGCGGCGGGACAGATAGAGCAGCAGGCCGGTCACGGCGAATAGCGGCATCATGGCGGCGGCGAGCATGAAGGCGAGCTTGCCGGGCCATCCGAGGATGGCGCCGCGGTGGATGTCGAGCACGCCGGCGAGGACGCGCTCGCCCAAGGTCTTGTCCGCGTAGCGATCCGACGAGATGACGTGACCGGTGACGGCATCGATGCGGAACTCGTCGCGCACGCTCTCGAGCGATGAACTTCGCGACCATGACCGCACGCGCACGGCGGCGCCCGCACCCGCCGGCAGGGTCAGGAGCGCCCTTCCGTAATCGTTGTTCTCTTGCTGCAGGAACGTGGTCCAGACACGATCGAAGCCGAGCGGCTTCGTCTCGGCGGTCTTTGTATCGGTCTTGTTTGTCTCAGCCTTGGCGTCTGCTTTGCCCTCGGACGCCGCCGCGCCGCGCGGCGGCTTGGGTTGCATCGCCGCGGCCATGGCCTGCGGCCGCGCCAGCAGCCAGTTGGCGCCGGCCTTGTACCACTCGAATGAATACCACAGGCCGGTCAGCGTCATCACCAGATAGACCGGCAGCACCCAGGTGCCGATCACGGCGTGCAGCGAACGATGCAGGCCGCGCCCGCGCAGTGCCAGATTTGGCTTCAGCCACATCTTGACGCTGCGCGCGCGATGCGGCCAGCGCAGCACGAGGCCTGATATCAGCATCACGATCAGGCAGATCGCGGCTGTGCCGGTGATCTTGCGGCCGATGCCGTTGCCGTCGCCCGGCAGCAGCAGCCAGCGATGCAGCTTGCGGACGGTCGCGAAGAAGTCCTCGCCGCGCGGCGAGCCGAGCACGTGTCCGTCATAGGGATCGACATAGACCGAGGACGGCCGCGTGCCGCCTTCGCTGCGGGCAAAGCGGATATGCGCCGCCGCCGCCGGATCGCTGGCCATCGCTACTGCGGAGACCCCGCCGAAATCACCCACCTTCTGAAGCTGCGCGACCAGCTCGTCCGGCGTGAGCCGCCGGGCCGCGCTGGCCTCGACGCGCATCAGATGGCTGTTCAGGCTGGCCTCGATCTCGTCCTCGAAGCTCATCGTCGCGCCCGTGAGGCCGACCACAGCCCAGAGCAGTGCCAGCGCAAGACCCGCGATGGAATGGATCTGCAACAGCACGGCCTTGATCGGGCGTCGAGCATCACTCATCGAAGCCGGCCTTTCGGATCAGGGCGATTGCGGCTGCCTGATGCGCGGCGATCCTCTCGACAGGCAACGCATCGATGGGGAACGATCCGATCTCATCGACGACCGGAGGCCGCTTTGCGGTCGCCAGCACCGGATATTCCAGTTCGGCGGCTGCAAAGATCGTCTGGGCTTCCGGCGTGACGAGGAATTCGAGGAACGCGCGCGCGGCGGCCGGGTGCGGTGCGTGCCGCGCCATCGCAGCTCCAGTCAGATTGACGTGACTGCCGCCGCCTCTGAACACCGCCGGTACCGCCTTCACGGCGTCCGCCCAGGCGCGCCAGTCATTGCCTTCGCGGCCGTCGCGGAGTTGCGCGAGCGCGACCGTGTTGCCGATTCCGATGTCGCAACGCCCTTCCGCGATCTCGCGCACCACGTCGTTGTCCTTGCCGGCAGGCTTGCTCGCGAGATTACCCTTCAGGCCGGCGAGCCAGCCCTCCGTCGCGTCAGTCCCGTGATGCGCGAGATAAGCCGCGATCAGCGCGACGTTGTTCTGGTGGAGCGCCGGCCGCATGCACAATCTGCTGCGCCATTTGGGATCGGCGAGCTCTTCATAGCTGATCGCGGCGAGGGGATTGTCCTTGCGTGCGAACACCACTCGCGGACGGACGGCGAGCGCGATCCACTGGTCGTCGCCGCCGCGCAGGTTCGCGGGCACCGCCTGATCCAGCGCCGGCGATGCAAGCGGTTGCGTCAGTCCGCGCGCGGCAAGCTGCGTCGTCTTGTCGAGACCGATGGTGAGGAGGACATCGGCGGGTGAGCGCTCGCCTTCGGACATCAGCCGCTTGACCAGACTGTCTTCGATGAAGACGGTCTTGACGGTGGTGCCGGTCGCGGCTGTGAAGGCCGCGACCGCGGGCTCAACCAGATTGGCTTCGCGGGTCGAGTAAAGTGTGAGTTCCTCGGCGTGCGCCGTGGCGCAGGCGAAAGCGATCGCGGCCAAGGGGGCCAGCAGTCTGATCGCTGTCCGCGCGGTGGCCATGCTAGAATTTCACCGTTGCCGACAGCGAGACGCGGCGCGCATCGCCCATCGCGACCGACAGAATGTTGTTGGCGGAGGGATAGTAGACAGTGTCGAACAGGTTCTTGACGTTCAACTGGTAGATCACCGGGAACGTCTGGACCTTGGTCTCGTAGGTCGCAAACACGTCCGCGACCGTGTAGGACGGCAGCACGAAGCTGTTCGTCGCGTCGCCGGGGCGGTCACCGACATAGCGCGCGCCGCCGCCGAGACGCAGCCGGCCGGGCAGGGTGGTGCCGAAATCATAGACCAGATAGAGCGATGCGGTGTTGAGCGCGACGTTCTGCAGGGCATTACCGACGAGCGTCGGATCCTCGGTGACGCGTGCGTCGGTATAGCCATAGCTGCCGATCACGCTCCAATTGTCGGTCAGCCTGCCGGTGACGTCGAGTTCGACGCCGCGCGAGCGAACCCTGCCGGCGGTGCGGTATTCAACGATGCCGGTCGTGGGATTGAGCTGCGAAACCAGCACGTTCTTCTTGTCGATGTCGTAGAGCGCAAGCGTGCCGGAGATCCGCTTGTTGAAGTCGAACCTGACGCCGGTCTCCCACTGGGTGCCCTCCTCGGGCGCGATGTTGGAGCCGATCACGACGCCGCCGGTGAGCGGCGCGATCGTCGAGGTCGGCTTCAGCGACTGCGTATAGCTCGCATAGAGCGAAACCTGGTCGGTGAGCTTGAGGATGGCGCCGCCGAGCGGCAGCACCTTGTCGGCCGAGACGTTGGTGTTGGTGATGAACGGCCGGCCCCTGCCGGCAATCTGGTCGTAATCCATGTAGCGCACGCCGCCGACCAACGCGAAGCGCTCGGTCAGGTGCAGCGTGTCCTGGAAGAACAGCGACCACTGGCCGAGCTTGTCGGTCTGGGCGCTGTCGCTGGCCGATATTGTGCTGCCGGGAACGACCAGCCCATACACCGGATTGTAGAAGTTGAAATTCGGTGTCGCCTGCCGGATCAGATTGTCGCGATAGATCGTGCGGTATTCGCCGTCACCGCCGAACAGCACCTCGTTGCGGAATCCGCCGAGCCAGACATTGCCCTGCAGATAGGACGTGCCGTAGCTGGCATTGCTGAGCGAACCCTGGGTGCCGTCATTGCTGCGGGTCTCGACGCCGGTCCTGGCGTTGACACCGGTGATGCGGAGCTGGTTGGCGCTGAAAGTCTCGGTGTTGTAGCTGTAGGCCGCGAACAGCTTCCAGTCCTGGTTCAGGCGGTGCTCGACCGAGGCCTGCATCAGGTCGGAGGTGCCCCACATGTTGTTGAAGGGCTCGTCGAGCCGGCGCGTCGCCGGGAGCGCCAGCGGCGTCTTCGTCACGGAATCGAACGCGGTGCCGCGGTCGAACGGCGTGATGAATTCGCGATGCTCATAGTTGAGCTGGACGGTGGTGTTCTCGCCGTACCAGGCCAATGACGGTGCGACCAGCATTTCGCGATGGCGCCCGAAATTGCGCCAATAGTCTTCGCTGACGCCATAACCGATGAAGCGATAGGCGAGGCCGCCATTGCCGATCGGGCCGGTGATATCGACCGTGCCGTCGGCGCCGCTCTTGTTGCCGGCGTAGGTCGAGCCGAGCAGGGTCATCGAGCCATGCTGATAGAGTTCGGGGCGCTTGCTGATCGTGTTGACGATGCCGCCGGGATCCATGATGCCGTAGAGCAGCGAGGCCGGCCCCTTCAGCACTTCGACGCTCTCGACCGCGGCATTGAGGCTGCGGCCCTGCACCAGCGGCATGCCGTTGCGCATGATCGAGCCGTCGCGATTGTCGCCGAAGCCGCGGCGCATCACGGCATCCAGCGTGCCGGCCAGCGTGTTGCCCTGGGTGACGCCGCTGACATTGGCCAGCGCGTCATCGAGATTGCGCGGCAGCTGATCCCTGAGCACCTGCTCGGGCACGACGTTGACCGTCTGCGCGGTGTCGAGCGGTGAGGCACCGCTGCGCAGCGTGGTCGAGCTCGGCATCGCGCGGTAGCCGAGCTTGGCTTCGTTCAGCGCGGCGGCTGCTGCGGCTGCGCGCTCGGACGCTGTCGGTGGCGTCGGCTGGGCGTTCCGGCTGCGCTGCCGTGCCGCGGCGGTCGTCTGGGCCGGCTGTGCCGATCGCGCCGAATTGGCTGCAGGCTTGCGCTTCTGTGTCGGCTGCTCGACCGTGACCGGCGGCAATGCGACGCTCGATTGGGCGTTTGCCGGCGTCACCGAGGAGGCGGCGTCGGCGAGCAGGAATGCTGCGCCGATCAGCAGATGGGTGCGGCTCCTGTCGGCGGCATTTCGACGGTCGCCGACAACCCGGCCATCAGCATTCACAGACACGCTTGGACTTCCGATTCACGCGAACTCATTCACGACGCGCCTCTAGCAGTCGGCGCGCGCGAAAAGAACCGGAGCAGACTTGAATCTCTCTAACTGGATTGGATTTGAAGCGTTCTAAGACGCAACGAGGCCGCGCACATAGGCAAGCCTCGCACCTCATGACGTGGTTGCTGCGTCGCGCGTCAAATCGTCGCGCGATGCGCCTCACGACATCGTCAGGCTTACCGGAGCTTTGCCGACCATGCCCGTGCTCACGCCATCGCGCGCCATCGATTCGATCTCGCCCCAGTTCTCGCGAAAGATACGCGCCGCCTCGTTGGCATTTTCCGCATGGATCGTCAGACTGCACGCGCGTCTCGCGCCGTTGCTGGCAAGCTGGAAGTAAAGAACATATCCGGACGATTCCGCGCTCCGTGCGTCCAACGGTGCCTGCTGCATGTAGGTTTTCCCCATCAGTGTTTTGTTGCGCCACCCGCAGGCAGGATTTGACAGGGATGCGGCACGGTCGTGATTCAGAACGCGCAATCTGAAGGCTTGCGCGTTTTGTTTGGCGGTGTTGCCGGGATTCAACAGGCGATGGAACCGGCGGTGCGCGGCAACTGCAACTCAGCGGCGATCGCGGCGCGGCCTCAACTGTCGTGGCGTGGCTTCGCGTCGTCGTCGCCGCGCACCGCTAGGATTCCCCGGATCGAAGTCGTGAGCGCCGTTCCGTCGTGGTCGTCGGCGCCGGTGATCGAGTGTCCGCGCGAGCGTGACAGCGGGCCATGACGCCGCCGACCGCCGGGTATTTGGCAGCGTCTGGGATGCGTGGCGTTCGTAAAGCCGCTTGCCCGCCCGTGGGGCCCGTGCTATTCATTTACCGAACGGTCGTTCGGATTATTATTGGCGGCCGGCGAGGGAGACGGAGCGATGAACATGATGACCGGCGTCTCGCCATGGGAGCGGCTGATCCGGCCCGACCGGGTGCACGGATCGCTCTACACCGACCCCGAGATCTTCGAGGCCGAGCTCAAGCAGATCTGGTACCGGACCTGGGTCTATGTCGGCCATGAGAGCGAGGTGCCGAACGCCAACGACTACGTGGTCAAGTCGATCGGCCCGCAATCCGTCATCATGACGCGCGACGAGCAGGGCAAGGTCAATCTGCTGCTCAATCGCTGCTCGCATCGCGGCAACCAGGTCTGTTCCTTCGAGCGCGGCAATGCGCGCTCGTTCACCTGTCCGTTCCATTCCTGGACCTTCGCCAATGACGGCCGGCTGGTCGGCTATGCCTTCCCCGACGGCTACGAGGGGCAGGACAAGTCGCAGCTCGCGCTCGGGCGGGTGACGCGGGTCGAATCCTATCGTGGGTTCGTGTTCGGCTCGTTCGCGGCCGATGGGCCGACCCTCAAGGAACATCTCGGCGGCGCCGCCGAGACCATCGATCGCCTGGTGCGCACCTCGCCGGAAGGCGAGGTCGAGATCACGGCGGGCTTCCTCAAGCACCGCGTCAAGGCGAACTGGAAGTTCATCCTGGAGAATGAGTGCGACGGCTACCACCCGGCTTTCGTGCACACCTCGATCTTCGGCGTCGCCGACAGCATGATCGGCAAGCTCTATGGCGGCGCCTCGACCGCGCTGACCCGCGATTACGGCAACGGCCATACCGAGATCGATCTGCGCCCGGAGTTCCGCAAGCGCGATGCGCCGATGAGCTGGTTCGGCACCAGCGAGGAGCGGTTGCCCGACTATTCGGCGCGGATGAAGACGGCCTATGGCGACACCGCGGCGCGCGAGATCATGATCGACGGCACGCCGCATGTGATGATCTTCCCGAACCTGTTCATCGCCGAGATCCAGATGTTCGTGATCCAGCCGCTCGGCGTCGACGACAGCGTGCAGCACGTCACCGCGCTGCAATTCAAGGGCGCGCCCGACCTGAACCGGCGGCTGCGCCAGCAGACCATGGGCTCGGTCGGTCCGGCCGGCTTCCTGCTTGCGGACGATTCCGAAATGTACGAACGCTGCCACCGCGGCGTGCTGGCGCGCAATCCGGAGTGGATATTCCTTGGTCGCGGCGAGAAGCGTCAGCGGCAGGACGAACTCGGCTTCATCGTCGGCCACGTCACCGACGAGGTGCCGTCGCGCGGCATCTGGACCCATTATCGCAAGCTGATGGAGCCGGCCTGATGCTGTCGCGCGAAAGCAGCGCCACCTTGATGAGCGCCATCACCGCCTTCCTCTATCGCGAGGCGCGGCTGCAGGACGAGCATCAATACGAGGCCTGGGAGAAGCTCTGGACCGACGATGGCGTCTACTGGGTTCCGGCCAACGGCGCCGACATCGACCCGGAGCGGCAGATGTCGATCATCTACGACAATCGCTCGCGGATCGCGCTGCGGGTCCGGCAGCTGATGACCGGCAAGCATTTCACCCAGACGCCGCAGTCGAATTTGCGCCGGTTGATCTCCAATATCGAATTGATGGACGAGCAGCCTGACAACGGCGACTTCGCGGTCGCCAGCAACAGCCTGATTTTTGAATCCAGCCTGCGCGACGACACGCTGTGGGCGGCGCGCAACGAATACCGGCTGCGCCATGTCGATGGTGAATTGCGAATGGCCCACAAGAAGGTCGTTCTCGTCAACAACGACAAGGCGATCTACACGCTGTCATTCCTGGTTTAGGGAAGGTCTCGCCATGATCGACAAGGGCCCCGTCCTGCTCGACATCACCGACGGCATCGCGCGGCTGCGGCTCAACCGGCCTGATGCCGCCAACGGCATGAGCGCCGAGCTTTTGAGCGCACTGTGCGACGCCATCATGGTGTGCCACGGCCATTCGGACCTGCGCGTGGTGCTGCTGAGCGGTGAGGGCACCAATTTCTGCGCCGGCGGCGATGTCCGCGCCTTTGCCTCCAAGGGCGAGAAGCTGCCGGACTATATCCGCCAGGCAACCGCCTATCTGCAGAACGCGGTGACCGGATTGCTGCGTCTCGAGGCGCCGGTGATCGCATCGGTGCAGGGCTTTGCGGCGGGCGGCGGCGGCTTCGGCCTGGTCTGCGCCTCCGACATCGTGATTGCGGCAGAGTCCGCCAAATTCCTTGCGGGTGCGACGCGGGTGGCGATGGCGCCGGATGCCGGCGTCTCCGTCACGCTGTCGCGGCTGGTCGGTTTGCGGCGGGCGATGTCGATCCTGCTGACCAATCCGGTGATCCCGGCAGCCGAAGCGTTGCAGATGGGCATCGTCACCAAGGTCGTGCCCGATGCCGAACTCGCCGATGCATCGCTGGCGCTGGTGCGCGAGCTTGCTGCCGGTGCGCCGAAGGCGCTGGCGGCGACCAAGCGGCTGGTCTGGGCCGGCACCGGCACCAGCATCGAGCAGTGCCTGTCGGAAGAGGCGCGCACCGTTGCCGAGCTCTCGGGCATGGCCGATGCTCGCGAAGGGCTCGCCGCCGTTATCGAGCGGCGCAAACCAGTGTTCACGGGGCGCTGAGGTGGCGACCTTGCCATTCGGACGCCTCGACGGCCGCCGTGCCTTCGTTTCCGGCGGGGCGCGCGGCATTGGAGCTGCGATCGTTCGCAGCTTTGCCGCCGCGGGCGCCAGAGTCGTAATCGCCGATCTCGACGTGGCTGCGGCGTCCGAACTCGCGCGCGAAACCGGTGCCGGCGTCGCGGGGCTCGATGTCAGCGATACCACGGCGGTGCATGCCATGATGACGCAGGACGGCCCGTTCCACATCGTCGTCAACAATGCCGGCATCGATCAGCATGCCTTCTTCACCGACACGTCCGCGGACGATTGGGCCCGTCTGATCGCGGTCAACCTCACCTCGGTCCTGGCCTGCACCCATGCCGCGCTGCCGGCGATGCAGGCGGCGCGCTTCGGCCGCATCATCAACGTCACCTCGGAGGCGGCGCGGCTCGGCTCCAAGGGCGGCGCGGTCTATTCCGCAGCCAAAGGTGGCGTGATCTCCTTCACCCGGAGCATCGCGCGGGAGAATGCGCGGTTTCGCATCACTGCGAATGCGATCGCGCCGGGGCCGATCCGCACGCCGATGCTGGAGCAGGCCGTGGCAAAAGGCGGCGACAAGATCCTGCAGGCGATGACCGGCGCGACGCTGCTCGGCCGCCTCGGCGAGCCGGAGGAGGTTGCGGCCGCCGCGCTGTTCCTGGCTTCCGACCAGGCGGCCTACATCACCGGCGAAACGCTCGGCGTGTCCGGTGGCATGGGTATCGGCGGCTGAGATGGCGAGCGCGAGCGACGATATCGCAATCGATCCGGTCGAACGTGCGATCGAGCGCCTGCGCGTGATCTATCGGAGCTGGACCCGCGAAACGACTGTGGCGCAGATGCGCAGCGATTGGGATGCCGCCTTTGCCGGCTGCTCGGTTCCGGTGACGTGCCAGCCGGTCTCGGCTGGTGGTGTCCGTGGCGAATGGATTGTGCCGGCCAACGCGCCGCGCGACAAGGCGATCCTTTATTGTCACGGCGGCGGCTTCCGCATCGGCTCGGTCGCCTCGCATCGCGACCTGATCGCGCGGATTGCCGATGCATCCGGCTGCCGTGTGCTCGCGATCAACTATCGCCTCGCGCCGGAGCATCGCTTCCCTGCCGCGCTGGATGACGCGCTGATCGCCTATCGATATCTGCGTGATCAGGGATTGCGTCCCGCGGATGTCGCCTTCGCGGGCGACTCGGCCGGCGGCAATCTCGTGCTCGCGGCGATGCTGGCGGCGCGCGAGCGCGGCTGGCCTCTTCCCGCCGCCAGCGCTTTGATGTCGCCCTGGACCGATCTCGCCGCGACGGGCGCGAGCTATGAGACCAGGGCCGAGGCCGATCCGATCCACCAACGCGCGATGATCCTGGCGCTGGCGAAGAATTATCTCGGCAAGGATGGCGACGCCCGCGATCCGCTCGCCTCACCGCTCTACGCCGATCTGACGGGTCTGCCGCCGCTGCTGGTTCAGGTGGGCGACCGAGAGACCGTGCGCGACGATGCGACGGAGCTCGCCGTGCGCGCCAAGGCAGCCGGCGTCGACGTCGAGCTGCAGGTCTGGGACGGCATGATCCATGTGTTCCAGCTCTTTCCGGAGATTCCGCAGGCGCGAGAGGCGATTGCATCGCTGGCAAAATTCCTGCGCAGCCATCTTCACATCGGCCAAGAGAGGGCGCCACAATGAACGTCATGACCTCGGACCCGCGCCAGCTCGCTGAGACCGAATTCCATTTCCCGGAGCCGCCCAATCTGCCCGAGGAGCTGCGCATGCTGCGCGAGCAGGTCCGCCGCTTCGTCGAGAAGGAAGTGGTACCGCATGCCGAGGCGTGGGAGCGCGACGGCAAGATTCCGCGCGAGATCTATCGCCGCATGGGCGCGCTCGGCTTCCTCGGCATGCGCCATGCGGCCGAGTATGGCGGCACCGACATGGGGCCGCTGGCCTCGATGGTGTTCGCCGAGGAGCTCGGACGCTCGAGCTTCGGCGGCTTCACCTCGTCGATCCTCGTGCACACCGACATGTCGGCGGTGCATATCTCCCTGCGCGGCACGCCGGAGCAGAAGCAGAACTACCTGCCCGCGATCATCCGCGGCGAGACGGTCTGTTCGATCGCGGTGACCGAGCCCGACGCGGGCTCGGATGTCGCCGGCCTCAAGACGCGCGCGCGGCGCGACGGCGATCATTGGGTGATCAACGGCGCCAAGATGTTCATCACCAACGCGGTCTATGGCGACATCCTGATCGTCGCCGCGCGCACCGACCCGCACGCCAAGGGCAGTCGCGGCATTTCGCTGTTCATCGTGGAGCGCGACACGCCGGGCATCACGGCGACCAAGCTCGACAAGCATGGCTGGCTTTGCTCGGACACCGCCGAGCTCGGCTTCCAGGACGTCCGCGTGCCGGCGGGGAATCTGCTCGGCGAGGAGAACAAGGGTTTCTACGGCATCATGGAGACGTTCCAGAACGAGCGCATCTGCATCGGCGGCATCTGCGCCGGCGAGTCGGCCAAGGCGATCGAGCTGACGACCAATTATGTGAAGACGCGGCAGGCATTCGGCGGCCCGCTGTGGAACCAGCAGGGTGTGCGGATGAAGCTCGCCCAGCTCGCCGCGAAGGCGGCCGCTGCGCGGGCGCTGGCCTATCAGGCCGCCGAACTCGCGGCGGCCGGGAAGGAATGTCTGCGCGAAGTGTCGATGGTGAAGGCGCTGTCGCCCGAGGTGCTGCACGAGGTCGTGCACGGTTGCCTGCAACTGCATGGCGGCTCAGGCTTCATGCGCGGCACCGCGATCGAGCGCATGGTGCGCGACGCCCGCGTGCTGACGATCGGCGGCGGCGCCACCGAGGTGATGCTGGAGGAAGTCGCCAAGCGGATGTGAGGGCTTATCGCTGCGGCGCTGACGGCTTGCCCTGGCCGACCGCCTGCGCGGCGATCCCCGGTTTCAGCCGCCAGTCCTCGCCGAAATCCGCCAGCGGATGGAAGAACAGCGGCTCGGTGGTCTCGAGCTGGCGCAGGCGCTCGGCATAGTCGTCGAGATAGCGCTGCCGCGTGGCTTCGTCGACGAAGTTCACGGAATACGACACGAAGGGCGGCAGCACCTTGCAGCCGGCATAGGCCAGCATGCCGTTCTGGATCGGCCACAGCACCACGTCGAGCGCGCCGACCAGCCCGTCGGGCGCGCACATGCCGGGATAGGCGGCGGTCGAGGTCACGACCATCGCCCGGCGCCCCGCGAGGCCGCCGGTGTCATAGCGGCGGCCGCTGCCATAGACCGCGCCGTTGACGAACACGCGGTCGATCCAGCCCTTCATGATGGCGGGGACGGAGAACCACCACAGCGGAAACTGCAGGATCAGCAGGTCGCACCACAACAGCTTCTCGATCTCGACCGTGATGTCGCTGCTGAGCGTGCCCTGTTGCAAATTGTACTTCTGCTCGCGGTCATATTGCAGCCGGTCGGGAAACCGCCGCTCGCCGAAGTCATCTGATGTCGCCACCGGATTGAAGCCCATGGCGTAGAGATCCGAGATCCTGACCGCATGTCCGAGCGCGGTGAGCTCCGCCACCGACCGCGCCAGCAGCGCGGTGTTGAACGATCGCGTCTCCTGATGGGCAAAGACGATCAGGACCTTCATCGCTCTCAGTCCACCGGCTTGAAGCTGAGCGTGGCCGTGTCGGCCTGCATGATCTGCAGCTTCTGGTTGGAGAATCGGACGCCTGGGCCGAAGCTGATCGGCGCCATCACTCCGGTCTCGACATTCCTGGTCTTCTCCAGCTCGGAGATGGTGCAGGCCCAGGTCGGCTGCTTGCCGCAGCGCTCGATCGCCGCGATCAACACTTTGGCCGCGGCGTAGCCGGTCATGGTGTAGCGGTTGATGCCCTTGAATTCGGCTTCCGACACCAGGGGCTTGGCCTTTTCCAGGAACGCCTTGCCGGCTGGCCCTGCGAACGGCTCGACATAGTCGACCGCATAGATGCCGTCGCCGGCCGGGCCCATCAGCTTCAGCACCGGCTCGATCCGGCCGGGCCAGAAGATGCCGGTCACCGGCTTGATGCCGAGCTTCTCGATCTCCTTCATCATCGCGATGTTCTCGGCGATGATGCCGCCGGCCAGGAACACCTCGGCGCCGGAATCCTTGAGCTGCAGCATGTCGGACGAGAAGTCCTGCTGGCCCTTCTTGTAGTTGCCGCTGTAGACGACGTTCAGCTTCTTGGCCTTGACCACGCTATCGAAGCCGTCACGAACCGTGATGCCGTAATCGTCGTCCTGGGTGATCAGGCCCCATTTCTTGCCCGGGTTCTTGTCGGCCAGGAAGTTGACGAGGTGGACGATGCCCTCCTCGTAGGATTGTCCGATCACGAACACGTTCTTGCGCGGCGGCTCCCACAGGTGCTTGACCGGCGCGACGTCGATCACGGTCGGGATGCCCGACTTTTCCAGCACCGGCATCACGGCGATCGACTGGCCCGAGCCGGAGATGCCGATCATGGCGAAGACCTTGTCGACGTCGATCACCTTCTTGACGCCCTGGATGGTGCGCGCTGTCACGTAGCCGTCGTCCTCCAGCACATATTTGATCTTGCGGCCGTTGATGCCGCCGGCGGCATTGGCCTCCGCGATCGCGATTCTGTGGCCGAGCGAGGCCGCGACGCCGAGCAGCGCCGGCGGGCCGGTCAACGGTTCGACGTCGCCGATCAGGATCTCGGTGTCGATGATGCCGGGATCGGCGGCACGAGCAGGGCCGATAGCAAGACAGGAAGCTGAAAGCAGCAGCGACGCTGCTGCCAGATGTTTGATCATCGTCTCCTCCTCATGGTGTTGTGTCTTTTCTTGTCAGTAGCGCAGCGGCCAGTGCACCCAGGCTCGCTTGATGTCGTGCCAGGCGCCGACCAGCCCCCTCGGTTGGAAGCGCAGGAACAGGATGATGACAAGGCCGTAGAGCATGCTCTTCAGTTCTTGCGCCCCGGTCGTGAACGTCGCGTCCATCTGTGCGCTGAACAGGCTGAAGACGAGCCTGGTCGCCTCCGGCAGCAGCACGATCAGGACAGTGCCGAGCACCGCGCCGAGCGCCGAGCCGAGCCCGCCGACGATCAGGATCGCCAGCGCCTCGATCGAGAGCAGGAACGGAAAGCCCTCGACGCTGACGAAGGACAGATAGATGCCGTAGAGCGCGCCGGCGATGCCGGTGATGAAGGCAGAGGTGACGAAGGCGAACAGCTTGTAGGCGTGCAGATTGATGCCCATGACGCGGGCCGCGGTGTCGTTGTCCCTGATCGCGACGAAGGCGCGGCCGACCCGGCTGCGGCGGATGTTGAGGGTGGCAAAGAGAGTCAGCGCCGCGATGGCAAGGCAGAGATAGGTGAAGGCGGCATCGCTGTCGAAGCTGATGCCGAAGATCTCGGGCCGCTGCAACTGGATGCCGCGGGCGCCGTTGGTGAGCCAGCGCATCTCCAGGATCACGGTGTTGATGATGAAGGAAAAGGCGAGCGTGGTGATGGCGAGATAGAGCCCCTTCAGCCGCAGCGACGGCGCGCCGACGATCAGGCTCGCCAGCGCCGGCACCACGCCGGCGCCGAGGAAGCCGACCGGCGGCGGCATCTGATATTTCGACACCAGCACCGCGTAGGCATAAGCACCAGTGACGAGGAAGCCGACATGGCCGAGCGAGATCAGGCCGGTGTAGCCGGTCAGAATGTTGAGCCCGAGCGCGCCGGTCACCGTGATCAGGATGATCATCAGGAACGACAGCGCATAGGAGTTCAACAGGAAGGGCGCCGCGATCAGCGCCAGCAGCAGCACGGCCGACCACAGCCAAACCGGCGGGGAATCGATCAGCGCGACCAGCTCGCTATGGGTCTGTTTGTAATCGCCGGTCCGCATCACACCCTCTCGATATCGCGTTCGCCGAAGATGCCGAACGGGCGGATCATCAGCACCACGATGATCATGGCAAAGCCCGCGACTTCCTTCATCCCGGAGCCGAGATAGCCGCCGGCCAGGTTTTCGGTGATGCCGATCAGGAGACCGCCGATGCCGGAGCCGAGCACCGCATCGAGGCCGCCCAGGATCGTCGCCGGAAACGCCTTCAGCCCGAGCTGGAACATGGCCGGCGACAGATCGTAGGACAGTGCGAAGAACACGCCGCCGATGCCGGCGATCATGGAAGACGCGGCCCAGGCCAGCGCATGGACCTTCGTCGCGCTGATGCCCATCAACAGCGCGGTGCGGTCGTCGGCCGCGACCGCGCGCATCGCGACGCCGACCTTGCTGTATCGGAAGAACGCCCAGATCGTGGCGAGCAGCAGCAGCAGCGCGGCGATCACGGCAATCTGGCCGGTGCGCACGCCGATGCCGCCGAGATGGACGATGCCGCGGCCCATGCCGAGTTCGAGGCCGTGCGGGTAGGCATCCCAGATGAAGTTGATCGCCGAGCGCAGGATCACTGCGAGCCCGATCGTGACCATTACCGTCGCGAACACCGGCTCGCCCAGCATCGGCCGCATCACCAGCCGCTCGATGACGAGGCCGAGCACGACGGCCGCCAGGATCGCGCCGATTGCGACGACGAACACGTTGCCGCTGACCGTGGTCGAAATCGTCCAGGCGATATAGGCGGTGATCATGGTCATCTCGCCCTGCGCGAAATTGACCAGGCCGGTCGACTTGTAGATCACCGCAAAGCCCATCGCGATCAGGCCGTAGATCGCGCCGATCGCAAGTCCCGAGATCAAGAGTTGGATGAGATACTGCATTCAGCCCTCCGACTGATAGATGATCGCGAGCTCGCGGGCGAATTTCTTCTCGATCATGGCGCGGCGTACCTTCTGCGTCGCGGTCAGCTCGCCGTCGTCGTGGTCGAGCTCCTTCTCGATGATGGCAAAGCGCCTGATGTTCTCGACTCGGGCAAACCGCTTGTTGGTCTCGCCCACGATCCGTTCGACCAGCTCGTGCACGTCAGGCAGCTGCGACAGCGACTTGTAGTTGGTGTAGGCCAGCGCGCGGTCGCGGGCCCAGCGTCCGACATTGTCGTAGTCGACCTGGATGATGGCGCCGAGATACTTCTTGGCCTCGCCCACCACGATCGCTTCCTTGATGAACTCGGAATCCTTCAGCGCGTTCTCGATCTCCGATGGCGCGATGTTCTTGCCGCCGGCGGTGATGATGATCGCCTTCTTGCGGTCGACCACGGCGATCTCGCCGTTGTCGAGGATGTCGATGATGTCGCCGGTGCGCAGCCAGCCATCGCTCTCCAGCGAAGCTGTTGAGGCTTTCTCGTCGAGGAAATAGCCTTTGAAGACGCCGGGGTTGCGCAGCAGGATCTCGCCGTCGGCGTCGCACTTCCATTCCGTCTGGGGTAACGGCACGCCGCAGCCACCGATCCGGTGATGGCTTTCGGTCTGGATGAAGGCGACGCCACCGCTCTCGGTCAGGCCGTAACCCTGCGAAACCGGACGGCCGATGATGTCGAAGAAGCGCAACGTCTCCGGCGAGATCGAGGCGCCGGCACAGAGCCGATGCCGGCTGTAGGCGAAGCCGAGATGACGCTGCAAATTGCGGAACATCAGCATATAGAGCAGGCCGAACGCCGCGCGATCGAGCAAGTTGGCCTTGCCGGCCTGCCGTCGGTCGGACAGCGTGCGGCCCCAGGCGAGACACGCTCTTGTAAAGCCCTGCCGCAGCCTGCCGCTTTCGCCGAGGCGGAACAGAAAGCCCTGCTGAAGCTTCTCGTAGATTCTCGGTACGCCGACGAAGAAGGTCGGCGCGATCTCGCGGATGTTGATCGCGACCGTGTCGATCGATTCGGCAAAGGACACGGTGCCGCCGAGCACCAGATGCGTCACCGTGCCGTAGCAGCGCTCGGCGACGTGGCACAGCGGCAGATAGCTCACCGCCTCGAACGGCTTGTCGGCGATCCCGACGGTTTTGGCGTATGCAAAGGCGGCGTAGACGAGGTTCCGATGGGTCAGCATCGCGCCCTTGGGCGGACCCGTCGTGCCCGACGTGTAGACGAGGATGCAGACATCGTCGGGCGTGCCCTGGCTGATCAGCCGGTCGAGCGTGGCATCGGCGTCCGGGTTCTGCTGCCCATAGGCCTTGCCGCGCTCACATAGGGCCTCGAACGACATCAGCTCCGATTGGCGGTAGTGCCGCAGCCCCTTCATGTCGATGCAGACGATGGCCTCGAGATCCGGCAGGCCGCCATTGTTGGCCATCGCGTCGAGCACCTTGTCGGTCTGCTCCTGGTCGCCGGTGACGACCATGCGGGCACCCGAATGCTTGACGATGTATTGCAGCTCGACCCAGGGATTGGTCGGATAGATGCCGACCGCGACCGCGCCGATCATCTGGGTGCCGAGATCGGCATAAAACCACTCCGGCGTGTTCTCGCCGGCGATGGCGATGCGATCGCCGGGTTTGACGCCGAGCGAGAGCAGGCCTAGCGCGACCGCGCGCGCCGTTTCGTAATAGTGCCGCCAAGAATACGGATTCCAGATGCCGTAATCCTTCTCGCGCAGCGCCAGCGCATCGCCATGCATGGCGGCGCGCTGGCGCAGCAATTGCGGGATGGTGATGGCGGCGCCCTCGAGCGCCGCCTGAAACGTATCGGCGCTCGCCACCGGTGCGCTGCGCGCGGCGCCGGCCTGCAACGGCGGATGAACGGTGCGAAAACTGTCCAGCGTCGACATCACGCGCCCACCTTCATCGCCTCGGCGCGCTGGCCGCCGAGATAGGCCTCCGCGACCGCGGGATCGCGCCTGATCTCGTCGGGCGTGCCCTCGGCGATCTTGCGTCCGAAATTGAGCACATGGATGCGGTCGGAGATGTCCATCACGATGCGCATCTCATGTTCGATCATCACGACGGTGATGCCGAGCTCGTCGCGGATGTCGAGCACGAAGCGCGCGATGTCCTCGGTCTCCTCCTGGTTCATGCCGGAAACCATCTCGTCGAGCAGCAGCAATTTCGGTTCGCAGGCGAGCGCACGGGCGAGCTCGACGCGCTTCTGTTGTCCGTAGGACAGCGTGCCGACCACGGCATCCCTGATGTGCTCGATTTCGAGGAATTCGATAATGTGCTCGACCCGCTGCCGGGCCGCGATCTCTTCCTTGCGGGTGCGGCCGAAGAACACCACGGCATCGAGCACGGTCGAACGCAGATGGGTGTGCCGGCCGGTCAGGATGTTCTCGACCACGGTGCCGTGCTTGAACAGCGCCAGGTTCTGGAAGGTGCGGCCGATGCCGACGGCGGCGAATTTCCAGGGTGAAATGGTCGCAAGGTCGATGCCGTCGAAGCTGATGCGGCCGCCGCTCGGCCGCAGCACGCCGGAGATCATGTTGAACAGCGTGGTCTTGCCGGCGCCGTTCGGGCCGATCACGCTGCAGATCTCGCCGCTGCTCACCTTCAGACTGACATCGGCGACGGCCTGCAGGCCGCCGAAGCGTTTTGAAAGATTCTCGATCGCGAGCAGCGCAGTCATGACAGCCACCGCTTGCGGCGCTTGTAGTGCTTGACGTCGCGCAGGCTCTTGCGCCCCGTCGAGGAGACGCCGAGATAGAACTCCTGCACGTCCTCGTTGGCCGTCAGCTTGCTTGCGGTGCCGTCGAGCACGACGCGACCGGTTTCCAGGATGTAGCCGTAGTCGGCGATATCGAGCGCGCGCTGCGCATTCTGCTCGACCAGCAGCACGGTCATCTTCAGCTCGTCGCGCAGCCGGGCGATCACCTCATAGATGCGGTCGATGATCAGCGGCGCGAGGCCGAGCGACGGCTCGTCGAGCGCCAGTAGCACCGGATCGGTCATCAGCGCGCGGCCGATCGCGAGCATCTGCTGCTCGCCGCCGGACATGTAGCCGGCGATCTGGTCGCGTCGCTCATACAGGCGTGGAAACAGCGCGAACACCTTGTCGCGGCGCTCGCGCGCCTCCGCGCCGGTCCTGGTGTAGCCGCCCATCAGCAGATTCTCGTCGATGGTCAAGGCGGCAAATACGCGGCGGCCCTCTGGCACCTGCACGATGCCGCGGCGGACCAGCTCGTCCGGCGCGAGGCGATGCACCTCGTCATTGCGGAAACGGATGCTGCCGTTCTCGACCACGCCTTCCTCGGTGTAGAGGATGCCGGACATCGCCTTCAGCAAAGTCGACTTGCCGGCGCCGTTGGAGCCGAGCAGAGCGACGATGTTCCCGTTGGGCACCGCGATCGAAACGTCGCGGATCGCCTCGATCGCGTTGTCGTAGACGATGCGGATGTTGCGGAATTCGAGCAGCGCATCCGGCACGGTTGCCGCGAGCGGCGCTGCTGATGGCGTCGGATCCGGGATGGTCATGGGCATCGCGCTCAGACCCGGCCGGCCGAACGACGCGGGCGCGCGGCGAGGATCGCATCGCTGACGATCTTGGCGGTCTCGGCGCAGGCCTGGGTGCCGCCATTGCCATATTGCTTGACCGCGTCGCCGACGCACCACAAGCCCTCGATGCCGGTTTCGCGCGGCAGGTCGTAACCGGCGCAGCTGCGTTGCGCCGGCCAGTCGTCCCGCATCACCCGGATCGACAGGATTTTGGTCTGGTCGAAATTGGCGAACTGCTCGCGCAGGTCTTCCAGCGCGAGCGCGACCTCGGCATCAGAGTCGAAATCGCCGAGCGCAGGCACCGGCACGGCATAGGCGACATAGAGGTGCCAGTCGGGCGGAGCCAGCTCCGGACAGGTCGCGGAGAGATTGGCCATGTTGCAGAGCCGGCGCGTCTTGCCGAAGGTGACGATGCCGGGATGATTGATCAGCGGCTCGCGGCTCGCGACATTGATGACGATATTGGCGGCCGGGCGCAGGTCGTTATTTACCCTGGCGATGTAATCTGCGGGAAACGCCTCGCTTCCCGCCAGCGCGACGGTAGCTTTCGGTCCCGCATTGCTGACGACGAGATCGGTGTCTATTCGCACCTTCTCGCCGTTGCGCAGCACGGTGACACCTTCGACCTTGCCATTCGCGGTGTGGATCGTCGTCGCCGGCGTGCCGAGCCAGATATCGCCATTGCGCTTGATCGCGGTGCCCAAGCTGTTCCAGACCCCGATCGTGCCCTGCGGGCAGAAGCCGAATTTCTTGAAGGCGCCCTTGCTGGTGAAATAGGTGAGGAAGGCGCGCGCCGGCAGCTCGGCGGCGTTGCAGGCGAAGATCGCCGCGCAGAGGTTGCGGAACAGCGCGTGCACCGTGGCATTGCTGGTGTAGCCCTTCAGCCAGTCCTCGGTCGATTGTCGCCCGTCGGGCAGGTTGCCGGAGCGAGCGTCGGCGAATTTCTCCAGGATGCGCGAGGCCTGCTTGGTCAGTTGCCCGAGCAGCAGCGACCAGCCGCCGCGGCCGACATCGATCACCTTGCCGTCGATGAAGAACGAGCTCGCCGGCTCCGGCGCGCGGATGTCGAGCGGCGCACCGACGGTGTGGAAGGTCTCCTCGAAAACGCCGCCGAACTCGATGGCGATCGCGCCGATATTGACCTTGAAGCCGTCGATCTCCTCGGTCGAGGCGCGGCCGCCGAGCCGGTCCTTGTCGTCGACCACGAGCGTATGCAGCCCGCCATGGGCGAGACGCGCCGCGGCGCACAGCCCGCCGGCGCCGGCTCCGATCACGACAGCATCGACCTTGTGAGCATCCACGCGCAACCTCCCTCGATGCCGCCGGGTTGGTCCCGGCATGCGCAATCCACTTGCTTGATGACGGTCACGATAATATAATCCGACCGGTCGTTCAAATTATTTTTTGACGCAGGTCAATGACCTCGCCGCGCCGGGTAGATGAGTTCTGGTGGACGGTGCCCGCAAAGGGGAGGAGGGCGCGGTGGCAATGGTATAGAGAGACGGAAGCCGCCCGATTCCGGCGGCGGCGCCGGTGCACGAAAGAGACGGGTATGGCGCGGACGCGCTCAGAGAATTACGACGAGATCCAGCAGGGCATTCTCACCACCGCCTGCGGCCTGTTCGCACGGCAAGGCTACATGCGTGCCTCGATCGCCGACCTCGCGGATGCCTGCAAGCTGTCGCGCGGCGCGCTGTATCATTATTTCGACTCGAAGGAAGCGATCCTGTTCGCGATCCTCGATGCGCATATCCGCGAGATGATCGCCGACGTCGAGGCCGCGATGGCCGGCAAGGCGACGACGCTGGAGCAGTTTCGCGCCGCGATCCAGGCCATCGTTGCGCTCAACGCGCGCTCGAGCGACGAGCAGCGCGTGATCCTCAACGATCTCTCGTTCCTCGGCGAGACCGAGCAGGATGCGATCAAGGCGCTCGAGCGTCAGCTGGTCGATACGGTCTCCGACCTCCTGCTCAAGCTCGACAAGGAAGGCAAGATCGTCCGGCGGACCAAGAAGATCTACAGCATGATGCTGTTCGGCATCCTGAACTTCAGCCACACCTGGTACGACCCCAAGGGCGGGGTCGACCCCAGCGAATTCGCCGACATGGTGGTGGACCTGTTCCTGTACGGTTTCACCATGCCGGTGCCGGCGAAGGATGCCGCGCGGCCGCTGCGCCAGCGGGCCTAGGGCGATCGCGGCGAAGCGTCACTTCTGCAGGATGTGCACGTAACAGACCGCGCCTACGCCGACCATATGCGCGAGCCCGGTCCGCGCGCCTGCGTGCTGACGTGCACCCGCTTCGCCACGGAGCTGCATCACGATCTCGCCGATCTGGCCGATGCCGGTCGGGCCGATCGGGTGTCCCATCGCGATCAGGCCGCCGGAGGGATTGATCGCGCACTGCCCGCCGATATCGAGCGCCCCCTCTTTCAACATGCGAACGCCGTGTCCCTCGGGGCAGAGGCCGATGCTCTCGATGTAGTGCAGTTCCTCGACGGTGAAGGCGTCGTGCAACTCGACGATGTCGAGATCCCCCGGCGCGAGCTTGGCCTGCGCCAAGGCAAGGTCGGCGGTCTCCTTGGTGAGCGCCGCGTCGAAGCCGGCGCCGGGCGGATAGACCCGCTCGCTGCGGCCGACCGACGCCGTGGTCCGGATGGCGCGGCCGGCATCGATGCCCAGCCTGCGAATGCCGTCCTCGGATGCGACGATGACCGCGGCAGCGCCTTCGCCGATCGGCGTGCATTGCAGTGCCGTCAGCGATCCCGACACCCGCTTGCCGCCGAGCACCTCGTCGAGCGTGCGCTCCTGCTGCCGCTGCGCATTGGGATTCTTCGCCCCGTTGCGATGGTTCTTCACCGCGACCCGAGCGATGTCCTCGGCCGAGGCGTTGTGACGGACCGAATATTCATTGGTCAGCAGCGCGAAATGCGTGAAGGGAACGATGGCGTCCTCGGCGAGGTTTCCAATGCCGGTCTCGGCGCGCCGCACCGGATTGCGCTTGTCGACGCCGACCGCCAGCGCAACATCGGAGATGCCGCTTGCGACCTCGATGCAGGCATGGCGGAACGCGGTCGATCCGGAGGCCGACGCATTCTCGACATGCATCAGCGGCGCGCCGGTCGCGCCGAGATGGCGCAGCATCGGTCGCCCCGACGCCATACCAAGCAGCGCGGTCGCGACATAGCTCGATTCCACCGCCGGCCATTCGATCCGCGCATCTGCAAGCGCGGAGCGGATCGCGGTGAGGCCGAGCGCCACATAAGGGGTCTCGCTCGGGTTCTGATAGCGATGCCAGCCGATGCCGACGACGTAGACCGGCCGCAGCTCGTTGAGTGATCGTGTCATGGCGAAGCTCCGGATCGATCAGGATGCGATGCTGAAGCGGAGGTCGAGCGCGGTCTCGCCGGTCTCGCTCTGCGTCGTCGGAACGAGTCTGCCCGTCATGCGCTGTCCCGGCGCAACCGGTGGGCTGTCATCAGCGAGCAGGGTGCGGATCACAGGCCCGTCGTCGAGTGCGACTTTGACGATAGTGAAGGGGGCCGGGCGGTTCTTGTCGGCGTGCAGATGAACGGTCGCTTCCGCAAGCAGCGTGCCTTCGGCCGATAATTCGCAGGGCGTCAGCGCGTCCCCATAGCTGCCGCAGCGCTCGCAGCCATAGGTCTGCATCGGGAAGAAGACATATCCGCAGCGGCACCGGCCGCCCTTGAGGCGGGCGCTCGTTCCGGCCAGGTCAGTCGAGCCCGCAGAATAAAGTCCGGGTTTCAATAGCTTGTCTCGGGGCATGCGTTCCCTCCAAAGAAACTTGTTGACTGACCAACAAACATTATTCTAGCTTGAATGCAAGCAAGAAGTCGCCGCACGGCAAAGGGAGCGAAGCTGAATGGCACGAGCAGTTCGACGCGCGCAGGAGCCGCGAGATGACGCACCGACGTCACGGCGAACGCAGGTCGAGCGCCGCGACGAGGCGGAGCGGCGGATCCTCGAGGCGGCCGCGTTGATCGTCGCTGAGAACGGGCTCGAGGCGATCACGCTGGCGGAGGCCGGCGCGCGTGCCGGTTACAGCCGCGGATTGCCGTCGCACTATTTCAAGACCAAGGCGGATCTGTTGTCGGCGCTGGGCGCCTACATCATCGATTCATTCATCAACGACCGCCGCGCCGCTTCGCCGGAGCTGACCGGCTATGACGGCCTGATCGCGTCGTTCAAATACTACTTCGTGATGCCGGCCCGGACGCCTGTCATGGCGCGCGCGTTCCACGCCGTGCTGGCCGGTGCGCTCACCGTGCCGCCGATCACCGCCACCGTCGCCAAGCTCAATCGCGAAACGCGAGGTGAGATCGCCGCGGGTCTCAAGGCAGGGATCGCCGCAGGCCGGTTGAGACCCGACATCGATCTGGAGACCGAGAGCGCGCTGATCCTCGCCGGTCTGCGCGGATCGGTGGCGCAGTGGCTGGTCGATCCGGAGGGCGTCGATCTCGAGGCCATCGGCGCGCGCTTCGTTGCCACGGTGGAAGGAAGGCTGGCAAAATGAGCATTCTGCCGAACAGCGTTGAGTATTGGGCGGCCAATCGCCCCGACGATGTCGCCTTCCTCGAAGGCGATCGCCGGATGACGTGGTCGGAGCTCAACGATGCCGCAAACCGCGTTGCGCATGGCCTGGCTGCTCGCGGCGTCGTCGCCGGCGACATCGTGGTGCTGCGGACCCAGATCCGGATCGAATGGCCTGTTCTGAGCGACGCCATCGGCAAGCTGCGCTGCTCGTTGCTCGGCTTGAACTGGCGGCTGACGCCGGCGGAGACGCAGTACGTGCTGTCCAACAGCGGCGCCCAGGTCGTGGTCTGCGACGACGAGGATCCGGCCGCGCTGAAGCCCGCTTTCGAGGGCTTGCCGATCAAGCTCGCGGTCTCGATCGGCGCGTCGGCGCCCGGCTTCGTCGCCTTCTCCGATCTTCTCGACACCTCCGCCGAGCCGCCGCTGCATTCAACCGGGCGGCCGCCGCTGATCCTCTACACCTCGGGCACCACCGGCCTGCCCAAGGGCGTGGTCTCGGTGGTGCAGCCGGGCGCCCAGATGGATGCGCGCATCAGCGAATATCTCTCCGACGTTGCCTCGACCCGGCGCGGCCAGCCGGGCGGCGTGTCGCTGCTGACGTTGCCCCTGCACCACGGCGCCGGGCCGTCGCAGGTGTGGGGCGCGATCCAGCTCGGCAATCCGACCGTCATGATGCGCCGTTTCGATCCCGAAGCCGCGCTTCGCCTGATCGCGCAACATCGCGTCACCAACTGGACCGGCGTTCCCACCATGTACAAGCGTCTCGCGGCGCTGCCGAAGGGCGTGCTCGACAGCTACGACGTGTCGTCGATCCGCGCGCTCTCGGTCGGCGCGGCGCCGGTGCCCTTTGAACTCAAGCGCTGGATCATCCGCTATTTCGGCGACGGCGTCCTCGGCGAAGGTTACGGCGCCACCGAGGTCGGCATGATCAGCTTCCTGCCGCCTGAGATGCAGGAGCGCAAGCCCGGCTCGAGCGGCCGGCCGCACAAGCACGTCGACATCTCGATTCGCGATGCCGAGGGGCGCGAGCTGCCGCGCAACCAGTCCGGCGAGATCTGGATCAGGACGCCGGTGACGATCCATTCCTATTTGAACGGCAAGCCGCTCGGAGCCGACACGCGCGACGCCGACGGATACTTCCGCGTCGGCGACGTCGGGATGCTCGACGACGACGGTTATCTGTTCATCACCGATCGCGCCAAGGACATGATCATCGCCGGCGGCGTCAACATCTACCCGGCCGAGATCGAGGCCGCGATCCTCCGGCATCCCGATGTCCAGGACGTCGCGGTCATCGGAATCCCCGACGACGAGTTCGGCGAGCAGGTCAAGGCGTTCTGCGAACTGAAGCCGGGTCACGCGACCGACGAGGCCGCGATCCTCGCTTTCTGCCGCGACCACCTTGCTTCGTACAAGCGGCCCAAGACGCTGTCGATCGTCGATGAACTGCCACGCAACACCATGGGCAAGCTGCTCAAGCGCGAATTGCGCGAGCCCTACTGGAAGGGACGGGAGAGAAACGTATGAGTGATATCCTTGATCTGGACGGCAAGGTGACGCTGATCACCGGTGCGGGCCAGGGCGTCGGGCGCCAGATCGCGCTGCATTTCGCCGCGCACAACGCGGCGGGCATTGTCGTCAATGATTACTTCCTTGAACGCGCAGAGCAGGTCGCGCGCGAAATCAACGCCGCCGGCGGCAAGGCGATCGCGCTGCAGGCCGACGTCACCGATCTCGCCTCGGTGAGGGCGATGATCGGCAAAGCCGAGCAGGCCTTCGGCCCGATCGACGTTCTGGTCAACAATGCCGGCAATGCGGGCGCCACGCCCGATCCCGACGCGCGCAAGCCGTTCTGGGAGACCGGCCCCGAAGTCTGGAACAGCTTCATCGGCGTCAACCTGTACGGCGTCATCAACTGCGCCTCGGCCTGCATTCCGCAGATGATCGAGCGCAAGGGCGGCCGCATCGTCACCATCATTTCGGATGCCGGCCGCGCCGGCGAAGCGGGCCTTGAGGTCTATTCAGGTGCAAAGGCGGGCGCCGCGGGCTTCACCCGCGCGGTCGCGCGATCACTCGGCCGCCACAACATCACGGCGAATTGTGTCGCAATCGCCGCTACCCTGACGCCTGCGATCGAGGCGCGGCTCAAGGCCAACCCCGAAATGCAGAAGAAGATGATGGAGAAATACGTCATCCGCCGCCCCGGCCTGCCGTCCGACGTCGCCAACATGGTGCTGTTCCTCGCCTCCGAAGCGAGCGCGTGGATCACCGGCCAGACCTATCCGGTCAATGGCGGCTTTACCTTCGCATTGTGAGGCATCGATGAGCACCGAGAACGAACAGGTCGTTCTGACCGAGCGGCGCGGCCATATCCTCGTCGTCACCCTGAATCGCCCCGAAGTGCACAATGCGTGCAACCTCGCGCTCGCGCGCGGCATTTCCGATGCGATGGATCTGCTCGATGCGGAGGATGGGCTGTTCGTCGGCGTCATCACCGGCGCGGGCGGTAATTTCTCGGCCGGCGCCGATCTCAAGGCGGTCGCGCGCGGCGAGCGTGGTGTCACCGAGCGCGGTGGCTTCGGATTGTTTCGCCGGCCACCACGCAAGCCATTGATCGCTGCGGTCGAGGGCTATGCAGTCGGCGGCGGGCTCGAGCTCTGCCTGTCCTGCGATCTGATCGTCGCCGCGCGTGACGCCAGGATGGGATTGCCGGAAGTCCGGCACAATGTCGTTGCCGTCGGCGGCGGCTTGTTCCGGCTGCCGAAGCGGATTCCCTATCACGTCGCCATGGAGCTGGCGCTGACCGGACAGTTCAAGGGCGCGGAGTATTTCGAGCGCCTTGGCCTCGTGAACCGGCTCGTCGAACCCGGCCAGGCGCTTGAGGCAGCGGTCGCCTTCGGCAACGAGATACTGGTCAACGGTCCGACGGCGCTCGCCGCCTCGAAGGAGATCATCTTCCAGGCTGCGAACTGGACCGACGAAGCAGGATGGACCGCACAGGCGCCGATCGCGGAACGCGCCTTCAACTCCGAGGACCGCGCCGAGGGGCTGAAGGCGTTCGCCGAGAAGCGGAAGCCGGTGTGGAAGGGGCGTTGATCATGCACGCCCCCGACCGCCGCAGCGCGCTTCCGGCCGCGATCGCGCAACGGCTTCGCTTGCCGCTGATCGCAGCGCCGATGCTGCGCATCTCCGGCGTCGATCTCGTGACCGCGGTCTGCCGCGCCGGCGCGATCGGGGCATTTCCGACCGCGAACGCCGGTTCGGTCGAGGAGCTCGATGCCTGGCTCACCCGGATCGAGCGCAATGTCGCCGAGCTCGGCCGTCCCGCGGCGCCGCATTGTCCCAACCTCATCATCCGTCAGCCGCGCTTCAAGGACGATCTCGCCTGTCTCGTCAGGCACAGGGTCGAGATGGTCATCACCAGCGTCGGCTCACCGGCGGCCGCCGTTCAGCCGCTGCATGATGTCGGCTGCCTCGTGTTCGCGGATATCGCCTCGCTGCGCCATGCCGAGAAGGCGATCGAGGCGGGCGCCGATGGTTTGATCTTGCTGACCGCGGGGGCCGGCGGGCAGACCGGCTGGGCCAATCCATTCGCCTTCGTGCGGGCGGTGCGCGCCATGTTCGACGGTCCGGTCGTACTTGCGGGCGGCGTGACCGACGGCACCGCGCTCGCCGCGGCGCGGCTGCTCGGCTGCGACCTCGCCTATATGGGAACACGCTTCATCGCGGCCCGCGAGAGCATGGCGAGCGATGCTTATCGGAGAATGCTGGTCGACAGCACGCTCGACGACATCATGTTGACCAAGGCGTTCACGGGGCTCGACGCCAGCATGCTGCGGCCATCGATCGTGGCCGCGGGCCTCGATCCGGCCAATCTCGACGAGTCCGTGTCGGAGGCGCGCGCGCGCGAAAAGTTCGGCGGCAAGAACGATGCCGGAGGACCACGGCGCTGGATCGAGGTCTGGAGCGCCGGGCATTCGGTCTCCGGCGTCCATGCGGTGACGGGCGCGGCCGACATCGTCGACGAGATCGCCGCGCAATATCGATTGGCATTCGAAATAGGCGCTGCATAAGACGCCCAATCCAGCGGAGGAAACCATGATGACGATCAGCCGTAGAACGCTGCTCCGGACGACGGCGGCCGGTCTCGCGGCGTCGATCGGCGGCAAGGCATTTGCCGGCGCCTCATACGATCCCGGTGCCAGCGACGCAGAAATCCGCATCGGGCAATTCGGACCGCTCAGCGGCCCGGTGTCGTCGTTCGGCGTGCTGGCCAATGCGATGGATGCCTATTTCCGCATGCTGAACGATGCCGGCGGCATCAACGGCCGCAAGGTCAAGTTCATCAACTATGACGACGCCTACAGCCCGCCGAAATCGGTTGAAGCGGCGCGGCGTCTGGTCGAAGGCGACGAGGTGCTGTTCATCGCCGGCGCGATGGGGACGCCGGGCAACATCGCCGTGCAGAAATATTTGAACGCGCGAAAGGTCCCGCAGTTGTTCCTCGCGGCAGCCGCGAGCAAGCTGTCGGATCCGGCCACCAATCCGTGGACCATGGTCGGCGGATCGACCTACGAGATCGAAGGCGGCGTCGTCGGCCGCTACATCGCCGGCTCCACGCCCGATGCGAAGATCGGCCTGCTGTATCAGAACGACGACGCTGGCAAGGCAACGCTCTCAGGCCTGAAGACGGGACTGGGCGCGAAGTCCGCGCAGATCGTTTGCGAGCTGAACTATTCGGTCGGCGACCCCACCATCGATTCCCAGATCGTCCAGTTGAAATTGTCGGGGGCCGACGTGGTGTTCCTCATCACCATCCCGAAGATGGCGAGCCAGGCGCTGCGCAAGATGGCCGCGCTCGAATGGCGGCCGCAGGTGTTTCTCGGCGCCGGCAATGCTTCGGTGCGTGCGACGCTGAAACCGGCGGGTTTCGAGACCGCCCAGGGCATTCTCGCCTTTGCAACGCGGATCGACCCCGGCAATCCGCTCTGGGCCGACACCGTGGACATGAAGCAGTACATGGCGTTCCTCGACCGCTACGTCCCGAACGCCGACCGCGCGGACGACCTCTACGCCATCGGCTACACGGCCGCGGCAACCGCCGCGCACGTCGTCAGGCAATGCGGCGATCAGCTGACGCGCGCCAACATCCTGCACCAGGCGACCAGCCTGAAGAATTTCGCCGCGCCGCTGCTGATTCCCGGCATCACCCTCAACACCACGCCGAGCGATTATGTTCCGATCAAGCAGTTTCAGCTGATGCGGTTCAAGGGCGAGGCCTATGAGAAGGTCGGCGAGCTGCTCACCGCGGCCTGACCGATCACGTCGCCCGCACATCCTTGTGATGGATCTGACGGAGTGCGCACGCGTAAAACATGCGCGGCACGCTGCGTAGTCCGCCACGAACGCCGCAACAGCGGCCGATCGTGGCATCGCAGCGAGGGAAGATACATCCGCATGAATCCGTCGTTCAACATCGTCGAACGCGGCGAGGGGTCCTTCGTCTGCTCGCGATCCTGCGCTGGGTCATGGTGGTGATCTTCGTGTCGTTCGGCATGCAGAAGTTCACGCTGCAATCGGCGCAGGGCATCGCGCAGTTCATCAGCAACAGCACGTTCATCTCGTGGTTGTCGGTGTTCGGCCTGCGCGGCGAGGCCCATGTCGACATCGTGCTGCTGTGCGTCTGCCTCGTGCTGCTGCTGGCGTCGTTGCCGTGGTCGATCGTCCGGTTGCGCGGCCAATAGGTCTTGCGCTTGGCGATCGTTGGTTAACCCGCGCTTAAACGCGCACCGCGTGTGTCCGCGATCCGGAACAGGACAATTCGTCGCACGGCGCCGTGTCTTGTCACTCGAATCCGGTCGACCTACGCAACCCTCGATTGACGATTTGTTGCTAGGATGAAACGGTCCCCCGGTTGGGAGCGGAATGTGACGAAGTCAGACATATCGATGGCCGGCCCGGCGAGCGTTGGTGTTGTCTTCGTATCAGAGCACGCTCCCGGCATTTTCAATCGTCCCGCATTGCTTAGTTCCGTTGCAATTCCCGCACCGTGGCTGGAGTGGGAGGGCGGTCGCGATCGTGTTGTCCGGCAGTGACCCGCCGGAACAGCGATCGGGCCGCCCCTTTCCCCAGCCGCGACAGATCCAAGACGCGGAATCGTGACTTCGGACGGGCAGGTTCCGTCGCTTGAGATCGCGATGTCGACATCTCGCGATGGCTGAAACAGATCGGCCTGCGGTCACATCGCAACATCGTTCCGATTTTGCTTTTGATGAAATACTGGTTCCCTGTCCGGATCGCGGCCGTCCTGGTTGCCGTCGCTGTTGGCGCACTTGCGGGGGCGCGCGCGGATTCCGACATGGATGCGCAGATCAGGGACATCGTCGAGACGGAGCTCGCGCCGACCGCGACCGCGGCCGATCCGGGCGGCCTCGCCGCCGCGGTCTATGCCGGCGGCCGGGTCACCGTGTTCGACTTCGGTTTCGCCGACGCCGCCGCAGAGCGCACGATCACTTCGGACACGCTGTTCAACCTCGCCTCGCTGCGCAAGCTGTTTGAGGCGACGCTGGTCGCGCTCGGCAGGGAGCGCGGCGAGGACAATCGCGCGGCGATGATGCCGGAGATCATGCAGCGCATGGTTCAGGGCTATTCCCACGACGGCACGCCGATCGGCCCAATCGGCAATCAGCAGAGCTATTACGATTTTCCGGGCGCCGGCCAGATGTTCTCATCAGTGCGCGATCTCCGCATCCTGCTGCGGGCCTGTCTCGACCGCGGGGTGATCGATCCCGAATTGCGCGGAGCATTGCAGATGACCATGCGCGAGAGTTTTCGCGTCGATGCGAAGTTCGGGCAGGCGATGGCATGGGAGCCTGCGGCTCGACGGCGCCACCGTCATCGACAAGCCGGGCGGTCTCAACAATGCGTCGGCCTATATCGGTCTGGTGCCTGCGCGCAGGTTCGGGATCGTGCTGCTTGCCAATCGTGGCGACTACCCGCACGAGATCGCGCGCTACAGGATTTCGCCGGCACTCGCGCGGCTCTAACCAAACCAAAATACCTTAGCAATTCTGCGTGCTAATCCGATGACACGGCCTTCACGGCCAAGCAGGGGATGCATGCAAAAAATGCGATGGCACGGAACCATGATCGGCTGTATAAGCCGGTAGCTTCTTCTCCATGTTGAAGAGGCTGATATGACTGACCTGCAAAATCCTGATTTGCACGCTCCTGATCTACATACTTGGCTTTCGCAGCAGCCGCACGGCTTGCGGACCTTCAGGACCTTCCAGCAAAAACTCGAGATATTGAGCAAGGACGACCCCGAGCAACGCGGCGTTTGCCGGTTGTTGAGCGGTCTCGTCGGTAATTATGTCGAAACCTTTGACGAGGAGCCGTTGCCTGTTGCGGTCGCCGACCGAGCCTATGGCCGCCTGCTCGATCTCGTCGCCAGCCTTGATCTCAAGGGCAATCCCGACCGCCGCCTCGCTGACATCAACCGTATCGCGTCCTGCGATCTCCTGAACTGATTGCGCCTTATCTGCGAGCCGCTGCGATCTCGCGATACAGCGCAGCATAGCGGCTGGCGCGGTTGTGCCAGGAGACGTCGGTGGCCATGCCGGCCTGCTGCAGGCGGCGCCAGGTCACCTTGTCGTTGAACAGCAGGTTCGCTGTGCGCAAACCGTGGGCGAGCGCCTCCGAGGTCACGGGAGCGAACTTGACGCCGGTTGCCGCACCGCCCGTGACCGCGGCTTCGTCGAAACCCAGCACGGTGTCGGCGAGGCCGCCGACATCAGCGACAACGGGGACCGCGCCGTAGCGCAGCGCGCAGAGTTGGGTGAGGCCGCACGGCTCGAACCGCGACGGCACCGCGAGCGCATCGGAGCCGGCCTGGATCAGGTGCGCCAGCGCCTCGTCATAGCCGATCACGACTGCGATCCGTCCGGGATTGTCGCGCGCAAGCGCGGTGTAGCGATCCTGCAGGTCACGATCGCCACTGCCGAGCAGCGCGAGCTGAATGCCCTCGCTGAGCAGCGTCGGAATGTTGTCGAGCAGCAGGTCGAGGCCCTTCTGCCATGACAGCCGGCTGATGACGCCGAGCAGCATCGCGTCCGGCACCGGATCGAGCCCGAAGCGCCGCTGCAACGCCGCCTTGTTGGCGGCGCGCTCCGCGATCTGCTCGGCGCTGAAGCGCGCGGCGATGTCGGGGTCGGTGGCTGGATTCCACACCTCGATGTCGATGCCGTTGAGGATGCCGCTCAGCACGTCGGCGCGTTCGCGCAGCAGGCCGCCGAGCCCCATGCCGCCCTCGTCGCTCTGGATCTCCTGCGCATAGGTCGGCGACACCGTGGTGATACGGTCAGCGAATTGCAGGCCGGCTTTGAGCAGGCTGATGGTGCCGTAATATTCGACGCCGTGAAGCGAGTAGGCCTCGCCGGGCAAGCCGAAGGTCGGGAGCATGTCCGGCGAGAACTGGCCCTGATAGGCGAGGTTGTGCACGGTCATCACCGTGCCCGGCCGCGGCTGCCCGCCATAGTGCAGGTAGGCCGGTGCGAGGCCGGCCTGCCAGTCATGCGCATGCACGATGTCGGGAACGAAGGCGGCGATTGCACCGCGGCCGATTTCCGCCGCCATCCGCGAGAGCGCCGCAAAGCGGATGCCGTTGTCGGGCCAGTCCCGTCCGTCGGGGTCAACATAGGGATTGCCGGGACGTGCATATAGATGCGGCGCGTCGAGCGCGAACAGATCGAGGCCGTCATGCGAGCCGGCGAGTACACGGATCGGCCCGCCGTAGAATTCTTCGCGGTGCAGCAGCGTCTCCGCGGAGGCCAGCGCCTTGAGTACCGCAGGATAGCCGGGCACCAGTGTCCGCGTCGCGACGCCGTGCTCTTTCAGTGCTGCCGGCAGCGCGCCGACCACGTCGGCGAGGCCGCCGGTCTTGACGATCGGGTAGACTTCGGAGGCGACCGCGAGGACGCGGATGGGCGTCATGTCGCGAGCCTGTCGATCATCGATTGGGTGATCAGCGTGATTCCGTTCTCGGTGGTGCGGAAGCGCTTGCCGTCGAATTCGGGATCCTCGCCGACCACGAGCCCTTCCGGAATCCGCACGCCGCGATCGATCACGACGTTTCTGAGCCGCGCGCCGCGGCCGACATTGACATAGGGCATGATCACCGCGTTCTCGACATTGGCGTAGGAATTGACGTGGACGCCGGTGAACAGCAGCGAGCGCCGCAGCGCCGCGCCCGAGATGATGCAGGCGCCCGAGACCAGCGAGGTCACCGCCTGGCCGCGCCGTCCGTCCTCGTCATGCACGAATTTGGCCGGTGGGGTGATCTCGGCATAGGTCCAGATCGGCCATGCGCGGTCGTAGAGATCGAGTTCCGGCACGACATCGGTGAGATCGATATTGGCGCCCCAATAGGCGTCGACGGTGCCGACGTCGCGCCAGTAGGAGCGGGGATCGTCGCCGGAGCGGACGCAGGAATCGCTGAATTGATGCGCGACGGCGCGGCCGTGCTTGACGATGTAGGGGATGATGTCCTTGCCGAAATCGTGGTTGGAATTCGGGTCGGCGGCATCGCGGCGCAATTCGTCGTAGAGGAATTGGGAGTCGAAGACATAGATCCCCATGCTGGCGAGCGACTTGTCCGGCTTGCCGGGCATCGCCGGCGGATCCGCCGGCTTCTCCAGGAACGACTGGATCACGCCGTTGTCGTCGACATGCATGATGCCGAAGCCTGAGGATTCCGCGCGCGGCATTTCGAGGCATCCGACCGTGACGTTCGCGCCGCTCTCGACATGCTGCTTCAGCATGATCTCGTAGTCCATCTTGTAGATATGGTCGCCGGCGAGCACCAGGATGTACTTGGTGCCGTGCGCCTCGAGGATGTCGATGTTCTGGTACACGGCATCCGCAGTGCCGAGGTACCAGTTGGTCTCCGAGACGCGCTGGCTTGCGGGCAGGATGTCGAAGCTCTCGTTTCGTTCCGGGCGGAAGAAGTTCCAACCGCCTTGCAGATGCCGGATCAGGCTGTGTGCCTTGTACTGGGTCGCCACCGCGATGCGGCGGATGCCCGAGTTCACCGCATTGGAGAGCGCGAAATCGATGATGCGCGACTTGCCGCCGAAATAGACGGCAGGCTTGGCGCGCTTGTCGGTCAGCTCCTGAAGTCTGCTGCCGCGTCCGCCGGCCAGCACATAGGCGAGGGCGTGACGCGACAATGGTTCATTTCCGACGGATCTCATGGTCATCCTCCCAGTACTTCAGGCTGGCCCCGCTGCCTTCTCTTGTCCGGAAGGCCTGATCGGGCGCCAACGGGGCCGATCGGAACGTAGCAAGCGCGCCCCGGTTGAGCAAAGCGGGATGGCGGTTTTCGTTCCCAGGGTTTCGCCTCCCGGGCAGCGGGGTTGCGACTTGGTTAAAGCTATTGACGGCGCGCGATTTCGGCCTAGAGCAAGCCTGCGCATTTTCCCGCCCAGGCCAGCCCGCTCATGACAGTTTCTTCCGTTTCCCCCCAGGATATCCGTGCAACGCTTTTGCTGCGCCGGGAGATCGCGCTGCTCGACGTCAGGCACGAGGCGGAATTCGCCACCGGCCATCCGCTGTTCGCCGCCAACATGGCGGCCGGGCGGATCGCGCTCGAAGCCGAGCTGCGCCTGCCGCGCAAGGACGTACCGATCGTGCTCTATGACAATGGCGAGGGACTGGTCGCCGCCGCTGCCGACCAGTTGCGGGCATTGGGCTACAGCAATGTCGCTGCGCTCACTGGCGGCCTCGAGGCCTGGAAAGAGGCCGGCTATGAGGTGTTCGAGGACGTCAATTCCTACGCCAAGGCGTTCGGCGAATTGGTCGAGGCACGACGCCATACCCCGTCGTTCAGCGCCGACGAGGTCGCCGCGCTGATCTCGAACAAGGCCAACATCGCGATCCTCGATGTGCGTCGGTTCGACGAATATGCCACCATGAACATCCCGGGCTCGGTCAGCGTGCCCGGTGCGGAGCTGGTGCTGCGCGCAGGCGGCGCGGCGCCCGATCCCGACACCACCATCATCGTCAACTGCGCCGGCCGGACCCGTTCGATCATCGGCACGCAATCGCTGATCAATGCCGGACTGCCCAACAAGGTGCGGGCGCTGCGCAACGGCACGATCGGCTGGACGCTCGCGAAGCACGATCTCGAGCACGGCGCCGGCAAGCGCGGCGATGTCGGGCCGTTCGCGGGCGCGGCTGACAATGCGCGCGACGTCGCCTATCGGGCGGGCGTCCGTCACATCGGCGCGGCCGAGCTCGCCGCGCTGGAAGCCGACGTGCTGCGCACGCTGTATCGCTTCGACGTGCGCGAGACGGAAGAATATGCGGCCGGTCATCTGGCCGGCTTCCGGCATTATGCCGGCGGCCAGCTGGTGCAGGAGATCGACATGGCCGCGCCGGTGCGCGGCGCCCGCATCGTGCTGAGCGACGACAGGAGCATCCGCGCCGATATGACGGCGTCCTGGCTCGCCCAGATGGGCTGGGAGGTGTATGTGCTCGAAGGCGGCTATGACGGACCGCTCGACGTCGGTCCACCGCGCGTCGTGCCGCGGCCAGATCCCGCGCATCGCTACCGGCGTCCGTATGAGGGCACCGATGTCGCGGAGCAGGCGATGCAGGCCTATCTCGATTGGGAGTACGGCCTGGTCGACCAGCTCCGTCGCGACGGCACGCACGGGTTTTATGTGATCTAAGGAGCGATGAGATGCGGTCGAGCTTTGACCGCAAAGAGAGCCCGTCATTGCGAGCGCGAGCGAAGCAATCCATCTGTCCGCGAGTGCATGGATAGATGGATTGCTTCGTCGCTTCGCTCCTCGCAAGGACGAAAGGACTGCGCGAACTCAGTCCGGGCTGAACGCGTCGTACACCAGCTTGCGGAACATCGGCGTGATGCGCTGGCGTTCGTTCTGGGTCTGCTCCAGCATGATGTAGATCATGTCGAGCTTCGGATCGACGCCGAAATAGGTTCCGCTGCCGCTGTCCCATTTCAGCTCGCCGATCGAGCCGGGCGGCGGCGGCCTGGCAATGCCGGGATCGGTACGCACCGCGATGCCGTAGCCGTAGCCGAACCCGTCGCCGGGAAAGTACCAGTAGTCGCGGCCGACGCCGGAACCAGGCCCGATATGGTCCCTCGTCATGTCCTTGAACGCGGCCGGGCTCAGATATCGCTTGCCGTCGAGCTCGCCGCCATTGAGCAGCATCTGCGCGAAGCGCGCATAATCGAGAATGGTCGACACCAAACCGCCGCCGCCGGATTCCCACTCCGGATGCGCGCGCCGGTCGTTCTCCCCGTCGATCAGGATGGTGTCCGAGGGCAGCGGCTCGGCTAGCCGCGTCCGTTCGGTCTCCGCATCGAGCACAAATCGGGTGTCGTTCATCTTCAGGGGATCGAAGATGCGCTCCTTCTCGAACTGATAGAGCGACTTGCCCGAGACGATCTCGATCACCCGGCCGAGCACGTCGGTGGAATGACCATAGCGCCACAGCGTGCCGGGCTGCCGCGACAGCGGCAGCTTGGCGAGCCGCGCGGTGAATTCCTTGTTGTCGAATTTCCCGTCGAACAGGTGGCCGTCGCGGTAGATCTTCTGGATCCAGTCGGCGCCGATATATTCGTAGGTGATGCCCGAGGTGTGCCGCATCAGGTCTTCGATCGTGACGGGGCGGATCGGCGGCACCAGCTCCACCTTGGCCGGATCGTTGCCGCCATCGGGTTCGATGGCGACCTTCACGTCGGCGAAGGCCGGGATGTATTTCGACAGCGGATCCTGCGGCGACAATTTGCCCGCGTCGACCAGCATCATCGCAGCGGTGTTGGTGATCGGCTTGGTCATCGAATGCAGCGCGAACATCGTGTCCGGCCGCATCGGCGATTTGGTGGTGACGTCGCGATAGCCGAAAGTCTTCAGATAGACCGGCTTGCCGTGCTGCTGGATCAGGATGGCGGCGCCGGGAATGCGGCCGCTCGTGACCTCATCGTTGAAGAACGCGGTGATGCGTTCGAGTTTCTCCGGCGACGGGGCGGGGGCGTCGGAGCCGCGCGCCGCGCCCGATGTGACAAGCGCAAGACAGGCGACCGCGGTCAATGCTCCGCGAACCATCCGCATGGCGAGGTGGATCGTCGGCCGATCATATCCGCATGACATTGAAAAAAGCCGCCCCTGCCTGATGCCTTGAACGCCGCAGTCTTAGCGCAGGCGCCCCCGCACCATAATCATTTTCAGGCGACATTATTCCCGGACGATGGGCGAAATTCATACAATTTGCGTGGCGCCGACCGGCGTCCGCACGGCATTCGACAGCACTTGCAGGGCCTGGCTCAGTTCGGCGCGGTTGCGCGCGGCGCCGAGCGACACCCGCAGGCCGCGCGGTGCCGCTTCACCCGTCGCAAAGGCGTCTTCGCCGACCACGGCGAGGCCATTGCGCATCAGATGCGACAGCAGGTCGGTGCCATCGAAATGTTTCGGCAACGGCATCCAGAGATGGTGGCTGGCCGGCCGCGCTGCGTAGCTGACGCCCTTGAGGAAGCGGGCCGCGAGCTGCTGGCGCGCGGCCGCCTCGTTGCGGATGGCGCGGATGATGTCGGCGGCGATCCCGGAGCGCAGCCATTGCGTGACCAGCGCCACCATCAGCGAGGGCGGCATCTGCATGGTGGCCTGCATGCCCGCGCGCATGCGCTGCTCGGCGCTCGCATCGGGCGCCAGCAGATAGGCGACCCGCAGCGCCGGCGCGATGCATTTCGCGATGCTCGCGGCAAGGTAGGTGTGTTCCGGAATCAGGCTGGCAATCGGTGCCACCTGCGGTTCGAGCGGGCCATAGACGTCGTCCTCGATCAGGACGCAGCCGCGCTTCCTGATGATATCGGCGACCGCCTTGCGCCGCGCCGCGCTCATTGTCGCCGTGGTCGGGTTCTGCTGCGTCGGCACCAGATAGACTACCTTCGGCTTGTGCTTGCGGCAGGCCTCGTCGAGCGCGTCCGGCCGGGCGCCCTCGGTGTCCATCGCAACGCCGACCAGGCGGACGTCGAGCCGCGCCGCCGCGGCCTTGATGCCGGGGAATGTCAGCGCTTCCGTCAGCACCACGTCGCCGGGCGATGTCAGCGCCAGCAGCGCGTTGAAGATGATCGCCTGCGAACCCGGATAGATCACGATGCGGTCGGCCGATGCATTCGGCACGCGCGGCGCGAGCCACGCCGCGCCGACCTCGCGCTCGTCCGCGGTGCCGCCGGGCCGGGTATAGCCGAGATAGGCTGAAAATCCGGCCTCGGAGCGGATGGTCGCAAGTCCCTGTGCGATACGCAGGTCGAGATTCGCTTCCACCGGCTGCGGCGGCAAATTCATCGACAGGTCGATGTTGACCGGAGCGGGCAGGTCGGAGGCCGCGCGCGCCGTGGTCTCCGAGACAAAGGTGCCCTGGCCGACGCGGGCGTCGAGCAGCCCTCGCCGTCGCGCCTCGCCATAGGCGCGCGTCACGGTGGTCAGATCGATGCCGAGCGCGGTCGCCAGCGCGCGATGGGTCGGCAGGCGTTGGCCGCGCACCAGCCGACCGCTCGCGATGTCGGCGGCAAGTGCATCGACGATGCGCAGAAACATCGGGCCGTGCCATTCCGAAACTGTAGGGATCCAATCCATGCAATTCGACGCTTTGTCTTTGATTGTATGCTCTTAGAGGCATATTGTATGGATCATCAGATCAGGTCAAGGACAACGACCAAGGACGACTGCGATGACCGAGATGGTTTCCCTGCCAAAGGCGATGTTGCGCGGCTTCACCATGAAGTGCCCGAACTGCGGGCGCGGCCACCTGTTCGGCCGCTTCCTTAAAGTGGCTGATCATTGCGAGGTCTGCAGCGAGGACTTCACCCCGCAGCGCGCGGACGATTTCCCGGCCTATCTCGTGATCGTTGTGGTCGGCCACGTCGTGGTGCCGGCGCTGCTCTGGATGGAGATGACCTACGCGCCGCCGGCCTGGCTGCAACTGGCAATCTGGCTGCCCGTGACGTTGTTCAGCGCGCTTGCGTTATTGCAGCCGACCAAGGGCGCGATCGTCGGCTTGCAGTGGCAGCTCGGCATGGAGGGGTTTGCGGCGACGCGGCGTGCGGTAGCGCGGGCGCCGAGTGCCGTTGGGCGAACACGCCAAGCCTAACGTGATGTCGTAGCCCGAATACAGCGAAGCGAAATCCGGGCCGGAATCTTCAAATCGGATGATGATGGGGTCGGAACATGCGGCCCTTCTCCGTCACCAGCACCACGGCGAGCGCTGCCAGCGTGCAGAGCAAGAAGCCGGTCGCGAACGGCAGCAGCGTGCCGTTGTAATCCTGGCCGATCGTGGTGCCGATGCCGATCCCGAGCAGGGTGGTGATTGTGCCGTAAAGCGACGAAGCGGTGCCGGCGATCTTGCCCTGCGGCTCCATCGCCAATGCTGTGAAGTTCGCCATTATCAGCCCGAACGCGAACATCATCAGGACTGACAGCGCCATGAACAGCGACAGCGACAGCATGTCCGTCTTCACCGCGACGAACAATGCCGCGGCGACGACGGCAAAGCCGGTCAGCGCCGCGTGCGAGATCACGCGCATGCCGATGCGGCCGACGATCCGCGAATTGAGGAAGCCGGCGATCGCGACGCCGACCGCACAGGCGGCGAAGGCGACCGGGAAGTAATGCCCGAGCTTGAAGACCTCGGTGAAGATCTGCTGTGACGAGAACACGAAGGCGAACAGCGAGCCCTGCACGCCGCCGGCGGCGAGCGCATAGCCGAGCGTCTGGCGGTTGGTGACGGTCTGGCGGAACGCGGACAGCACCTCCGGGATCGCCAGCGACTTGCGCAGCTCCTTGGGCAGCGTCTCCGGCATCCGCATCGCGCTCCAGGCCAGCGCGATCACGCCGTAGATCATCAGCAGCACGAAGATGCCGCGCCAGTGCGTCAGCAGCATCACGGCCTGGCCGAATGACGGCGCGATCACCGGAACCGCGATGAACACCATCATCGCCAGCGACATCACGCTCGCCATCCGTCGTCCGGCGTAGCAGTCGCGCACGATCGAGGTCGCGATCACGCGGGTTGCCGCGGTGCCGAGCCCTTGCAGCGCGCGCGCCAAGAGCAGCGTCTCGAATGACGGCGCAATGATCGCGAGCAGGCCGGCGATGGTGTAGACGGTCATGCCGCCGAGCAGCACCGGGCGGCGGCCGAAGCGGTCCGACAGCGGGCCCATCACGAACTGGCCGACACCGAAGCCGACCAGGAAGATCGACAGCACCATCTGCGGGCGGTTGGCGTCGGCGATTTGGAACGCTGAGCGGATGTTCGGCAGCGCCGGCAGCATCATGTCCATCGCCAGCGGGTTCAGCGCCATGATGGAGGCGATGACGACGACGAATTCCGGAAAGCCCATCGGGCGGTGGCCTGAGGAAACCCAGGCATCGGCATTGATGTCAGACACTTACGACCTCTTGGAGAGCCCCGGATCATAGTGTTCTTGCTGCGTTGCACAATCGGCATTTCCAGATGGGAGACCGTCGGCGAGGGCTGAGGTAATCCGGTCATGGAACCGGACCGGCGGCCTCGGCCTGGGCGATATCGTTGCTGCTGCAACTATTTAGCTCGTGCCGCGCGAAAACCTCTGCTATCCCCGTACCAGCATCCGCACGGGGCAGGCGCATCGCGTCGGTCACGCCCGCGCGGCCAAGAACTGATTCAAGAACGGGTTTGGGGAGGCCAATGTCCATCGAGATCTCCGCGCGCTCGCGCGGCGCTGAACTGTCGGATGAGGAGCGCAAGGTCCTCACCGCAACGCTCGTCGGCACCACCATCGAATGGTACGACTTCTTCGTCTACGCCCAGGCGGCGGGCCTGGTGTTCGGCGCGCTGTTCTTCGCGCCGATGAACGCGAACAATCCGCTGCTGGCACAGATCGTCTCGTTCGCGACGCTCGGCCTGTCCTTCCTGTTCCGTCCGCTCGGCGCCATCGTCTGCGGCCATCTCGGCGACCGCTTCGGGCGCAAGAACATGCTGGTGGTCACGCTGCTGCTGATGGGCGCTGCGACCGCGCTGGTGGGCCTGTTGCCGACCTATGCGCAGATCGGCGCCTGGGCACCGGCACTCCTCATTCTGCTTCGGATCCTGCAGGGCTTCTCGGCGGGCGGCGAGTGGGGCGGCGCGGCCCTGATGGCGGTGGAATCGGCGCCTCGCGACAAGCGCAGCTTCTTCGGCTCGTTTCCGCAGATCGGCACGCCGCTCGGTATGATTCTGGCGACCGGCGTGCTGTGGGTGCTCACCGCGACGCTCGGCAAGCAGGCGATGATCGAATGGGGATGGCGCATTCCGTTCCTGCTATCGATTCTTTTGATCGTCGTCGGCATCGTGATCCGCCGCACCGTGGAGGAATCCCCGGTGTTCAAGGCGATGCAGCGCCGGCACAAGGAATCCTCCGCGCCGCTGAAGGAGTTGATGCGCAATCATGCCAAGGAGATTTTCCGCACCGCGCTGATCTTCATGGCCAATAATGCGGCCGGCTATATCCTGATCGCGTTCCTGATCAGCTACGGTGCCAACACGCTGAAGATGCCGTCCGAGCAGCTGCTGCTGATCGGCACGCTGGCGGCGGTGAGCTGGTTCATCTTCACGCTGCTGGGCGGCATCCTCGGTGATAAGATCGGCCGCGTGCGCTGCTTCCAGATCGGATACGGCCTGATGGTGCTGTGGGCGGTGCCGATGTGGTTCCTGATCGACAGCAAGAACCTCTTGCTGTTCTTCGTCAGCGCCGTCGGTCTCACCATTGCGCTTGGTTTGTCCTATGGCCCGCAGGCGGCGCTCTATGCCGAGCTGTTTCCAGCCAAGGTGCGCTATTCCGGCGTCTCGATCGGCTACGCGCTCGGCGCCATCTTCGGCGGCGCCTTCGCGCCGATGATCGCGCAATGGATCATCGGCAGCTACGGCGAGTCCTGGCGCGTCGGCGTCTACATCGCGGTGCTGGCGCTGATCTCGCTGATCACGGTCTCGACCATCAAGGACCCGCAGGGCGTCGATCTGAATGTGAATGACGCGGGCACGTGAGGTGTGCAGGGCGGATTAGCCGCAAGGCGCGATCCGCCACTGCCTCTGCGTTGCGGTGGATTGCGCCGGAGCTTGTCGTCGGGCCGCGCTTTGCGCGGACCCCGGTGGGCCAATCCACCCTACGCAGCGCTGGAACTTCGGCGCGCCATTCAGATGCGGGCGCCGCGGTTGTAGCCGTCGACGAGCTGATTGTAGTCACGCATCAGCCGGGCCGGCGACCCCTCCACCATCCAGCCGGCGCCGGGGTTGCTCAGCATCATCTTCTCACCCGAGCTGTAAGGCACCTTGTCGCGAACCCGGCGCATCAGTTGCTTCGCCGTGGTGAGGAACGATTTGGCGCTTCCGATGAACATCGAGCCGAGCTTGGCGTCGCCGTCCTTGCCGGAGGCCTCCTCGGTTGCCTTCACCGTGGCCTCATACTCGTTGAGCGCCTGGGTGATCGCGTCGATGTCGGGCTTGTCGGCCTGCTGCGCGCGAAGCACGCGTTTGGCCTGGATCATCAGGGCCTCGACATAATAGTGCGTCTTGCGGCCTTCACTCGCCTCGATCGCGGCCAGCTGCTCGGCGGCGTGCTTGTCGTTGATGGCCTCGACGCCGGCGCGCAACGCCTTGTCGGCGCCGGCGAACGCATCCCAGGCCGCGACCAGGCGCGGATGCAGCGCCTTGCCCTTGGCCATCTTGTCGTCCTTGTAGTTCTCCTGGGTGTAGTAGTCGTCCGCCTCCTTCAACAGCGGCTCGAGCGTGGTGACGGCGGCAACATAGGCATTCGCGGCGGCTTCAAGCCCGGCATCGTGCGGGTCCGCCGCATTGGCGGCTGCGACGCTCGTCTTGCAGTCGGACGTGTCGTAGATCGTATAGGTGCCGTAGATGATCCGCTCCTTGCCGGTGGGACCGCTCTTGGCGGCCCAGGAAAAATAGCGGTCGCGGGATTCGTACGATCGCGCCGAGAGGCGGTTGATGCACCCGACATAGGCATTCATCTTTTGCGTCAGTTGCGCATTCGCCGATGACGCAGGCGGGGCCTGCTGGGCGGCGGCCGGTTCGAGAAAGGAAAAGACGGCTGCAATCACAAGGAAAGGGGTATTTCGCATCGGGAATTTGCCCTCATCTCGGCCGGAAGTTGGCCGCCTCAGTCTAGGAAGGTTATGTGACGGCAGGAGGTGTCCGTCACGCGCCTCCGCCGAGGCCGCGCGGCACACTATCGACAGACTTGTTTGTCGGCTACGGGCCAAAAGCCACTACCGCCGGAACAAGGCGCTTATCGGTGCGCCTGGTTGATTCCGAGCAATGCCTTCAGCTTCTTGACCGCGCTGTCCGGCGTCGTCAGCACCTCGCGGCCGGTGGCTTCGGCGACACGCTCGGCGGCCGGCGCCATGCTGTACTGCGCGAGCGCGATCAGGTCGCAGTCGCGCAAGTCCTTGCTGGCCTCGACCACGATGCGGTCATGCTCCGCACGGTCGCCGCGATCGAGCGCGGCCAGCGCGCCCTCGGCGAGCTTCGGCACCAGCGTGACCTCAGACGGAAATTCCGGCGGCATCGACACCAGCGTCGGCGGGAAGGTCGAGAGCAGGCCGATCCGCTTTCCCCGTGCGACCGCCTGTTCGATCATGGCTTCGTTCGGCTTCAGGACCGGCATCGGCGCCTGCGCGCGCGCCACCGCCTCGATGCAGGGCCCGAATGCCGAGCAGGTGAACAGGATGCCGTCAGCGCCGGTGCTGGTCGCATAGCGGCCCATCACGAGGAAGCGTTCGGTCATGCGCTCGGTGAGCTTGCCCTCGCGCGCGAGATCAGCCGACAGGCTGTCGTCGAGCAGATTCATCAGCCGCGCTTCCGGCCAATGTCGTGCGAATGACGCCTCGATCGGCACGATCGAGTGCTTCAGGGCGTGAATGAGCGTGATACGCATGGTCGCTGCTCTTCTCCCTCTCCCCGCTCTTCGCGGGGAGAGGGTTGGGGTGAGGGGCTCTATCGTCGTAACAGGTCAGAGGGGGATATGCGGAGACTCCCCCTCACCCGTCATTCAAGCTTTGCTTGAATGACGAACTCTCCCCGCAAGCGGGGCGAGGTGGAGATCACTTGAACGGGATCGCGTACATCAAGCCGCCCTTGCTCCAGGTGGCGTTGAGGCCGCGCTCGAGCTTCAGGGGGCTCGCCTTGCCGACATTGCGTTCGAAGATCTCGCCGTAATTGCCGCCGGCCTTGATCGCCGGGACCAGCCATTTGTTGTCGAGGCCGAGCCGGCTGCCGAGATCGCCGGATACACCGAGCAGGCGCTGGATCGCCGGGACCTGCGACTTCGTCATCTCGTCGGCGTTCGACTGGGTGACGCCGAGCTCCTCGGCTTCGACCAGGCCGTAATGCAGCCAGGTGACGATGTCGCTCCAGACCTCGTCGCCGTTGCGGGTGAACGGGCCGAGCGGTTCCTTGCTGATGGTCAGCGGCAGCACGACGTAATCGTCGGGCTTCGGTGCTGCGGTCGCGACCGCGCCGGCGAGCGCGGAGGCGTCCTGGGTCATGGCGTCGCAGCGGCCGCCGAAGAAGGCCTGGTACATGGTGTCGGGCCGATCGAACACCAGCGGCTTCCAGTCGATGCCGTTGGCACGGCCGTAATCGCCGAGCGTCACCTCATGCGTGGTGCCCTGGGCGACGCAGACGGTGGCGCCCTTGAGATCCTTCGGCTCCTTCACGCCGAGGTCCTTCTTCACCACAAACCCCTGGCCGTCGTAGAAATTGACCGGGCCCTGGCGCAGGCCGAGCGTGGTGCCGCGCAGATAGGTCTGCGTCGAGTTGCGGTAGAGCACGTCGATTTCGCCGGACTGCAGCGCGGTGAAGCGGTTCTGCGCGGTCAGCGCGACGTAGCGCACCTTGGCAGGATCGCCGAGCACACCGGCGGCGAGCGCGCGGCAATAATCGACGTCGAGGCCCTTGAAATTGCCTTGCGAGTCCGGCGCCGAAAAGCCGGCAAAGCCGGTCGAGACGCCGCACACCAGCGTGCCGCGCTGCTTGACGGTGTCGAGCGTCGCCGCGCTTGCGGTTGAAAGCCCCGCGACGAGCAGGCTCGCCGCGATCAATACGTTCCTCATTCTGTCCTCCTCCTAATGACCAACGTCTTTCAATGCGCTGTCGACTGCGACACCGAGCCTTTCCACGATCATGTCGATGTCGCCGGACGTCGCGATATAGGGCGGGGCGAGCAGCACATGGTCGCCGCGCTGGCCGTCGGCAGTGCCGCCGGACGGATAGCAGCCGAGCCCGCCAGCGAACGCCGCGGACTTGATCCGCTGATGCAGCTTCAGCTTGGGATCGAACGACTGCCGTGTGCCGCGGTCAGCGACCAGCTCGATCCCCCAGAACAGGCCGCGGCCCCTGATGTCGCCGACATGGCGGTGATTGCCGAAACGCTCGACCAGCCGCTGCTCGAGCTGGCGGCCGCGCTCCTTGACCTGGTCGAGCAGCCTCTCCTCGCTGATGACCTTCTGCACTTCGAGCGCGGCGGCGCAGGCGAGCGGATGCGCCAGATAGGTGTGACCGTGCTGGAACGCGCCGGAGCCGTTGCGCACGGTGTCGACGATGCTGCCGCTCGCAAGCATCGCGCCGATCGGCTGATAGCCGCCGCCGAGCCCCTTGGCGACCGCCTGGATGTCGGGTGCGATGCCTTCCTGCTCCCACGCATGCAGCGTGCCGGTGCGGCCCATGCCGCACATCACCTCGTCAAGGATCAGGAGCGCGCCGTGGCGGTTGCAGATCTCGCGCACCGCCTTGAAGTATCCCTCCGGTGCCGGCACGCAGCCGGCAGTGGCGCCGACCACGGGCTCGGCGATGAAGGCCGCGACATTCTCCGGGCCGAGCCGCTGGAATTCGGCCTCGAGCTCGGCGGCGAGGCGGCCGACGAACGCGGCCTCCGATTCATCGTCGCGCTTCTCGTGATAGGCAAAAGCGGGCGTGACGTGACTGAACGACGGCGACAGCAGCGGCGCGTAGGGCTCGCGGCGCCAGGCATTGCCGCCGGCCGACAGCGCGCCCAGCGTGTTGCCGTGATAGCTCTGCCGGCGGGCGATGAAGCGGGCACGCTTCGGCTCGCCGCGCTCGATGAAATATTGCCGCGCCAGCTTGATCGAGGCCTCGATCGCCTCCGATCCGCCGCTGACGAAATAGACATAGCCGAGGCCGCCCGGCTCGTGGCCGACCAGCCGTTCGGCGAGCTCTTCCGCCGGCTCCGACGAGAAGAACCCGGTATGGGCATAGGCGATCTTCGACGCTTGTCTTGCGATCGCGGCCAGAATCCGCGGGTGCTGGTGGCCGAGACACGAGACGGCGGCGCCGCCCGAGGAATCCAGAATGCGGTGGCCATCCTCCGCGATCAACCAGACGCCTTCACCACCGATCGCTTTCGGCGGGGTCTCGCGCAGGCTGCGATGCATCACGCGGCTCTTGTTGGCGGCCATGACGGTCATCCTTTCTCGACAAAATATTGCGACGTCTCGGCAAGCCGGCCCTCGGTCTCCTCCAGCTTGCGCTTTGCGCTTGCGCCCCCGAGCGTGAAGGCGACGGCGGCCAGCGACTGCGCCACCGCGATCGCGCCGGTGAGGCTCGGGAAGAAGCCGGGGGAGGAGGCGGCCTCGAACAGCAGCAGGTGATCGGCGCCCTCGGCCATCGGCGCGCTGATCGTGTCGGCGATCGCGATCAGCGTGGCGCGCGCTTGATGCGCCGCGCGCGCCGTCTCGACGCTGACCAGGGTGTAGGGCGCAAAGCCGATCACGACCACGGCGTCCTCAGTGCGGAAGGCACCGTGGTCGAGATCGAACGGACCGGAACCGCCGACCAGCTGCACGGCGTCGGGCCGGAACAGGCGGAGCTGATAGGTCAGCAGTTCCGCCACGCTGCGGCAGCTGCGAAATCCCGTGATCCAGATCCGGTTTGCCGCGTGCAGCGCACGCGCGGCGTCCGCAATCGCATTCGCGGAAATTCGCGCAAGCCCTGCCGCTTCGGCTTCGAGCTTGTCGTGAATCAGTTTGACGTCGGCATTCGGCCCGCCGCGGCGGCTCCTGGCGCGGCCGGAGAACGGCGAGCCCTGCGCCGGCCGTCGCGCCTCGGTGAGTGCGGCGCGCAATTCGTCCCAGCCGGAATAGCCAAGCGCTTTTGCCAGCCGGGTGAAGGAGGCCGGGTCGGCGCCGGCGACGGCGGCAAGCTCGCGCATCGAGCGGGTGGTGGCGTCGTAATCATTGGCTGCGACAAACCGACCAACCTCCTGCAAGCGCATTGGCAGCGACGGCAATGCGCTGCACAATTCGTTCAGGGGCGATGGTTTCGGCTGAGCCTGGGCCATGAAACATATGTTGCACGTTTATCAATTTGGTGCAACATATGACGCGCGCGCATAGCGCATGGCAGCAGATCGCTTCTCATTGGGATCCTTGCGCTGTGACGACATCGACGCCGAAACGCCCTCCCGCCCGACCCTGGCGGTTTTCGCTCAGCGATCCCCGCGTCGCCGGCCTGTTCTGGCAGGTCCTGGTGGTTGCCGTTGCAGTTGCCGTCATCGCCTTCCTGTGGTCGAACGCGGTCCATAACCTCTCGGTGCGGCGTATCTCGACCGGCTTCGCCTTCCTCGGCCGCGAAGCCGGCATGCCGATCGCCGACAGCTGGATCGACTACACGCCGAAGGACACCTATCTGCGCGCCTTCATCGTCGGCGTCGTCAACACGCTGCGCGTCGCCGTGATCGGCATCGTGTTGGCGACCGTGATCGGCACGCTGGTCGGCATCGCGCGGCTGTCGTCGAACTGGCTCTTGGCACGGCTCGCCGCCGTCTATGTCGAGGTGCTGCGCGACCTGCCGCTGCTGCTGCAGCTGTTGTTCTGGTACGTCCTGATGCAGGGCCTGCCGGCGGCGCGCCAGGCGTTCAAGCCGGTCGAAGGCGTGTTCCTGTCCAATCGTGGATTGATCCTGCCGTCGGTCCCGCTAAGCGCGTCCAACTGGTGGACCATCCTCGCGCTGGTCGCAGGTCTGACCGTCTTCACCATCGTCAGGCGCCGCCTGATCGCGCAGCAGATGCTTGACGGCAACGCGCGCCCGGCGTGGCCTTACGCGCTCGGCCTGATCGTCGCGCTGCCCGCGCTGGTGTCGTTCCTCGCGGGCGCGAGCTGGCGCATCGTGCTGCCGGAGCTGCGCGGCTTCAACTTCGTCGGCGGGCTGACCCTGGCGCCGGAATACTTTGCGCTGCTGATCGCGCTCGTCACCTATACCTCCGCCTTCATCGCCGAGATCGTGCGCAGCGGCATCCAGGCTGTGCCGCGCGGCCAGTCGGAGGCCGCCAAGGCGCTCGGGCTGAAGCGCGGCTTCGTCTTGCAACACATCGTGCTGCCGCAGGCGCTGCGCGTCATCATCCCGCCGATGACCAGCCAGTATCTGAACCTGACCAAGAACTCCTCGCTCGCGGTCGCGGTCGGCTACCAGGACATCGTCTCGGTCGCCAACACCACGCTGAACCAGACCGGGCAGGCGATCGAGTCGATCGCGCTGATCATGATGGTGTTCCTCACCATCAGCCTCGGCATCAGCCTGTTCATGAACTGGTACAACGCGCGGATCGCGCTGGTGGAGCGCTGAGATGAGCTCGGTCGCCCATGTCCCGCAGGATCCGCTGCCGATCGGCCCGCGTCCCGCCCCGCGCGCGCTCGGCGGACATCTCACCGCCTGGCTGCGCGCCAATCTGTTCGCCTCGATCCCCTCCAGCATCATGACCTTGCTGCTGCTGTTCCTGCTCGGCAAGGCCTGCATCGGCCTCTGGCAATGGGGCATCGCCAATGCGGTCTGGATCGTCTCCGGCAGCGACACCAGCGCATGCCGCGCGCTGCGCGGCGTCGGCGCCTGCTGGGCCGTCGTCCCCGAGAAGTATCGCTTCATCCTGTTCGGCACCTATCCGTTCGACGAGCAGTGGCGGCCGGCGCTTGCGGTGCTGATCTTCATCGCGCTGTTCGTGGTCTCGAGCCGCCGCAGCTTCTGGCGCAAGGAGCTGTTCCTGCTGTGGGCCGCGGCCCTGATCGTGATCGGCTGCCTGATGTGGGGCGGCTTCCTCGGCCTCTCCTTCGTTACCCAGGATCGTTGGGGCGGGCTGCCGGTGACGCTGATCCTCGCGACCTTCGGCCTCGCGTTCGGCTTCCCGCTCGGCATCCTGGTCGCGCTCGGCCGCCGCTCGAAACTGCCGGCGATCCGCTCGCTCTGCGTGCTCTATGTCGAGCTGATCCGCGGCGTGCCGTTGATCAGCCTGTTGTTCATGGCAAGCGTGATGTTCCCGCTGTTCATGCCCGACGGCGTCAACATCGACAAACTGTTGCGCGCGCAGATCGCCTTCATCCTCTATGCCGGCGCCTATCTTGCCGAAGTGGTGCGCGGCGGCCTGCAGGCGGTGCCGCGCGGACAGTATGAAGCGGGCGATGCACTCGGCCTGTCCTATTGGGAGAAGCACGCGCTGATCGTGCTGCCGCAGGCGATCCGCCACGTCATCCCGCCGCTGGTCAACACCTTCATCGCCTTCTTCAAGGACACCAGCCTGGTCCTGATCATCGGCATCTTCGACCTGCTGACGACGGCGAAGACCGCGATCGTCGATCCGGCCTGGCAGTCCTTCAGCGTCGAGGTCTACGTCTTCGTCGGCGTGATCTACTTCGTGTTCTGCTTCGCGATGTCGCGCTACAGCCGCAGCCTCGAGGCGCAGCGCGGAACGAACTGAGCGATCGCCTCTCGCCAATTCCTAGAATGTTCGCTCTGCCGCCATGCCCGGGATGAGCTCCGGGCACGTCCCCTTGGGCGGTCACCCCTTGCCAAGCCATCCCGATCCTATTTATGATCATAAAATGGATAAATCGGCCCTGCCATCCCTGGACCCGTCCCGGCGCGCCTCGATCAAGCGCAAGCGCTCCGACGCTGTTGCCGACCTGATCCGCGGCCACATCTTCCAGGCCGGATTGCAGCCCAACGACCGGCTGCCGCAGGAGAGCGAGCTGATCGAGATGTTCGGCTGCAGCCGCTCGACCATCCGCGAGGCGCTCAAATCGTTGGAAGTGCAGGGGCTGGTGCAGAACACCACGGGGCCGGGCGGCGGCGCGCGGGTGGCGCCGGTGTCGATCAACCGGATCGTCGGCCTGCTCAGCAACTACTTCTATTTCCAGTCGATCAGTACGGCGCAGATCTACCAGATCCGCCGCCTGATCGAGCCGGAGCTCGCCTTCAGCGTGGTCGGCCACCTCACGGCGGCGCATTTCGCCGCGCTCGACAAGGCGATCGAGGTTCAGGAGCATCATCCGGGCGGGCCCACCGACTGGGAGCATCACCGCCACGCCGAGATCGATTTCCACGACATCATGATCGAGGCCTGTCCCAATCCGCTGCTCGGCCTGGTCGCGCGCTTCGTCAACGAGGCGATCCGCCATTTGATCGGCAAGCTCGGCGTGCAGGAATTCGCATCGAGCTTCACCTGCGAGAACATCGAGTTTCACAAGCGCCTGATGGCTGCGTTCCGCTCCGGCAATGCCGCGCGCGCCCGCCGCGTGATGCTCGATCACGTGCTGAGCGCCGAGGCCGTGGTCGTCCCGAAGGGAGATCGGCGCGTCGATCTGCCTGTCTTTCACCAGCCGTTGCGGCTCGACTGAAGATTTGCGTAGGAGGCGACGACGATGGTCATGCGGCGCGAGAATGAGTTGTGGAGCTGGTCGGCCGTCGATCTGGCGCGTGCGATCGCGACGCGTGCGATTTCGAGCCGCGAAGCGGTGCAGTCGAGCCTTGATCGCATCGCCAAGGTCAATCCGGCACTAAATGCCGTGGTCGAGGTGCTGACGGATGAAGCGCTGGCCGAGGCGGATGCGGCGGATGCCGCGGTGAGATCCGGCGCGGAGCTCGGCGTGCTGCATGGCGTGCCGGTCACGATCAAGGTCAATGTCGATCAGCGCGGTCACGCCACCACCAATGGCGTCGCAGCGTTCCGCGACGTCATCGCCGCCGAGGACAGCCCGGTGGTCGCGAATTTCCGCAAGGCCGGCGCCGTCATCGTCGGCCGCACCAACACACCGGCGTTCTCGCACCGCTGGTTCACCAACAACGATCTGCACGGCGCGACCTACAATCCGTGGAGCCGCCGGCTGACACCGGGCGGCTCCAGCGGCGGCGCCGCGTCGGCGGTTGCTTCCGGCATGGGCGCGATCGCGCATGGCAATGATTTCGGCGGCTCGATCCGCTATCCGGCTTACGCCTGCGGCGTCGCCGGCCTGCGCCCGACCCCGGGTCGCATACCGTCGTTCAATCCGTCCGCGACCAGCGATCGGCCGATCACCGCGCAGATGATGTCGGTGCAGGGGCCGCTCGCCCGCTCGGTTGCCGATCTCGGCGTCGCGCTCGCCGCGATGGCGCAGCCGGATCCGCGCGACGGCACCTGGCTGCCGGTGCCGCTGCAAGGCGCACAGCTCGAGCGGCCGATCGGGGTCGCGATCGCGCCGGCGCCGTTCGGCGACGAGGCGCCGGAGGTCAGTGCAGCCGTGCGCGCTGCCGGACGCTGGCTCGCCGAGGCAGGCTTTGCGGTGGAGGAGACCACGCCGCCGCGGCTCGCGGAGGCCGCCGATCTCTGGCATCGCCTCGTCATCAATGAGGAGCGGCGCGTGCTGGCGCCGCTGATCCGCAAGTTCGGCGATGCGAGGTCCCGCTACAATCTGGATTGCCATATCGCCTACGCGCCGGAGCTCGACGGCGACCAGGTGCTGGCCTGCTTCGAGCAGCGGCTTGCGATCGTGCGGGCCTGGCAGCTGTTCCAGGAGCGCTGCCCCGTCATCATCCTTCCGGTCTCGGCGCAGCTGCCGTTCCGCTTCGATCAGGATCAGGAAGGCGCTGACGTCGTGCGCGCGCTGCTCGACGCGCAGCGGCCGCTGCTCGCGGTGCCCGCGCTCGGCTTTCCATCGGTCGTGGTGCCGACCGGAACCGCCGGCGGCGTGCCGGTCGGCGTGCAGGTGATCGCCGGCCGTTTCCGCGAGGACATCTGTCTCGCGGCGGCCGCGGTGATCGAGGCGCGCGCCTCGACGCTGACGCCGATCGATCCGCGCGACTGAATCAACAACAAAGCTCTGAACACAACGGGAGAACACCAAGTGACGAATGCACCGATCTGGCAATGGTCAGCCGTCGAGACCGCCGCGGCGATCAGGAACGACAAGGTGACGTCGAAAGAGGTGGTTCGCGCCCACCTCGACCGCATGCATGCCGCCAACCCGGCGCTCAACGCCGTGGTCGTCGACCTCGGCGCGTCGGCGATGCAGGCCGCCAAGGCCGCGGACGAGACGCTGGCGGCAAGCAAGCGCGGCGGCAGTGAGGTCGGCCCGCTGCATGGCGTGCCGGTCACGATCAAGATCAACATCGACGTCGAGGGCCAGGCCAATTCGAACGGCGTGGTCGCCTTCAAGGACAATATCGCGCCGGGCGACTCGCCCGTGACGGCCAATCTCAAGAAGGCCGGTGCCGTCATCATCGGCCTGACCAACACGCCGGAATTCTCGCTGCGCGGCTTCACCGACAACCCGCTGCACGGCCTGACGCGCAATCCCTGGAACGCGGAGGTGACCTGCGGCGGATCATCCGGCGGCGCCGGCGCGTCGATCGCGGCCGGCATCGGCACCATCGCGCATGGCAACGACATCGGCGGCTCGCTGCGCTGGCCGGCGCATTGCAACGGCATCGCCACCATCAAGCCGACCCAGGGTCGCATTCCCGCGTTCAATCCCTCAGCCACCGCAGAACGTCCGCTGATGGCGCAGTTCATGTCGTCGCAGGGCCCGCTGGCGCGCCATGTCGCCGACGTCCGCCTCGGCCTCGAGGTGATGGCGCAGCGCGACCCGCGCGATCCCTGGTACGTGCCGGCGCCGTTGCAGGGTCCGAAGCCGGCCGCGCCGGTCAAGGTCGCGCTCGCGAAGATCCCCGGGGACATGGTGACCGACCGTGGCGTGATCGCGCTTCAGCGCAAGGCGGCCGATCATCTCGCCGATGCCGGCTATGCCGTCAGCGAGGTCGACGTCCCCGATCTGAACAAGGTGTGGCAGCTCTGGTGCGATCTGATCATGACCGAGACCCGCGTGTTGCAGCAGGACCAGATGCTGGCGGTGAGCAGCGCCGACTTCCAGAAGACGTTCCATGGCTTCATCGCACTGGCAAATCAGTTGGACCAGGCCGGCTACATGAAGGCGATCGCCGCGCGGTCGGGCCATATCAGGAACTGGATGACCTTCCTCGAGCAGTACCCGCTGGTGCTGATGCCGACCACGGTGCGCAAGACGCCGGAGGTCAACGCCGATCTCGGCGGCGATCAGCGTGTCAAGGATTTGTTCTGGAACGACCTGCGCTTCATTTCGTCGATGAACGTGCTGGGGCTGCCGGCGGCGGTGGTGCCGGTGGGGCTGCATGAGGGATTGCCGGTCGGTGTCCAGATCGTCGGCTCGCGCTATCGCGAGGACATGTGCCTCGACGCCGCCGAGGCGATCGAGCGCAAGGCCGGCATTCTGACCAGGCAATTGTGGGAACGGCGCTGAGGCGATCGCGACCTCATTTTTCAATCGTCTGATCTAGAGCAAGATGAGTTTGGATTGAATCGGATGCGACCTCTCCCCATTGGGGAGAGGTCGATTTGCGCAGCAAATCGGGTGAGGGGCCGCAGCTCCAACGAGAGAGCGTAACCCCTTGCCCGGGCGCTGCGCGCCGACCTCTCCCAAGGGAGAGGTGAACGGCTGCCGCGCCAGACAACACTCTCGTCATGCTTTAGGGAACGCCGCGGCGGCACCTCGTTGCGGTGTTCGCTTGTTTGGCGTAGGGACCGTGTTCCTTCTCCCGGAATTCTGGCGCGAAATCGCAGAGCGCCATGCCCGGCGGCGGGGTTGTCGGTGATCCCTGATTGCTGCAGGAGATCGGCCGAACCATCCGAATCCCTGGGAACGAAATGTCCATCACCAAACGCTCGCATCTCCTGGCCGCAATCGCCGCCGTGTGTCTCTCATTTGCAGCCGGCGCTGCCCGGGCGGAGGATGGTGTGCTGCGGGTCGGCATCATCACCGACATGAGCGGGCAATATTCCGACGGCAATGGCCCGGGGTCGGTGATCGCGGCGCAGATGGCCGCGGAGGAGATCGGCGGCACGGTCGCCGGACGCAAGATCGAGATCATCTCGGCCGATCACCAGAACAAGCCCGACGTCGCGACCGGCATCGTGCGCAACTGGATCGACAACAAGGGTGTCGACGTGATCGCCGAAGGCGTCAATTCCGCGGTGGCGCTCGCGATCCAGACCGTCACGCGCGAACGCAAGAAGCTGTTTTTGATCTCGGGCTCCGGTTCATCCGATCTCACCGGCAAGCAATGCTCGCGGACCAGCGTGCAGTGGACCTACGACACCTATGCTTCCTCTAACGCGACGGCGAAGGCCGTGGTCGCGCGCGGCGGCACGCCCTGGTTCTTCCTCACGGCCGATTATGCGTTCGGTCAGGCGCTGGAGCGCGATGCCAGCAAGGCCGTGACGTCCGCCGGCGGCAAGGTGCTGGGCGCGGTCCGCCATCCCTTCGACACCGCCGACTTCTCGTCCTTCCTGCTGCAGGCCCAGTCCTCCGGCGCCAAGATCCTTGCGCTCGCCAATGCCGGCTCCGACTTCCGCAATGCGGTGTCGCAGGCCGACGAGTTCAACATCCGCGCCAGCATGCAACTCGTCGCGCTGCAGGTGACGCTCACCGACGTGCCGGCGCTCGGCCTCGCGCATGCGCATGATCTGCTGTTCACCGATTCCTTCTATTGGGACCGCACGCCCGAGACCCGCGTCTTCGCCCAGGAGTTCTTCAAGCGCCACGGGTCGATGCCGACCGCCTATCAGGCCGGCGTCAACTCGGCGCTGCGGCACTATTTCAAGGCGGTAGCCGCCACCAACTCGGCCGATTCCGAGACCGTGATCGCACAGATGCGCAAGACCCCGGTGAATGATTTCTTCGCCCAGAACGGCGTCGTGCGCGAGGACGGCCGCATGGTGCACGACATGTATCTGATGCGCATCAAGAAGCCGGAAGAGTCCAAGGGCAAGTGGGACCTCTACGAGTACCTCGCGACGGTGCCGGGCGACCAGGCCTTCCGTCCGCTCGCTGAAGGCGGTTGCCCGTACATCGCGAAGGCGCAGTAGGCGAGGCGGTCGGGTCAGAGCGCACCGTAAGGTGAGCACGCCTCTCAGGCTCCCTCTCCCGCAAGGGGAGAGGGAACCCTGCCGCCGGCGGCTCCCTCACGCGCGTGCCACTGAGTTGCCCGACGGGCAACTCAGTGAAAATGCGTCAAGCCTCTCGCGCAAAAATATTTCGGTTTATCGTAACGGCAACTCAGTGTATGGTTCGCCCGTCTCACCCGATCGAGGGGCGCTTGCGCATCGTCAGGAGTGTTGCGGTGAGATGCGGTGGACGTCGAGGTCACGGGTGACGACGCGTGACCGAGGCGGACGGTGAAGTCGTGTGGTCCTGACGCCCTAACGGCAGGTGTCTCGTCGCAGGATGCTTGAGCGTCTTGCGAAGGCGGTGACAAGCAAGCCCAGTCTCGCCGGGGAGAGCACGAAGTAAGCCGTAACCCATCGCGCAGGGAAAGCCGGGTTGTTTCCGGTTACACCTGTGGTCCTACCCCCGAGCTTTCTATCCTATGCTCGGGGCCCATGGGTGCGATCGGCACCCGGCTTTCCCTGCGCCCTCTGCGAGAGAGGGCGGAACGAAGAGCAAAGCTCGGACAAACATGTCGCGAGAATGCGGATGTGTAACTCCCAGGCGCTGCAACACATTCAGTGTCGTCCCGGCGAAGGCCGGGACCCATAACCACAAATGCAAATTGCTACGCAATGCTGGAACGACGAGTCCCTTCGACAACACCTGCCGCGGAGTATGGATCCCGGCCTTCGCAGGGACGCCGGCCGGAGAGAGCCGCGGCTGCGTCACCCATCTTCGCCTTCGCGGCGATAACACCGATCTTCGACATCTTGAATCGAGAACGATCTCATCGTCGTCCTGGCGAAAGCCATGACCCATTACCCCAATTGCACATTGTTGCGCGCGCAGTGGCCACTGTCCCGTTCATCACCGAATGCTGTGGTTATGGGTCCTGGCTTTCGCCAGGACGACGGCTGTGATGAAATCGGGCCGTTCGTATGTATCTTGCATCCCGCGACGTCATCGTAACGGCCGCATCACTCCACATCGCGAGGCACCATGACCAGCACCATCGACACCCCGGACGGCGACTACCGCTTCATGCCCGGCGTCAGTCAGTATTCCTGCGGCATCGGCGCGCTGCCCGGCTTTACCATCGAGCGGGTCAGGTTTTCCGGGCCGGTGCCGCTGAGCGCCGGGTTCGAGCGGATTGCCGACATCATCAAGGCCGCAGGCCGTCCGCTGACGGCGTTCGGGGCCTGTGAACTGCGCTCGCCGGCGCCGTTCACCGAGGACGGGTTCAAGGCCTTCAACGAGATCTACATCGAGACGTTGATCGCCTGGGGCGTGATGCGGGACGGTGTCAATCCGGTGGCGCGGAGCAATGTCTGTCCGAAACTCGATCCGCCCGGCGAGCCGTCTTTCCATGCCTTCTGCTACACGGTGCCGGCCGCAAAGGACGCGCAGACGAGTTTTGTCGTGGCCGGCAGCGGCGAGTCTGTCGAGGGCAAGGCCAATTACCGCGATCATACCGTGGCGCCCGGCGACACCAGCCCCGCCGGCATCTCGGCCAAGGCGAAGTTCGTGCTCGGTGAGATGGAACGGCGGATGAGCGCGTTCGGTGGCTCCTGGCGGGACACCACCGCGGTGCAGCTCTACACCGTGCATGACGTCTATCCCGTGCTCGAAATCGAGCTCGGCCGCCGTGGCGTGCTGCGCAACGGCTTGACCTGGCATTTCGACTGTCCGCCGGTGGTCGGGCTCGATTTCGAAATGGACTGCCGGCGTGTGCATCTCGAGCGTGTGGTGTGATGGAGCGGTCGCGTGATGCATCAAAAGCGCGTGTGGGTGCGTGTGGAAGCGTGCGCCCTTTCTTGACATGGGTCGCGTCAACCGTTTCCCTTCGGCATCGGCGTCAGTGGCTGGGTGAACACGGGTGCAGAACGAATCTGTGATCAGGCGGCGGGATTTGCTGGCGCTGATCGGGACCATCGCCGGCAGTTCGGCGATGTATCACGCGATGACGAGCCTCGGCTTCGCATCCGAGTCTGCCTACAAGGGGCCGCTCAAGCTCGCGGGCGACGTCAAGGGCGCTTCGGTGCTGATCCTCGGCGCCGGGCTTGCCGGCATGACGGCGGCGCTGGAGCTGCGCAAGGCCGGCTACAAGGTCCAGATCCTCGAATTCAACAATCGCGCCGGCGGCCGCAACTGGTCGATCCGCGGCGGCGACAGCTTTACCGAGCTCGGCGGCCTCAAGCAGACCTGCCAGTTCGAGCAGGGGCTGTATCTCAATCCCGGCCCATGGCGGATTCCCTATCATCACCGCGCGCTCCTCGACTATTGCCGCCGGCTCAACGTGACGCTGGAACCCTTCATCCAGCTCAACCACAACGCCTATATGCACGCGACGCGTGCATTCGGCGGCAAGCCGCAACGCTTTCGCAGCATCAAGGCCGATTTCCAGGGCGGGGTGGCGGAGCTGCTGGCGAAGGTCAGCCAGCAGGGCAGGCTCGACGAGTTCGTCACCAAGGAAGATCAGGAGATCCTGCTGCAGGCGCTACGCGACTGGGGCGCGCTGGATCGCGACTACAAGTACAATGCCAACCTCGGCTCCGCCGAGTTCCGCGGTTATGCGCGCGATCCCGGCGGCGGCTTGATGGGCGATCCGCTGCCCAGCGACCCGATCCCGCTCCAGGAGCTGTTGCGGTCGCGGATGTGGCGCTATCTGCAGAGTTTTGCACGCTACGATTTCCAGATGACGCTGTTCCAGCCGGTCGGCGGCATGGACATGATCGGCAAGGCGTTCGCGCGCGAGGTCGGCGATCTCATCCGCTACAATTCCAAGGTGACGCAGATCCAGCAGAACGGCTCGGGCGTCACCGTGAGCTATGTCGACACCGCCAGTCCATCCGCGGTGCAGCAGGCGACCGCCGACTGGTGCATCTGCACCATCCCGCTGCCGATCCTGAGCCAGCTGCCTCTCGATGTCAGCGGGCCGATGAAGAACGCGATCGATTCCTTGCCCTACGCCGCCTCGGTGAAGGTCGGGCTGCAGTTCAAGCGGCGGTTCTGGGAAGAGGATGAGGCGATCTATGGCGGCATCAGCTACACCGACCTGCCGATCCGGAATATCGGCTATCCGAACTATGGGTTCAACCGCGGCGGCCGCGGCGTCCTGCTCGGCGCCTATCTTTATGAGGGTGCCAATTCCTTCGAGTTCACGGCGATGACGCCGGCCGAGCGGGTCGCCAGTGCGGTCGAATTCGGCGCCAAGATCCATCCGCAATACAAGAGCGAGTTCGAGAACGGCGTCGCGGTGGCGTGGCATCGGGTGCCGTTTACCCTCGGCTGCGCCGGGGAGTGGACCGAAGCCGGGCGGGCGCAGCATTATCGCAATCTCTGCCAGATCGACGGCCGCATCGCGCTCGCGGGCGAGCACGCCTCCCAACTGCCGGCCTGGCAGGAGGGCGCGATCCTGTCGGCGCTCGACGCCATTACCCGACTGCACGAACGCGTGGTGAAGACGTGATGAGGCGGACAGGAATCTCTGCTATCGCCGCGCTGGCGCTGCTGTCGGCAACCGCGGCCCTTGGACAGGATAGTGGCGCCGGCAAGCGCACCTTCTCGTCGGGCTATCGTTTCGTCGAAATGACCGGCGAGGAGCTGTTCGGCAATGTCTGCCAGGGTTGCCACATGCCGGATGCGATGGGCGCGAGCGGCGCCGGCACCTATCCCTCGCTTGCCGGCAACAAGACTCTCGAATCCGGCAGCTATCCGATCTACCTCGTCGTCAACGGCCGCCGCGGCATGCCGGCGTTCGGCGACATGATGACCGATGGTCAGGTCGCCGCTGTTGTGAATTATCTGCGGACGCACTTCGGCAACAACTATCAGGATGCGGTGACGGCCAAGGATGTCCAGGACGCCCGCCGCTGACCAGGCCACTCATGGGGAGAGTTTGATGAAATTCATCGGTATTGTGTTGGGCGCCGCACTGTCGGCGATGGCGACGGCTGCCTCGGCCGATGTGGTCAGGCATCCGATTCCCAACTCGACATTCCCGATCGCGCAGGCTGTGACCGTCACCGGCAACACGACCACGGTCTATGTCAGCGGCCAGGTGCCGCCGGTCGTCAGCAAGGACGCCGACCCGTCGAGCCCGCAGGCCTATGGCGACACCAAGACCCAGACCGTCGGCGTGCTCAACCGCATCAAGGGCATTCTCGAAGGCCAGGGCCTTGGCATGGGCGACGTCGTCAAGATGCAGGTGTTCCTGGTCCACAACGCGTCGGCCCCGATGGACTTCAAGGCCTTCATGGAGGGCTACACCCAGTTCTTCGGCGGCAGCCAGCCGAACCTGCCGGCACGCTCGGTGGTCGGCGTCGCGGCCCTCGCCAATCCCGGCTTCCTGGTCGAGATCGAGGTGATCGCGGCCAAGGATACTAACAAGGAAGCCAAATAAGGACTCCAAATAGGATGCGCGAAACTGCGGAGCATGCGCGCGGAAATTGAAGGGCTCAGCGTCTTGCCAAAGCGCGTGCCGCCTGTCTGAATTCGTCGCCAATCAGGCGGTCGAATTCTGGGAGAGCACGATGTCGTACAAGGCTAGAGACATGGTTCGATCGCTGCGGCTCGCGGCCGCGCTTGCACTGATCCTGCTCGCGTCCGGCGCCAGTGCCGAGGGGCTGACCGAGCAGCAGCAATTTGCCCGCGGCATCTACCAGGAGCTGGTCGAGATCAACACCACCACCGCGACCGGCGATACCCAGAAGGCGGCGGAAGCGATGGGCGCGCGGCTCCGCGCGGCGGGCTTCCCCGAGGGCGACGTGCAGGTGTTCTCGCCCGCGCCGCACAAAGGCAATCTGGTGGCACGCCTGCACGGCTCCGGCGCGCGCAAGCCGATCCTGCTGGTCGCCCATATCGACGTCGTGCCCGCCAACCGCGAGGACTGGACGGTCGATCCGTTCAAGCTCACCGAGCAGGACGGCTATTTCTACGGCCGCGGCTCGAGCGACGACAAATACATGGCTGCTTCCTTCGTCACCAATTTGATCCGCTACAAGAAGGAAGGCTACAAACCCGACCGCGACATCATCGTCGCGCTGGAGACCGATGAAGAGATCGGCGACACCAATGCCCTCGGCATCCAGTGGCTGATCAAGAACCACCGCGACCTGATCGATGCCGAGTTCGCGCTCAACGAAGGCGGCGGCGTCGGCCTGAAGAACGGCAAGGCGATCCGCAACAGCGTGCAGACCAGCGAGAAGATCTCCACTGCCTACCAGCTCACGGTCACGGACCGCGGCGGCCACTCATCGCTGCCGCGCAAGGACAACGCGATCTATCGCCTCGCCGAAGGCCTGGTTCGGCTGTCGAAATACGACTTCCCGATGAATCTCAACGAGACCACGCGGATCTATTTCGCCAAGACCGCCGAGACCGAGAGCAAGCAGAACGCCGACGACATCCGCGCCATTCTGGCGCCGCAGCCGGATCCGGCGGCGCTGGCGCGGCTGTCTGAGATTCCCGGCTACAACGCGCAGCTCCGCACCACCTGCGTCGCGACCATGCTGCATGGCGGCCACGCCATCAATGCGCTGCCGCAGCTTGCGACCGCGGGGGTGAATTGCCGGATCCTGCCCGGCGAGCCGGTCGAGGGCGTGCAGGCCCAGATCGAGCGTGCGCTCGCCGACAAGCGGATCGAGGTGAAGGGCGGCAAGGCGACGTTGAGCCCGCCGTCGCCGCTGAACGAGGAGATCATGGGATCGATCGAGAAGCTGTCGAAGGAGTTCTGGCCGGACGCTGCGGTCGTGCCGGTCATGAGCACCGGCGCCACCGACGGCCTGTTCCTGCGCAATGCCGGAATTCCGACCTACGGCCATTCCGGGCTCGGCGCCGATGTCGACGACAACCGGAATCATGGCAAGGACGAGCGCGTGCTCGTCAAGTCGTTCTACGAAGGCCAGGAGTATCTCTATCGCCTGGTCAAGATGCTCGCCGGCGGGAAATGATGGCTGACAACAAGACAAAATTGCGGGTAGCGGTCGCCGGTCTTGGCGCGATCGGCACTGATGTCGTCAAGGCACTCGATCGGGGCATCGAGGGCCTGACGCTGGTTGCGGTCTCCGCGAACAGCCCCGACAAGCATCGCGGCTGGATTGCGGAGCTCAAATCCGCGCCGAAGCTGGTGCCGATCGCTGAGCTGGCCGATGTCGCCGACATCGTGGTCGAGTGCGCGCCGAGCAGGGTGGTTCGCTCGATCGTGGCGCCGGTTGTGGAGCGCGGCAAGACCGCAGTGGTGCTCAGCGTCGGTGCGCTGTTGCAGAACGGCGACCTCGTCGATCTCGCCAACGCGCATGGCGGCCAGATCATCGTGCCGACGGGCGCGCTGATCGGGCTCGATGCGGTGACGGCCGCGGCGATCGGGACCATCCATTCCGTGAAACTGGTGACACGAAAGCCAGTCGCGGGCCTGCTCGGCGCGCCGCATCTGGTCGAGAACGACATCCGGATCGAGGGCATCACCGCGCCGCTACGCATCTTCGAGGGGAGCGCACGCGACGCTGCCAAGGGCTTTCCGGCCAATCTCAACGTCGCGGTGGCGCTGTCGCTCGCCGGCATCGGACCCGATCGCACACGGGTCGAGATCTGGGCCGACCCGACGGTGACGCGCAACACCCACCGGATCGAGGTCGATTCTGATTCTGCGCGGTTCTCGATGATGATCGAGAACATCCCCTCGGAGAATCCGAAGACCGGCCGCATCACCGCGCTCTCGGTGATCGCCTGCCTGCGCAAGCTGCGCGCGTCGTTGCGGATCGGCACCTGATGAAGATCGGGCCCGACGACCTGCTGCTGATTATCGACGTGCAGAACGATTTCTGCCCGGGCGGCGCGCTGGCGGTCGCGGACGGCGATGCCGTGGTGCCGGTGGTCAACCGGCTCGCGGAGCGGTTCGACCATGTTGTCCTGACCCAGGACTGGCATCCGGCGGCTCACAGCTCGTTCGCGAGCTCGCATCCGGGCGCGGCGCCGTTCTCCTCGATCACGATGCCCTATGGGCCGCAGACGCTGTGGCCGGATCATTGCATCCAGGGCACGACGGGCGCCGCGCTTCACCGCGGGCTTGCGGCCGACCGGGCCGAGCTCGTGATCCGCAAGGGATTCCGGGCCGCGATTGATTCCTATTCGGCGTTCTTCGAAAACGATCGCACCACGCCGACCGGGCTCGCCGGCTATCTGCGCGAGCGCGGCCTGAAGCGCGTCGTGATGGCGGGGCTGGCGACGGACTTTTGCGTGCAGTATTCGGCGCTCGATGCGCGGCGGCTCGGCTTCGAGACCACGGTCGTGTTATCCGGCTGCCGCGCCATCGATCTCGGCGGTTCGCTCGCCGTCGCCACCGCCGCGATGCGCGAGGCTGGCGTCGCGCTTGTTGAGGAGATTGCCTGAGCCGGCCAAGCGGGGGCAAAAACCATTGTTTTGACTGGCCTTTTGTTCTAATCCCCAGCCGTTGATGACCACGCAGCGGAGCTTTCGTGTCGGGACAGGTTTTGCGGATCGGGACGCGCAAGAGTGCGATGGCGCTCGCGCAGACGGACGAGGTCGCGCGGCTGCTGCGCGCCTCGGCGGCCGACCTTGCCGTCGACATCGTCAAGTTCGAGACCCGCGGCGATGCGGACCAGACCAGCAAGCTGCTGCGACACGGCGGCAAGGGCGGCGCCTTCGTCGCCGAGATTCGCGAGGCGATGCGTGCCGGCACGCTGCAGGCCGCGATGCATTCGCTGAAGGACGTGCCGGGCAATGAGGAGACGCCGGGGCTCGTCCTCGCGGCGATGCTGGCGCGGGATGCCGCCAACGACAGCCTCGTGCTGCGTCCCGGGTTGTCGCTGGACACGATCCGCGCCGCGCGCGGCAAGGGCTTCATGATCGGCACCAACGCGGTGCGCCGCGCCGCCTATCTGCGCCGGCTGTTTCCGGAAGCGACCGTGATCCACTATCGCGGCGCCGCCGACACACGCGTTGCAAAGCTCGATCGCGGCGACAAGCAGCGGCTGCCCGATGGCGGCGAGGTGGGGCCGGCGGATGCGCTTGTCATGGCGCGCTCCGGCCTCGAGCGCATCGGCATGACGGCGCGCGTTGCACATGATTTCTCCGTCGCCGAGATGCTGCCCGCGGTCGGCCAGGGGATCGTCGCGGTCGAATGCGTCGACACCGATTGGGCGACGCGTGCGCGGCTTGCTGCGATCGACAACGCGCCGTCGCGGCTTGCCGCCGAGGCCGAGCGCGAGGTGCTCTGGGTGCTCAACGGCCACTGCAATTCGCCGATCGCCGGCCACGCCACGCTCGCGGGCAGCGAGTTGACGCTGCGTGCTGCCGTGCTGGATGAGGCCGGCGCCGGCTTCATCGAGGTGACGCGACGAGGGCCCGCCGAGCGGCCGCGCGAACTCGGCCGCGCCGTCGGCATGGAGCTCCTGGAGAAGGGCGCCGCCGAGATCATCGCGCGCACCCGGGTGGACGAGTAACGCGCTGCTCAGCCGATGTCGGCGAAATCGCCGTGCCGGCCCTTGCCGCTTGCGAAGCGGCGGGCGCCGGCCTCGGTCTCGCCGGTCGCGACCGTCGCAAGCCCGAGGCGGAATTCGTTCAGCGTGGCCTGTTCCCAGCCGAGCTCCCATTGCTCGATGGCGGAGAGTCGGTCGCTGCGTAGCGCCGCCTGCGGCAGGCGGCAGAGATCGTCGGCGAGGCTGCGCGCCTCGGCGAGCGCCGTGCCCGGTGCGACCACGCGGTTGACGAGCCCGATCCGCCCGGCCTCCTCGCCGGAGACGCCGCGGCCGGTGAGGATCATGTCCATCGCTCGGCTGTGCCCGATCAGGCGCGGCAGGCGCACGGTGCCGAGGTCCATCAGCGGCACGCCGAAGCGCCGGCAATAGACGCCGAAGGTGGCGTCGGATGCGGCGACGCGGAGATCGCACCAGATCGCAAGCTCGAGTCCGCCCGCCACGGCCGGCCCCTCGACCGCGGCGATCACCGGCTTCGACAGCTTCATGCGGGTCGGGCCCATCGGGCCGTCGCCGTTCTCGACACGATGGCCGCGATGGCCGGTCGCGGTGCGCTTGAGGTCGAAGCCGGCGCAGAACGCGCCGCCCGCGCCGGTCAGGATCGCGACCGACAGCGACGGATCGCGATCGAACGCGCGGAACGCCTGCGCCAGCCCCTGCGCGGTCTCCGGATTGACCGCGTTGCGCGCCTCGTCATAGCGATCGATGGTCACGATCGCGATCGCCTGCTCGGTTCGATATTTGACGGTCGGGTGGTTCAGCATGCTCGGTCCTCGGTGCGCAATATTGATGCAGATCAGCGGGCGCTTGCGCCGCGCTCGATGATCGCGGCCAGGTTCTGATGAAAGTGCCTGATCGCACCTTCGAACAGGCCGAAGGTGAAGTGATCGTTGGCCCGCGTTGCGAGCCCGCGCTGTGCGGCGCAGGCCATCTCGCGATCCTCGGCCGCGCCCGCGGTGACGAAGTCGCGTCCCTGGGCGACCGCGGCGCGGCCATCGTCCGCCGCGATCTGGTTCGACAGCGTGTAGGTGACGAGCCGGGTGCGGTCCACGGCGAGCGGCTCGAGCACCGTCATCAACCGGTTGGTCGGGAAGGTCGACAGCATCACGTTCGGAAACAGGTGATAGACGTGGGTCAGCATGCCGGCCGTCCGGCGCTCACCCGGCGGCACGTTGCGCAGCTTCTCGATGCGTCGATAGGGGAAGCTGATCCGGCTGTTGCGGCCGAACGATTCGATCACGTTGAGGTTGTCGTATTGCAACGGATAGAACGTATCCTGATGCGTCGAGCGGATATGGTAGCCCTCGAGGAAGCCTTCGGCGACGATCTTCCAGTTCGCCTCGACCTCTTGCATGACGGTCGAATAGAGTGTCCAGTCGTCGCCGAACAAGGCCGGCAAGTCGCTGGCATCTGTCGCCGCGGCGGGATCGTCCTGCGAGACGAACACCAGGCCATCGCGCTCGATGCAGGTGACGGGCACGAGACCATGCGTGGTCTTGTCGAGCCCGGGAAAACCATGGTCGTCGGGGATGCCGCGCAGCCGGCCGTCGAGGCCGTAGGTCCAGCCGTGGTAGCGGCAGGTCAGCGCCTTGCGGCAGCCGGCGCCGTCGACCAGCTGCACGCCGCGGTGCCGGCATGCATTGCGGAAGGCGCGTGCGACGCCGTCGGCGCCGCGGATCGCGACAACAGGCGTCAGCGCCGCATCGCGCGCGACATAGGCGCCGATCTCTGCGAGCGCGGCCGACGGGCAGAACGGTGTCAGCGTGCGGCGGAACACGTGGTCGATTTCGGCCGCGAAGCGATCCTGCGACAGATAATGCGCGACGGGTTCATGCCAGACGCCGTCGCTGAGATCGGTCGATTTCGCGTCGATATGGTTGAGGATGCGATCGACGATGGATGCTTCGTCCGCGAGCTGTGTCGTCATCGCCGTTCTCCCGCTCGGTTGGCCGGGCTTGCCGCCGGTCTGGTTCGTGGGACAGGATTTCGCATTGCGCCGCGCGCGACAAGCGAAAGCTGCCAGGTTCGGATGAATGGCATTCATCCGAACCTGATTTTTCGCGCGACATCGGGGGCGGCTCGCCGTTAGGATCGGCCGATGAGCAGGAACAATCCACGACCGCGGCGCCGGTCAGCCTCGCGGGGAAGGGACGACCTCGCCGCGGCGAGCCTTCGGCCGGCGCACCTGCTGGCGCTGCAGGCGTTCGATGTCGCGGTCAGGCTCGGCAGCTTCAAGGAGGCTGCGGGCGCGCTGAATGTCAGCGCCTCGGCGATCAGCCACCGCATCCGCAATCTCGAAGCCCATCTCGGCGTTGCGCTGTTTCACCGTGCCCACCGCGTGGTTCGGCCGACCCACGCAGGGGAGAAGCTGGCGGCCGCAACCGGCCGCGCGTTCGCATCATTGGCACAGGCGGAGTCCGCGGTCGAGGCGGCCGGCCAACGCCGGCTGCGGCTGAAGGTGCTGCCGCAATTCGCGTCGGCCTGGCTGATCCCGCGGCTATCCTCGTTCCTCACCCGGCATTCCGAGGTCGATCTCGCGATCGAGACCTCGAACCGCAACGTCGATTTCGACACCGAGACGTTCGATGCCGGCATCAGCTTCGGGCCCGACAAGCCCGAGGGCGTCGTCGCGCATCGCCTGATGGATGTGAGCACCGTTCCAGTCGGCGCGCCGGCGCTGGCGCGGCGGTTGAAGCTGCGCACTGCCGCCGACCTCGGGCGTGCCGTGCTGATCCATGTGACGACGTTCCCGGCGGCCTGGCCGCTCTGGTTCAAGCATGCCGGTGAACCGATGCCGCCGGCAATGCGCGCGATCTCGGTCGACAGCTTTGTCGCCGCGCTGCAGGCCGCCGAGCGGGGTGCCGGCGTTGCGCTCGCGCTCGAGCCGTTCATCGCGGAAAGCGAACGGCGCGGCACCATCCGCCGGCTCTTGCCGGTCGGTCACGTCACTGGCAGTTACTGGCTGGTTCATCCGTCCGGCGCGCAGCGCAATCGCGCGCTGCAGACGTTCAAGAAGTGGCTTCTGGCCGAACTCGCGAAGCGGGACTAGCTCGCCTGCAAGAGCCAGCTTCCGATGATCCGGAAGCGTGAGGCCGGCTCCGCCTGCTTGAACAGCGCGATGCGGTCGATCGCGAGCGTCGAGAGGTCGACTGCGGCGAACCGCTCGCGCAGCCGCGCCACGATAGGGCCGCGCCGCTCGTCGCTCAGCCGTCCCGTCAGCGTCATGTGGAAGCGGAATTCCTCCATCACGTAGGGATAGCCCCAGCGGTCGAGATAGTCGCATTGCCGCGCGGTGAGCCGTTCGGGCTTGCGCCGCGCGCGATCCTCAGCCGTCAGTGGTGCGCGGAACGGGTCGAACGCGGTGACGCAGTCGGCGGCAAGCTGTTGCAGATCATCGGAACGGCTCGCCGGAATCACGGCGATGAAGCCGCTGATGGCATCGACCACCGGTTCGATCACAGGAATGCGCCGCGCGCGGCCGGCGAAGGCGGCACAGGCATCGAGAAGCGCGGCCTCATTGCTGCCGTCGGCGAGCGCGGTTGGCGCCTTCAGCGTGGCGTGGAAGCCGTACTTGCGGGGGTCCTCCGTCACCTCGCGCCAGTCCGGCGTGACGCCATCGGGAAACGGCAGGTCGTCGCCCGACACCGCATCATAGCCGAGCAGTGCCGAACCGAAGCGGTGCAGGGCGCTGTCGGGTGACGGCGCGTAATAGATCGCGTAGCGCGGTGTAGTGGTCATGACAGCAGAGCCGAACTACGCCGCCGCAACGGTCTTGCGCGGCGCGATCGAATGAACGAGGCAGCTCGCATCGGCCAGATGCACCAGCCGTCCGGACGAGATCACCGCGACGATGCGCGGCCGCAGCGGCACCTTGTCGTCGACGACGATGATGTCGGCGCGGCGGCCCGCCGCGAGCACGCCGCGATCGACGAGCCCTGCCGCGCGTGCCGGTGCCGACGAGATCAGGTCCCAGGCCCTGGCGAGCGGCAGGATGCCGTCAGCGGCGAGGCGGAAGGCGGCGAGCAGCTGCGCCGGATAGTAATAGTCCGACGCCAGCACCGAGCAGAGCCCCTGTGCGATCATGTCGGACGCCTTGGTCCAGCCGGTGTGGCTGCCGCCGCGCACCACGTTGGGCGCGCCGAACACGATGAAGTCGCCGGCGGCCGCGGCGTCGCGCGCGGTTTCTTCATTGACGGGGAATTCGGCGATCGTGGCGCCCAGCGCGCGAAACTCCTGACGCATCACCGGAGTGTTGTCGTCATGAGAGAGCATGCGGATATCGGCCGCGCGTGCCGCGGCGGCCAGCCGCGCGATCGAGGCCGGCACTTCGGGACGGCGCGCGACCACCTGGTCGAGCATCTCGTTGATGGCCTCGACCGAGAGCCCGGCCCGTTCGGCCAGCTGGTTGCGCTTCTTCGGCTTCACGTTGCTGTGGTCATTGAAGGCGAACAGGTCGATCCGACCTTCGCTGAGCCATTGAATGATCTCGGTCTCGGCGTCGAGATTGTGGGTCTCGTGGCGCAGATGGAAACGCGTGTCGGCGGCGAGCTGCGGCCGCAGCGCCTCGATCGCATCGAGCAGCTTCCGCGCATTTTCCGCACTGCGCAGGCCAGGCTCCCACGACCAGGTCGTGCCATGGAAGACGGTGGTGATGCCGTTGGCGATCGCCTGCCGATCGCTGTCGATCAGTGCCACGTCGGTCGGGAAGTCGACGCTTGGGCGCGGCATCATCTGCCGCTCGAACGCATCGCCGTGCAGATCGATGATGCCGGGCAGCACCAGGAGGCCGCTGGCATCGATATGAAGCGCGGCGCGCCCCTGTTCGGTGTCGAGCGCGCCGATGTCGCGGCCCGCGGTGCGCAGCGAGGTCTCTACGAATGCACCGTCAACCAGCGCGCGCCCGCCCTCGATGAAAATGTCCGTCACGATGTCGCGCTCCGTTGTTTTGCTTTTGATTGAGATACGGCTTCGGCCTCGTACTTGTCGAGGAATTCCTCGACCGCGAGCTTGCGAAAGTCGGGCAGAACACGACGAAGTGTCTCGTGATCCCAGTCCCACCATGCGAGTGCGGCGAGGCGATCCGCGACATCCTCGGAAAAGCGCCGCTTCACCGGACGCGCGGGATTGCCGGCGACGATGGCATAGGCGGGCACGTCCTTGGTGACGATCGCACCGGCAGCGACGACCGCGCCGGTTCCGATGTTCCGCCCAGCGAGCACGATCGCGCCATGACCGATCCAGACGTCATGGCCGATATGCACGTGGTGCGCACGTCGCCAGTTGAAGAAGTCGGTGTCGTCGCTCTCTCCGGGAAAATAGGCGCTGGCGCGGTAGGTGAAATGCGCCTGGGTCGCGCGATGCATCGGGTGGTTGCCGGGATTGATCCTGGTCATCGCCGCGATCGAGCAGAACTTGCCGATCGACGTGTAGGTGATCTGGCTGTCGTTCACGACGTAGGAATAGTCATCCATGCTGACTTCAAGCAGGATCGTGCGTGCGCCGACCTCGGTATATTTGCCGAGCTTGCTCTCGCGAACCGACGCAGTCGGGTCGACGGTCGGCACAACCGAGAGTGTTTTTCCGGCCATCAGGGCCTCCGCTGATCTTGCAAATCGTTGGCTTCCGGGGAGATGTGCGCTCGTCATCGGGATGCTTGATGACAACATCATGACGTCGCGGTGACAGCAAGGGGTGGACAAAGACGGGTGTGAACGATCGCCGCACCGCAGCGCAACCGTCACATAACTGTAAAACGCCGGGGATAGCGATGGCCCAACGTGACGCGGTTGGAGCATTACATGCTGGTGGTGGAAGGTTTGACGTGCCGTTTCGGCGCAAAAGCCGCGGTCGACAACGCGTCTTTCTCGATTGCGCCGGGCAGCTTTGTCGGCGTGATCGGCCGCTCCGGTGCCGGCAAATCGACGCTGCTGCGGATGATCAACCGTCTCGCCGATCCGACCTCCGGCCGTATCCTGTTCGAAGGCACTGACGTGACCGCGCTGCGCGGCAAGGCGCTGCGGCAGTGGCGGGCGCGTTCGGCGATGATCTTCCAGCAATTCAATCTGGTCGGCCGTCTCGACGTGCTGACCAACGTGCTGATGGGCCGGCTTGCCCAGATTCCGTCATGGCGCTCGCTGGCGCAGGTCTGGCCGGAGCAGGACAGGGCGCTCGCGCTGTCCGCACTCGAGCAGTTCGACATCGCCCAGCTCGCGGCGCAGCGCGCCGACCAGCTCTCCGGCGGCCAGCAGCAGCGTGTCGCCATCGCCCGCGCGCTGGTGCAGGAGCCCGACATCATCCTTGCCGATGAGCCGATCGCTTCGCTCGATCCGCGCAACACCAAGATCGTGATGGATGCGCTGCTGCGCATCAACAAGCATTTCGGCATCACCGTGCTCTGCAATCTGCACTCGCTCGACCTCGCGCGCACCTACTGCGACCGTCTGGTCGGTATGGCGGCCGGCCGCGTGGTGTTCGACGGAGCGCCTGCGGCGCTCACCGACCATATCGCCCGCGAGCTCTATGACCTCGAGGCCAATGACGTCATCGGCGCGGCGCCGCTGCCGGCGCCCGACGGCGCGACCGCGCCGGCGCTCGGCACCGCTGCCGCGGCCTGAGCGTCGCGTCATTTTCAATCCGAGAGGCCGGGCATTTTGCCCGGCCAACAGGTGCAACTACAGAACAGGGGTAGTCATGATCACTCGTCGCATCATTCTGGCCGGCGCTGCCGCGCTGGCTTTTGCCGGTTCGGCCTCCGCGCAGGACTGGAAGGCAAAGTATCCGGAGCTCACCTTCGCGGTGGTGCCGGCCGAGAACGCCTCGGGCGTCACCGAACGCTGGACGCCGTTCGTCGCGTATCTGTCGAAGGAGCTCGGCGTGAAGGTCACGCTGCGCATCGCCAATGACTACGCGGCCGTCATCGAAGGCCAGCGTTCCGGCAACATCCAGATTGCCAGCTACGGCTCGGCCTCGTTCGCCCGCGCCCGCCTGACCGGCGTCAAGACCGACGCCTTCGCCAACGACATGAACGCCGACGGTTCGACCGGCTACTATTCGGTGTTCTTCGTCAAGGCCTCGAGCCCCTACAAGAAGGTGGAAGACCTGAAGGGCAAGAACCTCGGCCTGGTCGATCCGAATTCCACCTCGGGCAACAACGTGCCGCGCTTCGAGCTCGACAAGATGGGCATCCACGATGCCGAGGGCTTCTTCGGCAAGGTCGTGTTCACCGGCAGCCACGAAAACGCCGTGCTGGCGCTGGCCCAGGGCACCGTCGACATCGCGGCCAACCAGTGGACCAACGAGGACGACTCGACGCTCGCTCAGATGCTGACCAAGGGCATGCTGAAGAACGCCGACGGCTCGGCAATGAAGAAGGACGACTTCCGTATCATCAACAAGTCGTCGCCGATCATCAACGGCCCCTACGCCTACAACACCGACCTTCCGGAAGATCTGAAGGCGGCGATCGCCAAGGCCTTCTTCGACGCGCCGACCAAGGACAAGGCCGCCTTCGACCGTCTCTCCGACGGCCAGAAGAAGGGCTTCCATCCCGCTACGACCAAGGATTGGGACAGCACGATCGAGCTGATCAAGTTCGTCGACAGGCTGCGCAAGAAGGCGAGCTGATCGCCTCCCGGAAACGAACCGGGCCGGGTTTCAATAACCCGGCCCGTTGCATTTGACCTCCAGCCAAACCGACCAGAACGATGGCCACTGCCGTATCCATTCTTCCAGCCCAGCAATTGGCGGTGCTGGAAGACGCCTACCGCAAGGCGGTCGCGCGCAAGCGGCTGAAGGGCGCGCTGGCCACCGCGGCGTTTTGCATCGTTCTGGTCATCGCGGCCTTCGGCGCCGAAGTGAATTTGCGCACGCTGTTCACCTATTTCGGCAACTTCGTCAGCTATTTCGATCGTATTCTCACGCTCGATTCCGGCGCGCGGGTCTGGACCGATCCCGGCGAATGGTTCTGGGGCTGGCATAAATGGCTGAGGATGCTCGGCGAGACGATCCTGATCAGCTATGTCGGCACGCTGACCGGCGCGGTGCTCGCTTTCGCGCTGAATTTCTTCGCCGCCCAGAATACCTCACCCGGACCGTGGGTGCGCTTCGTCGTCCGCCGTCTGCTGGAATTCGCCCGCACCGTGCCGGGCATCGTATTCGCGCTGATCTTCGTGATCGCGTTCGGCCTCGGCCCGATGGCCGGTGTGCTCGCGATTGCGATCCACACCACCGGGGCTCTCGGCAAGCTGTTCGCCGAGATCGTCGAGAACGCCGACATGAAACCGGTAGAGGGCATCCGCTCCACCGGCGCAAGCTGGCTGTCCTGCATGCGCTTTGCCATCCTGCCGCAGGTGTCGGCGGGCTACGCCAGCTATGCGCTGCTGCGGTTCGAGATCAACGTCCGCGAAGCGTCGGTGATGGGCTTCGTCGGCGCCGGCGGCATCGGGCAGGAGCTCGTGGTCGCGATCCGCAAGTTCTACTATTCCGACGTCAGCGCCATCCTCGTCACCATCATCGTCACCGTCTTCATCATCGACATCTCGACCGGCTGGCTGCGCGGCCGGCTGTTCGGTAAGGAGACCCGCCGATGAGCCAGATGCCGAAGCCGGACGCTGCGGAGCTGCGGGCCAAATATCCCGGCGTGTTCGAGCGGCCCGCATCGGCGCGGCTGGCGATGCCGGCCATGATCGCGGCAGCGCTCGCGATCTTCGTCTACGGCCTGGTCGATCTCGACTTCTCGCCGACCAGGCTGATCGCGGGGATGAGCCAGCTCGGCTGGATCACCATGATGATGATCCCGCCGAATCCCGGTTCGTCGTTCCCGCTCTACATGCAGGCGCTCGGCGAGACGCTGTCGATCGCGCTGCTTGGTACCACGCTTGCCGCGCTGCTGGCGCTGCCGGTCAGCCTGCTCGCGGCGCGCAACATCATCCCGTCGAACCTGATCCGCTTTCCGGTGCGCCGCTTCCTCGACTCGATCCGCGGCGTCGATACGCTGATCTGGGCGCTGGTCTGGATCAACGTCGTCGGCCTCGGCCCGTTCGCCGGCGTGCTGGCGATCATGGTGTCGGACTTCGGCGCGTTCGGAAAGCTGTTCTCGGAGGCGATCGAGGCGGCGGATCGCAAGCAGGTCGAGGGTATCAGGGCCTCCGGCGGCAATGCGCTGCACGAGATCCGCTTCGGCCTGCTGCCGCAGGTCTTGCCTGTGATCGCCGGGCAGGTGCTCTACTTCATCGAGTCCAACACCCGTTCTGCCACCATCATCGGCATCGTCGGCGCCGGCGGCATCGGCCTGCAGCTCGCCGAGCAGATCCGCGTGCTGGAATGGCAGAAGGTGTCGTTCCTGATCCTGATGATCCTGATCGCGGTCGCCGCGATCGATTTCATCTCGAGCAAGCTGCGCTTTGCCATCATCGGCCAGCGCGCCGTCGTGTAGCGTCTCCTCTGCCTCTCCCCGCAACAGCGGGGCGAGCCAGAAGCACACTACGTCAGCCGTTCTCGACCAGAAACTCGACGCGCTCGGCGGCGAAGCGCGAGCGCTTGGTCACCAGCGGCTGGTCAGTCAGATCGACGTCGGTCGAATCGACCACGAGCACGGGCCGTCCCAGCGGCAGATCGAGCCGCGCCGCGTCGGTGGCGTCGGCGATCGCCGCGGTGATCCTTGTCGAGGAGCGCCGGTAATCGCGGACGCCATAATGCGCCAGCAGCTTGGTCATCGAGCGGACATCGGCGAACACGCTGCCGGCATCGGGAAATCGCTCCGCCGACAGCCAGGTGGTGGAGACGCAGATCGGAGTCCGATCCGCGAAGCGCACGGCCTCGATCCGGATCAGCGGCGCGCCGGTCTTCAGGCCGAGGTCGCGCGCGAGTTCGCGGTTGGCGAGGTCGCTGCTTGCCTCGATCAGCTGGCCGCGCGGTTCGTGACCTTCGGCGCCGACGATCTCCGAAAACCGCGTGCGTGAGCGCAGCGGATAAGCGAGGCGCTGGGCTTCGACATAGGTGCCGCTGCCGCGCTCGGCGCGCACCAGGCCGCGCTCCGCGAGTGCGGCGAGCGCCCGCCGCACGGTGTGGCGGTTGACCCGGTAAGTCTCGGCGATCTCCATCTCGCCCGGCAGTTTTTCACCGGCGGCAAAGCGGCCGTCAGCGATGCCGCGCTCGATGCCGTCGGCGACCTGCCGCCACAAGGCGACGCCGGAACTCTCCTGCATGCTCATCGCGCGGTGATACCAGAAATCTTCGGTTTGTCACGAAACAGTCATGGCGCTCGGCTATCAAGTTGTCTATTATCATAGACAACTTGATGCAAGCAAGGTTGCGCATGAGTTCGACCAATTCGACCGGACCAAACAGCAAGCAGGCGCAGCGCAAGGCCGCGATGTCGGTGCTGGCGCACTCCGCCGCTAGCGACATCGCAGGCCGGCTGGCGGCGATCACGTTGCCCGGGCATGAGAACCTGCGCGAGCCCGAGAACGGCCTCGTGATGATGCGCGGGCGGGTCGGCGGCGACGGCGCGCCGTTCAATCTCGGCGAGGCGACGGTGTCGCGCGCGGCGGTGCGGCTTGCGAGCGGCGAGGTCGGCTTCGGCTACACGCTCGGCCGCGATGCCGAGAAGGCACGGATGATCGCGCTGTGCGACGCCATGGTGCAGTCGGCGGAGTTGTCCGGCGAGGTGGAGGCCAAGGTGATCGCGCCGCTGCGGGCCGCCATGAATGCCGAGCGTAGCCGCAAGGCTGCCGAGACCGCGGCGACGCGGGTCGATTTCTACACGATGGTGCGCGGTGAGGGATGATGCAATGACGACGATTGCCGAAATGCCCGCAGGCTTTGCCGACAAGGTGCTGTCGGCGCAATCAACCTTCCGCTCCGTGATGGATGCGATGGCGCGCCCGGGCAGCGTGCAGCGCGTCGCCGCCAGCGTCGGAACGCCGGCCGGTCTGATGCGCGGCGCGGCCGCGATCGCGCTGACGCTGTTCGATCACGATACGCCGATCTGGCTCGACGCTGCGATGTCCGCAACGCCCGATGTCGCCCGCTGGCTCAAGTTTCACGCCAGCGCGCCGGTGGTCGAGGATTCTTCGATCGCAAGCTTTGCGCTGATCGGAGATGCCGCGAACCTGCCCGCACTGGAGTGCTTCGCGTTCGGCAGCGGCGAATATCCGGACCGCTCGACCACGCTGATCCTGCAGATCGACAGCCTGACGCAGGGGCCGGCCTTCGAGCTGAAGGGGCCCGGCATCGACGGCAGCGCGGTGCTGCAGGCGATGATCAAGCCGCGCGATTTGTTCCAGCGGCTGTCGATCAACGAGGCCCTGTTCCCGCGCGGCATCGATGTCGTGCTGGTCCATGACGACAATATTGTCGCGATCCCGCGCACCACGCGGCTGATCGCAAGCGGAGTGTGAGCGATGTATGTAGCGGTCAAGGGAGGCGAGCGCGCCATCGAGAACGCTCATCGGTTGCTTGCGCATGAGCGGCGCGGCGATCGCGATGTGCCCGAGGTGACGCTGGCGCAGATCTCCGAGCAACTCGCGCTCGGCGTCGACCGCGTGATGACCGAAGGTTCGCTCTACGATCGCGAGCTTGCGGCGCTCGCGATCAAGCAGGCACGCGGCGACATGATCGAGGCGATCTTCCTGGTCCGCGCCTTCCGCGCCACGCTGCCGCGCTTCGGCGCCACCGAGCCGGTCAATACCGGCGAGATGCAGGTGCGGCGGCGCATCTCCTCGACCTTCAAGGACGTCCCGGGCGGCCAGATCCTCGGGCCGACCTTCGACTACACCCATCGTCTGCTCGATCCGCAGCTCGCGGAAGGCTTTGTGCCGGAGCAGCCGGAGACGGCGGAGGCTTCGCAGGCAGCGACGCCGCGGGTGACCGACATCCTCGGTCGCGATGGTTTGATCGAAGCGTCGCCGCAGGCAGATGGCGACGCGCCGGTCGGCGACCTCACGCGCGAGCCGCTGAGCTTCCCGGCCGATCGCGACCTGCGGCTGCAGAACCTGGCGCGCGGCGACGAAGGCTTCCTGCTTGCGCTCGGCTATTCGACGCAGCGCGGCTACGGCCGCAACCATCCCTTTGCCGGCGAGATCCGCTTCGGCGAGGTCGAGGTCGAGTTCTTTGCCGAGGATGCGGGCTTCGCCGTGCCGCTCGGCTCGATCGAGCTGACCGAGTGCCAGATGGTCAACCAGTTCAAGGGTTCGACCACCGAGGCGCCGTGCTTCACGCGTGGCTATGGGCTGGCCTTCGGGCAGAGCGAGCGCAAGACCATGTCGATGGCGCTGGTCGATCGCGCGCTGCGTGCGCGCGAGCTCGGCGAGGAGGCGGTGGCGCCGGCACAGGACGAGGAATTCGTGATGTCGCACTCCGACAACGTCCAGTCGACCGGCTTCGTCGAACATCTCAAGCTGCCGCATTACGTCGACTTCCAGTCCGAACTCGGCCTGCTGCGCAAACTACGGCAGGAATTCGCCGAGGCCAATCAGGCGGTCGAACTGCAGGAGGCCGCGGAATGAACGCGCCGACGTATAATTTCGCCTATCTCGACGAGCAGACCAAGCGGATGATCCGCCGTGCGATCCTGAAGGCGATCGCGATTCCCGGTTATCAGGTGCCGTTTGCGAGCCGCGAGATGCCGATGCCCTATGGCTGGGGCACCGGCGGCGTGCAGGTGACGGCCGCGATCCTCGGCCCCGACGACGTGTTGAAGGTGATCGACCAGGGCTCGGACGACACCACCAACGCGATCTCGATCCGCAAGTTCTTCGGCAAGACCGCTGGAGTCGCGACCACGACCTCGACCGCCGACGCGACCGTGATCCAGACCCGGCACCGGATTCCCGAGGCGACGCTGCATGAGGGGCAGGTGATGGTCTATCAGGTTCCGATCCCGGAGCCGCTGCGTTTCCTCGAGCCGCGCGAAACCGAGACGCGGCGCATGCATGCGCTCGCCGAATACGGGTTGATGCACGTCAAGCTGTACGAGGACATCGCGCGCTTCGGCCATATCGCGACCGCCTACGCCTATCCGGTGAAGGTGAATGCGCGCTACGTGATGGACCCGTCGCCGACCCCGAAATTCGACAATCCGAAGATGGACAATTGCGCGGCGCTGCAGCTGTTCGGCGCCGGCCGCGAGAAGCGCATCTACGCGATCCCGCCCTACACCACTGTGGTCTCGCTGGATTTCGAGGACCATCCGTTCACGCGCTACCGCTTCAACGCGCCCTGCGCGCTGTGCGGCGCCGATAACTCATATCTCGACGAGATCGTCACCGACGACAAGGGCGGCCGGATGTTCGTCTGCTCCGATACCGACTTCTGCGAGCAGCGCCAGGCCGCCGGCCATCACGGCACCGAGAGCGCAGCACCGCACAAGGAGAAGGCGAATGTCTGAGCTTTCGAGCCTCGACACCGATCAGCCGCTGCTGGTGGCCGAGGGGCTTGCCAAGAATTACGGCCGGCTGCCGGCCTGCCGCGACGTCTCGTTCGCGCTGTATCCCGGCGAGGTGCTGGCGATCGTCGGTGAATCCGGTTCGGGCAAGTCGACCTTGCTGCAATTGCTCTCGGCGCAGCTCGCGCCGAGCGCAGGAAGGGTGTCCTACCGGATGCGCGACGGCGTGCTGCGCGATCTCGCCGAGCTCGGCGAGGCGGAGCGGCGTTTCCTGTTCCGCACCGACTGGGGCTTCGTGCATCAGGACCCGGCGCAGGGCCTGCGCATGGGCGTTTCGGCCGGCGCCAATGTCGGCGAGCGGCTGATGGCGGTCGGCTGGAACCACTACGGTCGAATCCGCGACACCGCGTCGACCTGGCTGGAACGGGTCGAGATCGATGTCGGCCGCATCGACGACGCGCCGAAGACCTATTCCGGCGGCATGCGGCAGCGGCTGCAAATCGCGCGCAACCTCGTCACCGAGCCGCGGCTGGTGTTCATGGATGAGCCGACCGGCGGCCTCGACGTCTCGGTGCAGGCGCGCCTGCTCGATTTGATGCGCAATCTGGTCAGCGAGCTTGGCCTTGCCGCCATCGTCGTGACCCACGACCTCGCCGTCGCGCGCCTGCTGTCGCATCGCGTGATGGTGATGAAGGGCGGCCGCGTCATCGAGACCGGCCTCACCGACCAGGTGCTCGACGATCCCCGCGAGCCCTATACCCAGCTGCTCGTTTCCTCGATTCTGCCGCCATGAGCTTGCCAATGACCGCGATGATCGAACTTGCCAATGCCGAGAAGACCTTCACCATGCATCTGCAGGGCGGCGTCGAGCTGCCCGTGGTGCGCGGCGTCTCGTTCCACGCCGATCCCGGCGAGTGCGTGGTGCTGTCGGGCCCGTCGGGCGCCGGCAAATCCTCGATCCTGAAGATGATCTTCGGCAATTACCGCTGCGACAGCGGCCGGATCGGCATCCGCCACAACGGCAGGGTTGTTGACCTTGCGACCGCCGAGCCGCGTCAGGTGCTGAGCATCCGCCGCTCGACGATCGGCTATGTCAGCCAGTTCCTGCGCGCGGTGCCGCGGGTGGCGACCATCGACGTCGTCGCCGAGCCGTTGATCGTCAACGGCGTGGCGCGCGAGGAAGCCCGCGAGCGTGCAGGCAAACTGCTGCGCCGGCTCAACATTCCGGAGCGGCTGTGGTCCTTGCCGCCGTCGACCTTCTCCGGCGGCGAGCAGCAGCGCGTCAACATTGCACGCGGATTCATCTCGGACCTGCCGATCCTGCTGCTGGACGAGCCGACCGCTTCGCTCGATGCGGCGAATCGCGCAGTGGTGGTCGAGCTGATTGCGGAAAAAAAGACCAGGGGCGTCGCGATGGTCGCCATTGTCCATGACGACGAAATCCGTCATCTGATTGCCGATCGCATCGTCGATGTGACCTCGTTCGCTGCTGCTGCCTGAAGGACCGTTTGAAATGACCACCAAGCAAGACGCCATCATCGGCAACGCCCGGCTGGTCCTCGCCGATCGCGTGGTCGAGCAAGGCTGGGTGGCTATCGTTGACGGCAAGATCGCCGAGTTCGGCGAGGGCAGGGCGCCCGGGGGCGCGGAGGACGCCGGCGGCGATCTCCTGATGCCGGGTCTGATCGAGCTGCACACCGACCATCTCGAGATGCACTACGTGCCGCGGCCGAAGGTGTTCTGGAACCCGGTCGCCGCCGTAATTTCCTATGACGGGCAGCTCGCAACCTCCGGCATCACCACGGTGCTGGATTCGCTGCGGGTCTGGCGCGAGGACGGCGCCGAGGACGTCGACGGCCGCGCCGGCGTGCTGGCGGCGGCGATCTCGGCAGCACGCGAGGAGGATCTGCTGCGCGCCGATCACTTCCTGCATCTGCGCTGCGAGGTACCGATGCCTGACGTCGTCGCCGAGGCCAAGGAGCTGATCGACCGGCCGGACGTGCGGCTGATGTCGCTGATGGATCATACGCCGGGCCAGCGCCAGTTCCGCGACGAGGTCAAGTTGCGCGATTATTACCGCGGCAAGGGCGGCGGCATGACCGACGCCCAGCTCGACGTGCTGTTCGCGCGGCGCTTCGCCTATCAGAAGGAATATGCGGTCGCGAACACCCGCGCGATCGTCGCGCTGGCGCATGAGTACAGGATCCCGCTGGCGAGCCACGACGACACCACCGACGAGAACGTGGTCGATGCCGTCAACGACAAGGTGGCGGTGGCGGAATTCCCGACCACGATGGAAGCCGCGCGGGGCCTGCACGCCGCCGGCATCGACATCCTGATGGGCGCGCCGAACGTGGTCCGCGGCGGCTCGCACTCCGGCAATATCGCGGCGGTCGATCTCGCCAATGAAGGCATGCTCGATATCCTGTCGTCGGATTACATCCCGTCCAGCCTGTTGATGGCGGCGTTGCAACTGCCGCGGCATGTGCCGGCGATCGACCTTGCCTCCGCCGTGCGCACCGTGACCAAGACGCCGGCCGAAGCGGTCGGTCTGTCAGATCGCGGCGAGGTCGCGGTCGGCCGGCGCGCCGATCTGATCCGCGTGCACGTCGCGCGCGACCTGCCGGTGGTGCGCAGCGTCTGGCGCGAGGGGAGGAGGGTCGCGTGACCGATGCGTCCGTGATCGCCGAACAGCGCGCTGCGATCGGGCCGGGCCGGTTGATCCTGGTGGTCGGCCCGAGCGGCGCCGGCAAGGATACGCTGCTTGGGTTCGCGAAGGCGGCCTGCGCCGATGATCATGACATCGTGTTTCCCCGCCGGCTGATCACCCGCCAGGCCTCGGCGTCGGAAGACAATGAGGAGATCGGCGCGGACGCGTTCCAGCGTGCGGCGGCCGCCGGTGACTACGCCATGCACTGGGAAGCGCATGGCCATCGCTATGCGCTGTCGCGGGCGATCAACGACGAGATCCGCGCCGGACGCACTGTGATCGCGAACGTCTCGCGCACGGTGATCGCGGCGGCCCGCCGCGACTATGCCAGTGCCACGGTCGTGCTGGTCACGGCGCCGCCGGACGTGCTGGCCGCCCGGCTCTCGATGCGGGCACGCAGCAGCGACGGTCTGCTCGCGCAGCGGCTGGCCCGCACCGTCGACGAGAGCACCGCGACACCCGACTTCACCATCGTCAATTCCGGCACCGCCGAATATCATGCGCGACAGCTCGTCCGCATCATCAGGGGCGAACGCTGGGACGCGTGACAACGGACGAGCAGCCACAAAGGAGAACAGCACTGATGTCGGTGATCTCTACGATCGAGCAGCTTGAGGCGATCTACGGCTTCCCGAACGACGCGTCGACCGTGAAGGTCGCCGATCACGTGACGCCGCTCTATCGTGTGCTCATCGAGAAATCACCGTTCGTGTCGCTGGCGACCTCGGGCCCCGAAGGGCTCGATTGCTCGCCGCGCGGTGACCTGCCGGGCTTCGTCCGCATCCATGATGCGAAGACGCTGATGATGCCGGATCGCCGCGGCAACAATCGCTGCGATTCGCTGCGCAACATCGTTCGCGATCCCCGCGTCGGGCTGCTGTTCCTGATCCCGGGATCGGGCAGCACGCTGCGCGTCAACGGCCGCGCCTTTGTCACGGCCGAGCCGGAGCTGCTGGCCTCGTTCAAGATGGAAGGCAAGGCGCCGCGCACGGTGATCGTGATGAATGTGGAGGAAATCTACTTCCAGTGCGCCCGCGCGATCGTGCGCTCTGATCTCTGGAATCCGGACAAGCGAATCGATCCGGCGGCCTTGCCGACGCCGGGCCAGATCCTTGCCGAGATGAGCGAGCACACGGTCGGCGGCGAGAAGTACGATCGGGAATGGCCGGAGCGCGCGCGCCAGACGATGTGGTGACGTCTTCCTCCCTCGCCCCGCTCTTCGCGGGGCGGTTGCAACGGCTGCGCCGAAGCTGCGATCAGCCCTTGGTCTGCTCCTCGAACGCCTTCAGCGACACCGCTGCGATCTCACGCAGCGTCTCGCGGTTCGCGCCCGAGGAGGCCATCACGCACATGCCCGATGTGACCGCGGAGAGATAGCGCGCAAGCGTGACCGGATCGACGCTTGCGCCGAGGTCACCGTCGGCCTTGGCGCGGACAAAACGTTCGCGCAGCTGGTCCTCGGTGCGGGTGCGGCGCGCCGCGAGTTCGAACGGAACGTTCTCCGAGCCGGTGCCGCAGGCAAGGCCGCCCTGGACCAGCAGACATCCGGGCGGGTTGGCGGGGTCGGTCTGGGCGTCCGCATGCTCCATCAGAAATCGTTCGGCCACCTCGTGCGCGGTCGGGGCACTGACCACCCGGTCCATCCAGGCGTCGCGCTTTTCGCTGTAACGGTCGAGCGCGGCCTTGAGCAGGCCTTCCTTGCTGCCGAAGGCGGCATAGAGGCTCGGAGGATTGATGCTCATCGCCTCGGTGAGCTGCGCGATCGTCGCGCCCTCGTATCCGTGGCGCCAGAACACGTCCATGGCCCGGTCCAAGGCGGCGTCCGCGTCGAAGGCGCGGGGGCGTCCCATTCCCATTTTTCGTTGCTCCGTAAGCGGGGTGCCGTTTCTCTGACGGACTGTCCCTAGCTTATCCTATTGTTGCACCGGATGTTTTTCCACGACTTCCCATTTCCCCATGAATGAGATAATAATTTCATAGTGCCTGATACATAAGTATCTTGCGAACCGGCGTCCAGCTCCACATTTGTAGCGAACACTACAGATATCTGGAGCGCGTGAATGCCCCCGTCAACCCAAAATCCCCGTTCCGGCCGGTTCCGACGCGTCGTCGGCGGCGTCGTGATCCTTGGCGCCGTGGCCGTCGCCGGTTCGGTCGCGACCGGCCATTATTTCCATGCCGCGCAGGCGACGGCCACCGCCGCCGCGCCCGAACCGGCAGTTCCGGTCACCGTCGCCGTGATCCAGCCGCGGTCGACCACCCTGTTCGATGACTTCTCGGGCCGGCTCGAGGCGGTCGACCGCGTCCAGCTGCGGCCGCGAGTGGCGGGCGCGATCCTGTCGACCAACTTCACCGAGGGCGCGCTGGTGAAGTCCGGCGACATCCTGTTCAAGATCGATCCCGCGCCCTACGCCGCCGAGGTCGACCGCGCCCAGGCCCAGCTCGAGGCGGCCAAGGCCCGCGTCGTGTTCACCACCAGCGAAGTCGAGCGCGGCGCGCAGCTGGTCGGCAACAACATCGTCACCAAGCGCGATTTCGACCAGCGCGACAACGCCAATCGTGAGGCGATCGCCAACGTCAAGGCTGCCGAAGCCGCGCTGCAGACCGCAAAGCTCAATCTCGACTACACCGAGGTCCGCGCCCCGGTCGACGGCCGGGTCGGCCGGATCGAGGTCACGGTCGGCAATCTCGTCGCGGCGGGCACCTCGTCGCCGGTGCTGACCTCGCTGGTCTCGGTCAATCCGATCTATGCGAGCTTCGATGCCGACGAGGAAGTCGTGCTGCGGGCGCTGAACTCGATCGCGGACGCCTCCGGCAAGCGCGGCAATCTTGATCAGATCCCGGTCGACATGGTCACCTCGGGCGGCCTCAGCGCCAAGGGGCACATCCAGCTGATCGACAACCAGGTCAACGGGCAGAGCGGCACGATCCGCGTCCGCGCCGTGTTCAAGAACGACGACGGCCGGCTGATCCCGGGGCAGTTCGCCCGCGTGCGGATGGGCCAGCCCAAGCAGCAGACGCTGGTGCTGATCGACGAGCGCGCGGTCGGCACCGACCAGGACAAGAAATTCGTCATGCTGGTCGGCGACGACAGCCGCGCGGTCTATCGCTCCGTCACGCTCGGCGGCGCGGTCGATGGCCTGCGGATCGTCACCGCCGGCCTGAAATCCGGCGACCGCATCGTCGTCAACGGCCTGCAGCGCGTGCGCCCCGGCGCACTTCTGAAGACGGAAGTCGCCGAGATGGGCGCGCGCGGCATGCAGCAGGCATCCACTGAAACCAACCAGCACGTCGTGCAGCGCTAGGCGCTGCACGCGGGGGCGGAGCCATGAATCTCTCAAAATTCTTCATTGACCGGCCGATCTTCGCCGGTGTGCTGTCGATCCTGATCTTCCTCGCCGGCCTCATTTCGCTGGTGGCGATGCCGATCTCGGAATATCCCGACGTGGTGCCGCCGTCGGTCGTGGTGCGGGCGACCTATCCCGGCGCCAATCCGAAGGTGATCGCCGAGACGGTGGCAACGCCGATCGAGGAACAGATCAACGGCGTCGAGGGCATGCTCTATATGTCGAGCCAGGCGACCACCGACGGCGCGATGACGCTGACGGTGACGTTCCGGCTCGGCACCGACCCCGACAAGGCGACCCAGCTGGTGCAGAACCGCGTGCAGCAGGCCGAGCCGCGCCTGCCGGCCGTGGTGCGTCAGCTCGGCATCATCACCAAGAAGAGCTCGCCCGACCTCACCATGGTCGTGCATCTGCTGTCGCCGAACAACCGCTACGACATGACGTATCTGCGCAACTACGCGGTGCTCAACGTCAAGGACCGGCTGGCGCGGATCGACGGCGTCGGCGACGTCCAGCTCTATGGCGCCGGCGACTATTCGATGCGGGTCTGGGTCGATCCGCAGAAAGCCGCAGAGCACTCGCTGACCGCGAGCGACGTGGTCCGGGCGATCCAGGCCCAGAACGTCGAGGCCGCGGCCGGCGTGGTCGGCTCCTCGCCCAGCGTCAAGGGCCTTGACCTGCAGCTCTCGGTCAACGCCGAGGGACGGTTGTCGACCGAGGAGCAGTTCGGCGACATTGTGGTCAAGACCGGCTCGGCCGGCGAGGTGGTCCGGCTGCGCGACGTCGCGCGGATCGAGCTCGGCGCATCCGAATACGGCCTGCGCTCGCTGCTCGACAACAAGCAGGCGGTTGCGATCCCGATCTTCCAGGCGCCGGGTTCGAACGCGCTGGAGATCTCCGACCATGTCCGCGCGACGATGGCGGAGATCAAGAAGAACATGCCGGAAGGCGTGTCGTACCAGATCGTCTACGATCCGACCCAGTTCGTGCGCTCCTCGATCGAGGCCGTCATCCATACGCTGCTGGAGGCGATCGCGCTCGTCGTGCTGGTCGTGATCCTGTTCCTGCAGACCTGGCGCGCCTCGATCATTCCGCTGATCGCGGTGCCTGTGTCGATCGTCGGCACCTTCGCGGTGATGCATGTGTTCGGCTTCTCGATCAACGCGCTCAGCCTGTTCGGCCTGGTGCTGGCGATCGGCATCGTGGTCGACGACGCCATCGTCGTGGTCGAGAACGTCGAGCGCAATATCGAGTCCGGCCTGTCGCCGCGCGACGCCACCAACCAGGCGATGCGCGAAGTGTCCGGCCCGATCATCGCGATCGCGCTGGTCTTGATAGCGGTGTTCGTGCCGCTCGCCTTCATCTCCGGCCTCACCGGACAGTTCTACAAGCAGTTCGCGCTCACGATCGCGATCTCGACCGTGATCTCGGCGATCAATTCGCTGACGCTGTCGCCGGCGCTGTCGGCGCTGCTCCTGAAGGGGCATCACGAGCCCAAGGACTGGCTGACCCGGATCATGGAGAGGTCGCTGGGCTGGTTCTTCCGCGGCTTCAACAAGGTCTTCACCAAGTCGTCCGAGAACTACGGCCGCACCGTCACCAATGTGATCTACGGCAAGGCCGTGGTGATCGGCCTCTATGTGCTGCTGATCGGCCTGACCGGCGTGCTGTTCAAGCAGGTGCCGTCGGGCTTCGTGCCGGGCCAGGACAAGCAGTATCTGGTCGGCTTTGCGCGGCTGCCCGACGGCGCCACGCTCGACCGCACCGAGGAAGTGATCCGCAAGATGAGCGACATCGCGCTGACCCAGCCCGGTGTCGAAAGCTCGGTGGCATTCCCCGGCCTGTCGATCTCCGGCTTCACCAATTCGTCCAACGCCGGCATCGTGTTCTCGACCCTGAAACCGTTCAATGAACGCAAGGACCCGTCGCTCTCGGGACCTGCGATCGCGATGGCACTGAACAAGAAATATGCCGGCATCCAGGACGCTTTCATTGCCATGTTCCCGCCGCCGCCGGTCAATGGCCTCGGCACCATCGGCGGTTTCAAGCTGCAGATCGAGGATCGTGCGGGTCTCGGCTATGAAGCGCTGAACGACGCCACCAAAGCGTTCATGACGGCGATGCAGAAGGCGCCGGAGATCGCCGGCGTGTTCTCGAGCTTCCAGGTCAACGTGCCGCAGCTGTTCGCCGACATCGATCGCACCAAGGCGCTGCAGCTCGGCGTGCCGGTCACGGAGGTCTTCAACACGCTGCAGATCTATCTCGGCTCCTACTACGTCAACGACTTCAACAAATTCGGCCGCACCTATTCGGTCTATGTGCAGGCGGATGCGCCGTTCCGCGCGCGGGCCGACGACATCAGGCAGTTGAAGGTGCGCTCGTCGTCGGGCGACATGGTGCCGCTGTCGGCGCTGCTGAAGGTCCGCCAGAGCGCGGGGCCGGAGCGGGCGATTCGCTATAACGGCTTCCTGTCGTCGGATATCAACGCCGCCGCGGCGCCTGGCTATTCGTCCGGCCAGGCGCAGGAGGCGGCGACGCGGATCGCAGCCGAAACGCTGCCGCCGGGCTTTGCCTTCGAATGGACCGACCTGACCTATCAGGAGTTCATCGCCGGCAATTCCGGAATCTGGGTGTTCCCGCTGGCGATCCTGCTGGTGTTCCTGGTGCTCGCCGCGCTCTATGAGAGCCTGGCGCTGCCGCTCTCGATCATCATGATCGTGCCGATGGGGCTCTTGGCCGCGATGTTCGGGGTCTGGCTGTCGAAGGGGGACAACAACGTGTTCACCCAGATCGGCCTGATCGTGCTGGTGGGCTTGTCGGCCAAGAACGCCATCCTGATCGTCGAATTCGCGCGCGAGCTCGAATTCGCCGGGCGCTCGCCGATCAGGGCCGCGATCGAAGCGAGCCGGCTGCGGCTGCGGCCGATCCTGGTGACGTCGATGGCGTTCATCATGGGCGTGCTGCCGCTGGTCCTCTCGACCGGTGCGGGCTCGGAGATGCGGCGCGCGATGGGTGTCGCGGTGTTCTCCGGCATGATCGGCGTCACGGTGTTCGGCCTGTTCCTGACGCCGGTGTTCTATGTGCTGCTGCGCACCGTCACCGGCATGAAGCCGCTGACCCAGCACGGCGAGGCGACCATCCCCGGAAAAGCACACGCGGCATGATGCCGCGTGTGTAAGCTTGATGTCAGCTTGGAAGGGATCAAGCTGCGATATCGAGCAGCAGAAGTGACGAACCACGGACCAGCACCTTGCGGCCCGCGGGCGTCAGCTCAAACGCGTCGCCACGTATCGCGACATAGCCGAGCGTGATCAGGCTCTCGACGGCGAACCGGTTCAGCCGTGACGGGTTTGCTGCGGGAGCCCGCAGCGCTTTCAGCGCATCCCACTGATCGGGTCTGAGTTCGAATTCTTCGCTCATTGGTCCAGGCACTCCAGAAGTTCTTGGCGTGCGAGATACAGAGCGCAGATGAATTTCGTGCGACCACAACGAGTCAGGATTTCGATTTATGTGGACACGCCGTCACATCGCCGTGTCATTGGAATACTTCAATTTTTTCGAATCATTGCGGCGCAAAAACACGTGATTGCGTCACAGAGATTAACTGCACAGCGTCACAGGGGTTAATGGTCTCGATTAGCCGCGCCGCACGCTGGCACCGCCATCGACCGGCAACGTGACACCGGTCACGAAGTTGGCCTCGTCGGAGGCGAGAAACAGCGCGGCATTGGCGACATCCCAGCCCGTGCCCATCTTGTGACGCAGCGGCACCTTGCTGTCACGCTCCGCCTCGACCTCGGCGCGGGTCTTCTTGAATTCGCGGGCGCGGGTGTCCACTGCCATCGGCGTGTTCATCAATCCCGGCAGGATCACGTTTGCGCGAATGCCATATTGCGCATTCTGGTAGGCCAGCTGTTCGGTGAAGGCGATCATCGCCGACTTGGTCGCCTTGTAGGCGACGTAAGGATAGGTCGTGATCGCGGCCATCGACGAGATGTTGATGATCGAGCCGCTCTGCTGCTTGCGCATGATCGGGATCACGTGCTTGGCGGCAAGAATGCAGCTCTTCAGGTTGATCGCGACGCAGCGGTCGAACGCCTCCTCTGATATGTCGAGCAACTCGGCATCGCCGCCGGAGAGGCTGACGCCGACATTGTTGTGCAGGATATCGACGCTGCCCCAGCGGCCATGCGCATCCGCCACCATCGCCTTGATGTCGGCGTTTTTCGTGACGTCGGCCTTGAAGGCGGTCGCAGTCCCGCCCTTGGCCACGATCAGGTCGACGGTTTCCTGCGCCGACGCCAGATTGTGATCGACGCACAAAACCTTGGCGCCTTCGCGGGCGAAGGTCAGCGCGGTGGCGCGGCCGTTCCCGATGCCCTCGCCAGGGCTCTGGCCGGCGCCGACGACGATGGCGACGCGATCTCTAAGGCGCATGTCACTTCACTCCCGGGATCGGGTACTGCTGCAGTACTTCTTTGTAGCTGGGTTCGTTGTCGATCTGCATGGTGGCGAGCACGCGCACCACGGCGCAGTAGAACGCGATCGTCAGCACCAGATCGGTCATGTGCTCGTCGGAGAGCTCTTTCTTGATCTCGGCGAAGGTCGCCTCCGACATCGCGAGCTCGCGCACCATCTCGCGGGCGCCCCTGAGGATCGCTCGTGCCAGCGGCTCGAGCTGCGACGGCTTGCCGTCGGTCTCCGCGATCAGGCCCTTGATGTCCTCGTCGGTGACGCCGAACTCCTTGCCGATCTTCACATGGTGGGTGAATTCATATTCCGACTTCTCCAGCCAGCCGACCTGCAGGATCGCAAGCTCGCGCAATCGCGGGTCGAGCTTGCTCTTGAAGCGGATGTAGCCGCCGATTCCATTGAAGGCGCGTGCCATGTCCGGTGAGTTCACCAGCAGCTTGTGCAGGTTGGTGTTGCGCTTGAGCATGTCGCGATACTCGGGGGCGACCTGGTCGGCTTCGAGATAGGGCAGGCGGGCCATTGTTGTTGTCCTTGTTCGGCGGCTTGCGGGAGAGGCGGCGCTTCAGCCGTAGAGGGCTTTGTGCTCGCCGGCGTAGTTGGCGTAGGAGTCCTTCATGCTGGCACCGTTGAGCAGCATGGTTGCGACCACGGCGTTGTCGGCGTCGAACACGGTCGAGCGCACCCACATGCTTTCGGTGCGCTTGCTGCCGGAGAGCGCCACGACCTCGCGCTCCACCCAATAGGTCTCGCCCGGGAACAGCGGCCCGCGCAGCAGCCGGATCTCCTGGTCGGCGAACAGCCCGACCGCGGGGCCACGGACCGGCAGCCGGTCCTCGCGCGCGCGGTACTGGAACAGCACGCTGAGCATCTCCATCGGGATGACGGCGCGACCCCACGGATTGTGCTCCTGCGCGTAGTAGCCATCCGAGGGTTCGGTGATCACTTTCAGCTTGTCGGCCAGCGAGAACGGATAGAGGTCGCCCATGTTCTGGTCGAAATCCATCTTGATCGCCTGCCGGGCCGTCTTCATGCCGACCTTGATGTCGGCGAGGATCACCGGATCGGTCAGCGGCTTCAGCTCGCCGAGCCGGCGGCTGAGCGCTGTTTCGGTGCCGTCGCCGTCGATCGAGGCCGTGCCACGCAGGATCTCGGTGCCGTCGCGCTTGATCATTCCGATTGCGCAAACCGTCTGGCCCGGTTTCGGCTTCTCGATCTGGGCCTGCACCTCTTCGCCCTCGAACACCGGGTTGCGGTAATGCGCCGACAGGCAGCCGGTCTCGAACCAGGTGCGGCCCCAGATCCGCTCGCACAGCGGCGCGAACTGGCTGAAATGGGTCGGCCCCTCGATGGTGCCGCCGCGGAAGCCGAGCTTCTGCGCGGTTGCGTCGTCGTGAATCGAGGCGTGGGAGTCGTAGGTCTGGGCCTGCAGCATCTGTTTCGGGCTGCGCCAGGGACCCACCAGCAGATCGCCGTTCTCCACGATTTCCGTCGTGAACGCGGATTCGACTCTTATCATCCTTGGTCTCCCTTTGCGCGCACCGTTTCAAAGATGCCGGGGTTCGGCAAGCCTCGAGGCCTCGCGCACGCAACATCGAGATATGTGTTGGGGCCATGGAACGAGGCTGTTCATGCATAACAAAATCAGTGCATGCTGATGCATGATCATTCCGAAGATAATGAGACCGGTTCGGACCGGCGTGGCTGACTGACGGGGAAACTGATGGCGTTGATGGACGTTGGACTGGACGACAAGTACCGGTTGGACACCAAGCGAATCTTCCTCTCCGGTACCCAGGCTCTGGTCCGATTGCCCATGTTGCAGCGCGAACGCGACCGCGCGCACGGGCTGAACACCGCCGGATTCATCTCCGGTTACCGCGGCTCGCCGCTCGGCATGTATGATCACGCGCTGTGGCGCGCCAAATCGTTCCTCAAAGAGCACGACATCGCGTTCGTTCCCGGCCTCAACGAGGATTTGGCGGCGACCGCGGTCTGGGGCAGCCAGCAGGTCGGCATGTTCCCCGGCGCCAAGGTCGATGGCGTGTTCGGCATCTGGTACGGCAAGGGCCCCGGCGTCGACCGCTCGCTCGACGCGCTCAAGCACGCCAATTCGGCCGGCACCTCGCTGAATGGCGGCGTGATCGCGCTGGCCGGCGACGACCATGGCTGCCAGTCCTCTACCCTGGCGCATCAGAGCGAGCAGGTGTTCGCCTCGGCGCTGATGCCGGTGGTCAATCCGGCGACGCTGCAGGACTATCTCGACCTCGGCATTCTCGGTTTCGCGCTGTCGCGCTATTCCGGCTGCTGGGTCGGCTTCAAGGCGATCTCCGAGACGGTGGAGAGCTCGGCCTCGATCGTCAGCGATCCCGATCGCATCAAGATCATCATGCCCGACGATTTCGAGATGCCGCCGGGCGGGCTGTCGATCCGGTGGCCGGATCCGCCGCTGGAGGCCGAGCGCAGGCTGCACGGGCCCAAAATGGAGGCGGTCGCGGCCTTCGCCCGCGCCAACCGCTTCGACCGCATCGTGCTGGATTCGAAGCCGGCGCGGCTCGGCATCATGGCGACCGGCAAGGCCTATCTCGATCTGCGCCAGGCGCTCGCCGATCTCGGCATCACCGATGCCGAGGCGCAGGAGCTGGGTTTGCGCATCTACAAGGTGGCGTTGACCTGGCCGCTGGAGGCCAACGGCGCGCGCGCGTTCGCGGAAGGCTTGCAGGACGTACTGGTCGTGGAGGAGAAGCGCGGCTTCGTCGAGGACCAGCTGGTCCACATCCTCTATAACATGGACGCGTCGAAGCGTCCGTCGGTGGTCGGCAAGCGCGACGAGAGCGGCGCGCCTCTGCTGCCGAGCGAAGGCGAGCTGACGCCGACGATGGTCGCTGCCGCCGTGGTGGCGCGGCTGCGCAAGCTCGGCCATCGCAGTCCGTTGCTGGAGCAGCGCCTGGCAAAACTCGAGGCGTTCGATCGCCCGGCCGAGGGCACCGGCGCCGCGAAGCTGTCGCGCACGCCGTATTTCTGCTCGGGCTGCCCGCACAATTCGTCGACCAAGATCCCCGAGGGCAGCCGCGCCATGGCCGGCATCGGCTGTCACGGCATGGCGCTGTCGGTGCCGAACCGCAACACCCAGACCATCTCGCATATGGGCGCGGAGGGCGTGAGCTGGATCGGGCAGGCGCCGTTCACCAGCGAACAGCATGTGTTCCAGAATCTCGGCGACGGCACCTACACGCATTCCGGTTTGCTGGCGCTGCGCGCCGCCGCGGCTGCCGGCGTCAACATCACCTACAAGATCCTCTACAACGACGCGGTCGCAATGACCGGTGGCCAGCCCGCCGAAGGCGGCTTCACGGTGGCGCAGATCGCCCACCAGGTCTGGGCCGAAGGCACCAAGAAGCTTGCGATCGTCTCCGACGATCCCGACAAATATCCCGCCAATTACTTCCCGTCCGGCGCCACCATCCACCATCGCCGCGAGCTCGACGCCGTGCAGCGCACCTTGCGCGAGATCGAGGGCCTCACCGTCCTGATCTACGACCAGACCTGCGCCGCCGAGAAGCGCCGCCGCCGCAAGCGCGGGCTGTTTCCCGATCCGGCCAAGCGCGTCTTCATCAATGAGCGCGTCTGCGAAGGCTGCGGCGATTGCTCGGTGGCGTCGAACTGCGTCTCGGTGCAGCCGCTGGAGACCGAACTCGGCCGCAAGCGCCGCATCGACCAGTCGAACTGCAACAAGGATTTCTCCTGCATCGAGGGCTTCTGCCCGAGCTTCGTGATGGTGCAGGATCCCAAGCTGCGCAAGGCCGACCGCACCGCCGCCGATCCCAAGGCGCTGTTCGCCGACCTGCCGACGCCGCCGGCGGCTGCGCTGAGCGCGCCCTACAACATCCTGATCACCGGCATCGGCGGCACTGGCGTCATCACCATCGGTGCGCTGCTCGGCATGGCCGCGCATGTCCAAGGGCTCGCCTGCTCGACGCTCGACTTCACCGGCCTGTCGCAGAAGAACGGCGCGGTCATGAGTCATGTCCGGCTGGCGCCGGCCTCCGACATGCTGACCACGGTCCGCATCGCGCCCGGCAATGCCAACCTGATCCTAGGTTGTGACCTCGTGGTTGCAACCAGCGTCCCGGCGCTGAGCCGCGCCGAGCGCGGCTTCACCCGCGCCGTCGTCAACGCCGATTTGCTGCCGACCGCGAGCTTCGTGATCGATCCCGATATCGACTTCGAGGCCAGCTCGATGCGCGATGCGCTGAACGGTGCGGTGAGACCTGACGATCTCGACATCCTCGATGCCACCGGGCTTGCGACCGCGCTGATGGGCGACAGCATCGCCACCAACGCCTTCATGCTCGGCTTTGCGTTCCAGCGCGGCGCGATCCCGCTGTCGCTCGAGGCGATCCTCAAAGCGATCGAGCTCAACGGCGCGGCGATCGAGATGAACAAGACCGCGTTCTCGTGGGGCCGGCTCGCCGCGCACGATCTGCAACGCGTGGTCAGCGCCGCGCGCTTCAAGAACGCGGGCGCAGCGCTGGCAAAGAAGACGCTGGATGAGGCGATCGCGTTCCGCGCCAAGTTCCTCACCGATTATCAGGACGCGGCCTACGCAAAGCGCTATCTCGACGATGTCGCGCGCGTTCGCGCGGCCGAGGCCGCGGCGGCGCCGGGTTCGCAAGACCTGACCGAGGCGTTTGCGAAGGGCCTGTTCAAGCTGATGGCCTACAAGGACGAATACGAGGTCGCGCGGCTCTATTCCGATGGCGAATTCAGCAGGGCGTTGCGCGAGCAGTTCGAGGGCAATTCCGGCTTGAAGGTCCTGCTGGCGCCCCCGCTATTGGCACAGCGCGATCCGGTCACCGGGCGGTTGCAGAAGCGCGAATTCGGGCCGTGGATATTCAAGGCATTCGGGCTGCTGGCCGGCCTGAAGGGCCTGCGCGGCACTGCGTTCGACATCTTCGGCTACACCGCCGAGCGCAAGATGGAGCGCGCGCTGCCGGTCGACTATTCGGCGATGATCCTGCGCCACCTCGACGGCAACAAGCCGCTCGATCTGCCGCGCCTGGTGGCGCTGGCGAAGGCCGCGGACCTCGTGCGCGGATACGGCCATATCAAGGAAGGCAATGTCGCCCGCTACCGCACCGAATGCGCGCGGTTGGAGCGCGCGATCGGCCAGCCGCTGGCACAGGCGGCGGAATAGGGGCCGGGAACTTTCCACGGCCGCCTTGGTTGACCAGTAACCCTGCCTGCAACCAGCGGCTGGATTCGCGCGGCCGGGTCCCTACATGATGGCTGTTCTGTTCGAGTGATTTCAGGAGGCCTTTTTGACGGTCCTGAAAAGCGTTTTCGTTGCAACCGTTTGTACCGCTTGCCTGGCTCTGGGTGGCGTGGCGTTGGCTGACGACTATCGTCCGAGCGAGTTCTTCAGCCTCGATCTCTCCCGGGCCGTGCTGTCGCCGAAGCCGCTCGGCCCGCCGGCACAGTTCGAGCCGGTTCCGGTCGAGGCAAAGACCGATCACGGTCCGGATCAGCATGCTGCTGTCGACCCGAAGGTCGAGGAGCCGAAGGTCGAGCGGCAGAAGCCCGTTCGGACGACCAGAGTGACCGCGCCGCAAGAGCGGAAGCGTGCCGCCACGCACGTTCCCACCCGCGCCAAGCTCGCGCGCCGGCACTCGAACCCGCTAGACGCGGAAGCCCGCGACACCAGGATCCAGACCTGGCCGTGCCGTACCGGCGGCATTTGCAACTGGCAGCGGTGAGGGCGGCTCGCGGTCTCGCGCCGGTCACGTGAGCACCGCATCAGCACAAGACCCGTCATCCCGAGGAGCGCGCACTTGCGCGCGTCTCGAAGGATCGACGGCCCCGTCGGTCGCCGATTCATCCTTCGAGACGCGCGTTCCGCGCTCCTCAAGGATGACGGGTCTGGGGACCCGAGAGTCATCCCGCCGTCGCAAAACCGTCGGCGGGGAGTCAAGAAACTGTAAGCCCGGAGTCAAACGGCGCAGGCAAAACCCTCGTCAGGATATGACGAAGGTTACTGAATGCCGACAGCGATCTCCGCGAGGCGGCGAGGCCTCACAAGGCGTCAGCTTCTGGTGCGCTCGGCGTCGACGGCCGCGCTGGCAGGGCTGGGCTCGCTGACAAGACCGTATCTGAGCCGCGCCGCCGATCGTCCCGCGATCGCGGGCATCCAGTCCGGTGACGTCGCAAGCGATTCCGCTGTGATCTGGGCTCGCGCCGATCGTGCCGCGCGCATGCGGATCGAATGCGCGGCCGTCGAGAGCTTTGCCACCGTCCTGCGCAGTGCGTCGGTCGATGCGCTGCCCGAGCGCGACTTCACCGCAAAACTGCTGCTCGACGGCCTGCCGCCGGGCCAGGACCTGTTCTATCGCGTCAGCTTCGAGGATCGTGACGGCCTGGTCGGCGAAAGCCGGGTCGGGCATTTCCGCACCGCGCCTATCGACCGCCGCTCGGTCTCGTTCGTCTGGTCGGGCGACGTCGTCGGGCAGGGCTGGGGCATCGACCCTGCGCGCGGTGGCCTGCGTAGCTATCGCACCATGCGGAACGAGCGCCCGGATTTCTTCATCCATTCCGGCGATCACATCTATGCGGATTGCACGGTGCCGCCGCAACAGGCGCTGCCGAACGGCGAGGTCTGGCGCAACATCGTCACCGAGGAGAAATCCGTCGTTGCGCAGACTCTTGAGCAGTTTCGCGGCAACTACAAATACAACTGGCTCGATGAGCATTTCCGCGCCTTCCACGCCGAGGTGCCTATGTTCGCGCAATGGGACGACCACGAGGTGGCCGACGACTGGGCGCCGATCGGCACTGCGGATTCGACCGGCTATGATGCGGACGGCAATTCGCGGTTGGTGGCGCGGGCACGCCGCGCCTTCCATGAATTCATGCCGATGCGGTTGATGCCGGAGCGCGACGGCCGGGTCTATCGCAAGATCGCCTACGGGCCGCTGCTCGACGTCTTCATCATCGACATGCGCTCTTATCGCGATTCCAGCTGGAACAAGCAGGGTGATCCGGACCAGGCCTTCATCCTTGGCGAGAGCCAGCTTGGCTGGCTGAAGCGGGAGCTGGCGGCGTCGGACGCCGTCTGGAAGGTGATCGCGGCCGACCTGCCGATCGGGCTCGTGAGCCTCGATGCCGTCGCGCTCGGTGACGGCCCGCCCGAGCGGCGCGAGCACGAGATCGGCGATCTCCTGTCCTTCATCAAGCGCGCCGGCGTGCGCAACACGGTGTGGCTCACCGCCGATATGCACTACACCGCGGCGCATCACTACGATCCGAACCGCGCGGTGTTCCAGGAGTTCGAGCCGTTCTGGGAATTCGTCTCCGGCCCGCTGCATGCCGGCACCTGGTCGCCCGGCGAGCTCGACAACACTTTCGGCCCGAAAGCGATGTACCAGAAGGGCTGTTCGGCCGAGCAGGGCGACAATCTCGCGCCGTGCTTCGGCCTGCAATTCTTCGGCCGTGTCGACATCGACGGCAAGACCGGCGTGATGAAAGTGACGCTGAAGGACGTCGACAATCATGATCTCTGGTCGGTCGACATCGAACCGCGGCCGGACGCGCGGCCCGGCCAGATCATGGCGCAGCACATCTAGAGCCGTCCCTTATCCCGTCGCGACATCTTGATTGCAGGCGCCTTGCCCGCAGGGCCGGTTTACGGGCAGACTGCGTCTCGGCAGTTCTGCCAATTTCATTCCTTTCAGCTGATTTGCTGGCGTGGCGTCGTCGATTTCATCGGCGTCCCACGCGTCAGGAGCTATCCATGGACAATCTGCAGACACAGGGCATCAGCCTGCCGCAGCTCGGGCTCGGCACCTTCCGCATGCAGGGCGATGCCTGCCGCGCGGCGGTCGAGAGCGCGCTCGGGCTCGGTTACCGGCACATCGACACCGCCGAGATGTACGGCAACGAAGAAGCGATCGGAGAGGCGATCGCGGCTTCCAAGGTCGCGCGGAAGGACCTGCATGTCACCACCAAGGTCTGGCACGAGAATTTGGCGCCCGATGCAATCCGGAAGGCGTTCGATGCCAGCCTGAACAAGCTGCGGCTCGATCACGTCGATCTCTATCTGGTACACTGGCCGTCGAAGAGCATGAAGCTGCCCGCCGTGTTCGAGACGCTGATGCAGCTGAAGGAAGAGGGCCGCACCCGCGCGATCGGCGTCGCGAATTTCACCACCGCGCTGCTCAAGACCGTGGTCGAGGATATCAGGGCGCCGATCGCCTGCAACCAGATCGAGTATCACGCGATGCTGGATCAGACGCCGGTGCGGAAATATCTCGCCGCGAAATCGATCCCGCTGGTGGCCTATTGTCCGCTGGCGCAGGGCCGTTTCGCGACCGACGAGACCTTGGCAAAGATCGGCCGCAAGCATGATGCGACCGCAGCCCAGGTGGCGTTGAAATGGCTGCTCGATCAGGATGGCGTTGCGGCCATCCCGAAAGCGTCACGCGCAGAAAGCCAAAGCGCCAATCTCGATGCGCTGAAGGTCGAGCTCGATGACGACGACCGCAAGGTGATCGCCGCGCTGCGCAAGGACATGCGCTGCGTCAATCCGGGTTTTGCCCCGGCGTGGGATTGAGCCGTCGACCATCCGATGTGAATGTTGAAAAAGAAAAATGGCTCCGCAAGGAGCCATTTTCCGTTGTGTCGACCTCTTGGACGTGTCGGTGGTTAGTAGCGGTCGCGCCGGATCACGACCGCTCGGTCATGGTCGTGATGCCAGCCGCGATGCCAACCACGGTCGTGGCGCATCTCGGCGCGCGTGCCCCAGCCGCGATCCCAGTGATGGTGATGGCCGCGCTTGATCACGACGGTCTCGGCGTTCGCGATCGACGGAACGGCCACTGCAAGCGTGCCGATCGCTGCAAGAACAAAACCAATCTTTTTCATTTCGTCCTCCTCAAATGATGCGAGGAGGAAACCGTGCAGGCATCGAAACGTTCCTCAGGAACTGGCGGAGTTTTCTTAACGGCTGTTCAGGTGGCCTTGCCTAACTTCTGCGTCCGACGCATCATCACACCATAAAAATCAATGTTCGGGGGACGTTGCCGTGAGTGGAATTTCGCGCCGCGTTTTTTTGAAAGCTACGGGATCGGCCGCTGCCGCCGCCATTGCAGGACCGGCCGCTGCGGCGATGGGGCCGGACGACAAGTTCGACCTCGTCATCAAGAGCGGCGACGTGATCGATCCAAGCCAGTCGCTGCGCGGCAAGCGCGATATCGGCATCCGCTGGGGCCTGATCGAGGCGATCGACGACGAGATCCCGGTCGCCCGCGCCAGCAAGACCATCGACGCGTCGGGCAAGCTCGTGATGCCGGGGCTGGTCGATCTGCACTGCCACGTCTACCCTTACGGATCGGCGATCGGCATTCCCGCCGACGAGCTGGTGCAATTCCAGGGCACCACGACCGTGGTCTCGGCCGGCGATGCCGGCGTCAACAATCTTGCGGCGCTGCGGCGCTTCATCGTGGCGCAGTCGCGGACGCGGATCTACGCCTTCGTCCATATCGCCAACAACGGCCTGTCGGCCTTTCCGGTGGCCGAGCTCTACAACATCGACAACGCCCAGGTCGAAGCCTGCGCAATGGCACTCGCCGAGAACCCGGACTTCCTGATCGGGGTCAAGGTGCGAATGTCGGAAAACGTCATCTTCAAGCACGGCATCGAGCCGCTGAAGCGCGGCATCCAGGCCTGCGAGATGTGCGGCTGGCCGGCGCGGATGATGGTGCATATCGGCGGCGTCGAGACCAGAGAGTTGATGTCCGCCATCCTCGATCTGCTGCGGCCGGGCGATATCCTCACCCATGCCTATTCGGGCGCGCCGAACATGTCGGGGGCTTTCACCAACATCGTGCAGGACGGCAAGCTGTTGCCGGCGGCGCTCGCGGCCAAGCAGCGCGGCGTGCTGTTCGATGTCGGCCATGGCGGCGGCAGCTTCGATTTTACGGTGGCGGAGGTCGCGATCCCTGCCGGCTGCACGCCCGATACGATCTCGTCCGACATCCACGTCTTTTCAGGCAACTCGCCGGGCGTCCCGTTCCTGCCGAACGTGATGAGCAAGTTCCTGGCGATGGGCTCGTCGCTGGATCAGGTCGTCGCGATGGCGACCTCGGTGCCGGCGCGGATCATCAACCGCACCCCGAAGATCGGCACGCTGCAGCGTGGCGCGCCCGCCGATGTCGCGATCATGGACCTCGTCGAGGGCCCGGTCACCTTCGTCGACACCCGCAACAACAAGCGCGACGGCAACCTGCAGCTGAAGCCGGTGCAGACCGTGGTCAACGGCGTGCCGTTCGGCCGGCCCTACCAGGCGCCATTTTCGGTGCGGTAGGCCGCCTGCCCCGGCGACCCCTGTCATTGATCCGCATCAACGACAGCAAATCCCGCTGGTCGATGATGAGCAATCATAAAGGGGCACGTCGTGACCGGGAATCATTCCTCCATCGACCGATCGGTACGTTCTTCCGCGCCGGGCGCACCGTTCTCCGAAAGTGATTTCCTGCTGCAGCTGGGCGCGGCTGTCCGCGGCGCGCGGGCGAATGCCGGTATGACGCGTCGCGAACTGGCCCGCCGGTCTGGCGTGTCGCAGCGCTATATTGCGCTCATAGAAGCGGGCAAGGGCAACGTCTCGATCGTGCTGCTGCTGCGCATCTTGAACGCGTTCCGCGACGTCGCCACCAAGGCAGCCTGACCGGAAGAGGATATTGCTTCGATGGGCGAACTCGTACTTGCCGCCAAAGTCAGCCATGTACCGTCTCTGATGCTATCGGAGCCTGCCGATCACCCGCTGCACGATGTGAGAGCGGGCGCGGTGGCAGCATTGTGCGAACTCGGCCGCCGAGCCAGGGATCGCAGGGTATCGTCCTTTGTGGTATTTGATACCCATTGGCTATCGAATTTCGGCTACCACATCAACGCCAATGCCTGGCATCGCGGCTCGTTCACGAGCCACGAAGCGCCGCAGATGATCAAGGATCTGGGCTACGATTTGCCGGAGAACACGTCGCTTGCCGAAGCGATCGCACGCGAGGCGGCAAGCGACGGCCTCAATGTGATGGCGCATCAGATCGAGAGCCTTGGTCTGGAATACGGCACCATCGTCCCGATGCACTACCTCAACCCGGAGGGTTGGGCGAAGGTGGTCTCGGTCGCGTCGCCGCTGTTCACATCGATCGAGGAGAGCCGGCTGCTGGGCGAAGCGACCCGCCGTGCGATCGCCCGATCCGGCGAGCGGGTTGCGCTGCTTGCCAGCGGATCGCTGTCGCATCGGTTGTTGCCGAACAAGAAGCTCGGCGCCGATGCCTGGACGTCGATCGCCAGCGAGTTCAACCGCCAGGTCGATTTGCGCGTGCTGGAGCTTTGGCAGCAGCGTCGCTATCGGGAGTTTCTCGATATGCTTCCCGATTACGCCACGCGGTGCCACGGCGAAGGCGGGATGGCCGACACCATCATGCTGTTCGCGGCGCTCGGCTGGTACGATTTCCGTGGCCCCGCCGAGCAACTCTGCGACTACTTCCCGTCGAGCGGAAGCGGCCAGGTGAACGTGGAGTTTCACTTGGCCCCGTGAACTTGGCTCGGCGGTGTCTGCCTAGAGCTCCGTTCCGATTGAATCGGAACGGGACTCTAGATTCTTATCTAGACGCGTTTTCTTCACGCGAACCGGTATCCACTTCGCTCGAAAACGCTCTAGCCGCGCTTCTCCACATTGCCGCTGCGCGCGGGCACGCCGAATTCCTTGCGGCACACTTCCGCCAGCACGGCGACGCCTTCGCGGATCTGGTCGTGCGAGGGGCTCGCGAAGCAGAGCCGGAGCCGGCTGCCGGAATGGGCCTTGCTGGTCGACCATTCCGGGCCTGGATTGATCGAGACCCCGGCGGCGAGCGCTGCCTGGTAGAGCTTCAACGTATCGACATTGTCGGGCAGCTTGACCCAGAGGAAGATGCCGCCCTTGGGCGCCTCGAACTCGGCCGCGGTGCCGAACTGCTCGTTGAGCGCCTCCATCAGCGTGTCGAGTTTTGCGCGCAGTCCTCGTGTCAGTTTGGGCACGTGGGTCGCGAAATGCGGCGCGCAGTATTCGGCGAGCACCATCTGCTCCAGCGCACCCGAGCCGGCATCGGTCTTCAGCGGCAGCATCCGCGACATGATCTCCCAGGGCGCAACCATGAAACCGACCCGCAGCGCCGGTGCGATCGATTTCGAGAAAGAGCCGATATGGATCACGCCGCCATGCTGGCTCATGGCGTAGATCGCGGGCGGCCGTTCGCCGTTCCAGATCAAGTCGGCATAGCAATCATCCTCGAAGATCGGCACGCCGTATTCCCTGGACAGCTTCAGCATCTCGGCGCGGCGGCTCTCGGGGAGGATCGAGCCGGTGGGGTTCTGCACGGTCGGGATGGTGTAGATGTATTTCGGCGTGATGCCGCGTCGCTTGTGATCGGCGAGCGCTGTGGCCAGCGCATCGATCCGGATGCCCTCGCCGTCGAGGGGAATGCCGACCGCATTGACGCCGAGCCGGGTCAGCCGGTTCAGCGAGCCCTGATAGGTCTCCTGCTCGATCAGCACGGTGTCGCCCTTGGCAAGCAGCGTCTGATTGACCAGATCGAGCGCCTGCAGCGAGCCGGAGACGATCATGATCTCGTCCGCCGTGCAGGCGATCCCGGCATCGCGCTTCAGCTTCTCGGTCAGGAACTGGCGCAACGGCAGATAGCCCTGCGGTCCATGCGCGAGGTTGTAGGTCGCAAGACTCCTTCCCTCACGCTTCAGCACGGCATTCATTGCTTCGAGCAAGCCGTCGACCGGCACCTGCTCGGGATCGTTGTTGCCGCCGACGAAGCTGTATTTGGCGAGCCCGGTCCAGCGCGCGGCCGGCGCAGGCAGGCCGGCCGGGAGCAGCGGTGCAAAGTCGAACTGGGCTGAGGTGGACATGGACGTTTCGCTCCGTGTTGTTGTCGTTGAGAAGGTCCGCGGGAAGCGGCCTTCCGTGAAGTCAGTTCAATTCAGTTCTTGCCGACCAGCCGGATCGGGCGGCCCTGGCTGATGAAGGCGTAATGCCCGGCGCCGACGCTGCCGACCATCAGGGCCTCGACCGCGGGTTCCGCGATTTCGCCGGCGGCCGCCCAATCGACCATGAAATTCGCGCCGGTGCCGCCGCGGGTATCGGTGGTGGCGATCGCGACCTCGATCGTAGCAAACGGTTTTAGCGCGATCGGCGATTTGAGGTAGCTCTCCACCATCTTGCCTGATGTGTCGAAATAGGCGATCCGCTTCAGCACCAGGGGCCTGGTTTCGGAGGCGTTGTGCACGCTGAGCGTCACCGAGAAATCGGCCCGAAGCTTGCCCTGGCTCATCGACACGCTGGAATACACCGGCACATAGAATGCACCTGTTGCGGTGAGGCCCTCCGATGGTACCGCGGTCAGCGAGTTCGCGAAATTTTGTTCAATACTTGCGGAGGATTGTGCTAGCGCCTCGGTCACGCGCACGGTGAGCAGGCAGAGCAAAACTGCCAGAAAAATGCCGCCTGCGCGGATGTGACACATTGCTCGGTTGATCCTCACGCCCGGCCCTCTAGGTTGCGGCAACGGAAGTCTTTGACGCATGCATGAACTCATTCGCGATATCACGCTCTGTATCCTGTTTGCCTGGGGGATCGGGCTGCTCGCCCATTTCTCCCGGCAACCGCTGATACTGGCCTATCTTATCGCCGGCTTTTTCATTGGTCCATTCGGGATGGGCTGGGTCAAGTCCCAGGAGTCGATCAGCGTCATCTCCGAGCTCGGTCTGATCTTCATGCTGTTCATGATCGGGCTGGAAATCGACCTCAAGAAGATCATCCGCGCCGGCAAGGTCATCCTGTTCGCCGGCGCCGGCGAACTCCTCGGCGGCTGCCTGATCGGCATCGCGTTCTTTGCCGGAATCGGGCTCGCGATCGGCGGCGGCAGGTTCGACGCGGTCTATCTCTGCGTCGCCTGTGCGCTGTCCTCGACCGTGATCATCGTCAAGGTGCTCTACGAGAAGCGCGAGCTCGACACGCTGCCAGGCCGGATCACGCTCGGCGTGCTGGTGCTGCAGGACATCTTCGCGATCCTGTTCCTGGCGGTGCAGCCGAGCCTCGACAATCTGCAGATCGGCGTCGTGCTGCTGTCGATCGCCCGCGTCGCGGTACTGGTCGCGACCGCATTGGTGTTGAGCCGTTATGTGCTGCCGCGGTTGTTCCACCAGATCGCGCGCAGGCCCGAACTCGTGCTGCTCGGCGCGCTCGCCTGGTGCTTCCTGATCGGCGAGATCGCCGAGCGGCTGCATCTGTCGCGCGAGATGGGCTCGCTGGTCGCCGGCGTCTCGATCTCGACATTTCCCTACGCGCTCGACGTCACCGCCAAGGTCACGACGCTCAGGGATTTCTTCATCACGCTGTTCTTCGTGGCGCTCGGCATGACGATCCCGATCCCGGGCCTGCAGGTGATCGGACTGGCGCTCGTCATCGCAGCCTTCACGGTGGTGAGCCGCCTGGTCACGACGTTCACACCGCTTTACCTGATGAAGCAGGGCCTGCGCGCCAGCCTGCTGCCGGCGATCAACCTGGCGCAGATCTCCGAGTTCTCGCTGGTGGTGATCCAGACCGGCGTCGCCGCCAACCATATCGGGACCGAGACCGCGAGCGCGGCCTCGTTCGCCTTCGTGGTGCTGGCGGTGCTCTCGACCTTCGCGATGGGCCGCAGCGACCAGATCGTACGCGGCCTGATCGGGCCGCTGAAGCGGATCGGGCTGCGCGATCTCGACCACGTGGGCGAAGGCCGCGGTGAGGGCAGCCAGGAGGGGGGACATGGCGAGATCCGGCGCATTGTCATCCTCGGCTTTTTCCGCGCCGCGAGCGCGCTGATCAGCCAGATCGAGCGGCAGAACCAGTCGCTGCTCGAGCAGATCAGCGTCATCGACTTCAACCCGCTGGTGTTCCGCACGCTGTCCGACCGCGGCATGCACGTGATCTATGGTGACATCAGCAATGTCGATACGCTGGTGCATGCCGGCATCGGCAAGGCCGAGATCATCATCCTGAGCGTGCCGGATTTCCTCCTGGTCGGCGCCGACAATGAGAAGCTGGTGCGCCACGTCCGCGCCCTCAATCCGGACGCGCGGATCGTCGCCACCGCGGACCTGCTGTCCGGCGTCGCGGATCTCTACGAGGCCGGTGCCGACTATGTCACGGTGACGCGGCTCAGCGACGCCGGCGAGCTCTATTCGGTGATCGAGGCCGCCGACGCCGGCCTTCTCGACGACAAGCGCGCCGAAATGGACGCCCAGCTCGCCGACCGGCGCGAGGTGCTGCCTTAGAGGCCGCTGCGTAGTCCGGATGGAGCCAACGGGTGCCGATACCGCCCTGGTATGCCTGCCGGACGCATGGCGGGTTGCATAATGATACTGGCGCCGACATCGGAACCCGGCTAATCCACTGCCTGCATAAAGCGAGATGTCAGGACAATGGCCGATACGATCCAGGAAGTGCTGCAAGCCTTTGCGAAGGGTGAACTCGTCGTCGTCACCGACGATGACGATCGGGAAGGCGAGGGCGATTTGATCGTCGCGGCGTCGTTCTGCACAGCGGAAAAGATGGCCTTCATCATCCGCCATACCTCCGGCATCGTCTGCGCGCCGATCACCACCGAGGACGCCCGCCGGCTGCGGCTCGACCCGATGGTGGCGCACAACGAGTCCAACCACACCACGGCCTTCACCGTCTCGATCGACTACAAGCCCGATGGGGGCACCGGCATCTCGGCCGAGGAACGCGCCTCGTGCTGCCGCGCACTCGCCAACCCCAACGCCGGCGCCAATGATTTTGCGCGGCCGGGCCACATCTTCCCGCTGATCGCGCGCGACGGTGGTGTGCTGCTGCGCTCCGGCCACACCGAGGCAGCGGTCGATCTGTGCCGGCTCTCCGGCCTGCCGCCGGTCGGCGTCATCAGCGAGCTGATGAACGACGATGGAACCGTGATGAAGGGCGAACAGGTCGCGAAATTCGCCGCCGCGCACAAGCTCAAGCATGTCACGATTGCTGATATGATCGCCTATCGCCAGGCGCGCGAGAAGCTGATCGAGCGGGTCGCGACCTTCACCACCGAAAGCCCGATCGGTCCGTTGCAGGGCTATGCCTATCGCTCGCCGTTCGACGAGATCATGCATGCCGCCTTCGTCTATAATGGCATCGGCGATGGCCGGGACGTGCTGACCCGGCTGCACAAGCCCAACATCGTGAAGGACCTGTTCACCGGGCCGGCGCGGATGGAAGCCGTGTTGCGGCACTTCAAGGATGCCGGCCGCGGCGTGCTGGTCTATCTGCGCGATGGTGCCGCCGGTGTTCCGGTCCAGCCGGTTGGCGACCAGAAGACCGCGGAGGCCGATCGCAACAAGCAATGGCGCGAGGTCGGCGTCGGTGCACAGATCCTGCGCGATCTCGGCATCACCTCGATCCGGCATTTGACCTCGTCGGTGCACGACTACAAGGGCCTGTCCGGTTTCGGCATCGAGATCGTGTCGAACGAGAAGTTCGACGTCTGATGCGGGTCATTCCGGGGTGATGCGCGCATTGCCCCCGGCCACGGCATTCGCCCAATTCAATTGCGCTTCGCGGCATAGCGCTTTAATTTATCCGCCAATTTCCGAGTGACGATGCGAAAGGATGTTTCATGAGCGTGCGCCCCCAGGCCAAGGACAAGCCGGCTGCCGCCAGCTTCCAGTGGGATGATCCGTTCCTGCTCGACGACCAGCTCACCGAAGACGAGCGCCTGATCCGCGACACGGCGCGGGCCTATGCGCAGGACAAGCTGCTGCCGCGGGTCACCAAGGCCTATCTGGAAGAGAAGACCGATCGCGAGATCTTCAACGAGATGGGTGAGCTCGGCCTGATCGGCGTGACGCTGCCCGAGGAATATGGCTGCGCCAATGCGAGCTACGTGGCCTATGGCCTTGTCGCGCGCGAGATCGAGCGCGTCGATAGCGGCTATCGCTCGATGAACTCGGTGCAGTCGTCGCTGGTGATGTATCCGATCTACGCCTATGGCGACGAGAACCAGCGCAAGAAATATCTCCCCAAGCTCGCGACCGGAGAATGGGTCGGCTGCTTCGGCCTGACAGAGCCGGACGCCGGTTCCGATCCCGGCGGCATGAAGACCCGCGCCGAGAAGGTCGCCGACGGCTACAAGCTGAACGGCGCCAAGATGTGGATATCGAATGCGCCGATCGCCGACGTGTTCGTGGTGTGGGCCAAGTCGACCGCACACGACAACCAGATCCGCGGCTTCATCCTCGAGAAGGGCATGAAGGGCCTGTCGGCACCGAAGGTCGGCGGCAAGCTCAGTTTGCGCGCCTCGATCACCGGCGAGATCGTGCTCGACAACGTGGTGGTGCCGGAAAGCGCGCTGCTGCCGAACGTCTCCGGCCTCAAGGGCCCGTTCGGCTGCCTCAACCGCGCCCGCTACGGCATCTCCTGGGGCGCGCTCGGCGCCGCCGAGGACTGCATGCATCGCGCGCGGCAGTACACGCTCGACCGCAAGCAGTTCAACCGGCCGCTCGCCGCCACCCAGCTGGTGCAGAAGAAGCTCGCCGACATGGAGACCGAGATCGCGCTCGGCCTGCAGGCTTCACTGCGCGTCGGCCGCCTGATGGACGAGGGCAAGATGGCGCCCGAGATGATTTCGATCGTCAAGCGCAACAATTGCGGCAAGTCGCTCGATATCGCCCGCATGGCGCGCGACATGCACGGCGGCAACGGCATCCAGATCGAGTATCACGTGATGCGTCACGCCGCGAACCTCGAGACGGTGAACACCTATGAGGGCACGCACGACGTCCACGCGCTGATCCTCGGCCGCGCCATCACCGGCATCCAGGCGTTCTCGTAAGGACGCGCCGCACCGACAGCGTAGGATGGGTAGAGCGCAGCGAAACCCATCTTGCCGCCCAGCGCGCGGTCGCGTGATGGGTTTCGCTTCGCTCTACCCATCCTACGAGAGCCAATAGGGGCGGTCCCATGGCCGACAATGACGACATCCCGTTCAACCGCGATTTCCCGCTGAAGTCCGGCGTGGTCGAACAGGTCCGGCCCGGCGTGCGCCGCGTGCTCTGCAACAACCCGAGTCCGTTCACCTTCACCGGCACGGTCAGTTATATCGTCGGCGAGGGCAAGGTCGCGATCATCGATCCCGGTCCCGACGACGAGGCGCATGCCAAGGCGTTGCTCGACGCGGTCAAGGGTGAGACCGTGACGCATATCCTGGTCACCCACACCCATCGCGACCATTCGCCGAACACGCCGCGGATCAAGGCCGCGACCGGCGCGCCGGTCTACGCCGAAGGCCCGCACCGCGCCTCGCGCCCGCGTTTCGAGAGCGAGAAGCACAATCCGGAATCCGGCGCCGACCGCGATTTCCGGCCCGACGTCGAGGTCAAGCACGGCGACGTCATCGAAGGCGCGGGCTTTGCACTGGAGGCGGTCGCCACCCCCGGCCACACCGCCAATCACTTGGCCTTTGCCTGGACCGAACGCAGCATCAATTTCGTCGGCGACCATGTGATGGGCTGGTCGACCTCGATCGTGGCGCCGCCCGACGGTTCGATGATCGACTACATGGCCTCGCTGGAACGGCTGGAGCAGCGCCCCGAGCAGCTCTATTTCTCGGGCCATGGCCCGGAGATTCCGGAGGGCCCGCGCTACGTCCGCTTCCTGGCGCGGCACCGCCGGGCGCGCGAGGCTTCGATCCTGCACCGTCTCGGCAAGGGCGAGGCCGACATCCCGACCATGGTGCGGGCGATCTATATCGGGCTCGATCCGCGCCTCGCCAATGCCGCCGGCTATTCCGTGCTGGCGCATCTGGAAGACCTGGTCGCGCGCGGGGTCGTGGCAACCGATGGCGATCCGGTGATCGGCGGCACGTATCGGATGGTGTAAGCCTCCCTCATTCGTCATTCCGGGGCGTGCGAAGCACGAACCCGGAATCCATCGGGCCGCAGGTTCTGCAGCAAAATGGATTCCAGGTTCTCGCTTCGCGAGCCCCGGAATGACGGGGAGAGATTACTTCTTCACCGTCTTCGCCGGCGGCGCCTTCGGTGCGGCAGGCGCCGCCTTCTTCGCCGGCTTGGAATTGTCGTTTTCGGCGGCGGAATTGAGGTCCTCGATCAGCTTCCTCACCCGCGCGGTGTTGCTGCCGAGATCGGTGTCGAAATAGCGCGAGGCCGAGCGGATATCGATGCGCGAATCCTCATCGTCGGGCGTGACCCTGATCGAGACGTCCTCGCGAAAGCCCATGATCGGCGTGCGCGCCACCGCCTCGATGCGGCCGACATTGCGCGGCGGCTGCGGCGCGCGTGCGTCGATGACAAGCCATTTGCGGCGGTTCACCAGCCGCAGCGTCATCTCATAAGCGCGGTCAGCCGGGACCTCGAGCTCGACGGTCTCGATATCCGGATAGGCGATACGCTGCCGCTCGGCCGAAGCGAGGCCGGCGTAGGCGGCGGGATTGGTGCCTTCGCCGGTGCGCAATCGCGCCAGCGCCTCGAAGCGCGGCGGGTCGATTGGGTCGGTCGTGACGTCGTAGAGCCGCGGCAGCCTGTTGTACTGATAGGTGAGGTAGGCTGGGTAGGCGAGGATCGCGGCGTCGATCAGGAACGCGAGCAGGATGCGGCCCATGCCGCGGGTGCCGTTCTGCCAGATCGCCGCGAAGGCGGCGAGGCCGAGCAGGATCGACAGGCCGGCGAGGCCCAGCGCGCCGAAGAAAGTCGCGAGCGCCGGTTTGACCTCCAGGAACCCGAACCGGACGATCAGGATCGAGACCACCACGGCAACGATGGAAAAGATCGCGAGATTGCGCGACCAGGTGGCGAGACCGGACACGGGCTCCTGCTGGTAGGGAGCGGAAAACCTGCGCGCCATCGTCGAAAAATCTGCCGGTTGAGATGTCCTTGGGCGACCTCAGCCGCCGCCAATGTCCGTGTGAGACCACGGACCTGCGGCGAATTCAAGGGATTTGGGTGCCTTCTTCCCTTCTCCCCTTGTACAAGGGGAGAAGGGTGGAGAGGGAGAATCCGCCTACGCCGCGGCGGTCGGGAAGGTGTAGTCCTTGAACTGGTCGCGCAGCGCCGTCTTCAGGATCTTGCCGGTCGCGGTGTGCGGAATGCCGTCGACGAAGGCGACGTCATCGGGCATCCACCATTTGGCGATCTTGCCGTCCATGAACTTCAGGATGTCCTCGCGCGTCGCGCTCTCGCCCTGTTTGAGCTGCACGATCAGCAGCGGCCGTTCGTCCCACTTGGGATGATGGACGCCGATCACGGCGGCTTCCGCGACCGCGGGGTGACCGACCGCGAGATTCTCCAGATCGATCGAGGAGATCCACTCGCCGCCGGACTTGATCACGTCCTTGGAGCGGTCGGTGATCCGCATGTAGCCGTGCTCGTCCATCGTCGAGACGTCGCCGGTGTCGAAGAAGCCGGCATCGTCGAGGATGTTGGCATCGACCCGGAAATAGGCCTTCGCGATCGCCGGACCCGAGACCTTGAGGCGGCCGAAGGTCTTGCCGTCCCACGGCAGCTCCTTGCCGGCATCGTCGGTAATCTTCATCTCGACGCCGAACGGCGGATAGCCCTGGGTCTGCAGGATGTCGAGCCGCTCCTCGCCGGTGCGTTCGGTGAATGGCGGCTTCAGTGTCGCCAGCGTGCCGAGCGGGCTCATCTCGGTCATGCCCCAGGCGTGGCGCACCTGGCTGCCCATGTCGAGGAACGCCTTGATCATCGAGCGCGGCATCGCCGAGCCGCCGCAGATCACCATCTGCAGATCCGGCAGCTTGACATTGTTGGCGGCCATGTATTGCAGCAGCATCAGCCACACCGTCGGGACGCCCGCGGTATGGGTGACCTTCTCGGTCGACAGCAGCTCGTACACCGAGGCGCCATCGAGCTTCGGGCCCGGCATCACCAGCTTGGTGCCCATCGACGGGGCGGAAAACGCGATGCCCCAGCTGTTGGCATGGAACAAGGGCACCACCGGAAGCATTGTGTCCGAGGCGGAGGTGCCGAGCGCGTCCTTCGAGTTGGCCATCAGCGCGTGCAACACGTTGGACCGGTGCGAATAAAGTACACCCTTGGGATCGCCCGTCGTGCCGGAGGTGTAGCACATCGCCGCGGCGGTGTTCTCGTCGAAGGTCTTCCACTCGAACTTGCCGTCGGACGCCGCGATCCAGTCCTCATAGGCGACCGCGTTCTTCAGCGTGGTCTGCGGCATGTGCGCCTTGTCGGTCAGCACCACGTAGCGCTCGACGCTCGGCAGCTGGCTCGCGATCTTCTCCAGCACCGGAACGAAGGTGAGGTCGGTGATGACGATGCGGTCCTGGGCGTGGTTCACGATCCAGGCGATCTGCTCCGGAAACAGCCGTGGATTGACGGTATGGCAGATCGCGCCGATCCCCATGATGCCGTACCAGACCTCGAGGTGGCGCCAGGTGTTCCAGGCGATGGTGGCGGCGCGGTCGCCGAGCTTGATGCCGTCGCGTTCGAGGCTCTGCGAAACCTTCAGTGCGCGAGCATGGATCTGGGCGTAGTTGGTGCGATGAATGGGGCCTTCGACCGACCGGGTCACGACTTCCTGCGTGCCGTGATATTTCGCGGCGTGCTCGATAATCTTGTGGCACAGCAAGGGCCAATCTTGCATCAAACCAAGCATACGCAAATCCCTCCTCGATCCTCACGCATGATCTGCCGGCATCTTGGACGGCCGGCAGTAAAATCATGGAATTGACATGAACTGTAGCGCGGAGAAAGCAAGCCGAAAATGGCCTGTTGGCGCGTTTCGTCGCGGGGGTGCGGCAATGGTTACCGCCGCCGGGCTGCTTTGCCTTGGCATGCAGGCAGGCCCCGCAGCAGCCGCCCGCGGTGGGCCGAGCCTTCCGTGGGACGATTTGTTCGGCACCCGGCCGCAGCGGTCACACAAGGCGGTGCGCCGTTCAGCGGTGCCGCTGCCGAAGCCCAGGCCTGCCGAGGCACCGGCGGCAAACGAGACGCCGGCGGCATCGGAAGTGCCGCCGGCCGCAGCGCCTGAGCCGCCCGCAGCCGAGACGCAACGACCTGGCGCGCCCGCCGAGACCGCCAAGCCGGCTGAAGTGACAAAATCGACCGAGCCGCCCAGGCCACAGCTTTCGGCCTGCCGGCAGGCGCTCTCGGAGGACGTCGCGCTCGCGCCGAGCATTCCCGATATCCACGGCGCCGGCGGCTGCGGCGGCGAGGATCTGGTGCGGCTCGAGGCCATCGTGCTGCCGGACAAGCGCAAGGTCGCGGTCAAGCCCGCGGCGATCCTCCGCTGCAAGATGGCAGCTGCGGTCGCCGACTGGGTCCGCACCGATATCGCGCCGCTGGCGCAGCGCCTCGGGGGCGGGATCAGCAATCTCGACAATTTCGACTCGTTCGAATGCCGCGGCCGCAACCGCATCGTCGGCGCGCAGCTCTCCGAGCATGGCCGCGCCAATGCGCTCGACGTGCGCGCGTTCGGTCTTGCCAACGGCAAATCGATCTCGCTGACCGACCGCAGCGTGCCGCGTGATCTGCGCGAGACCGTGCTGCATTCGGTGTGCGCTCGCTTCTCCACCGTGCTCGGTCCGGGCTCGGACTGGTACCATGAGGACCACATCCATCTCGACCTCGCGGAGCGCCGCAGCAATTACCGGATCTGCCAATGGAACGTGTACGACCCGCTGCCGCAGGTCGCGCCGCTGTTGCCGGCCGAGCGACCGGAAGAGGCGCCGCCGCGCGAGGTCGCCCAGAAATCGGATGCATCCAGGCCGGACGCTCCCAAGGCGGATCACGGCAAGGCCGATGAGCCGGACGCCGCGAAATCAGATGATGCAGCCGCGCCCGAGAGTGCGGCGGAGACCAAGCCGCAGCCAACAAAAAAGCGCCGGCAAAGCCGGCGCTTTTGATCGCGGTTGCGACGTGATCGGCGTCAGTAGGGGACGTTGCCGCCGCCCTGCAGCGCCATCTGCGGCTTGTAGGGCGAGTCGCCGTGCTTGGGCTCCAGCACCACGACGATGGTGCCGAGCTTGACGCGGTTGTAGAGGTCGATGACGTCCTCGTTGGTCATGCGGATGCAGCCCGAGGAAATCGACGATCCGATATATTCCGGCTGGTTGGTGCCGTGGATGCGGAACAGCGTGTCCTTGCCGCCCGAGTAGAGGTACATCGCGCGCGAGCCCATCGGATTGTCCGGGCCCGGTGCCACGAAAGTCGGAACGCCGAGGCGCGAGATTTCGCCGGGGGTGGGGTGCCAAGCCGGCCATTCGGTCATGCTGCCGACCTTGGCAATGCCGGACCAGGCCATGGCTTCTTCGCCGACGGTGATACCGTAGCGGATCGCCTTGCCGTCGTTCAGCACGTAGTAGAGGTAATGATTGTCGGAATCGACCACGATCGAGCCGGCGGCTTCCTTGCGGTGATATTCGACGATGGCGCGGCGGAACGGTTCGGCCACCGGCGTCTTGACGTAGGTGGTCTTGGCCAGCAGTTCCTTGTCACGCGGCTTGAAGGCTGCAGTATTGGTTGCCTCATAGGTCGTGGCCTGCATGCAGCCCGACAACATCAGGCCCGCGGCCAGGATTCCGAGGGTAATTTTGAACGACGACATGATTACATTCCAATCGAAAACCCGCGCCCGAAAGCGCCAAAAATACGCCCCAAACGCCACGATTCCATGAGCGGCATTATTGCCTGAAACCCGCCATTCTTCCCAGACTTTAGATGGCTTTCCTGCATCGCGGGACGTGATCTGTGGCTTTTTTGCCGCAACTGTTCTGGCGCGGGTTGGTTTTTTGTGCAAACAGGCAACGGTCGTCGAGGGGAGGCTAACGTATTCCCAACCGGCTGCCCCAAATATGGACGCCCGGTTAATGCCCCGGTCATGAAGCGCCAGCCAGAATCGCGCTAAGCCGGCGGGCCCTGCCTCCTGTTTCCAGCCCTTTATCTCGGAGTTCGTGATGCTGTCGGTGTTCGTTCCCTCCGACCTTTCCCTCAAGAAGGCCGCCGCCACCGACCTCGGCGCGCTGCCGGAGGGCGCGGTGTGGATCGATCTGGTGAACCCGACCGTCGAGGAGGACCGGGCCGTCGAGAGGCTGGCGGGGATCGCGGTTCCGACCCGGGAAGACATGCAGGAGATCGAGATCTCCAGCCGGCTCTATATCGAGAACAGCGCCCGCTACATGACCGCGACGCTGATGTGCCAGTCTGACACCGACATGCCGCGCACCACCGCGGTCACCTTCATCCTGACCAGCCACCGGCTGGTCACGGTGCGCTACGATCTGCCGAAGCCGTTCGCGCTGGTCGAGAACAAGCTGGCTCGCGCCTGCGCCCCCGGCATCACCGGCGAGCAGGTGCTGATGGAACTGCTGGATGCGGTGATCGACCGTTGCGCCGATCTCCTGGAGCGCTGCGGGGCCGACATCGACCAGGTTTCGCACGACATCTTCGAGCCCGAGAGCGCGCGCCACGGCCACGCCAAGCAATATTCGCAGATCCTGATCGCGATCGGCCGCAAAGGCGACCTGACCTCGAAGATCCGCGAAAGCCTGGTCTCGATCGGCCGCCTCGTCACCTTCCTCTCGGCGGTCGTGGAAGGGGTGAAGTGGTCCAAGGACATGCGCGAGCAGCTCAAGACCATGCAGCGTGACGTGGCCTCACTGACCGACCACGCCTCCTATCTCTCCAACAAGATCACCTTCGTGCTCGACGCCATGCTCGGCGTGGTCAATCTGGAACAGAACAACATCATCAAGCTGTTCTCGGTGATGGCGGTAGTCTTGATGCCGCCGACGCTGATTGCATCGATCTACGGCATGAATTTCAAGGTGATGCCGGAACTCGAATGGGTGAACGGCTATCCGCTGGCGCTGGTGATGATGCTGATCGCAGCCGTTGTGCCGTACTGGATCTTCAAGTGGAAGAAGTGGCTGTAAACACAGTTCCATACGTCGCGTTTTGGGACGCGTTTTCTGCCTTATTTCCTCTCCTAAAATTTGAGCGTTGCGCTGAACGTTTGGGCGAATTTTGTCTGCGATAACGCCCGCCTCGAAGCCGGAGGACAGCAATGGTTGAGAAGATCATAACGCCACGGCGTAACGTCATCGACTTTGCGCGCTATCAACAGGACCGCGCCGCAGGCAGGGTGCAGGCGATCTCGCCGAGACTTTGCCGTTACTGTGACGCTGCGCTGCTTGATGGCGAGGACGAAGACGACTGCTCCAGCGCGCTGAATGACGTCGCGCTGCAGCGGACTGAGAAGAAGTCGCGTCGGTTCTATGCGGACTAGAGGCTGAGGCCTTCTGGAGGCAGAAGCCTCGTCTGCGTCGTTACGCCTGCCATCGAAGCAATCCCTCAAACTACGGCCGCGGCGGCGGCCGGGATCGCCTCGAACCTCTCTCCCCCGAAATCACATCCAAGCCGAAGCTCAGACGTGCTGGCCACCATTGATGTGGATCTCGGCGCCGTTCACGTAGGAGCTCGTTTCCGTGCACAGCACGTAGATGATCTTGGCGACCTCGTCGGGGGTGCCGAGGCGATGCATCGGGATTTGCTGGTCGACGATCTTCTCGGTGCCCGGCGACAGGATCGAAGTGTCGATCTCACCGGGGGCGATCGCGTTGACACGAACGCCGACGCGGCCGAAGTCCGATGCCATCTCGCGCGTCAGTGCCGCAAGCGCCGCCTTCGACGTTGCGTAGGCCGCGCCGGCAAACGGATGCACGCGCGAGCCGGCGATCGAGGTGACGTTCACCACCGCGCCCCTGGCGTGCTTCAATTCCTCGATCAGCCCGCGCGCGATCATGACCGGCGCGAAGAAGTTGACGTGGAAAACGTGGGTCCAGGTCTCGATGTCGGTGTCCATGGTGCCGAGCCGGCCGCCGCCCACCGCCTTCGGCGAGATCGCGGCGTTGTTGACCAGCGCATGCAGCTCGTCATTGTCCAGCCGCTGCCGGATCTCCGAGATCGCGCGCACGGTGTCGTCATGGCTGCCGAGATCGACCTCGATGTGATCTTCCGGCCCGGCGCCCCACGGGCAAACCTCCGGAAACGCATGCCGCGAGAGGGTGATGACGCGCCAGCCGGCGGATGAAAACCGGATCGCGGTGGCATGGCCGATGCCGCGGCTCGCGCCGGTCAGGAGCAGCGTGCGCCGCGGTGCATTGGATGGGCGGGTCATCGACGGTTTCTTTCGTTTTCGCCATGCGCGGCGCCGTGCCGGGCATCGACGTCTTCGAACGGTAAGAGATCAGGACGTCGATGGCAGGGCGCATCTTACACGAAGACGTGCTTCGCGCTTTCGCCCTTCCATGACAGTCGCAGTGTTTCAGGGATAGAGCCGGACCTTCGACCACGCGTGACCCGCGCCATCGCGACGGAATTCGATGCGGTCGTGCAGGCGGAACGGCCGGTCGTGCCAGAACTCGAAGCGCTGCGGCGTGATCCGCCAGCCGCTCCAGCCAGGCGGCCGCGGCACCTCGCCGATGACGTATTTCGCGCCGGTCTTGGCGATCGCCTGCTCGAAGGCGAAGCGGCTCTCCAGCGGCTGCGACTGCTTGCTGGCCCAGGCGCCGATCTGCGCCTGCTTCGGCCGCGTGGCGAAATAGGCGTCGGCCTCGGCGTCGGTCACAGGCGTCACCGGCCCGCGGATCCGCACCTGGCGGCGCAGCGATTTCCAGTGAAACAGTAAAGCGGCCTTAGGATTTGCGGCCAATTCGCGGCCCTTGGCGCTCGCAATGTGGCTGTAGAACACGAAGCCGTCGGCATCGAAGCCCTTCATCAGCACCATGCGCACGTCGGGCAAGCCATCGGCATCGACCGTTGCGAGCGCCATCGCGTTCGGATCGTTGGGCTCGGACTTGACCGCTTCCGCAAACCATTCTGCGAACAGGGCGAACGGCTCCTCCGCCGCGGTGAAATCACCCGATGTTAACGGTGTCGGGTGTTTGATGGAGGTCGTGTCGGTCATGTCAGGAGTCCCGATTTGCATCCGCCCGCGTCCGAGAACGCGCTGCTGGCCCTATATAGGGCATGGGAGCGCGTTGGCCTATCGGCGATCCACCCCGCGGGCGCGGTGGTGACATTGATCCTGATCGGCGTCGGCGCCGGCGGCTGTAGCCTGTCGCGCAGCGATGCCTTCGCCAAGATCGACGACAAGGACGTGACGGGCTCGATCAGCCCGACGCCGGTGAGTGCTGTCATGCCGACCGACAGCGATCTCGCCTTCGCCCGCAACGCGGCCTCCGACGTGCTGACCAAGGGCGACAAGGATTCCAGCCAGCCCTGGGAAAATCCCGAAACCGGTGCGCGCGGCTCGGTGACGCCGCTGGCCCAGGCCTATTCCGGCGAGGACGGCAAGACGTGCCGGGATTTCCTCGCCAGCTATGTCAATGGAGCCACCGAGAGCTGGCTGCAGGGGGCCGCCTGCAAGGCGGGACAGGGACGGTGGGAAATCCATAGTTTGAAGCCTTGGAGAAAGTCCTGAGAGTTCCGGCAGAAGCCGGCACCTCCCTAGTTGCAAAAATGCCACTGAGCCCCCAGATAGAGGCAAAGTGGGCCCCGATGGGTTCCCGGTCAGGACGGACTTTTCCCGTGAAGGAGACGTGACGGATGCGCGACCCCTATGAGGTCTTGGGGGTGCAGCGGAGCGCCAGCGCTGCGACGATCAAGAGCGCCTATCGCAAGCTCGCCAAGAAACATCACCCGGATAACAACAAGAACGACCCGAAGGCCGCGGCCCGCTTTGCGGAGATCAACACGGCCAACGAGATCGTCGGCGACGAGGACAAGCGCAAGCAGTTCGACCGCGGCGAGATCGATGCCGAGGGCAAGCCTCGCTTCCAGGGGTTCCCTGGCGGTGGCGCCGGCGGCCGTGCCGGTCCGGGCGGCGGCTTCGAGTACAGTTTTCGTGGTGGCCCCGGCGGCGGCATGGGCGGCGGCAGCTTCGAGGACATCCTCAACAGCATGTTCGGCAACGCCGCGCGTGGCGGCGCTGGCGGCGCTGGCGGCCGCGCCGGGCGAGCCAGCCCGTTTGAATTCGACGGCGGCGGGGTCGGCGTCGACCTCGATCTGTCCGTCGCCATGACGGTGTCGCTGGAGGAATCGGTCAGGGGCGGCGACAAGCGCGTCCGCCTGCCGACCGGCCGCGAGCTCAACGTCAAGATTCCGCCCGGCGTCACCGCCGGCCAGCAGATCCGGCTGAAGGGGCAGGGCGACACCGCGCAAGGCCACCCGCCCGGCGATCTGCTGATCACGATCTCGATCGCACCGCATCCGTTCTTCAAGGTCGACGGCAACGATCTGCGGATCGATCTGCCGGTGACCCTCTACGAGGCGGTGCTGGGCGGCAAGGTCCGCGTGCCGACGCTCGGCAGCGCGGTCGAGCTGTCGATCCCGAAGAACACCTCCAGCGGCCGCACCTTCCGCCTCAAGGGCAAGGGGCTGCCGAAGGCGGGGGCTGTCGGCGACCTCTACGTCACGACCCGCATCATCCTTCCCGACGGGAACGATGCCGAGCTTGAGGCATTGATGCAGACGTGGCGGGAGCATAACCCCTATAATCCGCGCAGCGATCTCGGCTGACTGCCGGGAGCGCGCCCCAGAGACGCGAAGACGCGAAACTGCATCTACCCCGGACTCTATCGGGGTAGACGCCGGCCCGTGAGCGCGTCAAAGGATGACCGGCCGTCCGAATACCTGGGCTGCGGCGTGCAGACCGGATGGCGGAAAACGAGTGCGGCCTCGAGAGGGGGACCAGCGCGGTACACAAAACCCCAATCGAGGCCGCGTGCGCCGATCGGCGGATCGGGCGCAGATCATCTTCGCGTGAGCATCCGGTGCGATAATGAGACGCGTCGATGACGCGAATCGAAGTTTTCAATGTCGGAATTGGGACGCCGAGTGAGGCTGGATTCACTTGCTCGAAACGGCACAACTCTTGCGACACGATCTCCCGTAAAATTACGGGAGATCAGCCGCCGCTCTTTTCCATCTGATCGTAGACCGCCCGCGCGACCTGGGTCAGGCGCGTCCGATCCGTGCCGCCGCTGACGACATAGGCGACGCCGCGATCGGCCCAGAACAATGCGCCGTCGCTGCCGTGCACCGCATAGCGCATCTGGGTCGCCTCGGTCTTCACCTTGGCGGTGTAGACCGTGAAGCGCTCGCCGGACGTGCTCTCATACATCAGGAACGACGCCGGTCCGCTAGGCCCCGGCAGCAGCCGGCCGCCGACCAACTTCAGCCCGGTCAGCTCCGGCGCGCGGACGTCCCAGCCGCAGCGCTTGGTCAGCCATTGCTGCAGATGGTCGCGCTCGCTGCCGGGCACCTCGACCGGATGGCGGACCTCGACCACGTAGAGGCGGTGCGCATCGAGCGCATCGAGGGTGAAGCTCTGGAAGGTCGACGGTGTCGCGGAGGCGCCGCGCGCGACCCAGCCGACGCCGCCGCCGGCGATGAAGGCGGCAAGCGTTGCCGCCACCGCGCCATAGACCCAGCGGCGCGGCTGGCGCACCAGCCGTTCGAGCTCGAGCCGCTTCGGCACCGCCTCGTCCAGCACGCGATCGTAGCGCGCATGCAGCGTCTCGGCCATCGCGCGCCATGACTGCACCCGTGCCGCGTCGTCGGGATGGGTAGCGAGCCACGCCTCGACATCGCCGCGGCGCTCGGCCGGCAGCTCGTTGTCGACGTAAGCGTGCAGCTCGTCTTCGGTGACGGGGATGTTCGGATCGGTCATATCAGTCGTCTCTGCCAAATCTTGTTCGAAAATCGTTCAAGCGAACACCTGCCATTGCGCACATTATCATTTCACCCGCCGGAGCGCCGGGCGCTGGCCCTCGATCGAGGCCCGCACATGGGCGCGCGCGCGGGCGAGGCGGGACATCACGGTGCCGATCGGAACGCCCTGGATATCGGCGACCTCGCGGTAGCTCATGCCCTCCAGCATCACGAGCAGCAGCACCGAGCGTTGCTCCTCGACCAGCGTCGACAGTGCGCGCTCGATGTCGCGTCCCTCCGCCTCGGTGCCGCTGGCGTCGGCATTGTTGTCGAGCAGCGGCATCAGGGGCGGTCGCCGCGCCAGCGAGCGCCTGCGGTTCTTGTTCAGGTTGGTCAGGATCGTGTAGAGCCAGCTCCTGACGTCGCCGCCGAGAAACAGCCGCTCCGAGCGCAGCGCGCGGACCAGCGTGTCCTGCACCAGGTCATCGGCGATATCCGTGTCACGCGTCAGCGCCCGCGCATAGCGGCGGAGCGCTGGAATCATGGCTTCGACACTTTGACGAAACGCGGTCATGCATCCAGTCTTCGATGGTCGCGGCGACGGCCGCCGTGTCAAACATAACACCCTTGCGGCGTGCCTATTCCGGTTGCGCCAACCTGCGCGTAGTGCGCCTCAGCTGCGGCCGATTTGGGCTTGTCGCCAGCCAAAGTGCTGGTGTACCTCCGAGCCGAAAATTCGAAGCGTGGAAGCCGGGCGCCCGACAGCTCGCTCAGCAAGGACCAGCCGTCACGGGAATGCCGGTGCCAACGATCTACTATATCCGCCACGGCGAGACGTCGTGGAACGCCGAGGGCCGGCTTCAGGGCGTGCAGGACATCGCCCTCAACGATCGCGGCCGTGCCCAGGCGGCGCATGCCGGCCGCATCCTTGCCGACTTATTGGCGCGCGACGGCCGTGACAAGACGACGCTGCCGTTCGTCGCAAGCCCGCTGATCCGGGCGCGCGCGACCATGGAGCTGGTGCGCACCGAGCTTGGCCTGCCGCCGGGCGATTACGCCCTCGACGCGCGGCTGCGCGAGATCGCCTACGGGAGCTGGGAGGGCTCGACGCTGGCGCAGGCGCAGGCCGCCGACCCCGTGGTCTATGCGCGCCGCCTGACCGAGAAGTGGCAGGTCGCGCCGGAGGGCGGCGAGAGCTATGTCGACGTGCAGGCACGGATGACCGACTGGTACGGTTCGGTGACGTCGGACACGGTCGCCGTCGCCCATGGCGGCACGGCGCGGGCGCTGATGGTCGCGCTCGGCTTCGAGACGGCGGCCTCGGCCGCCGACCTCACGATCGAGCAGGGCGCGGTCTACGTGTTCGGCCCCGCGGGGCTGCAGAAACATAGTTAAACGCGCCCGGTCAGCCACGTCTTCAGGGCCATGAAACCCGTTTGACGCTGCCGACCCCGCGCGTTACGACACGCCATGTCCTTCAATACTTTCGGCCATATGTTCCGCGTCACGACCTTCGGCGAGAGCCATGGGGTCGCGATCGGCTGCGTGGTGGATGGCTGCCCGCCGATGATCCCTCTGACGGTGGAGGAGATCCAGCACGATCTCGACCGCCGCCGCCCCGGCCAGTCGCGCTTCACCACCCAGCGCCAGGAGCCGGATGCGGTGAAGATCCTGTCCGGTGTGATGGCGCATCCGGAAAGCGGCGTTCAGGTGACGACCGGCACGCCGATCGCGCTGCTGATCGAGAACACCGACCAGCGCTCGAAGGACTATTCCGAGATCAAGGACAAGTTCCGCCCCGGCCATGCCGACTTCACCTATGAGGCGAAATACGGCCTGCGTGATTATCGCGGCGGCGGCCGATCGTCGGCGCGCGAGACCGCGACCCGTGTCGCGGCCGGTGCGATCGCGCGCAAGGTGCTGCCCGAGGTGAAAGTGCGCGGCGCGCTGGTGCAGATGGGTCCGCACAAGATTGATCGCGCGAAGTGGGACTGGGACGAGATCGCAAGGAATCCGTTCTTCTGTCCCGACAAGGACAAGGCAGCGTTCTTCGAAAGCTATCTCGACGGCATCCGGAAGAGCGGCTCCTCGATCGGCGCCGTCATCGAGGTGGTCGCAGAGGGCGTGCCGGCCGGTCTCGGCGCGCCGATCTATGCCAAGCTCGACAGCGATCTGGCATCGGCGATGATGAGCATCAACGCGGTGAAGGGCGTCGAGATCGGTGCCGGCTTCGGCGCCGCCGAGCTGACCGGCGAGGAGAACGCCGACGAGATGCGGACCGGCAACAACGGCACGCGTTTCCTGTCCAACCATGCCGGCGGCGTGCTGGGCGGCATCTCGACCGGCCAGCCGGTGGTGGTGCGCTTTGCGGTCAAGCCGACGTCCTCGATCCTGACCACGCGCCGCACCGTCGACCGCAAGGGCGCCGATACCGACATCCTGACCAAGGGCCGCCACGACCCCTGCGTCGGCATCCGCGCCGTGCCGGTGGGCGAGGCCATGATGGCCTGCGTGCTGGCGGATCATTTTCTGCGCGACCGCGGGCAGACCGGGCGCTGATCCCCTATATAGTGGGCGGTACCAGACCGCCTTGGGGACTGCCATGAACGCGTCGGAGCTTCGGGATGTCATCGCGTGGATGATCGGCGGCGCGCGATCGGCGCCGACCCCGCCGCAGATGATGGCGGAGTGCTGCGAACGGCTGGTGCGGGCCGGGCTGCCGCTATGGCGCATCGGCGTGTTCGTGCGCACGCTGCATCCGGAGATCTATGGCCGGCATTTCTTTTGGAGGCCGGGTGCTGAGGTCGAGACCGGGACCGTCGATCACAACATCGAGGAGTCCCCGGAATTCGCCGTTAGCCCGCTGTCGATCGTTTTTAAGCAGGGAATTGAGGTGCGCGCGCGGCTCGATGATCCCTCGAGCAAGCGCTTTCCGATCGTCGTGGACCTGCAGGCCGAGGGCGTCACCGACTACATTGCGGTGCCGCTGATCAACACCGACGGCCGCCCCAACGCATCGAGCTGGACCACCAGGCAGCCGGGCGGCTTCACCGAGGAACAACTCGACGCGATCCGATCGATCGCCATTCCGCTGGCGCGTTACATCGAAATCGTGACGCTGCGCCGCACCGCCTCGCTGCTGCTCGACACCTATGTCGGCAACCGTGCCGGCGAGCGCATCATGGGCGGCCAGATCCGACGCGGCCATGCCGATACGATGGATGCGGCGATCTGGCTGTCCGACCTGCGCGGCTTCACCGCGCTGTCGGACCGCTTGCCGGCCGAGACCGTCGTGGAAATTCTCAACCTCTACTTCGATTGCCAGGTCACCGCGATCCGCGACCATGGCGGCGAGGTGCTCAAATTCATGGGCGACGGCTTGCTCGCGGTGTTTCCGGTCGACGAATATCTCGGCGACGAGGCGCAGGTCTGCTCGCGGGTGTTGGATGCCGCGCGGGCGTCCCGCGCCGGGGTCGAGGCGCTGCAATTTCCCAACGGCGACGCGGTCGAGCGCTTCCGCTTCGGCGTCGCGCTGCATCTCGGGCGCGTGCTGTACGGCAATATCGGCGGCGGCAACCGGCTCGACTTCACCTGCATCGGTCCGGCGGTCAACCTCGCGGCGCGGCTGGAGAAGATCGCCGGCCGTCTCGGCCGCACCGTCGTGGCCTCCGAGCGCTTCGCCGGCATCCATGACGGCGGCTGGAGCGACCTCGGCGAGTTTCCGATCGCGGGGTTCTCGAAGGCGGAACGGGTCTATGGCCTGTTCGACGAGGCGCCGGTCGCCGCTGCGAGTTAGCATCGGTGCGATGTGACTGACACCGACGCGCAGCGTCGCACCGGGATTGCGCTGGTCGTGGCGGCCGCGGCGGCGTGGAGCACCGCGCCGTTCTTCACCCGGCTGCTGCACTTCGATTCCTGGACCATCCTGTTCTGGCGCGGGCTGTTCGGTGGCGGCGCGATCGTGCTGTTCCTGGTCGCGACGCAGGGCCGGCGCGGCGCGCGCGATCTCGTCGCGATGCCGTTGAGCGGATGGCTGGTGGCCGGTCTCTCGACCCTTGGCATGGTGACGTTCATTCCGGCGCTGCAACTGACCAGCGTCGCCAATGTCGCAATCCTGATCGCGATGCAGCCGTTTGCGGCCGCTGCGATCGCCTGGCTCTGGCTGCGCGAGCAGGCGCGGCCGGGCACCTTGCTGGCAAGCCTGGTCGCGCTCGCGGGCGTCGCCATCACCGTCAGCGGCGCCGGGGGCATCACGGATTACAGGGGCATCGGGCTTGCCTGCGTGATGGTGCTGGCGATCTCGCTGATGACGGTGGTGATCCGGCGGCACAGGGGCACGCCGATGATCGCGGCTGCGGCACTCTCCAACTTCCTCGGCAGCGCGATCAGCGTTCCGTTCGGGCAGGACATCGGTGCGGTCGGCGGTGCCGATCTCGGTGTGCTCGCGCTGTTCGGCGCATGCCAGGTCGGACTCGGCCTGACTTTGTTTACGGTCGGCTCGAGATTGCTGCCGTCCGCGCAGGCATCGCTGATTGCAACCCTCGAAACGCCGCTGATGCCGTTCTGGGTGTGGCTGGCATTTGCCGAAGTGCCGTCGCTCCGCGCCATGATCGGCGGCGCGCTGGTGATGGGCGCCGTCGTCGCCGACATCGCGCTCAGCCAGCGGGCGCAACTCGCTCAGCCCGCGGAGCGGTGAGGGCTGGCTACTCTTCCGGCTCGGTGGTGAACAGCAGCGGGTAGCCCTTGGCGCGGCCGGCGTCGGTGGCGCGCGTCGCCTTGGTCTCGGCGACATCCCTGGTGAACACAGCGACCACGCAGACGCCGCGCTGGTGCGCGGTCAACATCACCTTGTAGGCCTGGTCGTCGGTCATGCGGAATTCGCCCTTCAGAACGGTGACGACGAATTCGCGCGGCGTGTAGTCGTCATTGACCAGGATCACCTTGTGCAGGCGCGGCCGCTCGACCTTGGTCTTTGTCCTGGTTTTCGGCTTGACGACGGTATCGGGCATCGCACTCCCTCGCGATTGCCCGTAAGAATACCGTCTTCCGGCACATCTTGGAACCGTTCGATTTGCACGGCGTCATTGCGGCAACGGCACGGCGCGTGTCGTCTCATGCGTGACGTCCAGCCTGCAGGTGCCTAACTTGAATGTGAAGGATAGATGATATCTGCGCTTTTCGCCGCCTGATTTGCGTGTCACCATGACATCACACGACGGGAGGGCCGCAATGCGCTGGTATGTCTCGATCGGAGCTGTGCTTGTCGCGGGCATGTTGGCCAGCGGCGATGTGGCCGGTGTTGCCGCGCCGGGCCCGGGTACACAGACCGGCCGGCTGGCCGAAAAGGAATCCACGCCAAGCGTCGATATCGAGCTGATCATCGCGGTCGACGTCTCCTATTCGATGGACATGGACGAGCTCGCGATCCAGCGTGAGGGCTACGCGCAGGCGATCGTCTCCAAGGAATTTCTGCAGGCGCTGAAGGCCGGTCCGAACGGCAAGATCTCGGTGACCTATTTCGAGTGGGCCGCCTCCAACGACCAGAAGGTCATCATTCCCTGGCGGGTGATCGACGGCCCTGAATCGGCCGACGCGGTCTCCGCCGAGATCATGAAGACGCCGGTGCGCCGTGCCTCGCGCACTTCGATCTCGGGCGCGATCTATTTCGCGATCCCGATGTTCGATGACAATCCGCATCGCGGCCTGCGCCGCGTGATCGATATTTCCGGCGACGGCCCCAACAACAACGGCGCGCCGATCACGCCTGCCCGCGATGCTGCGCTCGACAAGGGCATCGTCATCAACGGCCTGCCGATCATGGTGAAGGAGCCGTCCTACTCGACGATGGATATCGAAAATCTCGACTGGTACTACGAAGACTGCGTGATCGGCGGGCCCGGCTCCTTCGTGGTGACGATCAAGGATCGCGAGAAATTCAAGGAGGCGATCCGCACCAAGCTGCTGCTCGAAGTCGCCGGCCGCACTCCCGAACGCCCGGTGGTGCGGACCGCCGAGAAGGAGCCGCGGGTCAGCTGCACGATCGGCGAGAAGATCTGGCAGGATCGCTGGGGACGATGATCTTGTAGATCATGTGGGCTGGATAGAGCGCAGCGAAACCCATCATTTCTTCGTGGGACATGCGATGCAGATTATGGCGAGACCGCCGCACGCTGCGATAGGCGCAACGATGGTTCAGCGTGCGAAGCGCGCCACCAGCTCGACATGCGGGGTATGACGGAACTGGTCGACCGGGGTGACATCAGCGATCTTGTAGCCGCCGTCGATCAGGGTTTTCGCGTCGCGCGCGAATGTTGCGGCATTGCAGGACACCGCAACGACCACCGGCACCTTGCTTGCCGCCAACTGCGTGACCTGGGCCTGCGCGCCCTGCCGCGGTGGATCGAACACGACGGCGTCATAGTCGCGCAACTCCTGCGGCATCAGCGGGCGGCGGAACAGGTCGCGCGCCTCGGCTTTCAGCGGCTTCAGCCCCGGCGTCGACTGTGCGGCCTTCTGCAATGCCGCGATCGCGCCGGCGTCGCTGTCGAAGGCCGCGACCCGCGCCTTCTCCGCGAGGCGCAGTGCGAACGGGCCAACACCGCAGAACAGGTCGGCGATATGCTTGGCGCGGCCGCAATGCGCGCGGACCAGCGCCGCAAGCGTCTCTTCGCCCTTGAGGGTGGCCTGCAGGAACGAGCCCGGCGGCAGCACGACCTTGGCTGTTCCGATCGCCACGTCGGGAGAGCCGCGTTGCAGCACCAACTCGCCGTGCCGCGTCAGCCGCGCCAGCCGGTGCTTTTCTGCGACGCGCGACAGAGTGGTGATCAGGTTGGTCGGCAGCGCGCCGGAGCCGCGCACGTCGATGTCGAGACCGTTGAGGGTCGCGGTCACCTGGATGTCGAGCGGCTTGCCGATCGCAATCAGCGGCTCGGCGACGGTCCATGCCGCCTCGAGCGCGCCGTCGAGCGTAGGATCGAGTATCGGACAGCGGTCGACCGGGATGATGTCGTGCGACCCCGCCGCGGCGAAGCCGACCTTGAGGACCTCATGGGTGCCCATGCGTCCGTGCAACGTGATGCGGCGACGGCCCGCGCCATGGGCGTCGAGCAGTGGCGCAACCTCGGCCGCGATCCTGGCCTGCGCCAGCGTCTCGACCACGATGTTGCGCTTCCACGCCTGGTAGGGCTCCTCGTTCCAGTGCTGGATCGCGCAGCCGCCGCAGACGCCGAAATGCGGACAGAACGGCGCGATGCGCTCGGGGCTTTGCTGCGTGACCCGCAGCAGCCGCCGCCGGTCGGGATGATTGCCGGGGACGTCCTCGACCTCGACGGTTTCACCGGCCAGCGCATAAGGCACGAAGATCGACTGCGATCCGTCGATCGCGACGCCGTCGCCGCGGTGGCCGACATGGTCGATGGTGAGGATTTCAGCCACGGCGCGCGCCGAGGAAGAATTCGATGTTGCCGTCGCCGCCCGGTATCGATGACGGGAACACCTGGATGTCGGTGCAGCCGAGCGAGGCGGCAAAGGCCGCGATATCGTCGCAGATCTCCTGGTGCACCATCGCGTTGCGGATGACGCCGCGCTTGGAGTGCTTGCGGGCCGCCTCGAACTGCGGCTTGATCAGCGCCAGCAGATGCATCGGGGCCGCCGCCAGCGACAGCGCCACCGGCAGCACCAGCTTGAGCGAGATGAAGCTGACATCGATCACGACGATGTCGGGCCGCGCCGGCAGCCGCTTGCCCTCGTAGTTCCTGATGTCGGTCTCTTCCATGGAGACGATCTTCGGATCGCCATGCAGCGAAGGATGCAGCTGGCCGTGGCCGACGTCGATGGCGAACACGAGGCTCGCACCATTGGCGAGCAGCACTTCGGTGAAGCCGCCGGTCGAAGCGCCGACATCGAGGCAGACATGGCCCTCGACATCGATCGGATAGTGCTCGAGCGCGCCGGCGAGCTTGACGCCGCCGCGCGAGACATAGGGATGCGCCGGCTCGGCCGTGAGTGCAGCGCCGGGCGCGACGATCTCGGACGCTTTGGCGATTTGCTTGCCGTCGGCGGTGACGAGGCCGGCGTCGATCGCGGCGCGTGCCCGTGCGCGGCTTTCGAACAGGCCGCGTTCGACCAGCAGCACGTCGATGCGCTTGCCGGCGGATGCGTCGTTGCCGCCTGCCTTGCTCACTTGCTTGCTCACTTGGCGCTCTGCCGGCGTTGCGCGGCGGCGAGCCGCACGCAGGCCTCGAAGGAGGTGAGGTCGTGCCAGAGATCGGCCGACGGCTCCCGCGGCGTCACCAGCGGGCTGCCGTGTAAATCGAGCGCGTGCATCATCATCAGATTGTCCGGCAATCCAAACTCTTCCACCGTCAGCCCCTCCGCGTCGATCAGGCGTCCGTCGGATGCCGGCACGACCTGGCCGAGCCGTGCCACGCGATTGGCGTAGGACGTGGGATCGTTCGAATAGGCGAGGCACAGTTTGCCGCGCCCCGCCATGTAGCCGAGTTCATAGACGGTGCCTGCGTCGGCACTGGGGCCGCGAAACGGCGTCAAATTGGCGATAATGGCGTCGGCAGACTCCATCATCGCCTCGTTGCTCTTGAAGATGGTGAGCGAGGCGCCGGCGGCGGTGGGATCGATGCTGTTGTCGAGCGGATAGAGCCCGGTGAGCCCGTGATAGGCGCAAACCTCCGCCTTGCGGCGGCCGATCTCCACGGCATCCGGCAGGAACACGTCAGGACCTGCCAGATAGATTTTCATGGACTTGCTCAGGACAAGATCGACTTGAAACCTCTCCCCGGTGGGAGAGAGGTGGAAGGCGATTACGCGAGCTTGACGGTCTCGGTCTTGTAGTCCTTGCCGAGGGTTTCGAACACCTTGGCAACGATGCTCTTGGCGTCGAGACCGGCGCGGGCATACATCGCCGCCGGCGTGTCGTGATCGAGGAACACGTCGGGCAGGATCATCGAGCGGAACTTGAGCATGCCGCTGTCCAGCATCGCGTTGTCGGACAGGAACTGCATGACATGCGAGCCGAAGCCGCCGATCGAGCCTTCCTCGATCGTGATCAGGATCTCGTGGTCGCGGGCGAGCTTCATGATCATCTCCTCGTCGAGCGGCTTCATGAAGCGCGCGTCGGCGATGGTGGCGGAGAGGCCGTGGGCGGCGAGCTCGTCGGCCGCCTTCTCACACTCGGCGAGGCGGGTGCCGAAGGAGAGCAGGGCGACCTTCTTGCCCTCGCGGATGATGCGGCCCTTGCCGATCGGCAGGGCAACGCCGACTTCCGGCATCTCGACGCCGCGGCCCTCGCCGCGCGGATAGCGCAGCGCGCTCGGGCGATCGTTGATCGCAACCTGGGTCGCGACCATGTGCACCATCTCGGCCTCGTCGGAGGCCGCCATGATCACGAAGTTCGGCAGACAGCCGAGATAGGCGTTGTCGAACGATCCGGCATGGGTCGCGCCGTCGGCGCCGACCAGGCCGGCACGGTCGATCGCGAAGCGGACCGGCAGGCTCTGGATCGCGACGTCATGGACCACCTGGTCATAGCCGCGCTGCAGGAAGGTCGAATAGATCGCGCAGAACGGCTTGTAGCCTTCGGTGGCGAGGCCCGCAGCGAACGTCACCGCGTGCTGCTCGGCGATGCCGACGTCGAAGGTGCGATCCGGGAATGCCTTGTTGAAGATGTCGACGCCGGTGCCCGACGGCATCGCCGCGGTGATGGCGACGATCTTGTCGTCCTTCTGCGCTTCCTTGACGAGGCTCTGGCCGAACACGTTCTGGTAGGCCGGCGCGTTCGGCTTGGCCTTGGCCTGGGTGCCGGTCGCGACGTCGAACTTGACGACGGCGTGGTACTTGTCGGCGGAAGCTTCCGCCGGGCCGTAGCCCTTGCCCTTCTGGGTCACGACGTGGACCAGGATCGGTCCGGTCTCCATGTCGCGAACGTTCTTCAGCACCGGCAGCAGATGGTCGAGATTGTGACCGTCGATCGGGCCGACATAGTAGAAGCCCAACTCCTCGAACAGCGTGCCGCCGTCCATCATGAAGCCGCGGGAATATTCCTCGACGCGGTTGGCGCGGTTGGCGAGGATCTTCGGCAGCCGCTTGTTGATCTGCTTGGCGGCCTCGCGCAGCGAGCGGTAGGTCTTGCCGGAGTACAGGCGCGACAGATAGGCGCTCATCGCGCCGACCGGCGGCGCGATCGACATGTCGTTGTCGTTGAGGATCACGATCAGGCGCGAGTTCATCGCGCCGGCATTGTTCATGGCCTCATAGGCCATGCCCGCCGACATCGCGCCGTCACCGATCACGGCGATAACGTTGTTCTTGCCGCCGGAGAGATCACGCGCCACGGCCATGCCGAGGCCGGCCGAAATCGAGGTCGAGGAGTGCGCGGCGCCGAACGGATCGTAGTCGCTCTCGGTGCGCTTGGTGAAGCCGGAGAGGCCGCCGCCGGTACGCAGGGTGCGGATGCGGTCGCGGCGACCGGTCAGGATCTTGTGCGGATAGGCCTGGTGGCCGACGTCCCAGATCAGGCGGTCGCGCGGGGTGTCGAAGATGTAGTGGATGGCGGTGGTCAGTTCGACCACGCCGAGGCCGGCGCCGAAATGGCCGCCGGTCACCGACACGGCGTCGATGGTTTCCTGGCGGAGCTCGTCGGCAACCTGCCGCACCTGCTCGACCTTCAGCTTGCGCAGGTCATCGGGCGTGTGAATAGTATCAAGAAGCGGCGTTTTACTAAATGTGGTCACTGCGAATTTCCAATTTTTGCCTGTCGGAACGAACCGCCCGACGCGAGATGGGTTGGCGCGCACATCGCGCAGCGAATGCCAGACACTGGGTGCCGCCCCGGCAGACCGTGCCTGGTTGTAAGCCTAGATTCACTCCGGATTGGACCACGTGATACGCATCACCTTGGTCGCTCTTCACCCGTCCCGGTTCAGTTTTGTCGAACCATTTGAGACGCATGCCGCCCGAATATTTCGGGCCGCCCGCCACCCTCAAATGCCCATAGAACTGGAAGCATTACACCAAAGCCGTAGCCAAAGCCAACCCGATAGGGCACGCAGGGTTCCTATGCGCTGCCTTGAAAAACCTAGACTTTTCAATGGTTGGGGCCTGGGGCGGGTTCCAATTTGGCTATTTTAGCGGCAGCTGGCCGGTCCGGAACGGTCCGATTCGCGGCCGCACCGGTCGCCACGGTCGCTCCATGGCGCGATCGATCCGACGGAAATACGCAGCAATAATTGCCCGCCCTGGCGGACATCCTGTCGCATGCGGCGGCGGCGCTACTGCACGTCGAGCGGCTCGGTGCCGGACGCCTGGCCGGAGGCGTCGGTGGTGATCTTGTCGACACGGGCTTCGGCCTGGCGCAGCAATTCCTCGCAGCGCCGCTTCAGCGCCTCGCCGCGCTCATAGATCGCGACCGATTCCTCAAGCGGTACCTTGCCGTCCTCGAGCCGCTTGACGATCGATTCGAGTTCCTCGATCGCGCGTTCAAAGGAGAGCTTCTTGACGTCGGCTTGAGTATTTTCGGCCATTATCTGTTCCCAGTGCGCCGATCAGACCGTGATCGGATCTTGTCGTCCAAGCATGACCCGTCGCGGGCCATGCTTACCCCGGCGCAGAATCAATCGAATTTTTGCGGGCGTATTGTGGCGGGTATTTATCCGCCCATCAATGCGGTGACGTGAGATGCTACCGACTCTTTCAGGCCCTCGAGGTCGTAGCCGCCTTCCAGGACGGAGACGACGCGCCCGCCGGCGCTCTTGTCGGCGAGATCCATCAGCTTGCGCGTGACCCAGCCGAAATCCTCACCCGTCAGGTTGATCGACGCCAGCGGGTCGCGGTGATGGGCATCGAAGCCTGCCGAGATGACGACGAGTTCCGGGGAAAACTTCTCGAGCTGCGGCAGGATCAGGTTCTCGAACGCGGAGCGGAATTTGGCGCCGCCGTCGCCGGGCGCCAGCGGCGCGTTGACGACGGTGTCGTGCTCGCCGCGTTCGCCGGCAGCGCCAGTGCCGGGGAACAGCGGCATCTGGTGCGTCGAGCAGTACATCACGGTCGGATCGGCCCAGAAGATGTCCTGCGTGCCGTTGCCGTGATGGACGTCGAAATCGATGATCGCGGCGCGCTTGATGCCGTATTTGCGTTGCGCGTGGCGCGCGGCGATCGCGGCATTGTCGAAGAAGCAGAAGCCCATCGGCGTCGATTTCTCGGCGTGGTGCCCGGGCGGGCGCACTGCGACGAAGGCGTTCTGGTGCTTGCCCTCCATCACCTGATCGGTGGCGGCCACGGCGCCGCCGACGCCGCGCATCACGGCTTCCCAGGTGCCCGGCGACATCGAGGTGTCGCCGTCGATATAGATCATGCCCGAAGTCGGCGCGATGTGGCGCAGTTCGCCGACATAGTGCTCGCCATGGCAGAGCAACACGGTGTCGAGGTCGCCTTCCGGCGCGAGGTCGCGCACCAGCGCCTTGAAACGGTCTTCGCCAAGCACCTCGGCGACCGCGCGCAGCCGGTCGGGGCGTTCGGGATGTCCGGGTGGGGTCAGGTGATCGAGGCAGGCGGGGTGCGTCAGAAGCAGTGTCATGCAATTTCCCGGCGCAATGGAGGCGCGTGCGAGGACGCCCTAATGTAGGCGGTTACCGGCCCAGCGGAAAGGGCCCGCTCTGACCCGGCCCTCACCTTTTCGGGACGGCGGCCGGGGGCAACAGCCCGGCGCTATCCCGGTCATTGCGAACCAACGGGTCGCGCGAATGCGCGCCCGATGACAGGCTCCGCGAAGCAATCCATCTTTCCGCGCAAGCTGAAAAATGGATTGCTTCGTCGCTTCGTGCTCCGCAACGACGAGGAGACAGTCATATGCGGTGTCTCAGTTGACCCGCTCGATCCGCTTGCCGGCAGTCGGGCCGACCGGGCTGTTGGCCTTGAAGTAGGCATAGAGCGCATCGACGTCGTAGATGCCGAACTGCTGCGCTGTCCCTTCCTTGAACACCGTGAAGCCGTCGCCGCCTTCGGCGAGATAATTGTTCACGGTGACGCGGTAGCTCGCGGCCGGGTCGATCGGCTTCCCGTCGAGCGACATCCGCGCGGCGATGATGCGCTCGCCGTCACCCTTGCCCGCATCCCACGCATAGGCAAAGCCCTTCGAGACCTGCAGGGCGCGCGGCCGCTTCGGGTCGGCCCATTGCTGCTCCAGCACGTCCTTGAGCTGCTTGCCGGTCAGCGTCATCGTCACGAGCTGGTTGCGGAACGGCTGGCTTGCGAAGATATCGGCATAGGTGACCGCGCCGTCCTCGCGCTTGACGATGTCGGTGCGCACGCCGCCCGGATTGGTGAGGGCGATCACCGCGCCGCCGTTCGGCTCCGAGCTGGTGGCGCTGAGCTGCGCGTCGGCGACGATATCGCCGAGCACGCTTTCGCCGGTCTCGCCGGGCGTGCGCGACAGCGTCTCGGTGACCGAACCCGCCGCGCGGTTGGCGATCGGCGCGGCCAGCCGGTCATAGGATTCCAGGAGCGCGCTCTGCTCGGGATCCTTGGCGGTGCCGCCGATCTTCACGATGGTGTTGTCGGCCTTGGCGCTGATAACGTCATGGGTCTTCGGATCGAGCTGGAGATCGATCGCGGTGACCAGCGTGCCGTATTTGTCGCCCGACGTGACGAGCCGTCCGTCGATCTCGCAGATATAGGCCTGGTGGGTGTGGCCGGAGATTACGACGTCGACCGCGCGATCGAACTTCTTGACGATGTCGACGATCGGCCCGGAGATCCCGGGGCATTCATTGTAGTCGCCGGTCGGAAAACCGCCTTCGTGGATCAAGACCACGATCGCCTCGACGCCCTTCGCCTTCAGCTCGGGGACCAGCGCATTGACGGTCTCGGCCTCGTCGCGGAAGTCGAGGCTGGCGACGCCGGCCGGCGACACCAGGTTCGGCGTGTTCTTCAGCGTCAGGCCGATGAAGGCGACCGCAATGCCGTCGAACTCCTTGATCTCGTAGGGCGGAAACACCGGCTTGCCGGTCGCCTTGTCGATCGTGGAGGCGGCGAGGTAGCGGAATTTGGCCCCCAGGAAGGGATGCGGCCCCTGGCATTTGTCGATCGGGTGGCAGCCGCCATTCTGCATCCGCAGCAGCTCATCCTTGCCCTCGTCGAATTCGTGATTGCCGACCGAGGAGATCGCAAGCCCCATCATCGAAAGCGACTCGATGGTCGGCTCGTCATGGAACATCGCCGACAGGAACGGGCTGGCGCCGATCAGGTCGCCGGCCGCGACGAAGATGTTGTTCTTGTGTCCCTCGCGCAGCTGCTTGACCACGGTGGCGACCCGCTCCGATCCGCCGGCGGGCACCATGATCTTCCTGGTCGCATCAGCGGGATCGGTGATGCGGATGCCGCCGGGCGGCGGTCGCAGGTAGCCGTGAAAGTCGTTGATCGCGAGAATGCGCAGGTCCACCGGCGCTGCGGCACTCTGTGCCAGGCAAGGGCCGGTTGCGGCGAGGCCGAGCGCGCAGAGCGCGGCGACTAGTGTCAGGCGGGGCTGTCTCATGACCTGTCCATGGAACACACGATCATGGCGCGACGCCACTACAATTTTGCGACGCTTCGTTTCAATCCCGACGCTTCGCTCAATCTTTGGGGCGCGCCAGGAATGCCGTGAAGGCGCTGACCGCCTCCTTGGAGCGCATCCGCTCGCTGAACAGATGGTTCTCCTGCTCGATGCGGCGGGCGACGTCCTCGGGCGGCAGCCGGATCAGGCGCCGCGAGATCGCCACCGCCTCGGCCGGCAGCGCGCAGATCTCGCGCGCAATCTTGTGCGCCTCGACCTCGGCATGTCCAGGCGCCACCACGGCGTTGACGAAGCCGGCGACGCGCGCATCGTCGGCCGACATGGTGCGGCCCATCACCAGCATCGCGAAAGCGCGCTGGTGACCCATCGTGCGCGGCATCAACAGGCTGGAGGCACCTTCCGGCACCAGGCCGAAATTGGAGAACGGCGTCGAGAACAGCGCGGTCGTGCTGGCCAGCACATAGTCGCAGTGAAACAGCATGGTGGTGCCGATCCCCATCGCGACGCCGTCGACGGCGGCGATGATCGGCTTGACGTTGTGGGCCAGCGAATACAGGAACTTGACGAGGTCCGAGGCGGGCGGCGTCTCGCCGGTCGAGGTGCCCTGCGTGAGCAGGTCCTCGATGTCGTTGCCCGCGGTGAACACGCCGGAGCCGCCGGTGATGATCAGGCAGCGGATCCTCGGATCGTTCTGCGCCCTGTCGATCGCCTCGCTGATCGCGCGAAACATCTCCTCGGTGATCGCGTTCTTCTTCTCGGGCCGGCGTAGCCGGATCACGCGCGTGGCGGCTTCGTCGGTTACTATGACATGCGCGGTCATCAAGCAGTTCCAGGGGCGGCCGGCTGCGTCGCCGGCGGAGATCGTGCTGCTATCCTACATGATCCCGTCCATGCCCCAAATGTTCCAGGCCGCTTTTCGCCGCAGGCGGGCATGAGAACGGCGCAGTGCAGTCAACCTGAATCCCGCGATGTCGGCGGCGTGCGTCGAGCGAGCCGAGCCGTCGCGTGCCACTTGACGTGCTAGCCGCGCCCGACGAACGAGCCGATGCCGCGGCCGATCGCGGCGCCGTGCTGCAGGAGCGCGCCGAGATGATCGCCGGGGACCGACATCGCATACAGGCCGTTCTCCGCCGCGAAGCGCTGCATCGGCGCATGCGGTCCGTCGTCCTGCCCGTTCCACAGCAGCACCGGCACGCGCGAGGAGAGCACTGCGTCCCTTGCGCCGTCGACCTGGCCGAGCGCATCGAAGCAGGCGCGCGCAACATGCCTTTCAGCCGCCCCACACGGCGGCCTCGCTCCAGCCGAGCTCCCTGAACTCGGCTTCGCGGAGCGGAGCTTCGCCGGCGGCGAAAAATTCGTCGAGCTGCGGCGGCTTGACGGTGGTTTCGGCGAGCATCGCGTGAGCCTGGCCGCGATGATGGATCTGGTGCTGGAACAGATGCATCAACAGGCGGTCGCGGCGCTCGGTCTGTACCGACGTGTCGCGATTGACCCTCACCACATCATCGAGCCGTGCAGGCGTCAGCGCGTCGCAGTGAGCGATCAGGCGCTGGTCGATCGCGCGTTGCGCGGTTTTCAGCGCGTCGACCGCCGGGTAGGGCACTTCATTGGCCCACGCCTCCGGCCCGAGCCAGCCACCTTCGAGGGCGTCGACATAAAAGAGATCGATGACATGGATGTGGTTCAGCGTCGCCTGCAGGCTCGGGAAGAACCCGGTCCGGGCCGCCGCGAACTCCGCCTGGCTGAGACCGGCGCAGGCGGTCAGCATGCGGTGATTGGCCCAGGCATTGTTGTAGGCAAAGGCTCGAAACGTCTGAACGAGGCTCGCCGGCATATCGCTCCTCACTGAATTAATTGTGTCAGGCCGCCGCGCCGGCCAGCCGGCCGACCCGCGACAGCAACAGCTTCAGGATCGGGGATTTGTTGGCCTTGTGATAGGCGATCACGAGATCGAGCGTCGGCGCCTCTCCCTGCACCGGACGCGTGGTGATGGTGTCGGGCAGATAGCGCGCCGTGTAGGCAGGCAGCAGCATCACCGCATGCGTCGAGGTGATCATCGATATCGCGTGCACTACATTATGCACCTCGTGCTCCGGCCTGATGTCTATTCCGGCGCGGTTGAAATACTCCAGCACAACACGGCGCACCGCCGGCGCGGATCTGGACGGCAGAAAGAAGGTCTCGTTGACGATGTCTTCCGGCGCGACGTTGGCCTGCGCCGCCAGCCGATGGTCGCGCGGAAACACGAACACCAGCGGATCGGTGCGCACGCGTTTGCAAGCAAGGTCTTCCATGTTGTCGTCGGCCCGCATGAAGGCGGCATCGAGCTTGCGCCGCATCAGGGCCTTGGCAAGCGTCGGCGAATAGTCGCTCGACAGACGGATATCGATGCCGGGAAATTCCTCGCGCAACACGCGGGTCACCTCGGGCAGCAGATCGATTTCGGCGCCCGACAGGAATCCGAGCGAGAACACGGGCTTCGGCGGCTGCGCCGCGCGCAGCGCCGCTTCCTTGGCGGCCTCGGCCTGCAGCAGCGCCATCCGGGCATGGTCGAGAAACGCCTTGCCAGCCGCGGTCAGCTCGATGCCCTGCGCGCCGCGGTTCAGCAGTTGAACGCCGACTTCCTCCTCGAGATCGCGAATCTGCCGGCTCAGGGAGGGCTGCGAGGTGTGGAGCTTCTGCTCGGCGGCAACGGTCAGGCTGCCCGCATCGGCCACGGCAACGAAGTAGCGCAGATGCCGGAGCTCCATCACAGTCTCCCGATCGCTGCCTGGAAGATCCCGCTGCCAAATCTCGTGTCATGTCTCGCAGGCATGGGGCCAGCTTACAAAGTCTTTTTCAAGCCGGCCAGCGCTGTCTATAGCGAAGCGCAATTCGCGTTGTGGGCTCTGCCTTGCGGGCAGAGGGCCCGAACGTCGCCGAGACGGAGCTTGCGCATGCGGACAGGTTACGGAGCGTTGCTGGTGTCGCTGCTGGTGCTGGCGGGGCTCGGCGGCGCTGCTGCGCAATCTCCCGGCAATCAACCAAGGACTGGCGCCATGGAACAGGACGTCGCGACGATCAAGCAGGCACTTGCCGGCAACTGGGAGAGCATCGCGCCCGAGATACGGCCGAGCAAGAACCCGGACGGCTCGATCAAGCCGTTCTATCTCAAGCGCGCCTTCGTCTATCAGTCCTCCGATCGCTTCGAACTCGTGGTCGTCAACTCTGCCGATCCCTACGGCAAGGTGCCGCTGGCGCGCATCAGGATCGTCGGGCACATGCAGTGGCAGGGCGCGCATCCGATTGCGCCAGGCGCGCAGAAGGTCGATTTCACGGCGGACGAAGCCTATGAGGTCACGCCGCTGGCGCAGGGTTTTGCCGACGTGCTCAACAAGGTCGCCTCCACCGGCTATGCGCCGTGGGCGGTCGACGCGCCGCAGAGCATCTTCGGCAAGTCGTTCGCGCCCTTCGGATTGAAGGAAGGCGCCAATTTCATGGAATACGACCTGGTTTATCTCAGGGGCGACCTGTTGTTCTGGGGCGCCCGCAATGTCGACGGCCGCGGCTTCGACACCGAGCAGAACCGCCCGACCAATCTGCAGATCCCGCTGGTCCGCAAGTAACCCCTCGTCAAGGAAGCCTCGCCATGAACGCGCCGGCCGAAGATCACCGCCCCGGGATCGTGCTGAACGCGTTCGATACCCCGTTCAACAAGCGCGACTATGTCGCCGCCGAGCGATTCCGGTGGCCGCGCTACATCCAGCACAGCGCGCATATTCCGCCCGGCCGCGACGGGCTGTTCGGCCTGGTCAAGGACTGGCCCGCGACGTTTGCGCCACGAGAACCATTTGGCGGCGGCGACCGTCGATTTCATCATTCTGCACGGCAGGTTCAGCGGCCACGGCCAGCCGGCGGCCTGGGCCGTCGCCGATATCGTGCGCATGCAGGGCGACATCCTTGCCGAGCATCGGGATGTCATCCAGGATGAGGCGACGCGCGCACAGTCACGCAGCGGCTTGCCGATATTTGGTGATCGCTTCCCGGACTGAGCAGCTTGCGAGCGCGCGGGCGGCTGAGGGAGGCCGGACATGCAACTCGCCAAGAACGTCATCGACGTCGGCCTTTCCACCAACAATCTCGAGCCGATGCTGCGGTTCTGGCAGCAGGATGCCGGGCTTCGTTTCGATCATGTGCTGCCGGTCCGCCGCGGCCAGAAGCAGTACCGCCACGACGCGCACGGTTCGGTCATCAAGCTCAATCATCACGTCGAGCCGCTGCCGGCGGTCGCGCCGAGCGGCTATCGCGAACTGATCATCGCGCAAGAGGGCGTCGGCGTGCCGCAACACATGCACGATCCCGACGGCAACGGGGTCTGCCTGGTGGCGCCGGGATACGACGGCATCAGCCAGATCGCGGTCGCGATGGTGGTGCGTGATCTCGCCGCGCATCGCAGGTTCTACGGCGACATCCTCGGCTTCACCGAGCAATCCTGGTCGGGCGGCGCGGCCTTCCGCCTCGGCGACAGCCTCATCCTGCTGACGCAAGATCGCGCTGCGACCGTCGATCCAATCAGGCAAGCGCGCGGCTGGCGCTACATCACGTTGCAGGTCGCTGATATCGACGCCGTGCATGACGAGCTGCGCGGCAAGGGCGTCCGCGAGGGCCTCGCGCCGGTGACGCTTGGCGAGGTCGCGCGGATTTCCATGATCCTCGATCCCGATGGCAACTGGATCGAATTGTCCCGACGGGCATCGATCGTCGGCAGCCTTTCGGACGACGAGGCGGCAAGAAAGTGAGGTCTGTCCATGAACGATACGCATGAAACGGCGCCGACCCGGTTCGCCCAGGCGAGCGGCGTTCAACTGGCCTATCGCCGCTTCGGCATCGGCCGTTCGTCGGGCGTGACGCCTTCGACTGTTGCGGAGCTGGCTGAGTATTGCGCGGCGCGTATCTGGTGATGTGCCCCGACGCCGGCCACGGCGCGCAGTCACAGCACGCCGAGCTCTTTCTCGCCGATGTCCGGCTGTTTCTCAACGCACCGGACTGAGCGCGGGACTGCAGCACGATCCGGAAAAACGGAAAACGGTTGTCCGAGCTCAAGAGATGAGATCATGATACGATTCCCTGGAAACCGATCGTGATCTAGCAGATCTTCTGTTGCAGGTGCTGGATGCAGGTGCAGGTCGTCGAGGACGTCAGTTTGACGTCATAGTACGGAAAGCTTGCGTTGGCGGGGCTGTTGGTCGAACAACGCGGAAACAGGTAATAGCTGTCTCTCAGCGTCACGGTCCCGCTGATGGTGAAGCCGAGATTTGGCGTATAGCCGTAGGACACTTCGCCCAGAATGAACGAGACATTGTAGTTCTGCGTCCCGGCGAGCGAGGCAGGCAACGCGATCGTTTGACCGACCGGTCTCCCCGTGACGAAGCTCGTTCCGTTGTAGGACTGGCTCCACTGCACCGTCGCCTTGCCGTTGCTGTCCGTGGAGACTTCTGAAACAGTAACGGTGGTGAGCGAGTTGCCGTTGCTGGTCGTCGGATACGGCGCGAGGATCGCGGTCGAAGCGCCGAGGATGTTCTGCAGCTGGCTCGCGCTGACTTGCGTATTCTGCGAGACCATGTCGGCGACGGAATGGGCGGCCGCGGTGACCTTGATGTTGATGGCCATGCCGTTGGCAAGTTCGATGCCGCCGACATAGAGCAGCAACATGAACGGCAACACCATGGCAAACTCGATCGCCGCCAGGGCGTCGGTATCGATCCAGAACTTCCGCGCTCGAAGGGACAGCTTGGTCATCGGATCACATCCTACGAGGCCGGCTCGTTCTGGAAGGCGGCAGTGGCCAGAATCAGCCGGGTGTTGTTGGGCTGATTTGAAAGATTGAATCCAAGGGGGCCGAGCAAGACCGGCCACATGTACATCACCCGGACCACGACGATGTCTCCGGCATTTCCCGGATTGAATTGCATGTTGTTGACGTTGCCCTGGCTGTCATACGTCGGGATGAGAGCAGACGTATCGGCGGTCGACCAGCTGGTGGCGACCCGCACGTCGACCAGGATCTTGCTGCAGGTGAACAGTACAGCGACCTGATTGCAGACGGTCTGGTGAAAGGCGGTCTGTGTCGCCTGTTGTGATTGCGTCTGTCCGGTCAAAATCTGTCGGCTCGATTGCTGCACCACCCCTTCGAGCATCTCCTGCGCAAAGAACACGAGAAACGTCTGCACGATCGCGACGAGGAGGGCGAGAAACGGCGTCGCGACGAGCGCGAACTCGACCGCAGTGGCGCCGCGGCGATCCCTCATGAAGGCGCCGGAGCGATTTCGGATTCTCTTCACCGATCGGATCGTCACTGGGATCGTCACCTGGACCACCGCGCTTTCTTACTGCGTGAGGCTGGCTGTACTTGAGGCGACCTTGATGAACAAATCCGTCAATGCCGCCGAGATGTCGCCACCGGTCTGAACGTCGGAGAAAAGGCCCGGCGAAGCGCACGATTGCAGGTTTTGTGCGATCTGGCCGGTTGAAGAGGACGGGTTGTTGAACTGGGAGATATGACTCATGTACCAGCCGTCGCTCAGCTGCAGATACTCGGTGTAGAGGATTGCAATGCGAATACCCCGGTTCTTGATCGTCGTGCAGATCGTTGGGTCGATCGGTTGCTGGCACCGGAACTTCGAGCCCACTGTCTGTAGTACCGCGTTGGCATTGCAGGACGAGCTCAGCGAGATGATCTTGTCGTCGACGCCGTCGGTGACGAGGAATACGACTTCCTGCGGCGTGTCGCCCGATTGATTGCTGCCGAGGCCGGGATTCGGCATGATGTTGTTGACGCTGCTGAGCGCGTTCTCAATGTCCGTGCCGTAGTCCGTGGTGCAGTTTCCCGAGATCACGCAATTCTGGTGGTCGACCGTCATCAGCTGAATGTTCGAAATGGCCTGTCCCGCCGTGGTCGGGCTGGTCGGCGTTTGCAGGGTGTTGAAGCCGTAGTCGAAGGTATAGAGGCCGGCCTTGTAGGTGGTGTTGTTCAGGGCCGACATGCATTGCATGACGCCGCCCGAAACGCTGGTCTGCGGGCAGTTCGCCCATGAAACGAGCAGCTGATTGACGGCATTCACCACGAGATCGATGCGCAAGGTGACGCCGTTGTTGCGCGCAATGGTCAGGTTGTCGACGCTCGAGGAATTGGCGCCGCTGTCGAGGTTGGGATGCGTTTCATGGCAGGCGAAGCCGCAGCTTCGCGAGGCGGATGGCTGGCTGGACGTGTAAGATATCAGATTGTTGATGTCGTTCTGGGTCGCGCCAATCGCCATGGAAGGCGAGTCGTCGAGCACCAGATAGAAATTCATGTTGGGCGCGCTTGCCGCGCGTGCCGTCGAGGTGCCGCCGACGGCCCAGGTCGCGCTGCGAAGCAGGGTGCCGAAGTTGTTGATCGACTGCGCGGTGTACGAAACCGTCACGGTACGCTGGAGCCCGGAATCGACGATGTTGATCGTCGGTGACGGCACCGAGCTCAAGCCGGTCATGCTGTTGGCTGTGGACGCAAAAACGGCGGCGGCAGCGGCCTTGGCCGTGGAATCCGTTTGCAGCAGCATGGCAGGCCGCACGGCTGCAATTGCCGCAGCGTCCGCCGCGGCATCCAACTGATTCTTCTTGCGCAGGGCCTGGGTGTAATCCGTGGTCATACCCAACAGGTAGACCAACGGCACCGTCGCCAATGCAAAGATTACGGCAACGTTGGCCCCGCGATCTGTGCCGAAGCGAGAGAGCCAGGAGCGCATCACGAACTTCATCTGCATCACCAGTTGATTCAACAGGGCGATCTGCCGGGCGCGTTGTCAGCCGTTGGGAGGTATTCCAGCGCTTCCGCGAGTCTTGGAGATCAAGCCGTTAAGCAATGCTTACGCACGGTTGGTGGAATAGCGGGTAGCGCCACAAAATCTCCGGCCCCCTTACGCGAAGCTGACGAATGCTTACACCAGGCTTACAGAGCCTAGTTTGTTAGCTCCCTGTTTACCGATCGCCATCGTCAGGCGCCAGCGGCACCCAAAAGTTGTGTACCGATGCAATGCACGTAAACGCGGATTTTGCCTCGCATAGGATCAGAAGCGCAGGAATGGGTATCCGGCGGCCGGTTCTCGATGTGAACGCGGCGTGCTCAATCACTGAGTTGCCCGACGGGTCAAGGCCCGTCGACAAAAATATTTCGGTTTATCGTAATGACAACTCTGTGTATGGTCCGCTCGTCTCACCCGGCACGAGGGGCGCTTCGCGGTCGTCACGAACGTGGGTCGAGATGCGGTGGACGCCGATTGCGCAGCTGACGAGTGTGCAACGAGGCGGACGGTGAAGTCGTGTGGTCCTGACGCCCTAACGGCAGGTGTCTTCGTGCAAGATGCGTTGCGTCATGCACGGGCGGTGACAAGCAAGCCCAGTCTCGCCGGGGAGAGCACGAAGTAAGCCGTAACCCATCGCGCAGGGAAAGCCGGGTTGTTTCCGGTGACACCTGTGGTCCTAACCCCCGAGCTTTCTACCCATTGCTCGGGGCCCATGGGTGCGATCGGCACCCGGCTTTCCCTGCGCCCTCTGCTCAAGAGAGGGCGGAACGAACAGCAAGGCTCGGGCAAAACATGTCGCGAGAATGCGAGCGTATGACTCACCAGGCGTGCAACACCCTCACTGTCGTCCCCGCTTGCGCAGGCGGAAGCAGGGACGATGGTTGTGAATGTGGCGCGGAGTGGGATCGAGCGAGACGTGGAGCCCTCACCCCGCCAGCACGGCCTCCGCGCCGGTGATCGCCTCGGCGCTTTCGGTCACGGTCTTTTCCAGCGACGGCGCCTGCACCGAAATGTTCTCGGCAAAGAAGCGCGCCAGCGCGACGTAACGCTGCGGCTCGGCTGCGCCGTCCGCCTTGGCGGCGAGCGCTTCGCCGGCGAGCAGGCAGCCGCCGAGCGTGGCGCCGAACAGCCGCAGATAGGGCGTCGCGCCGGCGAGCGCATCGTTCGGCGCGGCGGCCAGCCGTTCGAGCAGCCATTTGCTGGTGCGCTCGAGCGCGGCGTGGGCATCGCGCAGCTTGGCGCCCGTGGTGCCGAACGCCGGATCGTTGGAGGTCTCGACCTGCTTGATGGTGGCATTGAGCTCGTCGAGCAGCGCCCACACCGAAGCGCCGCCATTGGCGCCGAGCTTGCGGGTGACGAGGTCGATCGACTGGATGCCGTTGGTGCCCTCGTAGATCGAGGTGATGCGGGCATCGCGGTAATGCTGCGCGGCGCCGGTCTCCTCGATGAAGCCCATGCCGCCATGAACCTGCACGCCGAGATAGGCGACCTCGTTGCCGATATCGGTGGAGAACGCCTTGGCGATCGGGGTCAGCAACGCGCCGCGCGCCGCGGCATCTGCGCGAACCTTGGCGTCCTTGGCGCGCACCGAGACGTCGAGCGCGACCGCGGTGGCGTAGCAGATCGTGCGCGCCGCCGCCGTCATGCTGCGCATCTGCATCAGCATGCGCTTGACGTCGGGATGCACGATGATCGGATCCATCCCGTCGCCCTTGTGGCCGACGACCTTGCCCTGGCGGCGCTCCCGCGCATAGGCCAGCGCCTGCTGATAGGCGCGGTCGGCAATGCCGACGCCTTCGAGGCCGACGCCGAGCCGGGCCTGGTTCATCATCGTGAACATGCAGCGCATGCCGGCGTTTTCCTCGCCGATCAGGAAGCCGATCGCACCGCCCTTGTCGCCCATGGTCATGGTGCAGGTCGGCGAAGCGTGCATGCCGAGCTTGTGCTCGACGCCGCTCGCATGGATGTCGTTGCGCGCGCCGAGCGAGCCGTCGGCATTGACCAGGAACTTCGGCACGAGGAAGAGGGAAATTCCCTTGGTGCCCGAGGGCGCATCGGGCAATCGTGCGAGCACGAAGTGCACGATGTTGTCGGTCATGTCGTGCTCGCCGTAGGTGATGAAGATCTTGGTGCCCTTGATGCGGTAGGTGCCGTCATCGGCGCGTTCGGCGCGAGTGCGCAGCGCGCCGACGTCGGAGCCGGCATTGGGCTCGGTGAGCTGCATCGTGCCGGTCCATTCGCCGGTGACGAGCTTCTCGAGATAGATGTTCTTCAGCTCGTCGCTGCCGTGGGCATCGAGCGCCTCGATTGCGGACAACGTCAGCAAGGGGCAGAGGCCGAAGGCGACATTCGATGCGCTCCAGATCTCGGTGCAGGCGGCGTTGATCGCGAGCGGCAGGCCCTGGCCGCCGAATGCTTCCGGCCCGGACACCGCGTTCCATCCCGCGGCGGTCCAGCGCTGATAGGCGTCGGGCCAGCCGGGTGCGGTCGTCACCTTGCCGTTGTCGAGCTTGATGCCGTGTTCGTCGCCGACCGTGTTCAGCGGCGCCAGCACGTCGGCGGCGAACTTGCCGGCTTCTTCCAATACCGCAGCGGTGATCTCGCTATCGAAATCGCCGTAGTGGCCGGCCGCCACGGCGGCAGCGAGCCCCGCACCATGATTGAGGGACAGCAGAATATCGTTGATCGGCGCGCGGTAGGTCATGGCGTTACTCCCGACGAGGCGTTTGCAAATCGTCATCCCATGAAACCGGCGGGCTCTCAACTGTCCGAACGGACATCGTACGGTCTGTCTCGGCCACCGCGGCGCTGCGTGACCGGAGCGGCCTCGTCCTGCGGCTTTCGTGCCTTTTCGATCACCGCCCTGTTGAAATGGCGGGACTCACCCTATAGACCGGCGTGGCCTTCAATCGGCGCGTTGGGGCGTAGCCAAGCGGTAAGGCAGCGGATTTTGATTCCGCCATTCGGAGGTTCGATCCCTCCCGCCCCAGCCATATTCAAAGCATTGATTTTGTTGGCATAATTGGCGTGGCTTGAGCAGCCATTTCGGGGCGTTTGGAAGCGAATTTGCCCCGTCATTTGGAAATCCGTGCCTATTTTGTTTCGGCAACGGTGCGCAACTGCGTCGAGTCGCGATCCGTGAGCGACGTTCAAAATTTGGCTGCGATGGAATAAGCGTGGGCTCGCTATGACGCATTCCGTCGCGTCACGCCGTCACCGCTCATCATGCTCGGCTCACCCGCGTTGGCATCTGCTTGTTCGAGTTGCTTCTGCGCCAAAAGGTGCGCGTGACGTTTGCGCGTTGCTGCCAGCGCCCGCCGCATCGTTTCTTTGGCGTAGCCACGATAGGCCTGCGCCGTTTTGTGTCCGGAGAGTGCACGGCCCTGACCGTCTGTCAGTTCGGCTTCCTCGAGTTCGGTCATGCCGCCGTGCCGGCAGGCATCAAGCGTAAACAGCTCCGACACGCCATCGATCTTCTTGCGCATCTGCTGCACGACCTTCTCCATACCAGGATAGGACCACACCTTGGCATCGCCTTTGCGCTCACCTCGTTCGATCTTGCGCATGATCATGGGAACACCGAGCCTTGGCAGATAGCCCAGGATTTCCTCGACCTCGGCGTAAAACTTGATGGCTTCGCCGTCGACGATCTCTTCGAGAGGATGCCAGACCAACGACTTGTTCTTATGGTGTTCAATCCTCACCGCGTGCGGCCAGTTCTTGCTACGATAATCCGGCCAGCTCGGAAACCCGGCGACCACGTTCTCGGGCCGCTGCAGCCACTCAAAGCAAATGACAGCGACGGCTGCCGGCTCCGGCCGAGCCTCCTTGATGCAGCCCCAGGCAAATTTGTAGACTTCTTCGCGGGTGACCGCGTGCTTCTTGCTCTTCGTGCGGCTCTTGAGCGTGAAATCGTCCCAAGGGTTGGGATGCTTCTTGTCGAACAAGTCCGGATGTAGGCGTCGCATGATGCGCCAGACCTTGCGGCAGAGGGCCACCACCTTCTCGCCTTGCCGCAGCCTCAGCCCGTTCGGGCCGTGAATGATCCTCTCGTATATTTTGTCGGCAGCTCGCGGTGTAACCTCTCTGATCTGCCGTTCTCCGATTCGGCGCTCGCTCTTTCCGACCGTATCGCAGATCAGTAGCATGATACGCTCGTAGTCTGGACGCGAACGGGGTGACACCTTCTCGGTGTAGGCCTTCTCGGTCTTGTATTGCCGAAACAGCCAATCGATGCTGCCGTAGCGTGCAATCTTGCCTTGCTCGATGGGTTCGCCCCTGCGCTGGCCGTTCCATTCATCGAACAATGCATTGAGCGTGGCGGCGCGTCCGCCTTTGCTGTCATCGCCGCACGCCGCCTCGTAGTTCGTACCCAATGGCTCATTCGCCATCTCGCAGCCGAGCCTGCGGTAATGCGTCGGGATGCGGAAATAGAAGCCGATCGATCCACTAGCTAACCGGCGCGCTTCGACGAACCGCGGAAGCCGGCGCTCCAAAATCACAAATCCTCGGCGAGGTCGCCTGGCACGAGATCCGGGGCTATGGCCCGGTCCAGATCGTCTCTCAACCACAGCTGACGCCTTCCTTCCTTGATCCGTGGTTGAGGATACTCGATGCCGACTCGTTTGAGAAATGCTTCGACGGAAGATTCTCCGCAATATCCTGCTGCGATTGCAGCTGGCATACGACGAGGCCAAGAGCCGCTTGGGATGATGGAAGAACGTGGCATCACTGAACTCGAATACGCTGACGTCACATAAAGCAGATCATGAGCAATGCCAGGCAACGGCGATGGTTGGCTGCTCATAGAAGGCTCTATTGGTGCTTGTTCTACAGCGGAGCTGTTGATCGCAATCAAACATGGCGCGCTGGAATTGCTCAACTGCAAGCCAGGGAAAGTAGCTACATCTTCCGCCTAAGTCCGGCCGCCTGCGTTATCCAGGTATGAGTAGCCGCTGTTAGGTCAAGCCGATCATATTCGTGTTATTCGCCGCTGCGGCGGCCATTTGCATAAGCGCGCGCGGCTATCGCCGCGGTGGGCTCTCGTTGACCAAGCCGCGCGGCGTCTCGGCCGGCCGGCTTCGATCCCTCGCGCAGGTAATCGAGAGTATAATGTGTCGCTCGCCGGAGGCTCTCGCTCGCGGGCCCGCCGTCATTGCATGGCGGCGTCGTTATCACTGTCCCGCGCTCGGGTGCCATTTTAGACCGGTCTCGCAACTGCAGTCGCCTCGGTGCCCGCGGTCATTGCATGCCCGCGTCGCTATCACTGCCCTCTCGTCGGCTGCTCTTTGATTTGGTCACTCTTGGCTTGATTACACTTCCTTTGCTTTGCCCAGCAATCTCACGCTTGAGAGCACCACACCATTGCTATCACCTAACCACCGCACCTTCGGTGCGGCGACGGCCGCTTTGCGTCTTTTTTCTTGAATGAAGACATTGAAGGGGCGCTGCCCCTCGCGCGCGCCAGGGTAAAGCGCCGGCTTTCGCCGGCGCCGCCCCGAGCGGTCTCCCCGGTCTTCCGTGCTGCTTTCACGTTGTCGACTTTCGATGATTTGGCACACGCTTGTGCAGACCCGCTTCTCACGAAGCGGCCCTTCGGGCGGGCGATCCCCCTCCGCTCGGGTCGCCCTGGCGCTCGCTACCCCCGGTCTCGCCGACGGGCAGGGGTGCAGGCGCGTGGTGCGCCTTGCACCCATGGAAGCAAAAGGAAGTTTGATCATGTCGGCCAAAACATTTGGAATACCTTGTGGAACTGAGGTTCGCATTCCTCTCGGCAAGCTCAAGAAGTCGCCGAAGAATGCGCGCAAGACGCCGCACAGCGAGGCGGCAATCGAGGCGTTGGCGGCGAGCATCGCCCTCAAAGGCATCCTGCAGAATCTGGTTGTCGAGCCGGAGGCCGATGGCGAGGGGGCGGCGACGGGGTTCTTTTGCGTGACTATCGGCGAGGGTCGGCGGCTGGCCCAGCTGCTGCGGGTGAAGCGCAAGGAAATCAAGAAAAACGAACCGATCCGCTGCGTCATCGATACCGCGAACGACCCCCACGAAATCAGCCTGGACGAGAACGTCACTCGGGAAAGCATGCACCCGGCCGATCAGTTTGAGGCTTTCAAGAAGCTTGCGGACGAGCGTGGTTTTGGTGTGGAGGAGATCGCGGCGCGCTTCGGCGTCACTGCGCATGCGGTGCGGCAACGCCTGCGGCTCGGCGCGGTTTCGTCCAAATTGGTGCAGCTCTATCGCGGTGGCGATCTGACGCTTGAGCAACTGATGGCGTTTGCCGTCACCGATGATCATGCGCGGCAGGAAGCCCTCTATGAGCGCCTGCCCTTCGACCCGGATGCTGCCACCATCCGCCGTCTGCTCACCGAAACCCACGTGGCTGCCACCGATCGCCGGGCGCGCTTTGTCGGGCTCGAGGCTTATACGGAGGCGGGCGGCACCGTGCTGCGCGACCTCTTTACCGAGGATCGCGGCGGCTATCTGGAAGACGTCGCGCTGCTCGATCTGCTGGTCACGGCAAGGCTTGGCCGCGAGGCGGATCGGTTGCGGGCGACCGAGTGCTGGAAGTGGACGGAGCCCCATCTCGACTTTCCGCACGCCCACGGCATGCGTCGGACCTACCCGCATCCGGTCGAGCTGTCGGCGGAGGATCAGGCCGCGCTTGAGGCCGTTCAGAGCGAGTTCGACCGGCTGACCGAGCAGCATCAGACGGCCGAGGAATTGCCCGACGACGTCGACGCGCGGTTCGGCGAGCTGGAGACCGAAATCGATCGGCTGGAGGCAAAGCGGCAGGCCTACGATCCCGCCGACGTCGCGCGCGGCGGCGCCTTCGTGGTCCTCAATCATGACGGCGCTATCAGTATCGAGCGCGGTTTTATCCGTCCCGAGGACGAGAAACCCCACGCTGCAACGGGGCATGAAGGCGATGCTCAGGCAGCGAAAGAGGAGGGCGAAGGAGGCGTCGAAGCTGCGCACGACGGTGAAGAAGAGGAAAGTGCCAGCGACAAGGAGGGCGAGGATCAACGGCTGTCTGACATGCTCATTCGCGACCTCACCGCGCATCGCACCTTGGGGCTGCGCCTCAATCTGAGTGAGCAGCCGGAGGTCGCCATCGTGGCGGTGACCCATGCGCTGGCGGCCCAGATTTTCTATTTTGGGGCCAATGCTCATGTGGTCGGCATGCAACCGGTGAAGACGGATTTGGCTGTCCATGCGGCCGGAATCGAGGATACGGCGGCCGGTAAGGCATGGTCGGATCGGCATGCCAATTGGGCGAGGCAGATGCCCAAGGACCCCAGCGGGCTGTGGGAGTTCGTGGCCGAACTCGATCACGACAGCCGCATGTTCCTGTTCGCGCATTGCACGGCATTGACCGTCAACGCGGTCAGACTGCCGTTCGACCGGAGGCCGCGCGCCCTCGCGGCAGCCCGGCATTTGGCCGAGGCAGTTGCCCTCGACATGACCGGATATTGGCGGCCGACAGTCGGCAGCTATCTTGGCCGCGTCACCAAAGCTGGCATTCTGGAGGCCGTCCGTGATGGCGTCAGCGAGGAGGCCGCGGAGCGCTTGTCGGGCATGAAAACGACCGAGATGGCGGCCGCCCCCGAGCAGCTGCTGGCGGCAACCGGCTGGCTGCCGGTAGCCGGCGACACCTCGACCTCGGCTGCGATTTGCTTGCCGGTGTGGCGCTGCCGGCGCAAGGCCTCGATCGCCGTGCACGTGGCGAGAGGGGTTTGGCTTGGCGATGAAAGGGGCCTGGAGGAGCGATCTCGCAATCCCTCCACACCTTCTGCGCGGAAGCGCTTGACCCATTTGGCGACCGTCTTCGGCGTCGTGTTGAACAGCTCGGCTGCGCCAGCCTGGCTTAGGCCGCCTCCCACCACGCTTTGGACCATCGCCTCTCGACCTTTGGGCGTCAAAGGCGCATTTGAGCTGCTGCCGGTTTGATGGACACCGGGTTAAGCTAATCCCACCCTGCGCTCGAACTCAACTGGGCTGAGATAACCGATGGTCGAGTGCCTGCGGGTCGTGTTGTAGAATCTTTCGATGTAGTCGAACACATCGGCTCGTGCCTCATCTCTGGTCCTGTAGATCTTGTTGGCGGTCCGTTCGGTCTTGAGCGATGAGAAGA